>PJUD01000002.1_pt1 | contig 650752 bp, 548 predicted proteins | sample 1512341 | NCBI WGS metagenome assembly PJUD01 (sample SAMN08177675, study PRJNA422409) | Feces metagenome, whole genome shotgun sequencing project. | isolation source: Chicken feces (3) enriched on wood chips: beechwood xylan treatment | host: Gallus gallus | place: USA: Madison | collected...
GCCTTGCTGGCGGGGCGCGCAGCTTTGCTCACTGGGGCCGGACGCATCTATATAGGTTTGCTGGCGCCAGACGCTCCCGCGCTGGATGCAGCCCAGCCCGAGCTGATGCTGCGCGCAGCAGATCAAGTGGCCGAATTTGCCACCGTGCTAGTGGTGGGGCCGGGCATGGGGTCTACCCCTGCCGCCAAGGCATTGCTGCAGCAGGCCTTGAGCCTGGCACAGCCGCTGGTGCTGGATGCCGACGCGCTCAACCTGCTGGCGGCACATGCAGAATTACAAACCTTGTTACGGCAGCGTGCACCTGGCAGCACGGTGATCACGCCGCATCCGGGTGAGGCGGCAACTCTGCTTGGTATCAGCACTACAGAGCTACAGGCTGACCGTATTGCCCATGCCCAACTGCTGGCGCAACGCTTCAATGCCACGGTGTTGCTCAAGGGCTGTGGCAGTGTGATAGCCATGACAGATGGACGCTGGTTTATCAACCGCAGTGGCAACCCCGGCCTGGCCAGTGCCGGTATGGGCGATACGCTGTGCGGCATAGTGGCGGCGCTGGCGGCACAAGGCATGGCGCTGGAGCATGCTTTGCTGCTGGGGGTGTATCTGCATGGCGCGGCGGCCGATGCCCTGGTGGGGCAGGGCAAAGGGCCCATAGGCCTCACAGCGGGCGAGGTGGCGCATGCGGCGCGGGATGTGCTCAATGCCTGGACGGGCAAGCAGTCATGGGCAAGGCTACGGCATGATGGGCGTTGAGGGGCCTGTTTGCTGGGGGTTTTTTGGGGCTGGATGTGCAGCGTGCTGGCTGGCTCTGCTCTGGCATTAGTCCTATGGGTTAAGAGTAGTAGCTTAGTGCTTGAATCCTAAACAAAGCACAAGCCAAAGTACTGGTGCAACCGGGCTGGCAGGCGAATTCTCATTTGTCGCCAATTGGCGTTTGCAGTAAAATCTAACCCCGTCCGCAATGTCCCAAAGTTTTTATTCCATGACCAAATTTGTATTCGTTACCGGCGGGGTTGTTTCCTCATTAGGTAAAGGCATTGCAGCTGCCAGCTTGGGCGCAATTCTAGAGTCACGTGGCATCAAGGTGACCATGCTCAAGCTTGATCCCTACATCAACGTAGACCCCGGGACCATGAGTCCCTTCCAGCACGGCGAGGTGTTTGTCACCGACGACGGCGCAGAAACCGACCTCGACCTCGGTCATTACGAACGTTTCATCAGCGCGCGCATGAGCAAGCGCAACAACTTCACCAGCGGCCAGATCTACGAAACCGTGATCAAGAAAGAACGTCGCGGTGAATACCTGGGCAAGACCGTACAGGTCATCCCGCATATCACTGACGAGATCAAGGCCCACGTCAAGCGCGGTGCCGAAGGCGCGGATGTTGCCATTGTTGAAGTTGGCGGTACGGTAGGCGATATTGAATCCCTGCCTTTCCTTGAAGCCATCCGTCAGATGGGCATAGAAGAAGGCCGCAACAACACCTGTTTCCTGCACTTGACGCTGCTGCCGTGGATACCCACCGCTGGCGAACTCAAGACCAAGCCTACCCAGCACTCGGTAAAAGAGCTGCGCGAAATCGGTATTCAGCCCGATATCCTGCTGTGCCGTGCTGACCGCGACATCCCTGAAGATGAACGCCGCAAGATTGCGCTGTTCACCAATGTGCCGCATGAAGCGGTAATTTCGGTGATAGACGCCGATACTATCTATAGCATCCCGCGCATGTTGCACGACCAGATGCTGGATGAAATCGTCTGTCACAAGCTCAACCTGCTGGCCCGTGCTGCCGATCTCTCCAGCTGGAACCACATAGTTCATGCGCTGAAGAACCCCAAGCACGAAGTCAATATTGCCTTTGTCGGCAAGTATGTAGACCTGACCGAATCCTACAAGTCACTGACTGAAGCCTTGATCCACGCGGGCATACACAATGAGTCCAAGGTCAAGATTCACTATATTGATTCCGAAGATGTAGAGAAGGATGGCACAGGCGCACTGGCGGCCATGGACGCGATTCTGGTGCCTGGTGGTTTCGGCAAGCGTGGTACCGAGGGCAAGATTGCCGCGATTCAATATGCGCGTGAAAGCAAGACTCCATACCTTGGCATCTGCCTGGGCATGCAACTGGCAGTGATTGAGTTTGCGCGCAATGTCGCTAAGCTGGATAACGCCAACAGCACCGAGTTTGACCCTAAAACCGCGCATCCGCTGGTGGGCCTGATCACCGAGTGGAAGAGTGCAGATGGCAAGGTGGAACAGCGCAATGAAGATTCCGACCTTGGCGGCACCATGCGCCTGGGCGCGCAGAAGTGTCCTATCCTGCCGGATACCAAGGCATTCTCCATTTACGGTGCCGAGGTGAACGAGCGTCATCGCCACCGTTACGAAGTCAATAACAACTATGTAAGCCAGTTGGAACAGGCTGGCCTGGTGGTGTCTGCACGTACGCCTACCGAGCAGCTGTGTGAAATGGTGGAGTTGCCTGCGGATGTACATCCCTGGTTCCTCGCCTGCCAGTTCCACCCTGAGTTCACTTCCAACCCGCGTACTGGCCATCCCTTGTTCAAGGCTTACATCAAGGCAGCTTTGGATCATCAGACAGCAAGCGATAACCAGACCGCTAGAAAGGCGTAAACCATGCAACTCTGCGGTTTTGAGGTTGGCATAGACCAGCCGCTGTTTCTGATTGCAGGCCCCTGCGTGATCGAATCCAAGGAAATGGCCATAGACACTGCAGGCCAGCTCAAGGCGCTTGCGGATGAACTTGGCATCAACTTCATCTACAAGTCTTCCTACGACAAGGCCAATCGCAGCTCCAACAAGACCTTCCGTGGTTTTGGCATGGACGAAGGCCTGAAGATTCTTGACGAAGTACGCCGCCAGATAGGCGTGCCCATCCTCACCGATGTGCATACCGAAGAGCAGGTGCCGCATGTGGCGGCCGTGGTCGATGTGTTGCAGACCCCGGCTTTCCTCTGCCGCCAGACTGATTTCATCACTGCCTGTGCCAAATCGGGCAAGCCTGTCAATATCAAGAAGGGCCAGTTCCTGGCACCGGGCGATATGCGACAAGTGGTGCAAAAGGCCAAGGAAGCCAATGGCGGCGCTGATACCATCATGGTCTGTGAACGTGGTGCCTCTTTTGGCTATAACACCCTGGTTTCCGATATGCGTGGCCTCGCCATCATGCGCGAGACTCACTGTCCAGTAGTGTTTGACGCCACGCATTCAGTGCAGCAGCCTGGCGGTCAGGGTGACAAGAGCGGCGGTCAGCGTGAATTTGTGCCTGTGCTGGCACGTGCAGCGGTGGCCAGTGGTATTGCGGGCCTGTTTATGGAGACCCATCCCGACCCGGCCCTGGCCTTGTCTGATGGCCCCAATGCCTGGCCTTTGCCCAAGATGAAAGCGTTACTGGAAGTATTGGTCGATCTTGACCGCGTGGTTAAAAAAGCTGGGTTTATTGAACATAGCCTTTAGTATTTTTTTAAACTGGCTTGTTAACTGAGCCCTTTAAGCTGGCGTGTTCATAGCGTCGGCCTGACAAATCAAATCAAAACTGAGGAAATAAAAGCATGAGCGCAATTGTCGATATCATTGCCCGCGAGATTATTGATTCACGCGGCAACCCTACCGTAGAAGCTGATGTTTTGCTGGAATCCGGCGTGATTGGCCGTGCTGCCGTCCCCTCCGGTGCCTCTACCGGCACCAAGGAAGCCGTGGAACTGCGTGACGGCGATGCCGCACGTTACCTGGGCAAGGGCGTGCTGCAAGCAGTTGAAAACGTCAATACCGAAATCACCGAAGCCATCATCGGCCTGGATGTTGAAGAGCAAAGCTTTATCGACAATACCCTGATTGAGCTTGATGGCACTGAAAACAAGAGCCGTCTGGGTGCCAATGCCATCCTGGCCGTCTCCATGGCGTGTGCGCGTGCTGCTGCTGAAGAATCCGGCCTGCCTTTGTACCGCTACCTCGGTGGCTCCGGTTTCATGCAACTGCCTACCCCCATGATGAACATCATCAACGGTGGCGCGCACGCTGAAAACAGCGTGGACATGCAAGAGTTCATGATTATCCCCGCTGGCCTGCCTACCTTCCGTGAAGCTGTGCGTGCTGGTGCTGAAGTGTTCCACGCGCTGAAGAAGATTTTGCACAAGCAAGGCCTGGCCACTACCGTCGGGGATGAAGGTGGTTTTGCGCCTGACCTGCCTTCCAACGAAGCCGCGATTCAATACATTCTGGAAGCGATTTCTGCTGCTGGCTATGAGCCAGGCCGTGACATTCTGCTGGGTCTGGATTGCGCCAGCTCCGAGTTCTACAAGGATGGTCTCTACCACCTGACTTCAGAAAACCGCAGCCTCAACTCTGCGCAGTTCACTGACTACCTGGCTGCCTGGGTAGACAAATACCCCATCATCAGCATTGAAGATGGCATGAGCGAGCATGACTGGGATGGCTGGAAGCTGCTGACCGACCGTCTGGGCCGTAACGTGCAGTTGGTCGGTGACGATTTGTTTGTGACCAATGCCAAGATTCTGCGTGAAGGCATCAAGAAGGGCGTGGGTAACTCCGTGCTGATCAAGGTTAACCAGATTGGTACTTTGACCGAGACTTTCACCACCATTGAAACTGCCAAGCGTGCGGGTTACACCGCCGTGATCTCGCACCGCTCCGGTGAAACCGAAGATACCACGATTGCTGATATCTCCGTCGCCACCAATGCTTTGCAGATCAAGACAGGTTCTTTGTCCCGTTCCGAGCGTATTGCCAAGTACAACCAGCTGTTGCGCATTGAAGAAGAGCTGGGTGATGCTACCAGCTACGCCGGTAAAGACGCTTTCTATAACCTGAAGTGAAATTCCTCACCCTCATCTTTGTTGCCGTGATTGCCTTGCTGCAGTATCCACTGTGGCTGGGCAAAGGTAGCTGGCTGAGGGTCTGGGATCTCAACCAGAAAATCGTTGCGGAGAAGGAGTCCAACAGCAAGCTCAAGCTGCGCAACGATACCCTGGATGCCGAAGTGCGTGACCTCAAGCAGGGGAATACCGCCATTGAAGAACGTGCCCGCAGTGAGCTAGGCATGGTGAAACAGGATGAAGTGTTTTACCAGGTCATAGATCAAGTTCCGTCTACGCCCAATCCCCAGCCTGTGGCGCCAGGAACCAATACCAAGCCTCATTAGTCTGCTTTGTACACTACAAGTGTTTAAACCATGAGCAGATATAGACTCATCTTCCTGATTATTGCGATTCTCAGCACCGGCTTTATAGCCACGTCGCTGGTGAGTTACCACGTCTCGCGTACCTCCATCCACAATGCCATTGTCGAGAGTTCGCTGCCGCTCAGTTCTGACAATATCTATTCTGAAATCCAGAAAGACCTGGTACGCCCCATCTTTGTCTCGTCCATGATGGCGTCCGACACTTTCCTGCGCGACTGGATGATAGATGGCGAAAATGACATCAACAAAATCAGCCGCTATCTGCAGGAAGTGCAAACGCATTACGGCGCTTTTGCCAGTTTTCTGGTGTCTGAGCACAGCCTGAATTACTACTATGGCCAAGGCCTGCTCAAGCAGGTGCGCCCTGATGAAGAACGTGACACCTGGTATTACCGTGTGCGCGCCATGGCCCAGCCTTATGAGATCAATGTAGACCGTGACATGGCGCATGCCGATGCGCTCACTATCTTTATCAATTACCGCGTGCTGGATTATCAGGGTGAGTATCTGGGTGCTGTGGGCGTGGGTCTTACCGTGGATTCGGTACAGAAGCTCATCAGCCATTATCAGCGCCGCTTCAAGCGTGAAGTGGTGTTTGTTGATCACGATGGCCAGGTACAGCTTTCCAGCAGCCAGGCGCAGCCCGTGGGCAGCAATGTGCGGCAAACCCCGGGCCTGAATGGCATATTCGAGCAGATCAGGCAGGGCAAGCAGGACAAGGTGAGTTTTGAGTACCAGCTGGATGGGGCGCAGCAGCTGGTCAACACGCGCTATATTCCCGAGCTGAACTGGTATTTGATTGTGGGCCAGAGCGAGAGTGAGGCCACCAGTGATATCCGCCATGCGCTCTATCTCAACCTGCTGCTATGCCTGGTGGTCACCGCCGTGGTGGCGCTGCTGACGCATCTGGCCTTGCGCCGTTACCAGACCAGGCTGGAAACCATGGCGACTACCGACAGCCTCACCGGGCTGCCTAACCGTAGAGCGTTTGATATCGTCATTGATGTATTCCTCAATGAAAACCGCCGCGCCAACAGCAGCATGGCGCTAATGGTGCTGGATATAGACCACTTCAAATCCATCAACGACAGGCTGGGGCATTTTGGTGGCGACCATGTGCTGGCGGTGACTGCGCGTATGCTGAAATCCTGCACGCGTGCTGCGGACTTTGTCTGCCGCTGGGGTGGCGAGGAGTTTCTCATCGTGATCAAGGATTGCGATGAACACAACGCCATGCAACTCGCGGAAAAGATACGCCACGCCATCGAGAACGAGCTTATTGCCTATAAGAGTGAGCAGATTGCCATTACCGCCAGCCTGGGGGTGGCGGTAGCGCGTCCCGGTGACAACATCCATATGGTGCTGGAGCGTGCCGATGTGGCCATGTATGCCGCCAAGGCCGCTGGGCGTAATCAGGTTCATTTTGGCCGCGTCTGATCGCTGTTAGCCTTTGTTGCGGCCAGGCCATTTTGCCTAGACTTACCACCGCCCAGCCTTGCCATCCCCTAACCTTACTAGCTTGCAGCTAACGGCACACTTCACGCATCTTGACCAAATCATCCTGGGTGAGCGCACCCGCCTTGCGGAAGCAGATGTGCTTGCGCCTATCCACCGCCACGCTGTAAGGCAGCACGCCATGCAGATTGCCAGCCTTGCGCATCAGCCCGCTGACATTAAGGCCAGGGCGCAGCAGGGTCAGGGCATTTATGTCGCTCAAGGCATGACTTTCCAGAAAACGCTGCGCCGCAGCGGCACTATCAGTATTGACCAGTAACACCTGCCAATCGGCATGCTGGCGCGCATAAGCCCCCAGCATGGGCAGCTCGGCAACGCAGGGCGGGCAATCCACCCCCCAGAAATTCACCAATATCGGCCCCGCAAGCTCAGCCAGGCTGACAAAGCGCTGGCCATCCTGGCTGGGCAGGGTGAAGTTCCATGCGGCATCCTCTGCCAGCGCTGGCCGCAAAAGTGGGGTGCTGACCGTGAATAGCAGCATAGTCAGCAGCGCATGCTGGCAGCGGGGTTTGAATTGGGATTTCTGACCCATGAAGCGCAGCATGCGGCAGAGCGGGCTAAAGGCTGAATTTAAGTCCGGCATAGAGATAGCGTCCGCGCCCCGGCCCCCAGAGTTGCGTGAAATCGATATTGCCTGCGCCATCTATCCACAAGAAGTTTTCTTTACTGACTTGGGTGTAGTCAAACAGATTATCTGCGCCCGCGTATAAGGCCACAGTTTTGTTGAGCTGGTATTCCGCGCGTACATCGGTGGTGGTGTAGGAAGGGCTACGGTCGAGTTTGCGGCTGCCATCAAAGTTATAGCGCGGGTTGTTGGCGTAATCGTAAAAACGTTTCAGATCATGCGGGCCTGTCCAGTTCAGGCGCACATAAGCAGTCCAGGGGCCTTGCTCGTAATCCAGCGTGACAAAGGCGCGTGCATCCGGACGTGAGAACACCAGGGTGCCAGGGGCAAAATCATAATGAAAACGCTCGGCACCTACACTGAGCACGGTGCTGGGGCGTAGCTGATAGGAAAGGTTGATGTCCACACCTTGTACCACTACTTTGTCTGGAGAATTCTCAAACAGCGTCACCGTGCCTGGGCCGCCACTGGGGTCAAGCACCCCTGGCGTCATGATGGCCATATGGTGAATGCGGTTGTAGTTGTACGAGCTGGTGACCGCCAGGCGTTCATCTGCATAACTCAGCGCATAGCTGAGGTTGTCGGATTTCTCCGGTTTGGACAGCAGGCGCACGATACGGATGTCATCAAGAATGCCGTGATCCTGCTCAAAGAAGCTGGTGGGCGCACGGAAGCCCCGGCCCAGGCTCAAGCGGCTGCTGAATTCATCGGTATGGTGATACAAGAGATTCAACCGCGGTGAGGTGATGCTGCCAAACACATTGTGCTGATCCTGACGCACGGAAGCATTGAGTTCCAGCTTCTCATCCAGCAGCGTTCTATAGGCCTGCAAGAACAGCCCGGGCGTGCGGTAGCGGTAATTATCCACGCCCTTGGTAAAGAGATCATTGGCGGCGGAATAGCCTTCGCTACGTAAATCTTCATAGCGGTAATTGAGGCCAGTGGTCAGCAGCCAATCGGCGACTGGCCATTGATAAGAGGCCTCGAGATAGTATTGCTGCTGCTTGGCCTTGTAGGTGGTGATTTCATAAAAGCTATCCTGCTTGTGCTGGGCTGTACCAAAGGCTAGCCGCAGCTTGCCTGGGCCTATAAGCTTTTCGCCCGAGCCTACCCATTGCGCACGCTTGGTGAAGATAATCTCGGACAGTCCCGCGCGGCCCAGATTGTAAGGCATGAAATTGCCGCTATCGGGTGCCAGCCAGCCGTTGCTGAACTGCGAGCCATGACGGCCCTGACTGAAATCAAAAGGATTGCCGGACTGATCCGCCTTGATAGCGCTGTAATGCTTGCCGAGTGCGCCGCCATTGCGTTGCTCATCCACCAGGTCCAGGCGGCTACGCACTTTAAAGCCGCCAATATCATCGACAAACGCGCCCAGCCCCAGCATCTTGCGCTCAAAACCAGTGTACTCAGAGACGCCTTCACCGCTGTCATCCACGGTTTCATGACGGCTCTGGCTGAAGGTTGCGGTTAATGCGCCGCCTTGCATGGCGTGCGCCAGATAGCCTTCATAAAGCCTGGCGCCATAGCTGCCGCCCTGCACACGCAATCTGGCCATATCCTGCTGTGGCCGCTTGCTGACGATATTGACCGAGCCTGCCAGCGCCTCGGGCGCAATCAGGCTGGCACCCGCGCCCCGCGCTACATCAATGCGTTCTATGCCCCAGACACTGACACTATCCAGGCCATAGGCGGAAGACACGGAGGAATAGATGGGGATGCCGTCTATCATCAGGGTGGTGTAACGCCCAGGCAGATTGTTGAGCAGCACATTGCGCACATTGCAGATGGAGCACTCCACCTGCACCGCAATACCAGGCTGTTTTTCCAGCGCCTCGGTGAGATTGGTAGCGCCGGATTGTTCTATACGGCGTTCAGAAATGGATTCGGTTTTGACCAGCTCATCCCGCAAAGCACCAGGGCGGGTTGCGCCCTGATTGCTGCGGCTTTTGATGGTGATTTCTTCAATCTGCAGCGGGGGTTCTTCGGCCGCCAGTGCAGTGCCCATAAAGAATAAGCTTGGGTAGAGAGCAGCGGCTAGCCAGGTGGCGGAATTAGAGCGGGTCTGGCTGGGGGGCATGATGGGTTCAGGGCTAGGCAATTGTAAAGAGTAATCATTAACAAGCGGGCTGGCAATGACTTATTCCTGATCTAGCTTGATGTAGCTGTTCAGGCTGATTGCCTTGCCCAGTCTCATCATGCAGTGCAGCCATCAAAACATGGTATTGCGATTCTGCGCCGCAGCAGGCACATCCTGTATCACATCCCAGTGCTCGACGATTTTGCCGCCCTTTACACGGAAAATATCCACCACGGCCTGGCCTCTATCTTGCGCATGGCTGACCGAGTGCACATGCAGATACACCAGATCACCATCCGTAGCGCTACGGATGACATGGGCGCGTGACTGCGGATGTTCCTGGAAATACTGCGTGAAGAAATTCACAAATGGTGCTTTGCCATCGGGCACTTCCGGGTTGTGCTGTTTGTATTGCTCAGCAACTACCTGGGCGGCTTTGGCCACCTGGTGCTGATTAAAGCACTGATCGTAAAACTTCAACACCAGGGCGCGGTTGGCTTCTTCCATGGCTAGATCGCGCTTGGGGCTTTCAGCCAGGGCGGCCGTGCTGCAAGCCAGCACCATGCTAACTAGCAATGCCCAGGTGTTGAGGCGAGGTAAAAGCCACATGCGCATGGTTTATTTTTCCAGCGCGTACGGCATAGGCAGCAATTGCAGCGCCATCCCTTGCCAGCTCAAAGCGCCAGCCTCCACGCTTTCCAGACGTAGTTCGGCGAGGATATCCTGGCCGCCATCGGGGTTGGCAGCACTGCGCACGACCTGGCCTGCAACATTGCCTGCGGCATCGACGATTTCAGAACCCGCAGCAATAGGCGCAAGCAGGGGTAAATGTGCCAGGTGGGTACGGCGCTTGACCTTGCCCAGGTAATGGGTGCGGGCAACAATTTCCTGCCCGGTATAGCAACCCTTCTTGAAATTGATGCCGTTGAGCAAGTCTAAATTCACCATCTGTGGCACCCAGGTTTCCTGAGTGGCGCTGACAATTTCCGGAATCCCGGCATGAATCTCGCGATGATCCCAATCGGCCTGAGTAGCAGCTTTGAGCGTAGCGGCGAGCTTGTCCCATAGTGCAGGGGCTTCTGCCGCCGGGACGATGATTTCGTAACGTGGCAGGCTGCCGGGCAGGCGGATCAAGGCCAGCCCATCTTGGGAAACTACGGCGTACTCGGTCTCAGGAATGCTGGTGAACTGCGCACGCAGCGCGGCCTCAGCTTGCTGACCTGCCACGCCTAAACGCACCAGGGTTTCAGCGCTGTGCTCGGTAATCACCACCTTGGAGCGTAATACATACATGCGCAAACGCTTGGCGATGGCGGCTGTCAGCCCACCATCAAATTGCAGCCAGAGTTTGCCGTCATGGGCAAAAGCCAGAAACAGTGCCAGCAGGCGACCCTTGGGTGAGCAGTAGCCGCTGTAGTGGCTGCTGCCAGTCAGAAGTTTTACGTCGTTGGTCACCTGACCCTGCAGAAAAGTCTGGGCATCTTCACCCTCCAGGCTGAGCAGGCCATAATGCGAGAGATCAACCAGTATGCTGTCGCCAGCCTCGGCCGTGGGCAGCGCCAGTGCGGCCTGCTCGGCATCGTCAGCCGTGCTGGTGGGCGTGCGGCTACTGAGGAATTCTTGCCATGCACTCATGCAGAACCTTTCTTAATCCTTGAATATTGCCTATGAATAAACCTGAGAACGCAGACAAGTCGTTAGCAGCGTCCAAAGCGCATTATAGCGTGAAGGTGGCGGCGAGGAGATGCACAGCCTGGATAGCCGCTGGATTCAAAAGCCTAGCGCTGAAAACAGCAAGGAAAACGTCGGTGCAAACTCACTTGCCGCCTAAACCCAGAGCGGTGAAACCCATTACGCTCAAGCTGGGCGCATCCAGGCGTCTGGCTCTGCTCTTGCTCGTCATTATGTTGATGGCACTGGCTTCGGTGCTGACACTGGCCTGGCTTATGCCCTGGCCTTGGTGGTGGCGCTTCTTTGCCGTCATGATGGCATGCCCAGTGTTGCTGGTGCTGGGCTGGCAGGCGTTGAGGCGGCATGCCTGGCGGCAGGCTGATGATGCGGTGCTGCTGTTGGCGCTGGATAGAGAGGGGGCTTATCATCTGACGCTGCGCGATGGCAGGCAGTTGGCTGTGCGCTTGCAGCATGACAGCGTGGTGTTTGCCAGCTTGAGCCTGCTGAATTTCCGCCTGGCGCAGGGCAAGGGCAAGATCACTTGCCTGATATTGCCCGATGCCGTGGACGCCGACGCGTTCAGGCGTTTGCGCGTGTGGCTGCGCTGGGGGCCGCTAGAAGAGGAGGAAGCACCGCTGACTGAACTGACGCCATAAGCCTGTGCGCTATCTGATGCTGGAACAGCGTCTATCCCAATAGCTTTCAAACTGGTTTTTCTTGAACTCTTCCACCTCATAGGCGGACTCAGCAGGTTCTATCCACACGGCATCAAAGCGCTGCGCCTGCTTGTCAAAAATCTTGATAAAGCGCGTCCAGGGGGCGTCAAGGTGTTCTTGCAGTTCACCACAGAGATTCAGGCTGTCGTCAAATTCCGTCACGATCAAGCCTTGTAGCTTAAGGTTGGCGCGGCCTTGCAATACCTCTTGTTTGGCGGCTTGCTCGAATGCCGCTTTGTCGGCAAACGGGCTGGCCATCACCTGGGTCTGGAGCGTTAGCAGCAATGCGGATAAGGTGAATACAGACAACTTCATACAAACTCCCAACTGGTGCAAGGTTGGGAATTGTAATGTATGTCAGCGTAATTGTTGGGCATTGCAGCCACGGCGAAAAATGCCAGGTCTGCTATGCCAGATCAAGATTTGGCGCTGGGGGGATGTGAGAGTCGATGCGAGAGTCGCTTGAGTAGTTTCTTCAAGCGTTGCGGCGCGTATGACGACAGCAGCAGTGCCCCGGCAATCAGCGCCAGTATCCAATCTACATGCATGGGCGAGAAATCACGGCGGCTGGGTTTGAGCTTGCCCATCTCGCTACGCACATCTTCCAGGCTATCACCATTGACATAACGTGCGCCTATTTCCTGGCTGAGCTTGAGCATGTATTCCTCATCCATCGTGGACTGGTAGCGGTCATTGGCCGAGGAGGCTGTGCGTTCATCACGCGCACCCAGATTCTGCTGCGAGATCTGCGCCACACCTGGCTGCATGACAAAGTTTTCTGCCGACCAATAGCCCAGCAGCTTGTTGTTTTCGTCAAACTTGGGGATAGGCTGTGGCTCTTTGCTGCCTATGCCTACCATGAGCCAATCGCCCGCGCCCTGGAAATTGGCCAGATCGCGGGTGTTGAAGGTATGCAGGCGCGGGGCTTCCTCACCATCGGTGAGGAATATGGCCTGGGTCTGCTCGGGCATGGTGCGCAGCAAGCGGCTCAATGAGTCTACGCCCTCACGCAGGCGGCTGTTGCCGGACCAGGCCTGACGCCATTCGGCACGGGCAATGGTGTCTTGTATGGTCGCGTAATTGGCGCACACCTCGATAGGCGTATAGAGCGCGGCCACGCTGACGCCGGAGAAAAATGCCAGGCTGACGCGGGTGCCGCATGGCATGCCAGCCACCAGGTCATGCGCCAGATGCTTGGCGTAATCCAGCCGCGAGACTTCGTTACCGCGCCAGTGCATGCCCTTGGTGTTCATGCTCTGGCTGATATCCATGACCAGCATATAGCTGTAGATATTGCGCGGAATGGGCACGGTGGGCTTGAAGGCGGCCAGCAGCAATAACAGCAGTGCCACAAGTGGCAACAGCGTATCGCGGTGCAGATAGGGTTTTAAAAAGCGCAGCAATCGCATCATCAGCTCTTAAGGCAGACCAACCGGAATGTTGCCCATGATCAGGCCAGGCGAATCAGACTCACCTGAACCCGGTGTTGGCGTGGCGGGCAGCATGCTCAGCACGCGGTCCAGATTATGGCGCGCATCCCAGAAGCTGTGATCTAGGCGCAAGGATTGCTCATAGGCGGTCTTGGCCTGGTTGAGCAGATATTCGGTTTCATCACGCACGGTGATATTGCTGCCATTGACGATGAGGCCGCGCAAAAAGAAGATATTGCCGGTGTTGAACTGCACGGCGGATTTTTGCGTGGCATTGCCTTGTTCCAGCAGTTGGCCAAATAAATGCGTGGCTTCCTGATAGCGGGCATTCTTGGCTTGCCAGTAGGCCACGGCAAACTTGGCCTCGAAACTATCCTTGTGCGTAGTCGGCGTTTTGGCCTCTTGGACAGCCTGATTGAATTCACGGATATCCTGAATTTGCTTTAGCTGCCAGGCGGCAATGCCTGCTGCTGCCAGCGCCAGGGTCAGCAGTCCCCAGGTCAGTTTCTTTGCACTCAGTGCCATGTTCTTACCTCTATGAATTTGGCTGCCAGCAGCCCGGCCAGCAATAGTGCTGCCAGCAGATAGCACAGCGGGGCGTAATCGCGGCCGGGAATTTCTTCCTGATAGCGTATGGGTTTCTTTTCCTTGCGGTTGATATCTTCAATCGCCGCAGCCAGGGATTTCGGGTCTTCTGCCTCGTAAGCCTGATAGCCAGTGCGCAGGGTCTTGAAAAAGTCGTTGAGTTCCAGTGCCGGGGGCAGGGGTTTGTCCTCGGGCGGCACATAGCTGGTGTCAAAGATACTGGTGGCACCGGGCTGGCGCAGCACAATCCAGTACAGCGTTACATTCATGCGCTCCAGCCAATCGCGTATCTTTTGCTGGGTGTTGGCACCCATGCGACCACCGCCATCAGACAGCAAAATCACCGCACGCGAGCCGGAATCCGGCGTTTTGTCGAACTGGGCAAGGCCAGTGGTGAGGCCGCTGCCTATATTGGTCTGGAACAAGGCAGTGCCCCCGGCCGCGCGTATGGCGGCCAGTATGGCTTCGCGGTTGTCGTTGAGTGGCATGGCATGCATGGCCGAGTTACTGAAGGTGACCATGCCGAACATATCGTTCTTGCGCTCTTTGACGAAGTGCGTGATCAGGCGCTCGGCGGCGGCAGCCTTGGATTCACCCGCAACGCCACTGGTCTCGGCACCGGAGAAAGGCTCATCCATGCTGGCGCTGCGGTCTATGATCAGCACCAGCTGTGCGCCCTGGCCCACGCGCTCTATGAATTGCGCATCGGTGGCTGGGCCTGCAGCACCAACCAGCATCAAGCCCAGCGCTAGCGCAGCCATGATCTTGAGCAGCAAGCCGAGTAAATCGGAGAGGCGGTCACGCGGCAGCAGGCCCAGCCAGGAATAGCTGCGGCTGTGCTGACGTTCCAGCAACAGCGGCACCAGGCTTAGCGGCAGCAGCAATAGCAGCCAGGAGTGCGCGAAATTCACTTATTTAAGCCCTCGTTGCATTACTTCAGTCCTCGTTCTACGTCACGGCAGCGGCGGCTGAATTTACGCAGCCAGACGTGTGCAGGTTCATTGAGGCTGCTGGGGGCTTTGGCATCGAAGAACACCGCGCGCGATAGCTGGAAGAACTGCTGAATCTCGGCCTGCATGACGCCAAATTGCGGCAGCTTGGCCAGCACTTCCTCGGCAGTGAACACGCTGTGGCCCACATGCTGGTTGAAGGCCTGATGCAGGCTGCTTACGGCCAACTGCACGCCAGCCGCATCCTGCGGGGTTTTTCTGACTATGCGCATTGCCTTGGCAAATGGCCCGCCCATGCGCGGCAGCCAGCTACGATTGCCCAAGATATACAGCAGGCCCAGCAGGCTGAGGCCCAGCACTACCAGGGCAATACGCAGGGTGAGTTGCTGTCTCTTATCATCCAGCAGCAAAGGGCCACGGAACTGGCTCATGTCTTTTTCTATCCTCACCGAGCCATACACGGCCAGCGGCGAGATACGGAAGTTCCAGCTTGGCAGGCGTACACGGTACAACTGGCCTTCGCCAGTGAACTTGACGAATTCCGGAGGTAACGCGGCAGGCTTGGCGACGATGCTGGAGGTGAAGACCTGATAGCTTAAGCGCAGGGTGTAGATGTTTTGGTCACCACTATGCTCATGCTTGAGATCGCTGGCATAGATTTCTATGCCTTGTTCCTTGTTGCGGTAACGCTTCTGGTTACCGGGGATGGGTATAGAGGTGGGCAGCAGTTCATATTTGTCCGCGACCTTGAGTATGAGGGTACGCGTGAGCACATCGCCGACGTGGTAACCCACCTCACGTTCGGGGTTGATGGCAGTGATGTCTACCGGGAGCTCCTTGCTGCTGACCTGGCCGGTATCTTCAGCGGCAGCATGGGCGTGGCCGTGCATGAGCCAGAGTGGCAGAAGCAGGGCAATCAATCGCAGGTGTCTTGTCATGGTCATGCCGTTACAAACTGGTAGAAGTAGTCGGTCAGGGCGTCGGCGTCGAAGCCCTGTTCTATAAAGAAGGGTGGCCTGTCATAGCGCATGAATAATGCGGTCAGGGCGGCATGACGCTCGGCAAAGGCATTTTGGATGCGCGCATGAGTGGATTTGCGCAGCAGCAGGGTGCGGCGTTCGCCGCTTTCGCTATCGGTGACATGGGTGAGGCCGAATTCGGGAATTGCCTTGTACTCGGCAACATCCCACAGCACGATGGGCACCACATGGTGGCGCATCATGGAGCCCAGGGTTTCTTCAATCACATCCAGCGGCATATGGAAATCCGATACCAGCAGCACCAGCGAACGCTCGCGTGGCAAATGCTTGGCCACTTCCAGCAGGCCTTCGCCGCCTACATGCGGTGGGCGGTAATTTTCCAGTTGCTCGGCCAAGGCGTAGGCAGCCTGTACCCGCACGCTAGGGCGGGTTAGCCATTCATCGCGGACTTGATTATCAAAGCCTATAAAACCAAACGGGTCGTTGATGCGTGAGGCGGATTGCGCGGTGGAGGCGGTGATTTCGGCGGCGATGCGCATTTTGTTGACATGGCCGCTAAAGCCCATGGAGCCTGAGAGATCGCAGGCAACAAACACTGGCGTGGCGCTACGCTGGTTGTAGATGCGCACATAGACTTGTTCCATGGGGTCGCGCAGGGTCAGGCGCAGATCTATGCGACGCGGGTCAGGGTAGGAGATCAGCGGCGCATGGCCCATGAAATCCATGCCCAGGCCGCGCTGCGAACTGGCGTGACGACCTGGATGACGGCCGCGTGAGCGCCAGCCGATCTGGTAGGTGTATTCCTTGGCGAGCTCGGGCACCATGGCATCAAGGCGCGCTGATGGCGTGTATGATCTGGCTCAACAGCTCGCGCGCAATTTCGGTACGGCGCATTTCGTAGATAGGGCTGAACACCAGACGGTGCGCCACGGTTTCATGGAACACCGCGTGAATATCCTCGGGCACCACGGCTTCACGGTCATTGAGCCAGGCATTGACGCGTGCAGCGCGCATCATCATGGCGATACCGCGCGGGCTGGCACCCGCTACCACCAGGCGCTTGCTGTCTACACCTTCAATCTTGACGCCATAATCGGCCGGGCTGCGTGTGGCCAGCCACAAATCCAGGGCATAGCGGCGCAGGGTGGGGCTGGCTTGTATGCTAGATTGAATTTCTGCCGCCACTTGATTGAGCTGGTCAAATTGCAGGATATCGGGTTTGACCTGATTCACCAGGGCATCAACGTCATGGTAGCGGGTATCGAAAATCAGTGATTCCATGATGTCGAGATCGGCAGGCACCAGGATGGGAATTTCCATCATGAAACGGTCACGTGCGGCAGAAGGAATCTCGAAAGTTTCTTCTTTTTCTACTTGGTTACGGTCGGCAAACACCAGCATATGCGGGAAAGTGTGCTCGCGATTGAAGGCAGACAAAGTGCGCTCTGCCATCACGCGAAGCAGTAGGGAGTGAACCTGTGGCCGCGCGCGGTTGATTTCGTTAAAGAAGAACACAGCGAGATCAGTGCCATGCGAGAGCAGGGGGCCAGGGCTGACATGCGGCCTGCCGTCATCACCCAGATAAGTGTGATACACCAGATCGTTGGGCATCAAATCGATAGTGCCTTCAATACGCTGATAACCACCGCCTATGCCGCGCGTGAAGGCGCGCAGCAAGGTGGTTTTGCCCACGCCCACATCGCCTTCGAGCAGCACATGGCCGCGCGCAAAGATGGAGGTGGTAATCAAACGCACTGCGTCAGCTTGACCGACGACGACTTGATTGACTTCAGATTGCAGGTGCAGGGCTTCTTTACGCCAGTCGGCCAGTTGACGGTCACTCATCTAGGATGTCCAGTACAGAGGATGGTTGCGGGGGTGCTTATCGTGAAGCGGAAAATTTCCCGTATGGTATGGGTTTTAATTCCTGGTGTAAACAGATCGGTATAGCCAGGCCGAAAATGGCGACAAGTGTCTGTTATACGCCTAGCCTGGCTGTCATGCTTGAGCGATATATTGTGTCTTATCTTAATACTTTCATCGTCTAGGGCTTTTGTTAAACTGCATTTCAGGCGAAAATACCGGGATTGAAAAGTACAGAATAACTAAATGCAAAAACAGAATAGTTTTACCTTTGAAGAATTGCTTAGCTGCGGCCGTGGCGAGATGTTTGGTGAAGGCAATGCGCAATTACCGCTGCCGCCGATGTTGATGTTTGACCGTATCGTCTCCATTACTGAAGATGGCGGTAAATATGGCAATGGTGAAATCATTGCCGAACTCGATGTGAAGCCTGATCTCTGGTTCTTCGGCTGTCACTTTGAGGGTGACCCGGTAATGCCGGGCTGTCTGGGTCTGGATGCCATGTGGCAACTGGTGGGCTTTTACCTGGGCTGGATGGGTGGCAAGGGCCGTGGCCGCGCCCTGGGTGCAGGCGAAGTGAAGTTTACCGGGCAGGTGTTGCCTACCGGAACCAAGATTACTTACCGTATAGACCTCAAGCGCGTCATCATGCGCAAGCTGGTCATGGGCATTGCTGATGCCCGCATGGAGATTGACGGTCGCGAGATTTACGCTGCGAACGATTTGCGCGTAGGCTTGTTTGTTCGTACCGACAATTTCTAAGCAAGCGTTTGTAGCCAAGTCCGCATGGGCGTTTTTTGCCCCGGACATCAATGAATCAATGTAGGAGAACACGCAATGCGTCGTGTCGTGGTCACCGGGATGGGCATTGTTTCCAGTCTCGGTAACAACAAGTCAGAAGTGCTGGATAGCCTGCGTGCAGGCAAGTCCGGCATTACCTTCAATCAGGAATACGCTGATCGCGGCCTGCGCTCGCATGTGGCAGGCTCGGTCAAGCTCGATGTGCAAGCACTGATAGACCGCAAACTCATGCGTTTCATGGCCAAGGGTCATGCCTACGCCTGGATTGCACTGCAGGAAGCGATTGCCGATGCCCAGTTGGGCGAAGACCTGGTTTCCAATGTGCGCACCGGCATTATCGTTGGTGGGGGTGGCCCCTCCACCGAGAGCATAGAAGAAAGCAATGCGGTGCTGGCCGAGAAGGGCATACGCCGTGTTGGCCCCTATATGGTGACCAAGGCCATGTGCAGCGGCATTGTCGCTACCCTGGCAACGGGCGCAAAAATCAAGGGCGTTAACTACAGCATCAGCTCCGCCTGTTCTACCAGTGCCCACTGTATAGGCGCAGGGGTAGAGCAGATTCAGCTCGGCAAGCAGGATATTGTCTTTGCTGGCGGCGGCGAGGAAGAGCACTGGTCACTGTCCTATCTGTTCGATGCCATGGGCGCCATGTCCAGCAAGTATAACGACACCCCAGAAAAAGCCTCACGTACCTACGATCAGGATAGAGACGGCTTTGTGATTTCTGGTGGCGGCGGCATTCTGGTGCTGGAAGAGTACGAGCACGCCAAGGCGCGTGGTGCCAAGATCTACGCTGAAGTTGTGGGTTATGGCGCCACTTCTGACGGCTACGATATGGTTGCCCCTAGCGGCGAAGGTGCAGTGCGCTGCATGGAACTGGCGCTGCAAGGCGTGGGTGACGTTGATTACATCAATACCCATGGCACCAGCACCCCGGTAGGTGATTCCAAGGAATTGGAAGCGATCCGTGAAGTATTTGCTGACGGCAAGCACGGCAAACTGCCTGCGATTGCCTCTACCAAATCGCTCTCTGGCCATGCGCTGGGTGCAGCAGGGGTGAACGAAGCCATCTACACCCTGCTGATGATGGAAGGTGATTTCATCGCCGCTTCAGCCAATATCGAGAACCTGGATCCGGCGGCGGAAGGCCTGCCCATCGTCCGGCAACGCATAGACAATGCCAATGTGCAGACCGCGCTGTCCAATAGCTTCGGCTTTGGCGGCACCAATGCCACACTGGTGTTCTCGCGCAAAAATCTCGCTTGAACCACATGCGAGTGATAGAAAAGGGGCCTCTGGCCCCTTTTTTGTCACTGCCTCTGGCGCCTTTTTATTTACTGTCATTGGCTGTTTTTTTGTCACTTGGATTTGAGAGAACTAAATTTTCTGCATGTGCTTAACCTGCCTTATGGCAGGGAATGGCGCGCTTTGGGAGCGGCATGAAACTCTACGAAAAACTCGTGCATGATATTGCCACTGCCATACGCGCAGGCATACTGGCCCCCGGCGAAAAACTGCCCTCGGTACGTCAGGCCTGCCTCAATCACAAGCTCAGCCCTGCCACCATCTTCAAGGCCTATTATGAGCTGGAAAACCTGGGCCTGATCCGCGCCCAGCCCAAGTCTGGCTACTATGTCAGCCATCACGCCATCAAGACCATCCCTGCGCCCAGCAAGCCTGTTACCCAGCAGGAGAGCACGGCGGTCAACGTCAGCGATCTGGTGTTTTCCATCTTAAGTTCCATCAAAAATGCCGCGACCGTGCCGCTGGGCTCGGCCTTTCCCTGGCCAGCCCTGTTCCCCCTAGAGCGCCTCTCGCGCTCGCTGGCACGGGCGACCAAACATATGGGCGCGGCAGATATTGTCGAATCCTTGCCGCCGGGCAATCAGGACCTGCGCCGCCAGATTGCCAAACGCTACCTGATGCAAGGCATAGAAGCCGATGTAGACCGCATCGTCATCACCAACGGCGCTTTTGAAGCACTCAACCTATGTCTGGAAGCAGTGACCAAGCCTGGAGACCTGGTGGCGATAGAATCGCCCGCCTTCTATGGCTGCCTGCAGGCCTTGGAAAGATTGCAACTCAAGGCTGTAGAAATCCCGGTGGACCCGGTATTGGGCATGGACCTCGAATACCTGGAACAAATGCTGGAAAAGTGCCCAATACGCGCTTGCTGGAGCATGACCAGCCTGCAGAACCCGCTAGGTGCCAGCATGCCGACAGAGCGCAAGCGTGCGCTGGTGGAACTGGTGACGCGTTACCAGATACCGCTGATAGAAGATGACGTCTATGGCGAACTGCATTTCAGCGCGCAACAGCATCAGCCCGCCAAAGCCTTTGACCGTGAAGGCTATGTCATGCACTGCAGCTCGTTCTCCAAGACGCTGGCACCAGGCTACCGCGTAGGGTGGACCCTGCCGGGACGGTATGAGCAGGAAGTTGAGCGACTCAAGGTGATCACGTCTTTATCTACCAGCACCATCGCCCAGGCTGCTATTGCCGATTATCTCCAGCATGGCGGCTATGACAGGCATCTGCGCAAACTGCGCGCACAGTTTGAATTGCAGCAGCATCACTATTTACATCTGGTGGCTCAGCATTTCCCGGCGGACACCTGCGTTACCCGACCGCATGGCGGGTATTTCCTTTGGGTGGCCTTGCCAGAACATGTGGATGTGTTGCGCTTGTTTCGCGAGGCTTTGGCGCAAGGCGTCAGCATTGCGCCTGGGCCTATATTCTCGGTGCGGCATCAATATGCACATTGCATCAGGCTGAATTACAGTCAGCCTGTGGATGCGGAGGTGGAGCAGGCTTTTCGGACTTTGGGGCGATTGATTGCAGAGCAAGGCTAGGACTGGTGTGCAGGTTTGGTGTGTAGATGCCGGAGACCCAGGTAACAGGTGTGCGGGGACATAGCTAACACATTGTTGCTTGGTTCATGGGGGCTGGGCTTCCCACAATCAAAGCAATCACCGGAAAGCTCATGTTTTACCCAGCCCTCGTCCCAACATAAGCTAGCCTTTCCAAATCAACCTGAATAGTTTTTTGCTCAAGCTCATTAAAGACTACCCACCTAGCGCCGTTAATACTTAGGTAAAGACTTGTTAAGAATCAGGAGTAGGCCATGGATGTAACTGCAATTGCCAATGTTGCGACTCAAATGTCTAACACCAAGCTCCAGGCAGAGGTGGGGATGACCGTATTGAAGAAGGCCTTGGACATTAGTTCTTCGAATGCCTTGTCTTTGATTCAAGCCTTGCCTAGCCCAGCTAATCTGCCCTCACATCTGGGCCAGAATGTGAATACCACAGCCTAAGGTAAGATGAGTTGAGCAGCCAGTGAGCTGCTATAGATTTAAAAACCAAGAGATAAAAACAAAGCCCTGCAATTGCAGGGCTTTATTTTTGGTGTAAAAAAAACAGACCTTCTCGGGGAGGATAAAGGCCTGCTGTGAGGAGCTTGTTTAGGCGATGGGCAAATACTTAAGTACTAACTAGGTATTTACCAAATGCCCGCTTTTTAGCTTGACCAGATCACCTACTGTCAATCTGGGTGCTTTGTTCTGTGTGACGGTGTGCAAGCTGCCATTATCCATCTTGACCTTGATGATGTAGGTGGCGTGACCCAGTTTAGGGGCATGCTGAGCACTATCACGATCAATTTCATAGACGTTGGCAATATCATCCTCTAGAGCGCGGATGGAGACAATAGTCCCACACTCATTACATGTCTTAATTGCTGGTGCCTGCGGTGTTACGTTGAAGCGCTGTTGTGTGGCGCTATTAATGACCATGGCGGCATTGGGATCGCTGATTAATTCCTGTGCCAGATCTGGTCTATAAGTATGTACGGTCGGGAGCAGGCCTGTAATGGCTGCGCTGCCTAGCAAACTGAATACTGTGAGTGCAGTGGCCGCCACTAGTACCATGGGATGGGTTTTCTTGATATTGCTCGCCATGTTTTTACTCCCAACGATTAATCTTGTTTTTCTTCATCTGCCAATCTGGCTTGGTAGCTGATTTGTTGTGCTCGGCTACGGATGAGGTTTACAAAGATATAGCGAAGAGTGTGCCAACTATATTTATTTTAATTAAATCAATGACTTGATGATTTTTGTGCTGGGGCGATAGGCATTTTATCTGTCTCAAAATTGAGACAGATAAAATGTCATGATTTTAAGCTGCTGATTATTATATGAAAACTAAGTCTCCCCTCGGAGACATCAGGCGCCCGGGCTGTCGTTTTTAAATAAAGCAGGCGTTAATTGGTGGCGTTGCAGGAGTTTATAAAACTCGGTGCGGTTACGTTGCGCCAGGCGTGCGGCCTGGGTAACGCCGCCATTGGTGGCTTTGAGCAGCTTGACCAAGTAATCGCGCTCAAAATTCTTGCGCGCTACTTCAAATGGCACTATGCCGCCTATATCTTCTTGCAGCGCCTTTTGTACCAGGGTGGCAGGTATCAATGGCGTGGTACACAGGACTACCGTTTGTTCGACGATGTTCTGCAATTGCCGTACGTTGCCTGGCCAGGGCGCCGCAATCAGGAGTTCCAGGGCTTCTGGCGCAAAGCCATTGAGTTTCTTGCGGTACTTTGTGGTCAGCTGATTGAGGAAGGAGTTGGCGAGCAGGGAGATATCTTCGCGCCGTGCTGCCAGTGAGGGGATCTCCAGACCGACGACGTTGATACGGTAGTAAAGATCTTCGCGGAAGCGGCCAGCCTTCATTTCTTCAGCCAGATTACGGTGGGTGGCCGAGATCACGCGTACATCAATGCTGATGCTGTTGCTGGAGCCAACCGGGCGTATGGCTCTCTCTTGCAGCGCGCGTAGCAGTTTCACTTGCAAGGGCAGCGGCATATCGCCGATTTCATCGAGGAATAAGGTGCCACCATGGGCGGTTTGGAACAGGCCCTTGTGATCGCGTAGCGCGCCAGTAAATGCGCCTTTGCTATGGCCGAACAGTTCAGACTCCAGCAAGGCTTCGGGGATGGCACCGCAATTGATGGCAATAAAAGCCTGGCCTTTGCGTGGGCTGGCTTCATGGATGGCACGCGCCAATAATTCCTTACCAGTGCCGCTTTCACCCTGAATAAATACGCTGGCATCGGAGATAGCCATCAGCTTGGCTTGGCCTAGCAGGTTTTCCATCTGCGGGCTGCGCGTGATGATATCCCGACGCCATTCCTGATCTTCAGCGCTATCCTGATCTGAAAGGGCCCCTGTGCCTATGCGCAAGGCGGCTTCTACCTGCTGCAACAGGGATTTACTGTCGAAAGGCTTGGTAAGAAAGCCGAATACGCCACGCTGGGTGGCATCCACGGCCTCGGGGATGGAGCCGTGCGCGGTCACCATAATGACAGGCAAAGCGGGGTCGGATTTGTGGATTACATCAAACAAGGCCATGCCATCCATGCCGGGCATGCGCAGGTCGGTAATTACCAGGCTGGGACGACTGATGGCAATTTGCGACAGTGCTTCTTCTGCATTGCTGGCGGAGATGACTTGATAGCCTGCAGCCTTGAGCCGCATGCCCAACAGTTTAAGTATGTCGGGGTCATCATCTACCGTCAGGATTTTCTTCAGGACTTCCGTCATTTACTACTGCTCCGTCCCGGGTCTTTTAGTGATTTCTGCATCATGGTCCTCTCGATTTTCTTTAGTTCGTCCAGCTTTTGCTGCAAGGCATCGGCCTTTTGCTGGTTATCGTCAGAACGTTTTTGTTCCTCGCGTATGCGCTGATTCAGCTTGCTGATTTCAGCTGCATTATCCTTGAGCAGGGAGATGATGGTGCGCTCTTCCTTGCTCAGGCGTTTTTCACGTGCCAACTCTTCAAGCAAGGGTTGTGCCTTGAGTGCATCACGCAGTCGGCTGCCAGGGTGGGCATAGATCAGCGCGGCACGGGCTTTTTGCTGGATTTCGTCATGATGGTCGGCAATTTTTTGCAAAATCAGCGCTAATTCCTTTTTTTGCGCTTCTAAACCTAGATCATTGAAATCACTTGAGAATTCTAACAGGCTGGCGGCCCGGGTTTCTACAATCTCTTTAGTGCTGCTAGGCGTGTGGGAGATGACTTTGCTGGTTTCATGCTCAATGGCAGGGGCTGGTTTGCCTTGATGGGCGCAGGCTGACAGCAACACAAATAGGGCTAAGGGGGGGAGGAGGTACTTGGGTTTCATGAGGTCACAGCTTTCAGTGGGAGTGAAACGCGGAAATGCGCACCGCGTTCTGTAGGTAGAAGAATAATTTCGCCACCATGGGCATCAACGTATTCGCGGGCAATCGATAAGCCCAGGCCGCTACCGCTGACCAAGCTTTCATAGACGCCATCACCACGGTAAAAGGGGTCAAATAGTTTGGCCTTGTCTGCGGCCATGACGCCAGGGCCGCCATCATGCACTTCTATAATGGCATGGCCGGATTGCTGGGTGATGCTAATGCGGATAGGGCTGGATTGCGAGGTGTATTTCACCGCATTGGATATCAGGTTATCGATGATGGAGTGAATTTTTTCGCGGTCGCCTTCGATCTCGGTGGGAAAGAAATCACGTTGTATGTCTATCTGCTTGTTGGCAATGCTGAGGGAGTAATCCGCCAGTATTTCCTCGGCAAGTTTGGGTAGCGCAATCGTTTCCAATTTCAGCTGGGGTGTATGGAATTGCACTGCGGTATAACTCAGCAGGTTTTCTATCATTTTCTGCAAGCGCAGGCTGCTTTCACGCAAGATGCCCGCAATTTCTCTTTGCTGTGGCGTCAAGGCGCCGCCCACTTCATCACTGAGCAATTCGCTGCCTTCACGGATGGCGGTCAATGGGGTCTTGAGTTCGTGCGAGACATTACGCAAAAAGCGCTGCTTTTGTTGCTCCAGCTCGTTTAGTTGTGCGCGTAGCCAATCCAGCCGTTCACCCAGGTTACGCAGGTCACCAGGCCCATCAATGCTGATGGGTTCGGTATAGTCGCCTTCACCCAGCTTGCGTATTGCTGCATCCATATGGCGTATGGGTTGGGCGACTAAAAAGGTAATAATCAGGCCAACCAACAAGGCCACCGGAATCAAGGTCAATGTCTGCCAGAGCATGATCTGTTGAGTGCGCTCTGCGGTTTCTGCCAAGATGGCGGATTCCCGGTCTATCTGCCTGTTGTTTTCATCCAGAATATCCTGCGCCTGTGCACCCAGATCACCGAAATGACTGACGACTTCCTCAGCAGAGGTGGCAGCAGCAGGATGCTGCATGATGTTGTCGAACACCATGAGCTCTTGCTTGCTAAGATTGTTCAAAGCCTGTTTTTGTCGACTGCTCATGGGCAGCAGGTCTAAATCCTCCAGCGCATCAACAAATTTCTCGTGCGCACGCTCGTAGTTGTCCAGCAGCAATGCATCTTCCAGCACAAAGTATTGGCGGGCACTGCGCTCCATAAAGGTGATTTGTTCTACCAGGGCGCGGCTCGCACGCGTGGCTTGCACGGCCTGGGTGACGGTATCCCGGCTCTGGGTTGCCAAGCGGTCCAGATACAGTGCTGCATTACCAAAGGCGAACAGCAAAGGCAGCATGGCCAGGGCAAAGCCGATCAGCAGGAGTTTAAGGAAGGATTTTGGATAGGCTAGCTGCAAATGTGTCTTCCGATTCTTGATCTTGTTAGTGGAAAAATCTGGTGCGGATAAAATCCGCGCTTAATGGTAAACCATTAGGGCGGTAGCGGGCAGCGGAGTATGTCTTACAAGCACACCAGATATGCAGCTAGTCGCTGCCGGGAGTTTTTACCTAGACAAATTCTTGGGTCTAGGGCCGGGGGCAAAGTCAGTATAATGTGCGCCATGACGACTTTATCCATGATAGTGGCCGTAGCGCGCGGTGGCGTGATCGGCCTTAACAATACATTGCCCTGGCATTTGCCTGAGGATCTCAAACGTTTTCGTGCCTTAACCACAGGTCACCATATCATCATGGGCCGTAAGACTTACGAGTCTCTCAATCGATTACTGCCAGGCCGTACCACGGTGATTGTTACCCGTAATACCGACTATGCGGTTGAAGGGGCATTGATTGCCCATAGCCTAGAGGCTGCGGTGGCATTGGCACAACATGACGATGAGCCATTTCTGATCGGCGGTGCCGAGCTTTACCAGCAAGGGGTGAAATTGGCGCGACGTTTATATCTGACCGAGATTGATGCGGAATTTAAGGGCGATGCTTTTTTACCTGCATTTGACCTTAGTACATGGCAGGAAACAGCCAGGGAATCGCATGTGGCAGAAAATGGCCTGCCATTCAGCTATGTTACTTATGAGCGATAGTCCCTCGTTTTGCTAGCGTAACTTCACGCGCTGATAGCATTCAACCTGCGTCAGCAAAAACGACCTGGCCCGTTTCCGGGCCAGGTGTCATCTATATTCAATGCTTGCAGCAAGTGTGAGTGGATTTAGCCTTAGTTTTCCACGCAGTCCACATAGTAATGCGCCTTGCCGTCTACCACTTCCTTGACCAGGCCGTGCACATCGGTCTCAAAGCCAGGGAAGCGCTCGTTGAATTCACGTGCAAAACGCAGGTAGTTGATGATGACCTTGTTGAAACGCTCACCCGGGATCAGCAAAGGAATGCCGGGCGGGTAGGGCGTCAACAGTACGGCAGTAATACGGCCCTCAAGATCATCGATCAATACGCGGTCTATCTTGCGATGCGCCACCTTGGCAAAAGCATCGGTAGGCTTCATGGCCGGAACCATATTGGACAAATACATTTCAGTGGTCAGACGTGCCACATCATTGGCACGGTAGACTTCGTGAATCTGGTCGCACAAGTCGCGCAGACCTATACGCTCATAGCGTGGGTGTTTGGCAATGAACTCAGGCAACACTTTCCATAGCGGCTGATTCTTGTCGTAATCATCCTTGAACTGCTGGAGGGCAGTTACCATGGTATTCCAGCGGCCCTTGGTAATGCCTATGGTGAACATGATGAAGAAGGAGTAAAGCCCAGTCTTCTCCACAATCACCCCATGCTCCGCCAGGTATTTGGTGACGATAGCCGCAGGAATGCCGATTTCGTCAGAAAACGCGCCGTCTACATCCAGCCCGGGCGTAATGATGGTGGCCTTGATCGGGTCCAGCATGTTGAAACCTTCGGCCAAATTGCCAAAGCCATGCCAGCGTTCGCCGGCCTTGAGCATCCAGGATTCGCGCTCTTCTATGCCTTCTTCTGAGAGGTCATCCGGGCCCCAGACCTTGAACCACCAGTCGCTGCCCCATTCTTCATCTACCTTGCGCATGGCGCGGCGGAAATCCAACGCTTCCATGATGGATTCTTCCACCAGGGCGGTGCCGCCTGGCGCTTCCATCATCGCGGCAGCCACATCGCAAGAAGCGATGATGGAGTACTGCGGCGAGGTTGAGGTGTGCATCAGATAGGCTTCATTGAACAGGTCTCTATCCAGACGGGTATCTTGAGCGTCCTGCACCAAAATTTGCGAAGCTTGTGACAGGCCTGCCAGCAGCTTGTGCGTGGACTGGGTGGAGAACACCATGGAGTCCTTGCAGCGTGGTCTGTCTGCGCCTATGGCGTGGTAATCGCCATAGAAATCGTGGAAGGTAGCGTGCGGCAGCCAGGCTTCATCGAAATGCAGGGTATCTATCTTGCCGTCCAGCAATTCCTTGATTTCTTCCACGTTGTACAACACGCCATCGTAAGTCGATTGTGTAATGGTCAGCACGCGTGGCTTGACGGTTTTATCACCAATGAAGGGGTTGGCTTCCAGCTTTTTCTGGATGTTTTCCCAGGAGAATTCTTCCTTGGGGATAGGGCCAATAATGCCAAAGTGGTTGCGGGTAGGCATCAGGAAGATGGGAATAGCCCCCGTCATGATGATGGAGTGCAACACTGATTTATGACAGTTACGATCCACAATCACCACATCGCCCGGCGCTACCGTGGAGTTCCACACAATCTTGTTGGAAGTCGAGGTGCCATTGGTGACGAAGTACAAGTGATCACAGTTGAAAATGCGTGCCGCGTTACGCTCGGAAGCAGCAACCGGGCCGGTGTGATCCAGCAGTTGACCAAGTTCATCCACCGCATTGCAGACATCGGCGCGCAGCATGTTCTCGCCAAAGAACTGGTGGAACATTTGGCCCACAGGCGATTTCAAGAAGGCCACGCCACCAGAGTGGCCTGGGCAATGCCAGGAGTAAGAGCCATCGGCCGCGTAATGTGTCAGCGCGCGGAAGAAGGGTGGTGGCAGGCTATCGAGATAGGTGCGGGCTTCACGCACGATATAGCGCGCAACAAACTCTGGCGTATCCTCAAACATATGGATAAAGCCATTGAGTTCGCGCAGGATTTCATTGGGGATATGGCGCGAGGTGCGGGTTTCACCGTGCAGGAAAATAGGAATTTCTTCATTGCGGAAGCGAATTTCATCCACAAACTTGCGCAGGTTTTCCAGCGCGTGTGGCGACTCCTCGACAAATTCCTCGTCGTCTATAGACAGAATGAAAGCCGAGGCGCGACTCTGTTGCTGGGCAAATGAAGTCAAATCACCATAACTGGTAACACCCAGCACTTCAAAGCCTTCATCCTCAATGGCCTTGGCCAGCACGCGGATACCTAGGCCAGAAGAGTTTTCTGAGCGGAAATCTTCATCAATGATGACGACGGGGAAACGGAATTTCATGAGGCCTCCTAAAGGCTGCCCAATTTAAAAAAAGCGCAATATAGCACACTCAATCGCGATTCATATGAACGCGCACGACACGGGGAAACACACCGAAAATTTAGATGTTACTTAAATCTTGGGCAGGGTCACGCCTACCTGGCCCTGGTACTTGCCACCTCTGTCCTTGTAGGAAGTTTCGCATTCCTCATCAGACTCAAAGAACAGCACCTGGGCGCAGCCTTCACCCGCATAAATCTTGGCGGGTAGCGGGGTGGTGTTGCTGAATTCTAGCGTGACATAACCTTCCCACTCAGGTTCAAACGGCGTGACATTGACGATGATGCCGCAACGCGCATACGTCGATTTACCCAGGCATACAGTTAGCACGCTACGCGGAATGCGGAAATATTCCACAGTACGCGCCAGGGCAAACGAGTTGGGCGGGATGATGCAGAAGTCATTGTTAAATTCGACGAAAGAATTGGGGTCGAAGTTCTTCGGGTCGACAATGGTGCTGTTGATGTTGGTGAACACCTTGAATTCGTTGGCACAGCGAATATCGTAGCCATAGCTGGACGTGCCATAGGAAACAATTTTCTCGCCATTCAGTTCGCGGATCAGTGTAGGCTCGAACGGCTCTATCATGCCGTGCTGCTCCGCCATGCGACGTATCCACTTGTCAGATTTTATGCTCATGATGCGCTTTCGCTAGAAAGACAAAAAAGCGGAGTTTGCGGGTGACGGCTTCAGTGCCACTGCCAGTGATGGCAGCAGCCTGAAAGTCACGCGTGAAACTGCGCTTTTATTAGGGTTATGGGGATAAAACGCTTACTGGTCGCCGCCCAGCGCAATGCTGTAGCGCCAGAACTGGTCTTGATGCTCGAAAATCACTTTCGATGCTTCTGGGTCGCGGCTGCCTGCAGGGTACTGATGCACAGGCTTTTTATCCTTGGCCCAGGCTTCAATCACAGGGTCTACCAGACGCCATTGTGCTTCCACTTCGCTGATGTGCAGATAGAGCGAGTTGTCGCCTTCCATCAGGTTCAACAGCAAGGCTTCATAAGCATCAATGGTTTCGTCACCTTCCTGGCGGTTGGCACCGTCCAGCTCTATGGTGCGGGTGGCAATGTCCAAACCAGGAATCTTGGACTGGATTTCCAGCTTGATGCACTCACGTGGCTGTATGCCTATGATCAGCCAGTTTTGATCCTGACCACTGCCCAGTTGCAGCGGAGCCTTCTTGAAGCGGATAGCAATACGGGTATCAGCTTCGTGCAGACGCTTGGCGGTACGGATGTAGAAGGGCACACCTTGCCAGCGTGGATTGTCGATAAACAGCTTGAGTGCGGCGTAAGTCTCTACCACGCTGCTGCTATCGCCCAGCTCTTCCAGATAGCCAGGGACTTTTTCGCCCTTGACTTCACCTGCGGCATATTGCGCACGGAAGGCGTGCTTTTCCAGTTCTTGCACAGGGATAGGACGTATGGCTTCCAGCACCTTGATCTTCTGATCGCGGATATCGTCCGGGCTTAGGGAGGCAGGCTGCTCCATGGCGGTCAGCGCCAGGGTTTGCAGCACATGGCTCTGAATCATGTCACGCAAAGCGCCAGTAGCGTCGTAGAACTGCGTACGCTCGCCCACGCCCAGTTGTTCGGTATTGGTGATCTGTACGTGATCGATATGATCCTTGTTCCACAGTGGTTCAAGGATGGCATTGGCAAAGCGTTGCAGCATGATGTTTTGCAGCGCGGATTTGCCAAGGTAGTGATCGATACGGTAGATCTGGCTTTCCTTGAGGTGCTTGGTGATGGAGGATTGCAGCTCTTGTGCCGACTTGAGATCGGTACCGAAAGGCTTTTCAACCACCACACGGCGCCAGTACTTGTCTTCCTGGGTCAGGCCTACGCCAGCCAGTTGCTCAACAATGGTGGCAAAGTCGGAAGGACGTACGGAAAGGAAATAAGCCAGGTTCTGCGGGAAAATGGCCTCGTTGGAGAGGGTTTCTTTCAGGCGGTTAAAGGCCTGAGCATCATCCGGTGGATTGGCATGATATTGGTGACGCGCAATAAAGCGCTTGAACACTTCCTGGTCATAGCCATTCTTGAACTTGGCATCCAGCATACCCTTGATATCAGCCAGCCAGTCCTCGCGGGAAACTGGGCTGCGACCGACGGACAGAATTGTCATCTTCTCGGGCAAGCGGCCAGCCTGGTCCAGACGGAACAAACCGGGCATCAGCTTGATGCGGGAAAGATTGCCGCTGGCACCAAACAATACCAGGGTACAAGGATCTATGACTTTCATTCAGTGTTCTCTAAATAGGATTGATATCATAAAGGGCCATGCCTAGGCATGGCCTCTGGGAGGTGTTACTTGGTTTTGACTGCGTGACCACCAAACGCATTACGCATCAGCGACAGCAGCTTGTAGCTATAGCCCTTGGAATCCTGGCTTCTGAAGCGTGCTTGCAAGGCCACGGTCAGCACGGGTGCTGCCACGCCTTGATCCACGGCTTCAACGACAGTCCAGCGGCCTTCACCGGAGTCTGCAACATAGGGAGCAATGCTTGAGAGCTCTTGATCATGTGCCAATGCTTCAGCGGTCAGGTCTAGCAGCCAGCTGCGAACCACGGAACCATGACGCCATAACTCGGTAATCTGGGCCAGATCAAGGCCGAATTCTTCCTTGCCTTTCAGCAGATCTAGGCCTTCTGCAAAAGCTTGCATCATGCCGTATTCAATACCGTTATGTATCATTTTGGTAAAGTGGCCAGAACCGACAGGGCCTACATGTGCCCAGCCACGATCTTCATGCGTGAGCGCCTTGGCAATTGGCTCAATCACGTCTGCGGCTTCCTTGCTGCCACCGTACATCAGGCAATAGCCGTTTTCCAGGCCCCAGATGCCGCCGGAAGTACCACAGTCAATAAACTGTATGCCTTGTTCAGCCAACCAGGCACCACGGCGCTGGCTGTGCTTGTAATTCGAGTTACCACCGTCAACGATGATGTCGCCTTTGTTGAGCAGGGGCACCAGATCCTTGATCTGGTTTTCAGTGATGTCGCCACTTGGCAGCATCAGCCAGACTACTTTCTGGGGTTCGCCCGAAAGTTTTGCCACAGCATCTTCCACCGAGTTAGCGGGGATCATGCCGTTGGTCAGGGAGATCTGATTCACGGTTTCCTGGTTGAAGTCAAAACCGACGACTTCGATACCGTGTTTCAGCAGGCGGCGGGTCATATTGCCACCCATTTTGCCCAGACCTATCATTGCGAGTTTCATTGAGATTTCCTTGATGAGGATAATGCCATCTTCCTTTTGGGTAAGACTTTTGGGGTAAGATGAACTTAGTTGATAATTAAGATCAGCGTGTAGCCAGCCAATTATAACGTGAAGGTTTTATATCATGCAAAATACAACACAGTCCCTGGTGATCAATAACCAGGTAAGCCGATGGCAGGTGTTCACCGCCCAGGAAGCGCTCTATTGCAGCGCAGTGCAGCACATAGAAGAAGCGGCGCGCAATGCCATCGCCAGGCACGGAAAATTCAGCATAGTGCTGGCAGGTGGCAGCACCCCCAAGAGCATTTACCAGTTGCTCCCTAAGATTGAGACTGATTGGAGCAAGTGGCATGTGTTCTACGGCGATGACCGTTGCCTGCCCCCTGAGCACGAAGAACGTAACAGCCTGATGGCGCACGAAGCCTGGCTCAAGGATGTTGCAATTCCATCTGCACAAATCCACGATATACCGGCTGAGCTTGGCCCAGATGAAGCGGCCAAGCGCTATGAAGAGACACTCGCCACTGTAGGAGAGTTCGATTTGGTATTGTTGGGTTTAGGCGAAGATGGTCATACCGCCAGCCTGTTCCCCGGTCATCAATGGGATGAAAGCCGTGCTGCACTGCCAGTGTTTGGCGCACCCAAGCCCCCGGCAGAGCGGGTTTCCATCAGTGCCAGCCGTTTGAGCCAAGCGCGCGAAGTGGTGTTTTTTGTCACTGGCGCGGGCAAGCAAGAGGCGGTGGATCAATGGCGTCGTGGGGAGAATATTCCTGCGAGCGTGATCAAGCCGCGCAACGGCGTGGATATTTACGTCTTTGGGGTTAATTTCTAAGCACAGCTTTGAAGCCACGATCAGGATGCGAGTCCTAATCGTGGCTGCCTTGTCGTGCTGAATTCAGTCTTCTCAAATTTCCAATTCCCGCATTGCCAACTCCAGGCCTAAATTTATCTGGCCCGAATCTCCTAGAACTCAAGAATTCTGGATAACGATATTGGGGAATTTATTGCTGTAATCCTGGCTTAAGCCTGCCAGCTTGACGGCGGCCTTGCGGGCGATCTGACCGTAAGTGGCTGCAATCTGGCTTTGCGGTTCTGCCACTACTGTAGGTTTGCCACCATCCGTCTGTTCGCGAATGCGAATATCCAGGGGCAAGCTGCCGAGTAATTCTGTCTGATAGTCTGCACACATGCGGGCAGCGCCACCCGCGCCAAAGATGTGTTCTTCATGGCCGCAGGCTGAGCAGATATGTGTGCTCATGTTCTCTACGATGCCCAGAATCGGAATGCCGACTTTCTCAAACATTTTCAGTCCCTTGCGCGCATCCAGCAGCGCAATATCCTGTGGCGTGGTGACAATGATTGCACCTGTGACAGGCACTTTTTGCGCCAGCGTCAGCTGAATATCGCCCGTGCCTGGCGGCAGGTCTACCACCAGATAATCCAGATCCTTCCAGCGCGTATCGCGCAGCAATTGTTCCAGCGCACCGACTACCATAGGGCCACGCCAGACCATGGGGGTATCAATATCGACCAGGAAACCTATGGACATAGCTTGTATGCCGTAATGTTCCAGCGGCTCCATGCTCTTGCCATCACTGCTTTCGGGTTTGCCACTCAGCCCCAGCATTTGCGGTTGCGAGGGGCCGTAGATATCGGCATCCAGTATGCCTACGCGCGCCCCTTCGGCGGCCAAGGCCAGGGCCAGGTTGACCGCGGTGGTGGATTTGCCCACGCCGCCCTTGCCAGAAGCCACGGCAATGATGTTTTTGACATTGGGAATCAAAGGCACGCCACGCTGTACCTTGTGCGAAACAATCCTGCTGCTGACGCCTACGGTGACATTGCTGACCTCGGGCAGGGCGCGGATTTGTTGTTCCACCAGTTGCCTGATTTCGGCAATCACGCTTTGCGCTGGGTAGTCCAGCACGATCTCTACCGTGACATGGCCACCATTGATGCTGAGATGACGCACAGATTTACCAGCGACAAAATCTTTGCCAGTGTTGGGGTCTATCAGGCTTCTGAGGGCATCCTGGACCTGGGTCTCGCTAAGGGGCATGACAGACATTCCTGCTCAATCGGTAATAGGGCATTCTAGCGCAAGCGGATTGCTTATGTGAAACAGCGCTGTTTTGCTAGAATGCAAGATTATCTTGTCGCCAATTAGTCAAACCATGTCTGGAAACACTCTGAACACCCCACGCAAAATCCTGGTTACCTCCGCATTGCCTTATGCCAACGGCAGCATACATCTGGGCCATATGGTGGAGTATGTACAAAGCGATATCTGGGTGCGTTTCCAGCAGATGCAGGGGCATCAGGTGCATTACGTCTGTGCCGATGATACCCATGGCACGCCCATCATGCTGCGCGCCGAGAAAGAGGGCATCACCCCTGAAGCGCTGATTGCCAAGGTGCATGCCGAGCATTACGCGGATTTCAGCGATTTCCTCGTGCGCTTTGATAATTATCACTCGACCAATGCACCGGAAAACCGCGAGTTATCCAGCCGCATCTATAAAGCACTCAAGGCCAATGACAAAATTGCTACGCGCACCATTGAGCAATATTACGACCCGGTCAAACAGATGTTCCTGCCGGATCGTTTTATCAAGGGTGAGTGCCCCAAGTGTCATGCCAAGGATCAATACGGCGACTCCTGCGAGGTGTGCGGCACAACTTATAGCCCGACCGAACTGATAGCGCCGTATTCTGCGGTTTCGGGTGCTACGCCTGTCCGCAAGGAAACCGAGCATTATTTCTTCAAGCTCAGCGAGTGCGAGGAGTTTCTCAAGCAATGGACCCGCTCTGGCACCTTGCAGGCCGAAGCCGCCAACAAGATGGGTGAATGGTTTGCGTCTGGCTTGTCAGACTGGGATATCTCCCGTGATGCGCCTTACTTTGGCTTTGAAATTCCTGATGCGCCAGGCAAGTATTTCTACGTCTGGCTGGATGCGCCTATAGGCTATATGGCCAGTTTCAAAAACCTGTGCGAGCGTACAGGTTTGGATTTTGACGAATACTGGAAGGCTGATAGCAGCACCGAGCTTTATCACTTCATAGGCAAGGATATTTTGTATTTCCATGCCTTGTTCTGGCCTGCCACGCTGAAATACTCGGGCTATAGACAGCCTACGCAGATTTTTGCCCACGGTTTCTTGACCGTGAATGGCGAGAAAATGTCCAAGTCACGCGGCACTTTCATCACTGCGCGTAGTTATCTCGAGCATGTGAAGAACCCAGAGTATTTGCGCTATTACTATGCCGCCAAGCTCAATGGCACGATGGAGGATATAGACCTCAATCTTGAGGACTTTATCGCCCGCGTGAATAGCGATTTGGTGGGTAAATATATCAATATCGCCAGCCGTACCGCAGGGTTCATCAACAAGCGCTTTGCGGGCAGGCTGGGGGCTTCTGAAGCGGATGTAGAAATCACTGGGGGTGCATTGCGCATTGCCGATGAAATCAAGCAGGCGTTTGAAGCGCGGGACTATGCGCGCGCCTTGCGTGAAATCATGGCATTTGCCGATCGCATCAATCAATACATCGCCGAGCAAAAGCCCTGGGATTTGGCTAAGCAGGAAGGCCAGGAGGCCGCATTACACCGCGTTTGCAGCACGGCCATTCGTTTATTCCGTGACCTGACCGTGTTCCTCAAGCCCGTGCTGCCTAGCCTTGCAGCGCAGGTAGAGCGCTTCTTGCAGGTGGAAGCACTGCAATGGCAGGATTTGCAAACGCCGCTGGCTGATGGCCATGTCATCGCTGCGTACGATCACCTGATCACGCGCATAGACCCCAAGCATGTGGAAGCCATGGTGGAAGCCAATAAAGAATCGCTACAGCCAACTGCGAACGTGCAAGCTAGCGCCCAGCCAGCTGCTGCGGCTAAGGTTGCTAACACTCAAGTCACTGGCGATAAGCAAGAGGCTGATAACTACATCAGTATTGATGATTTCAGCAAGGTGGATTTGCGCATCGCACGTATTGTGAATGCTGAGCATGTGGAAGGCGCAGAGAAGCTGCTGCGTTTGTCATTGGATATAGGTGAGGACCAGCCACGCCAGGTATTTGCTGGCATCAAGTCTGCCTATGACCCAGAAAGTCTCAAAGGCAGGCTGACAGTAATGGTGGCCAATCTGGCACCGCGCAAGATGAAGTTTGGTCTTTCCGAGGGCATGGTGCTGGCGGCCAGCGATGAGCGCGGCGGCCCTTATATCCTCAGTCCAGACAGTGGTGCGCAGCCTGGTATGCGCGTCAAATAAACAAAAACCCCAGGTCGTTACCTGGGGTTTTTTTACGCCTGCTTCTGCAGATTTTCAGCCTTGCATCGCTAGGCAAAACCCGGAAAGTATCAGTCCGCTTTCTTTTCAGTTTTCGCCGCCGCAGGCTTATCTGCTTTTGCGGGTTTGGCAGCACCCACGGTGAACTCACCTTTGAGTTTATCCACGCTTTTCTTGCCAAATCCCTTCACATTATCCAGCTCATCCACACTTTTAAAATTGCCGTGCGCCTTGCGATAATCGACGATAGCTTGAGCCTTGGCTGGCCCTATGCCATTGACAGACTCCAGCTCGGTCACGCTGGCATTGTTGAGATCAACGGCGGCAAAAGCAGGGCAGGACAATCCAATCGCCATCAGGGCGGCAATAATGATGTTTTTATTCATGATGCAGACACTCCCAAACAGTTGTTGAAAAGATGTTGATGCAGACTCGCATTTTGACTATTTACTATTGTCAATTGCTTATTGCGAGTTTGGCCATCATATCCCTGCCGTTAGCAGGGTTCAACAAAATATTGATTACATTCAGGAGCTTAATGAAGACTAGTTACTAATACTCAGATCAATCTGCTGTAGTGCTTGCAGCGGATCTGCTGCCTGGGTAATTGGGCGGCCTATCACTAGATAGCTAGAGCCCAAGGCCAGTGCTTCTGCTGGCGTGGCAACCCGGCTTTGATCATCCAGGCTGGCTTCGGCGGGGCGTATGCCCGGGGTAACCAGTTTGAAATCCTGGCCCAGCGCTTGACGCAATACTGGAGCTTCTTGCGCCGAACACACCACACCGTCCAAGCCAGCAGCTTGTGTCAGCTTGGCCAAACGCAGCACATGCTGCTCCAGCGGCGTCTCTATCCCCAGTTGCTGCAAGCCAGCCTGATCCATGCTGGTGAGCACCGTGACCGCAATCAGCAAAGGCTGCTGACCGCTTCTTTCCACGCCTTCGCGCGCGGCTTCCATCATCTTGCTGCCGCCAGAAGCGTGCACGTTGAGCATCCATACCCCCAAACGGCTGGCGGCTTCGCAGGCCTTGGCTACCGTGTTGGGGATGTCATGGAATTTAAGATCAAGAAATACACCGAAACCCTGGCTGACCAGTTGTTCCACCAGGGCCGGGCCTGCTGCCGTAAACAACTCCTTGCCCACCTTGACCCGGCACAGTGCAGGATCGAGTTGTGCCGCCAAGGCCAGTGCCGGGCTGGCGCTGGCATAGTCGAGTGCAACAACGATCTTGGGGTCAGAGGAGGCTATGGTCATATCGCGGATTCCTTGCTTTCAGGTGAGAGGGATTCCCAGGCATTGCAGGCTGGGCACTGCCAGTGGAAGTTACGCGCACGGAAGCCACATTGGTCACAGTAATGCGCACTGCGATTGCCTATGGCGTAACGTACGGTTTGTTGCATCAGCAGGGCATCCTGCTGGTTGGCACCTTCCAGCTGCGATTGGGCGCGCAAAAACTGATCCAAGGTCTGCAGGCTGGGCTTGCGGCTGAGTTCTTCACGCGCCAGGGCTTCGGCGCTGGCCGGGCCTTCTTCCGTCAAGGTGGTTTCATACACCAGATTGAGGATGGAAGGGAGCTTATAGGTTTGCAAATAGCCTTTGAGCACGGCGATGCCTTCGTCCAGACTGCCCAAGGCCTTGTAGCTATTGAGCAGTTTGGGCGCCACCAGGCCCAGATATTCAGATTGCTGGAATTCCACACGCTTCCAGAAGGAGATGGCGAGCTTGTGGTTGCCATTGGCGGCTTCCAGATCACCCAGCATGATATTGGCGCGCGCGCAGCGCTTGTCGGCCTCTATGGCCATATCCAGGGCATGACGAGCGCTATGGCTATCGTGCTCCAGAATGGCTTTCATGGCGATTTCACAGTGGAACTGCGCAACTTCCTTGCGGAAGGAAATGCCAGACAGGCGCTCCAGATCCACCGCGCTCTTGATGGCATTGTTCCATTCACGCTCGCGTATATAAATTTCCAGCAGGGCGCGCAAAGCGGTCTGCTTGTAGCGGCTGTCATGCAGCGAGGTAAACAATTCCTCGGCCCGATCAAACAAACCCGCCTTGAGATAATCCTGCGCCAGTTCTGCCATCACCGCCTGTTTTTGCTGTTCTGGCAGTTCTTTGCGCTCTAGCAGGCTGAGGTGCAAATGTATCGCGCGATCTACTTCGCCACGCCTGCGGAATAGGCTGCCCAGCGCAAAGTGCAGCTCCATGGATTCCGCATTGGCTTGCACTGCCTCGATAAAAGCTTCTATGGCTTTGTCGTGCTGATCGCTAATGAGGAAATTCAGACCCTTGAAATAAGCCGCAGGCAGGGCGGTGGATTCGGTCAGCAGCTGATTGATATCCACGCGTGCGGCAAGCCAGCCCAGCGTGAAGAAGAGGGGGAGGGCGAGTAGCCACCAGTATTCAAATTCCATGATTGATTGTTTAGCCCTGTTTGATTGGCCTATTGCATAGACATATTTAAGTTGGCCAGTTGCTGGCTGCTACAGCCTGGGTTTATTGCCAGGCTGTTTGATCATTGCTGCGCTGATGCCTGACTTCAGTTTTTGTTACTGAGCTTGAGGTTCTTGATTTCACGTTCCAGCGCCAGCAACTTGCGGCGTTGGCGGATCAATGAACCCAGGCAAGCGATAATCCCGGCAATGATGCCGCTGAAGAAGGTAATCAATAACATCAGCGACAGTGGTGCTTTCCAGGAATAACCCAGGTAATAGGCCAACTCCACCGTTTCTGAGTTTTTGAAGGCGAAGCCTAGCAGCAGGATGAACAGCAGGATACTGAGTATGGTGTATAGGGTACGCATACCCCGATTTTACCGAAGCCCTGCCTTAAGCGTGAAAAAAATCATGGCAAAAACATAAAAAAAGCGGCAGTTCCATTAAGGAAGCTGCCGCTTTTCTAGCACAACTACTGTAGTTATTACTACTGTGCTTATTCGTTAAGGTCTACGCGTTCGCGCAATTCCTTGCCTGCCTTGAAGTGAGGTACATACTTCTTGGGCACCTGCACTTTTTCGCCAGTCTTGGGGTTGCGACCAAGTCGTGGAGGACGGTAGTTAAGACTGAAGCTACCGAAGCCACGAATCTCGATGCGCTCGCCTGAGGCAAGGTTGTCCGTCATCGAGTCAAGGATAGCCTTGACCGATAACTCTGCATCCTTGACCACCAGTTGCGGAAAACGCGCAGCCAGGTTGGCAATCAACTCCGATTTGGTCATGACGCTATGACCTTACTCGTTGTTTTTGCCGTCAAGCTTAGCCTTCAGCAAAGCGCCCAGGTTGGTGGTGCCAGCAGAGCCGGCATCATTGCTGAACTTTTGCAGTGCATCAGCTTCGTCTGCAAGATCCTTGGCCTTGATAGACAGGGCTATAGAACGGCTCTTGCGGTCGATGTTGGTGATGCGGGCTTCGATTTCTTCGCCTTCCTTGAGCACGGTGGAAATGTCTTCAACCTTGTCACGGGAAACTTCAGAAACACGCAGATAGCCTTCAACTTCGTTGTCCAGAGTGATAACGGCACCCTTGGCTTCCAGGGACTTCACAGTACCCTTAACGATAGCGCCCTTGTCATTCAGGGAGGTGTAAGCGCTGAATGGATCGCTGTCCAGTTGCTTAACGCCCAGGGAGATACGCTCCTTCTCGACATCAATGCTCAGTACAACGGCTTCCAGTTCGTCACCCTTCTTGAAGTTTCGGATAGCTTCTTCGCCAGATTGGTTCCAGGACAGGTCGGACAAGTGAACCAGGCCATCGATGCCACCAGGCAGACCGATGAATACGCCGAAATCAGTGATGGACTTGATTTGGCCGCTGACTTTGTCGCCCTTCTTGTGGGAAGCTGCGAAATCATCCCAAGGATTAGCTTGGCATTGCTTCATGCCCAGGGACAGACGACGACGGTCTTCGTCGATTTCCAGGATCATGACTTCTACTTCGTCGCCCAGTTGAGCGATCTTGGCAGGATGTACGTTCTTGTTGGTCCAATCCATTTCGGAAACGTGTACCAGACCTTCAATGCCTGGCTCGATTTCAACGAATGCACCGTAGTCGGTCAGGTTGGTTACCTTGCCGAACAAACGGGTACCCACTGGGTAACGACGGCCCAGAGCAACCCATGGATCGTCGCCCAGTTGCTTGATGCCCAGGGAAACGCGGTTCTTCTCTTGATCGAACTTAAGGATCTTGGCTTCAACTTCTTCACCAACAGTCAGCACTTCGGATGGGTGCTTGACGCGGCGCCATGCCAGGTCGGTGATGTGCAGCAAGCCATCGATGCCACCCAGATCAACGAACGCACCGTAGTCGGTGATGTTCTTGACGATACCCTTAACCACTGCGCCTTCTTTCAAGGACTCGAGCAGTGCTTCGCGGTCTGCGCCCATGCTTTCTTCCAGCACGGCACGACGGGAAACCACGACGTTGTTACGCTTGCGATCCAGCTTGATAACCTTGAAGTCCCATTCCTTGTTTTCGAATGGAGTGGTGTCTTTAACTGGACGCAGATCAACCAGTGAACCTGGCAGGAATGCGCGAATGCTGTTAACCATAACAGTCAGACCACCCTTGACGCGGCCATTGACCATGCCCTTGATGATACGGGATTCGTTCATCGCTTCTTCGAGGTCTTGCCATGCAGCCAGGCGCTTAGCCTTTTCACGGGACAGCTTGGTAGAACCGTAGCCGTCTTCGAGGGACTCGATGCATACCTTAACGAAGTCGCCAGCACTGACTTCAAGTTCGCCGCGATCATTGCGGAATTCGGAAGCGGGGATAACGCTTTCGGACTTGAGGCCGGCGTTAACGATGATGAAGTCATCATCTACAGAGACAACTTCAGCGGTGATCACTTCACCAGAGCGCATTTCCTGGCGAGCCAGGCTTTCCTCAAACAGGGCTGCAAAGCTTTCTGTGAGGGTGGTTGAAAGGTTAGCCATTAAAAAAATATCCAGATAATCCCGCCTAGCAGCGGGTCAAATTAAAAAAACCATGAATCGGTGGGATTCACGGCGCACTTACTACAAACACTACTTACTGATTTGATAAAGCCTGCGTGTCAGCGTGGTGGTAATCCAGCACGGTGTTGACCGCCTGCTCTATACTTAGCTGGCTGGTTTCCAGCAATCTTGCCTGATCACATTGCTGCAACGGGGCAACGGGCCTGGCCCTGTCTCGCGCGTCGCGGGTTTGCAAATCCTGCAGGATGTCGTGCAGATTAGCATGGTTTCCTTTTTCCATCAACTGTTTATAGCGCCTCTCAGCCCTGACCTCAGCAGTGGCGGTAAGGAAAATCTTGGTGCTGGCATCTGGAAATACCACGGTGGCCATATCCCTGCCATCAGCCACCAGGCCTGGGGCCTGGCGAAAGCTTTTCTGCAACGCCAGCAAGGCACTACGCAAGGCTGGGTGCACAGCGACTTCAGAAGCGCCGCGGCTGATCTCCTCAGTACGCACGGCGTCGGTGATGACTTCGCCATTGAGTACAATCTCGCCGCCTTCAAAACGGATATCCAGCTCAGCGGCCATTTTGGCCAGCGCTGCCTCGTCTTGCCAGGAGATATTACGCGCGCGCGCCGCCAGTGCGGCAATGCGATATATCGCGCCGGAATCGAGATAATGGAAGCCCAGCGTCTGGGCCACGCGTTGCGCCACCGTACCCTTGCCGGAAGCGGAAGGGCCATCGATGGCAATGACGGGAATGTTTGCAGATAAGGTCATAAGTGCGGATGAATGCTTATTGGTCTTGAATCAGCGCGGCAAAGCGCTGGAAGTAATCAGGGAAAGTCTTGGCAACACAGCCAGGGTCGTTGATGATGACGGGTACGCCACCCAAAGCCACCAGTGAGAAGCACATGGCCATGCGGTGATCATCATAGGTATCTATGCTGGCGTTAGGCGTCAGTTGCGCAGGAGGTGTGACTTTGAGGTAGTCACTGCCTTCTTCAACAATAGCGCCTACCTTGCGTAATTCTGTCGCCATCGCGCTTAAACGGTCAGTTTCCTTGACGCGCCAGCTGGCGATATTGCGTAGGGTGCTAGGGCCATCGGCAAATAAAGCCAGAATCGCCAGTGTCATGGCGGCATCGGGGATATGGTTGCAGTCCAGGTCCAGCGCCTTCAGCGGGCCTGCTGCTGCGCTGACCTCTATCCAGTTGTCGCCTGCCTTGACCTGCGCGCCCATCAGGCTGAGCGCTTCTATAAAGCGCACATCGCCTTGTATGCTTTTGCTGCCTACGCCTTCTACTTTTACCGGGCCGCGACCTATCGCGCCTGCCGCCAGGAAGTAGGATGCGGAAGAAGCGTCACCTTCTACATGTACGCTGCCAGGGCTGGTATAGCGACTGTTGGCCGGGATGGTAAAGCTGCGCCATTCATCACGCTGCACCTCAACGCCAAAGCGCGCCATCAAATTGAGTGTGATTTCAATATAGGGTTTGGATATTAGTTCGCCCACCACTTCTATACGGGCCTGTTTGCCGCTCAAAGGTAGCGATATCAGCAGGGCGGTGAGGAACTGGCTGGAGACATCGCCTCTGACTTGCAGGGCTTGGACAGAACCCAGGTCGGCATCAGGCGCAGCAGGGTGTATATGTAGCGGCGGGAAGCCGGGGTTGCCCAGGTAATCAATCGCGGCACCTGCTGCGTTGAGCGCATCTACCAAATCACCGATAGGCCGCTCATGCATGCGCGCCACGCCCGAAAGCTCGTAATCGCCGCCTGAAAGCGCCAGGGCTGCGGTCAATGGGCGAAACGCCGTCCCGGCATTACCGAGAAACAGCTTGGCCTGTTTGACCGGGAAATCACCTGCCGTGCCGTGCACCAGCCATTGGTGCGGGCCGCGCTGTTCCAGTTTTACCCCCAGCGCTGCCAGGGCTTCCAGCATACGCTGGGTGTCGTCCGAGGCCAGCACATCGTGAATTTCGGTATTGCCTTGCGCCAGGGCAGACAGCAGCAGAATGCGGTTGGAAATACTCTTGGAGCCTGGCAGCTGGGTAGTGCCACTGGCTTGTTGCGCTGGGGCTAGGGTCAAGGTTTCCATATCAATTCTTCCAGTTGGCGTCTTGTTGCTGATTGGCCCAGGTGTTTCTGGCCTGGCTGGCGCATTCAAAGATGGCTTGCAGCGCGGGAGCATCACTCTGCTCCAGGCTGGCACGCAAGCTGCTCAAAGCCGCTTGGTAAAGATCCAGCTCGGCTAATAAGGCCGTGCGGTTGGCCAGGCTGATATCGCGCCACATTTCTGGCGAGCTGCCCGCGATGCGCGTGAAATCACGGAAGCCGCTGGCGGCAAATTCAAAGAACAGGCTGGCATCGTCACGGTTGGCGAGTTCGTTGACCAGGGCAAAGGCCAGCAAGTGCGGCAAGTGACTCACCGCAGCAAAAATCGCATCGTGCTCGCTAGCACTCATGATGCGGATGCGCGCCCCTGTGCTCAACCAAAGTTGGCGCACGGTTTCCAGCGCAGCAGGGTCAGTATCGTGCTCTGGGGTCAGTACTACGTTTTTTTGCTGGTACAAGCTGGCCAGTGCTGCCGCAGGGCCGCTTTTCTCTGCACCTGCTATGGGGTGGCCGGGCACAAAGCGGCTGCTGGCCGGGCCGAGCAAGGCTCGGGCCTGTAGTGCAATATCGTGCTTGGTGCTGCCTGCGTCGGTAATAATGGTTTGGGCTTCAAGATGAGGGGCAATGTTGCGCAAAATGCCTGGAATTTGCGCCACAGGGGTAGCGATCAGAATCACATCCACACCTTTGACCGCACTGGCGATATCCGTGGCGGCTGCGTCTATGATGCCCAGGCTGAGTGCCTCCTGCAAACTCTCACCATTGCGACCCATACCTGTGATATGCCAGCCTGCGCCAGCAGATTTCAATGCCAGGGCCAGGGAGCCACCTATAAGGCCAACGCCGAAAACAAGCAGTTTTTTCACGATCACTGTTATTTCAAAAAAGGGAGAGCAGAGGTAAACCGCAATTGTAGCATGCTGGGCTGCCCTGGCAGGGAGGGCGGAGGCTGGGGAGGGTTAAGCGCTGTGTAGCGAAGCAAGCGCGGCGTTTTGTGCCTGAGCAACAAAACGCCGGTTGCCTGGAGATGACAAGGAGCAGTGTTTCAGAACCGGAATTGGGGGATTTAGTTCATTGCGACTAGCAAAATTAGCGGATATTTTTTATAGCGCTGAGGTCAGCATGCATCAAGATTCAGTGGCTGCAACTTCAGCAGCAGCCAAAGCAGGCTCAGTATGTATGGCTTGCCATTCACCATTGATCAGCCCCTGCTGTGGCAGGAAATTTTTCTTGTAAGCCATTTTGCGGCTTTCCTTGATCCAGTAGCCCAGGTAGAGATAGGGCAGTTGCAACTGGCGGCACCATTGCAGCAGCCAGAGCACATTGAAAGTGCCGTAGCTGGCCTGGGTGTCTGCGGCATCATAAAAGGTATAGACCGCCGAGATACCATCAGCGACTACATCCACCACGCTGACCATCTTCAGCTGGCCTTGCTGGCGAAACTCCACCATCAGGCTTTCCACATTGCTTTGCACCAGAAAGTTGCGATATTGCTCTGCGGTTTCCGGATCGCCACTGCCATCATGCCTGGCCACCTGGTAAGCCGAGTAGAGCGCAAAATGTTCCTCGGAAAAGCGCAGCTCCATAAGGCTGACTTCCAGGTCTAGATGCTGCTTCCAGGCGCGGCGCTGGCTGCGCTTGGGCTGGAATTCATTGACTGGCAATCTAACCGGGATGCAGGCATGGCAGCTTTCGCAATGCGGTCTGTAGGCAAACTTGCCGCTACGGCGGAAGCCCATCTGGATCAAGCCGCTATAGGCTTGTGCATCAATCAAATGATGCGGTGTGGCAATCAGTGATTGCGCAGGCTGATTGGCCAGATAACCACAGGCATACGCCGTGGTCGCGTAGAACTGAATCTTGTGCAGGTGCTGTTCGCCAGGCAATGTCATGAGGGGTAGTGTACCAATTCATGCAAGCGTTGGGAGAATTCCAGGCGCGAAATTTCCCTGGCGCCCAGCGAGGCCAGATGCGAGGTATTCATCTGGCAATCTATCATGCCGCAGCCCTGAGCCTCTAAGTGCCTGACCCAATGCACCAGGGCCAGTTTGGAAGCATCGCTGACATGATGAAACATGGATTCACCATAAAACATATTGCCCAGCTTCACACCATACAAACCACCCACCAACTGGCCGTCCATCCAGCTTTCGGCACTGTGGGCATAACCCATACGGTGCAGCGCCAGATAACCCTGCATGATGTCCTGCGTGATCCAGGTGCCATCCTGGCCTTCACGCGCGGTGCTGGCGCAGGCCAGCATGACTTGCTCAAACGCGCTATCAAAGCGGATTTCGTAATCCTCACGCCGTAGACGTTTGGCCAGGGAGCGTGAAACCTTGAGCTCTGCCGGAAACAGCACCATGCGCGGGTTGGGGCTCCACCAGAGTATGGGTTCACCCGGGCTGAACCAGGGGAAAATGCCTAGCTTATAGGCTTGCAGCAAGCGCTCGGCGCTGAGATCGCCGCCTATGGCCAGCAGGCCATTGGGCGTGCTCAATGCCTGTTCAGGCGCGGGGAAGGGCGTGTCGCCATCCAGTGCCCGCACCAATCCCCCTGGCAAACGGTAATACTGATGACTCATGGATGAAGATGCCCTGATGCAAAAGCTAGCAAAGGAAACGTGGGCAGAGGCTGCGATGAGAGGGCTGGCAACATGCGGCCAGTATAGCGACTTTACCGGGCTTGGGCTCCTATGCTAAGGTTCGCGCATGCCCAAATTGCATCTGCACAAGTTGCGTTTTTATATCCTGCTGTTGCTGGCGGTATTCCTTGCGGATATCGTTTCCGCCAACGCCAGCCTGCATTTGCCTGCCACTCAGCCTGGGTCGCCGCTGGCAATGCAACATGAGGGCATGCATCATGAAAGTTTGGATCATGAAAGTATGCATCATGGCCTACAGCATCAGCATGCTGCGGCGGCGCAGGATGCCAGCACAGTAAACCCTACAGACCCCACGCAGCAACATGCAGGCAAATGTGGCAGTTGCCATGATTGCTTGTCCTGCTTCAGCGTCCTGCCCGTGGCACTCTCCCAAGCTGCTGCCGCATTGCCGCAACGCCATCAGGCCGCCAGTGTGCACAGCATTTACTACCCGCCTGCCATCGCGCAATTACAGCGTCCGCCCATACTCTCACGCGCCTGAACCGCTGCGGCTTGCCGCAGCTGATGGACTTGCCTTAGGGCAAGCTAAGCAATCAGCGCATGGAGTATTCATGAAATACTTAAAATCACCACTAGCATGGGGTTTGGTCCCCGCTTTTAAAAACCGCGTACTCCCCATATACCTAGCCATTGCCATTGCTACTGCCATTGCCATGTTGGTCAGCACTGCACAGGCAGACAACGCTTTGTCTTATCAACCCGCGCTGGGAAATTACCAGCGTTTTGAGCAGGCTAAAACACTAGGCCAGACTCAGGATCATGAAACGCATGAGGTCAGCTCCCAAGATGCAGGCATGCCTGATCAGCATCAACAGCATGAGAGGAGTGCGCATGATAAAAACCATGAGCATATTCATGATCACAGCCATGACCCTAGCAATGACCATAGCCATGCTCACGAGCAGGAGTAGCTCATGAAACTCGCCATGAAGACAGTCCTCAATGCTACGGTTTGCCTGACACTGCCCATAATGCTGAGTGCTTGTGCAGGTTTCAGCCGCGATGGTGGCTTGGATGAAGTACGTAGCCTGACGCACAAGGATGTGCGCGCGCATAGTGGCAGTGACGTTGGCCTGCAGCAGCAATCCCAGGACTTGCTGGCCCAGCCTTTGGGCGTGGATGAAGCAGTGCAATATGCGCTGTGGAACCACAAAGGCTTGCAGGCTGATATTGCAGCACTAGGCATAGCCGAGGCCGACCTGGTGCAAGCCGGGCGTTTGCCCAACCCAGGCTTTAATATGCTCTACACCCGTAACAATGGTGAATACAAGATAGAGCAGGTGTTCGGTGTCAATATCCTTGCTTTTGCCACCATGCCCATGGCCAAGGCAGCCGAGCAGCGGCATTTTGACGCGGCCAAGCAGCGCCTGAGTTTGCAAGTGCTGCAATTGGCGCAGTCCGTCAGGCAAGCCTGGGTTGAAGCCGTGGCTGCCGAGCAATCCCTCATTTATGCGCAGCAGGTGATGCAATCAGCCGAGGCCGCGGCAGAGCTGGCGCGGCGCATGCATGCCCAGGGTAACTGGAGCAAGCTGGAGCAGGCGCGCGAACAAAGCTTTTACGCCGATGCCGCGCTGGATTTTGCCCATGCCCGTGACCTGCAAATGCAAAGCCGTGAGCATTTGAGTCGCTTGCTAGGCCTGGGCGACAGCGCACGTTTCAGCCTGCCACAACGCCTGCCGGATTTGCCGCAAGCCGAAACTGAGTTGCTGCAGGTTGAACAACAAGCCTTTAGCCAGCGCCTGGATTTGCAGGCGCGCAAGCTGGAGCTGCAAGCCTTGGCAAAACAACTGGGGCTGACCAAGGCCACGCGCTTTATCAATGTACTGGAAATAGGCCCGGCGCGCGTGCTGGAAGGGCGCAGAGGTGAGGCCTATAAGAAAGGCGTGGCGCTGGGCTTTGAGTTGCCTATCTTTGATAGTGGTGCGGCCAGGGTCAAACGCGCCGAAGCCGTGTATAGCCAGGCGCTGGAAGCCACTGCTCAAGCCATGGTGGATGCGGAATCCGAGGTCAGGCTGGCGTATCAGCAATATCGCTTGCGCCACGAAATGGCAACGCACTACCAGCAGGAAATCGTGCCCTTGCGCCAGCGCATATTGCAGGAGAGTCAGTTGCGCTATAACGGCATGCTGCTGAGTGCTTTCGAGTTGCTGAGCGAGGCCAGAGGCCAGATCCACAGCGTCAATCAATATATCAATGCGCTACGCGACTTCTGGTTGGCGGAGGCGGCATTGACCATGTCCATGCAAGGCCCTGCTTCTATGAGTGCGTCAGCGCAGGCCAGCAGTGGGAGGGGAGAGTAATGCTTAATCGCCGAGATTTTTTCAAAATGAGTGCAGCCGCGGTTGCGGTCAGCAGCGTCAGCAAAGTGGCCATGGCGGCCTTACCGGAAATCGCCAGCGTGAGCGGGGCGGAAACCCAGGCACCATCAGCACCTGCCACTGGCAGGCCTTATCATCCCGTGGTGACGTTGAATGGCTGGAGCCTGCCCTGGCGCATGCGTAATGGCGTCAAGGAGTTCCATCTGGTGGCCGAGCCTGTGCTGCGCGAAATTGCGCCCGGCATGCAGGCCAAGCTCTGGGGCTATAACGGCCAAAGCCCAGGCCCGACCATAGAAGTGGTAGAAGGTGACAAGGTGCGCATCTACGTCACCAATCGTCTACCTGAGGCCACCAGTGTGCATTGGCATGGGCAACGCCTGCCCAATGGCATGGATGGCATCAGCGGCCTTACCCAGCCTGCCATCGCCAGCGGCAAGACTTTTGTCTATGAGTTTGAGGCCAAGCGCGCCGGGACTTTTATGTATCACCCGCATGCCGATGAAATGGTGCAGATGGCCATGGGCATGATGGGCTTCTGGGTCACGCATCCAAAAAATCCAGACTTTATGCGCGTGGATAGAGATTATGTCTTTCTCATCAACGCCTATGACATAGACCCCGGCAGCTACACACCCAAGGTCAACACCATGCTGGATCAGAATATCTGGACCTTCAACAGCCGCGTATTCCCGGGCATTGCGCCCATGGTGGCAGGTGTGAATGAGCGTGTGCGCATACGCGTGGGCAATCTGAGCATGACCAATCACCCCATCCATTTACACGGTCATGAGTTTGTCGTCACCGGCACTGATGGCGGTTGGACACCTCCAGCCTCACGCTGGCCCGAGGTGACCACAGATATCGCAGTCGGTCAGATGCGCGCGATTGAATTTATTGCCGATGCCCCTGGCGACTGGGCTTTCCATTGCCACAAGAGCCACCACACCATGAATGCCATGGGCCATCAGGTGCCCACCATGATAGGCGTCAATCAGCAGGGGCTGGTGGATAAGATCACTAATCTATTGCCGGATTACATGCCCATGGGCACAACAGGCATGGCTGAGATGGGCGAGATGAGCATGCCTTTGCCGGAAAATACCTTGCCCATGATGGCGGGGCAAGGCCAGTTCGGCCCCATGGATATGGGGGGCATGTTCACCAGCGTCAAGGTCAGGGCAGGCTTGAAGGCAGGGGACTACAGCGACCCTGGCGATTACCAGCACCCGCTCAATACCGTGGCTTATGAGTTTGATGCTGGGGCGGTGCCTGTGACGCGTGCAGCGCCACTAAAGCCTGATGGCTCTGCGTTGCAGGTGCGCAAGCCTGGCAAGGCCAAGTCAGGCAATGCCAAGTCAGGCAATGCCAAGTCAGGCAATGCCAAGTCAGGCAATGCCAAGCCAGCAGGACATAATGGCCACGAAGGGCATTAAAGGCGGATTTAAGCCCGTGCTTGTCTAGCCAGGGGTGTAGCCTGCCTCAGTAATCGCTGCGCGGAACTGTTCTGGGGCTATATCGCTGGCGATCTGCACAGTCTTGGCGGCGAGGTCTATGTTGACCTGGGCTTGTGCATCCACTGCCAGTGCAGCCTGGGTGATGGCTTTGACACAGTGCTGGCAGCTCATGTCGGCTACCTGGAAAGTGCTGTTGAAATTTGCCATGAGGGCGCTCCTGCTTGAAGTTGAGTGCGCAGTATGAACCTTGCCCTCATGGTAAAGTCAAGCTTGACCTTGCCCTATGGTCAAGGTTTAGGCTGGGACTTGTCATCAAGGGCCAGCCAGCAACAGGAGAATTCATGCAGAATCAACCATCAAGCACCACAAACAGTACTGCGAGTCGCGAGTCAGAAGCTTCGCTCAAGCTGGACTTTGCCATCAGCGGCATGACTTGTGCCGCCTGCGCAGGCCGTATAGAGCGCGGCCTCAACAAGCTGCCCGGCGTCAGTCTGGCCACGGTCAATCTGGCCACCGAGCGTGCGCATGTGGAGATCAATGCTGCGGCGGCGCAAGCCGCAATTGCAGCCCCAGAACAGGCCGAAGCCATAACATTGGCCGTGAGCAAGCTAGGCTATGGCGCCAGCTGGCTCCAGCCTGAGGCCCCAAGCCAATTGCCAGCGCCTGCGCATGATGGCTGGAAAGTCATACTGGCGGCGCTGCTGACCCTGCCACTGGTGTTGCCCATGCTGGGGGCCTTATGGGGCCAGCACTGGATGCTGCCTGGCGGCTGGCAATTATTGCTCGCCACCCCGGTGCAGTTCTGGCTGGGGGCACGCTTCTACCGCGCAGGCTGGAAAGCCGCTATCAACCTGGCAGGCAATATGGATTTGCTGGTGGCCATAGGCACCTCTGCTGCTTATGGATTATCGCTATATCAGCTGAGCCAGGGCGCAGCGCATTTGTACTTTGAAGCCTCTAGCGCCGTGATTACCCTGGTGCTGCTGGGTAAATGGCTGGAAGGTCGCGCCAAGCAGCAGACCACGGCGGCGATACGCGCCTTGCAGGCACTGCGTCCGGAGACCGCACGCCTGCGTAAAGACGGCAAGGAATGGGATGTGGCGATAGAGCAAGTCCGCATAGGTGATCTGGTGGTGGTGAGACCTGGCGAGCATATTGCCGTTGATGGGGAAATTATTGAGGGCAGCAGTCATATCGATGAAGCCCTGCTGACTGGTGAAAGCCTGCCAGTGAAACGCAGTACGGGTGAGCAGGTGACTGCAGGCGCGGTCAATCTGGATGGCGTGCTGCTGGTGCAGACCAGCAAGATAGGCGCTGACACTGCCCTGGCACGCATCATACGGCTGGTGGAAGATGCGCAGGCGGTCAAGCCAGCGATACAGCGCCTGGTAGACAAGGTCAGCGCTATCTTTGTACCTGTGGTACTCGTCATTGCGCTGATCACCCTGCTGGGCTGGGCCTGGCATGATGGCAACTGGTCGCAGGCCTTGCTCAATGCTGTTTCCGTGCTGGTGATCGCATGCCCTTGTGCCCTGGGGCTGGCCACACCTGCCGCCATCATGGCGGGCACAGGCGTGGCGGCGCGTCACGGCATCTTGATCAAGGATGCTGATGCCCTGGAACTGGCGCACCGCATAGACACCGTGGCGTTTGATAAAACTGGCACCTTGACCGTGGGTAAGCCCAGTCTGGTGAAAGTCATGGCGCTTGAGCCTGCGCAGGAGCAGCGCTTGCTGCAACTGGCGGCAGCACTCGAACAAGGCAGCCAGCACCCGCTGGCGCGCGCCGTGCTACAACATGCCAGCAGTCTAGGCTTGCAACTGCCGCAGGCCCAAGATGCACAGGCTTTAGCTGGGCGGGGCTTGCGCGCCAATGTGAATGAAAGGGGTGCAGCACAGGCTGAAAGCTCAGGCACCACCACAGTGTGGTTGGGCAACCGTCTGGCCATGCAGCAGGCAGGGGTGAACTGGTCTGCTGCACATGCGGCTGAGTCTGTGCTTGAAAAAGAGGCGCAAAGCTTGCAGGCCTCAGGCTACACGCTGTCTTGGCTGGCAGTCGCTGAGAATGATCAAGGCGCGCGACTGCTTGGTTTTCTTGCCTTTGGTGATGCACTCAAGCCTGAAGCCAGATCCGCGGTACAGAAATTGCATGAATTGGGCATCAAAGTGCTGCTGTTAACCGGAGACAATGCTGCCAGTGCGCATAGGCTAAGCCAGCAACTCACTCTGGATCAGGTATATGCCGAGCAATTGCCAGAGGATAAGGCAACACTTGTGACGACATTTCGCCAAAAGGGAGCCGTGGTGGCCATGGTGGGGGATGGCATCAATGATGCCCCAGCATTGGCAGCAGCGGATGTAGGGTTTGCGATGGCCAGCGGTACCGATGTGGCCATGCATACCTCTGGGGTGACCCTGATGCAGGGCAACCCGGAACTGGTGGCCGATAGCATTGCTATTTCGCGTCTGACCTATCGCAAGATCAGGCAGAATCTGTTCTGGGCTTTTATCTATAATTTGGTCGGCATACCCTTGGCGGCCTTGGGCATGTTAAGCCCGGTGGTGGCAGGCGCGGCGATGGCGCTGAGCTCGGTCAGTGTGGTGCTGAATGCTTTGACCTTGAGACGCTGGCGGGCCAGTGCTGTACAGCATGGGTCGGCAGATTTAGCGTCAGGGGCAGAGCAATGAATATAGGCAAGGCGGCATTGGCGAGCCAGGTCTCAGCCAAGATGATACGGCATTATGAAGCGCTGGGCCTGATACCCGCACCAGCGCGAACGGCGGCAGGCTACAGACAATATCGGGCCCAGGATGTACAAAGGCTGGTGTTTGTGAAGCATGCACGTGAGCTGGGCTTTTCGCTGCAGCAGATCAGTGCCTTGATGGCCTTGTGGCAGGATCAGGGCAGGGCGAGCCAGGACGTGCAGGCGATTGCCCAAAAGCAGATTGCGCTTTTGGCACAGAAGATCAAGCAGTTACAGGACATGCAGCAGTCACTGGAAATACTGGTGACTAGTTGCCATGGAGATAATCAGCCTGAATGCGCGATACTGGAACATTTGCAGACGATAAAGCAATGAATCAGTGACAGAAAGCTAAAAATATAATGAAATTAGCCAGACCGAGGTAAAATGCCCAGCCATGCAAATTGACGCCAACACAACCGCCCAGTTTTTGCGCCCCAGCCTGATACGGCAGGGCCTGGTGTGTGCTGCCAAGGTGCTGCCTGCTGGTTTGAGTTTCTCTGCGTTGGCTGACGCTGAGTCCAGGTTTTCCGACTCGGCGTGCGCTGAACTTATCGTGCATCACCACCTTATCGTGCATCACCACCTTGCAGGTCACGACCACCTTGGTGATTCTCAGTGTTGGGTTTATGCGCAGTCCAAGCACAATTACTAAACCACTCCTGCGCTGCCTGCTGCTGGGCTTGCTGATGATGCAGGCCCTGTGGGCCTACGCTGCCCCCTTGGTCAGCGAGGGCCGCTGGTATGAGCTAGATGCGCAAACCGTCTCTGCGCTGCAACACGCCAAAGAGCTGGGCAACTATATTGACAGCAAGGACCTTGAAGTCGTCACGCGTCCCGCCAGTACGGGTGGTCACTATCTTTATAAAACCAGCTTCGAGGTGGTCACACCCGGCACCTATGTCGTGGATTTCAAAAGCTCCAGCGTGGTCGGGCGCTTTACGCATCATTTATTCAATGCCCAGGGCGAGGAAATCTACACCTTGGAGGGGGGCATACAGTCCAGCGTGCCCAACCCCTTTATGTTACGGCATGGTCGGGATGTGCCGCTAAGCCCAGGACATTATGAACTGGTGTCCGAGGTCAGTTCGCCCTTCTTCCTTGCGCATCCCGAGCCTTATGTTGTTAATGAGGCGGAGTACCAGCAATCCATCAAGGCCAGCAACGCCATGGTGCTGATCTGCTACGGTGCCATGCTGATACTCACCATTTACTATGCTGCCCTCGGTTATGTGCGCAAGCAGGTCACCGACTATATGTACGCGTTGTTCATCTTCGGCAACCTGTTCTACAACGGCGCCGCCTTATTGATTCTGCCTGATCTGGCCGGCATGCACTGGTTTTACCTCATTAGTATTCCCATCCTGTTCTCCAATATTGCCTATGTGTTTTTTGTCATGCATTTGCTGGAGATGCGCAAGGATGTGAATTCTGGGCTATACCGCGCAGGTCGCATCATTATTGTGGTCTTGCTGCTGTTTATCCCGGCAGCGGCCATCTGGCCTAACTGGTCGCTGGAGTTTGATCGATATGGCGTGGGCATCATCATGCTTTACGGCCTGGTTTCCAGCAGCATCAAGTCCTGGCACGGCAATCTGATTGCCAAGTATTACCTGGTGGCGATTCTGGCCTTCTTCCTGATTGGCTCATATTCCATCACCAATACCCAGGTCTATGGTTCACAGACCTTCTATATCGAGCACTTTGGCATGCTGGCCGTGACCGTGGAAATGATCTTGCTCGCACTTGTGCTGGCGCGGCAATTTGCGCTGCTGAATAACGAAAAAGAACACGCACTGACGCTCTCACAGCGCCATCTGCAGATTGCCCATACCGATGCTCTGACTGGCTTGCCCAACCGTTATGCGCTGGATCAGGAACTGGACATGCTGCCGCCAGAAGGGGTGCTGATCTTTATCGACATTGATGGCCTCAAGTATTACAACGACAACTTTGGCCATAAGCGCGGTGACGAGCTGTTATGCGGCTTTGCGCGTGCGGTGCACGATGCCATCAGCGAGGCTGGCGTGCTGCATCGCATAGGCGGCGATGAGTTTGCGATTACCAGCCCGCAAGGCAATGTACAATTACTGGAACAGCGTCTACAGGCGGCGATGCGTGTTCTGCATCAACAGGGATTCGAGTTTTCAGGCATGAGCTATGGCATAGCTCATGCCATGGAAAGCCGGGATGGCAATGTGCTGAAGTACCTGGCTGACACCCGTATGTACGCCCACAAGCGTGAGCGGCAAAAGGGAGTCGTGCAGTACCCAAGAAAAGCAACAACATCTATCTAAACTAATAACAACTTGAAGGGGAAGAGATGAAGAAATGGCCTTTGCTGTGGCCAGTGCTGCTATGCCTGGTGTTACCTTTGATTGCTGCGTGGTTTGCCTATCCTGATACCCATTTGCCGCCTGGCTTTGGGGTGTTCCCACCGGATTATGTCTCTGACATGCCGGGTTTCAACCTGCTGGTGTTTAGCGTTGTCGCCCTGGTTGAAATTGCGTTTGGTATTTTCCTGTTGTTCCCCACCTGGTTCGGTTTCAAGCAAGTCAGCCCCGGCCCGCAACCCAGCAAATTGTCTTTCCCCATCTGGTTCTGGATAGGCGGCGTATTTATGCTGTTCTTCTGGTGGCTGATGTGGACGCGTGTCACACCGTTTGGTGATCTGGTTTACTACGCTTTCAGTCCAATGTGGTGGGGCTTTATCCTGGTGCTGGATGGTCTGGTATACAGGCGTAACAATGGTAATTCGCTGGTTTCCAGCAAGCCCAAGACCTTTGTCATCAGCGCGCTGGTATCGGTGTTTGGCTGGTTGTTCTTTGAGTACTACGATTACTTTGTGCTCGGCAACTGGTATTACCCCAATACCCATATCCCTGGCCTCTCGCACAGCATGATAGTGGCGCTGTTCCTGATTGCCTACACCACAGTCTGGCCCGCTATCTTCGAGTGGTACACCCTGCTCAAGACCTGCCCCAAGCTTTCGGTGCGCTATACACAGGGCCCTAAGCTGGCTTTGCCATCTACCTTGCTGATCTGGGGCGGTTTTGCCTTGATCTTCCTCATGACCTTCCTGCCTTACCCCTTGTTCTGGGTGGTGTGGATAGGCCCGATGGCGGTGGTGTCCGGCGTGCTGATCCGTCTGAATATCTGGAACCCGTTCAGCGCTTTGGCTGAAGGCAATTGGGCACCCATGATACTGGTGGCATTGGCGTCATTGTTCAATGGCTTCTTCTGGGAAGTGTGGAACTATGGCAGCGCTCACCCCATGCCTGAGCTGGCCACCAACCCCAACTACTGGATTTACAACATCCCTTACGTCAACGTCATTCATATCTTTGCCGAAATGCCTTTGCTGGGCTTCTTTGGCTACTTGCCGTTTGGCGTGCTGGTCTGGGTGGTGTTTATCTGGGCGGGCAAGCTGTTGGGCTTTGATACCAGCATAGACCTGGATCAGAAGTCCTAGTCTGTAGCTGCAAGTACTAAACAAAAGGCCGGCATATGCCGGCCTTTTTTATGGCTTGAAGCTTGCGAAAGTCTTAGCTTATTGCCATTGACGGCTCAGCATAAAGTGCAGGAACAAGGCCTCGTTGCGCAACTGCGCATTGCCGAAAGGCAGCTCGGGGTTGTTGTAGTTGACCTTGACCACGGGTGAGTATTCAAAGCCGCCAGTGAAAGTCCATTCCGGGGTGAATTTATACGCTGCACCTGCGGTGTAGTGATGTTCCAGTATCCCGGCGATAAACGGTGTGGTGTGGGAACGCGGAATAGGGTTTTTGCCGTAGTTGTAGCCCGCGTAGAGCGTGGTTTTGTCGTTAAGCTCATAAGCCGTGCCCAGAGCAATCACTACCTGATTGTTCCAGTCCAAGCGGTTGCTGACCGAAAGCTCGGCCGGGCCGGGCCCATCAGGGTTGCGCGCTGTCAGCGTGCTGCTGTTGAGCGCGTCATCCCAGTTGATCCAGTTGACCTTGGCGGAGAGCAGCCATTGATCATTGGGTTTCCAGGCAGCTCCCACCGCAAATTCACGCGGAGTTGCCAGGCCTTCCAGCTTGGCATCCTGATATTCGGTAATGCCGAAACCAGTATTGAAACGTAGATTGCCACCACTGAGTGATAACTTGGTTTTCTCGGTATAAGCCGCACCCAGGGTGATGGTGGGTGTGAGCTTGTATTGCAAACCTATCTTAAAGTGCGGACGCATGCCATCGGCATCGTTGAAATCGGTGCCTACGCCGGGTGTAGAGCGGAACAAGGATTGCTGGATGCGGGCATAAGTGACACCAATGGTGCCGCCCAGCGCCAGCCTTTCCGTTACCTGACAGCCCATACCAAAGCTGATCTTGGCGATGCCGAACTTGGCGGCAAAGTCATCGCGGGTACCAAAGGCATTGTCAAAATTGCGGAATACGCCGCCTGCGCCGCCCTGGACAAAGCTGCCTACACCTGCGGCACAGGGCAGGGAGTCCAGCGATTGCACATAACCGCCGCCACCCAGCAGGGTAAAGTGGTTGCTGGCGTGGGAATCGGTGCCAAACTGGTCGGCATGGGAAAGGTCCAGCGTGCGTAACACACTGCCAAAGCCATTGAAGACCTTGCCATGGATTTGGGCCAGGCCAGCGGGGTTGGTGTTGATGGCGGAAGAATCACGTGCCACAGCAACATCGGCACCGCCCATTAGCAAGGATTCGGCGCCAAAGCCTATCAAGTTGAAGCCATTGGTGGCATGGGCAGGCAAAGCCAGACCCAGTAGCACGGTGGCCGCTCCCCGGCCTGCCAGCGACATGTTAATGCGCAAGAATGAAGTCTTCATTGAATAATTACCTGATTAATATGTTGATTTCAGAAAAAAATTATTTGTTTTCATCATGATGAGTGCTTTCCAAGGTAAAATGCCCCCCCTATGGAAACACCTCGTTTATTAAGCGCTTATCGCCCGTATTGGGCCAAGCGTTTTGGTACCGCCCCTATGCTGCCCATGAGCCGCGCCGAAATGGACGCTCTGGGCTGGGACAGTTGCGACATTATTCTGGTGACTGGCGATGCCTATATCGACCACCCCAGCTTTGGCATGGCCCTGGTCGGGCGTTTGCTGGAAGCTCAGGGTTTTCGTGTGGGCATCATTGCGCAGCCTGACTGGCATTCGGCTGATCCTTTCCGCGTGTTGGGCAAGCCCAATCTGTATTTCGGTATCACCGCTGGCAATATGGATTCCATGGTCAACCACTATACCGCTGACCGAAAAATCCGCTCCGACGATGCCTATACACCCAATGCTGTGGCTGGTCGCAGACCTGACCGCGCTATTCTAGTCTATTCACAACGCTGTCGGGAAGCATTCCCGGGTGTACCCCTGATCATAGGCAGTATAGAGGCCTCGCTGCGCCGTATTGCGCATTACGATTACTGGTCGGACAAGGTCAGACGCTCGGTACTGATAGATTCCAAGGCTGATTTACTCATCTACGGCAATGCCGAACGCGCGCTGGTGGAAATCAGCCATAGATTAGGGCGCGGTGAAAGCGTCAGTGAAATCAATGATGTACGCGGCACGGCCTTCCTGCGCAAGCAATTGCCTGAGGGCTGGGAAGAAGTGGCCTCTACCGCATTGGACAGGCCAGGCAAGGTGGAAGAGCAGATAGACCCTTACGCCATGGAACCTGCCATGGACAAGACGGGGGCGTCCTGCGCATCTACGGCGGCCGCCGCCGCCAATAACGATGGCCTGGCACCCGGTGTGCAGGCCATCACTATAGTACGCAAGCCCAAGGTCAAGGCTGACCGCAGCCGCCAGTTCATACGCCTGCCTGCCTATGAAGAAGTGGTGCAGGATGCGGTGCTCTACGCCCACGCCTCGCGTGTGCTGCATCTGGAAGCCAACCCCGGCAATGCGCGCGTGCTGGTGCAGCGCCATGGTGACCGCGAAGTCTGGCTCAACCCGCCACCCATCCCGCTGACCACACGCGAGATGGATTATGTCTATGACTTGAGCTATGCACGCTCGCCACACCCGGCGTATCAAAAGGAACGTATCCCGGCCTGGGAGATGATACGGTTCTCGGTCAACATCATGCGCGGCTGCTTTGGCGGCTGCACTTTCTGCTCCATCACCGAGCACGAAGGCCGCATCATACAAAGCCGTTCCGAGGCTTCCATCCTTAAGGAACTAGAAGAAGTCCGCGACAAGGTCGAAGGCTTTACCGGGACTATCTCTGACCTGGGTGGGCCTACCGCCAATATGTACAGACTGGCCTGCAAGAGCGAGCAGATTGAGAAATCCTGCCGCAAGCTGTCTTGCGTCTTCCCCGGCATTTGCGAAAACCTCAATACCGATCATTCGCACCTGATCCAGCTATACCGCAAGGCACGTGCGATTCCCGGCATCAAGCGTATACAGATAGGCTCAGGCCTGCGCTATGACCTGGCGGTGAAATCGCCGGAATACGTCAAGGAACTGGTGCAGCATCACGTTGGCGGCTACCTCAAGATTGCGCCTGAGCACTCTGAAGAAAACGTGCTCAACAAGATGATGAAGCCAGCAATGACGGCTTATGACGAATTCAAGGCCATGTTCGAGCAGTTCTCGCGTGAAGCGGGCAAGGAGCAATATCTGATTCCTTACTTCATCGCTGCCCACCCCGGCACTACCGATGAAGACATGCTCAACCTGGCGCTCTGGCTCAAACGTTATGACTTCAAGCTGGATCAGGTGCAGACTTTTACGCCTACGCCCATGGCCATGGCCACTGCCATGTACCACTCCGGCAAGAACCCGCTGCGCAAGGTAACGCACGACAGCGAGGACGTGCCTGTGCCCAAGGCGGGCAGTGTACGCCGCCTGCACAAAGCCTTTATTCGTTATCACGACCCCAACAACTGGCCTATGCTGCGTGAGGCATTGAAGCGCATGGGACGTGAAGACCTGATAGGCAGTGGCAAAAAGCACTTGATTCCGGCCTGGCAGCCTATCGCGCCCAGGGATGCAGTGCTGGTCAATGGCAGCCGCCGTGCTTCTGCCGAAGCTGGCGCACGCGCAGGGCGCGTTGGCGGCAGGCCTGCTGCTGGTGCTCAATACACACGCGGCAAGGCAGCATCGGCTCAAGCCAGGCCAGCACAGGGTAAACCCGCGCCAGCCAAAGCGGCGCATGGCAAGCCTGCGCCTGCTAAGCCAACTTCGGTTAAGCCAGCACATGCCAAACCAGGGCATGGCAAACTTCAGCCCGGCAAAAAGCCCAGCCGTACTCAGCGTTAATACTCCGCATGGCCTTTACCCATTCCCTCAAAAGCCTCTTGTTCAGAGGCTTTTTTTATTGCGCGCTACTCGCATTGTGCAGCGCCATGCCTGCGCTGGCGGCAGGGCAGGGTTTGTTATGGAAAGTGAAGGCCGGAGAGCATGCCCCGGTCAGCTACCTGTTTGGCACCATACATGCTGACGACCCACGCGTGACCGAGCTTGATGACAGCGTCAATCAGGCGCTGCATAGTGCCAGCGTATTCATGATGGAAGTGCTGCCCTCGAGTGACCTGGCGCCTTATGTCATGCCCGCTCCCGGCCTGGCGCCCCACCTCAAGCCTGCCGAGCTGGAGCAGGTGCAAGCCCTGGCTGAGCAGCATGGCTTGGAGCAGAAGCTGGCCTTGCGCATGAAACCCTGGCTGCTGGCCATGGTGTTTGACCTGCCACAGGCGCAATCGCCTTATACCCTGGATGTGCAGCTTTATCTGCAAGCGCAGCAGGCGGGCAAACAGGTGCAGGCACTGGAAGGCATGCAGGAGCATTTTTCTGCGCTGGAAAGCCTGAGTTTGCAGGAGCAGATGCAAATGCTGCGCACAGTGTTGGCACGTAGCCAGGCGCAGAAAGAGGCAGATTTTGAACTGCTGGTGCAAGCCTATTTGAGCGGGGACCTTGCCAGGGTGGCGGCATTGGATGAGCAGCTTAGCGGCAATGGACTGAACCCAGCCCTGTGGCAGAAGCTCAAGCTGCTGTTGCTGGATGAGCGCAATGTCAGCATGGCAGCACGTATTGCCAAACTGGCAAGGCAGCAAAGTCTGTTTGTTGCAGTCGGTGCTGCGCACCTGCCGGGGCAGGGCGGCATCATTGAACGTTTGCAACAGGCTGGCTTCAAGGTGGAGCTTGTGCGAGAGTAGTACCTGGCTGGGCTAGTGCCTGGCACATGCTCAACAATCTGGAAAACTCCACCATGTCGAATCTGGACCGCATCAACCTGCGCCCACTAGAGCGCAACGACCTGCACTTTGTGCACAAGCTCAACAACAACGATACCATCATGCGCTACTGGTTCGAGGAGCCTTACGAGGCCTATGACGAACTGGTGACCTTATATGATAGGCATATTCACGATCAGAACGAGCGTCGCTTTATCATTCAACTGGAAACTGGCGAATTGGCCGGGCTGGTGGAGTTGGTGGAAATCAACTACATCCACAGACGCGCAGAATTCCAGATCATTATTGCACCTGACTTTCAGGGTCGCGGCCTGGCCAAGTCTGCCACGCGTATTGCCGTGGGTTATGCCTTCCGCGTGCTCAATCTACATAAAGTCTATCTGGTGGTAGATACCGAGAATCTGGCCGCTATCCATATCTATCAAAGCTGCGGCTTTGAAGTTGAGGGTGAACTCAAGGAAGAGTTTTTCTCGAATGGATCTTACCGCGATGCACTGCGCATGCGCTTGCTGCAAGGCGATTATCTGCGCCATGTAGGCCCGGCCCCGGTAGGCGCTTCGGTGCTGCGCGAGTGGCAGGGGCTGGAACAGTAGGCTAGCAGGGTGAAATACTTAGCGCCCCAAGCCTAACAATTGCATCAAGCCGCGCATCAGCCAGGCCAGCAGCCCCATCACCGCCACGCTGGCAGCCCAGATCGCCAGTAGCCATAGCCAGCGCTTGAGCCATGAAGTGCTAGGCTGCGATTGATCTGATTTAGTGATAGCCATCGCCGTGTCTTACCTTGCCCTTGAACACGCGGTACGACCAAATGGTGTATGCCAGAATCATAGGCACAATAGCCAGAGTACCGACCAGCGCAAACTTAAGGCTGGACTCTGGTGCTGCGGCTTCCCAGATGGTGATATCGGGCGGAATAATCTGCGGCCAGATGCTGATGGCTAGCCCCAGCAAGCCGAGTAAAACAATAATCAGCGCGGCAATAAAGGGCTGCCTGTCATAGCCAGATTTCAGTTCGCGCATCAGTGAATACAGGCTAATGGTGACCAGCACAGGCACTAAGGACAAGAAGTAGAAATTGGGTAGGCTGAACCAGCGCTCAGCAATGCCTGGGTGGGCCAGTGGCGTCCAGATGCTGACTACCAGCAGGGCGACGATGACCAGGCCCACCAGAGGCCGCGTCAATTGCAACAGACGTTGTTGCAGATGTTCCTCGGTTTTCATGATCAGCCAGGTGCTGCCCAAGAGCGCGTAAGCCACCATCACGCCCAGCCCGGTTACCAGCGCAAAGGGGCTGATCCAGTCAAAGGCCCCGCCAACGAAGGCCTTGTTTTCCAGCACGATGCCATTGATATAAGCACCCAAGGTCACGCCCTGGAAGAAAGCGGCGGTTATCGAGCCGCCGATAAAGGCTTTGTCCCAGATATGTTGCTCGGCCTCAGGTGCCTTGAAGCGGAATTCAAACGCCACACCACGGAATATCAAGCCCAGCAGCATAAGGATGATGGGCTGATACAGCGCGCTCAACACCACGGCATAAGCCAAGGGGAAAGCCGCCATCAGGCCCGCGCCACCCAGCACCAGCCAGGTTTCATTGCCATCCCAGACTGGGGCCACGGTATTCATCATCACATCGCGGTCATGCTTGTCCTGCACAAAGGGAAACAGTATGCCTATGCCCAGGTCGAAGCCATCCATGATCACGTACATGGTGATGGCAAACAGGATAACCATCAGCCAAATCACTGGTAAATCGAATTCCATTTGCTGCTATTCCTTGGGGTTGGATAAAGGCGCCTGCAACGAGAAGGGCGCATCGGGGGCCGAAAGCGGCCGCATCTGTTGCCTGCTCTGACCGGGGCCACCGTCAAGCTCGGGCAGAGCATGCACCACTGGCTGGCGTATCAGGCGCAATAAATAACCTATGCCTATGCCGAAGACAAAAATGTACACCACAACAAACAAGGCTAATGACGCTGCCAGGGAGCTGATGTCATGGCTAGAAACGGCATCTGCGGTGCGCATGATGCCATAAACCACCCAGGGTTGGCGCCCCATTTCCGTAGTAATCCAGCCTGCGAGTATGGCAATGACGCCAGCCGGGCCCATACAGAGTGTCAGGCGCAGGAATAGGGTGTTTTGATAAAGCTGGCCCTTAACGCGCAGGTATAAGCTCCATAGACCCAAGGCGATCATCAGCATGCCTAAGCCTACCATCACTCTGAAACTCCAGAAAATCACGCTGGCATTGGGCCTGTCGCTGGCAGGGAAATCCTTGAGCGCAGGGATGTGCCCATCCCAGCTATGCGTCAGAATCAAACTGCCCAGGTGCGGTATGCCCAGGGCAAAACGCGTGGTTTCAGCTTGCATATCGGGCAAGCCAAACAACAGCAGAGGCACGCCTTCACCCTCATGGTTCTGCCAATGACCTTCCATGGCGGCGATTTTGGCAGGTTGATGCTTGAGCGTGTTGAGGCCATGGGCATCGCCAACCAGGGCTTGCAAGGGGGCTACCAGCAGCAACATCCACATGGCCATGGATAACATGGTGCGCACGCCTGCGTTGTCTTGAGCCAGGTTTTCTGGCACGGTTTGTTTGTTTTTACTGAGGATATTGTTGCTAGAAATCTCCCTGCTGGAGATATTTTTGTTGGGAATATTCTTGCTACGCAAGAGATGCCAGGCACCTGCTGCGCCAACCATCAGCGCGGTAGCGAGAAAAGCGCCTATGCTCATATGCAGCAAGCGATAGGGGAAGGAGGGGTTGAAGATGATGGCAAGCCAGTCTGTGGGCACCGCAACACCATCGCGTATCTCAAAGCCCTGTGGCGTTTGCATCCAGCTATTTGAGGCCAGTATCCAGGTGGCTGACACCAGTGTGCCTAGTGCCACCATGCCAGTCGACAGCAAATGCAGGCCTGGGCCCACCCGGCTCCAGCCAAACATCATCACCCCGAGAAAACCCGCCTCCAGGAAAAACGCTGTCAGTACTTCATAAGTCAGTAAGGGGCCAGTAATACTGCCAGCAAATGCCGAGAAGCCGCTCCAGTTGGTGCCAAACTGATAAGCCATCACCAGGCCGGAAACTACGCCCATACCAAAATTGACCCCAAATATCTTCAGCCAATAGTGATACAGGTCTTTATAGACCTCGCGCCCGGTCTTGAGCCATAAAGCCTCCAGCACAAACAGATAACTGGCCAGCCCAATGGTGATAGAGGGAAAGATGATGTGGAAGGAAACGGTAAAAGCAAACTGCACACGCGCTAGATCAAGGGCAGAGATATCAAGCATGGTGTTCTGGCTCCTGGTTTACCGTGACTATCAAGGCCGAGAGCTTATGTCATGCAGCGGTGCGCATAACAGATTCAGTTTTGCCTATAAACACCAGCACAGATGCACATGCTGGTGACGAAGGAGAGCAGCGCCAGCAGCCCTGCCTGAAATTATTCACCAGGCAAGAATTTCCCTGCTTCGGCTTCTATGGTTTCAATCGCCATATCGAAATCCATGGATTTATCAAAGAAATACTTCACGCCCAAGGCTTCCGCCAATTGTCTGTACTGCGGGTAGGCATGATTGGTGAGAATAAGATATTGCGGTTTGGCAAAAGGAAAGTCTGCCTGCTGGGTGGCCTTGATCACTTCAAAACCATTGCCTTGCGCCAACTCAATATCCACCAGCAGTAAATCGAACTCCTGCTGGTATAGCTGGGCAATAGCGTCGTCCTGGGTGAGCGCCACTCCTTCAAAAGTCAGACCGGGACAGTCTGACAATATATCGATGATGGCATCGCGCAACAGCGATGAATCTTCCACGAGCATGACTTTCATGGCCCTGGGAACCGCCCTAACTGAAGCCTGGTACTCTGTCATCACTGTATCCATAGATGTAACCAATGCGTGTCAATTTTAGCTTGCTGATACTGTTCACAGTATCAGCCCGTGTCCTACATTTTCCGACGTGTTATTCCAGTTGAACATTGGTCATTAGTCTCAGGAAATCAGTTGATTCTTGATCGCGTAATAAGTGAGATCGGCATTGGTTTTTAGGCTCATTTTTTCCATGATGCGCGTGCGGTAGGTGCTCACGGTTTTAACACTGATACAGAGTTCTTCCCCAATTTCGGTAGCACTCAGGCCACTGGCGAGTTTGAAAAACACCTGAAACTCGCGGTCTGAAAGCATTTCGTGCAATAACTTTTCTGATGGATTGCTCAATTCATTGGTCATCAGCTCTGCCAGCTCGGCCGAGATGTAGCGCTTGCCACTGGCAATGGTGCGTATGGCCTTGATAATCTCGTCAGAATCGGCGTCTTTGGACAGATAACCCTTGCAGCCACTGCGCATCAGGTTGAGTGCATATTGCTCTTCACCATACCCACTGAGGATAAGCACAGGCAGATCTGGTGCCACATGGCGCAGATCATGCAAAGTATCCACGCCGTTTTTGTCAGGCATGGCAATATCCATCACCACGGCATCATATTGATTGGCGCGGACCAGCTTGATGGCTTCCAGACCTGAGGCGGCCTCACCGGCAACTTCAAGGTCAGATTCAAGCTCAATCAGATTGCGCAGGCCTTGTCTTACGATGTTGTGGTCATCAACCAGCAATATTTTCTTCATGGAAAATTAGCAATCCTTGATTAATCATTTTTCTGGATAGTACGGTGACTTGCCCGTGTGGGCAAGCACACCGCAGTACCAGAAGCGCATTGGCGCAGCCCCAGTTGACTAGGGTTAGTCTTCGTCATGCCCACTCAAGGCATAGCCCACCAGTACGCCGGCTCCGACTGCCAGAGTCAGGGTCAGCAGGGAGCGTTTACGCAACCAGCGCCTGGAAGTGGTGCGGCTGGTCTTGAGCGCACGACTCAATTCGTGGTCTAGTGAATCACTCCACTCAGAGAAGTTTTCACTTAGTTGTTCAATGATGTGCTCGGTGGCATTGGTGTGTGCGTCAGGATCCAATACGTCCTTGAGGCTTTCCAGCAAGGCCAGGGCTTCCTTCTTGGTGTCTTTAGCCTTGGATTGTACCTTGCGGCCTAACTTACGTACCGAGGTCTCACCCGCATCAACGCTATCATTGAGGGCTTCCTTGGCGGTATCGGCCAAGTCTTCCACTTGATCCTTGATTTCTGTTTTCTTGTTGAGGCTTAACATAAGGCAACTCCCATCGTTAACAAAATGAATTAAAAACTTGGTTTAGCGTCCGAGTATTGCTGGCGCTTAACGTTTGCTGTGGAATATGCCGGCAACCAGCGACACAATAGTCACTACCAGGAAGACGAAGAACAGGATTTTGGCAATCTCGGCGGCTCCGGCAGCCAGGCCACTGAAACCAAAAAATGCAGCAATCAGGGCAATCACGAAAAAGATCACAGAATAATGCAGCATCATCTTCTCCTTTATTTGCTTAATGTACGGGTTACACTGTAGGCTCTGCCGTAGGAATCAATTAGCAGACAAGTACTGAATTCAATGTAAGACAAGGCTTACAAGGCAATTGCCAAAACATGAACTCGACACCGTGAATACAACCATCAAGGAAAAAATACTGGCTTGGGGCGACCGTGTAGTGAAGCGGCTGGGTGGTCGCGTCATTGCCATTCTGTTTGCCTCCATGATATTGGCCTTGTTATCTGTGGTGTTCACCGATGCCTGGTTGCTGGCATTGGGACAGCAGAGTGAGCAGATAGGCCAGGTGCAGCGCAATATCGTCTCACTGGAGCAATTGCGCAGCAGCTTGCTACGGGCCGAAAGCGCGCAGCGCGGATATATCCTCAGCAAGCGTGATGGCTTGATACGCGATTTTGATCAGGCCATGGAAGAGGCCAGGCGTCACCTGAAAAATATCGAAGGCCTGGTGACCAGCAAGAATGCCGCCATGCCCGGCAAGCAAGAGCAAAACTGGCTGATTACGCTTAACTCCAGCCTGGAAGCCAAGAACGCCGAAATGCGCCTCGCCATTTCCTTGCTGCAATCCGGCAAGGATGAAGAGGCCTTGCATGTGGTCAAGCTGGATCAGGGCGTGTTTGAAATGGCCAAATTCATGCAGTACACGCAAATGCTGCTGGAGCAGCAAGCGCAGGCGCAGGCCAATTTGATCCGCAAGCGTGATCACACCATAGGCGTTACCCGCATTGCGGTGATTGGCAGCGCGCTGATACTGTTGTTGCTGGTGATTATGGTGATACGCCAGCTGATACATGAAATGACCAATCGGGATCAATTACGCCAGCAGTTGATACGCGATTGTGAGGTGTACGAAGAGCGCATACGCTCCAGCTCACACCTGATGAAAACCCTGGCGCTGGATTATCAGTCTGATGTTGAACGCGCCCGGCAAAAGCTTGCACGCGAGCTACATGATGAACTGGGTTCTATCCTGACCGCGACCAAAATGGACATTTCCTGGACCATGCGCAAGGTCAAGGATTTCGACCCGGAAATTGTTGAGAAGCTGGACAAGACCATGCGTTATCTCAATCAGGGCATACAGTTCAAGCGTCAGGTGGTGCAGAATCTGCATCCCTCCATCATTACCACCTTTGGCTTCTGGCCTGCGCTGAAATCCCTGATTGATGATATGGCCGAGCGCAATCAATGGCAGATGGATGTGATTTTGCCGGATGAAACCCTGGACCTGCCGGAAACCATTAACCTGATTGCCTACCGCGTGGTGCAGGAAACCCTCAATAACGCCAGCAAGTATGCCCAGGCCAGCAAGGTGCTGGTGCATATGATAGATGCGCTGGATTATCTCAAGCTGGAGATTGAAGACAACGGCGTGGGTGCCAGCCTTAACAGCAACCATTCGACCACGCATGGACTCTCGGGCATACGCAATCGCATCATGGCCATAGGTGGACGCGTGGAGATTACTACCGCCCCCGGGCAAGGCTTCCATCTGCTGGCCATTATCCCCATCAAGCTGGAAGCGGACATCAAGGTTTAGCCTGACAACCCTGACTTTGCAAGCCAAGTCAGGGTTGTCAGAACAGTGAGTTAGAAGCGTAGAAACAGCGAGGTGGACAGGATATGGTTCATGCGATCCAGATTCTCCCCGCGCACATATTGATTGACGTAACCCACTTCCAGCCTGGCATTGGGCGCTGCTTGCCAGGCAATGCCCGCAAATGCGCGGTTCTGGTCAAAGCCACTCAAGGCACCCCAGTCTGTACTGCGGGTGCTGATAAACAACTCATCCCACACCAGCCAGCTTAGGCTGTCACTGCCATTCACCTTCTTGATCGCCCTGACTAACTGGCGCACGCGATAACCCGTGTCATCCCCAATATCAAAATTGCGTTGCTCAAAGCGGGTGCGGCTGGTGAGTACGATGCCGCTGGCGGTGGGCGGGAAGGTGTAGAGAAACTGCTGCCACCAGCGTTGTTCATGATTGGTGCCGCTGGCAGCGTGGGTTCTGACATCGGCATAGCCCAGCCAGATGCTGGCACGGTCTGATAGCTTGTAGTTGATGGCCGGGCGGATAAGCGTCTGATCGTGCTCACGGCCTTCTTCTTTAAAGCGGGGTTGCAATTCCATATACCAGCCCAGCTTGTGCTCCTGCGACAGACTGCCTTCCATGGTCAGGTTAAGCCAGAAGCGCCCATCTTCTTCCACCTCTGCCTGACTGGCCGCGCTAAATCCCAACAAGCTCAGCATCAGCGTTGCTGTTGCCAGCGGCACAAAAGTGATTTTGGATTTGCTGACGTTAGCATTGCTCAGTAGAGATTTACTTGGTGTAGCTGCGCGGGAAGTGCAAGAGGGAAGTAACACTGTCATGGTCGGGATTTCCTTTTCGATTATGCCTGTTGCAAAGGCCATGGCTGAGGGCCGTGACTCTAACCCAGCTGGCTGAAAAAGGCGACCCATGCGGGCCAGCCTGGCCGGTTCATATGTGATGAGATGGTTTAAGGATAGGGCGCTAATGCCTGTATGACTGCCCAACAAATGTCAGCATGCGCTGACAGCAATTACAGCAAGTGCCTGACTTAACTATAGCGGCCAGGCAGTTAAGATGCGCCTACACATTCCCGCAGTGGGATGGTCAACCAGAGGATAGCATCATGCATAAAACACTTAAAAAAACATTCAATACTTCACGTGCCGCCGCCATGGCCCTGGCGCTGACTTGCAGCCTGGGTGCAGGTAGTGTGCTTGCGGTATCGATCTCGGAAGAGCTCAATCAAAGCCCTGATGTTAAACAATTCCACGAATTGGACACCAATGGTGATGGTCATCTCAATGCCTCTGAGGCCAGCCGCGACAGCTTCTATACCAAGGAGCATTTCAACGCTGCCGATAAGAACAAGGATGCCAAACTGACCCAGCAGGAATATAGCGACTACAAAACTGCGCAGCAGAAAAAGAATGTAGGTCGCGTGGTTGATGACAGCACTATCACTGCCAAGGTCAAGGCCAATATCGTCAAGGAAGAAGGCTTTGGTGGCCTACAGGTCAGCGTAGAAACCTTCAAGGGCGTGGTACAGCTGAGTGGTTTTGTTAACAGCAAGGTGCAAATCCAGAAGGCTGGCGAGATTGCCAAGTCTGTGGAAGGCGTCAAATCTGTGAAGAACAATCTGCTGGTGAAAAGCTAAGCAGCTCACACTATAAAAACGCTCAAGAGCTAGGCTAGATCACACCTTAGATCCAGAACCTGGTCGAATCCTGATTGAGCCAGCCACTCAGTCCTTATCCCGCATGGTATCGCTATGCGGGATTTTTGTTGCTGCCGGGCCAAGTTGATCCACGTAGATCAGCTTGCTGGTATCAAACCCCAGAGCCTGCGCGCGGGCTACCAGCTCGGCCTTGACCGGGAAAGATAGCTGCGGCGAGCGCGACAATATCCAGAGATAGTCGCGATCCGGCCCGGCGACTAACGCAAAATTGTAATTGACCTTGTCCAGCACAATGATGTTGTAAGCGCCGTAGAAAGGCCCAAAGAACGACACCTTGAGCTTGCCTGTGTCTGCGCCATCAACAAAATAAGCCTTGCCCTCGGCTTCTTCCCATTGCTGTTTTTCCACGTTGTATCCGCGGTTGATGACTTTCAGCCCGCCATCCTCACGCTTGCTGTAAGTGGCAGTCACCTGTTGCAGGCCACGCTCGAAGGAGTGATCCAGCCTGGCAATTTCATACCAGATACCCAAATACTGATCGGCCTTGAAATCCTTGACCGGGGTCAGCCCCTTGGGCGTATCTTTGCCAGCACAGGCAGATTGTCCCAGAGTGAGAACCAGGGCCAGAAGTAGGGTGTAGAAAGGTGTGCGCATAGGGGGCAAATAAGTTGAGGCTCAGGCTATGACAGGCAGTGCCTGCCAGAAATTTCCTGCGATGACGGGATATTACTTTAAATCTGCAGTCAGCTGACCTCAGCGCGCAAATTCTTCCAGCACCTCAAGGAAGGCATCGCCGTAGCGCTCCAGCTTGGCTGCCCCTACGCCGCTGATGCGGCTCATCTCGGTGAGGCTGCCGGGGCGTTGATTGAGTATTTCCAGCAAGGTGCTGTCATGGAAGATGACATAAGGTGGCACTTCCTGCTCACGCGCCAACTCCATGCGCTTGGCTTTGAGCGCTTGCCATAAGGGGTCGTCATTGGCTCCGGCAAAGGCTTCCTTATGCCGACTGGCACGCTCAGCCTTGCTCAGTTTGCTGGTTTGCGGGTCGCGCCTGAGCCAGATATTGGTCTCGCCCTTGAGCAAGGGTCTGGCCAGTGCGGTGAGCCGCAAGCCGCCATAGGCTTCCATATCGGCCTCTAAAAAGCCTGCCGCTACCAATTGCCTGAATACGCTGCTCCATTGTGCCTGGTTGAGGCTTTGGCCTATGCCGAAAGTCGAGAGGGTATTGTGCTGGAATCGTGTGACCTGCGCGGTAGCCTTGCCCAGCAAAATATCAATCAAATGCCCGGCACCAAAACGCTGGCCACTGCGGTAGACGCAAGAAAGCGCCATACGCGCCGCCTCGGTGCCATCCCAGGTTTCTACCGGGTGCAGGCAGTTGTCGCATTGCTGGCAATCGCCAGGATGTTCTTCCGAGAAGTAACGCAATATGGTCTGGTGGCGGCAGGCGGTGGATTCGCAATAACCCAGCAAGGCATTGAGCTTCTGCTGTTCCAGCCGTTTACGTTCTTCCGGCGTGTCACTGCCTTCCAGCATCTGGCGCATGCTGACCACATCGCCCAGGCCATAGACCATCCAGGCATCTGCGGGCAAGCCATCGCGCCCGGCACGCCCGGTTTCCTGGTAATAGCCTTCCATGCTTTTTGGCAGATCAAGATGGGCGACAAAACGTACATTGGGTTTGTCTATGCCCATGCCAAAGGCCACGGTCGCCACCATGATGACGCCTTCTTCACGCAGAAAACGCTGCTGATTGGCCTGACGTATGCTGGCATCCAGCCCGGCATGGTAGGGCAGGGCATCCCAGCCCTGCTGTTGCATCCAGGCCGCGGTTTCCTCGACTTTGCGCCGTGACAGGCAATAGACGATGCCTGCATCATTGCTATGCTCGGCCTCCAGAAAGGCCTGCAACTGCTTGCGGGCATTATCCTTGAGCGCAACGCGGTAACGGATATTGGGGCGGTCGAAACTGGAGACAAACTGCCTGGCTTCCTGCAGGCCCAGGCGCTCGACAATCTCGTTGCGTGTGGGCATGTCGGCAGTGGCGGTGAGCGCTATGCGCGGCACGCTGGGGAAGACTTCATGCAGCACGGTGAGCTGGCGGTATTCCGGACGGAAATCATGGCCCCATTGCGAGACGCAATGCGCCTCATCAATCGCAAACAGCGCTATGCCTATGCGCTGCTCAATATCGTGCAGGGTACTGAGAAAACTTTGAGTCAACAGCCGCTCTGGCGCGACATACAGCAGTTGAATTTCACCACGCATCAGCGCCAGAAAGGTGGCTCTGGCGGTTTCTGCATCCAGGCTGGAATTAAGAAAAGCGGCATTGACGCCCAATTGGCGCAAGGCATCTACCTGATCCTGCATCAAGGCAATCAAGGGCGATACCACAATACCTACCCCGCTACGCAGCAGGGCGGGCAATTGATAACACAGGGATTTGCCGCCACCCGTGGGCATCAGCACCAGCGCGTCGCCCCCAGAGGCTACATGGTTGACGATGGCTTCTTGCTGCCCACGGAAGGCGCTATAGCCAAAGGTAAGCTCAAGGAGTTGCTGAGCTGGGCTTGCCGACATGGTGTTGAATCAACAGTATGGTATTAACAAGGCGGAGTTAATGTTGAGCACTCAGCTTAACGGCGACCACGGTTGGGACGTCCCGAGTTGCCATTATTGTTGAATTGACGCTTGGGTGGCTGCGGCGGCACAAACAGACCTACCTGGGGCATGGCTTGGTGACGTGCGGCTTCAGACATGAATTTTTCTGGCTTGGCAGGCTTTTCTGCTCGGCCTTGATCTTGACCAGCGCCTTGGCTATTGCCTTGGCCGCCAGCTCTCCTGGGGGCGCGGTTATCCTGACCTTGTCGGTTGGCATTGGGCCCTTGGCGATTGCCTTGTGGCTGACCTTGACCTTGACCCTGGCGCGGCTTGCCAGCGCGTGCATCTTGACCGCCATTGCGGTTTTCATTGCGGCTCTGGCGGCCTTGGCCTGGCTGTTGGCCTTGACCCTGGTTCTGGCCAGAACCTTGGCGCTGTGATTGGTTTCTACCCTGGCCAGAACCCTGAGCTCTAGGCTGACGGGCTGGGCGTTCAGGGCGCTCGGCACGGGTTTCTGCTACGGGTTTTTCGCTGGGCACAAAGTCTGTGACTTCCACGCGGGGAATCTCACGCTTGATCAGGCGCTCAATGCCTTTCAGCAGCTTGATTTCTTCGGCATCCACCAGAGATACGGCAGCACCTGTGGCCCCGGCACGGCCAGTACGGCCTATGCGGTGTACATAGTCTTCAGGTACGTTGGGTAGTTCAAAATTGACCACTTGTGGCAATTGGTCGATATCCAGACCACGTGCGGCAATATCGGTGGCTACCAGCACAGGCAGGGTGCCATCCTTGAATTCAGCCAATGCCTTGGTACGCGCAGATTGGCTCTTGTTGCCATGAATCGCCGCAGCAGCAATGCCATCCTTGCTGAGCTTCTCCGCCAGGCGGTTGGCACCATGCTTGGTGCGCGTAAAGATCAGTACTTGTTTCCAGTCATGCTGGCGTATCAGGTGCGCCATCAGTTCACGCTTGTGCGCCTGATTCACCAGGTGCACGGTTTGTTCAACCAGCTCAGAAGCGGTATTGCGGCGTGCCACTTCAACAAAACCGGGGTTGTGCAATAAATTGTCTGCCAGTTCCTTGATTTCATCAGAGAAGGTGGCGGAGAACAGCAGGTTTTGCCTGACCTTGGGCAGCAGGGCCAATACGCGCTTGATATCGCGGATAAAGCCCATATCCAGCATGCGGTCGGCCTCGTCCAGCACCAGGATTTCAACGGCGGAGAGATCAAGGTTTTTTTGTTGCGCATGATCCAGCAGGCGGCCTGGGGTGGCCACCAGAATATCCAGCGGCTTCTTCAGGCGCTCGACCTGCGGGTTGATGCCCACACCGCCAAACATCACCATGGACTTGAGCTTGAGGTGTTTGCCATAAGTCTGCACAGATTCTTCAACCTGGGCGGCAAGTTCACGCGTAGGCGTCAAAATCAGGCAGCGTGGTTTGCCAGCTTCGGCCTTGAGGGGCTTGCTGTGCAGCAGATGCAGCACAGGCAAGGTAAAGCCAGCAGTCTTGCCAGTGCCGGTCTGGGCGCCTGCCATCAGATCGCCGCCGTTCAACACCAGCGGAATGGCTTGCGCTTGAATAGGGGTGGGGTGGGTATAACCGGTATCGGCAATAGCACGCAGAATCGGCTCTGCCAGGCCAAGATCGGAAAATTGGATAGGGGACAGCGCGATGCTCACATCAGAAGACAAACTAAAACTCCAGTATTTTCAAGGGTTTTTTGTCGGCCTGTTACGTGACATAACTCCAATCTAGGCAGACAGCAAAAGAGGGTATTACATTGAGACCGCTGCAAGGATTGGAAGAAATGCAGGGAAGCCTGGAGTATACGCGAAAACAGCGCAGGGCTGTCAAATGCCAACAGCATCTGCACGGCTGAGAATCAGCCCAAGACATTGAACCGCCAGGCATTTGCTGCCTGGGGTTCAGTGTAGGTGTGGGTGAGTGGAGGGTGCTTTGGCTATGCGCTACGCTGCGGGCTGGCCGCAGCCAGCATATCGGCATCCAGCCAGCGCCATTCGCCCGGTGCCAGATCGGCAGGCAAATCCAGCGCCCCTATGCGTATACGCTGCAAGGCTTCTACTCGGTTACTCACTGCGGCCAGCATACGCTTGACCTGATGGTATTTGCCTTCTGCCAGGGTCAGGTGCAAGAGATGGCTATCTTGTTGTTCTGCAGCCAGCGCGGCGATAGGGCCAGGCTCGTCCAGCAGTTGTACGCCCTGCAATAGCGCCTGCAATTGCGCATCGTCCAGCGGGTGCTTGGTGGTTACGGCATATACCTTGGGCACTTTCCACTTGGGCGAACTCATGCGGTGGATAAACTGGCCGTCATCAGACATCAGCAGCAAGCCTGTGGTGTCTTCATCCAGTCGGCCTATGCACTGCACGCCACGCTCCAGCAGTGGGGCAGGCAGCAGGCTGAAAATGCTGGGGTGATGTTGCGGCTTATGCGAGCACTCATAATGCGCAGGTTTGTTGAGCATGAGATAAGCCTGGGTGCGGTATTGCCAGGTGACGCCGCGCACCGTGAATTCGAGCTGCTCGGTATCAAATTCTTCAAAAGGAAAATCACAGGGCTGGCCATTGACGCTGACTTCGCCATGGCGAATCAGGCTACGGCATAACTTGCGTGAGCCAAAGCCCTGGGCGTGGAGGATACGTTCTAATTGCATGGATGGCCTTAATACTTAGGGGTAAGTGCGGATGATGGCTTGCGCTTGCAGCATCATCAGGGTTGGTAAGTGGGCAAGTCGGCATCACATTTGGCTTTGAGCCATTTGCCTGCGACATTGGAGTTCTGGTTGACGGGCATGCCCTGGGTGCTGCCCTGCATGCTGAGTTTGCCTTCAAAAGCGCTGTCACTGAGCAATGTCATGTCAAAGCGGCCATTGCCCTTGATATTGCCATTGCACACCAGCTCACCACTGAGCTTACTGCCTTGGTGCTGGTAATTGCGCACGCTACAGCCATCCTCAGTCTGCGGCAGCAGGGGCTGCTTGAGCTTGGCCTGCTCAGGCGTAATGCATTGCTGGGTGACAATGGCATTGCCGGAGACGGGTAAGTCAATGCCAAACTGGCGTAATTGCTCTAGCTGCTCGGCAGAAATGGCGGGCATGCCCTGCATCTGCACCGAGGTTTCCCACTGGCCAGGTTTGATCTCATTCAGCGCCAGCGCGGTGCTGGGCAGCAGCAGTGTCAATACAGTCATCAGCAGACTGGGCGCAACAAGCTGGGTAATGGCGTTAGGCATAGGCATCTATGGGCTGGGATGGTGTTGAGGTCTTGCAGTATACCACCCGTGCTTTTGCCGCCAGTTTTCAAGCAGGTAATGCGCTTGCGCCGGCAGCGCCAAACTCAGTTACCATCTTGGTTCTTGTCACTTGCCTGCCAGATTGGATTTAAGCCTTGATAGCCCCCAGCATGCACGCGCAGTCTCCGAATATACCTAGCCAGATTATGCCTGCGCTGCCCAGCGAGTTTGCGCTGGCGCAGGCTTTTTACGATAGCTGCGGTTATGAGGGCGCGGCCATACGCGAGGATGATCAGGTGGTGATAGCGAAATCCGCTACCAATATCGTGGGCGTAGGGCGGCTGAGTAGAGAGCATGGGGTGCTGGTGTTACGCGGCATGCAGATACAGGCTGCATTTCGTCGCCAGGGCCTGGGTTCACGCCTGTTAGCCGGGCTGGTGGCGCAGGTGGGGCAGGAGCCTTGTTACTGCCTGCCTTATGATCACCTGGGCGCGTTCTACGCCCAGGCGGGTTTTAGTGCAGTCTCTGGGCCGCAGTTGCCAGATTTTCTTGCGCAGAGACTGACAAGTTATCTGGCGCTGGGGCGCAAAGTCATGGCCATGCAGCGCATGCCCTGAGCGCTGTCAGGGATACTAAAGATATACTAAAAAATATACGGGACACCTTACCCAATCAAAGCTGCCAGCGCAGCCCTGCGGTATGCACCGGGCTATCCCAATGCTGGCGGATTTCATCATCCAGCAGACAGACGGTAATCGATGCCCCCGCCATATCCAGCGCGGTGGTGGTGTTGCCTACATGAGAGCGGCTGATTTTAAGGCCCTGCGCTTCAAGTAAACGCGCAGCAGTGTTGTAGAGCAGATAAAGCTCCATCAGTGGGGTAGCGGCAAAACCATTCACCAACAACAGAATTTCACTGCCGCTGGCGGGCTTGAGATCATGCAGGATGGCATCAACCAGATCTTGCACAATGGCATCTGCATTACGCATGGCCTCGCGCCTGCGACCCGGTTCACCGTGTATGCCTACACCCATTTCCAGCTCGTTGTCGGCAATATCAAAAGTAGGGCGCCCGGCAGCAGGCACAGTACAGCTGGTCAGCGCCACCCCCATGGTGGCGGTACGGCTGTTGACCTTGTCGCCCAGGGCTTTACAGGCGGCGAGATCAGCTCCGGTTTCCGCCAGGCTGCCGACCACTTTCTCTACAATCACTGTACCCGCCACGCCCCGCCTGCCTGTGGTGTAGGTAGAGTTTTCCACCGCCACATCGTCGCTGGTCAGTACCGTGGCATGCTCAAACGGCAGCATTTCTGCCGCCATTTCAAAATTCATGACATCGCCCGCGTAATTCTTGACGATAAACAGCACGCCTTTGCCTGCATGCACGGCCTCGGCTGCGGCCAGCATTTGATCCGGCGAGGGCGAGGTGAACACATGACCAGGGCAGGCCGCATCCAGCATGCCATAGCCCACATAGCCAGTATGCAAAGGCTCATGGCCGGAGCCACCGCCAGAGATGATGGCCACCTTGTTTTCAGCTTTATGCCTGCGGGTAACAAAGTTAGGGTCAAGATGCAGGCTGACGATATCGGCATGGGCGCGGGCAAAGCCGCTCAGGCTTTCTACCAGCAGTTGATCGACGTCGTTGATGAATTTTTTCATGCGCTCCTCCGCGGTCAGGGTTGGCTGCAGCTTAGGCTGCTTGTTATGTGTGTTGGTTGTTCTGGCGTCTGGCTATAAGGGCTTTCTGGCCAGCTCTGCAATGGTATGGATGATGATCTGGCTGCTGCGCGCGCCTGCATCGATATGGCCTATGGCACGCTCACCCAGAAACGCGGCCCTGCCTTTGGTGGCAATCAGGTCACGCGTTGAGCGCATGCCTTGCTCGGCGGCCTGCTGTATGGCCGTGTATATGGCATCGGCAGGTTCACCCGCATTGCTCAGCTCGCTAAAGGTTTCAGCCACTGGAATCAGCGTGTCCAGCATGGTTTTTTCACCCAAGCCGGCCTTGCCACGTTGCTTGACGGCTTCTACGCTGGCAGCAAAAGCGGCCGCGATTTTGGGCAGGGTGTCGGCGGTTTCTGTTTTCTCGTGCTTGCCCAGCGTCATGAAAATAGTCGCCAGCAAAGGGCCGGAAGCACCCCCTATGGTGGAAAGCAACTTCATGCCCATGCGTTGCAGCACTTGATCGGCAGGCAAGGCTGCCAGCTCCTCGCGCATTTCCAGCAAGGCAGCACAGCCACGTTTGAGGTTGATGAAGTGATCGCCATCCCCTATCTCCCTGTCTAGCGATTCCAGTTCGGCCTCGCTGGCGAGCACAGCCTGATTAACGGCCTCTATGGCCTTGAGTATGAAGTCTGTTCTCATGCTGGTTTACGAATTTCCTCTAGCTTGCCGTTGTCAGCCAGCAGCACGGTGCTGGCGAGGTCTACAAAAATGCCATGCTCAACCACACCGGGAATATTGTTGAGTTGCTGGTTGAGCCAGTGGGTTTCCGGCTGCTGATCGGCCACTGCTTCAAACACCAGATCCAGCACCAGACTGCCGTGCGAAGTGATGGCCCAGCCATCCTTGGCCGCGTTCTGGCGTAGCTCGGCCCGCCCGCCCAAGGCTTGAAAGCTGGCTTGCAAACTTGCCTGTACCAGTCGCCAGGCTGCGGGCATGACTTCCACGGGGATAGGGAATTTCTCGCCTATGCGGCCCACCTGCTTGCTGCGGTCTACCAGCACTACAAACTGCTTGGCGGCACGCGCCAGCAGTTTTTCGCGCACCAGGTCATAGCCACGGCCCTTGAGCAGGGTTAAATCCGGGCTGACTTCATCTGCGCCATCCACATAGAGATCAATGCTGCTCAGGTGCTCAAGGGCGATCAGGGGCAAGCCCAGTTGTTCTGCCTTGATGCCGCTGACCACCGAGCTGGCGGCAGCGCGGATATTGAGGCCTTCCTCACGCTGACGTCGGGCCAGCTCTTCAATAAAGTAATTAGCGGTAGAGCCTGTGCCCAGGCCTACTATCATGCCATCCTGCACCTGGCTGGCTGCCGTGATGGCGACGAGTTGTTTGTCGTTCATGGATACTCCGCGGGGTAAGAGGCTATCAATTCAGGCTGCAAGGGTATCTCAGTCACTGAATCGGTTAAAATGGCTCGCATTACAAGCCTTGTGTGGTTTTCATGACATTTAAACATATCACTTCCCGCGACAACAGCCTGTTCAAGCAATTGAAACGCCTGGCGGATAATGCGCGAGAACGCCGCAAAAGCAATGAAACCCTGCTGGATGGTGCGCATTTGCTCAACGCTTATATTGAGCATATCGGCATGCCCAAATTGTTGATTACCGCCGAGGGCGAATCCACCAATGAGGTCATAGGCTTGCTGCAACATCTGGAGGATATCCCAACCGTGATGTTCACCACCTTGATGTTTGCCGAGCTTTCCCCTGTGGCCACGCCCAGCGGCATACTGGCGCTGGTGGATATTCCTCAATTGGAAATTCCCGAGCAGGCGGATTTTGTGCTGATGCTGGAAGATATTCAGGACCCAGGCAATCTGGGCAGCATATTGCGCTCTGCCGCGGCGGCAGGGGTGCAGGGCGTGTATCTCTCACCAGGCTGTACCGATGCCTGGTCACCCAAGGCTTTGCGTGGCGGGCAGGGGGCGCAGTTTGTGTTGCCGCTGGTGGAACGTGCGCCGCTGGTAGAGACCGTACAGGCATTTGACGGCCAGGTGCTGGCCACGACCTTGCAGGGTGAGTCCTTATATGAGTTGGATTTGAAGCAGCCTACCGCTTTCATCATAGGTAACGAAGGCGCAGGCCTGGGCCAGGCCTTGGTGGCCGCCGCCAGCCACGAGGTACGCATCCCCATGGCAGGGCAGGTGGAATCTCTCAATGCGGCAGCCGCTACTGCGGTGTGTTTGTTTGAAGCCAGCCGCCAGAAAGCAAACAGCCAGGCTTAAAGCCTGGCTGGTGTATACCTTGGCGCGTTGATCATTGAAGCGCCAAGGTCTTTGAGACCAAAGTGGGACAGATTAAGCTATCCGGGATTAAAGCCGAGTTAATGCCTGATCTGGTTACCTGCAATCACAATCTCGCTGCTGAACAGTTGCTCGGCATCGACCTGATCAAAATGATATTCCGTGTTACAAAAATCGCAGTTGATATCAATATTGTGCTGCTCAGCCAATATATCCGCCACTTCATCCGGCCCCAGCATACGTAACATATTGCCCACGCTTTCGCGTGAACAGGTGCACTGGAAGCGTATATCCTGTTCCGGGAACAAACGGATATCTTCTTCATGGAACAAGCGTCGCAGCAAGGTGCGAGCGCTCAAGCCCAGCAATTCCTCATCCGTGACGGTATCTGCGAGCACATTGATACGGTTCCAGGCATCAGCATCACCTGCCTGGGTGTCTAGCGTGTCCAAAGGCTGATTGATTTCGGCATCGCTGAAGCCGCCAGTATCCGGCAGCTTTTGCAGCAGCATGCCGCCAGCGCGTTTGCCATCACAGCTGAGCCAGATGCGCGTTTCTATCTGCTCTGAGCGCTGCATATAATTCTCCAGAATCTCCGCTACGCTGCTACCTTCCAGCGGCACTATGCCCTGATAGGACTGACCGCCATCCTTGGGGTCCAGCGTAATCACAAAATGTCCATCGCTGACCATCTCGCTGAAATCCATGGCGGCAAGATCACCTTCCCACTTGGCGGTGGCACGTATGCCCAGATTGGCGGTGCATTCCACCACCAATAGTTTTAATGGCCCTTTGCCTTGCACCTGCAATATCAAGGCACCGCCTTGCAACTTGAGGGTGGCCGCCAGCAGGGTGCCAGCCACCATCAGCTCGCCCAGGGCCTGACGTAACTTGGGTGGAAAATCGTGATGTTGCAATGACTGAACAAAACTATTATCCAGTTGAACAATGTTGCCGCGTATCGGCGTGCTTTGGAAAAGAAAACGGTGCAGTTGGTCACTGATGTGCATGGGATACCGAGAGTTAATTGCTTGTTACTAAAACAGAATGATACCACTGCCAACCCCGGGACGATGATGCCGCTTGCCATTCTCAATCGGGTTTTTATAAAACAATGATTCTTCTATATAATTTTCCCACCAATAAAAACAATGCGAGTGAGGTTCCCACGTGTCGCAGTCTAGGCGTCCCTTCAGGTTGGCAAATTTTATCAAGCTCAGGCAGTTTGCCCTGATACTGGCAATGTCCATGGTGCCGCTGTTTTTCTGGCTGTTCAGCCGCGCCATGCACGAACTGGAAAACTCCCGTGCCTGGCTGGAGCACACCTACGGCGTGCTAGAACAACTGCATAGGCTGCGCAGCGATATAGACACGCTGGAAATCGCCCGCAAAGGCTATTTCATCCGCCATCATTCCGAGCACTTGCTACAGTTCAGCCATGTGCGCCAGGGCATACCGCAGAGAATAGCGCAGCTGGAAGGCATGACGCGCGACAACAGCTACCAGCAAACCCGGCTGGATCAGCTTGATGACACCTTATCCAAACTGATCACCGTCACCGTACGCAGCATCTCCGATCTGGATGACCGCAACATTCCTTACCCCGAATACAGTGGCAAGGCAGTGCCCTTGTTCGAGCGCGCGCGCTTTGTGCTGGGAGAAATGCATGCGCATGAAAGTGCATTGCTTAAATCGCGCCTGGACAACAGTGATGCCAAACAATCGCAGTTGCGCGTAATGCTGGTGTTGTTTGGCATGGGATTTTTACTGCTGCTGGCCTTTATTCTCAACAATATGTACCGCGAGATTGTGCAGCGCCGCAAGGTGGAAAAAGGCTTGCTGGAAAGCCAGATGCTCAACGAAATAACCGTGCACAACCTCTCGCTGATGGGGGAGCTTGGCAGCCTGCTGCAAGCTTGCTCACAAATAGATGAATCACTGGATGTGATACGCCAGTTTGCGATTCGCTTGCTCAATGTGGATGCGGGGGCCATCTATTTATTCCGCGAATCACGCAACCAGATTGAAGAAAAAATCAGCTGGGGCGATGCGCTGCAAAGTGACCCCATCTTCCAGCCTGATGACTGCTGGGCTCTGCGCCGCGGCGAGCCGCATATGACGGGTGGCATGTATGACTCCCTCAACTGCAAGCATCTGCATGATGTGCCTGGCGCATATAGCCTGTGTATTCCCATAGTGGCGCAAGGCAATGTGCTGGGCGTGCTGCATCTGGAAAACCATAAAGGCCAGAAGCTGGAAGAAGTGCAGCGCAAACTGGCCTATGCACTGGCCAGCCAGGTGGCACTGGCGCTTGCCAGCATGAAACTGCGTGAAACCCTGCGTAATCTTTCGGTGCGCGATCCCTTGACGGGCCTGTTCAATCGCCGCTACATGGAAGAATCGCTACAGCGCGAACTGGCGATTGCCGAGCGCAAGCAACGTTCCTTGGGTGTGGTGATTCTCGATCTGGATCATTTCAAGCAATTCAATGACACCTTTGGCCACGATGCCGGGGATTTCCTGCTGCGTGAAGTAGGCGCGGTATTGACCTCCAACTCGCGCTCCAGCGACATTGTCTGTCGTTTTGGTGGTGAAGAGTTTGTATTGATCTTCCCGGAAACCAGCATGGAGATGGTGCAAGAACGTACCGAGCGTTTGCGTGTGGCTATCTTTGCCTTGCAATTACAGCATTTTGGCCGCTCGCTAGGCCAGATAAGTGCTTCGTTTGGTCTGGCTTTCTATCCTGATCATTCGACCAGGGCTGATGAATTGTTACGCATGGCAGACAAGGCTTTGTACCGTGCCAAGGCGGCTGGGCGGAATCGGGTGGAAATGGCGATAGCGCCAACAGTAAAATCTGCTGAAGCACCCAAGGCGTTTGGCGATGAGGTGGCGGGGGATCATTAAATCCTCAGTTGGCGTGCTATCTCGCTTGGGGCACTATGGCAGCATGAACGCCGATAGGAATATAAAATGTGCGGTGAATATGTAGCGGAAAATGATGCTTTATAAATCGACAATAGATGCTGTTCTTGCCTTATGCCTGACCGCCAGCCTGCAGCAGGCAGCCGTTGCTGTGGAGGTAGGGACTGCGGAGCCACACAATGCTGGCGCTATTACGTCGCAGGGCTCATCCGCCTCAAGCCAGGCTCCCAGACCACCTGTCATCGTCGAATATATCCAGCCAGAGAAATTCACCGATATTTCCAGCAGCCAGTATGGCCCACCCAACAGTAGTTATCTGGATCAGCTTAGCAAACATATTGCCAAGCAAGCCTTGAGTTATCTGACCGCAGGGCAAAGCCTGACTATCTCCATTCTGGATATTGATATGGCGGGGGCGTTTGAGCCCTGGAACACGCCTGGGCAGGATATCCGCATGATCAAGCATATTTATCCGCCGCGTATTGCGCTGCGCTATCAACTGCGCGATGCCGAGGGGAAAGTGCTCAAGGACGGGGAGGCGCACTTAAGTAATCCTACTTACCTGATGAACTTGAGCCCTAACAGCATGGATAGTGTGCGACATGAAAAAGCTTTGATGGATGACTGGTTAAGACGCAGCTTTAGCCCGCCGCAATAAAAAAGCCCCTGACCAGCAGGGGCTTGGGTTTGTTACTGATGACTAGTGCTTATTCTGGTGCGGCTGGTTATCCGAGTGCGCCATGATGCGGTCTATCCAGGCGATGGAAACCGCAGAGGCAATAAAAGCCATATGAATAATGGTTTGCCAGAGCAAGGTTTTCTCATCAAGGTTTTCCACATTGATAAAGGTCTTGAGCAGGTGGATGGAGGAGATGCCGATGATGGACATGGCCAGCTTGACCTTGAGCAGGTTGGCATTGACGTGCGACAGCCAATCGGGTTCGTCGGGGTGGCCGTTCAGGTTCAGGCGCGAGACAAAGGTTTCGTAGCCGCCAATAATCACCATGATCAGCAGGTTGGAAATCATCACCACGTCTATCAGGCCCAGCACCATGAGCATGATGTCGGCTTCATGCAGATTGGGCAGGCGCTCTATCAGGTGCACCAGCTCTTTCATGAAGTGAACCACGTAGACCAGTTGCGCTACGATCAGGCCCAGATACAGTGGCAGTTGCAGCCAGCGGCTGCCAAACAGGATAGCGCTTAGCGGGCGCATTTTGGTGGGGTTGGGGGATGGCTGCATTTTCTTTCCTTTCATGCTGGGTTCTTCGTCTGGTTCAAAGGTGGAGTTTCAAATGGAAATATTAAAGGGAGTTGTGCCTGACATTGATGGGCAATCAGGGAATATGGTGTTGCAAGGTATAGCGCGCGCCATCATCCAGCGCCAAATGTTCTTTTAGCACTGGCAGGCTTTCTTCCAGAATCGCGGGCAAGGTCCAGGGTGGGTTGATCACAAACAAGCCACTGCCATGCATGCCAAAACCATCGGCAGAGGGCGTAGCCACACTGAAGGTGACATCCAGCCAGCTACTGGCGCCCAGCTTATGCAGTTTTTGTTGCATCTGTGCAATCTCGGGGCGTTGTAGCAGTGGGTACCAGAGGATATAAGTGCCAGTGGCAAAGCGTTGCAGGCTATCGGCTAGGGCCTCTACCACGCGTTGGTAATCGCGCTTTTCTTCATAGGGCGGGTCTATCAGCACCACAGCGCGGCGCGGCGGTGGTGGCAGCACTGACTTCAGGCCAGCAAAGCCGTCCTGCTGTTCTATCCTCACCTGACGGCCTGCTTCTTTGAAATGCCGCTGCAAGAGTTTGGCATCGCTGGGGTGTAGCTCGAACAAACGCATGCGGTCTACCTGGCGCAACAATAACTCCGCCACAGCTGGTGAGCCTGGGTAACGCGTTAGCCTGTTGCCGGAGTTGAGGCTGCGTATGCTGGCGACAAACGCTTGCAAGGCAGCTGGCAGCGTGTCTGGGTCAGCCTGCCACAGCCTGGCAATACCTTGCTCATACTCGGCGTTCTGCGCGGCATAGCCTTGATCCAGCGAGTACAGCCCAGCCCCTGCATGGCTATCGATATACCAGTAGGGTTTGTCTTTCTGGTTGTGATACTCCAACACCGTATGCTGCACAAAATGCTTGAGAACATCGGCATGGTTGCCGGCATGGAAGGCGTGACGATAGCTGAGCATGGGGTAGGTGGCTGCCGCAGGGCGGGATTGGTGATGGTGTTGGCCGACATTATAAGGGACGGTCAGCCAAATCATAGCTCCATATCGCGATCATGCTTGTATTGGGCAGTAGGCAGTGCTCAGGCAGGACAACAGAGTATCAATCGGGTTGTAGGCTTAGCCTGCGCTGATATTGAGATGGCGACTTATGCTCATGCCTGCTAGCATTACACCCCTATGGGAACTCATCATCATCACGGGCATCATCATGGCGCACATGGCCATGCTGCGCATGGGGCAAGTGCCAGCGGCCACAACTCCATGCTGTTGCCATTGATCCTGATTGCAGGCTTTGCCCTGGTTGAGGCCATAGGCGGCTGGTGGACAGGTTCATTGGCCCTGCTGGGTGATGCCGGACATATGGTGTCAGACGCGTTGGCACTGGCACTGGCCTGGCTGGGCAGCTGGGTGGCGCGCAAGCCTGCTACGCGCAAGCATAATTTTGGATTGGTACGCGCCGAGGTGATTGTGGCGCTGATCAACGCCCTGCTGATGCTGGTGGTGATAGGCGGCATTGTCTATGAGGCTGTGCAAAGAATTGCCGAGCCGCAACTGGTTAAGGGCGGCGAGGTGATGCTGATCGCTTTCATCGGCATGTTGGTGAATATCGTGGTGGCCTGGATACTGCACAAAGGCCACAGCAGCCTTAATAGCCGGGCTGCTTTGCTGCATGTGCTGGGTGACTTGCTGGGCTCAGTGGCGGCGGTGATTGCCGGGGCTGTGATCTATTTCACAGGCTGGATGCCGATTGATCCCTTGCTCTCCATTTTTATTTCCATCCTGATTTTGGTTTCTACGCTGCGCCTGTTGGGCGAGGTGCTGCACGTGCTGATGGAAGGCGTGCCGCTGCATCTGGATATCCAGGCAGTGGAGCAGGCCATGAATGCCACCGATCAGGTACGCGGTATTCATCACCTGCATATCTGGTCATTATCTTCAGAAAAAACCGCACTTTCGGCGCATGTGGTGCTTGAAGATATGCAGGATTGGCATGCCTTGCTGACGCGCTTACGCCATATGCTGCATGACAGGTTCAATATCGAGCATGTCACCCTGCAGCCGGAAATGGCCAGTGTGCAGGAACATGCCGCGGGCGGTTGCTGGTTGACCAGCAAGGCGCAGGAACATCATGGTGATGGTCATCATGACCATCATGATCATACCCATCGTAACCATGGCCATCATGAAGATCATGACCATGAGGCCGAGCATCATCATGACGGCCATCAGCATGGTCATAAGCATGCGCACTAGATGTGCAGCAACGTTGCCCAGTGTTAGTTAAATCTCTAGAAATGAGGAGAGCCTGAAATGCCTTATGTCAATATCAAGGTGGCGGGTAGCCTGACCCGCGAGCAGAAATCCAAGATTGCTGCAGAAATTACCGATACCCTGGAACGTATCGCCAAAAAGCCCAAGTCCTATACCTACATCACCTTTGATGAGATAGAAGGTGAAAACTGGGCGGTGGCTGGCGAACTGATAGACAGCGATTGAGCTATTCTCCAGCCCTGACCACGCCCGTAAACCAAGTCTGGCCATGCTGATGGCCAGCCATCATTATGTTTGACCCAAAACCAGTACTGAAAAACCTGCCCAACCTGCCCGGCGTCTATCGCATGATCAATGCTGAGGATCAGGTGATTTACGTCGGCAAGGCGCGCGATTTGAAAAAGCGCGTGTCTTCGTACTTCCAGAAAAACCTGCCGTCGCCGCGCACGCGCATGATGGTGTCGCATATCGTCCGAATAGAAACCACGGTAACCCGCTCCGAGGCCGAGGCGCTGCTGCTTGAGAACAACCTGATCAAGAGCCATATGCCGCGTTACAACGTCTTGTTCCGCGACGATAAATCCTACCCCTATATTTCACTCACCGGGGATAGCTATCCCAGGCTGGCTTTTCACCGTGGTGCGCAACGCAAGGGCAATCAGTACTTTGGCCCATTCCCCAATGCAGTGGCGGTGCGCGACAGCATACAGTTGCTGCAAAAGGTGTTCCGCCTGCGCACCTGCGAAAACACTGTATTTGCCAACCGCTCGCGGCCTTGCTTGTTACATCAAATTGAGCGCTGTACCGCCCCCTGTGTAGGTTTTATCAGCGAGGAAGATTACCGCCACGATGTCATGCATGCCAGTCTGTTTTTGCAGGGCAAGGAGCAGCAGGTAATGCAGGAACTGGGCGACAAGATGAACGCAGCCGCCGAGGAGATGGAATACGAACGCGCGGCCGTCTATCGTGACCGTATTCAGAGCCTGCGCCAGGTGCAGGCCAAGCAGTTCGTCAATGATTTCAATGTCAGCGATGCTGATGTGATTGCCTGTGCCGAGCTACAGGGGCAGTGGTGCGTCAATCTGGTCATGATACGGGGTGGCCATCACCTGGGAGACAAGAGCTTCTTCCCGCGTAATGCCGATGGTGCCGATGCCGAAACCACCATGGAAGCCTTTATTGAGCAGCATTATGTGGCCAGTGGTATTCCGCCGCTGTTGATTCTGGGGGTGGCAATAGAGACCGCCACCTTTGAGGAAGTTTTCAGCGAGCAGGCGGGGCGCAAAATCAAGATCAACACCAACCCCATAGGCGACAAGCGCGTCTGGCTCAAAATGGCGCATACCAATGCCGAGTTGGCTTTAAGCCAGCGTGCGGCACAGCAGGCCAACCAGAACGCACGTCTGGTATCGCTGCGTGAAGCCCTGGCGCTGCCAGAAACCACAGAGCGCATAGAGTGCTTTGATATCAGCCATACCATGGGCGAGGCTACTGTGGCTTCCTGCGTGGTGTTTGACAAAGGCAACCTGCAGAACTCCGAATATCGCCGCTACAATATCACTGGCATTACCCCTGGCGATGACTATGCCGCCATGCGTGATGCGCTGACCCGGCGCTACCGCAAGGTGGCAGCAGGGGAGGGCAAGCGCCCCGACCTGGTGTTTATAGATGGCGGCAAGGGTCAGCTGGGCGTGGCTGTCGAAGTCATGAACGAAGTTGGCCTGGCGGATATCCAACTGGTGGGTATTGCCAAGGGCGAGGAGCGCAAGCCCGGCCTAGAGCAGATGTTTTTCCCCGAGCGCGATACCCCGGTAGGCCTGAAGAAAGATCACCCCGGCCTGCATCTGTTACAGCAGATACGCGACGAGGCGCACCGCTTTGCGATTACCGGGCACCGCGCCAAGCGCGGTAAGGCACGCATGCATTCCAGCCTGGAAGATATCAGCGGCATAGGCGCCAAGCGCCGCAAGAGCCTGCTGACGCAATTTGGCGGCCTGGATGGGGTCAAGAATGCCAGCGTCGATGAAATCGCCAAGGTTGAGGGTATCAGCCATGCCCTGGCTGTCAAAATTTATGAGGAGTTGCACTGATGTTCTGGAATGTACCCAATAGCCTGACCGTGATGCGCATCCTGTCCATCCCGGTGTTTGTCGGCATCTTCTACCTTCCGGAGAGCAGTCTGCCCATGCACGACAAAAACGTGCTGGCCACCTTTATCTTTGCCTTTGCCGCGATTACCGATTGGTTTGATGGTTATCTGGCACGTGTGCTCAACCAGACCTCGGCCTTTGGTGCTTTTCTCGACCCGGTGGCGGATAAACTCATGGTGGCGGCTGCGCTGGTGCTTTTGATAGAGCTGGATAGGGTAGGGGCGGTAGTGGCATTGATCATCATAGGCCGGGAAATAGCCATCAGCGCGTTGCGTGAATGGATGGCGGGCGTAGGCGAGCGCGGCAGTGTGGCGGTGGCTTATATAGGCAAGGTCAAGACCGCCGTACAGATGGCTGCCATCCTGTTTTTGCTCTATGACGACCCCTTGGGCCCAGTCGATATAAGATATTTTGGTACTGCCTTAATTTACATCGCTGCAATTTTGACATTGGTGTCAATGGCTTACTATCTGAAGGCCGCCTGGCCGCGCATGAAGGCTGCTTAAAGGCGCTGAAATACGCTTGACACATGGCGCAAAATCCTTAGAATAGCGCCTTCTTTCGATGCGGGAATAGCTCAGTTGGTAGAGCGCAACCTTGCCAAGGTTGAGGTCGCGAGTTCGAGCCTCGTTTCCCGCTCCAGATTAGAAAAAGGAAAGCGCACAGCGCGCTTTCCTTTTTTATCAGATACTCCAAAGTGTTTCTGATAGTGCTTATGGCGCGATAGCAAAGCGGTTATGCAGTGGCCTGCAAAGCCATTTAGACCGGTTCGACTCCGGTTCGCGCCTCCAGGTGAAATAGTTTTGCTGCAAAGCAATGCGGGAATAGCTCAGTTGGTAGAGCGCAACCTTGCCAAGGTTGAGGTCGCGAGTTCGAGCCTCGTTTCCCGCTCCAATTAAAAAGGGAGAAAACTTCGGTTTTCTCCCTTTTTGTTTATCTGCGCGGTGATCTTACATAGCACAGTCTGGTTTGCTCAAGCAGCGCGCCATTGCATGTAGTCAGCATGTGAATATTCCACAGCCAACCCGGTTCTAGTCTTTATATATTCTGTGCGCGAAACTGCGCGTGGGCTGAGAAGGCACTTGCGCCCAGTTCTATGTCTGCGCTGGTTATCCCTGTCTTGCGTGCCACATCCTGCCAGCTATCCACCGCCTGCATAACGTCTTCTATTATCTTTGCGCCTTGGCTCTCATCTAGCCCGTAAAACATTGCCGTACTGAGCACGGTTTCAAGGTTGGGCCGGGGGTCCGTATCATCCAGATTCAATACGTGCTCGGCCTTGTCTATATTGGGGTTGATGTCGAAGGCAGGTGCCAAGCGCCATCCACCTTCACCCAGCACAAAGCCATGGTTGCGCAAATGATCGTCGCGGTTGCCCACCGCAACGTTGAATGCCACTCGGCGGAAAAGTTGGATTAAATCGCTATCCACATTAGCGCCATCGCCTTGAGCACGCAGAAACTGGGCAAGTTCCAGGTAGCTTGTGCCCTCGCTTTGTTCTTTGCGTAGCAGCGTCATGGCGGAGGCATAAAAGCGGCGTTTATCCATGATGCGGTCAAAGCGCTGTACACAGAAAGTGTGAAAGTCATTATTCAGCCGTATAAGCTTGGCGGCGGGCACGTCCACTCCGGCTTTTCTGGCCAGGGTATGCACAACATACTCCCATGCACCTATGTCTTTATCGTCATCGCGTGCGGGGAATTTGCCTATCCAGAGAGTGCCATCGGCGTCTGTGAAGTTGGCTTTGGGGCGTGCACCGCCTAGTGATGCACCGGGTGCCACCAGCACCGCCAACCATTTGCGCAGGGCATCCAGATCATCCAGGCGGCGATTGCTGAGCTGAAAAGCCACGGCTTCAAGCTCGCGCAGCGTAGTCACTGGCGGCGCGGCCATCGCGTCATTGTCCAAAAAAGTGTCCGCGCCCACGCGGCGAAAGCGCAATGCGCCTTGGCGGGTTACATCTTGCACACCAATCAAAAAATCCCAGGCATAGAGCACTTGGGCGGTGCGCTTCTCATCCTTGGCTAGCAGCGCTTCGCGACGCTTCATCAGCGTCTGGCCCCAGCGATCTGGTGAGGAGTCCAGAAAAATGCCGAAGTTTCCCAGTTCAGGTTTGGGGAAAAAAGGATGTTCATCCAGCGATAAATCCGGGTCTAGCGCAAACGCATAAGGGCTGCGTAGCCAGGCACCATCATAGTGAAAGCGGATCTGGCCCTGGTCATGGGCCAGGGTGCCAACCCTGCATGCCGGGCCAAGGTCGCTATCCAGCCATACTTCCAGCGCCTGATTCAAGGCTCTCATGACGAGCTTTCTGGCTCAGTAGGTGCTGATGGCTCTTTCTTGCTGGCAATGCGCGGGCGACGCGCAGGGCTTAAGGCCAAATCCTGTAGCTTGCGCCCAACTTTGTCATCCGCTGCCAAGGCTTGCAGGTCATTTTCCAGTCCAAGTACCGCGAGCACCCTGATATAAGAGCCCAGCGTAGCACCTGCATCACCTGCTTCAACCTTATACAAAGTGGTGCGCGAGATGCCAGCACGTTGGGCCACGGCAGCATTGCTTAACTTGCGGCGTAAACGCGCCAGGCGCAAGCGTTCCCCCAGCGTTGAGAGCAGGCGCTGTTCTTGGGGAAAAATAATCGGTGGTTTTCTCGGCATGTTTTCTATTATAGGCAATTGATGCTTAATTTGTCCATAATAGAGGAATTATCAATAAAATACAGCTAGAAATATCGTCTGGAAATGTGTAGTTCTTGTGATCAGCGGTGTCAATGAAAAAGGGAGAAAACTGACGTTTTCTCCCTGTGAGATTTTTTCTTAGTACTGTTGCATATCTCTATAAATCGTAGCTCAAGCTAGTGTAGTAAAACGCCCCCTGTGCCCCTTCAGGCGAGGTGATGCTGTACTTGGGCACGCCGTACAACTGCGTGCCCTTGAGCTTGTCCGGATGTGTATCAAACAGATTGATGGCACCTATGGATAAGCGCAGCTTGTTGTTGAATTTATATGAGGCATCCAGATCAGTCACCCACTGTGGGCTAAAGGTCTGGTCCAGCGCGGCATTGGTGGCATTACGCGCTGTCCATTCGCCATAGCGGCGCTGGGCAATGTTGACGCTCCAATTGCCGTAGACCCAGTTGGCGGCCAGCACCAACTTGTTCTCCGGCGTGCCATCCTCTATCAGCCCCTGCGTGGCGCGGCCGACGATTTGTGAGCCGCGAATATTGCCCACATCGCGCAGCTTGGTGATGTCGGTTGATATCTTGCTGAAGCCGCCCGTGAAGTTGATACGGCCGTAGCGTTCCAGCTCCCATAGGTATTGCCCGGTCAGCTCCAGGCCACGTGTACGCGTATCTATGACATTGCTATAAAAGGCTGCACTCTGGATGCCGCTGTATTGCGTACCGCTGAAGATGGGTCTGACAATGTCGGAGCCCAGCTGGTCAGAGAGCGTGACGCGCTGGTCGATATCTATCTGGTACACATCCAGCGTGACGGAGCCTCGCTCTATGGGTTTCCAGACAAAGCCTAGCGAGAAGTTTCTGGATTTTTCCGGCTTGAGTGCCCGACCGCCCAGTAGCGCAGCTTCGGGACTATTCGCTGGTAGCGTACGTTGCTGAACTTCTACCCAATTGCCCGTACCCGTGGGCTGCTCAATCACTTGCACGCTAAAAGCCGAGAATCCGCTTTGAACCAAGGATGGTGCGCGATAGCCAGTGCTGGCCGTTGCGCGGGTGGCAAAGGTTGGGGTCGCCTCAAAGCGCAGCGAAAGCTTGCCGTTGGTGGTATTACCAAAGTCGGAGTAATCCTCGGTGCGGACTGCGGCACCGCCGCTGAGTTTTTCGGTGAAATGAGTTTCAGCATCAAGGAAAGCACCCAATACGCGCCTATCCAGCGATGCTGCGTCCACATTGGTGATGCCAGCATAGTAACCAGGTACGCGATTGCCCGTCACCGGGTCTACCGTGCCAAATAGCGGGCCGTTCTGCCAGCCTGCGGGTTCACCTTCGGTGAGCTTGTAATTTTCCTCGCGCCAGGCCACGCCTGCAGAAACAGTCACTGGTTTGTAGAACACACCTTTGGCGAAATCGCGCGTCCAGTCTAGGCTGAGATTGGTCTGGTCAAACTCGCGCTTGCCGGTGTAGATGGTGGAGGGACTTGCTGTACCCCAGCTTGGGTTGATGGCATTCAGGTCCGTGGATTTGACGATATTCTTGCCATAGCTCAATGCTAGGTCGAATTTGCCCCAGTCATCGGCATCGAAGCGCAGGCCACCCGTTCCGGAGTAGTCTTCCAGACCATAACGCGTGATGGGGATACGGCCATCCGGATAGCGTGCAAAGGCTACACCACCGTAAGTGGTGTACAAGGTGGTAGGCGGATCAAAGAAGCTTTCTGCATCCGTGGTCTTGTGGCCATAGCTGGCAAAGCCATAAGCGCTCAGGCTGGAGGTAATGCCGAACTCAGTGTTGGCAAAGAAGTTGTATTGATCCGAGACATTTCCTGAACCCCAACGCCAGGTTCGGTTAGGGTGGTTCTGTTCCAGTGGCGTATTGGCATTGGGCGAGCTGCGGTAAAACCTGCGGTTGTCCGGGTTGGTATCACTGGCGGGATCCTGGCTGCCTGCATCAAAGCTCAGGGTGAGGAAACCATCATTGGGCAAGCTGAACCCTTTCCAGCCACTCAGTTTGCGCTGCAGGCCATCGCCCTTGTCATAGCCACCAAAGCGGTAGCCTATATTGCCGCCATCTTCAGCTTGTTTCAGCACAATATTGATCACCCCGGCAATCGCGTCTGAGCCATATTGCGCAGCCGCACCATCACGCAGGATTTCCACACGCTGAATCGCGGTGAGCGGAATCAGGCTCAAATCCACGGCAGCCGCACCTCGACCATTGACCAGGCCCTGGCGTGTGACATTGGCGCTGGTATGCCTGCGCTTGCCGTTGATCAGCACCAGCACCTGGTCAGAAGCCAGCCCGCGCAGGGATGCACCCTGGGCGATGGAGCCAGCAAATGCCCCTTGTGGTGATTGCGGGTAGCTGAAGGAGGGCGAGAGTGCGGTCAATGCGCCGGATAAATCCTGGGCGCCAGTGTTGAGCAATTGCTCGCTGGACAGCACATCTACCGGGGCCGAGCTTTCAAGGGCGGTGATGTCACTACGGTTGGTGCCTATGATGACCACGGCATCCAGATTCTCGCCCGAGGCTTTGGGTGTTTCCTCAGCCCAAACCGGGAGCGACAAGGAAATGCAAGCCAGGCTGATGGCCAGCTGCAAAGGTGTACGTTGGAAATTCAAATTGGTCCCCTTTTATATTTTTGAATTGTTTTGCTGTTGCACGCAGCGTGCAGGGTGGACCCTTGGTGACACTGCTGAGCTATGCAATCAGCAATCTGCATACCAAAACCCCAATGATTAGGTTTGAAAGAGGGGGTGTTTTTATATGTATGATTTTTAATGGATTTTGGTGGATTTTAGAAATGCTAGGCACAGAAAAATATTGCTGAAAAGTTGCGCTGCGGTCACTTGGGCTGTGTCAGGTGAAACATGGCTGATGCCCGGTGGACAGGCGGGGAAGGGAAACGCGGTTTGTTGCGGTGTCTAGACGTAAAAAAGCCACAGACTGCCAGAGGCAGCTGTGGCCGTGTGCTTGAAAAGCTTAGAAGCGTACGGTCAGGTTAAGACCAGCAAAACGTGGGTTGCCATAAGTCACCACGTATTGCCCAAGTGCCTGTGCACCATTCGGGCGACCATGTACCTGATACTTGCGGTCAGTGAAGTTATTGACGAAAGCGGTCAGGCTGATCTTGTCATTGCTGTTCACCCAGGTCAGTCTGGCGTTACCTATGGTGTAGGCATCCTGGCTCAAAGTGTCTTCAGATTGGCGGTCAGCCAGGAAGTATTCCTTGCTGCGGTAGCTGAAGTCACCCGCAGCAATCAGCTTGGTGCCGTTGATGAACGGCAAGGTATAGTCAGCACCCAGGGCCACTACATGCTTGGGTGAGCGGACAAAACTATTGCCGCTGTAATCACCTGTTACTGCACCAGTGTTTGGGTTAACGTTCTTGAAGTTCTTGTACTCGGTATCAAGATAGGACAAAGCCGCGCGCAGGTGCAGACGCTCAGTCGCCTGAGCTTCCAGTTCCAGCTCCAGACCCTTGGCTTCACCCTTGGCACCATTGGTGAGCGCGGTAGTCAGGACGCCGTTGTTGACGGTCAGCAGGTTGACCTGGATATCCTTGTAGTCATAGTAGAAGGCATTGGCATTGGCCGTCAGACGGTTGTTGAACCAATTGGATTTCACACCAACTTCATAGGAATCAAGCTTTTCCGGATCTACCGTGGTCAGGCCAGATAAGCCACCTGACAAACCAGTGTTGAAGCCACCTGAGCGGAAGCCCTTGGCATAGCGGAAGAACACCAGCGCGTTTTCGCTGATCTTGTATTCCGGTGTCAGGTCCCAAGTCCAGGCTTCCCAGGTCTTGTCGCGGCTGCTGGAGCCATTGTTGTCAGCGCCTGCCAGCGGTACTAATACACCACCACTATTCACGCGTTGTGCCAAGTTAAGATCGATATCTTTCTTTTCCTGCGTCCAGCGTAAGCCACCACCCAGGGTAAATTGCTCGGTAAAGTCGTATTTGACGTTACCAAAGGCAGCAATACTTTCGGTCTCATGATTGAAGTTCAGGTCACGATAAACCACGTTGGTTGCCCCGGTTTGATTGCTGGTGCCGTTGGCCAGCAGGCCAGGCAGTTTGGTGCGCAGGGCAGAGCTATCCAGGGTTTCCTTGAAGTAATGCGTACCCAGCAACCAACGCAGCTTGTCTTCCTGCGGTGAAGCCAGGCGGAACTCCTGCGAGTATTGACGGTAGCGATTGTCGCTGTCGGTACGGCCATTGGACTCATAAGGCGTGTAATCGGCATCAGTGAAGTTCTGATTGCGTATGTAGTCATAGGCGGTGATCGAGGTCAGCTTGTAGCCGGACAAGTCCCAGTTGAAGGTCAGCGATGTACCTTCATGCTCCAGTTTATAGTCTTCATCAACGTTGAGCGCCAAGCTGCGGCCACGTGGGCGGGTGTAACCGCTATAAGTGCCGATAGGCAGGGAGCCATTGCTACCATCACCCTTGAATTCACGCGCGTGCACCTTCAGCAACGCATCGAGGTTAGGGGTCAGCTGGGCTAGCAATTGCAGACGGATAGCCTTTTTGTTGACGTCACCATAGCTATTGCCAGTGGTCAGGTTCTTGCCAAAACCATCACGTTCTTCGGAATAAACCGAGACACGGCCAGCCAGGCGTTCATCCAGAATGGCACCACCAACAGCACCAGTGACAATACGCTCGCTTTTTTCACCTATGCCTACAGTGGCATAGGCTTCGGTATCAAAAGTAGGCTTCTTGGAGATGATGTTGACCGCACCAGCCGTGGTGTTCTTGCCGTATAAAGTCCCTTGTGGGCCACGCAGGATTTCAATACGCTCCAGGTCAAATAAGGGGCCACCGCCCGCGATAGGCGCGCTTAGGAAGACGTCATCGGCATAGATACCAACAGGGTAGACGGTAGCCGCACCAGTATCACCAGTGCCCAGGCCGCGAATATACCAACGTGGACGGCCATCACCATCCGGGTTTTTGGCGGCAGCGTTGGGGACAAAGGTGGTGATATCACCAATGGCACGTACGCCGTCAGCGGTAATGGTTTGGGTGTTGACTACGGATACTGCGACGGCGGCTTTTTGTGCGTTTTCTACACGGCGCTGCGCGGTGACGGTTACGGCCTTAAGGGCGACGGGGTCTTTTACCGAAGCATCTTTTTCGCTGCTTTTTTCATTGCTGGCATTGGCGCTGACTTCGTCAGCGGCGAATGCGATTTGGCTGATGCCGGCCAGCGCAAATGCCAGCCAGATGCCTTTTAATTGGTGACGCGGTTGCTGCATCTTCCCCTGTTTCATTATTGCCTCTCTGATTAAATAGTTTGAAGCGCATGGCCCGGCAGCTTGTTATGTATGAGCCATATGCAAGCGCTGCAAGATGCCATGCCTGATCAGGGGAATAGCACTTAGTATGCCAAGCGCTGGGGCAGGATTTTGGACGCAAGAAAATAGATTAAGCCATTGATTTTTAATAAATTAAATCATGGCGTGGCTAAGGGTTAGCCAGGCGCTGTATTGATGTGCTGACAGACTGCTTATTAAACAGCAGCCTGCTGAGTGGCGCACAACAGTCGGTGTTTGTAGCTCAGCAGTAGCGGGAATATGGCTAGGGATGCGCGGATAATACTGCGCGGATGATCCAGCGCTTGATACAGGTAACAAGGCATGCAAAGCGCCTTGTTACCTGTTAGCGCAAAGCGCTAGTCTTTGCGCGTCTCTTTATACACCTTGCCACCCTTCATCACCCATTGCACCTGTTCCAGCGTGCGGATATTGCTCAAGGGGTTCTGGCTGACGGCAATGATGTCGGCATAGTGCCCAGGCTCCAGGCTGCCTATGCTGTCTTCAGCGCCCAGCCATTTGGCCGGGGTGAGGGTGGCAGCCTGTATCGCTTGCAGCGGTGTCAGCCCAGCTTCCACCAAAAAGCGGAACTCAATGGCATTGGTGCCATGCGGCGTAATGGGGGCGTCGGTGCCAAACAGCACAGGCACGCCAGCCTTGAGGGCGCGGGCGATATTCTGCTTGTGCAGGCTGGCGGTCTGCTCCAGAGTCTTGAGGGTGGCGGCATTGGCCCCTGCTGTTACGGCATGTTCACGCGCCAGGCTGTCAATCGCCAGGGTAGGCGTGATATGCACCTGATATTGCTTGAGCAGCTTGAGGCCTTCGTCATCCAGCAGTGAGGCGTGCTCTATGCTGTCTGCCCCCAGCTTGGCGGCCAGGCGTATACCATCGGCACCATGCGCATGCACGGCTACTTTCTTGCGGTATCTATGCGCGGTGCTGATCACGGCTTGTAATTCCTGCTCGCTGAACTGCGTCACGCGTGGGTCGGTGCCGCTCATAAAGCCACCCGTAATGCACACCTTGATAAAGTCAGCGCCATACTTGAATTGCTGCCTGACCTTCTGCTCAAAAGCTTCTGGGCCATTGGCAACGCCAGGGCCGTCCTTGTCATCTTCAGGGGCCGTGCCCTGGCCCGAGCAATGTCCGCCAGTGGTGGTGAGCAGGCTGCCCGCGTCATAGATACGCGGGCCCACAATATCGCCATCATTGATGGCATCACGCAGCGCAATGCCAGTGAAGGCGCGGCCGCCCATGGTGCGTAGCGCAGTAAACCCCGCCTCCAGCGTTGTCTTGGCCTGCTTGGCCCCAGTCAGTGCGCCCCGCGCCGTGCCTACTCGCGGGCCGTAGCCACCCAGATGTACATGGGAATCGATTAAGCCAGGCAGCAGCGTGCTCTCACCCAGGTCGATAATGCGGGCCTGGGCGGGGATAGCCAGCTTGCTGCCTACGGACTTGATTTTTTCACCTTCGATCAGGATCACCGCCTGATCAATCAGCTTGCCGGATTTGACATCCAGCAGATGCGCAGCCTTGACCGCGGTCAGCGCTTCAGGCGCGGCTGCTGTTGCGGCTGCCGGGGCGTTGGCTGCAGTGGCCAGATTGGCGGGCAGCAATACACTGGCCTGTAGCAACAGGCTGGCACTGAAGATGCCCAGTCGTGAACGCAGGGGGGAGGAGGGGAACATAGGCTAGTCTTTCCTTGTTATTTTTAAGGTCTGGCTTTTGTTTTAGCGCTGTATGCTGGTCACCGCCGCCGCTGGGCTGGCATTGCCATTGGCATTTGCATTGGCAACCCCTTCAGCCTGCTTGGCATTGAGGATGGCGGTATATTCGCCAGGGTCCACGCCGTTGAGGTAGTAGTTGCCTACGTGGTGCAAACGCCAGCGTATCGGGTCGTGCGTGGTATGCACGCGCGCATTGCGCCAGAATCTATCCAGATTCCACTTGGTCAGGGAGGCGCTGGCACCCAGCAGCGAGAAGATATCGCTGGAGATATACAGTGAGGCCTTGTCAGATTGCGCACGTGCCGAGGCCACAGCCAGAATCAGTTCATCCTGCAATTCCTTGTTGTCCGGGTCTGCATCATGCTGACCAAACACTTCTGCGCCATAGCGCAGCAGGGCTTCTGCTGCGCGTATCTCCACGGCATATTCACCTATGCGCTTGATGATATGCGGTTCATCGGTGGCTTTTTCCACGCCGCTTTCCACCCAAGCACGAGCGTGCTGGTTGAGGTATTCAACCGCAGCTTGCAAGGCACCAGCAGCAATGCCGGTATCAATCGCCGCATGCAAAATCTGCGGGAAGGTGAGGCCAGTGCGCTTCATCGGGCCCTGACGACGTCCCAGATAATGTTCATCCAGCTCGATATTGTCGAAGATAACAGTGCCACTGACCGAATGCTGCTGACCAAAGGCTGCCCAGTCATCCACCAGGGTCAGGCCTGGAGTGTCACGGTGCAGCAAGACACCTGCGCCGCCTTCGTCTGAGCTGGCTGTCAGTGAAATCCATTCAGCCAGGTAAGAGCCAGTAGAGTAAAACTTGCTGCCGTTAAGAATCAACTTGCCGTCTTCACGGCGTTCAATACGGGTTTTCAGCGAGAACTTGTTCTTGCCACCTACTTCGGCCAGTGCATTACCCAGGCGCTTGCCTGCGAGAACATCGGAGATTAAACGCTGGCGTGCCTCAGGCGCGTAACCAGCAAAGTGGCCGCGCAACATCACGTTGTGAATCTGCAATAACTGACCAACGCCGCCATCGGCTACAGATACCAGACGTACCGTTTCCACAATGGTGGCGACCGAGGCACCCAGGCCACCGAATTCACGTGCTACACCTATGGCCGTCAAGCCACTGGAAGACAGCAGTTCTGCCTGCTGGCGCGGCAGTTGATCATTCTGCGCAGGGTCTGCTGCCAGCTTGGCGATCTCTTTGGCTACTTCCTTGGCCACGGCAATGGCTTCGGCTTCAGTCTTGATTTTGCCCAGAATGACTTTTGTATCTGAGTGCGTATCAGAGGGCGTATCTGCCTGGGATAGTAATGTGTTTTCGGCGATGTTCAGTTCGGCCTTACTCATAAATTCAACCTTTGTTCAACGGACGTGTGGAATGCCTGTGGGTAGGCGTGGCTGGGTTTGAGCAAATTTTGCGCCAACCAGCTGCCAAGCCTGCTTGTGGCCCGGCAAGCCAGTGCTGGCGGGAGGGCTGGGTTTTTCACTGCAAACAAGAGGCGTATTGGCTGTTGATAGGTAAGCAGCAATCCAACACTTGCTGTTGCTAAATCACCACTGAAAAGGCTGTGAACAGGCACTACAGCCCTGTATTCAAGGGCTTGCACGCGGAGTGCTCTCTGGCATGAGTATTGCTGAAAACTGCCAGCCCACAGCCGCGCTTCAAGCGCTGGCTGCGGCGCTATAAGCAAGTATCCATAACGCATGCACTAGGACGACCTCATGGCAGTCAAGATTCTCTGGTATCTCACCACCCCCGATGGCCCTTACCCCTGGGAAGCGGAGGGACGCTGGAACACGGATTTCGATCATCTGAAACAGATTGCGGTCACGGCTGACCGCCTGGGCTATTACGGCTCCTTGCTGGGCTCTAGCCCCAACGAAAGTCTTGCGGTTTCTGCAGCACTGATAGATGCCACCAAGCGTTTACGCTTTTTGGTGGCCCAGCACCCCGGTGAGGTGTCGCCTGCCATTCTGGCCAAATGGGCTTTGACCTTTGATAAGTTCTCCGATGGCCGACTGCTATTCAATGTGGTCAATGGCAACGATGCTGGCCTGGCTACTGTGGGCGTGCATTACCCGCATGACGAACGTTATGACTTCAGTCTGGAATACTGGCGTGCCTTCAAGGGCTATTACGCGGGTGAAACCGAGGGTTACGATGGTCGGTACGTCAAGCTGACCCCCAGGCATGCTGCCGCCGCCAATCACCCGCTGGGTGGCTGGCACCAGCCTGTGCAGCCTGCGGGTATTCCGCTATGGGGTGCGGGCACCTCTGGCCCAGGCGTGGCGCATTCGGTGCAATTGCTTGATGTGTACCTGAGCTTTGCCAATACCCCACCCAAGCTGGGGGAGAAGTTTGCCAAGGTTGCCGCCGAGGCAGCCAAGATAGGCCGCACGCTGACCTATGGCACACGCTTGCAGATTATCGTGCGCGAGACTGAGGAAGAGGCCTGGGAACATGCTGAGCGCCTGTTGCAACGTACCTCGCTGCAAACTGCCCGTCAGAGCATAGAGCGCCAGCTGCCGCCGGGTGAAACGCTGGAAACCTATGTCAGCGCTGACCCGCAGATACAGCGCAATCTTGACACCATACGCGCTGGCCGCCTGCCCAAGGCCCGCGATCTGGAAATCTATCCCAATGTCTGGTTAGGCCCCAGCCTGTTCGGCTTCAATATCCTTGGCCCGGCCGCAGGCACCTATCTGGTCGGCAGTGCCGCCCAAGTGGCCGAGCGTATACGCGAGTATGAGGCGCATGGCACATCGGCCTTTATTCTTTCAGGCTTCCCCTTGATAGAAGAGGCGCATCGCGTGGCCGATCTGCTGTTCCCCCTGCTGGACATAGACCATGGCTATGAGCTGCCGCAACTGGCAGTGAAGGCTAAAACCGTTGCAGATGACCAGTCTAGTGACAGCAAAAGCCTGGCCGCATAGGGGCTGGTTTTGCTAGCTGATTGCAGTATTAATTAATCACACCTCATCCACATGACCGCAAGCAGTAACCCAGGAGTTGAGCGCAATGAAGCATGATTTATCCCGTCGTAAGTTTCTCGGCAATGGTTTGGCCCTGGGCGGCAGCCTGATTCTGGGCGGCAGTTTGTTGAGTGGATGCAATAACTCAGGTTCCAATGCCGATAGCAATGCCGCTGGTGCCAAGGCCGCAGGCAGCGTCAATGCTGAGCCTGTACATGGTGGCCGTTTGCGCGTTGGCATTATTGATGGTGATCAATCGGGTAATCTGGATGCACATAAGCCCATAGGCGGCGGCATCATCCGGGGCTGGGCGCTGTACAGCAAGTTCTGGGAGTGGGATGAGCATGTGGGTACGCGCCTGGCGCTGGCAGAGTTTGCCGAGCCCAATGCCGATGCCAGTGCCTGGACTATCCGCATTCAGCCCGGGCTAGAATTCCACCATGGCAAAACCATAGACGCGGATGACCTGCTGTTTTCTATCCTGCGCCTGACCGACCCTAATCTGGCTTCGCCTTATGCCGGACTGGTGGGGGCCATAGATCGTGATGCGCTGCGCAAGCTGGATGACAGAACCATAGAAATCCGTTTCAAGCAGGGCCGTAGTTTCTTCCCGCTGGATGAAACCCTGATCAGCTTCGGCAGCATTGTGCCTGTGGATTATGACCCCATCACCAACCCGGTAGGTGCTGGCCCTTACAAGCTGAAGAAGTTTATTCCCGGCCAGCGTTCGCTCTATACGCGTTTTGAGAACTACTTCAAGGCAGGCAAGCCCTATCTGGATGAACTCGAGATCATAGAGTTCAAGGATCAGGTGTCACGTGTGGCGGCCTTGCGCGCCGGGCAGATTGACCTTGCCAGCTGGGTGCAGGCTGAACACAGCGCCTTGCTCAAGGCGGATGAGCGCCTGCGTCTGTATGCATCACCCACCACTTCTTTCACTGGCTTTAACCTTAATCTTGCCAAGCCACCATTGCAGGATGTGCGTGTACGCCAGGCCTTGCGCCTGCTCACCGATAGAGAAGAACTGGTACAACGTGCGCTGAATGGCTTTGGCCGAGTGGCTAATGACTTGTACTCGCCGCATGACCCCACTTTCAATCACGATATTCCACAGCGTGCTCATGATGTAGATCAAGCGCGTTCCCTGGTGCGTCAGGCGGGCTTCCAGGATAATTTGCAATTGGAATTGACCACCACGCCGGGCGCAGGTGCCAATGCAGCGCTGGTCTATGCGCAGCAGGCCAAGAAGGCTGGCGTAGAGATCAAGGTCACCCAGGTGGATGGCTCGGTATTCAATGGCCCGCAGCGGGAGAATTGGCTGGTATCACCAGCCTCTACCCCTGCGCGTGGCTTCCTCGCCACCGCCTTGCACAATGATGCGCCGGATGCGATTTACAACCGCACCAACTTCCATGACAAACGCTTTGACGAGCTGTACTACCAGGCACTGGCCCAGCCAGCACTGGAGCCACGCAAGGCCTTGATACATGAAGCCCAGCGCATACAGCATGAGCGTGGTGGCCTGGTGATCTGGGGTTATAGCGATATTCTTGATGCGGCTTCCAACCGTGTGGGCGGCCTGGTGCCGGAGCAGACCACGTTTGCCTCCTGGCGCTTTGATAATCTTTGGCTGAAACATGCATAAAACGCTGCCAACGGCGTCCGCCAGCAGCGAAGGTCATCCTGCGGCTAAGCGAGCACAGCAACATGCACGCTGGCGCTTGCCAGTCTGGCTGAGCTGGTTCCTGGGGCGGCTGGCCTATGGCCTGCTGACGGTGTGGGTGATCAGCCTGATTGTGTTTGTGGCAACCCTGGTATTGCCTTCAGACCCTGCCCGCATCATTCTCGGCCCAGATGCGCCGCTGGAGAGTGTACAAACATTGCAGCACCAGCTTGGGCTGGATCAGCCCAAGCTGACGCAATATGTGCATTGGCTGGCTGGCTTTATCCAGGGCAATTGGGGTGTTTCGCTGGATTCGCAACTAGCGGTGACTGAGGTGTTGTGGCCACGCTTTGCCAATACCCTGGCCTTGCTGGCTGGTGTGGTGGCTTTTGTGCTGCCGCTGGCGCTGGTGCTGGGTGTAGCACTGGCGCTCAAGCGCGATAGCCGTTTTGATCAAGCAGTATTGTCGGCGTTGATTCTGTTCAAAGCGGTGCCGGGTTTTTTGCTGGGCATAGGGCTGGTTCTGCTGTTCTCTATGCCTGGGGTCAATCTATTCCCGGCAGTGGCAATTCTGGACCCAGAACTATCTATCCTCGCCCAATGGCAATACCTGGTGTTGCCCGTGCTCACCTTGGGGCTAGCAGCTTTGCCTTATCTCTCTAGGCTAGTGCGCTCATCCATGATAGAAGCGCTGGATTCCGATTATGTTGGGGCCGCGCGCCTGCGTGGCATTCCAGAACGCCGCATTGTCTGGCTACACACTTTGCCCAATGCGCTGGTGCCTGCTGTGCAGGGGCTGGCCTTGACGCTGCGTACCCTGGTGGGTGGGGCGCTGCTGGCAGAAGTGATCTTCAGCTATCCCGGCATGGGGGTGACTTTGCATGCCGCCATCCAGATGCGTGATTTGCCCTTGATACAGGCCATCGTGCTCTTGACCACGGTCTCTGTGGTGGGCATCAATCTGCTGGCTGATCTGCTGACCGTGTTGCTCACGCCCAAGCTGCGCACCGCGCCGCGCAAGGTGATGATACAGCGCAATACGCGCGGCATTCAGCCTTGGTGGCGTCGCAGACTGGCGAGGGCTTCCTGATGGCAGCGCAAACTCAGCGTAGCATTCCTGCCTGGTGGCATAACCCACAGGTCAGACGCGGCAGCTGGCTGCTGCTGGCAGCCTTGCTGGTGTCGTTATTAGGGCCGTGGCTGGCACCGCATGCGCCCGCGGAAATGGTGGGCCCGGTGTATGGCATGCCGCAAGGCCTGGCCATCTTTGGCTATGATTTTCTCGGCCATGACGTGCTGTCGCGCGTGCTGGCCGGGGGCTGGTCCATACTCTGGATGTCCTTTGCCTCGGCAGCGCTGGCCTTGATGCTGGGCAGCCTGCTGGGTGTCATGGCAGGCTTCTCGCGCCAACGTCTGGATCAAATCATTACCTGGCTCGCGGATGTAGCGCTGGCATTCCCTGACTTTATTTTGGTTTTGCTTATTATTGCCATGTTTGGCCGTGAGCCCTGGCTGATTGTCAGCCTGGTGGCCTTGACCCTGACTCCCAGTGTGATTCGTCTGGCGCGCAGCAGCACCGTGGCCATGGCCGGGCAAGAGTTTGTTGAGGTAGCGCAAATGATGGGCTTCTCCAAGCGGCACATTATTTTGCGCGAGATTTTGCCCAATATCCTCACGCCATTATTGGTGCATTTCGGCAATATGCTGACCTGGGCCGTGGGCCTACTGGCGGGCTTGAGTTTCCTCGGTTACGGCGTAGCGCCGCCTGCAGCGGATTGGGGCTTGATGATTAACGAAAACCGCACTGGCTTGCTGGTGCAACCCTGGGCCGTGCTGGCCCCAGCTTTGATGGTGGCCTGGTACGCCTATGCCGCCAATATTCTCGCTGAAGGTATCAGCCGCAGCCATGCCAGGGTAGGAGGTACCGCCCATGAGTAAGGCATTGGCACAACAGACTGGTCAGGAACAAATCGATCAAAAATCGGCAGCTGTAATATCGCTAATCCCCCAGGACACACAATCAGCGCAGATTGCCGCTGTTGCGCACCAAGCCCAGGTGTTGAAAGTGCAAGACCTACGGGTTGAGTTACGCAATACCCATGACGTGATTTCCGGCATCAATTTTCACCTCAGACAAGGCGAAATTCTGGGCCTGGTAGGGGAGTCCGGCTCTGGCAAAACCACCCTGGCCACCGCGCTGCTGGCACATGCCAGAAAAGGGGCGGTGATCAGCGGCGGGCAGGTGCTGGTAGATGGTATTTCCCTGCTCAGTATCTCGGGTGAGGCATTACGCCGTGCCCGTGGCAGCGTGGTGGGCTATGTGCCGCAAGACCCGGCCATGGCCTTGAACCCCGCGCTGCGCATAGGCATGCAGCTGCGCGAAACCCTGCAGGTGCATGAAGCTGGCCTGACCCCAGCGCAACAACAAGAGCGCCTGCAGCAGACCATGCGCGATGTCGGGCTGCCCACAGAGCCTGAGTTTCTGCAACGCTTTGCCCACCAATTATCCGGTGGTCAGCAGCAGCGTGTGTTACTAGCCCTGGCGTTTATTCTGCGGCCTAAATTAATCGTACTGGATGAGCCGACCACTGCACTGGATGTGGCCACTCAGGCGCATATTCTGCAAACCCTGCGCCAACTATGCAAAAGCCAGGGTGTGGCCGCCATTTATGTCTCGCATGACCTGGCGGTGGTCAAGGACTTGGCAGATAGAGTGATGGTGATGTATGCAGGCCGTATTGTGGAAACCGCAAGCCGTGAGCGTTTGTTCTCGCAGGCGGCACATCCTTATACCAGCGGCTTGTTGGCGGCAATTCCTGATGTGGCGCAGCGGCGTACTTTGTCGCCCATCATGGGCCAAGCGCCATCCCCAGGCCACAGGCCACAGGGTTGCGCTTTTGCGCCTCGTTGCAGCCAACGGCAGGCGGCATGCGCAGAGGCAATTCCAGACCTGAGCGCGCTTAATCACGAGCATGAAGTAGCTTGCCTGGCACCTTTGCGGGCAGAAGACCACGCCATGCAGTTGGCAGCAATATCTACCCCTGGCCATGCCGAGTCCTTGCATGCCGACCAGGGTGAGATCCTGCTGGATATACAGCAACTCAATATTGCCTATGACAGACAGGTGCTGTTCGATGTCTCCTTGCAGATCAAGCGTGGGGAGTGCCTAGCGTTGGTGGGTGAATCCGGCTCCGGCAAGACCAGCCTAGCCCGCGCTTTGGCCGGGCTGGGGGGCAATGCCCAGGGGCAGGTGCTGTATGCCGGGCAGGCACTCAGCTTGCAGACAGAGCAGCGCGCCCCGGCATTGCGCCATGAAATTCAGTACATTTTCCAGAACCCCTACCGTGCACTTAATCCCCGGCAGACGGTGGCGCAAAGCCTGGCTGCACCGCTGGTGCATTTCTTCGGCCTAAAGGGAGATGCATTGCGCCAGCGCATAGAACAGGCTTTACAGCGCGTCTCGCTATCGGCGGCGTTGGCGGATCTTTATCCGGGCAGCCTTTCTGGCGGTGAGCGCCAGCGGGTGGCCATTGCCAGAGCCTTGGTGTGCGAACCGCGCTTGTTGATTTGCGATGAAATTACCTCGGCGCTGGATGTCTCGGTACAGGCCTCCATCCTGGCCTTGTTGCGTCAACTACAGGACGAGGGGCTGACCATGCTGTTTGTGACGCATGACCTGGGTGTGGTGAGAGCGATTGCGGATCAGGTGGTGGTGTTACAGCATGGCCGTGTGGTGGAAGCGGGTGAGGTCGATCAGGTGCTGGATCAGCCAGCAGCGGCGTATACCCGCATGCTGTTGCAGCATTCGCCATCCTTGACCTAGCGTCGGTTAACCTTGCTGCTTGAAGGTGATATCTACGGTGCCCAGGTGGTTTTCGGACGTTTGAATTGTGTTCTCGCTGCTGCTGGTGTCAGCCTGTTTGGCCAGCAGGGAGTGGCTCATGACTTCAGGCACAGGTTGGGAAAAATAATAGCCTTGTGCCAGTTCCGCCCCCATGGACTGTATGCACTGCAGTTCATCGGCATTTTCCACCCCTTCCAGCACGCATTGAATCTGCATATCGCAGCTTAGCGTCATCAGCGATTGCACAATCTTGCGGCTGAGCGGGTTGCTGTGAATATCGCGTATAAAACAGCGATCTATTTTGATTTTGGTCAGCGGTAATTCATGCAACTGGCGAAAGCTGGAAAAACCAGTGCCAAAATCATCCAGCGTGATGCCGCACCCCATTTGCCGCAATTGCTCACTACACCATTTGATCTGCGCCAAATCCTGCAGGCCAGCTGTTTCAGTAATCTCAAATTCCACGCGCTGCGGGTCCACTCCACTTTGTTGCAGCATGAGCATAATGCGCTCCACCACACGGCGCGTGCTGATATCGTGCGCAGATAGATTAAATGCCAGGCGGATATCCTCAGGCCAGGAACGTGCCACCTGCAAAGCCTTGGCCAGCAGCGCCAGCGTGATATCACTGATCAGGCCAGCCTGTTCGGCAATCGGGATAAACACGGCAGGAGAGACTATGCCCAATTCACTGCTATGCCAGCGTGCCAGCGCCTCAAAGTCCACGGTACGCTCGCTGGATAAAGCAATAATCGGCTGGAAGAATACGCTGAGCTCCTGCTCCAGCACGGCACGGCGCAAGGCTTGCTCAATATTGGCATCACGCACAATCAGCTTGCGGTGATCGCTGGAAAACAGGGTGACATCGCAGCGGGTATTGCGTTTGCCGTGGTAAAGCGCGTAATCGGCAAATTCATAGAGATCATGCGCGTTCTGCGCCATATCGGGATAAATCGCCAGGCCAATAGAAGCGGAGATATGCACCATGTGATTGTTGATGGCATAGGGGCTGCGCAGGGTTTTGCCTATCTGCGTACAAAAGTCCATTAGAGCGGCTTCGTTCATATTGGCGGTGATGATGATGGCAAACTCGTCCCCACCCATACGCGCCACACTGGCTTGTTCTGCACAGATGTTTTCCAGCCTGCGGCTGACGGCATACAGCAGTTTATCGCCAGTGCCATGGCCGTAAAGATCATTCACGGGCTTGAAGCCATCCAGATCGAGTATGCCCAAGGCAAAGCGCTGCTGCTGGCTACTGTTATCGGCGCAGTGACGCTCAAGATCATGGAAGAATTTACGCCGATTGGGCAGTTGCGTGAGACTGTCGAGATTGGCGAGTGCAAAGTTTTCCCGGCTCAAGGTTTCTGCCTGGATATGGGACTGAATCAGTTGCACAAAATCCCGGTAATAAAAATACAACATCCGCATCATGCCGCTGAGCACAATCACGATATTGATGGTGATCAGCAGCACCGAGCTTTGTCCTTGCTCGCTGGTAAAGATCAGAATGACAAAACTGAGGTTGGCAATCACGGTGACGATGATGGCCGCCACGCGGATATGCATGAGGCAGAGCAGGGAACACAGCATGGTGAGGGCAAGATACCCCGCAATGTGATAGCGGGTGGAAGTGTCACCATAGTTGAACAACATGATGGCCCAGCCAGCAAAGGCCAACGTCACCGGGGCCGCCAGCAGATTGGTCTGACGCATGCGGCGCTGCACCAGGGCAGGCGTCAGCACCTGATGGCGCGTCTTGAACCAGAAGCCCAGTCGACTCAGACAAACCAGACTTAACAAGAGCGGAATATATAGGGTTAGCCAGTGCGGAGCTGATTCCAGGTGGTTACAGCTCAATATCCAGGTATTGCACAGCAATATGCAATACATCAACGGCAGTTGCTTGTTGAAAGCCTGATATTGCACCATGAGCTGAAACCCGGATTCCTCATTTTCAGCTGCTGTGGGCAAGGCTTTAGGCTGGGTGCGAAACAGCATGAAGGGAGAATAGCGTGGCATGACAACCTCTCTGAGCTGGTTGGCAGGCTAGCGGCCATGCCAAAAGATAAGAGGCATTATTTCGCAAACATAAGCAATAGTAAACTTATAGTCTGTTTGCGGGTTTTGAAGCCTTAGTTCTCAGAGATTGGTTTGATCAGGCTGAAACTTAGCAATGAATCAGGGGAGATTTGCGGCAAGACCTCGCCTTGCCTGAAGGCTGTGAGTCAGTAGTAAAGGCCTGTAACTAAGCGAAATCGCCAAGAAAGTGGCAACAGAAAGATGAAGCCGCGGAATCAGGTATTGTCGAGGTCAACATCGTAAAAAGGCACAATCTTGATATGGGGCAAACGCATGATCTTGTCTATCGCCAGACGTGCCAGGGCCCAGGCGCGCTCTTCGCGCATCAAGGCTTTTTCACTTTCGGTATAGGGCAAAAACTGGCCGCCAAAAGTCAGCGAGTGCCGCACTGAGGCTTGCTCGTTCATATAGGCTTTGACCACATCCTTAACCCGTTCTTCACGGCTGGGGTAGAGCGAAGGCATTGCTTTTCCTTTTTGCACACAGATGACAACACGGTGACTGATTCACAGCTTTATCTTACATCCCAAGCCATTACTCGTCACATACTCTCTTGCTGTGAATTTTTCGCTGAATGAAAACCCAGATAACTCATACAAAAATGTAGTCTGCATCAGCAAAATTCAAGCATCAGAACGCAGGGATAAGACTAGGTTCATCAGTAACATTTTCTGACAGCTGCGTAGGAATGCTTGGTCTGGTCTCGCGCAATTCGACACGGTAGGGTAATCATTACTCTAAATCTTCCCGGGAGCCATGATGCAACTCAAACCCGTGCAGTCTATTCAATCCCAGCAGCAGTTTTCTCTGTCAAATCAGCGCCGCAAGTTCGGTAAAAATTCCGCGTTTGCGCAAGCAGGCAATCACTGGCTTAGCTCAGCCCTGCTGGGGCTGGCCTTGCTGATGTCGGGTGCCAGCATGGCGCAGGATAATGACCCCTTGAGCCAGTACGCCGATGATCCTGCCACCACCAGCAAGGTGAAGTCTGCTTTGGTAGGCGACCAGATGCTTAGTGCGCTGGATATCAAAGTGCAGTCGGATGACCTTGGGGCGGTACACCTGAGTGGCACTGCCAGCAGCCCCGCAGAAGTCAGTCATGCCACCACGGTGGCGCGCGGCGTTAGTGGCGTGGTGTCGGTGCAGAATGACATTGTGGTAGAGAGCAAGGCTAGCACCCCAGAGCGTAAGAGTGGGGCAAGGCTGGAATGACTGGCAGATTCATCACCACTAAATCAGTGGAATGGGTTGATGATGAGTTTGATGAATTAACTATCTGCCTACACTGCAAATTTTGATATGTAGATAATAAGCCCTGATACTGTCAGGGCTTTTTTATTATCGGCACGCTGATTTGGTGCTATAGTGCATTAGTGCGTTAGGAATATTGTAAGCGCGTATGAGCACTTTAGATGGAGATTGCACAAATGGCAGTTAAAGACCTGGCCTTGACTAATAACCAAGAAGTTAAAACTTCCGTTAAGGTTATTGGTGCAAATGGGCAAATATCCTTGGGTAAGGAATTTGCAGGCCGCCAAGTGTTGGTCATTGAGAGCGAACCTGGAGTGTGGTCGATCAGGACAGCGAGGGTAATTCCTGACAATGAAATGTGGCTGCATGAAGGAGGAAACAAAGATCGACTATTGGATGCTGCTCAGTTTGCCCTGGATACAAATCCCTCTGAAACCAACGATCTTGATAGCCAGTTAGCAAAGATTATTGAACATGGCGCAAAGAATAAAGCTTGATTTGAACAATCCTGTATTTCAAGAGGATTTAGTCAATTTAGAAAAAGATGAGCTTGTTCGTGTGAGGAATTGTTTGAAAAAACTACTTCAGCTCGACTGGGATCAGCTTTATAGAGATCAAGGGAAAAAGTGGGAAAAGATCATCAGTATTGATCCTCCCAAGGGCGTTGATGCTTTTTATTCTTTTCGCATTACACAAGCCCGGCGCGCAATCGCGATCAGGCAAGTCGACTATTTAAGAATTTTATCCATACAGCCAGACCATGACGCTACCTATGGGAAGAAATAACTAAGCCATGCACTCAAAACCCATGCTTTGGGCGAGACATTGAGTGCTCTGGAAAAGCATCTGAAAATACTCTTGCCATACAAGAAAGCTTGGCAGATAAGAAAAGCTTGGGATATAAGAAAAGCTTGGGATATAAGAAAAGTTAGTGCGCCTAATCTATATCGGCAGAGTCACACTGGGTCAATGACGGCTCATCGGCCTGCAAGCAGGCTTACTACCTTATTCACTGCACTAACCTCATTATTATACCTGGCCATTGATCATACCTAGCCATTGATCATACCTGCCGAATGGATTCCAGCTTTAGCCTTGTGCGCTGTTTGATACATGTGAGCAAGTTGTGGCTGCAGACCATCAACTCAACAGGCAATAAAAAAGTGACCATCCTCTCAGATGGTCACTTTTTTTGTCATCTAGCCTGAAATTTTGCCTAGCGCTTTATTGCGCAGCCTCTGCAAGTTGCGCCGGGGCTTGCCAGCTACCGCCCAGCGCGCGTATCAGTTGCACGGTGGCACGGGCGCGCTCGGCGTCCAGTTGCAGGGTGGTGCGGCGCTGGGTGAGCAGGCTGCGGTCTGCATCTATGACTTCCAGATAGCTCACCAGGCCTTCACGGTAGCGGCTTTGTGCCAGATGGCTGGCACGCTCGGAATAGGTCACGGCCTTATCTTGCACCCCGGCTTGTTGGTCCAGTATGCGCAGGCTGGCGAGGTTGTCTTCAACTTCACCAAAAGCGCTGAGTACGGTCTGGCGATAGCGCGCTACATCCTCTTCATACACCGCACGTGCGCGTTCCAGCCCGGCATCTCTACGGCCACCATCCAGGATAGGCATGGAGAGCATGGTGCCTATCAGCGGGCCTAGCAGGAAAGTACGACTAGACCAGTCAAACAGGCTGCCGAGTTCGTTGGATTCATAACCCAGCGCCCCGGTGATGTTCAACCTGGGGAAGTAAGCCGCCTTGGCCACGCCTATACGTGCATTGGCGGCGGCCATGGCGCGTTCAGCCGCGGCAATGTCCGGCCTGCGCTCCAGCAGGGTGGAGGGTAAGCCTGCGGGGACGTTAAGGCTGATGCGCTGCAAAGGGCTGGCTGCCAGGTTGAATTCTGCCGGGGTTTTACCCAGCAAAATGGCCAGGGCATGTTCTGCCACCGCACGTCTGCGTGTCACCGCCAGCGCTTCTGACTCTGCTGCTGCCAGCTCGGTCTGGGCGCGGGACAGTTCCAGCTCGCTAATGTCTCCAGCGTCAAATCGGTGCTGGGTCAGTTTCACGGTCTGTGCTCGTAAGTCCACGGTCTGGTGAATGATGCGCTGTTCGGCATCCAATTCACGGATGCTGAAATATTGCTGCGCCACATCCGCCTGTAGCGAAAGCTGTACCGAGCGCAGCAGGGCAGCGCTTTGTTCGGCATCAGCCTGGGCGGCATTGATCAGTGAAGATACACGGCCAAATAAGTCGGCCTCATAAGAGACCTGGGCCTGAGCACGCCACAGCGTTTGCTCGCTGCCATTCTCGGTGCGTTGCGCATCGGGCGAGACGCGCTGATGGCCGGGGCTGATGCCAGCGCTGATCTGCGGTGTGCGGTTAGCCCGCTCATCTTTGAACAGTGCGCGCGATTGCGCCAGGCGGGCCACGGCGGCTTGCAGGTTCTGGTTGGCAAGCAGTGCCTGGTCTTCCAGTTCATTCAAGGTGCCGTCATTGAACACCTGCCACCAGAGGCCGCGCTGCACTGACTCGGAAGGCTGGGCGGTCTGCCACTGGCTGCCTTGTTCGCCAGTCAGGGTTACGCGGGCTTCCTTGAACTGCTGCGGTGTAGACACCTGCGGCTTTTCATAAGGTGGCGCTACCGAGCAAGCCGCCAGAATCAGGGTCGCCGTGAGTAAGGGTAATAATTGATATTTTCTCATGATGATTCCTATAGCAAGTGGCTGGCCGTGGGGCCTTCGATATGGGGCTTGTGCTCGGTGGCCGAGTGCAGCGGATGGCCACCACTGAGCTTGCGCAACAGCACATAGAAAACCGGGGTCAAGAACAGGCCAAACAAGGTCACACCCAGCATGCCGAAGAACACTGCAATACCCATGGCATGGCGCATTTCTGCCCCCGCACCGCTGGAGGTCACCAGTGGCACTACACCCATGACAAAGGCGATCGAGGTCATGAGGATGGGGCGTAGACGCAGGCGGCTGGCTTCAATCGCCGCCTTGACGATGCTGGTGCCCTGTAGTTCCAGTTCACGCGCAAACTCCACAATCAGAATGGCGTTCTTGGAGGCCAGACCCACCAGTACCATGAGGCCAATCTGGGTGAAGATATTGTTATCACCCTTGGTCAGCCAGACCCCGGTCAATGCCGCCAATATGCTCATGGGCACAATCAGAATCACCGCCAGAGGCAAGGTCAGGCTCTCATAAAGGGCCGCCAGCACCAGGAACACCAGCAGCACGCTGATGGGGAACACCCAGATGCCTGCATTACCCGCGATGATTTGCTGGTAAGTGAGGTCGGTCCACTCGAACTTGATGCCGGGTGGCAGGGTCTTGGCGGCCACTTTTTCTACGGCTGCCTGTGCCTGACCAGAAGAATAGCCAGGGGCAGGGCCACCGTTGATATCAGCCGCGGTATAGCCGTTGTAGCGCACCACCATTTCCGGGCCATAGGTCGGGCTGACCTTGACCAGCGAGGACAGCGGCACCATGTCACCGGCATTGTTACGGGTCTTCAGTTGCAGAATGTCCTCGGCCTTGGCGCGGTAAGGCGCATCAGCCTGGGCACGTACCTGGAACACACGACCAAAACGGTTAAAGTCATTGATATACAGTGAGCCCAGATAAATCTGCATGGTGTCGAATACTTCCGTCACTGGCACACCCAGTTGCTTGGCCTTGGCTCTATCCAGATCCACATTCAATTGCGGCACGTTGATCTGATAGTTGGAGAACATAGGGCCAAGCTCTGGCGATTTCTGCGCTTCTTGCATAAAGGCATTGGCAGCAGTGTTCAGCTCGGCATAACCCAGCGCACCCCTATCCTCAATCTGCAATTTAAATCCGCCTATGGTGCCCAGGCCCATCACAGGGGGTGGGGGGAACACGGCAATATAGGCATCCTGAATCTCGGCAAATTTCTTGTTGAGTTCAGCCGCTATCGCACCCGCAGAAAGCTCGGCAGTCTTGCGCTCGTTAAAGGGCTTGAGCGGGGTGAAGACAATGCCAGCGCTGGAGCTGTTGGTGAAGCCATTGATGGAGAGGCCGGGGAAGGCCACCGCATGTTCAACACCCGGTTGCTGCAGTGCAATCTCACTCATGCGGCGTATCACTTCCTCGGTGCGTTCCAGCGAGGCACCCGCAGGTAGTTGGGCAAAACCCACCAGATACTGCTTGTCCTGCGCGGGCACAAAGCCACCCGGCACTGCCAGCGACACAGCAACAGTCAGGCCCAGCAATACGGCATAGACACCCATGGCCGAAGCCTTGCGGTTGATGATGCCCTTGACGCCTTTGCCATACTGATCAGACGCACGGCTGAATAAACGGTTGAACCTGGCGAAGAAACCGCCCAGCCATCTATCCATAAAGCGTGTCAGCCAGTCCTTGGGCTCATGATGGCCCTTGAGCAGCAATGCGGACAATGCTGGCGACAGAGTCAATGAGTTGAAGGCCGAGATCACGGTGGAAATGGCGATGGTCATCGCGAACTGCTTGTAGAACTGCCCGGTGAGGCCTGTCATAAAGGCCAGTGGCACAAACACCGCAATCAGGGTTAAAGCAATGGCGATGATGGGACCAGACACTTCACGCATGGCCTGATAAGTGGCATCACGCGGGGTCAAGCCGGCACTGATGTTACGTTCCACGTTCTCCACCACCACGATGGCGTCATCGACCACGATACCAATCGCCAGCACCATGCCAAACAGCGACAGTGCATTGATGGAGTAGCCAAAGCCCAGCATCAGCGCAAAGGTGCCGATGATGGAAACTGGCACCGCCAGCAGCGGAATAATCGAAGCGCGCCAGGTTTGCAGGAACAGAATCACCACCAATACCACCAGGCCTATGGCCTCCAGCAGTGTGGTAACTACCGCATGAATACTGGAACGTACAAATTGCGTAGGGTCATAGACGATGTCGTAGGTGACGGATTCCGGGAAATCAGCCTTGAGTTCCTGCATGGCTTCGCGCACGGCGTCAGAAATCGCCAGCGCATTGGCACCCGGTGCCTGGAAGATAGGAATAGCGACCGCGGCTTTGTTGTCCAGCAGCGAGCGCAAGCCATATTCCGAGGCCGCCATTTCTATGCGTGCCACATCGGATAAACGCGTAATACCACCATCGCTAGAGGTCTTGAGGATGATGGCGCCGAATTCTTCCTCGGTCTTGAGTCTGCCCTGAGCATTGACCGAAAGTTGCAGCGGCACGCTCTTGGCATTGGGCGAGGCGCCTATGATACCGGCGGCCACCTGCACGTTTTGCTCACGTATGGCCTGCACCACATCAGAGGCGGTCATATTGCGCTGCGCGACCTTTTGCGGGTCCAGCCAGATACGCATGGCGTAGTTACCGGAGCCAAACAGGCCGACTTCACCCACGCCCTGTATGCGCGCCAGCCTGTCCTTGACGTTGATCACGGCGTAATTACGCAGATAGGTCATGTCATAGCGGTTATCCGGCGAGGATAAGTGCACCACCATGGTCAGCGTGGGCGAGCTCTTGAGCGTGGTCAGGCCCAGGCGTTGTACATCAGGTGGTAAACGCGGCAAAGCCTGATTAACGCGGTTCTGCACCAGTTGCTGCGCCTTGTCTGGGTCTACACCCAGCTTGAAGTTAACGGTGATGGTGAGGTTGCCGTCGCTATTGGCCTGCGACTGCATGTAAATCATGTCCTCAACGCCGTTGATGGATTCCTCCAGCGGCGAGGCCACGGTTTCTGCAATCACCTTGGGGTTGGCGCCAGGGTATTGCGCGCGCACCACCACAGAAGGCGGCACCACTTCCGGGTATTCGGAGATAGGCAGCTGGAACATGGCCAAGGCGCCGCCCAGCAGTATCAGCATGGATAGCACGCCCGCAAAAATCGGGCGGTCTATGAAAAATTTCGAGATATTCATTGTGTGTTTACTCCCTGGTGGGCTTTCTTTCTAAACTCAAGCCTGAATGCCCTTGACCTTGCCAGGCTGGGTGCGGAATGACGCCTGACGCTTGCTGGGGCTGGCCTCAGTGTTGGACTCGGCATTGGCATGCGGCTGGCTATCCTGCTCCAGCGCTTCGCTACCTGGCATGGCGATCTGGTTCGGTTTGACCTGCTGACCGGGGCGTACGCGTTGCAAGCCATTCACCACAATGCGCTCGCCTGCCTTGAGGCCAGATTCCACTACGCGCAAGCCACTTTGCTGCGCCCCTATCTTCACCTCGCGGTAATTGGCCTGGCCTTTTTCATCTACCACCAATACATAGCGCTTGTCTTGATCAGTACCCACGGCTTTTTCGTCTATCAGCAAGGCTTCATGCTGGCTGCCACTGCCCAGGCGTACACGTGCAAACAGGCCGGGCAGCAGGCTGCCATCGGTGTTATCAAATACTGCACGCACACGGATAGTGCCGGAGGCAGTATCCAGGCGGTTATCCACCGAGCCTATATGGCCCTGGCGGCTATAGCCTTCTTCATTGGCCAGGCCCAGCAAGACCTTGAGCCCTTGTTGCTTGTTGCCCTGGGTTGGGCTGATGAACTTGAGATAGCTTTGTTCATCGACTTCGATGGCGGCGTAGATATTGGCGGTGGAGACCAATGTAGTCAGTGGTACTGAGCTGGCACCAGCAGAAACAATATTGCCCAGCGTAACTTCTGCGCGGGAAATGCGGCCGCTGACCGGGGCGGTGATGCGGCTATATTCCAGATTGAGGTTGGCAGTTTGTAGCTGCGCCTGGGCGGCAAGCAGGGCGGCCTTGGCTTCCAGCGCGGCATTGCGCTTTTCTTCAAAGTCACGGCGTGCAATGGCGTTGTCGCCTATCAGGCGCTGCGCACGTTCCAGGTCATGGCTGGTGTAATCCACCCTGGCTTCGGCGCTGCTGACCAGCGCCTTGCTGCGGGCTACTTCAGCTTCAAATGGACGTGGGTCTATGGTGAACAAGGTGTCACCCTTGTTGACGGTATCACCATCCTTGAAATGTATGCGTGTCAGCGTGCCAGAAACCAGCGGGCGTATCTCCACGCGGTTGACGGCCTCAAGACGGCCGGAATAATCCTGCCAATCCGTCACCAGACGGCTTTCTACCGCAGCCACATCCACACTGGCGGCGGGGGCGCTGGCCGGGGCTTCGGCGTGAGCTTGTTGTTGCCCGGTCTGGCTCACCAGTATGCTGCCGCTCCCTATGAGCAACGCGGCAGCGATCATGGCGACAATTTTTTTCTTGCGTAATGGTTCAGTCATGATGGTCCTTAAATTTGAGAATAAGAGTCTTGAGGTTCTATAAAATCGGCGATGGATTGCTTGGCCTGGCGCCGCAGGAAGTCATTGACCTCGCGCAGCAAGGGCGCATGGGTATGCAGTTCGCCATGCTTCACCCCGGCATAGCGGGCCACTTGGGTGGAGACCCCGGCATCTATCAGTGCCGCGGCGTATTTCTCTGCCTCTATATGCAAAACATCGCACTCGGCGGTGGCAATAAAGGCGGGTGGCAGGCCAGCCAGGCGCATGCATTCCAGCGGCGCGGCGTAAGGGTGCATGCGTTGCATGCTTTGAGGCAGATATTGCTTGTAGCGTTGCGCGCATTGCTGCTCGGTGAGGTCAGAGTTCAACTTGCGCGCATCGCCCAGCCTGGTCATGCTCGGGTCCAGCATGGGGCCTATCAGCACTTGTGCGCCCAATGCCACTTCACCACGGTCACGCGCCATCAGCGTCAGGCATGCGGCAATATTGCCGCCAGCATCATCGCCTGCCACGATCAAAAGCTCGGGCGCTGCGCCCAGCTTTTTGGCATTGCGTTTGGCCCAGATGGCTGCGGCATAAGCTTCTTCTGGCGCTGCCGGGAAAGGGTGCATGGGGGCAAGTGAGTAACCCACAGATAACACCAGGGCCGGGCAATGGCTGGCGATAAAGTGTGCGGGAAATTCCGCGTCATCCAGACTGCCACCACTAAAGCCACCGCCATGGAAATACAGCACCAAGGGCAGCTTGTGGCTGCTGGTGCCGGGGCGGTACAGGCGCACGGGTAGTGCGGCGCTGGGGCCGGGGATAATGAATTCTTCGCTGGTGAATGCAGGTTTGAATTCAGATGTGGTGGGATTCACCATAGTGATGACAAGCCCTTAATTGGTGATGACAATGGGCTGCATTCTGGTCTGTTTGAAATAAAAGATAATCCCCGTGATATCGATAACACTATTCCGTATCTATGAACAATGGCGATTTATCTACTTAGGATTGTTTTTAAGATATTGATTTTTATGAATGAATAATCCTTGGGGATTTGACGTGCACTATGTGAAATCACCAGGTTTTAGCTCGAGATTTTTATTAAATAGTTGGTGGTTCGTAAATAATCCATTGCCTTTTGCAGCACTGTTGGCTATTTTGTAAACAATCAAGCAGCGGGGAATGGGGCAATGGACAGATTTCAGGCAATGAAGGTATTCACAGGCGTAGTGGATGCCAATAGCTTCACGCGCGCCGCCGATAACCTGGGGCTACCGCGCACCACGGTCACCACCACCATACAGGGGCTGGAAAGCCTGTTGCAGGTACGCCTGCTCAACCGCACCACGCGCAGACTTAGTGTCACGCCTGATGGCGCGGCCTATTACGAGCGCTGTATGCGGATATTGGCCGAGGTGGAAGAAACCGAGGCCTTGTTCAGCAACGTCACGCGTGGCCCCAAGGGCAAGTTACGCATCGATGTGCCACCCTCCATAGGCCGTTTGATCATTATTCCCAAGCTCTGCGATTTTTATAGCCGCTATCCGGATGTAGAGCTGGTGATAGGCATGAGTGATCGCCCGGTGGACATGGTGCAGGAGGCAGTAGATTGTGTAGTGCGTGTGGGCGACCTGCAGGATTCCAGCATGGTGGCGAGACGCATAGGCGCGTTTGATATCGTCACCTGCGCCGCGCCGCGCTATCTGGAACTGCATGGCGAGCCGCAAAGCATTGAAGACCTGGAACAACATCATGCCGTGCATTACTTCTCTAGCCGCACCGGGCGCAATATGGACTGGGATTTTGTGGTGGATGGCGAGGTGCGCGAGGTGGAGGTAGCAGGCACGGTGGCAGTGAATGATGCGGAAGCATATGTAGCATTGGCGCTCCAAGGCTTTGGCCTGATACAGACCGCGCGTTTCATGGTGCTGAAGCAACTGGAATCAGGCGAACTGCGTGAAGTCCTGCCGCAATGGCAGCCTTCCAGCGAGCCTATCTCAGTGGTTTATCTGCACAATCGCCATCTTTCACCCAAGGTGCGGGCTTTTGTGGACTGGATAGCCGAACTGTTTGGTAACTGCCCCTTGCTGGGTGGCACCAGCCAGGAAATGCGCGATGAGGAATGCCGCTTTGCCTGCCAGCAGGAGCAGGGCACCACCATGCGTGAAATCATAGAGCGCAACAATCAGGCAGAAGCGATTTTTTAAGCAGGGTGTTGGTCTAGCACTTGGCTTAGTACCTAGCTTAATACTCAGCTTAGTACTTGGATGAATGCTTGGCTAAGTACTGGACTAATGTGCCTTGGCCAGCGCGGCGTATTCGCGCCGCACCACTTGATAACACTCGCAAGCCTTGAGTTCCAGCCCGTCACGGTCAAGGATGGCAATATGACCGCGGCTGTACCGAATCAGGCCTTCGCGCTGCAGCCTGCCTGCGGCTTCCGTCACACCCTCGCGTCTTACCCCCAGCATGTTGGCAATCAGTTCTTGCGTCATCAACACCTCGGCGGTTTCCAGCCTATCCAGGCTTAGCAGCAGCCAGCGGCATAGCTGCTGCTCCAGCATGCAGTGGCGGTTGCATACTGCCGTCTGGGTAATCTGCGTAATCAAGGCGTGGGTATAGCGCAGTAGCCTGGTGGCCAGGGTAGGGCTGGAATGAAATAACTGCCGCAGCGTGCTGGCCTTGAGCCTAAAGCCATAGCCCGCGCTTTGCACCACGGCTCTACAGGTAGAAGAGGCACTGCCAAGGATGATAGGGGTACCCACCATACCTTCGTTGCCGATCACGGCAATTTCGGTACTGGCTCCATTCGTCATGACATAGAGCAGGGAAACAATGGCATTCAGTGGGAAATAAGCATACTTGAGGGTTTGCTCAGGCTCGTACAGCACATCGCCAAGCTGCATCAGCACAGGCTCTAAACAGGGAATCAAATCAAAGGCATCCTCAGGCTTCAAAGCACCGATCAAACTGTTTTTCTGCGGACTGAATGGGATGTCCATACGCGCTGCTAACCTGATGTCATGTCTTTGTTCTAGAGCTCAGTATATGCGCATTATTGAATTGTGAACCAGACCTGACTTAAAATTAGTCCGATCGGCCTAATTTCGCAATATTTTCCTATCAATCAGAACCTTATGTTGGTTATCGCACAGTATGGGCTAAGGCCCAAGCGCATTCTCATTTCACCCGGCGCTCATAGTCGGGAGAGGAGATGTTTCTGAAGGTATACACGTAAAAGGAAACGATGATGAATAACGTTAAAGTAATTTTGTGTGGGGCACTGCTCGCTGCAAGCAGTGGCGTTAATGCTGCAAATCTGGTGGTGAATGGGGGCTTTGAAGCGGACACCATATCCGGCGCATATGAGCAACTGGCGGCGGTGACTGGTTGGAACTCAGATGGGGTATTTGAGATTCAGCGCGGCAGCGATTTTGGTGGCTGGCCAGAATTCAATACCGCCTATGAAGGGCAGCAATATCTGGAATTGAATTCCACCAACCTGACCTCGATCTGGCAGGATCTGGGAACTACTACAGGGCAGCTTTACAATCTCAGCTTTGCCTATTCTGGCCGTTCAGATACTCCAGGCCAGCTCAATAGCGCATTAGAGATTTACTGGGGTGGCACGCAGTTGCTGTCAACTTCAGTGACTTATCATAGTGACTGGGTGGAATATCACTTCACAAATCTGCTAGCCACCAGCAATTCCACCACACTCAAATTCACCTCCATAGAGCCACAGAATGCGCCATCCTATGGCTCATTCCTGGATGGTGTTGTGGTCACTGCCGTACCAGAGCCTAGCACCTTTGGTATGTTGGGCCTGGGGATAGCTGTGATGGCCTATTTAGGCAGACGTCAGCGCCAGCACAATTTGTGCTGATTTGCTGAACAGGGGGGAAAAGCAAGCCTCATCAAGGCCAGGCAGTATGCCTGGCCTTTCTATTGCTGGAGTTGTAATGACATCGCTACAAAAATAGCGTTGGTGCGGGGTCAAGGTTTAGCAGAAAAATCGGGAGCCAGACGTGCGCGTATCGCCGCCACTTCACGATAAGAGCGCAGCCTGACCTCATGATCAAATACATGTCCGGTCACCATCAGCTCATCCGGCGTGAGTTCTGCCAGCAGCTTGCGCAGCCCAGCTTCCACAGTCGCGCTGGAGCCTACAAGTGAGCAGGCCAGCATGCGCTCCACGCCTATTTTTTCAGCAGGGGCCCAATATTGCTCTATATCTTTGATAGGCGGCGGTAGCTGCCCGGGGTGGCCACGGTGCAGATTGGTAAAGCCTTGCTGCTGTGAGGTAAACCAGTATCTGGCCTCCTCATCGCTATCAGCCACCAGAATATTCACCGTCACCATGAAATAAGGTGTTTGCAGCTGGGATGAAGGCCGGAACTGATTGCGATAAGTATCTAGTGCCTGCAGCAAAAAGGTAGGCGCAAAGTGCGAGGCAAAGGCAAAAGGCAGGCCATTGGCGGCAGCAAACTGGGCACCGTAGAGGCTAGAGCCCAGTATCCACAAAGGAATATCCAGCCCTGCACCCGGCACAGCACGCACGGCTTGCCCAGGCTCAGCTTCAGCCAGGAAGTGCTGCAACTCTGCCACCAATTCCGGGAAATCCTCGCCATGGGTTGCCAAGTTGCGGCGTAAGGCACGTGCGGTCGCCATATCGCTGCCAGGGGCGCGGCCCAGGCCCAGATCTATACGGCCGGGGTAGAGCGAGGCTAGGGTGCCAAACTGTTCCGCAATTGCCAAGGGCGCATGGTTGGGCAGCATGATGCCGCCAGCGCCCAGGCGGATTTTCTGCGTCTGTGCGGCCACATGGCCTATCACCACCGAGGTAGCGGCACTGGCAATGCCTGGCATATTGTGATGCTCGGCCAGCCAGTAACGCTGGTAACCCAGGCTTTCGGCCTGCTGCGCCAGGCTAACAGAGTTGCTGAAAGCCTGGGCAGGTGTGCTGCCCTGGACGATGGGGCATAGATCGAGCACGGAAAACGGAATCATGATGAGGACTTCAAGTAAAGATAAAGGGAGGCAGCACTGACCATGAAAGTGTCAGGTCGTTCTCAGGATTGTTCTCAGGAATGAAGAACGCCCTAGCCACTGCCGCTTGAGCCTTGCCATGATATTGCGTTCAGGATGCGGCCGGGCTGATGACCACAGAAGCAGCGCTACGGCTAGCAGGCCCATGAAACACCGCTTCAATATTATTGCCATCAGGGTCCAGCACAAAAGCAGCATAGTAGCCCGGGTGATAAGGCCGCTCTCCAGGCGCGCCGTTATCGCGCCCTCCCGCTGCCAGTGCCGCACGGTGAAATGCCTGCACGCTGGCCTGGTCAGCAGCCTGTAGAGCCAAATGGATACGGGTGATGTAGTCATCGGCCTGATTCACAAACAGCTCATCGGCATAGAAAAAGCCTGGCCCTTCCTGCAAAACCTGCGCATGCCCCAGCGCATTCAGCACCGCCTGATAAAAGCGTTTGCTGGCTGCAAGATCAGCCACCCGCAAATGCACATGATCCAGCAATCTGCCTCTGTGAAACTGCATGTTATTCTCCTGTTGCAATGATGTTGATGCCAGCCCAGCCGCTTGCGGGAGAGAGTTGGCTGTTTTAGCTTTAGAATTTCAGCCACAACCGAACATCTGCTGTGCAATATTGTCTGTGAATTTTAGGCTTGTGTTTTCCATACACGTCACCATTTAAAAGCCATGCTAACCTTTGATAATCGATTCCTCAAGGAACTCCCCGGAGACCCGGACAGCAGCAACCAGCTGCGTCAGGTGTTTCATGCCTGCTGGTCACGCGTAAAGCCCACGCCAGTTTCTGCGCCTAAACTATTAGCCTGGTCGGATGAAATGCGCCAGGCGCTGGATTTAAGCGAAGCAGACTTGCAGTCGCCCGAGTGGCTCAATGCCCTTTCAGGTAATGGCCTGTTGCCGGGCATGGAGCCTTATGCCATGTGTTATGGCGGACACCAGTTTGGCCATTGGGCCGGGCAATTGGGCGATGGCCGTGCCATCAGCCTGGGGGAAGTGGTTAACCGTCAGGGCCAGCGTTGGGAATTGCAACTCAAAGGTGCGGGGGTAACGCCTTATTCGCGCATGGCTGATGGACGTGCCGTGCTGCGCTCATCACTGCGTGAGTTTCTCTGCAGCGAGGCCATGCATCATCTGGGCATTCCCACCACGCGGGCACTGAGCCTGGTGCAGACCGGGGATTTTGTTATCCGCGATATGTTTTACAACGGTAATCCGCAGGCAGAAAAAGGCGCGATAGTCTGCCGGGTTTCGCCTTCGTTTACGCGTTTTGGCAACTTTGAGATTTTTGCCATGCGCGAAGACAAAGCCACCTTGCAGCAATTGGTGGATTTCACTATCAGGCGCGACTTCCCCGAACTGGCCGATTACCCTGAAGAAGAACGCCTGGCCGAATGGTTTGCGATTGTTTGCAGCCGCACTGCGCATCTGGTGGCGCAGTGGATACGCGTGGGCTTTGTGCATGGCGTCATGAATACCGACAATATGTCCATACTCGGCCTGACCATAGACTACGGCCCTTATGGCTGGGTAGATAATTTTGATCCGTCCTGGACTCCCAATACCACCGATGCTGCTGGCCGCCGCTACTGCTTTGGCCGTCAGCCCGATATCGCGCGCTGGAACCTGGAACGTCTGGCGCAGGCACTTTATACCTTGCAGCCCGAGCGCGAGATTTACGACGAAGGCCTGATGCTGTTTGACCAAACCTATAATCGGCAATGGGCGGGCATACTCGCGGCCAAGTTTGGCCTGGGCCAGTGGCGCGATGAGCATGAGGCTTTGGTCAACGAAGTGTTTGACCTGATGTTCCACGCCGAGGTGGACATGACAGAATTCTTCCGTCAGTTAGCTGAGATAGAGCAGGATAATCCCAACCTGGAAACCCTGCGTAGCGCGTTTTACAGCGAGGCCTTGTGGCAGACCTTCAAGCCCAGGTTTGAGCTTTGGTTGCAGCAATATGCGGGCTGGCTCAAGCAAGGCGGGCAGACCGATGCCGCAAGAAAACTTGCCATGAACCGCGTGAACCCACGCTATGTGCTACGTAATTATTTGGCGCAACAGGCCATAGACCTGGCTAATCAGGGTGATACCAGCCTGGTGGAAGAGTTACTGCAGGTGCTGCGCAAGCCTTATGAGGTTCAAGCAGGCAAGGAGCATCTGGCAGGGCTGCGCCCGGATTGGGCCAGGCACAAGGCAGGTTGCTCCATGCTTTCGTGCAGCTCCTGACATCATCTTTGTAGCCTGGTTTATGCCTCACTATCATGAAGTGTGATGTTCTCGCTGCCTAGGCAAGCGGCATCCTCAAAGTAATCGAGCGATGCAGCTATATCCCGAATTGTCTGGACTGCAAGCATTCCCTGCCAGCGACAAGTTTTGATAAGATGCCGCCCTCAATAAAAAAGGGGGTTCACATGGCAGAAAAGCGCAAACCAGACAATATGGTCATTCTCGACAGACCCATGATCTCTGTGGAAACCACGGAATATCATGAAGTGAAAATCACTGTAGTGGGCATGGATGCCGCCATGGAGCAGATCCGCCAGCAAGAACTGGTGATTCCGCTGGAGTGTGCAGGGCAGGTGGGGCAATTTCTGACGCAGATTGCGGGACAAACTGCTGATAAATCAGCAGCTTAAAATCTAATAACCTCAACTTCTATTTTACTATAAAAATTTAATTGACTATTTAATATTAAATAGTCAATTAAATTGCGCTAACATTCTCCTACCATCTTGTAGGAGAGTGAAATGCGCTTAGCACCCTTACGCCAACATTCAGCCTATATACACCCTCATGGGGTGATACACATTGCGGGTCAGCATGTGTTCAAGACGCGCTGTGTATGCCAGGGTCAACGCTATCCTCGTCGCCTACTACAGCCCCTGATTAGCCGTGTTCTGATTGCCAGTCTCATTTTGCCGACTGCGCATGCGGATAAAAGGCCCTTATTGCTTGATGGAAAAAAAAGAATACAACAGATGCAAAATTGATACTCAGGATCGCTCATGTGGAAGCAATACCTTTCCACTAGTGTGTTATTCGAATGCAGAGTACGAGCAGTACCTAAAAAGTAATATTTTACCATATCCATCAAATAGATAAATAATTTAATTGATAAAATAACTTTAGTCGTTACTTAATGTATTACTCAAACTATATGTTTTAAATTGTATCAATTAAAACAATACCTAATGGGGAAAAATGTATCGTCTCTTTATGTGCAAAGGTATTGATTTCATACAAGAAGAAAAGATAATTATTATGTGGTAATAACTATTACGATGAGTTTAGATTTTTATTATATTTCGCTAGAAAATCATATCTCTGACTTTGTCGGGAGGTTAGTAGGGGGATGAACCAACGTATGGAAAAAACCCTGATGGAAGCAATACATTCTTAGAGTGGATTCATATTTTTGGATAATCACCAACCGTATATAGTTTTTACGGTTATGGTAAATCTGGTTGTGGGGAAAATATGATAAACCCAAAGCGATTTATACTAAGTGTGGGGAGCGAGTCTTAATATGGAAAAAGTAATTTTTTTAATGTTATCACTGCTTATTACTGGATGCTGGAAGTATAGCATCGGTAATATTGATCAACCACCACCTTATATGTATCAAACATGGAAAAAAGCGGGTAAAACAGAACTTGATGTGAAAAAAGACATGCTTGAGTGTGGCTATATTTCTGTTGATTATGACAATAATTATATGTATGAAAAAATTGGTATTTATAGTAGGGATGAGAGAATGAATTATTATTTTATGGTATCACTGTGCATGGAAAAATTAGGGTATACCAGAGTTAGAACTTTTAAAGAGACAATTGCTGAAAGTTGCTCGCAAACAAAAAATTACCCAGAAAGGAAGAATTACCTGGCCTGTCAGCCAGGAGTAAAGGTGCCAGAGCCCACTGAGGAAAGAAGAATAAAAGGCCCTTATTGCTTGATGGAAAAAAAAGAATACAACAGATGCAAAATTGACACTCAGGACTGGTCATGTGGAAGCAATACCTTTCCACTGGCGTGCTATTCGAATGCTGAGTACGAGCAGTACCTAAAAACTAATGTTTCTCCATATCCTGCAAATGAATCTAACCCGCCTGTTTATGGAACGGGAGCTACACCAGAGTCCATACGTATGCGTAATCAGAAGCTTGAATTGGAGAGTTTGCAAAATCAAACTAGACAACAAACCAATAGAGATATGAGCAATATGTTGAAACAATCGTTTCCAAAATAATTTCAGGGCGTTATTCAGTGTCAGCAGGTATCTGCTTGCATGTGCGTGCATTTCGAGCATATCAAGACGCGATTTTCTTGCATGATGACCGTATATGCGATTGAGCGTGGCGGTGAGCCATGGCAGCGAGACCAACCCAGCCTACAGGCGGTTCGCATTGTCGTAGCTAGTCCCAACATTTAGTGCCTGCAAACTAAACGCCAATTTCAACCTGAGTGCATGAGGGATTTAGCGCCAGCTACCACATCCTTTAACCGACCAGGTCAGATGTATTTTGATCAATTGCTTTCAAGCCCTATTGACGCCATGTACGTTCGTACAGTAAAGTCAAGACATGGGACAAGACAGAGACTTTGAGTACCTGGGCAAGATCCAGGACTATTTCGCCGAGCACAAGACGCTGCCGACTTTTAGTCATGTGGCGCAGTTGCTTGGGTTTAAATCCAAGAACGCGGTGACTTCTTTTGTTGCCCGGCTCAAGCTACAGGGTTATATCGATTATGCCCCTGACAAGCGCCTCAAACCCGGCAGGCGTTTTTTTGAGCGCATCATTGCTGAAAGCACCGTACAGGCTGGTTTTGCTACCCCGGCTTATGGTGACAGCCTCGATAGCATGGGTATTGATGATTTTCTCATTGAGAAGCCCTCGCAAACGGTGTTGATCACCGTGCGCGGTGATTCCATGAAAGATGCTGGCATTTTCAATGGTGATACGGTGATTGTGGAAAAGCGCTCATTCGCTAATCTGGGTGATATCGTCGTTGCCATTCTCAATAATGAGTTCACGCTCAAAACCCTGGGCAAGGAAGACGGCAAGTTTGTGCTGATCCCTGCCAATAAGGATTTCCCGGTAATACGCCCTAATGGCGATTTTGAGATTTTTGGCGTGGTGGTAGGGCAGTTCCGCAAATACAACTGAACGGCCTGACATGTTGAAAAGCTAGTTTCTAAAAGGCTAGCTTTTCAAAGCGCTGGGAATGATAGGGCAAAAGCTCATAGGCACAATATTCACCAGGTTGATGCTTGGAATATTGTTCTAATTTTTCTCTCAATGAGCTTTGTCTCCCAGTACTTGCGTGCTTATTCGGAGTAAATGTCGGCTAGATCCATTCCGGCTTTCCATTGTGACGCCAATTGGTAAGCCGTGTCCTGTTCAGCCATCGTCATACTATGAGCCAGATCCGCGCGGGATCTCGCTGCTGATTGCTGGCCTTTTCTAAAGGCTAGATCAAACCATGCGTAGGCAATGATCTTATTAGTTTTGATCGATGCATAGCCATCCCGGTAAGCAACACCGAGAAATTCTTGCGCATCAGGCTGTCCCTTTACTCCGGCTTTTTTAAGCCACTTCAGCGCCAGTTCAGGATTAACGGGAACGCCATGTCCATAGAAATACGCTTCGCCAATGCTGGCCTGTGCCTTGAGATCATTTTGTGCTGCCGCCATGGCATACCATTTGAAGGCGAGCTGTAAATCAGTTTTAACGCCTCTGCCAGAACTGTACATCCAGCCCAAAATTTGCTGTGCATGCGGATCGCCTCCTTCAGCACCCAATTGATAAAGGCGATAGGCTTCTTTGGTATCTGTTGTGATGCCTCTACCAAAATAATAAGATTCGGCTAGATTAGTCTGGGCAGCCGCCATTCCTTGCTCAGCTGCTAGTTTGAACAGTTCATTGGCCTCATGCACATTTTCCTTAATACCCCAGCCATTGAGGTATAAAACCCCAAGACCATTTTGTGCTGATGTGTAGCCAGCACCGGCAAGGACTTGTAACAACTTTGCGGCTTGTTGATATTCCTTCTTTGCGACCAGCATTCTTGCCAATCTTAGTTGACCGTTGATAGCACCTTTCTCGGCAGCAGCCTGGTAGAGATCGAAAGCCAGTTGGGTATTGATTTCAACCCCCAAACCATATTCATACATATAACCAAGGTCAGCTTTTGCATAAGCAGACCCACGTTCTATGGCGTTATAAATCCAATCTCTGGCCAGTAAATAATCAGGGTTGTAGTCATCAAGAAGATAGTGTTCCCCCAGCAGTTCCTGTGCATGAATATTTCCTTTAGTCGCAGATTTTGTAAGCCATTCCACGCCTGCATCTTCATCTTTTGAAACACCATTGCCAAATAGATAGGATTTACCGACTTGGAGTTGCGCACCCGAATCACCAGCAATAGCAGACTTCAACATAAGATGCCATTGAGTCTGCTGATTTAATGGATTTTCAGCGGCTCGCGAGGGAGTAATGCAAGAAAATAATACAAATAATGTGCTGATTATTTTGGCGCTAAGACCATGGGGGTTATGGTGTTTTACATGCATGATCAGAATTAATAATGATTTATTTTTATGAAAATTGATTTTCTTACACATACAAAAGCAAATCAATCAGTGCATGAGTGGCTATTGTGTTTTTCCCATACTAAACGCACCAATTTATCCCCATATTAATATTATGCGTTTGTTTTCAGCTTGCAGTAGGGAAAGCAGGGTTATGGTCATCACGCCCATGGTCGTGTACATGTCACGGCTAGCCTTTATCTTAAAATTAGACCGTAAGATGAGCAGCGCCAGTATGGTTTGCCTAAAAATAAGGCAGGGTCATTTCTCTTTCTGCCATCAGCCACTTAAAGCAGCGCTCCCCAGTCTGCCCACATGGTTATGCACAGATTTTGTGTACGTCAGACACAGCGCTGATTCAGTACTGGAGCCAATGTCAAGCTCATGACTCCTGTCCGCTGACCTGCATGCGCAGCATGGAAGGAGTCAGCCCGGTCCAGCGCTTGAAGGAGCGGCGGAAGTTGTTGGCATCGTGGAAACCCAGGTAAGCCGCAACCTGATCATTGTTGTAATCATGGCCCTGCATGAGTTGCAGGGTGACATGTACGCGTACCTGATCCAGCTCGGCCTGGAAGTTGGTGTGATGTGATGCCAGGTAACGCTTGAAGGTGGCGGGACTCACGCCAAAATCGGCGCTGGTTTGCTCCAGGGTCGGGCTGCTGCGGATATGCCTGAGCAGATAGTCATAAAGCCTGGCCAACAGGCTCATGAAGGGCTGTTGTTGGTGCGCGACCGCAGCCGATACGGCGATATCACTGCCTCTAGGCCAGGGTTGTGTCAGATATTCCACAGGCAGGCTCATGGCATCCATCTGTTGATTGAAGTGCAGCTCTTGCCCAAGGTGCACGAAATATTGCTCCTGATAGGCGGGCGGGGTGCGGTTGAAGCTATAGCGCCAGGGCAGCTTCTGACCGCTCAGCCAGCGGCACATGCTGGTGACTGCCGTCATCATCATTTCCACCACAAATCCACGCAAGCGCGGAGTGACATAGCTTTCGGTCCAGTGCAGGGTCACCTGGCCTTTGTGCTCCAGCAGATGCGGCGCAAGCAGCGGGCTGAGCCTGGCCTGGCTATCTATCAGTATTTGCAAGGCCTGGCGCAGGTTGCAGGCATGCAGCAAGCCATGACTGAGATCGCCATAATGGCCAGGCAGCAGTTGCTGACCCAGCATAAAGCTGGTGTCGTTGGCCGCCAGGCTGTTTTGCAGATTGTTGAGTAATTGCAAGTATTCCACAGGGCTGATCAGGGTGGTGGGAGCCAGTATGCTCAGCTCTGTCAGCGAGGTTTTATGCAACAGGTCCTGCGCCGCCATGTCACGACTGCGGCCATATTCAAGCAACAGGGCAGCCTGGTGCCGTGCCGGGATAAATGCGCTGCCAGGCAGATAGTAATTGACACCGGATTTGTCGCTGTAACACATGGGGGGTGATTACGCCTGCAATTTGCTTGCCAGCATGGCTGAAAAGTCAGGCGAGTTTTGTTCTGGCAGCCTGGCCGCCTGCTCTGCACCATCAGCTCTAGTGCGACCGCCCGCATGGGCCTCTGTTCTCACAGGCATTTCCAATGAAGCATTCATGCTCGCTAACAGTTGTGTCGGGTTCTGATCGGCTCTGGCGCATACGCTTCTCGCAGACAGCGCAATGACTTGTGAACCATCGCGTACATGATGCGCCAGCGAGGCAATGGCGGTTTGCAATTGCCTTGCCGTGGCATGGGCCTGGCTTGCATTCATGGCGGGCAACAAAATGGCAAACCTGTCGCCTGCATAGCGACACAGCAGGTCTTGTGGCCTGAGGTTAAGCAGTAACAGATGGCTGATCGCCTGCAGCAAGCGGTCGCCTTCCTGCTGTCCGTGATCGCGGTTGATCTGCTGGAAGTTATTGATATCCAGTAATACCAGCATGCCGGCATCGCCTGCTTGCTGTTCCAGTCTGATCTGTTCATGCAGATAGCTGGCATCGGCCAGTTGGGTGATACGGTCAAATGAGCGGTGATCGCGGAACAGGCGTTCGCGTTTCTGCATATGCTCGTTCAGCACGGCCTGCTCCTGGCGCCAGTAGTAAAGACCTATGGTGACGATCAGCATGCCCAGCGGCATTAAGGCTTCAAGCGCGTTATCCCAGTATTGACTGGCGGGGATGTGATAGAACTCATCCATGCAATCGGCCCAGGCCCCCAGCATTAGTGTAAGCAGGCCTCCTGCCAGCATACGCGTGACTCTGCCCCCAGGACGACTGTTGATGATGAGCAGCGCCCAGAGGGCAGCAAGGATGGCGGTGCCGCCCTCGCTAATAATGTCCATCCAGTTCCAGTCACTGAAGGCGAGTGCCTGGCCCAGGCTGGCGTAACAAGCGCCCGTCGATACGAGCAGGGTGAAGATAAACAGCAGGCTGCGTGAGCGCAAATGCATGGTAAGAGGGAGTCCGGTGTCGAGTTGTGACCATGCTAGGGCGCAGCTGTGACAGAACGATGATGATTTCTGCCCTGAATGCCAGGGGGGGTGCGATTGGCTCACTGATGCTGGGGCTGCTACGCACACTCAGCAGGATGGCGACACGATTTGCCTTTTTCATCAAGGGGATGGCATGGCTAGCTCACAGTCCTAAAAGCTCAGCAGTCAGTACAATCCAGGGTAAATCACTGATTTTGATAGCGATGTGGCAATAGGTGTCACGCAACTGACATCAAGCCTGGTTAGCGTGTGCGGCATTCGATACAGATTCATCAAAGGGGAATGTCGTGCAGCACAAACATCAAGTAAATCCTGGCAAGGCCCGTTGTGGCCTTCCTCTCAAGCGCATAGCCGCTGCCATTGCGCTCATGGGCGGTCTGGCACCTATGAGTGTCATGGCTGCCAGCACCACACTTGCCGAAGTCGGGACGCTTAATCAGGGCCAGGGAAAAGCAGACAAGGCCGGGCCGGTGCAAGTGGCAGAAGCAACACAAGTCGCACAGGTCGCCGAAATGACTCTGCCTGTGGTATCTGTCGTCGGTCAGGCGGCCAGCCTGGATAGCGCACTGGATGTACAGCAGATGTCAGACAATATTGTCAGCGTGGTACACGCCGATGATATAGGTCAGTTGCCGGACAACAACGCGGCCGAAGCCTTGCAACGCATTCCCGGCATCTCGGTAGAGCGTGACCAGGGTGAAGGCCGCTATGTGCGTATCCGTGGTTTGGGCCCAGACCTGAATACGGTGACAATCAACGGCAGCCTGGTGCCTGCGCCTGAGAGCGACAGACGCGCGGTGTCTCTCGATGTACTGCCTGCAGGGCTGATTCGCTCACTGGAGGTTTCCAAGACCTTGATGCCCAGTCAGGATGCCAACTCCATAGGGGGTACGGTGGAGGTCAAAACCATCTCGGCTTTTGATCACCCTGGGCAATTTTATTCGCTAGAAGCGGGTGCTTCACATGACAGCAATACGGATCAGGAAAGCCCCAACTTTGCTGCCGCCTGGAGTGATCGCTTTCTTGATGGCAAGCTGGGGATTGCGGTAGGGGTGAATGCCTCCAAACGCAAATTCGGTTCTGATAATGCCGAAACTGGCGGTGCCTGGGATTTCTCGGGCCCACAACCCGCATTGGAAGAGTTTCAGCGCCGTGATTACAGCATCACGCGCGAACGCCAGGGCGGTATTTTCAACCTTGATTACCGTCCTAATGCCCAAGAGTCCTATTACCTGCGCACGCTTTATAGCCGCTTTATTGATAACGAGGTACGCCAGCGCCACGACATAGCCTTTGACAGCCCGCAACGCGCAGGCGAAATTGGCGTTTCTGAATCCTCACGCGAGTTGAAATCGCGCGAGGAAACCCAGGATATTGCCTCGGTGGTGCTAGGGGGCGAGCGCTGGATAGGCAAGAACTGGAAAGTAGCAATGGCATTGGGGACCAGCCGTGCCACCCAGGACTCACCAGATGCCATAGACGCAGCCAAGTTCGAGTCTGGTCAGAGCTATAACTCTGGCTACTCCAGTGGCCGCGTGCCCAGGCTGATAGGTGATTCCAGCATCAATAATGCCGCCGATTACGAGCTGGATTCCATAGAACTTAGCATGCAAAAGGCCGTGGATAAGGAGCGTAATCTCAAGGTGGACATAGACCACAAGTGGACGATATTCGGCCTCGATTCCGAACTCAAGTTTGGTGCCAAGGCCAGCCGACGCAAGAAAACCAATGAGCTAACCGCCTGGGAAGTGGATGGCGGTGATTTTGGTAATCCAGCCCTGAGTGGTTTTGTCGGCAGCAATGTGGATTACCAGTTTGGCAACTTCGGCCCCGGCATCAGTCGCTCGGCGGTCAAGAACTTCCTCTCCGGCGTTAATCTTGCTGATTACATCAATGAGGAAGAATCCAATATCAACGATTTCACCATGCGCGAAAATATCAATGCCGCGTATGCCCAGAACACGTTCAATAGTGGCATGTGGCGTATTTTGGCAGGCGTGCGTCTGGAACAGACCAAATTCAGCGCCAATGGCACTTCGGCCACCGATGGCGATTTCAGTGAAGTCAGCGCCAAGAATCAATATCACCACTGGCTGCCTGCCTTGCACATCCGCCGTGACCTTGATGACAACACCACGATTCGTGCTGCGCTGACCCATGCCGTGGTCAGGCCCACTTTCGGCCAGTTGGCACCTGGTGTAGTCATCAATGGTGATGAAGCCGCATTTGGTAATCCTGAACTTGACCCCATGGAAGCACGCAACCTTGATCTGGGTATAGAGCAACGCATAGGCTATGCCGGGGTGCTGTCTGCCTATCTGTTCCACAAGGACATCAAGCATTTTGTCTATCGTACTGATATGGCAGGCACGGGCATGTGGACGAATTTTGCCCAGGCCGATACCTTTGCCAATGGCGATGCTGCCAGCGTCAAGGGTCTGGAATTGGCTTATTCGCAAAATTTCAGCAATATTCTGCCCGCACCCTGGGATGGCTTGCTGCTTTCGGCCAATGCCAGCTTTGTCAGCTCAAAAGCCAAGGTTGAGGGTTACCGTGATGGTGTGCTCAACAGTCGCAATATTGCACTGCCCAGTCAGTCGGATCGCACCATGAACCTGATCATAGGTTACGAAAAAGGCCCCCTGAATATGCGTCTGGCGGCCAACTACAAATCGAAATATCTGCTGGAAGTCACCGATATTGCCGATGAGCGCGGCGATCAATACGTCGATGCCCAGACCCAGTATGATTTTTCCGCACGCTACAATCTGAGCAAGCAGACCCAGCTGGCGTTTGAGGTGATCAATATCACCAATGAAAAATACTATGTCTATACCGGCAACCGCAGCTTCAATTCGCAATACGAATCCTATGGCCGTACGTTCAGGCTCAGCATGAAGATTGCCACTTTCTAGCCCGCTCAAGGCCGGAAACTGCGTGAGAAGGTGTCAGGCAGGTATTTTTATTTGCGACGGTAGATCAGTGCATGATGATCAGGACTGATAGGCCGCCGCCCAAATTGATAGGGCTTTACCCATGATGTTGCATACACGATTCAAACAAATAATGGTTTTCTTGCTGCTGCTTGCACCCATGCTGGCGCATCCTGCCAGCGCACGCGGGATTGGTTTTTTAGGCAAGCAGTACAAGGAAGTAGCCAGTTTGCCGGATGGCCGCTGGCTGGTGCTGGACAAGCACGCGCTACGACTGCTGGATGCCGAGGGCAAGACATTGCATAGCCTGGATGTACGCGCCGAGCATCTGGATACCCGTGTGATCAACAGCCAAGCTGGCGCGGAAGTGCAAGCCGTGGTGTTTGACGCTGACCAGCAGCAAAACTGGATATTGCAAGTAGAACCGCAGCAGATACGCATCAGCCGCAAGCTGACCCCTGTGAGTTTTGCCCTGCAAAGCCAGTGCCTGTATCGCGATGCCCAGCAACTCAGTCATTTATTCATGATTGCCAAAGATGGGCAGGCCGAACAGTGGCTGCTCTCGGGAAAAACACCAGTGAAACTGCGCAATCTGGCCTTGCCACCCGAGGTGGAATCCTGCCGTGTCGATGACAGGCAGCAGGCGCTCTACGTCAGCGAGGCCAGTTTTGGCGTCTGGCGCTATGCCGCCAATGGCGAGGGCATTCCCGAACGCACCCTGGTCGCTGGCCGCCAGCCGCGTGGTGAAATCACCGGGAAAGTCGGGGCTTTGGCCGTGCTGCCGCAAGGTCTGGCAGTGATTGATGCCGATGATGGCCGTATTCATCTGCTGGATGCACAAGCGCAGGTCACGCTGCATGACTTGCGCGTGCCCAATGCCCAGGCTTTGGCGCTGGCCGGGGATGCGTTGTTGGTACTGAATAATGTGGGCTGGCAGGCTTACGACTTGCAGCCACTAGGTTTGGGCCAGGCCAGCCTGCATCCGGCAACGGTCTCTAGGCAATTGCCGCTGATCATGCCCCGTGGCCAGACCGAGTCGGTGGCCCGCGCCGGGGATGCGGCCGATGACCCGGCTATCTGGGTGCATCCCACGCAGCCAGCGCGCTCGCGGATTATTGCCACCAACAAGAAACAAGGCCTGTTGAATTACAATCTGCAGGGCAAACAGGTGCAACTTGTCGCCGCAGGTCGGCTAAACAATGTAGACCTGCGGCAAAATATCCGCTGGCCTGGTCACAAACCCAGCGATCTGGCCATTGCCACCCAACGTGATGAAGCTGCCCTGGCGCTGTTTGCGCTGGACGGGCAGGGGCAGTTGCGCGATGTGGGCCGGATCAAGACTGGCTTGCGCGATATTTATGGCACTTGTCTCTACCAGCCGCCCGCAGGTGGCCTGGAAGTATTTGCCAATGACAAGGATGGTCGTTTTGAGCATTACCGCGTAGAGCCTCAGGCCCAGGGTGGCCAGGCTTATATGGGCAAGCTGTTGCGTACCTTCCGCACCGCCGGGCAACCTGAAGGCTGCGTGGCAGATGACCAGCAGCAACGCCTGTTCTATGGTGAGGAAAAGCAGGGCATCTGGACTATGTCAGCCAGTGCCGATCAGCCCAGTGAACCACAATTGATCATGCCTGTGGGCGAGCACCTGGTCGCAGATGTGGAAGGCATGGGGCTGTATCACGGTCAGAATGGCAGTTACCTGATTGCCTCCAGTCAGGGCAATAGCAGCTTTGTGGTACTGGACGCCAGCGCGCCGTATGCATTTCGTGGTGCATTCCGCATAGGCATCAATGCCGAGGCCGGCATAGATGGGGTATCAGACACCGATGGCCTGGAAGTCAGCCAGGTCAATTTCGGTGGAGTTTACCGTCAGGGCATGCTGGTCGTGCAGGATGGCTACAAGCGCCTGCCGGATGGGGCACAGAACTTCAAACTGGTGGCCTGGGAAGATATTGCCCGTGCGCTGCATCTGCAATAAAGCCGCGGCGCAAGCAGACTGATCAAGCATGAGCCAGCCTGGCGTGTAAGCAGCTGGCATCTTTTGCCTCAGATCATCCCGGCACTGCCAGGCCCGGGATGATAGTCTGAAGCAGACTTCATCATGCCCAGCGCCCCAGGGCATGATGACCTGCTGCTCCGCAGTTATTCCCGTGCCTGTAAGGCCTTCCAGCCCAAATCCTTCATGCACAGCAGCAGGCCGCGCGTCGCCTTGGCGGTTTTGCCTGTCATATCTGGCGCGTGCGCTGGGCCTAGTTTGGCCACGCATTGATCCATATCCGCTTTCAGACCATCGGCTCCTTTGCCTATCTTCCACCAGGAGCTCACCAGGAAGATGTCCATGGGGTCTGTCACTTTCTTTTCTGCTTTATTTTTAGCTGTATTTTCTCCAGGTTTTCTCGCCTGTGCTGCGCTGTCTGGGGTAGTGTTGCCAGTCCCAGGGTTGCCAGTCTCTGTCACACTCACAGTGCTGCTATTTGAGCTGTTCTTGACGCTGCTGGCAGGGGCAGGCGTGTCTTCGCTCACTGCCTTGCCTGCGCTTCTGTAGTCATGCTGGAAAGAGGCCTGTATCACCGGGTCTTCATCTTCCAGCGCCTCCTGCGGGTTGTGATAAATCCAGCCATTCTGTTCCATGCATTGCCCCAGCGCCGTTTCTGAAGATGTGTGCTGGCATTGCTGTTTGGCTTGCTCCAGATCGCGCGCGCTGGCACCACGTTTATAGGCAAATTCCCCACCACAGCCTGCCAGTAACAAGCTGCTGGTCAGCACTATAGATAAGGTTTTTTCGGCGGTTTTCTTCATGGTTTTGTGCTTTCAGGCTTTGCCTGCCTATACAGAGGACAGGGCGAAAGTACCACGCCAACTCCAGATGTCATGTACGCAATATGACGTATTTAAGCCTAGCCCTGCCGTGGCTAATCTAGCAACACGAAAGAGCGAGGGTGTTTCCAGCGTTCCAGTGATTGCAGTCGGTACTACACGGTTTTTGGTGAAACTTAAATAAAGGGGTAAGGAAATGAAATTCAAGATGAAGAAGTGTGCTGTGTTGGTGGCGCTGGCAGCTTCTGCTGCGCTGCCATCCATGAGCACACAGGCCGCAGGCACTATCACCTTCGGTGAAGATAAGTCCCTGAGCATAGGCTTGGGCATACGCACTGCATTCACCAGTGTCGAGGATGCAGCGCCAAATGGCAACTCCCGCTCCAAGGATTTTGATGTGGATGATGCGCGTATCTACATCAACGCTTCATTCAACAAATACATCAAGGGTACGTTCAATACCTTTACCACTACCAACTCGGCTGACGGCCAGGACAGCATCCGCACGCTGGACGCCTATCTGCAATTTGAATTCATGGATGAATTCAATATCTGGATGGGTCAATTGCTGCCTCCAACCGACCGTGCCAATCTGGATGGCCCGTTCTACCTGAATGCCTGGTCCTACCCTGGCGTGGTATCGCGTTACCAGAACAAGTTCGTCGGTCGTGATATCGGCGTGACGCTCTGGGGTAAGTTGCTGGACAAGCACCTGGTTTACTCCTTCGGTGCTTACGAAGGTAACCGTGCTTCTTCCTTCAATGGCAATAGCGCACTCAACCCTAATCGTTCCGACAATCTGATGTACAGCGGTCGTGTGCAGTATGACTTCTGGGATGCAGGTAACGACCCCGCTTACTACACCAGCAGCACTTACTACGGTAAGGATGTGCTCTCTATCGCCCTGGTCGGTATGTACCAGAAGGATGCTGTAGGCCAGGTTGGTGCTAGCGATGACTACCTCGCTTACAACATTGATGCCCTGCTGGAGAAGAAATTCACCGCTGGCGTGCTCAACGTTGAAGGCGCTGCTTACAAGTACGATTTCAGCAAGACCGCAGTTAACTCCGATGCCGCAGGCGCCAAGTCCGGCAAGGCTTACCTCGGCCTGGTTTCCTGGCTGTTCCCTGATGTTGTGGGTTGGGGCAAGTTCCAGCCGTATGCACGCTACCAGAAGTTCAGCGCGGATAGCGGCACCTTGTTCAACCCTGATGTTAAAGAGTACGACCTGGGCCTGAACTACATCATCGACGGTCATAACGCGCGTATCAGCACCGTCTACACCAAGACCAAGACTGAAGGCATCAGCGATATCGACAAGTTCACCGTCGGTTTGCAGTTGCAGTTCTAGTAGGGGGATGGCCGCCATCTCTGCATGGTGGCCATCGCAAGTTATTTAGTGATAGGAGAAGCATAGATGAAAACATTGATTAAGCTGGATTTCGATAAGCCAGCCTGGGAACAGGACGGTCAAATCCATAACCGCTGGCACCCTGATCTGCCTATGGTGGCCATGGTCAAGCCCGGTGACGAGTTCCGCGTCGAGTGTATGGATTGGACTGGTGGTCAGATTGGCAACAACGACAGCGCCAATGACATCCGTGACGTAGACCTGCTGCAGGTGCATTACCTGAGCGGCCCGATTGGCGTAGAAGGTGCCGAGCCAGGTGACCTGATGGTGGTGGACATTCTGGATGTTGGCACCCTGCAAGATCAGCAATGGGGCTTCAACGGCCTGTTCGACAAGAACAATGGCGGCGGTTTCCTGACCGATCACTATCCGGAAGCTTCCAAGACCATCTGGGATTTCCACGGTATTTACACTTCTTCACGCCACGTCCCTAACGTCAAGTTCGCCGGCATCATGCATCCCGGTTTGATCGGCTGCCTGCCATCACGTGAACTGCTGGATAAGTGGAACAAGCGTGAAGCTGACCTGATTGCCACCGACCCAGAGCGTGTGCCAGCGCTGGCCTTGCCACCCAATGAAAAAGCCGCCGTCATGGGCCGCCTGCAGGGTGAAGCAGCAGTGGCTGCTGCCAAGGAAGGCGCACGTACCGTGCCGCCACGTGATCACGGTGGCAACTGCGATATCAAAAACCTGACCAAGGGCTCGAAGATTTTCTTCCCGGTCTATGTCAAGGACGGTGGCCTCTCCATGGGTGACCTGCACTTCTCTCAGGGTGATGGCGAAATCACCTTCTGCGGTGCGATTGAAATGGCGGGTTACCTCGATATCAAGGTTTCCCTGATCAAGGACGGCGTCAAGAAATACGGCATCAAGAACCCCTTGTTCCAGCCTAGCCCATTGACCCCTAACTACCGTGACTTCCTGGTGTTTGAAGGTATCTCGGTGGATGAGCAGGGCAAGCAGCACTACCTCGATGTGCAAGTGGCTTACCGTCAGGCCTGCCTCAACGCCATTGAATACCTAAAGAAGTTTGGTTACAGCGGCGAACAAGCAGTTTCCATCCTCGGTACTGCCCCGGTTGAAGCGCATATCAGCGGTGTGGTCGATATTCCTAACGCCTGCGCCACTCTCTGGCTGCCAACCGAGATCTTCGATTTCGACCTCAAGCCGAATGCCAATGGCCCGGTCAAGATCATCACCGGCGATGTTGATGTTGCCAAGACTTCCTGAGTGTTTGATTTAAAAGCTTAAAGGGGAATAGCCATGCCTATGTATGAATACAGATGTGATGCCTGCGGTGTGTTTGCCGCGATGGGAAAAATGAGTACCTCCAGCGAGCCGACAGCATGTCCGGATTGCAATGAACTGAGCGAACGCATTCTTTCCGCACCACGCCTGGCCATTCTGGGCACGGCGCAACGAAGTGCGCATGAACGCAACGAGAAATCTGCCCATGAACCCCGTGCTGCCCGCCGCTCCAGCTGCGGTTGCACTGGAGGACATACCTGCGGTTCGTCCACCACTTCAAAGAAAGCTGCTCAGGGAAGTAAGGCCAAAGAGGGAGGAAGCCTATTGCAGATGCAGACCAAGAAAACTGCCCGCCCCTGGATGCTTGGACATTAGGGATATTCAGCATCACGCGATGACTGCGTTGCGCCTCCTTGCCGTACCCACTTGTACTGTCTGCGTCGGCGCGCCTTGTCCTCACGTAATGCTGAACATCCCAGGGCAATGCTGAGCATCCCAGGATTGGCTAGGAAACCGTTTCAAATTTTTATCTTTTGCAGTGATTTTTTCAGGAGAAATCTGATGAGTAACAAGACTAGACGCCAGTTCATTACCAAGACCGGTGCCCTCATGGGTGCCATGCTGGCAGCAGGTATTATTTCTGGTAGCGCCTTTGCTGCTGACACTTCCACTGCCAAGGTCAACACTACTGGCCTGGCTGTGACAGACAAAGTGGTCAAGGTCGGTATTCTGCACTCATCCACAGGCACCATGGCCATCAGTGAAACTGGCTCTATCCAGGCTGAAAAGCTGGCGATTGCGCAGATCAATGCCATGGGTGGTGTGCTGGGTCGCAAGATTGAAATCATTCAGGAAGACGGCGCCAGTGACTGGCCGACTTTCGCTGAAAAATCCAAGAAGCTGCTGGAAAAAGACAAGGTAGCCACCGTATTCGGCTGCTGGACTTCTGCTTCCCGTAAGGCGGTGCTGCCCGTGTTTGAGAAGGACAATGGCCTGCTGTTCTACCCAACTTTCTATGAAGGTCTGGAGCAATCCAAGAACGTGTTCTACACCGGTCAAGAAGCGACTCAGCAGATTCTTGCTGGTCTGGACTGGATTGCCAAGGAAAAGAAGGCCAAGACTTTCTACCTGATTGGCTCTGACTACATCTGGCCACGTACATCCATGAAGATCGCTCGTAAGCACATTGAGCAGCATCTGGGTGGCAAGGTGGTGGGTGAAGAGTACATCGCCCTGGGTGATACCCAGTTCGGTTCTGTGATCAACAAGATCAAGCTGAAGAAGCCTGATGTGATTTACGCGGCTGTGGTGGGTGGTAGTAACGTGGCCTGGTTCAAGCAGTTGAACGCCGCTGGCCTCAACTCCAAGAAGCAAAACATGCTGACCATCTCCGTGACCGAGGACGAAGTTCTGGGCATTGGTGGTGAGAACCTGGAAGGCTTCTACTCTGCAATGAAGTACTTCCAAAGCCTGAAGAACGCCAACAACGAGAAGTTCGTTGCTGAGTTCAAGAAGATGTGGGGCCCCAAGTCTGTGATTGGCGATGTGACTCAAGCTGCTTACCTTGGCCCATGGCTGTGGAAGGCTGCGGTTGAGCGTGCTGGTAGCTTCGATGTAGATAAGGCTGCTGCTGCACTGCCAGGCTACGAGTTGAAGGAAGCACCAGAAGGCTACGTCAAGGTTGATCCTAACCACCACTTGGAAAGCAAGCTGCGCGTTGGTAAGTGGCGTGCTGATGGCCAGGCTGAAGTGGTTTACGAGTCTGAGCTGATCAAACCAGATCCGTTCCCAAAGGGTTACCAATAAGAGCGTTACAAGTCAGCGCGTTAGCATAAGCGCTTGATGTGAGATGCAAGCGCCACGACAGCCCCACTTGGGGTTGTTGTGGTGTGCAGCAGCGTAGTTGCAACAACAGCATTCAAATCTGTAAGTAAAAGGCTGGAGGCCGATTATGTTTGATTATTCAATGGCAGAGATAGGCAATATCGTTGTCATGCAGGCTTTCTCGGGGTTAAGCCTGTTCAGTGTTCTTCTGCTGATGGCTCTTGGCCTCGCGATCATCTTTGGGCAGATGGGCGTGATCAATATGGCCCATGGTGAATTCATGGCGATTGGTGCCTACACCACGGTGTTTCTTTCCAAGGTGGCCGAAACTTACGGCATTGTTAATTACTATTTCCTGTTCGCGATTGTCGCGGCCTTTATTATCGCCTTCATCATAGGCTACCTGGTCGAGTTTGCGCTGATACGGCACTTGTACAAGCGGCCACTCGATACACTGCTGGCCACCTGGGGTTTAAGCCTGGTGATGCAGCAGATCTTCCGTTCCACCTTTGGCGCCAAGGAAGTCAGCGCCGTGTTGCCAGAATGGCTCATGGGCTCCTTCCAGCCTACACCGGATATCGATATCCCGGTCAACGGCGTTTTCGTGCTGGTGCTGGCCGCTGTGGTCACGCTGGGTGTGTTCATCTTTATGTTCCGCTCACGCTGGGGTCTGCGTGTGCGTGCCACGGTGCAAAACCGCGTAATGGCGGGTGCAGTAGGCATCAATACCAAGAAAGTGGATAGGGTGACCTTCGCGCTGGGCTGCGGTATTGCCGGTGTGGCAGGTGCTGCTTTCACCACCATAGCCTCCACTGGCCCCACCACAGGTTCACTGTATATCGTCGATAGCTTTATGGTGGTCGTGTTCGGTGGTGCAGCCAGCATCCTCGGTACTATCGCCTCCGCCTTCGGCATTGCTCAGGCGCAATCCATCCTGCAGTTCTTCATGACCAGCTCCATGGGCAAGGTCGCGACCCTGATGGTGATTGTAGGCATCTTGATGATGCGCCCTGAAGGCCTGTTTGCATCCAAAGTACGTAAGTAAGGGGAACCACAATGAGCGATACACTCAACAAAATATTAGGCGGGAAACAAGGCGCAATCGGCCTTGCCATCCTGGCCGCCTTTATCCTGGTGGTGCTGCCACTGGGGCTGGATCCCTTCCGTCTGGGCCTGATAGGCAAATACCTCACCTACGCCTTCGTCGCAGTCAGCCTGGTGCTGCTGTGGGGTAATGGCGGCATCCTGAGTCTGGGGCAGGGCATCTTCTTCGGTCTGGGGGGCTACGCCATGGCCATGTTCCTCAAGCTCGAAGCCTCAGACCCGGTCAGTACCGCAATTCAGTCCACACCTGGCATCCCTGACTTTATGGACTGGAACCAGCTCACGGCCTTGCCATGGTTCTGGGAGCCGTTCAAGAGCTTGCCGCTGACCATCATCGCCATCCTCGTGATTCCGTCGCTGTTTGCCTTCATCATCGGTTACGCCATGTTCAAGCGTAGAGTGGGTGGGGTGTACTTTGCGATTATCACCCAGGCTATTGCGCTGATTCTTTCCATCCTCATCATCGGTCAACAAGGTTACACAGGTGGCGTCAACGGCATCACTGACCTGAAGACTGTGCTGGGCTGGGATATCCGTACCGAGAACGCCAAGTATGTGCTGTACTACCTCAATGCAGCGCTGCTGATAGGCTGCATCTTGCTGTCGCGCTATGTGCTCTCCAGCAAGTTCGGCATGCTGCTGCTGGCGATGCGTGACAAGGAAGAGCGCGTGCGCTTCTCCGGTTATGACGTCTCCAACTTCAAAATCTTCATCTTCTGCCTGGCAGCCATGATCTCGGCCATAGGTGGTGCGATGTTCACCTTGCAGGTCGGCTTTATGTCGCCATCCTTCATCGGCATCGTGCCTTCGATTGAAATGGTGATCTTTGCTGCAGTGGGTGGCCGCATGTCCCTGATAGGCGCGGTGTATGGCACCTTGCTGGTTAACTTCGGCAAGACCATGTTCTCCGAAACCTACCCAGAACTGTGGTTGTTCCTCATGGGTGGCCTGTTCATCGCCGTGGTGATGTTCTTCCCCAACGGTTTGGCTGGTCTCTACGAGAAATATGCCCAACGCGTGCCTTTCCTGCGCAAATTGGCTGCAGAAACACCGAAAGAAAAGCAGGCAGACGCTGTGCCAGTCACACCAGTGACCGCCACGCCAGTTGATACCAAGGAAGCAGGGGTGCAAGCATGAGTAATACCGATTTCGTACTGGCTATCGAAGACCTGACCGTTTCCTTTGACGGGTTCAAGGCAGTCGACAAGCTCAATATGTACATAGACAAAAACGAGCTACGTGTGGTGATAGGCCCCAATGGCGCGGGCAAGACCACGGTGCTGGACCTGATCTGCGGCAAGACCAAATCCACCGCAGGCTCCATCAAGTTCAAAAACCGTGAATTGACCAAGCTTTCCGAGCACGAAATTGTGCGTGCCGGGGTGGGGCGCAAGTTCCAGACTCCTTCCATCTACGAGAACCTCAGCGTTTATCAAAACCTGGAAGTCTCCTACCCCAAGGGCAGGGGCGTGTTTGGCAGCTTGTTCTTCAAGCGTAACGATGCGGTGGTGGCACAGGTGCACAAAATTGCACGTGAAATCATGCTGCAAGATTTTCTCGGCATGGAAGCCGCCTTGCTCAGTCACGGCCAGAAGCAATGGCTGGAGATCGGCATGCTGCTGATGCAAGACCCTGAGCTCTTGATGCTGGATGAGCCAGTGGCGGGCATGAGCGCAAAGGAGCGCGATCAGACCGCAGAACTGCTCAACCGCATTTGCCAGAACCGCTCGGTGATTGTGATTGAACACGACATGGAATTCGTCAAGAAAATCGCACACAAGGTCACCGTGCTGCACCAGGGCAAGATACTGGCCGAAGGCGCGATGGACAAAGTGCAAGCCAATGAAAAAGTGATTGAGGTCTATCTGGGGCATTAAGCACAGGCGTGGCTAGTCCACGCCCAGCATGGCGCGGTGCCAAGCCGCCGCGCACCCAGACCATATTGCGATTAAAGGAAACAACATGATTGAAATTGAAGACCTGACAGTCAGCTACGGCCAAAGTGAAGTCATCCACGGCATTAGCTTCAGCGCCGCCAAAAACGAAACATTAGCCATCATGGGCCGTAACGGCATGGGCAAGACCACCTTGTTCAAATCCCTGATGGGCATCTTGCCCAGCAAGAGCAAAAAAGCCCTGGTCGACGGCCAGGACATTGCTGGCCGTGAAACCTACCAGCGCGTGAATTCCGGCCTGGCCTATGTGCCACAGGGCCGTATGATCTTCCCCACCATGACGGTGCAAGAGAATATAGAGACAGGCCTGGAGAAATCAGCGTCGAACAAGATTCCCGAAGATATCTATGCCCTGTTCCCCGTGCTGTATGACATGCGCGGCCGCAAGGGTGGCAACCTCTCTGGCGGTCAACAGCAACAGCTTGCCATCGCCCGCGCGCTGGTCACCAACCCCAAGGTGCTGCTGCTGGATGAACCTACCGAGGGTATCCAGCCTTCCATCATCAAGGACATTGCCAAGGTGCTGAATGACATCCGCAAAATGCGCGAAATCACCATCATCGTCTCCGAGCAGGTGCTGAGCTTCACCATGGAAATTGCGGATCGCATTATCGTTATCGATAAGGGCAACTTCATCCATGAAAACAAACGCAGCGAAGTAGACGCCGCTAAGATTAAGGGCTATTTGTCGGTCTAATAAACAAACAACAAAGCCTGCTGGCGGCGTTGCTGCTCCTCGCCATACTTAAACGTATTGTCTTCGTCGCAGCGCCTTGCCAGCACCGTTTCACTGGCTTTCTTGTTTGTTTTCGGCGTGATGGCTTTAACAGCAAAAATAAAAAAAGATGCTGGGTAGAGATATCTGCAATGGCGCGACTTTCTTTTCACAATGTTTTATCGGATATCCCAGGCAACAACAGCATTCCAGTATGATGCGGCCTCTTTTGTGGCAGGATAGGGCCCATGGACGATAGAACTATCCCCAGTAATATTGCGGCTGTGGCGCAGGGCTGGTCAGACAAGCATTGGCGTGCATCGCTGGTGCTGGAGTTTGGCGCACGGCAGTCTAGAACCACCTTGCTGCGGCGGCAGCATCAGGGGCCGCTGGTGGTGCAGAAAATGCTCTACCCGGAAGGCGATGCGGTGTGCCATGGCATTATCGTGCACCCGCCGGGCGGGGTGGCGGGGGGTGATCAGTTAAGTATCACAGCCAATCTGGATGCTGGTACGCATGTGCTGTTGACTACTCCCGGTGCGGGCAAGTGGTACAAGGCTAATCAATTGCAAGCCAGCCAGGCGCTCAACTTTACCCTGGGGCAAGGTGCTTGCCTGGAGTGGTTGCCGCAGGAAAACATACTGTTTGATGGCAGTCAGGTGCGGTTTGCTGGTCAGGTCAATCTGGCTGCGGATGCGGTGTTCTGTGGCTGGGAAATTCTTTGCCTGGGGCGTCAGGCGCGCGGTGAAAGCTGGGCTGCAGGCAGTGTGCAGCAGGTGCTTGAAATCAGACGCGAAGGCCGCTTGCTGTGGAATGAGCGCATGCACTTGCAGCCAGAGAGCCGGGTGATGCAATCCATGGCGGGGCTACGCGGTTTGCCTATCAGTGGCAGTCTGGTGCTGGCCGCCGGAGCGGTGCCAGCCGAAGTGCTGCAAGCCTGCCGGGCGGTAGAAGCCGAAGCGGGTGCCCATGTCGGTGTCAGCGCCTTGCCCGATATCTTCACTGCACGTTATATTGGCCGCTCCTCAGAAGCCGCAAAGCATTATTTCGAGCGCCTGTGGCAATTACTCAGACCCTGGTATGCGGGTCGTGCTGCCAGCAGGCCGCGTATCTGGAACACCTGATGCGATAGCCCAATCTCCTCAGCATCAAGCATGGAAAACACATATGGAACTCAGTCCTAGAGAAAAAGACAAGCTGCTGATCTTTACCGCAGCGCTATTGGCCGAAAGACGCAAGGCGCGTGGCCTTAAACTCAATTACCCAGAATCCATCGCCTTTATTTCAGCGGCGATTATGGAGGGCGCACGTGATGGCAGGACAGTGGCTGATCTGATGGGGTATGGCGCCACGCTGCTTTCGCGTGATGATGTGATGGAGGGGGTGGCGGAGATGATACCGGAGATACAGATTGAAGCTACGTTCCCAGATGGAACAAAGCTGGTCACCGTCCACCAACCCATTCCCTAATGGCATGGGCCAGCAAACGCGGATGGCGGCGTTGCAAATCCTTGCCGTACCAATGTGTACTGTCTGCGGATTTGCGCCTTGCCCTCCACGTTTGCTGACCCATGCTGAAGATTTGCTGATGTGTGACAGATTTACCCCGTTGCATCGAAAACCCAAGCGAGAGACTGATAACAGTTAGCCGCTTGTTGCAAAAACAATTACTAAACACGGCTGGAGCAATATCAATGATCCCAGGTGAAATGAACATAGAAGCAGGCGAAATCGAGCTTAACGTTGGGCGTGAGACGGTGACGCTGCAGGTGGCGAATAGTGGTGATAGGCCTATACAGGTGGGCTCGCACTATCATTTTTTTGAGACCAATGATGCGCTGGTGTTTGAGCGGCAGCAGGCTTATGGCTTCCGGCTGGATATTGCGGCGGGTACGGCGGTGCGCTTTGAGCCGGGGCAGACGCGGACGGTGCAGCTGGTGGCCTTGGCGGGTGCGCGCAAGGTGTATGGATTCACGGGCAAGGTGATGGGGGCATTGTGAGCGTCAAAATAGATAAGCGGGCTTATGCCGAAATGTTTGGCCCTACGGTGGGCGACCGCGTGCGGTTGGCGGATACCGAGTTGTGGCTTGAGGTCGAGCAGGATTACACCCTCTATGGCGAGGAGGTGAAGTTTGGCGGTGGCAAGGTGATACGCGATGGCATGGGTCAGGGCCAGGGGCTTTCCCATGAAGTAGTGGATACCGTCATCACCAATGCACTGATTGTCGATCACTGGGGCATAGTCAAAGCTGACATAGGCATCAAGGGTGGTCGCATCGCCGCCATAGGCAAGGCGGGCAATCCGGATATCCAACCTGGGGTGAGCATCGCCATAGGTGCGGGCACCGAGGTGATTGCGGGTGAGGGCATGATAGTCACTGCGGGGGGCATAGATACGCATATTCACTTTATCTGCCCACAGCAGATAGAAGAAGCGCTTATGTCTGGCGTCACCACCATGATAGGTGGCGGTACTGGGCCAGCCACGGGGACGTTTGCTACCACTTGTACGCCTGGCCCCTGGCATATACACCGCATGTTGCAGGCAGCGGATGCTTTCCCCATGAATCTGGGTTTTCTTGGCAAGGGTAATGCCAGCCTGCCTGGGCCGCTGCGTGAGCAGGTAGAAGCGGGTGTGGTGGGTCTCAAGCTGCATGAGGACTGGGGCACCACGCCAGCGGCGATTGATGCCTGCCTTAGCGTAGCGGAGGAGATGGATATACAGGTCGCTATCCACTCGGACACCCTCAATGAATCCGGCTTTGTGGAAACCACATTGGGCGCATTCAAGGGCCGTACCATACACACCTTCCACACCGAGGGTGCGGGCGGCGGTCACGCGCCTGACATTATCAAGGCGGCGGGCCACCCCAATGTGTTGCCGTCTTCCACCAACCCGACGCGGCCTTACACTATCAACACCATAGACGAGCATCTGGATATGCTCATGGTCTGCCACCATCTGGATCCGGCCATTGCCGAGGATGTGGCGTTTGCCGAGAGCCGCATTCGTCGTGAAACCATCGCGGCGGAAGATATCCTGCATGACCTGGGCGCTTTCGCCATGATGTCTTCAGATTCACAGGCCATGGGCCGCGTGGGTGAGGTGATCATCCGCACCTGGCAAACCGCGCACAAAATGAAGGTGCAGCGCGGGCCACTGGCTGAGGATAGCGCGCGCAATGATAATTTCCGCATCAAGCGCTATATCGCCAAATACACTATCAACCCCGCGCTATCGCACGGCATCAGCCATGTGGTGGGCTCTATCGAAGTTGGCAAGCTGGCTGATCTGGTGCTGTGGCGCCCAGCCTTCTTTGGCGTCAAGCCTTCTACCATACTCAAGGGCGGCATGATCGCGGCGGCGGTGATGGGCGACCCCAATGCCTCCATCCCCACGCCACAGCCTGTGCACTATCGACCCATGTTTGGCTCATACGGCGGTGGCCTCAAGACCTCAATCACCTTTGTTTCGCAAGCGGCCCTGAGCAATCCTGCAGTGGCAGCGCTGGGTTTGCAGAAACCGCTGGAGGCGGTGAAAGCCACGCGCAGCGTGAAGAAATCGGACATGATACATAACGGTTGGATGCCGGAAATTGATGTGGATCCGGAGACGTATGAGGTGAGGGCCGATGGCATGGTACTGAGCTGCGAACCGGCGGAGGTACTACCCATGGCCCAACGCTACTTCCTATTCTGATACGCGATGCACAATGCTCTCCTGGCGTTGTTGCCCTGCCTTGCCGTACTCAATATGTACTGTCTGCGGCAGGGCGCCTAGCCAGGACCGCTACGCTGAGCATTGTGCATCGCGCGGCTGAATGTGAATGTGGGATGCTGCGGTGACGCGCCTTGCCAGGCTTGCCTGGCTGCACGCTCAAGTGAGGGCGTGGGGGAGTGAGAGACCGCTATTTTATGTATTTTCAATTGGATTTAAAAAACCGGAAACCGCATGTTAGGAATCAGCAAGAAAATTGAAAACGCCAGCCAGGTGGATGACCAGCTGGTGCTGCCCTTTGATCGCAGGCAAAAGAGTAGGCTGCGCGTGGAGTTGGCGTCGGGGACTGAGGCAGCGCTGTTGCTGGAGCGTGGCACTATCCTGCGTGGTGGTGATTTGCTTGAGGCTGAAGATGGTCGCGTGATCCAGGTGGTGGCGGCTGATCAGCCAGTGCTGCTGGTGACGGCGGATACGCCGCGTAATTTGATGCGCGCGGCTTATCACTTGGGTAATCGCCACGTGCCTTTGCAGGTGGGTGATGGGTGGTTAAGGTTGGAGCAAGATCATGTGCTGCAGGATATGTTGCTGGGCTTGGGCATGACGGTGACGGGTGAGCTGGCACCGTTTGAGCCTGAGGCGGGGGCTTATGGTGGTGGTCACCGTCATGGTCATGATGACGATGATGCACCGTCTATCCGTATGCCTGGCCGTTTGAGATCGCATGGCTGATGCCCTGATTCGCCTGCTGCAACTGGCTAGCCCCATGCTGCCAGTGGGGGCCTATAGCTATTCCCAGGGGCTGGAGTGGGCCATAGAGTCTGGCGATGTGCATGATCTGGCCAGCGCGCAAGCCTGGATAGGCGATGTGCTGGAGATTTATCAAGGGGGCTATGAGCTGCCCTTGCTGGCGCGTTTTTATCAGGCCTGGCATAGCGCAGATGTTGATGCCTTGCAACATTGGAATGCGTTTTACCTGGCCGGGCGGGATAGCGCTGAGGCCTTGCTTGAAAGTCGGCAGATGGGCTATTCGCTCAAGCGCCTGCTGCTGGATTTACAGGACGAAGTGCCGCAGGCCGTTCAGCAGACGCTGGCGCAGATAGAAACCCCGGCATTCCCTTTGCTTTATGCAGGAGTGAGTCTGGCCTGGGGTATAGAGGCAGGGGCTGCCTTGCAGGCTTATGCCTGGTCTTGGCTGGAGAATCAGGCCAGCGCGGCGATGAAAACGGTGCCGCTGGGGCAGGTGGCTGGGCAGAAGATATTGCTGCAGGTGGGCAAGGGTATTCCCGTGCTGGTGACACGAGCTTTGCAGATGCAGGATGAGGAGATCAGTAATTTCAATCCTGGCCTGAGTATTGCCGCTTGTAAACATGAAACACAATATTCACGCCTATTCCGCTCTTAGCGCATTGCATAAGTGCCCGCGGGCGGCGTTGCAGCTCCTTGCCGTACTTGGGTGTACTGTCTGCGTCGCGGCGCCTTGCCCGCAAACACTTGTGCAATGCGCTGTATAAAGTAAGCGAGTAGGGCTGATGCCGGTGTTCAGCTTTACTCATTGAGGTTAAGTATTAATTTGTTGAAATGGAAAGCGCTATGAAAATCGAAGAACCCTTACGTGTAGGTATAGGTGGCCCGGTAGGCTCGGGCAAGACGGCATTGACGCTGGCTTTGTGTCAGCGCCTACGCGAGGTGTATAACATCGCGGTGGTGACCAACGATATCTATACGCGCGAAGATGCGGAGTTTCTCACGCGCAATGAGGCGCTGGCGCCTGAGCGCATCATAGGGGTGGAAACTGGCGGTTGCCCGCATACCGCGATACGCGAGGATGCTTCCATGAATCTGGAGGCGGTGGCGCAGCTGAGTGAGCGTTTCAATCCGCTGGATATTGTTTTTGTTGAGAGTGGCGGCGATAACTTGGCGGCGACCTTTAGCCCTGAGCTTTCTGATCTCACGCTTTACGTGATTGATGTTTCTGCAGGGGAGAAGATTCCACGCAAGGGTGGTCCTGGCATCACCAAGTCTGATCTGCTGATTATCAACAAGATAGACCTGGCTCCCATGGTAGGCGCTTCGCTAGAGGTGATGGACAGAGATGCGCGCAGGATGCGTGGCGAACGACCATTTATCTTCACCAACCTCAAGACCAATCAGGGGCTGGAAGAGATAGTGAGCTTTATCGAGAAGCAGGGCTTGATGCAATAAAAGCCTGCATACACTGCGGCCCGGCAATTGCTTTCCCAGATTTGTGACTACAGAACAGGATTATTTTAATGACACGCATGCTTAGATTAATGACTGCCGCTGCTTTATTGCTGGCGGCCCCGCTGGCCATGGCGCATACCGGCCATGAAGGTTTAAGTTTTTCCAGTGGCTTTATGCACCCGCTTACCGGGCTGGATCACTTGCTGGTGATGCTAGCAGTGGGCTTGTGGGCAGGTAAATTAGGAGGTGCCGCGCGCTGGCAATTGCCGCTGACCTTTGTGCTGCTTATGGGCCTGGGCGCGGTATTGGGCATGGCAGGCTTTAGCCTGCCTGGTCTGGAGACGCTGGTGGCCGCCACCGTGATGGCGCTAGGTCTATTGCTGGCGCTGAGTTTGCGCTTATCCACTGCCTCCAGGCTGGCCCTGGTAGCTGTGTTTGCCTTGCTGCATGGCTTGGCCCACGGTAGTGAATTGACAGGCGGTGCTGAGCTGATGGCGGGCATGTTGCTGGCGACTGCCTTGCTGCACGGCCTGGGTTTGCTGCTGGCATCAAGCAGGCTGGCTTTGCCTGTGCTGGTGCATAGGCTGTTTGGTTGCACCATGCTGGTGCTTGGTGCCTGGATTATGGCGGCCTGAGTTTAAAATCGACTTGAGCCTGGCAGCAGGTTTAAGCCTGATATCACAGGGTTTTTTCCAGCCATGCGCACCGCCTTGTTTCGGTGCGCACTGGCTTGAAACTTGCTACCTATAACCCTTATGAAACCCAGTCGTATGCCACCCAGCCTGATGAAAAGCCTTCGCCCTATGAAACATATTGTGAGTAGCGCCGCATGGCTGGCTTAGAGCACAAAGGCTTGCAATACAAGGCAGCCACACTGGGCGCAGGCGCAGAGCCAGGGCTGCCACCGCCAGAGCCTACCCAGCGTATCGTCAAGGTCAGGCGTGACTACAACACCTGGGTAGTCAACGAGACGCTGGAAGATTACGCGCTGCGTTTTACGCCGCGCTCTTTCCGCAAGTGGTCTATCTTCCGCGTCGCCAACACCGCTTTTGGCGCAATTTCCTTTTTGGTGCTAGAGGCCATAGGCGGCACGCTGGCGGTCAATTACGGTTTTACCAATGCCTTCTGGGCTATCTTTGCCATTGGCCTGGTGATTTTCCTCACGGGTTTGCCCATCAGCTATTACGCGGCCAAATACGGGCTGGATATGGACTTGCTCACGCGCGGCGCGGGTTTTGGCTATATAGGCTCCACCATTTCGTCATTCGTCTACGCCTCTTTCACCTTCATTCTGTTTGCGCTGGAGGCCGCCATCATGGCCTACGCGCTGGAGCTGTATTTCCATTTGCCGCTGTACGCGGGTTACTTGGTCAGCGCGCTGGTGATAGTGCCGCTGGTAACGCATGGGGTAACGCTGATCAGCCGCATACAGATGATCACCCAGCCTATCTGGCTATTGCTGTTGGCCTTGCCTTTCATCTTCATCATTGCCAAAGACCCGGGTGTGGTGGATAGGCTGATGCTGTTTGCAGGCCGCTCTGGCTATGACGCCGATTTTAATCTGTTGATGTTTGGCTCGGCCATGGCCATAGGCATGGCGCTGATTCCACAGATAGGCGAGCAGGTGGATTTTCTGCGCTTTATGCCGGAGAAAACCAGGCAAAACCGCTTCCGCTGGCATTTGGGGGTGTTGATGGCAGGGCCGGGGTGGATATCACTGGGCATGCTCAAAATGCTGGGCGGGGCCTTGCTGGCTTATCTGGCCATAGAGGCCAGCATGTCTTTTGAGCAGGCGGTCAACCCGGTGCAAATGTATTTTGCTGGCTTTAGCCAGGTGTTTTCCCACCCTGAAGTCATATTGGCGGTGACGGTGTTCTTTGTCGTCATCTCCCAGCTCAAGGTCAATATGACCAATGCCTATGCGGGTTCACTGGCCTGGTCCAACTTCTTTGCGCGCTTGACGCATAGCCACCCTGGCCGCGTGGTGTGGGTGATTTTCAACGCCATGATCGCCATCATGCTCATGGAGCTGGATGTGTTTCAGGCGCTGGAACAGGTGCTGGGTCTCTACTCCAATATCGCCATTTCCTGGATTACCGCCGTGGTGGCCGACTTGGTGATTAACAAGCCGCTGGGGCTAAGCCCCAAGGGCATAGAGTTCCGCCGCGCGTATCTTTACGATATCAACCCGGTAGGGGTGGGTGCGATGGTCATCGCCTCCATTTTGTCGGTGGCAGCTTTCTTAGGTGTATTTGGCATAGAGGGTGAGGCTTTCTCGGCCTTTATTGCGCTGGGCACGGCTTTGGTCACTTCACCATTGATCGCCTGGGCCACCCGTGGTCGCTATTACATTGCGCGCCCTGCCATTATTTACAGCCCACCCTCGGGCATGCAGCGTTGCAGCATTTGCGAGCGTGAGTATGAAGTGGATGACATGGCGCATTGCCCGGCCTATCAGGGTGCCATCTGTTCCTTGTGCTGTTCGCTGGATGCGCGCTGCAACGATGCCTGCAAGCCGCATGGGCGCATTGAAGATCAATGGCAGCGCATCATGCGCCGGGTATTGCCGGAAACCTGGGTAGAGGTGATGCAGAGCGGCCTGGGGCATTATCTGCTGCTGATGGCGGTGACCCTGGCTTTCCTTAGTGCCTTGTTTGGCCTGATTTACTTCCATGAGTCCTTGACCATGACAGGTGCCAAGGAGGCCTTGCTGCCTGAATTGCGCTTAGGGTATTTGAAGATATTTGCCGCCTTGGCTTTTGCCAGCGGCATTATCGCCTGGTGGATAGTGCTGACCTCGGAAAGCCGCCGTGTGGCACAGGAGGAATCCAACCGCCAGACCAATCTATTGCAGCGTGAAATTGTGCTGCACAGGCAGACCGATGCCGAGTTACAACGTGCGCGCCAGGTGGCGGAGCAGGCCAATCAGGCCAAGAGCCGCTACATCACTGGCATAAGCCATGAATTGCGTACGCCATTAAACAGTATCTTGGGTTACGCCCAGTTGCTGGACAACGACCCGGCGATTCCGGAAAACCGTCATCAATCCATACGCGTGATACGCCGCAGCGGCGAGCATTTGCTGTCGCTGATAGAAGGCACGCTGGATATCGCGCGGATTGAGGGTGGCAAGCTGACTTTTGATCTCAAGCTGGTGCGCTTCCCGGAATTTATTCAACAACTGGTGAGCATGTTTGAGCTGCAAGCGCGTAACAAAGGCATTAGCTTTAGCTATGAACTGCGTGGCGAACTGCCCAAGGTAGTGCGCATAGATCAAAAACGCTTGAGCCAGATTCTGATCAATATTCTCGGCAATGCGGTGAAATTCACGCGCCAGGGTGGGGTGAGCTTCAAGGTGCACTACGCCCGCGAGATGCTCAATATCAGCATAGAAGATACTGGCCCTGGTATAGAGCAGGCTGAAATAGAGCAGATTTTTGAGCCATTTGCGCGTGGCTCGGCTGCCGCTAACAGCAGCATAGGCGGTACTGGCCTGGGGCTGACCATCAGCAAGATGCTTACCGAACTCATGGGCGGCCAGCTCAGCGTCAGCAGCACGCCAGGGCAGGGCAGCAAGTTTGGTATACGACTGTTCCTGTCACAGGTGCGTGTGGCCGAGGATATAGAAACCGCCTCCATGCCCATGCCTGTGGCTTATCACGGGCAGCGTCGCCGTATACTGGTGGTCGATAATGAGCAGGTAGACCGCGAACTGCTGCTGAACATTTTGCAGCCGCTGGGTTTTGAAATGGCTGAGGCGGCCAATGGTCAGGAGTGTCTACAGGTTTATAACGAATTCAAGCCGGATATTATCTTGATGGACTTGGCCATGCCGGTGATGGATGGCTGGGAGGCGAGCTATATGATACGCAAGGTGCATCAGTCCGATGTGCCTATCGCCATTGTCTCTGCCAATGCCTTCGACAAGGGCCTGGAAAATACCGCAGGTATTCCGGCCAGTGATTTCATCGTCAAACCGGTTAATGTCATGGAGCTGCTGACCTGGATAGGCGAGCAACTGTCGCTGGAGTGGATTAGCGGCGTGTTACCGACAGAGGCACCTGCATTACCTGCCGCCAGCCTGACCTTGCCTGCCAAGGCCGAGCGCGATGAATTAATGGCCTTGATCAAAGTGGGTTATGTGCGTGGCATTACGCGTAAGCTGGATGAGATAGGCGAGGATGGCCAGTACGAAATCTTTGTCGCTGCGATGCGCAAGCTATCGCAGCAGTTTGAACTGGATGCAATGCAGAAAATGCTGGAAGAAGTGAATGATGGTGTCTAAAAAACCGCTAGCGCCCGAGAGCAACAAGGATACCGCCGTGGTCCTCATCGTTGATGACGTGCCGGAGAACCTGGCCGTGCTGCACGATGCCCTGGATGAATCTGGCTATATGGTGCTGGTGGCCAACAACGGTGAAGCCGCGCTGGCGCGCGCCGAGGAGGCACGCCCGGATATTATTCTGCTGGATGCCATCATGCCGGGCATAGATGGTTTTGAGGTCTGTGCCAGACTCAAGGCCAATCTCAACACTCGCCATATCCCCGTGGTATTCATGACTGGCCTGACCGAGTCCGAGCATGTGGTGGCTGGCTTCTCGGTTGGCGGTACTGATTACGTCACCAAGCCTATACGCACGGCGGAGGTGCTGGCACGCATCAGCACCCATTTGCAGGCCTCACGCCAGATGCACCAGGCCAGAGGCGCGCTGGATGCCTTTGGTCAGGCAGCCATTGCCGTGCTGCCCAGCAGCGGACGTATAGTCTGGCAGACGCCACTGGCACGCGGCTGGATGCAGCGCTATTTTGCCGAGAGCGAGCTGCATGCAGATACCTTGACGCCTTTACCGCTGCTGAAGTGGCTGGGCAGCCTGGTTGCTGGCGGCATAGACAGCCCACCACTGACCGTGGTGCAGGGCAGTGGGCGCTTGATCTTCTCCCCGGCGGATCTCAACGCTGAAGAGCAATGGATCATCATCCTGCGCGAAGAATCCGATGCGGCGCAGATAGAGGCGCTGATGCAGACCTTTGGCCTGACCCAGCGGGAATCTGAGGTGTTGTATTGGGCGATCAAGGGCAAGACCAATAAGGATATAGGCGATATCCTCGGCACCAGCCCACGCACGGTTAACAAACATATGGAGCATGTGTTTGCCAAACTGGGCGTGGAAACCCGCACCGCAGCGGCAGCGCTGGCAACCAGCAAGCTGCGTACGCTGAAGGCAGGCTAGCTAGCTCACTTCATTAGTTAATATCCTTGAGTTAAGCATGCTTTTTAATTATTCTTTTGTAATGCAAATGCATTACATGGGGTTTCGTCATGAAAACAGCAACACTTCCAGCCTTGCGTGTTGAGCCTAAACTGCGCGAAGCAGCAGAAAATGTCTTATTAGAAGGTGAAACTTTATCGAGTTTTCTCGAAGAGTCATTGAGAAACAATATTGAGCGTCGCTTACATCAACAAGCTTTCATAGCACGTGGTCTGGCTTCACGTGACGAAGCCAGAGCTAAACAAGAGTACTACTCAGCGAACAGCGTAATGAATGAATTAACAGAAATACTCAATAAAGCTAAGTAGGCTAAGCCTTGAGTTATCAGATACGCTTCACAAAGGCTGCAAAAGAGGATTTAACAAGACTTTATAGCATTCTAGTTGCACAAGATGTTCAGGCGGCAGAGCATGCACTTGCTGCGATCAACAAGGCCATCGAGTTACTTGAGACCTTTCCTTTTACTTGCAGGAAATCGCAGGCTAACTCCCCATTTCTAAGAGAGTTGGTCATTAGCTTTGGTGCTGGTGGCTACGTTGCCCTTTTTGAGATTGAGGAAAACAATATCGTCACGATACTGGCAGTCCGACATCAGCGTGAAGATGATTTTCGTTGATCAATAATCCATCATTCAAATAAACAAATTCTACGATGGAGCATTGATCGCCTCTATCACTGTTTCACTGACAGGTTCTCTCTTTCACTAATAGTTTGTTTCCCAGCCTGCCAGCAGCGCCTTAACATTCCTGCTTCCTCATTCTCACTTCAAGCCGCCTGCTCCAGCATCTCGCTACCAGGGTAAGCCGCGCTGGTTTTCACAGCCGTATTCCCTGGCTGCGCATTAAGTTGCTGCGCCGCCTCGCTGATACGGGTGATCAGGTTATTAGCCGATAGCAATATCAACAGGTTTTCACCCCGCTCGGTCATGACCTTGGCGATACCTTCCGCCGGGATGTTCACCGTGGCAAACAGCGAAGACAAGGACTCTATCGCATCTGGCGCTATCGCCGGAATTTCTCCCAAGGCACTCACCAGCAAGCCAAACTTGGGCAGTTTGGGGCCAGCCTGCACGATGATCACCTGCTTATCGCGTTCCGGTATCTGTATCTCCACCCCGGTCAGTTTGGCCAGGTTGAGCACGGGCACCACATTGTCCTGATGCTTGAGCATGCCCTCCAGCACTGAGGAGGTATCGGGCAGGGACTTGATGTCGTTGACCTGTATCGCTTCTATGATCTGCGCGGCAGGCAAGCCCAGCCAATGCTGGCCTATGTAGAAAGTGGCATATTCCTCGGCATCGGGGTTTTGAGCCTGGGCCTGGGCAGTGGCAGGCTTGAACTGGTTGTGTTGCAGTTGGCGCTCCGTTTCCATCATGGCGTTGATCTCGGCGGCTTTGCCCAGCGGAATAAAGATCAGCGCTGTGACATGGTTCTGGTAGCTATCCTGCGCATCCTTGTATTCGCGATAGCCTGATGAGGCGCGCGCGCCGACTGCGTAGTAGTTGCCGTTGTAAAGCACGATATCAAACGCGGCACCGCCCTTGGCTAGCTGGCATAGCTCAGGCTGTAAGGTGAATTCACTGCCTATGCTGAACTCGCTGGAGGTGGAGGAAATCACGCGCGATTTGTCGTCTACATAGAGCGTAAAGCTGCCTGCCACCGCCGTGCTATCGGCATTGCGCGGCAGGGCATCGGCCAGCATGGCGCTGAATTGCGGTGTGCTGTCAAAGACGATGCCTATGCCGCCCACGGTTTGCTCATCATTGCGTATGGCTGCCGCGTAGATATAGGTAGATTTGTTGCGGTAGAGCGGGCTAGGCTCAAACGCGGATACCACGTACTCCTGGGTATCACGCAGGTTGAGCGCAGCGCGTGCCCAGTCCGCGGCTATGGTTTCGCCTATCAGCCCATGGTAAGCCGGGTTTGAAGTTGCCACTATGCTGCCGTTGCGGTCAAACACCACCAGATTGTCATAGACGGTATAAGCGCGGTTGATATAGCTCAGCACCTTGGTAATTGCCGCCTGATCCTGGCTGGTCAGCACAGGTTTGGCCAGCAGTTGCTGGAAGGTGGCGGTCAAGGCCCACCAACGGCAATCATTGGCGCGCTCGTAGAGGTTTCTATCCATGATATCCACCGCCAGCGAGGCGAAGAAGCGCGAGTTTTCCAGCATGACGCTGACCACGGTCTGGTAGAGATCAGCCACGGTTTTCTCAATCACATTCTGGGTTTTGAAGCCGGTATTGCTGATCTCCCACAGCAGCATTTTGGAGAAGCTGTTTTGTTGCGGGTTATGGCTGCTATCGCGCTTTTGCCAGATATTGCCGTTCCATACCGATTGGTTGAGCTTGCTTTGTATGGTGGCGGCCTGCCTGGGAATGCCAAGCAGGGTGGGGGAGAACAGCAGTGGGCTGCGCATGACTTTGCCCAGCAGCTTTACGTCTATCCCCGCGATAATGCTGGCCACATTGTCGTCAAAAGCATGGTCCAGCGGCACCATGACATGGCCGCACCAGCCTGGGCCCATATAGCCCTGATAGCCTTTGGTGGCACGGGTCACCGCCAGATAAAGCCTGCCGGCAAAGCGCGTGATGATCCAGTCTTGATCCTGCATGCTGGAATCCGCTGTGGCGGTTTGCATTTGCGCAGTTTCTAGTTGAACCCCGAGTGGAATCTGGTAGTGATCGCTGCTGGCAATCACGCGCTTGTTGCTATCCAGCAGCAGGCCCACACACCAGTCTTCCTTGCGGATCAAATGCTCAAATATGCCTTGCATCTCGTTCTCAAAACGGAAGCACAGGCAGAGTACGCCCAGCGCAGTTTCCGCATCGTCATGATGTACCTTGCTGGCGTAGATCAGGCTGCTGGCGGCATCGGGCACCAGATCGCTATGGCGGAACACCTCAATATAAGGCGCGTTGCTGTGCAGGGCTTCCTTGATCAGCGGATCGGCTGAAGCCTGCACCGGGTTATGGTCATCCAGTTGCACCAGCACATGGCCATTGCTATCCAGCAATATCACGTTGAAATACACCGAGTATTTCTTCACATATTCGGCAAAGCGTTGTTGCAGCAGCAAACAGTCTTCATCGTCCGCCAGCCCGGCCAGATGCTTGTCGAGAAAATCACTGAGCTTGTTATCCGTGGCGAGAAAGCCGATATCGGCGGTGCGCTCAAACAGATTGCGTACCACGATATCCACCGCCACCTGGGCTTTGGCACTGATGGCGGTCACGGTCTTGTTCAAGGTTTCGGCTGCCAGGCTGTCCAGCACGTCGGTGGTGACCTGGCCAAAGGCGTGGCGGGTTTCGCTCATATCGGTGCCAGTGCCGGAAAGCTGGCTCAGCAGCGAGAGATTGTCCCAGGTGCCTTGCAGTTGCTGCAAGACTTCGCGGTAACGGTTAAGGCTGCTCATATGCTTGGTCATGGCGGGGGTATCGTGACTGCGCAAGGCTGAGTTGACGGCTGTTTTGACGGGAGTGACGCTCATGCCAGGTATTCCTTACAGGGTAAATGCTAAAACGGTGTTGATGCTTAAGGGGGGATATAGTTAAACGAGCAAGGATTGTGCCTAAGCTTGGTCTTGGTCATTTGTCCATACTCCAAAAGGAGCATTGGTAAGTCTGTCTGGCATTTTTTGTGCTTTGCCTCATCTGCCAACCGTGCATATGCACACAGCCTTGTTCCACCAATACACGCTTGTTCAATAAGAAAAATCCTATGACCCGAACGCTGAATTCATCTCTTGCCGCATTGAAATATATTCCCCTGTACTGGCTGCTAGCCTTGCTGGCACTGCCGCTGGATCTCTGGGCGGCTGAGCTGGCAGATAGCCAGATAGCAAGTGTTCAGGCGGTTGATACCGCATGGGTGGCTATATGCGGCGCCCTGGTATTCATGATGCAAGCCGGGTTTGCCATGCTGGAAAGCGGCATGGCCAGGGCCAAGAACGCGGTTAACGTCATGATGAAAAACTATATGGATCTGGCCGTGGGCACGCTGCTGTTCTGGCTGCTGGGCTATGGCCTGATGTTTGGCAACAACCCCAGTGGCTGGCTGGGCACCGATCATTTTGCCCTGGCAGAAATGGGCGATTGGAGCGCCAGCATGCTGTTTTTCCAGGTCATGTTTGCCTCTACCGCAGCCACCATAGTCAGCGGTGCCATGGCTGAGCGTACCCGGTTTTTGCCTTATCTCTTAGGGGCTTGCGGCATCATGGCCGTGATTTACCCTGTGTTTGGTAGCTGGGCCTGGAACCCGCATGGCTGGCTCAAGCAAATGGGCTTTATTGATTTTGCGGGTTCAACAGTCGTGCATTCCGTTGGTGGCTGGTGCGCACTGGCGGGCATTATCGTGCTGGGGCCGCGCCTGGGCAGGTTTGGGCCGCGCACTCAGTCAGCCAAGCGTGGGCGAGAAAGTGCGCAGTCTGAGCAAGGGCAGGTCGTGCACCTGATTCCCGGCCATAACCTGAGCCTGGTGGCCATGGGTGGCTTTCTGCTCTGGTTCGGCTGGTTTGGTTTCAATGGGGGCAGCACGCTGGCGGCAGGCACCGATATCGGGCCTATTCTGCTCAACACGCACATGGCTGGTGCAGCAGGTGCCGTGGGGGCCTTGCTCAGTTGTCTTATGCTGCGCCAGCCCGTGCTGATGACCAGCGTGATCAATGGCAGCCTGGGCGGATTAGTCGCGGTGACGGCAGGCTGTGCCACCATGGAGGTGCCGTTTGCCATACTCACGGGCCTAATAGGCGGCGTGGTCACCATCTTTGGCAGCAAGCTGCTGGAATGGCTCAGGCTGGATGATGTGGTAGGTGCGGTTGCCGTGCACGGCTTCAGTGGTGTCTGGGGCACGCTGGCTGCTGGCTTGTTCCTCAAGGGGCATCTGTTTGATCCCGCCCAGTTGATTGTGCAACTGATAGGCGTGGGCGTGGCGTTTGTCTGGGTATTCCTCAGCGCCTTATTGATGTATGCGCTGTTGGCGCGCACGGTGGGGCTGCGCGTCAGCCCCTTGCACGAGCAACGCGGCCTGGATATCACCGAGCATGGCGAAGTGGGCTACCCCGAATTCAACCGTGATGCCGCTTACCAGAGCGAGCATATTGCCCAGCTAACACCCATAGCCGAGGCCAAATCTACAGACAAGCTCAAGCGGCTCTAGCATGGATATTCATCTACGCCGCCGGGCGATACTGACAGGTTTGAGGCCGTTTCTGCGCGATGACGAATTGCAGGCGGCGCTGGCGTTGTGGCAGCAGGACTATGCCAGCCAGCCCGTGTTTGCCTTGAGCGGGCTGGTGGCACAATGCTGCACCCGAGCCGAACTCAAACCGCAGCGTGGCAGCATGCTGCGTGCGCTGATTGCAGCGCTGGCTTTGCCCAGCGATCAGTTGCTACCTGATATCGCTATCAGCTCAGCAGAGGTTCAAACCATGACGGCGCACAGCATGACAGCGCACAGCAAGCAGCAGCCTAAATCCCAGGCTACAGGGCCAGATGAAATGACGCGTGCCTTTATGCAGCTCATCTCCGCCTTGCTGGCGGTGAGCGAGCCTGCGCTGCAACAACTGATACGCCAACGCTTGCAGGCTGGCCTGGAGTCTTTGGGTTTGCCCAGGCTGCAAAAACAAGCCATGTGGGCCTGGTTGTCTGGTATGAGCGAGGCTCAGGCAGGTGCCTCTGCGCAAGCCAGCTCACTGGGCCAGGCATATGCCCTTAAACCTTTGCAGGCTTTAATTAACCAGGCTTATGTGGTCATGTGCGAGCAGCTGGGGCCAGTCAAGGCCGATCATCACCTGGCCAGCGCGGTCAATATTACCCAGGCCAGAATGCAGGGCAGCAGCTTTAGTGTGCATGATCTCTTGTGACTAGGCATGCCCAGTTCACAACATAAGTTCACAAGTGCGCAACAATAGGCTCACGCTAATAAATTCATGGCAATAAAAAAAGGGAACCCTCGGGTTCCCTTTTTGCTGAACAGTGTCAGGTTTACTTGACGCGGTTCTTGTATTCCAGTGTGCGGGTGTCAATTTCAATCTTGTCACCGGTGCCACAGAACAAAGGTACTGGCAGTTCAAAACCAGTGGAGATACGGGCAGGCTTCATTACCTTGCCGGAGGTATCACCCTTGACTGCGGGTTCTGTGTAAGTTATTTCACGGACTACAGAGTTAGGCAGGTCAACAGAAATCGCCTTGCCGTTGTAGAACACAACTTCACATTCCATACCGTCTTCAAGGAAGTTGAGCGCGTCGGTCATGTTGTCGGCTTCAACTTCGTACTGGTTGTATTCAGCGTCCATGAATACATACATAGGGTCTGCAAAGTAGGAGTAAGTCACATCCTTGCGTTCCAGCACCACAACATCAAACTTGTCGTCAGCCTTGTATACGGACTCGCTGGGGGCCTCGGTCAGCAGGTTCTTGAACTTCATTTTGACCACGGCAGCGTTACGGCCGGATTTGTTGTATTCAGTCTTTTGCACAACCATGGGGTCAGTGCCGATCATCACTACGTTGCCTACGCGAAGTTCCTGAGCTGTCTTCATAATATGATTTCGAGAAAAAGTTAAGGGGTAAAAAGGGGCGCATTATACCCGAATTTCAGAAAAGATTCTTACAGTAAATCACCAGCTTAGCGGCCAGATCTTCTTGCTCGGCCAGCTCGCTGGCATAAGCCTGCGCATGGGCCTGCCATTGCGGCAGTATGGCGCACAAGGCTTGCCATTGCAGGATGTTGAAGCCATCAGCGTTCCAGGCCTGATGTGCAGCCATGATTTCCGCAGTCAGACTTGCACTGCTTTTTTCATGGTAACGCTGCAGAAATGCCTGCAGTTTTTCCAGATGGGTATCTTCTTGCTGGAAATAAGGTTGCCAGATCAGGGGGCGGCCCGCCCAGATGGCGCGTATCCAGCTATCTTCTCCACGCACAAAATTGAGCTCACACGCCCACAGCAGCCTGTCGTATAGAGGCTGGCTGAGGAAGGGGATGATATGGGTTTTGAGCTTGTGAGCTGTAAATCCAACTGCTGCTTGCTGCGCTACCCAGGCCTGGGTTTGTTCGGCAATATGGCCAGCGGGGATGAAAAGATCCACTTCCTGCTCACCCTCTGCCATGGCCTGCAAAATGCTATGCAGTGGCGCATGCGGGTAACAAAATAAAGATACCTTGATTGCGTTCTCTGACAGGCTGGGTGCCACGCCTAGCTGCTGCCAGAACTCGGCTTGTAGCTGGGCGTCTTGCTGAAAAGCCATGCGCTCAGCAAGCAAGCGGCTTTCACGTAACAAGCCGCCCGTGTGATGGCTAAAGCCGGGGAAGAAGAAATGCTTGCTTAGCCCCGTGCTAGGGTGCGCGGAGCGGCCTGCATGAAATTCATCCACCCAGCTTTCGGCGCTGAGATATTCGAGATTAATCCATACCGGACGGCGGCGCTGCATGTGTTGCAGATAGGCTGCGGGCAATTCGCAGGCAAAGGCTTCTATGACTACATCTGCTACTTCAGCATCAGCGACTTCAGCATCAGCGACTTCAGCATCAGCGACTTCAGCATCAGCGACTTCAGCATCAGCGACTTCAGCATCAGCGACTTCAGCATCTGCGGCAAGCTGCCAGTGGCAAATCTCCACCTGAGCTATATGTTGTCCAGGGATTTGTCTTGTTAATGCCGGGTTGAGGCTAGGGATAAGCTGACGCGCCACCTCGGGTTTATCCAGCCAGAGCCGGACTTGCAAGCCATGCTCATGCGCCAATTGTCTGGCCAGGCGCCAGCAAACGCCTATGTCGCCAAAGTTATCGACAATACTGCAAAAGATATCCCAGCGCGGTGTTGTAGCCTGTGCCGCAGGGGCTGGCGCCTGGCTCATGATGCGCCTAGCTCATTACGCATCTGGCGCATGGTAGCTGACGTCTACCACCTCAAAGCTTTCTTCGCCTGCGGGGGTGATCACGCGCACCACGTCGCCGGGCTGTTTGCCGAGCATGGCGCGCGCCAGGGGCGAAATCCAGCTGATATAGCCTTTGCTCGGCTCCAGTTCATCTTGGCCGACGATGCGGTAATGCAGGCTTTCATCTTTATCCAGCGCATACAACTCCACCCAGGCACCAAAGTAGATTTTTTCTAGATCCTGCTGGGTGTTGGGGTCTACTACCACTGCGATATCCATGCGCTTCATCAAAAAGCGCAGGCGTGAATCAATCTGGCGCAGACGTTTCTTGCCATAAATATAGTCGCCATTTTCACTGCGGTCGCCATTGCTGGCCGCCCAGGAAACATCGCTGACCACTTTGGGCCGCTCTACTTTATAGAGTTGCTCGAATTCGTCCTTGAGGCGGGCATAGCCCTCGGGGGTAATGTAATTTTTCTGGTCAGCCATAGGCGGCACGGTAGGCACAGCCGCTCGGACTGTCAAGGTCGAAAGTCTAAAACGCTTTTAGCGGCTAGCTTCAAGCATCTACTTCACACGTCTGTCCAGAGGCGTAAAAAACTCTGGCACAGGCACATGCTTTGAATAAAATATATTTGTTCGGATATATTTTATTGATATTGGATGGTGAGATGAATTAAATATATTCGATTGCATATATTTCAGTTATTGACTTGGCTGGATAGGTAAAATATATTCGATCAAATATATTATTGGGTGAGGCTCATGCAGGTAAAAATTACTTCTATGGCAGAGCTGGGCGAAGTACTGCGTGCTACCCGCAAGGCCCATCATCTAAGGCTGGATGATTTTGCCGGGATGGCGGGCGTTGGCCCGGTGTTTGTCGGCGACGTTGAGTACGGCAAAGAAACCGTGCAGATGGGGCGGGTATTACAGCTGCTGCGTGAGCTTGGCCTGACGCTGACAGTGGAAGTGCCTGAGACAACAACGCCATACCTGCACAAGATTCGTGAGCAAGGCGGGCTGGTTCGCCCCAGCAAGCGCAAGCTTGGGAGCAATGAATGAAGCGCGTGCTACAGGCTTATATCAACGAATTCCACGTTGGCACCCTGAGCGCGCTGGATAATATCTGGCGCTTCGACTACACCAAGGCCTGGGCTGAAGCCGAACATGGCTATGACCTATCACCAGCGTTGCCACGCCGTGATGGCATGAGTGAGGGGCCAAGAAAAGTGATGCCCAGTCAGCATATCGATGGCAGCACGGATAGACCCGTGCAATGGTACTTCGATAACTTGCTGCCGGAAGAAGCCTTGCGTAGCGTGCTGGCTAAACAGGCTGATGTGGATGAAAGTGATGCCTTTGGCTTGTTGGCTTACTATGGTCGCGAATCTGCTGGCTCCTTGGTCTTGCTGCCAGAAGGCGAGGCAGCAGTGGCGGCGGGGATGCGGCCACTGCCGCTGGAGCAACTGTCTGCACGCATCCGCGCCATGCCCAGAATTCCACTTGGTGCGGCTTCGCCCAAACATATGTCGCTGGCGGGGGCGCAGCATAAACTAGCGTTGATATACCAAGATCATGCCCTGTTTGAACCCGATGGCCCGACCGCATCCACGCATATACTCAAACCGCAGCACCCAGATAAAACCTCATTCCCCGCAAGTGTCGTCAATGAATATTTCACCATGCGCCTGGCGCATGCCCTGGGTTTGGATGTGCCGCAGGTGCAGCGGCTGTTTTGTCCAGAGCCAGTATTCCTCACCGCAAGGTTTGACCGCGTCACCAGCCATGAAGGCGTCACTGAACGCTTGCATGTAATTGATGCCTGCCAGCTGCTCAACAAGGATCGCGCATTCAAATACAGCGCGGCTAGCGTAGAAGCTTTGGCCGAGGTGATCAATTATCTGCAGGTGCCCGCAGCAGGGCGACAATGGCTTTTTGACTGGATAGTGTTCAATGTGCTGATAGGCAACGGCGATAACCACCTTAAAAACCTCTCGTTCATGGTCTCGCCTGACCGTATTGTGATTGCCCCATGCTACGACCTGCTGTGCACCGCCGCTTACGATGCAGAGCCGATAGCAGGAGATTTGGCAGAATGGCCTAAAACCAAGCTGGCGCTGCGGCTGGATGCTGCCACGCAGAATTTTTCTCAAATCACCCGCGAGGTCATGATAGCTGCTGGCCGTGTGCTGGGTCTGGCCAGGGCAACTGCTGTACGAAGGCTGGATTATTTTCTAGCCAGAATCCCCGCTGCCGTCAGCAAGCTGCGGGAGGAAATAAGGCAAGAAAATGCCCAGTGCAGTGAAGACATTGCCTGGGGCTTGGCTCAGGACGGACTGTTGTTGGGAGTCATAGAACACATCATTGTGGCGCAGATGTGTGCCCAGCTTGAGAAGGTCTAGGTTGCATTATTCAAGGCCTGGTCTAGGTCTGCCGCCGTAAGGTTCTGGCAGCATCATCTCTGCAATAAGCTGGATGCGGCCAATCGAACTATCTCATTGCGTCATACCTGATTGGAGTGGGAGAAAATCCTGTGGCTAGCATTGGGGCTTTGCGCTAAGCTCACCACGCCATGCATGTCATGGTAAAAACTCAAAAAATTAAAACATTCAAAAAATAAATGATTGCGCGATTTTATTAAGGGAGGAGCACCATGCAAGAAGTCAAAGTCACGCCTGTTGTTTTCACGGGTAAAGCTAGCGAGTATTTCGGCGTCTGGATCGTCAATCTGCTGTTAAGCATCATCACACTGGGGGTTTATTCCGCCTGGGCCAAGGTAAGACGCAAAAAGTATTTCTACCAGCACACCTTTATTGATGGCGTGGCGTTTGATTACCATGCTTCCCCCATCGCCATACTCAAGGGCCGCATGCTGGCGCTGGCCTTGTTTATTCTGTATTCACTCAGTGGCCAGATTGCTCCTGTCCTCTCCGTAGTGTTCCCGCTGCTGCTGACGATTTTCCTGCCCTGGATCATCGTGCGCTCGCTCACCTTCAATGCGCGTAACTCCAGCTACCGTGGCTTGCGGTTTGATTTCAATGGCAGCCTCAAGGATGCATTGCGTTATTACATCTTGCTTCCCATTTTGCTGGTGTTTACCCTGGGTTTGCTTTATCCCTTTATTGCCCATGGTCGCAATCGCTTCATCATGCAAGGCCACCGTTTTGGTCTAAGCCAGGTGCAAAGTGATTTCAGCCTAGGCAGTTTCTACAAAGTGTATCTGCAAGCGTTGGCCATCCTGATTTTGGTGGGGCTGACCGTGGTGGGCCTGGGCAGCGTATTGTTGACAGTGGCAGGCATGCACATTGATTTCAATAATCCGTCCTTCATATGGCCGTTGATTCTCGGCTATACGCTGAGCATCACGATGGCTGCCGCTTTTCTGCGTTCGCGCGTGCTGAATCTGGTGTGGAAGGGTAGCCGTATAGATCAGATCAGCTTTGATTCCAATCTCAGCGCTCGCGGTTTGATCTGGCTATATGTCACCAATCTGCTGGCCCTGATATTCAGCCTGGGTCTGTTGGCACCCTGGGCGCATGTGCGCACCGCACGTTACCATGCTGAGCGCCTGGCGCTGGTAGGCGCTACTGATTTTGAGCAGTTTGTTGGCGAGAAAAAAGCTGAGGTAAAGGCGGCTGGTGAAGAAATCGGTGAGATGTTCGATATCGACGTTGCGTTCGGCTAAGCACACTGTTAACTACACAGCTAAACACAAGGACTAGCAGGGCATGCAGGCATTCGAGGCAGATTATTTCGATGGCATCACCGCCAAGGCCCAGCCAGTCAGGGTTAGCCTGCATGAAGGGCGGCTGAGTTTTAGCCTGGGCGAGCAGCATGAAACTTTTCTGCTCGCGGCCCTGCGGCCACAGGCACCACTGGGCAGTGCGCGCCGCATCATAGAGCTGCCCGATGGTGGCAGGCTAGAAACCGATGACCATGCGGCGTTTGACAGCCTGCGCCTGCCTGCGGTGTCTGGTTTTTGGCGGCTGCTGTATTTCCTCGAAAATCATCTGGGCTGGGTCATCTTTGCCCTGGTACTGACTGTGGCAATGAGTTGGGGCCTGATCCGTTTTGGCGTGCCGGTACTGGCGGAGCAGGTGGCAAACGTAGTGCCTGCGGATACCGAGATCAAACTGGGTGAACAAGTACTCAAGGCCATGGATCACGACTATGGCTACTTCAAGCCCAGCACGTTGAGTGCGCAGCAGCAACAGGCAATCAGCACTGGCCTGCAACAGTTCTGCGCCCGGCAACCTCAGCCACATTGCCCAGCCTATAGATTGGAGTTCCGCCACGGTGGGGTGGTGGGGGCCAATGCCATGGCCTTGCCGGGCGGCATTATTGTCCTCACCGATGAGCTGGTGGCACTCAGCAAGCACAATAATGATCAGGTGATTGCAGTGCTGGCGCATGAGCTTGGCCATGTTGCCAAGCGTCACTCACTGCGCCATACCCTGCAAGCCACCTTTTCCGGGCTGGTGATCGTGGCATTGACCGGGGATTTTGACACCCTGGCCTCAGGCCTGCCCGCTATCCTGTTACAGATGCAGTATTCGCGCACCATGGAAACCGAGGCAGATACCTACGCGCTCAACAGCCTGCAACATGCTTGCGTGCCTACGCAATCGTTTGTGGATATCTTGCAGGCGCTGCAACGGCAGGCCGACGAAAAATCCAAAAATCAGTCCAAGGCAGGCATGGTGGCGGAGTTGTTATCCTCCCACCCTGATACCGCTGCCCGCGTACGTGCTTTCAAACAGGGCTTGCCTGCACATTGCACACACTAGTTATGTCTTGGTTGCTAGTTCTGTCTTGATCAGCAGGCTGGTCTAGATAAAGCCTGGTGAGCTTTTATTCATCATGACAAGCACTAGCTCAAGCATATGCAGTGCGGCATGGAGAAATCCGGGCTTAATCAAGTAAAATCCACTCCATGACTGCCTCCCACCTGATGCTGTGCGCCACCGCGCGCCTGGCCCGTTCCCTGCAAATCGATCATGGCAATCACATGCGTGCCCAGGGGCATGCGCAATGGCCTATGCTAGCCGCACTTACCGTCAGGCAATGGCTGGATGAAGTGCTGGCACAAGCGATGCTGGCCGGAGATATGGCGCAGGTTGGTATAAATGGCACGCATGATATTGATGGCAGGGACGACATAGATGTCACTGCCATCCCCCAGGGCGTGCTCAGCACAGTGCAGGAGCGCCTGCTGTGGGAAGAAGTGATTGCCGAGGCTTTGCAAGCCGAAGTGCTGGATTCCCTGTTTGATATCAAGGGGCTGGCGCTGGCGGCGCAAGAGGCCAACCAGTTATTGATTGAATGGCGCTTGCCCCTGCCAGATGCTGGCCACAGCGAAGAAGTCCGCCAGTTTCTCAGCTGGCGGCGTTTGTTTGTGGCGCGGTGCCGCAAGCAGGGCTGGCTGGATTACCCAGCCTATTTTGACTGGCAGTTGGCGCAATTGCAGCAGGGCATAGGCCAGTTGCCAGCCAGTATCAGGCTGGTGGGCTTTGACCGTATCACGCCGCAGATGGCCAGGCTGCAAACGCTGTTAGAAGAACGTGGTGTGGACGTGCAGCGCCATGAAACTGGCCTGGCGCAAGCAGGGCAGGCCAGCCTGCTGCATCTGGATGATCAGGAGGCAGAATGCCGCGCCGCCGTGGCCTGGGCGCAGGCCAGGCTGGAACAACACCCTGGGGCAAGGCTGGGCATCGTGGTGCCGGAACTGGCCAAATTACGCATATCACTGGCACGGCTGCTGGATGATGCCTTGCACCCGGCCTGGGTTAGACCGGGCATGGTAGAAGCCCCCAGACGCTATGACTTTTCATTGGGTCAGCCCCTGAGTCAGGAGCCAGTAGTACATACCGCGCTCAGCCTGCTGCGCTTGTTAAGCCAGTATCAGCTAGAGCAGCAGGATTTTTCCGCGCTGCTGCAACAACCCTATTGGTCCAATGCCGTTAGCGAGGGTGATGCGCGTGCGCGCTTTGATGCACGCTTGCGCGAGCAATTGCCTTTGTCATTCGGTCTGCCACGTCTGCTGAAATTCCTCAGGCGCACCGTGGCAGATACCCAAGCCCCATTGCCAGTCAGCGGATTACTGGCACATGTAGAAGCGGGTCTGGCGGTGCTACAGGCGCAACCGCGTCGGCAATTGCCTTCACTCTGGGGCGCTGCCTTGCAGGCCACACTGACCGCGGTCAATTGGCCGGGGCAGCGCAGCCTCTCCAGTTTTGAATATCAGGCCATACAGGCCTTGGATAAAGTGTTTCAGGCGCTGGCCGCACTGGATGCGCTGGAAAAAAACATGAGCCTGGCCGAGATATTGTCACGGCTGCAGGAGTTATGCCGTGAACAGATTTACCAGCCTGAAGCCGAAGGCCAGGTGCAATTGCAGGTGATGGGCATGCTGGAAAGCGTGAGCCAGCCTTTGGATGCGCTCTGGGTAATGGGCATGAACGATCATGTCTGGCCGCCACCGCCACGCCCCAACCCCTTGCTGCCCGCTGCCATGCAGCGCGAGCGTGGCCTGCCTAATGCTGATACTGCGGTGCAGGCCGAATTTGCATCTATAGTGCAGCAACGCCTGCTGCACAGTGCGCGTGAACTGGTGTTTTCCAGCGCGGAAAAAGACGGCGAGCGTGAGTTGCGTACCAGTCCTTTGGTGCAAGGCTTGCCAGCAGCGCAGGGTGCATTCCCGCTCAGCCAGACCCTGGCAGAAACCCTGGCGCAGCAGTACCCCCGCGCCATGCAATGGCTGGATGATCATCAGGCACCGCCTGTGCTGGAAGGCGAGCATATTTCTGGCGGCACAGGCTTGCTCAAGGCGCAGGCCATTTGCCCGGCCTGGGCTTATTTTCAGTATCGCCTGCATGCCCGTGCGCTTAAAGTGCCAGTCAATGGGCTGGATGCCGCAGAACGTGGCACCCTGGTGCATGCGGTGCTGGAGCAGTTCTGGCGTGGCCGAGCATTGCAGGATTTACAAGCCATGGATGACAGCGCTTTTGAAGCGGCCCTCATCAGCGCCGTCAGCGCCGGGCTGCAAGCCTATGCCGAGGGTAGTGATGAAGTGCTAAGCCCGGCTTTCCGCACGCTGGAAGCGGCGCGTTTGCAGCGACTGCTGCGTGGCTGGCTGCTGTTTGAAAAAAACCGGGAGCAGGATTTCCAGGTGCTGGTCAGCGAGCAGCGGCAAACCATCAAAATAGAAGGCGTGGAAATCACCCTGATCATAGACCGTATAGACCAGCTGGCCGATGGCAGCCGCGTGGTCATGGACTACAAAACCGGGCGCAAGCCCGACACCCGTAACTGGGCCGAGCAACGTATTACCGAGCCGCAATTGCCCGTCTATGCCGCGTTTGCGCTGAGTGCAGCAGACCCCGCGCAAGAGCAAGCCCAGGCAGGGCAGGCGCTACAGGCCGCGTTCTGGGATGAGCAGGGCGCTGAGATAGCCACAGCCTCAACTGGCGAAGTCACTGCCATTGCCTTTGCCATGGTGCGGCTGGAAGAGTACAGCTTTGCTGGCCTGTCACGCGATGAAGTGCTGCCTGCCGTGCCCACGCTGGATGACAAAAAGGCGCGAGAAAACTTTGACCCTGAACACTTCCCCGACTGGCCCAGTGTGCTGGCGCATTGGCAGCAAAGCCTGCGTGGCACGGTGCAGGCGCTGAAACGCGGCGAGGCAGCAGTGCGCTTGCAAGATGAGGCCGAGTTGCAGTATTGCGAAGTGCTGCCCTTATTACGCCTGCCCGAGCGTCAATTACAGTTTGAGCGTAGTCAAGGGTTGTCATGAATAGCGAGCTGTTGGCATGAATAGCGAGGAAAACAATATGGTTGGCCTGGGTAGCACCGAGCCTAAACGCGAGCCACTGAGCCCCGAGCAATTGCTGGCAATGGATAGTCATAGCCGTGAACGCGCACTGGAACTGGCTTCTTTCATTGTGGAAGCCCCAGCAGGCGCGGGCAAGACCGAGCTATTGACCCAGCGTTTTTTGCGCCTTTTGACCACGGTAGAGTCCCCCGAGCAGATTGTCGCCATCACCTTCACCAACAAGGCAGCGGCAGAAATGCGCGCGCGCATACTGGATAGCCTGACCATGGCCGCCAGGGGAGAATACCCAACAGCGCCGCACAAGCAACTGACCTTCAGGCTGGGCGAGGCCGCATTGCAACATGGCCATGCGCGCGAGTGGCAATTGTTACAGCACCCCGGGCGGCTGCGTATCTTCACCATAGATTCGCTTTCCGGCTACCTGGCGCGGCAGATGCCTTTGCTCAGCCGCTTTGGCAGCCAGCCCAGCATTACAGAAGATGCAGAAACACATTACCGCGTGGCGGCAGAGCGTACCCTGGCCATGGTGGATGATGAGCTGATGGGCTTGCCCGTGCAGTTGGCGCTGGGCTATGTCGATAACGATGTGCAAAAACTCACAGGGCTATTGGTGAGCATGCTGGGCAAGCGTGACCAGTGGCTAAGTTACACCGCGCAAGATACTCTTACCGCGCAAGATACTGGCCCAGAGCATGTAGATGCACCGCGTGCGGCAGAACTGGCGCTGCAACACTTGGTCACGCGCGATATTACCGCCGCCGCTGATGTGCTCTCTGCACGCTACCAGCAGGCCCTGATGCCAATAGCCCGCTTTGCGGCAAGCAATTTACCCTGCGAGCATGCACAAGCCCTGCTGCTGGATTGGGATAGACCCTTGCCAGCCACTGCCAAGGCCTTGCCCGCCTGGCTGGCGCTATGCGAACTGGTGCTGACCAGTAGCGGAACCTTGCGCAAGACGGTGAATAAAAACAATGGCTTCCCGGCGATACCTGAAGCAAAACCTTATAAAGAGCAACACGCAGAAGTGATGGACGCCCTTGCTGCCACCCCTGGTGCCGAGGCTGCACTGCAACGCCTGCGCAGCCTGCCCTATAGGCAAGACCCGCTAAGCTGGCAGATGGTGGCGGCATTGGCACAGCTACTCAAGCTGGCGGTGGCGCAACTATGGCTGGTGTTTCAGCAGGCGCGGGAAGTGGATTTTGTTGAAGTCTCACAACGGGCTTTGCAGGCCTTGGGTAGAGATGAAGACAGCCCCAGTGATCTGGCACTGAAACTGGATTATGAAATCCGTCACCTGCTGGTGGATGAGTTTCAGGACACCAGCCCCGGACAGGTCAAGCTATTGCAGCAACTCACCGCAGGCTGGGAGCCGGGCGATGGTCGTACCCTGTTTACCGTGGGCGACCCCATGCAGTCTATCTACCGCTTCCGCAAGGCCAATGTGGGCCTGTTTCTGGAAGTCGCAGCCGAGGGCATAGGCGCGCTCAAGCTGGAACGCTTGCAGCTATGCCGCAACAACCGCTCTTATCCACCCGTGGTGGACTGGATCAACCGCAGCTTTGCCAAAGTATTCCCGGCCGCAGATAGCGTGGTACAGGGCGCGATTCATTACCGAGAATTCATTGCCACACGGCCACAGCATGAGCATGCTGGCGTCAGCGTTCACCCTGTGGTGGGCACAGCGCTTGAAAGTGTGGAAAGCCTGCGCGAGCGCGAGGCCAAACAGATTGTTGAGATCGTGCGGCAGACCTGGGCGCAAGATGCCCAAGCCAGCATTGCCGTGCTGGTGCGCGCGCGTAGTCACCTGGAGCCGCTGGTGGCAGAAATACGCCGCCATCACGCCGACCTGCGCTTTCAGGCGGTAGAAATAGAACGCCTGGCTGGCCGCCAGAGCGTGCAGGACCTGCTGGCCCTGACCCATGCCTTGTTGCAACGCGCAGATCGCGTCAATTGGCTGGCAATATTACGTGCCCCCTGGTGCGGCTTGAGCTTGGCGGATATGCACGTGCTGGCCGGGCGTGAGCGTCATCGCAGCATTTGGGCCTTGCTCAATGATGCTGGCATACAGGCAGCCATGAGTGATGATGGCAAACAACGTTGCGCCCATGTGGTGAGTGTGCTGGCCGAAATACTGGGGCAACAGGGGCGGCAGCCCCTGGCACGCTGGCTGGAAAGCGCCTGGCTGATGCTGGGTGGGGCAGAGTGCCTATGGCAGGCAGGTGATATTGCCGATGTAGAAGCCTATTTCAAACTCGTCTCGCAGCTGGAGCAGCAGGGCAAATTCAGCCTGGAGCGCCTGTTGCAGGAGGTAGACAAGCTCTACGCCGCCCCCGACAGCCGTGCCAATGGTCTGTTGCAGTTTATGACCATCCATAAATCCAAGGGCCTGGAATTTGACTGCGTGATATTGCCCGCATTGGAGCGCCGTGCCGCAGGCAATGAAACCTCCTTGCTGCTGTGGGAAGAAGTGGCGCTGGAAACAGCGCATGGCGTCAGCACCGAACTGGTGGTGGCGCCCTTTATCCCCAAAGGCGCAGCGCAGGCTGGGGAACCCAGCCCCTATAGCTATCTGCGCCTGCTGGAAAAAGAACGTGCCGACCATGAAAGCGCCCGTGTGCTGTATGTGGCGGCTACCCGTAGCGTGCGCGAGCTGCACCTGCTGGCCAGCGTCATGCCCAATAGCAAGGGCGAGCTCAAGCCAGCCAGTGGCAGCTTTCTTGAACTGTTATGGCCGCAACTGGGCGGGCAGTTTATAGAGGCACAGGCAGATAGCCAGTCTGAGCAAACTGCGCAAAACAGCGCCGTCGGCGCTATAGGCAAAACACAAGGTGCACTGGCCGACTTCATCCCCCAATTGCTGCGGGTGCAAGTGCCCGGCCTGCCTGCCGTCATCCAGGCCGCCAGACACGAAAGCATCACTTCCGGGCAAGCCCATGACGATATCCCCGTGCTGGGCCGCGCTGCCAGCCTGGAGGCACACGTTGGCACCCTGGCGCATAAATACGTAGAAATGATCGCAGCCCGGCCAGATTTTGATGACTGGCTGGCACGCTTGCCTGGCTTGTTTGCCGTGATGCAGCGCTGGTTCAAACAGCAAGGGCATGTGGATGCGGCTGCGCAGAGTGGGGCAGAGCAGGTACAACGCTTGGTGCAACTCACCTTGCAAAGCGCGGATGGGCGCTGGGTGCTAAGCCAGCGGGCGCAGGCAGCGGCTGAGTTGGCCATGGGCTGTGAGCAGGAGGGTAGCTTGCGGCAATTGGTGGTGGACCGCTGCTTTGTTGATAATGGCGAGCGCTGGATTATTGACTACAAATCCACACGCTTGGCGCAGGGCGTTGATACTGGTCAACTGCTGCAGGCAGCGGAAAAGTTTGAGCCACAGTTGGCGGCCTATGCAGGGTTGTTTGCGGCAGAGGGCTTGCCGCTGCGTAAGGCGATTTACTTTATGGATATAGGCAAGCTTTGTGAGTTGCCTTAAGCTTTTTTTTCCTGGCGTTTATTAACTACAGCGAGCGGTTGAGTGGTTTTGACCCCCGTTGCCGCTAGCGAGAGATTTTGTTTCGCCTTGTCGGGCGACTTACTTTCTTTTGCTTCGCCGAAAAGAAATGTAAGCAAAGAAAAGGCGACCCGATTCCTGCGTCCCGGCTACGCCGGGCAACCTGCGTTGCTCCCAGTTTCTGGGTTCTTGCTCAAACTCGCTTACGCTCAAACAGTCGCAAGCCCTTAATCCAGAAACTGCTGCGCTACTCGGCGCACTCAACGGGAACAACTTCAAAAGCCAGGGTTAAGTACCAGCAGCCATACTTGAAACCATAGAGAACTCGGCATTAATGCAGTGTTGCAGATACAACAAACCAAGCTATTTACCAGCTACGTTACTTGATCCGGAGTCTTTGACTTTCCCTCCCGTTTAGACCCGCCGAGTAGCGCAGGGTTTATCGGATCAGGGCGCGCGACTGTCTGAGCGCAGCGAGTTTGAGCGTGACCCCGATAAAACCGAGCAACGCAGGTTACCCGGCTGTAAGCCGGGGCGGGGATATCCGGGTCGCCTTTTCTCTGGTTACTCTCTTTTGGCGAAGCAAAAGAGAGTAACTCGCCATCCAGGCGAAACAAGACCTTGCACTAGCGGCAACATGTGGCAAGACCACTCAATAGCTATTGCGAGAAGCCCAGCCTCCTATCCAAAATCCATGCGCCAAGCAACAATGTGTCACCCATGTCCTCTCACCCCTCTCCCCCAGCTCTAGCAAAAACCCAAGCGCCAGAAAGGAAAAAAGCGTGGGTAATAAAACCCCACGCCCTTCTCCTCCTCTATCCCCCCCGGGATTCAGATGGTTAGACCCTCGCGGTCAAAAGCCTTCTACGACGCTTGGCAGTCACGAGGATGACCATCAAGCCTGCCAGCAGCAGGGCGTAGTGATGTGGTTCTGGCACAGCAGCCGTCACGGTGTTGAACAGCGGGCTGTTGGCGGCGGCAAAGGTGCCGTTGCCCAAGGTTACGCTGTTGTTCCAATTGTTGGCGATGACGGTGCCAAACAGGTTGCCGGAACCAGAGTTAATGGTGGCATCTACCGCCAGGATGTTGGCGTTGATGGACAAACTGTTCAGTGTGACATTGCTGGCTTCATAGAAGTTGAACAGCACGTTGTAGCTGCTGCCCAGCGATTGCCACTGCCAACCCAGGCTGGCATTGTCACCGGCCACATTGAACACTAGTGTGGTGCCAGCGGCAATGCTGTTGAAGAACAGGTTGTTGAAGCTGGAGAAGTCGTTTGCATTCAACGAGAAGAATTCAACACTGGCACCAGAGCCGGTGAAGATTTTGCTGTTCTGGTTCCATTGATCTTGTGCGGCATAGCTACCAGTGGCCGTGATGCTCGCCAACTGGCTGGACAATGAAGTCAGGCTGGTCTTGGCGGCAGCAAAATCAACTGGAGCTGCTGCGGTGCTGGCTGTCGCGACTTGGCCGGAGATGGTGTATTGCGGGATGGCGTTGTTGTTGCCACCAATCCAGGCATTGCCGTTGAGGCTGCCACCACCCCAGGGTACATTGAGGTCGCCGCCAACTACTAGGCCGTATTGGTTGTGGCTGCCATTGGCGATGCTGTTGCTGGGCAGGAAGGCATTGTTGCCAACGGCCAGCGCGCCACCAATGGAGTTGCCGTAGGTGCTGAAGTCGTTAAAGATGAAAGCGTTGTAATTGCTTGCCACGCCGAGGTCAATAGTGCCAGCTGCTGCGGGAGCGGAGAGCACTGCCAAGATTGCCATCAAACCGAATTTCAATTTCATCGCTTTGCTTTCTTTAAGAGGTTTATTGCTGTTTAACTGCTGTTGCCTAACTATAAGCAACCCATATACCAACTGTTGGCTCTGGCGTGCCAGTGCTGTGAGGGTTTTGGTGAAATAATTATTTATCAAGTACTTACAGATGATTTTTTTGCCTATGGCTAGGCGCTATTTGCCACTTTGGCATGGCATAGGCCTGGCATGGCCAGGCCAGAGTGACAAAATTTCCACACATCCATCAAAATTCTGACATCTCTTGTCACTATTCCGACATTCTTGTCCGGCATTAAGCGCGGTTATTCAATGCCAGGGCTGATGGAAAAAGAGCCATGCCATCCAAATGCTGGATAGGCATGGCTCTGGTGTTAGCAAATATTGTTAAAGATGGTTGGCGCGGCGTACTGCCTTGAAATGGCGGCGTACATACCAGATGGCGAATATCACGCCTATCACTACCAGTACGATATGGAATTCGTGGAAATATACTTCCAGCTCTTTCCAGTGCTGGCCGAACTTCATGCCAGCATAAGCCAGCAGATAGCACCAGATCAGCGAGCCAACAAAGGTATAGCCTATGAATTTGCCCATGTGCATGCGGGCTACCCCTGCGGGGAAGGCGATAAAGGTACGCACGGCAGGCAGCAAACGGCCTATGAAGATGGTGATTTCGCCATGCTTATCGAACCAGCGGTCTGCCAGTTGCAGGTCGTGATGCGAGATCAAAACCCATTTGCCGTATTTTTCCACCAAGGGACGGCCACCTATCATACCCAGGTAATAAGCCGGGATGGAGCCGACCACGCAGCCAAAAGCGCCTGCCAAGGCCACGCCCCATAAGCTCAGCTCGCCCTTGAACACCAGAAAACCAGCAAACGGCATGATGATTTCTGAGGGCAGGGGAATACAGGCGGACTCTATCGCCATCAACAGCACTATGCCGCCATAGCCCAGGGTGGAGATTACCCCCATGATCCAGGCGGCGACTGCCGCAATCAGTTTTTCCAGCATGTCAGGCCAACTCCCTCAATAATGTTTTTATAAAGTCTGTGCGTTGCGCAATGCCGGGGTATTGTACCGTGATCCTCAGCTTGTCCGGTCCGTTCATGCGGCAGCGTCTATCGCGTTGCAACAGGCTGATGAGCTTGGTTGGGTCCAGCTCGGAATTGGCAGCAAAGTGCAGCTGTATGGCCGAATCACTGGCATCGATTTTATTGATGCCCATAGACTTGGCGGCAATGCGCAAACGGTGGCAGGCCATCAACACCTCGCCTTGTTCCGGCAGCAGGCCAAAGCGGTCTATCAATTCTTCCTGCATATTGTCCAGCGCATCGTCGTCACTGCAATTGGCCAGGCGCTTGTACAGCACCAGACGCTCATGCACATCTGGGCAATAATCGTTGGGTAATAAGGCAGGCATATGAAGGTTAATCTCGGTCGTGACTCCTAGAGGCGCGGATAAATCCGGCTCCTTGCCCGCCTTGAGTTGCTTCACCGCATGGTTGAGCATTTCAGAGTAGAGGGTAAAACCAATCTCCTGCATTTCGCCACTCTGGCTATCGCCGAGTAATTCACCAGCGCCACGGATTTCCAGATCATGCATGGCCAGATGGAAGCCTGCGCCCAGGTCTTCCAGCAATTGAATCGCATCCAGGCGTTTTTGTGCCTGTGGTGTGATGTTGCGGTCTGGGTCGGTGAGCAGATAGGCATAGGCCTGATGGTGCGAGCGCCCCACACGGCCACGCAGCTGGTGTAACTGCGCCAGGCCAAACATATCAGCGCGGTTCATGATGATGGTGTTGGCAGTGGGCACATCAATGCCAGTTTCGATGATGGTGGTACACAGCAGCAGGTTGAAGCGCTGCTGGTAGAAGTCACGCATCACATGCTCCAGCTCGCGCTCGCGCAGCTGACCGTGGGCAATGCCTATGCGCGCTTCTGGCAGAATGCGCTCCAGTTTTTCCTTCATGACAAAGATGGTATCGACCTCGTTATGCAGGAAATACACCTGACCGCCGCGCTTGAATTCACGCATGGCGGCTTCACGGATAATGCCTTCGGAATACGCAGTGGCAAAGGTCTTGATCGCCAGACGTTTTTGCGGCGGCGTGGCAATCACCGAGAACTCGCGCAGGCCTTCCATGGCCATGGATAAAGTCCGTGGTATCGGGGTGGCTGTCAGTGTCAGCACATCCACCTCGGCGCGCATGGCCTTGAGCTGTTCTTTCTGTCTGACGCCAAAGCGGTGTTCTTCGTCCAGAATCACCAGGCCCAAATTCTTGAAGCGTATGTCTTTCTGTATCAGCCTATGGGTGCCGATAACGATATCGATGCTGCCATCTTCCAGGCCCTTGAGTGCCTGGGTTTGCTCCTTGGCGGTACGGAAGCGCGAGATTTCCGCAATCTTCACTGGCCAATCGGCAAAGCGGTCACTGAAGTTATTGAAATGCTGTTCGGCCAGTAGCGTGGTGGGCACCAGCACCGCCACCTGACGGCCACCCATGACCGCAACAAAGGCGGCGCGCAAGGCCACTTCGGTTTTGCCAAAGCCAACATCGCCGCAAACCAGCCTGTCCATGGGGCGGCCAGACTGCATATCGCTGATGACGGCCTCAATCGCCGCCAATTGGTCTGTGGTTTCCTCGAAGGGGAAGCCTTCGGCAAAGGCTTCATAATCATGCAGGCCCAGCGTGAACGCATGGCCACGGCGCGCGGCGCGTTGCGCATACAAATTAAGCAACTCAGCTGCGGTGTCACGTACTTGCTTGAGGGCTTTTTTCTTGGCTTTTTCCCAATGACCACTGCCCAGGCGGTGCAGCGGTGCGGATTCTGGTGGGCCGCCCGAATAGCGGGAGATCAGGAATAATTGGGAAACTGGCACATACAGCTTATCGTCGCCCGCATATTCCAGCAGCAGAAACTCGGTTTCGCCCTCACCAAAATCAATATTCACCAAACCACGGTAACGACCTACGCCATGCTGTTCATGCACCACCGGGTCATGCTCGCGCAGCTCGGAAAGGTCCTTGAGCATGCCTTCGGTATTACGTTGCTTTTCCTTGTCACGGCGGCGTTGCTGGCGCACGGTGTTGGCATAGAGTTCTGCCTCGGTGACCACGGCGATATCACTGGCTTTGCTACCTCCCAGTACAAAGCCGCCATGCAGCGGGCTGGTGCCCAGCATCACATGGCTGTCGCTGGCCTGGAAGGCAGTCCAGTCTTCAGAGGTTTCATACTCCACACCATGCTCGGCAAACAGTTGCGCCATGGTTTCGCGGCGGCCCAGGCTTTCAGCCGCAATCAGAATGCGGCCCTTGAAGCGGCGGATATAGTCCTTGAGCTTATGCAGCGGCTGCTCGGCGCGGCGTTCTATGTCCAGCGCAGGCAGTTTTTTTTCGCTATCCAGACTTAGCTGCAAGCGGCCCCAGGCATGGCTCTGGGCAAAGAAATCCTCAGCCTTGATCAGCAGCGCGTCGGGCTTGAGTATGGGGCGCTCGGGGTCGTGCGCCAGCTGGCGATAACGCGCCTGCGCATCATGCCAAAAGGCTTGGGCGGCGTTGTCCAGATTGCCATGCAGGCAGAGCAGGGCATCCTTGGGCACATAATCCAGCAGCGTGGCGGTCTGCTCGAAGAACAAGGGCAGATACCACTCTATGCCTCCGCTGGCCAAACCCTTGCTGATATCTTTGTAGATGCGGCTGCGGGAGGGGTCACCCTCAAAGGTCTCGCGGAAATTCTGCCGGAAGCGCGCAATGCCGTTTTCATCGAGCGGAAACTCGCGTGCGGGCAATAAACGGATTTCCGGCACCGGGTACAGGCTGCGCTGGGTATCGACATCGAAAGTGCGTATGGTCTCGATCTCGTCATCGAACATATCAATGCGGTAAGGCAGCGCGCTACCCATGGGGAATAAATCAATCAGGCCGCCACGCACGCTGAATTCACCCGGACTCACCACCTGGCTCACATGGTGGTAACCCGCATTGCTGCATTGTGTGCGCAACACATCGGTATCCAGCTTCTGGCCTTTTTTCAGCATAAAGGTATGCGCTGAAAGATAGGCATGGGGCGGCAGGCGGATTAGGGCGGTGGAGGCGGGCACCAGCACAATGTCGCAGCTGTTCTGGCTGATCTGGTACAGAGTCGCCAATCGCTCGGAAATCAGGTCAGGGTGCGGCGAGAAGTGGTCATAAGGCAGGGTTTCCCAATCTGGCAGCAAGAACACCCGCAACTTGGGGGCATACCAGGGTATTTCTTCCAGCAGGCGCTGCGCATCAAAGGCACTGGCGCTAATCACCACCAGAGGCGCTTTGGCGCCTTGTTCCACGCGCTGGCTGGCCAGCTCGGCCAGGGCCAGGCTATCGGCACCTGCTGCCATGGGTTTGATTTTTGCGCTATGGCCTGCGGCGGGGATGACGAGGGAAAACTGCATGTGCTTATGAGTACGGTTGATTAAGCGGCTTATTATAGCCTATAGGTGTACCCGCCCGACGGGGCTAGGCATGACTAGGGTTAGTGAGGGATAGGGAATCAAACAGCAGAGGGGGTTGTGAGATTTAATCTGATATCTAGTCAGATATTTAAGCCTGGTATTTAAGCCTGATATTTAGACAGATATCTAGTCATAGGAAACATGCGCCCGGGATGCCTGTTAACAGTCATCCCGGGAACACGTGATCAGCGTCAAACGGCTGCTGGAGATTTTATCTGCTGCTGGGGAGATATTGCTTACGGTTTTATTTGCCCAGTAACTTACTGATCTGGGCTTCGGCGGTGCTCCAGTATTCAACCGGGCTGCCGGCAAAACCATTACGTTCTGCCAGGAAATACGCCGCCACTTCTACCATGCGGTAACGTTCTTCTGGGCTGATTTTGGTGCTGGTCTTGCTGAGGCCATCGCCTAGTTTGGCCTTGCTGGTGCTGGCTTTTTTACTGGTGGCGGTGGTTTTTTTTGCGGCGGCAGGTTTTGCTACTGCTTTTGCGGTGACGGCTTTAGAGGCTGTGGTTTTGGGGCTTGCGGGGGTTTTTGCAGTCGTGCTTTTGGGTGTAGCCATTTCGGTTCCTTTCGGTTAGGGACTTCCATGCTGCGATTGAGGGTGTTCAAAGGCTGTAACCTTTGAACACCATATTATTAAACGGTTCCACCCACCGTCAAGCCGTCAATGCGCAAGGTTGGCTGGCCTACACCTACAGGAACACTCTGGCCTTCCTTGCCACAGGTGCCCACACCACTGTCCAGCGCCATGTCATTGCCTATCATGGAAACTCGGGTCAACACGTCAGGGCCGTTGCCTATCAAGGTAGCGCCCTTAACCGGGTAGGCCAGTTTGCCATCCTCTATCATCCAGGCCTCGGCGGCAGAAAACACAAACTTGCCGCTGGTGATGTCTACCTGGCCACCACCAAAGTTGGCCGCATACAAACCACGCTTGACCGATTTGATGATTTCTTCAGGGTGCATATCGCCATTCAGCATGTAGGTATTGGTCATGCGGGGCATGGGGATATGCGCATAAGATTCGCGTCTGGCATTGCCAGTCAAGGCCATATTCATAAGACGGGCATTGAGGCTATCTTGCAGGTAGCCGCGCAAGATGCCATCTTCAATCAGCACGGTGCGCTGGGTAGGGTTGCCTTCATCATCAATATTCAATGAGCCACGGCGATTGCTGATAGTGCCGTCATCGACCACGGTCAGGCCCTTGGCTGCAACCTGCTGGCCTATGGCATTGCTAAAGGCCGAGCTGCCCTTGCGGTTGAAATCGCCTTCCAGGCCATGGCCTATGGCTTCGTGCAGCAGAATGCCAGGCCAGCCTGCGCCCAGCACCACTGTCATGCTGCCTGCAGGGGCAGGTCTGGCTTCCAGATTGACCAAGGCCTGGTGCACGGCTTTTTGTGCGTAATCCTGCAAGACTTCATCGGTGAAGTAGCTGTAATCAAAACGGCCACCGCCGCCCGCGGAGCCTTGTTCGCGCCTGCCGTTATGCTCGGCAATCACCTGTATGGATAATCTCACCAGTGGGCGCACGTCAGCCGCCATCACGCCATCATGGCGTGCCACCATCATTACTTCATATTCACCAGCAATCGATGCCATCACCTGGGTCACGCGCGGGTCTTGCTTGCGTGCAATCATTTCTAGCCGTTCCAGCAGCTTGACCTTGGCTTCAGCGCTGAGCGAGGCAATCGGGTCTTGCGGCAAGTAGAGTTGTGGTGCGCTGACGCGCTGCACGGCCTGTCCGCTTTTTTCCTCACCGAGTGCCGCAATCGCGCGCGCTGCGGCAGAAGCCTGTTGCAGCGCTGGCAGGGTGATGTCGTCAGAGTAGGCAAAGGCGGTTTTTTCACCACTCACTGCGCGTACGCCCACCCCTTGATCTATGCTGAAATTGCCCGACTTGACCTGACCTTCTTCCAGCCCCCAGCTTTCGGCACGGCTGTATTGAAAGTATAGATCAGCATAATCCACCTGATGCGACATGATGCTGCCGATGACGCTTTGCACCTGACCTACATCCAGGCCAGCAGGGGCTAGCAGGGTCTCGGTGGCAGTGCTGAAGTGGGAAGCAGTGGCAGGGCTGGAGGCAGTGGGCAAGGCATCAGGTTTCATAGTGATATGTCTTTATTTCAAGCAGATGGTTTCATCATAGCAGCCACATTCATAGCAACCGCTACGTATTTTCCTTAATTTCCACAGCTTTAGAAAGCCCGGCAAGGCATCAGGGGTGCAGGAACAAGGTGTCTGAAAGAACGTAACTGAAAGCTGGGGGCAAGCGCTTATGCGCTTACATTACCCAGCCTTGTCAGAATAGTATGGGGTTGAAGTTCAGCTTTAAAAGCCCAGACCCACGTTTAAAGCTTGCGGTGCTTGAGCGCAGGCAGGCTTTTGCGCAGGCTTTGCAGATAGGCGGTATTGATGGAGGAAATCACCACGCCGGAACCGCGCGACAATCTATCCTGAATCACGCCCCAGGGGTCCACTATCATGCTGTTGCCATGGGTTTCACGGCCAGAGGCATGGTAACCGCCCTGCGCTGGCGCCAGCACATAACAGAGGTTTTCAATCGCACGGGCGCGTATCAGGGTTTCCCAGTGCGCCTTGCCTGTGGTCTCAGTAAAGGCCGAAGGGACGGCAATGATGTCTACGCCACTCATGGCGCGGTAAAGTTCCGGGAAGCGCAGGTCATAACAAATGGAAAGCCCGAGTCTGCCGAATGGTGTGTCCAGCGTGACCACCGCATCGCCGGGCTCTATGGTTTTCTTTTCCTGATAATGCTCGTTGCCCTGATCAAAGCCGAATAGATGAACCTTGTCATAACGCGCGACCTGCTTGCCTTTGTCGTCATACACCAAACAGGCGTTGCGTACCTTGTCCGGGTTGTCACACTCCAGGGGCACCGAGCCACCAATCAGCCATACCTCATGCTTCTTGGCGGTTTTGGAGAGAAAGCGCTGGATAGGGCCACTGCCTTCCTTCTCACGCGCTGCTACTTTGTCGGTGTCTTTCAAGCCCATGATGGCAAAGTATTCCGGCAGGGCAATCAGCTTGGCACCCTGATTGACGGCAATCTCTATCAGTCTTTCGGCCTCGCTGAGGTTGGCTGCCACATAAGGGCCAGACGCCATCTGGATCGCCGCGATGCGGTTGATGCCAGGAATGGATTGCTTGTTGTTTTTGTTCTTGCTGACTTTATCGCGTGATTTGATGGCCATGATATTAAATCCAGACAGAGAGTAAATTATGCCGCCGCTTTATTGCAGTTGTGCTCGCACAGCCCGCGCTTAGTAGGAGAATATTAAACCTGTGGCTTGCCAAGGAGTAGTGAATTAAGCCCGACTTGGCTTAGCGCCATACTTCACTACGATTTAATGCCTAGTTAACGAGAAATTTAACGAGCGACTTAACGGGAAATTTAGCGTCCTAGAGGCAAAGGCGCAGGGTTGGCGTTATCGCGCTTGCTGCCGCCTTTGACCTCAACCGGATTATCCCAGGTGCCTATGAATTCATATTCCGAGGAAGCAAACTGGTTGAGCGGGTCCTTGAGCAGTTTCTGCGCCAGATAAGTGGCTGCCCCAACCACCGGGCCTCCGGCCAGTGCCGCAATCGACAGGCTGTCGCTGATATAGGGCGTCACCTTGACCTTGAGTTGCTGGGTTTCTTCTTGCAGATTGGTTTGGCCTGTCATTTCAACGAGCGCAGTCGGGCCTTCCAGGCGGAAATCATCGCTGCGCATAATGCCGTTATCAATGCGGATATTGGCGCTGATCTTGTCAAAGGCAAAGCCACTGCTGAACACATCACGGAAATCAAAGGTTAGGCGGCGTGGCAGGTTTTGCAGAGTCAGCACGCTGAACAGGCGGCCCACGCCGGGCTGAATCTTGAGAATCTGGCCTTTGCGTGCATCCAGATGCAGATTGCCACTTAGCAACGTGGTTTCAAACTCATGCGGGCTACCAGGCCATTTGAGCTGGCCAGCAAAAGTCGCATTGCCGCCCTTGATGGTGTTGGGGTAGCCAAAGCGCTCCAGGGTCTGGCCCAGGTTGTTGATTTTCCAGTTGATATTGAGGCGGGTGTTAGGCGCGCGTTTCCAGTTGTGCCATTCGCCATCGGCGTGGATTTCACTTTCCGGCGTGATGATGCGTAGTTTTTCTATGCTCCAGTCATCGTTCTGTTCACTAGCAAGTAATTCCAGCCTGCCCAGCTGTTTTTTGCCGTGCTCGAAATTCTCGGCCACGATATCCAGTGAAGGATACTCAGTGACACTACCTTGCTGGCTGAACTTGCCCTGAGTGCGCAAGGTGGCGGTGTCCGGGGTGGATGATGGCGAGCGCAGGCGCTTGAGTCGGGCCAGCACTTTGCCATTGCCCTGGCTTAGCCATTGGATATCCCCGCTCATTTCCTGGCTGTCCACCTTCATCTGCCAGCCATCCTTGATGGCGTTGGCATTGAGCTTGAGGTCGTTGATGCGGCGGTCAAACACATCCAGTTTGGTGATAGCCAAATCCAGCTTGCGCACATCCAGGCTGCTGTTTTTGCCAGCATTGCTCTCAGCGCCATTGCCGTTACTGTCTGCGGAAAGCGCACGCCATTCATCTACATCCAGATGATCAAGATTGCCCTGCACGGTCAAGCCTGGCTGGGTGGGCAGAGTGGCTGCGCTGTTAAAGGCAATATTGCCACGCTCAATCTGCCACTCGCCGCCATTGCTTTTGTTGCGCACTATGCGTGCTGACAACTGGTTACCATAGTTGACGCTGATGTTCTCTTGCAGGCTGCCTGCGCTCTGTTTCTTTTCTACCTTGAGCGGTATGGATTCATCCCCCGCCTTGTTGAGCGGGTAGGGCAGGCTGGAGGCCATGCCCACCAGGCTGGAGCGTATGCTGAAATCCACGCCGTTCTTGCTGACATTGATATCACCGTTCCAGTCTGTGCTGCCAAAAACCCGGTCAAGATAAGCGGTGCCCAGTCCGGTGCGCAGGCCGTTATCACTGACACGGCCACGCGCCGCAATGCGTACGCTGCCATCCTTGGCGCTCATGAGGCTAACCTGCGCTGGGCCACCATAGACCCAGGTGCCCAGGTTCTGGCCGCGGAACTGCGTTTCGGTGAACTCCAGCTTGCCATTGATGCGTGTCAACTCAGGTACGTCTGCGCTGCTGATGCTGCCGTTGCTAACGGTGTAACTACCCTTGACCTTGGTGGTGTTGACGTCATGCAGCGGAATCAGCAAATCTAGCGCCAGCTTGCCATTGCCGCTGGCCTGTAGGCCACGGGTGAAGCCACCAGTAATATCAACCAGTGGGCTGTTATTGAGATACTGCACGCCATTCTGCACAGGCCCTTGACCCTCAGCGGCAACCGTCAGTACGGGCTGATGCGAGGCCAGGTTGGGTATGGCTACCTTGGCCTTGATCACCTGCGTGCCCAGGGTTATACCCTGATTGGCATTGAGTTCCATGCGGTTACCTTCAAACAGCATGTCTAGGCCTATCTTGTCTATCTTGGGCCAGCTGGGGGCAAATTGCAGTTCGCCATCATGAATGCGCGCCTTGACCTGGAACAGGCCGTTTTTATTGCCGTTAAAGGGGAAGTCATGCAGATTGCCCTTGACGATGACACTGACGCTATCGCTCTTGCCTGCAAGTATGGAGTTATCCAGCCAGCTCATGGTTTGCTGCCCCATCACCAGGGGGTAATAGAACTTGGCATATTTGCCATCCACGCGCGTGAACTTGGCTGCTACTTCCAGCAAGCCACCCTTGATGTGGTTATGCACAAAACTGCCATTGATAGCGCCAGCCAGATGTGGGTTGGCGATGGTCAGGTTGCTGATGCGGATTTGCGGCTTGCCCTGTTTGTTCTGCCATTTGACCTGGCCTGCCAGCTTGTTGTCTGGCAGCGGCCAGCGCAATATGCCAGCGAAATCCAGATCAGCATTACGTGCGTTGAGGCTCAAACTGCCACCGTCCTCGTCAGCGCTGATAGAGCCGTTGATGCGATTGAAGCCAGGGATGCCCTGATAGGCTTGCATGCCTAGCTGATCAAACTGGGTTTGCAGACTGTAGGTCTGCGGGAAGCTATCCAAGGCCCCCTGGCTCAGCCATTCCAGCTTGAGCTTGCGCAGTGTGCCCTCGGGCTGCAATGCCGCCAGGGTTTGCTTGAGCTTGTCTGGCAGGGGCAGGTAATTCGCCAAGGCATGTGCAGATTGCAGCGCCACTTCATCAAGCTGAACTTCGCCTTTCAAGCTCGGCTTCTTGCCTGCGTTATCTTCCAGCAAGGCCACTTTGCCGCTTTGCATATCCAGGCCATCGGGTGTGGAAAGCTTGAGGTTTTCTGCCAGCAGTTCCTGACCGTGCTCGTGATGCTTCCAGGTAAAGCGTCCAGATAGGCGGTCTAGCCTGACTGCGGCTTGATCCTTGATCACTTTGCTGACGACCTTGTAGAGAATCAGGTCGCTGGTGAGCTTGTCGGCCTTGCCATCGACAAACTCCAGCCACAGCCTGGCAGCGCCATAGCCTTGCTGTATGCCCCCCACTTGCGGCAGCCATTGGCGCCAGGCGGCGATATCAGTGCCGTCTGCGTGAGCGTAAATGGTGCCACGCCAGGCCTCAGGGGTGGCGATATCCTTGCCATAGAGATTGCCACGCACATCGATTAAACCAGAGGCACCTGCCGAAGGTTTGGCTTGCAAGCCAAAGCGGTGATGGCCGACCAGGCTTTGCCAGGCCGGGCTTTCAATCAGCAGATTGAGTTGATCCAGACTGAGCGGCGGTGCCTGACGCAGATCGTCCTGCCAGACGATGCTGGCGTTGCGCACATCTATTCTGGATTGATGCAGCAGCCAGTTGGCAAAAGCCGGGCGTGAGGGGCCATTGGTGGGGATGCCCGCGATGTAGAGCACGCCATCGGCTTCGCGGCGTATGGTCAGTGCAGGCTCGTGTATGGTCAAGGTGCTCAGGCGCGGCTCCAGCAAGGGAATGCTCAGCCACGACAGGCTGGCTTCTATATGCTTGAGCGAAAGTGCCACGCGCTGCTCTTGGTCATAAATGTCAATATTGCGCAGGCTTAAGTGCGGGTTGAGGCCATTCCAGCTGGCGTGTATGGCGGCGATGGTCACTGGCTGGCCCAGTGCCTTGCTGACTTCGCTGGCCAGGCGCTCCTTATATTCGCCTACGTTAGGCAAAATCAGGTAACGCAAGCTCAGCACCAGCAGAGAAAAGGCAATGATGACAAACCAGAGCGCAGCAAGCGTGGCTCGGTAGCACCAGAGCAGGGACTTTTTGACCATATTGTTGTTAAGACATCATCTTGGGCAGCGCCCTGACGTGGTATGTGACCCACGCAGAGCTTGTATTCCGGGGAGGCAGACAGTTAATTCAGCCTAGAGTATTTCATTGGCAGGCCACTAGGTCAACGCTTTAGGCTCTAGTCCGGCATGATGGCTTACAATAGCGACTTTTCCTATCCAGCGCATGGTAAGTATTTGCAAAATACTGCGACGGTTTTTACACACTAGTTGCCCATGCCTGAGTTGCCTTTTGTCGAGTAGATTGCATTGATCCAGTTAAAAAACATCAAGCTATACCGTGGTATTAAATGCCTGGTAGAAGAAGCCAGCTTCCAGTTGCATCCCGGCCACAAGGTGGGCCTCACCGGGGCCAACGGCGCCGGAAAATCCAGCGTGTTTGCCATGTTGCGTGGCGAACTGCACCCTGAGGGTGGTGACCTGGATATTCCGCCGCACTGGACCATAGCCCATGTGGCGCAAGATACCCCGGCACTGCCAGATGCAGCGATTGAATTTACCCTGGATGGCGATGTGGAACTACGCCAGGTGGAAGCCGCGCTGCGTGAGGCTGAAGCACTGGAGCAGGGAGAACGCGTGGGCGAGCTTTATGCGCGTCTGGGCGAGATTGATGGCTATTCTGCGCGTGCGCGTGCCGCCGAGTTATTGCATGGCCTGGGGTTTAGCCAGACTGACCTGCAACGCCCGGTGTCGGATTTCTCTGGTGGGTGGCGCGTGCGGCTTAATCTTGCCCGCGCGCTGATGTGCAGGTCTGACTTGCTGCTGCTGGATGAGCCTACCAATCACCTGGATCTGGATGCGGTGATCTGGCTGGAAAACTGGCTCAAGGAATACCGTGGCACTTTGCTGCTGATTTCGCACGACAGAGATTTTCTTGATGCCATCGTTAACCACATTGCCCATATCGAACAACAACGCCTGACGCTGTATCGTGGCGCGTATTCCGATTTTGAGCGTCAACGTGCCGAGCGCCTCGCGCAACAGCAATCCAGCTTTGAGCGTCAGCAACGTGAGGTGGCGCATCTGCAAAGCTATATAGACCGCTTCCGTGCCAAGGCCACCAAGGCTAGGCAGGCGCAAAGCCGCATCAAGGCACTGGAGCGCATGGAGATGATCAGTGCTGCCCATGTGGATAGCCCTTTCAGCTTCAGCTTCCGTAAGCCGCTGGCAGCGCCCGATCCATTGCTGGTGCTGGATCAGGCTGATGCAGGCTATCAGCCTGCGCAGCCCATCCTGCAACGCATTATGCTAACCCTGCGCCCCGGTGAACGCGTAGGCCTGCTTGGCCGTAACGGTGCGGGTAAATCCACGCTGATCAAGCTGCTGGCAGGGGAAATGCCGCCATTAAAAGGCGATATGGTCACTGGCAAGGATTTAAGCCTGGGTTATTTTGCTCAGCACCAGCTAGAGCAGTTACGTCCCGATGAATCGCCCTTGCAGCACATGCTGCGCCTGGACCCGCAAACCCGCGAGCAAGAGCACAGAAATTTCCTAGGTGGTTTCGATTTTCGTGGCGATATGGCCACTAGTGCCAGCGGTGCGTTTTCTGGTGGCGAGAAATCAAGACTGGCGCTAGCCTTGCTGATCTGGCAACGGCCCAACCTGTTGCTGCTGGATGAACCCACCAACCATCTGGATCTGGAAATGCGCCATGCGCTGACCCTGGCCTTGCAGGATTACGAAGGTGGCATGGTGCTGGTTTCACACGACCGCTCCTTGCTACGCGCGACTTGCGACCGCTTTTTACTGGTGGCTGATGGCAAGGTTGAGCTGTTTGATGGCGATCTGGAAGACTACCGTGAGTGGCTGAACGAACAACGACTGCGGGATAAAGCCAATGACAAGGCAGAAAAACCTGTGGCCACGCCTAGCGTGAAGGCCCAGGGCAAAGCCGAGCGCCATGCCAGATTGCAGGAGCGCAAACCCTTGCTGAAAGAAATAGAGCAACTGGAAAAGAAAATGGCCACCTGGCAGCCAGAGAAAACCCAGATAGAAACCGCACTCGCCGCCCCAGAGCTTTACCAGCAAGCTGATAACAGCCAATTGCTCAAACTGCAAAGCCGTCAGCTGGAGCTGGAGCAGCAACTGGAAACGGCCGAAATGCGCTGGCTGGAGCTGCAAGACCAGCTAGAGGCACTGCCTGAAATTGCCTGATGCTGGATAAAGCTAAGCCCGGAGCAAGATTAAGCCAGAAAATTAAAACCTAGCCAGACACAAACATCAGAAGACAGCAGAGGAACGATATGGACATGACTTATTCGCAAAGACTGAGCCTGAGCTACGCGCTTTGCCTGAACGAAGCACGCGACGCAGCAGGGGAGACCCCCAGCACTAATCTTGAAGATTATGACGCGCTGGAAGCGGCTACTTATCTGGCCTGTTACATCACCTTCAGAGCCATCAAGGAAGCCGGGCGCTCACCCGCGGATGAGCGCGTGGAAAACTTCGATATGCTGGCGGTATATCAGGCCTTTGCCATGCTCGTGTATACCTATTTGACGCTACCGCTGGGCGATGAAGGCATAGAGCCGGATTACAAGGCTGCGGCCATCACCATCGCCCGTTCACTATTTGCTGAGCTGGAAAATGAAGAACTGGCCGAGATTATTGAATCAGGTAATCACAAGTATCAGCTCATAGGCGATGCCGAGGCTGAGCATTGGATGAATTACCGCCAGGATATCGAGAAGGTGCTGATTGCCTTTATTATCGCCGCCACCGATGAAGAAGCACCATTCGACAAAGAAGAACTGGTGCCCATGTTAGGGGCGCTACTCAGCATGCTGTGTGAGGCTTTCGCCAGCGAATAAAAAATGGGGGCATAAGCCCCCATTTGTTTATTGATGGATTTAATTAGGTGTTGAACTAGGCCGCCAGGCTCAGGATGCCGCCACTAGAGGTCTGTTCACCACCATTGTTGGCGTTAGGGCCATAGGTAGTGTTGAGCAAAGCGGTTTGACGCTCGGCCGCTTGTTGCGCCAACAGCCCATTGTCAGTGCCTGCATTCAGCGAACCATTATCCAAGACATCATTCTGCTGTTGCTGGAAGCTGGAGTTATCCTGAGTTGCTGTACCTGCTACGTTGGTATCAGCAGGCGTATTGGCTTGTGTAGTGGTGGCGCTGTTATCTACCGGAGGATTCTGCTGTAGATAAGCAAAATCTTCCTGAGGGCTTACCGTACCATCAAGATTGGTATCCGCAGGTTCAAAACTGGTGACCGGAGCACTGCTGGTGTTGCTGGTGTCACTATTCCCGGTCTGCAACTGTACTGCAGGGTTGGCGACAGCAAATTCAGGCTCGGTATTTTCTGCCTGAGCAGCTTGCGCCTGGGCAGTATCAGCAGCCTGAGGTGGTGCCAGGCTCTCGATAATACGCTGTGAATTCAGCTGTTCATTCAACTCACCCAGCAGGTTGTTGCTAGAGGTGCTGAGTGCGGAAATAAAGGGACGTACCTCGGTGACATCACTCAGGGCTTCAGGGTTGCCTCTGGAGTTAAACGCAGTGAGGTCATTCACCGCCGCTTGCACTTCGGCAATATAGCCGGGCGAGCTCGGGTCTAGCCTGGGCGTGGCCGGAGCGGTGAGCGTTGGGGTAACACTGTTTAGGGCGGGGATTGCCATGTTGTTCTCCTTGTTGGTCGCCAGTCTGGGGAGTCATTACCTCAAACCTGAAATTACCAAGGACTTCAAAACCTTAGGATTGCGCCTGCAAAGCATAAAAGCTCAAGCCACAAAAACTATTGCTCAACTTGAACTATTGCTTAACTTGAAACTTGCAGTACGCGCCATGCTGTATCGCTAGACTAGTCATGACCGAATACTCTTGATGAGCGATTATTGGGCTATGCAGCGGGCGAAAATACAGCGCTTGATATTAGTGACAACTACTAATATCTCAGGTTCATTTTATTAACGATTTTGGAAAATTACAAGCCTGTTAAGTACTTAGCTGAAATTGGAGCTTGTCTGGCGACATGTTTTTTGAGGTGGGATAGGCTGGAAAGCAAGCCAGGCGCGCACGGGAGCAGATTGCCCCCGGCGCGGAAGATTGGCTCAAGTATTAATACTTACAGTACTAATACTTAGAGTACTGATGCTTAAGCCGCTATGCTCAAGCTGCTGCTGGCGTTGCCACTAGTTTCGCCATAAGCCGAAATCAGCTGGGCAATCTGCTTGCTGATATTGTCCAGGCCAGCGCTATCACTGCGCTGGCTGGTATTCGCGCTTTCAGTCTGGCGCTGGTATTCCATGGCTTCCTTGGCGCTGACTTTGCCATCCTCATTGGTATCGGCCGCTTCAAAGTTCTCTGCCACCTTGCTCATCAGGCTGGCGAGATTGGTATCGGTGGTGGTGGAGGCTATGCTTTCCAGTTCATCCTGGGTATAACCTTCGTCGTCCTCATCACTGGCAGGCGGTGGTGGAGGCGGCATGCCGCCTTGCACACGCAGATTGTCGAATTGGCTATTGAGCTCGCTGAGCAACTGGCTGACACCAGAGGTGAGCTCTTCTTGCGTGACTTTGCCATCGCTGTCGCCATCCAGGCTGCTAAATAGCTCACTGACATCACTGCTGCCGTTCTGGCTCAGTGCAGCAAACGCGCTTTGCAAATCGCTTTCGGCAATATAGCCCTTGTTGTTACTGTCTAGCTTGCTGAACAGTGAACTGGAAATTTGTGCTGCGCTGCTACCCAGGCTGCTGATCATATTATTCTCCTTGTTGGTTTCGGCGGTTCAGGGCCAGCTTCACGCCCTTAAGTGCTGTAACGGCCAGCATGCCTCAGGATTGCCCCCGCAAGGTGTAAAGCCGGGTAAAGCTGTGTAAAACCAGTGCTGTGGCAGGATTGCAGCTCTGCAAGTCTCATGGTCTAGCCTCTGCTAGACCATGATGCCAGGTTTTCCATGAGGTACAGCGCCCGTGGGCAGGTGCAGCAGTAGGGGGAGCAAAACTGGTTTAAGGGGGACGTGTAAGCTGCTGCTGGGCTTACTGCTCTGTTTCCTGACCTGGGGGTAGCGCTTTGCCTGGGCCAAACTCGCTGCCATGTCCATCCGCTTTAGGGGGTCGAAAGCCGGGTGGCAATGGGCGCTGCTGTTCATGAAATCTTTCCGCTTCTGCCAGCTTAACTAGTTGCTCAGGGCTGAGCAGGGCGCGGATACGCGCTTCGGTGCTGATCCGGGCAAACAAGGCCTCACCCTGCAAACGCCCGATATTGCTGCTCAACTGCTTGGCCTTGGCTTCATCAAAAGCGCTAGTACCTGCCGTGGGGTTAGTCACAGCAGCAGACAGCAGTTTGGCGAGTGCGTCCTGCTGTGAGCGTTGTTGCTTGAAGTTATCACGCATCAGCGGCATTTGGCTGTGCAACAGGCTGAAAATCTTGTCCTGCTGGGCGTCAGTAAGCGCCAATCGCGCAAACTGGGGTGGCAAGCCAGGTAGTTCCAGCTCGGCAGGCCTGCCCAGGCCAGCGGGTTTTAGCGGGCCTGGGGGCGGAGGTTCTGCGTGGGCAGGGAGTGAGGCCAAGGTCACGCTCAAGGTGATGCTAATGGCGATACTCATTGCGGGATAGGCCAGGATTTGGGCGGTTTTTATCATGGGGTTCCTCAGGTCAGTCAAAGTGAATGTCCGAGAAATTCTGCTGCTGCACGCTGTAAGCTGCTGTTAATTATCAGTAAAGAAAGGTAAATCTGCGCCTGCGCGGTTCTGCTTATGCGGTGTAGACGATATGATGACAACATCCTTAAACCCATGAAGCGCTGATGACTAAAGTATTGTTGATAGACGACGACGTCGAGCTGGTCAAACTGATCCGCGAATACCTGCTGCAAGAAAACTTTGAAGTGGAGACCGCGCATGATGGCGAAACTGGCGTGGTCTACGCGGAATCGCTGGCACCGGATTTAGTGGTGCTGGATGTGATGATGCCCAAACTCAATGGCATAGAAGTGCTGCGCCGTATCCGCGCGGGTAGCAATGTGCCCATACTCATGCTGACAGCCAAGGGGGATGATGAGCACAGGATAGTGGGGCTGGAGCTGGGGGCTGATGATTACGTGCCCAAGCCCTGTACCCCCAGAGAGCTGGTTGCACGTATACGTGCGATATTGCGACGCATGGCCCCGGCCAGCCAGGATCAGCAGGCGCAGATCAGCGTGGGTGAGTTGACGATCTGGCCTGAGCGCCGCCTGGTGGAGTGGGCGGGTGAGCCAGTCAACCTCACCAGCACTGAATTCAACCTGCTGGAAGTACTGGTACGCCAGGCAGGCCGCGTGGTGAGCAAGAGTGATTTGTCTACCCTGGCGCTGGGCCGCCCTTTGTCGCGTTTTGACCGTACCATAGACGTGCACCTCAGCAGCATACGGCAGAAACTGGGCACCATGGCCGATGGCCGCCAGTGCATACAAACCGTGTACCGCATGGGCTATCAACTGATCAAGGAATAAGCGGCAAGCATCACTATGGGCAGGTTATTCTGGAAATTCTTTTTCTTCTTTTTGCTGGCACAAATGACCTCTATTGTCGGCGTCAGCCTGTTCTTCTGGTTTTCTGCACACCAGGATAGCCAACGTCTGGAGCGCGAGTTCCGCAGTGGCCCCACCGCCATGGCCTTGCTGGATGCTGCCGCGCAAACCCTGCACCACGGCGGGGAATCGGCCTTGCAAAACCTGCTGCAGCAATGGGCAAGCAAGCCCATGTCACAAGTTTATGCCGTGGATGAACAAGGCAATGAGTTGCTGCATAGACCCGTGCCGCCGCATATGTTGCAAATGCTGGATAAGCTGGAGAGCCATAAAGCCATCCTCAAGGAAGGTGGTGCGGATGGTAAATCCTTGCGTCTGTTTGTCCCCAGTTGGCCCGGGCCTGGGCAGGATAATCATCCTCCGCCTTTCCTTGGCAAGGACAAGGATGGCAGGCCGCTTATGCATGGCCCAGATATGCTCGGGCCAGGCATGGGGCCAGATCATCTAGGGCCGCCGCGTCTGGGGTCTTCACATATAGGTCCGGCACATATGGGACCACCACCGCATCGTGGGCCTATGTTCCCCTGGAACCCGGTATGGGCTGGGCTGATAGTCAGCCTGATATTTGCGGGCCTGCTGGCCTGGTATATCTCCAAACCCATCAAGCAGTTAAGTGCCGCTTTTCAGCGCGCTGCCAGTGGCAATCTCAAGGATAAAATCAGCCCGGTCATGGGCAGGCGCAGTGATGAACTTGCCGACCTTGGCCTGGGCTTTGACCGCATGGCCGAGCATCTGGATGCCTTGATGCAGGGACAAAAGCGCCTCTTGCATTACGTATCGCATGAAATGCGCTCACCACTGGCCCGCTTGCAGGTGGGCATAGGCCTGGCCAAGCAAAACCCAGACAAGCTGGATGCCACGCTGGACAGGATAGAGATGGAATCAGAGCGCATGGATAAATTGCTAGGCGAAGTGCTGGAGCTGTCACGCCTGGAGTCCGGCATGATGGCGCTGCGGCGTGAAAAAGTCGTGTTTAGAGAGTTGCTGGAAGGAGTGGTGGAAGATGCGCGCTTTGAGGCCAGTGCCAAGCACATTCATATCATCAGTGCCTTTGACCAGGATGTGGGTGAACCTGCGCAGCAGGAGAATGCCCAAAATGCAGCTCAGAATGCAGCCTTAAATGCCACGCTGGAAATTCAGCCCGACCTGGTCTATCGCGCGATTGAGAACGTCTTACGCAATGCACTCAAGTACAGCCCGGATTACAGTGAAGTACAGCTGCAAGCCCGGCTAGAGCCTGGCCGGGTGGTGGTCTCTATTCTGGATAGAGGGGCGGGCATTCCGGAAACCGAGCTGGAACAGATATTTCAGCCCTTCTACCGCGCAGATAGCTATGGCAGCGTGGCAGGGCATGGCTTGGGTCTGGCGATTACCAAGCAAGTCATGGACTTGCACAGCGGTGAAATCAAGGTATTTAACCGCATAGGTGGGGGCTTGCAGGTGGAATTGGCGCTGCCGTTCACCCCCCATGCCACTGTCTAGGGCTGGGCAGTTTCTGCTAGCCAGTGCGCAAACAAATCGCGGTAAGCCTGTATGCCGGCCTTGAGTGGGTAGCGTTGCAAAATAGTGACACGTGCTGCCTCGCGTAACGCCTGCATTTGGTCAGGGTGGGCAAACACGCGGTCTATGGCATCGGCAATCTCACGCTCAGAGAAGAAATCCACCAACAGGCCATTTTCACCATCGACAATCACTTCTTCCACAGGGGCTGTGCGTGAGCCTATCACTAGGCAGCCGCTGGACATGGCTTCCAGCATGGACCAGGACAGTACAAAGGGCACGGTCAGGTAAATATGGGCAGTTGATATCTGCAACACACGCAGGTATTGCTGATAAGGGATTTTGCCGAGGAAATGCACACGGCTTAAATCAAGTTTGCCTTGTAGTTCTGCCAGCATCTGGCCACGATACGTCTCACCTGCGGGCAGTTTGCGCCCATAGCTGACATCGTCACCGCCTATGATCAACACCCGGCAGTTGGGCCGTCTTTGCAATATTTCTGGCAGCGCGCGCATGAATACATGAAAGCCGCGGTAAGGCTCCAAATTACGTGAGACATAGGTGATGACTTCATCCTTGCGGGTCAAGGTCAGGCCGGAATCCAGCCTGACCCAGGCCGCAGGGTCAGGGCTGGCCGCATCGGTGTTGATGCCTTCATGTATCAGGTGAATCTTGTCGCGGTACACCGCCGGGTAAAGATTGCGCTGCCAGTGTGTGGGGCTGATGCCAGCATCGGCAGCCTCCAGCGATAACAGATTGGTAATGTTTTTGCTGCGTATGCGCAGCAGGTCATCCAGCACCAGAGGGTATTCCGGGTCGAATCCCGCATCCGCCCCCTGCGTATGATAGAAAAATTCAAAGAAGGTCAGCAGCGGCACCTGGGGGAAAATATCCTTGGGGAAGATAGCTTCACCCCAGCCCATATGCGCGACGATGATGTCGGGTTGGTAGCCACGCTCCTTGAGTTGCAGCAGTGCACGCGCTGCACTCTGGCCGCGGATAATGTGGTTTTCCACAGCGGCGAGATAGCCATGGACACCGGGGGTGTTATCCCGTGCGGGCTTATATTCCACGCGCTGCACGCCAGACATGCCAGGCGCATGTGGCTCGCACAGGCTGAGCACCTGGTGCTGCTCTTCATCGATCAGGGCCTGGGCAATATGGCGGAACTGCCCAGGGAAATTCTGGTGGATGAAAAGAATCTTCATGCTTAATCCGTTATGAATTGGCCATCGAGATAAAGCCAGTGCCCGGTCTGACGTATAAAGCGGCTGAGCTCATGCAGTTTTTCTGCCTTGCCTTGCACTTTGTAACGCGCAATGAATTCCACCTCTGCCTCCTCATCATTCGCCTCATCATCGCTATTAGCCAGTAGGCCATGACGCACAATCTTTAATCCCAGCCATTTGATGGGCTGATCCTGCTCCAGATTGAGGATGGTGGGGCGGGTGGAAGGGTGCCAGGTCCGCAGCAGATAATCTTCCAGCCCCAGGGTGTAGGCGGTATAGCGAGAGCGCATCAAGGCCTCGGCACTGGGGGCGGCATGACCTGCATGCCAGCGGCCGCAGCAACGGCCATAAGGCAGGTCATGGCCACAAGGGCAGGGCTGGCGTTCAAGCTGAGTAGGCTCTGGCTTCATGCGCCTTAGAATATCTCACGCGTCTCGAGGAATTCAATATCCGGGTAACGCTCCTGCGCCATTTGCAGGTTGACGCGGTTAGGCGCCAGGTAGACATATTCTTCGTTGCCATCCAGCGCCACATTGAAGCCATACTTGTCGGCTATCGCCTTCAGGTCGGCATCCGAACCGCGCAGCCAGCGTGCGGTAGCGCAATCAAAGGATTCAAACACCACGTCCACGCCGTATTCGTGCTCTAGGCGGTGGGCAACCACGTCAAACTGCAAAATACCCACCGCACCTAGAATCATGTCGTTGGACATTAGCGGGCGGAATAGCTGCGATGCGCCTTCTTCTGCCAGTTGCTGCAAACCCTTTTGCAGTTGCTTCATCTTCAGCGGGTTTTTTAGGCGTGCGCGGCGGAAGAATTCCGGCGCAAAAGAGGGGATTCCGATGAACTTGAGTTCTTCGCCCTCGCTGAAGGTATCACCGAGCTTGACCGTGCCGTGATTGGGAATGCCGATGATATCCCCGGCAAACGCCTCGTCGGTGGTGTTTCTATCTTGCGCCATAAAAGTAATGGCATTGTTCACCGCTAGCATCTTGCCGCTGGCCACTTGCTTGATTTTCATGCCACGCTCAAAGCGGCCAGAGCAAACGCGTAGGAAGGCAATACGGTCACGGTGCTTGGGGTCCATATTGGCCTGGATTTTGAACACAAAGCCGGAGAATTTTTCTTCGCTGGGGGCCACACTGCGGCTGGCGGTGCTGCGTACCAGCGGGGCAGGGGAAAGCTCAACCACGGCATCCAGCAGCGATTGCACGCCAAAGTTGTTGATGGCAGAACCAAAGAATACCGGGGTCTGTTTACCTGCGAGGTAGGCCTCTTTGTCAAAGGTGTTGGAGGCACCGCGCACCAGTTCTACGTCTATACGCAATTCCTCAGCCTGACGGCCTATCAACTCATCCAGCCTGGGGTTATCCAAACCCTTGATGGTTTCTGAGGTGCCTTTTTCCGCATGCGGGTCAAAGAAGGAAATGGTGTCGTTGTAAAGGTGATACACGCCACGGAAGCTCTTGCCCATGCCTATGGGCCAGGTCATGGGCGCGCATTGCATGCCCAGGGTGGATTCAATTTCATCCAGCAGCTCAATCGGCGCACGCGATTCGCGGTCCAGCTTGTTGATGAAGGTGAGGATGGGCGTATCGCGCATGCGACAGACATTCAAGAGCTTGATGGTCTGCGCTTCTACACCGTTGACCGAGTCAATCACCATCACGGCCGAATCTACCGCAGTCAGTGTGCGGTAGGTATCTTCCGAGAAGTCATCATGGCCTGGGGTATCCAGCAAATTAATCATGTGTTCCCGATAAGGGAACTGCATGACCGAGGATGTCACCGAGATGCCGCGTTGCTTTTCCAGCTCCATCCAGTCCGAGGTGGCATGGCGGGCAGCCTTGCGGCCACGTACCTCACCCGCAACCTGAATGGCGCCACCAAACCAGAGCAGCTTTTCGGTCAGCGTGGTTTTACCCGCATCGGGGTGAGAGATGATCGCAAAGGTGCGACGTCTATGGATTTCTTCGTTGAAGCTGGACATGTCGTGATAATCAGGCTGAGCGCAAAGCCGCCATTTTACCTTTTTAGTGCCCTGATGACGCTGCATTTTGTGTAACTGTTATTCAATGCGCCAGCTTGTAGGCAAAAATGACATTTTTTACCTGAAAACCCGCAGGAATGCGTCATGACAAGTCGCTAAGAATCAAGCTGTCGGTGTAACATACTATGACAAATGTCATACCATGCATGAAATGTTGTTTCCTATAATGATCGGCAGATTCATATTGGTCATGCATGTTGATCTTCTGCCAAGGTATGGACCAAATATAACTGTGCTCTGATCAAAATAAAGATCTTATAAAAGCAAGAACATACAAAGTGGTATCCAAGGTAGCCACTTGTCAGGGTTGTGATTAAACCGGGGTAATTAAATCAGGGTGCGGTATTTTGCAGAGTGACCAGAATCATGTGTTAGACATCTTGCCGCGTCTGAGGCAGGCCACCGCGGCATTGCACCGCGAGGTAGACAGCCTGGCCCCCCTGGGCCAGCCCAACCCCAGCCTGGCGGAGTATCTGGCGCAATTGCAATTCAATTATGTGTGGATGCGTGACTTGCAGGCCGCATTGACCTTGGCGGGTCAATTACCCGCAGAGTGGCTGGCACACAATGCACTATGCCTGCAGCAATTGCAGCAGGATTTGGCGGCGGGCGTGGCCAATATAGATAAGGCCAGCACAGGCACTGCCAACAATGTCACGGCAGACGATGCCATCACGCAAAGCGCAGCTCATTTACCCCATGCACTCCCGCACGCGCTGGCTTTACCGCAAGGCCTGGGTGCCAGTTGGGGGGCGCAATACGTTATTGAAGGTTCTTTCCTCGGCAGCAGCGTGCTGTATCAGCGCCTGCGTCCCAGCTTGCCTTTAGATTGCCCCATGGTGTTTTTCAGCGCCAGACACGCCAGCACGGGCGAGCGCTGGCGCAGTTTCAAGCAGGCGCTTGAGTCCCACCTCTTAAGCGATACCATGACGCAGGAATCACGCCTGCGTGAGGCCGAGCAGGGGGCCAAAGCCGCTTTTGCTCATTTCCTGAATATCCTGCAGGCGCAGCCTGCTATGGCAAGTGCTAAGGCAAGTGATGAACGCCAGCGTTACGCTTGATAACTGCGATCAGGAACCTATCCATATCCCTGGGCTGATTCAGCCGCATGGGGTGCTGCTGGCCATAGATCTGCAAGGCAGGCTCACGCATTACAGCATTGGGGCAGAGGCGGTACTGGGGGACTTGCCCGCGTTGGGCGAGGTGCTGGCCGAGCAGCATTTAACCCGCGCTCATGATGGCTATGTGCTGATTGCTGAATACTGGCAGGCAGTGCTGGGTGGTGAAAGCTTCACCCAGACCCATGAGCTGAACATACAAGGCCATGGTCTGAAGTTTGACCTGGTGCTGCATGTAAACCAGGGGCTGGTGATTGCCGAGTTTGAACTCAGGCTGGCCAATGATAAAAGCATCAACATTTATTCGCTCAAGGCGCAAAAGGCCATCAATGGCATCAAGAGCCAGCGCAGCATAGATGCGGTACTGCATGTAGCGGCGCAGGAGTTCCGCGCCTTGACAGGCTTTGATCGGGTAATGGCCTATCGCTTCCGCCATGATGGCAGCGGCGATATTGTGGCCGAAGCCAAGCGTGAAGACCTGGATAGCCTGGTGGGGCGCAGATACCCGGCCAGTGATATTCCGGCGCAGGCCAGGCGCTTGTATATAGAAAACACCTTGCGCCTGATTGTTGATGTGGGCAGTCAACCCGTGCCAGTGATCAAGGCCGCAGACACGCCGCCTTTGGACATGAGCCGCAGCATGTTGCGTAGTGTTTCACCCATTCATATTGAATACCTGCGCAATATGGGGGTGCATGCCTCCATGAGCGTTTCTATTGTGCTGAATGGCAAGCTCTGGGGCATGATGGCCTGCCACCATATGACAGCGCATCAGGTGCCTTATTCCATACGCATGGCCTGTGACGTGTTGTGCATGATCTTGGCTAGTACGGTACAGCAACTGGAAACCCATAGCATTGCTGCCAGACAAGTGGCGAGCGCCAAGCAGCGTGCCGACCTGGTGATGCGCTTTGCCGAAGCCGATGAGTTGTCTACAGTGCTGTTTTCCAGCCTGGAGCAATTACGCGAAGTGATTGCCTGTGATGCCATGGTGCTGAGCTATGGCCGCAAGATTCATGCAGCTGAAGGCGCACCCACCACGCTGGCGCGCCAGTTGGTGCAATGGCTCAATGATGGCATGGACAAGACCGATTTCTACCATGCCTCTGCGCTGGAGCAGGTGCCCGAGGAATTGCATGCGGAAATGGCGGATTTTTGCGGCATTCTGGCCATCAATATCGATAAGGTGAATGCCAGCTGGATCATTCTGCTGCGCCGTGAACAGATACATACCATCAACTGGGGCGGCAAGCCGGAAAAGAACTATGTCCCCGGGCCTTTGGGGCCACGGCTGACACCGCGCGGCTCGTTTGAAGAATGGAAAGAAACCGTCAAGGGCCAATGCGAACCCTGGAGCACGGCAGACCTCAATGATGCGCGTGACTTGCAGCATGAGCTGTTAAAAGTGTGCAATGCGCGCAATGCAGAAACCGAGCGTACGCGCATTCAGTTGATGGCGGTGCTAGGGCATGATCTGCGTGACCCGCTAAATTCAATCAGCATGGCAGCGCAGTTGATGGAGATGCAATCTGGCTCCTCACGCATGAGTGAGCGTATCAAAAACTCCAGCGGCCGTATGCAGCGTTTGGTGACTCAGGTGCTGGATATGACCAGGCTACAAACCGGGCTGGGGCTGAATCTGGTATTCAATGAAATTGATGTTTCTGCCTTGCTCAGCGACCTGGTCGAGGAAAACCTCACGGCCTACCCGGATGTGGCGGTACGCACTTATATTGAACCCATGGTGATGGCGCAGATTGATAGTGACCGCGTGTCGCAGGTGATTTCCAATCTGCTCAGCAATGCCCGCCATCATGGTGAATTGGCGGGTGGCGTGACGGTGAAGTTACGTAGCGAACCACAGCTATTGCATATCAGCGTGCATAATAGCGGCCAGCCTATCGCTGATGATATTGTTGATGTGCTGTTCAACCCTTTCAAGCGCCAGGCATTGCCCAATGCGCGCAATCGCAACGGTTTGGGCCTGGGCTTGTATATCGCCAATGAGATTGTCAGAGGCCATGGCGGGGTAATCAGCTATCGCTTTGAAGATGGCGAAATTGTGTTCAATGTCGAATTGCCGCTACAGCGGTAATGAGGGGATAGAGGTTTGAGTGAGCAGGCTAAAAAAGTATTGATTGTCGAGGATTATCAGGCGGCAGCCGAGACTTTTGTGGAGTTGTTGGAGATGCTGGGCTGTGAAGCCGAATATGTCATGTCCGGGGCTGACGCGCGTGCAGCAGTTGCAGAGCAGGATTACGCCATCGTGTTTATGGATCTCAACCTGCCGGATATCTCAGGCCTGGCCCTGGTCAATGAATTACGTGACTCTCTGGCAGCGGAGCGCATGCCGCGTTTTGTCGCCGTCAGCGGCTTTGCGCAGGCAGATATAGCAACAGAAAACCGTGCCGCGTTTGATTTTTATCTGGAAAAGCCTCTGGATATAGGCCGCCTAGATCATATTTTGCAGGCCAGCTAGTGCCGTCAATTGATTCATGAACTCAAGCCAGAAACCCAGCACCCTCTCTAAACCAGATAAGCTCAAGCCTGAGCAAACGGATGTGCTCTCTGCGGCTGAGCACGGACAGGTCAATCTCGACAACCATATTAATCCGGAAAACCACAACCACTGGATAATTGCAGGCATCAAGCATGAGATTTTCATGCGTGTGTTTCCTTCGCTACGGCACGGGCTGGTTGGCCCCATCTCAATAGCCCGCATGAGCATTTCCATCGTGCGCCGTCTGCTGGCACGCGGTGATGCCAGCCTGACCTCGCTCAATGAGCCTGTAGAACGTATAGATCAGCAGTTGGCTGAGGCAGTGCTGGGCATACGTAATTTGCAGAACTGGGAGCCAGGCAGCAAGCCGCAAACGCAACAGCTGGTAGAGATCATCAGTGAAGGCATGGCCTTGATGACTGCACCGCTCGCCATGCGTGAAATTGTGCTGGATTACGTGACGGAGGCCAGCGCAGCAGAACAGAGTGTTAGCAACCCTTCGGCATTGCTCTACACTTGGCTAGGCGTGTTGTGCTATTTCCAGGATAGCCTGCAACAAGCCTGCACACTCAATATCGTGTTGCAAGCGCAATCACTGACGGTGCGGCACGATATCAGCGCAACATCCAACGCGCGTGCAAGCGGTAGGGCGGCTAACGCCAAGGTCATTGCCAGGGCCATAGACAAGGATGCGCTGGTGGCCTTGGCCAGTGCAGGTGATTTTGCCTTGAGCTTACAGCCAGATGGTCTAGAGCTGACCTGGGACTAAGGTTAGCCAGGCCTTAACCAGGCCATTTCAGCCGGGTCATTTCTTAGTCATGTCATTTCTTAGCCAGGTCATTTCTTAGCAGAGCAGGGGTCTGGGCTTGATCGGGGTGCTGTAGTAATCCGCCAGGCTGGCCAGCATATGCTCGTCATAAATCGTCAACGCGTTGTTATCTATGCTGTGCAGGCCGAGCTTTTCCAGCTTGCGCAAGGTTTTGTTGGTATGCGCCAGCGATAAACCCAGGGCATCGGCAATCTCTTGCTGTGTCAAAGGGAAGGGAATGGTCTTGCCGGGAATCGGATAGATGGCCTTGTAGCGTTTGTATAGATGCAGCAGCAACATGGCTACGCGCTCCAAACCATTGCGCGCGCCTACATTGACCAGATTGTCATCCACAATTTTTTCTTCCTGCGCGCACAGCCAAGTGATGTCATACGCCAAGGCCGGGTGTTTTTCATACAACTGCCAGAGTTGCTGACGGTTAAGCTCGCACAGGGTGACTGGTGTCAGCGCCTGCACATTGTTATTGCTGATATCCAGCAAGTTTTGCTGCAAGCCTATGATATCGCCAGGAAAAAGAAAATTCAGAATCTGCCGATTGCCATTTTTAAGGGTTTGGTGACGGAAAGCCCAGCCATCCATCAAGGTGTATAGCTGCGTCGGCGTCACACCTTCTTCAATGATCATCTTGCCTGCCGCCAAATGGACATCCCTGAGTTTCAAGGCCTTGATAAAGGTCAGTTCCTCGGCAGTGTTGCGCTTAAAGCTGGCTTGCTGGCGCAGATACTGGCTTAAATCATCCATGGGGCGTCCAATTGAAGAAAGTGCGGTTGAGATGAGGTGGGATGTAGTAATGCATCAATCATATAGCGGGGTTGGTTGAATAGCTAATTGGGCAGAGTTGTTAAAGTTAGTTTCTAGATAGATTGAATTCAAGTCACTAAGTTTCCAAGCCGGCGAGTACGCTGAACTGGGACATGGGATAGTGCATAAAAAATGCTGAATTCAGCGGCGTGTGGAGGCGCACGGACTTCTCTGAATTAGGATATTTCAAAATTATCATTTAAAGCATTTTTACTAAATTTTAAGCGATTTTCACAACTTTTACGCTACTTGATTAGCCATTGTGGACTAAGCAACGGAATTATTCTGACGGGGCGGTGTATGTTACTAAGAGATGCATTTATCACATAACACCTGACCACGGGAGTGAGCCCCAAAATGCCTGGCGTCGTACTTGCAGCCAATGTGCCTAGCAGAAAATATATAGCCAGTTTTGATCATCATTTTGCCGCGTTTGAAATTCTGGATGATGTGACTTTATTGGTGGGTGATCTCATCCTGGGCTGCTTTTGGCAGCTTGGGCTGGAAACTTTTGAGAACGAAGCTGGCTTGAAGTTTGAGGTTAATGTTGCGCTGGTGTCGCAGCATGAAGCCGATGTTTTTGAATGGCTGGCGCTATAGTTGAACTGCTCGGCGGTACTTAATATGGTTTGCATTATGCAAGCCTAATAGTTTATTGCTGAGTGAAACTCAGGCCCCCAGCTGATGGTCACTCCAGAACCATCACAAGATCTGGGGACTGGCATGCTGAACCGTAGAGATCGCGCTGATATATTACTGTTGGCCATTGCATTCACAGTATTGCTGGTACTGGGGCTGGGTCTGATTTATTTCCTCATGATTACTCCGGTGAGATAGCGTCATGAAGCGTAAATTACCAGGACATTCCCTGCATCAGGTCACTCACACCATTGTTGAAATTTTCATCATTGCCTTCTTGATTGGCCTGCTGGGTTTTATTGCTTATGTGGCCATGAGCTAAAGGCAACGTTAATGCATTGCTAAAGCCAGGCGCAGCGATGGCTAGGCAGAAATAAACCTCAGCATCCAGAAAATATCCCATTCATGTCATTAGCAAGCGCTTGAGATATCATCACTGTTGGTCTAATCGCAGCTCTTCTGTTCACCAACGAAAGCATTCAGATGAAATCAGCTTATGCGCTTGCCTTGCTACCTGTTTTTTTGCTGCCATGCAGCGTGCAAACCAGCCAGGCACAGGATACCGAGTGGCCTAGTTATGGCCTGGATTACAGCAATCAGCGCTTTGCCCAGATAGCACAAATCAATCGTGGCAATGTGCAGCAACTGACCACGGCCTGGTCTTATAAAAGTGGCGTCAAGGCAACATTCCAGGCTAGCCCCATCATGGTAGATAAAACCATTTACCTTTCCTTGCCGTTCAATGACGTGGTGGCGCTGGATGCTGTGACAGGCAAACAGCGCTGGCGTTACAAACATGAGCGTATCAAGGATTACCCGCTATGCTGTGGGCCAGCCAACCGTGGTGTGGCGGTAGCTCAAGGCAAGGTATTCATAGGCACGGTGGATGCCAGATTGATTGCGCTGGATGCCAAGACTGGCAAGCGTTTATGGGATATTCAGGTGGCGGGTAGCAGCAGCGCGCATGGCGAGTCAGCTTCTCAGTTGGGGGATGCCGCCGCCTTCAAGAGTGCAGGGGTTTCTGGCCAATCTGGCGTAGGCATTGCCATGGCGCCGCTGGTGTATCAAGGCAAGGTGCTGGTAGGCGTCACCGGAGTGGGCTATGGTCTGCATCTGGATGCCGATAGAGAAAACAAACCGCTGGGGGCGGTGGTGGGTTTCCCAGGCAACTATGGCAGGCCGGGCTTTATCGCCGCTTATGATATCAATAGCGGGCAACGTATCTGGCAGTTTGACACCATTGCCCCTAGCCATTGGGAAGGCGAATTCAGGCAAACCACCCCCGATGGTGTGCCCCTGCACCGAGACATTGGCCAAGAAAAAGCCGACCTGGATAAATACCCTGATGCCGCCAAGTTTGGCGGTGGCTCGGCCTGGTCTACCCCGGCGATTGATACCCAAAACGGCCTGCTCTATTTCGGCACGGGCAACCCCTCGCCACAAATGGATGGCACCTCCAGGCCGGGAGATAACCTCTACACCGTCTCCCTGGTGTGCCTGGATGTGAACAATGGCAACATCCGCTGGCATTTTCAGCAAGTGCCGCACGATCAATGGGGCTACGATGTTTCCAGCCCACCTGTGTTATTCGATTATCCGCATAACGCGCAACTCATCCCCGCAGTAGGTCACGCCGCCAAGACTGGCTGGTATTACATCCACAACCGTCTTACAGGTGAGTTGCTGCGCAAATCCGACGAGTTTGTTGAGCACCACAATATGTTTGCCAACCCTTCGCCTGAAGGGCAAGTGATCTGGCCAGGAGTGCTGGGTGGCATCAACTGGTCACCCACCTCGGTGGATAAAGCCAGCCTGACTGCCTATGTCCCGGCGATACATTGGCCAGTGAAATACCTCAAGCAAACCATCCCCGCCAGCCAAGACAAACCTGCCGTGCATTACACCAGCATGGAGCCGCTAGGCGATGCGCCGCGCTGGGGTTTGTTGTCTGCACTAGACCTTAAAACCGGGAAAGTGCAGTGGCAAGCCAAGACAGAACAACCGCTGGTGGGCGGCGTACTGGCCACGGCGGGTGGCTTGATTTTCATGGGCGAGGGCAATGGTCGCTTCAATGCCTATGATGCCCAGAGCGGCAAGGTGTTGTGGCAAGACAAGTTTGAGGCTGGCGTCAATGCCCCGCCTATCAGCTATCAGATTGATGGCGTGCAATATGTGGCGGTGGCGTCAGGCGGCAACCAGATTTTTGGTTTTAAGACCGGGGATGAGTTCAGGGTGTATAAATTGAAGTAAGTCTGTGCCTGGAGTGTTGGTAACAGCCTCTATTGCGGGAGCAGGTATCAAGACCACCAAGTCTCCCGCTATCAAAGATACACAGAGCACTAATGTGTCCCCCCATGTCCTCGCACAGTCTTCCCCCAGTTCCACTCACTCCCGTGTGATTGCTCAGCACAAAACACTAGTGCTGATATAGTCATGCTACCCATGTTGTTCAATCAGCAATTAACGCATTGATATTTAATGGGTTAATGCTATGTATTTGATTTTATCCTGATTTTTTGGCAGGCATAAAATTTGCCCCTTTTTAGTGCACATCACTCACTTAAAAAGGAAAAAATCAACAATGCCAACGCAGAAGTTTTCTGATTGCAGCGTGTCACCAAACCCCAGGGCTATCTTCAAACTGTCACTTGCCAGCCTGCTGTGCTGGTCTGCGCTGATGGGCCCAGCCTGGGCGGCGGAGGAGCTTAACAAGAATCTGGATGAGGCGACAGCCAAAGAAGCCAAGGACGACGCCAGGGAAGCGGAAGGTGCGCGTTTGCAATCCGTGGTGGTGACCTCGCAAAAACGTGCTGAAAATGCGCAGGATGTGCCTATCCCGATTACCGTGATTGGCGGTGACAAAATCAAGGATACGGCCTTGTCTTCTGCCTCGCAGATAGGCAATTACATCCCCAATCTCTCTGCCGAGCGTAATAATGGCCATGGCTTGCCCAGATGGAATCTGCGTGGGCTGTATACCGGAGACCCCTCAGGCACCACGGTTTCACCACTGGGTGTGTATTACGACGATATTTATATCTCCAATGTCACCGCCGCCAACCGCCCTTTGTTTGACCTGGAGCGAGTGGAGGTTTCGCGGGGGCCGCAGGGCACTTTATGGGGCCGAAATAGCACAGGGGGCGCGCTGAATTTTATCTCTAAGAAGCCTACCTTTGAGCCGGATGGCTATGTGAAGCTGGATGGCGGCAGCTATGACAGGCGCAGGATAGAAGGTGCGATAGGCGGCGCGATTCTGGATGAGCGGCTGGCGGGGCGTATTGCTTTTTATGATGAAAACCAGGATGGCTTTGGCAAGAATGTATTTGGCGGCGACAGCCGCCGTGGCAAGCTGGAAGATCAGGCTTTCCGGGCGCAACTGCTGGCCAAGCTCAGTGAAAACCTTGATACCCTGCTGACGGTGCACCACCGGGAATATAAAACCGAAGGTGTGCTGGCGCGCGCTACCCGTTATGGCACGCGCGCCAATGGCGCAGACCAGTACGGCTTTATAGGCACGCCTGGGCTGACCAATGCCAATATCAATGGCAGGGCGCCACTGGTGACGCAAGAGGGCATTAGTAACCGACTGAACTGGCAGCTGGGCAAGCTGGAGCTGACCTCCATCACCGCCCTCGATGACTATCGCTCGCGCGCCCGGGGTGATACAGATGGTGATGGTGGGCCATATGACTTGCAGCGTAGCTGGGCAGGGGTGCAGCGCAGCAAGCAGATATCGCAGGAGTTGCGTCTGGCTTCGCCACGCGAGGACAGATGGAACTGGCTGGCAGGTTTCCATTACTTCCGGGAAGATGCCTCGCAAAGCAGTGCCTCGGCCAGCTTGCCCAACCCTTATACCGCCAACAACTTTGACCGTTTGGGCTGGGATCAGAAAACCACCAGTTATGCCTTCTTTGGCAGCAATACCTTTAACTTCACAGATAAATTCAACCTCACCTCAGGCCTGCGCTGGTCTTCAGAAACCAAGAGCATTAATTTGCTGAGAAGAACCAGCAGCAACGCCACCTTCAGCAACCTCAACCAGTGGTGGAATTATTCATCGGTGAGCAGCCCGCTGGTGACCGCTGCTGTGCAGGATGAGGAAAAAACCTGGCGCGACTGGAGTTGGGATATCACGCCTGCCTATAAGGTAAATGACAATCTGCGGGTTTACTTCCGCTATGCGCGGGGGTTTCTTTCCGGTGGCTTTAATGGTGGGGCCAATAATCAGCAGGCTGTAGGCCTGGTGAACCCGGAATACCTCACGGATTATGAAGTGGGGCTGAAGTCAGAGTGGCTGGATGGGCGGCTTAATTTCAATGCCAATGCCTTTTACTATGACTACAAGGATATCCAGACCAATGTGCAGTTTGTCTTTAACAACCGCTATACCTCATTCCGCACCAACGGCGCCAAAGGCAAGGTTTGGGGCACGGAGTTTGAGCTGAGCGCCTTGCCACTGGATAACCTGCGCGTCAACGCGGCCTTGTCACGCCTGCATACGGAATATACTGACTTTGTCACCGCCAATGGCACCGATTACACCGGGGATGAGTTTGGGCGCTCACCAAAATACAGCCTGATTTTGGGGGCCAATTACAAGATTCCGCTAGCGGGTAAAAATGCGCTGGTGTTTGACACCAACTGGAACTACCGCAGCCCGCAATGGTTGTCGATAGATCACACCAACAAGGCGTTCAGGGATGATTCACGCGTGTTGGGTCAGGCCAGTGTTTCTTACCTGATCAATGATGGTGATATCAAACTGACGGCTTATGTCGATAACATCACCGACAAGCGCTATCTGGCAAACTCTGCACCGGGTGGGTATAACACGGGTAACTTTACCTATGCCGAGCCGCGCACCGTGGGCTTCTCGCTGACCAAGCAGTTCTTTTAGACCTTAATTATTTAATCCCTAAATATTTAACCCATAAATACCGCCCTGCGTGATGCAGGGCGGTTGGCTTTTAGCGACGCAGGCTGTTGCCTGTGCACTCACGCCTGCATAACCGCGCCTGCATAATCGGCCGCTATTCCTGATACACGCCCAGCGCCTGCAGCAACTGCTGGCGTAGCTGGTCAAAGCCGGCATTGCCCCGGCTGCGTGGGTGTTCAAGGCTGATGCGGGCATCTACCGCCACCTTGCCATCTGCCAGTACCAGCACACGGTCTGCCAGTTGTATCGCCTCATCCACATCATGCGTGACCAGCAATACGGCAGGTGTGTAGCGCTGGCAGAGTGACTGCACAAGGGCCTGCATTTTGAGGCGGGTCAGGGCATCCAGCGCGGCAAAGGGTTCATCCAGCATCAGCAGTTGCGGTTGGCGGATCAAGGCTCGCGCCAGCGCCACGCGTTGCGCCTCACCGCCTGAGAGGGTGCTGGGCCAGGCATCTTCATGGCTGGCCAGCCCCACTTCAGCCAGGGCGTTTTTAGCCGCCCTGCGCGTGTCATCATCTATGGGCAGGCCCAGCAGCACGTTGGGCAGCACGCGTTTGGATTCAATCAGCCTGGGTTCCTGAAACACCACGGTGCGCACTGGTGGCACCAGCACTTCGCCAGCATCCACAGTTTCCAGCCCGGCCAGTATGCGCAGCAAGGTGGTTTTGCCACTGCCGCTTTTGCCCAGCAGGGCGACAAACTCACCTTCATGAATATCCAGCGAGAATTGATCCAGCACTTTTTTGACGCTGAATTGCTTGCTGGCCTGCTTGACGTGCACGGCGACAGGTAATGTGTGTTGACTCATGTTCTTTCCTTGTGCGCGCGGCGCCAGGGCATGCTGATACGCTCAATCAGCTTGACGAGAAAATCGGTGCCCAGGCCAAACAGCGCATAAATCACCACGCAGACTATCAGCACCTCGGTGCGGAAATATTCCTGCGCTTGCAGCATGAGAAAACCTATGCCCTGGGTGGTGTTGATGACTTCCACACCTATCAGCGCCAGCAGCGCCATGGACATGGACAGGCGCAAGCCCGCCATGAGGTAGGGCAGGGCAGCGGGGAGGTGTATTTCGGTGATCATGGCCCAGCGCGAGAGGCCGAAGATCTTGGCCGCCTCAATAATCTTTCTATCCACACTGCGCACGCCAGTGTAGGCGTTCAGATACATGGGCTTGGCCGAACCAGCAGCAATCAGCAGAATTTTGGAAGATTCACCTATGCCAAACCAGACGATCAGCAAGGGAATCAAAGCAAGGAAAGGAATGGCTCTGAACATCTGAAAGCTGGGGTCTATCAACTCTTCACCCAGCTTGCTCAAGCCCGCGGTAATGCCCAGCCACAGCCCAAAGCTGCCGCCCAGCAGCAGGCCCAGGCCAGCGCGGGAAAGCGAGATAGACAGGTGGTGCCAGAGCACGCCGGACTCAGCCAGGCTCCAGGCGCTTTTGAGCACCACCCAGGGCGGGGCGACAATATTGCTAGCTATCCAGCCATAAAACGACCCCAGACTCCACAGCGAGACTATCAGCAGCGGCACCAGAAAGCGCAGGCCCAGGCTAAGGCCGCGCTTGCGGCTGGCGTCGTGCAGAGGCTTGGGGGTTTCCAGCGCATGCGTGTTTGTCGAGTGCTTAAAACCAGTGGCTGCCGATGTTGGCTCGCCAGCGTGCAAATCTTGACTCATTGCCGCAGCACCCAGTCATCCACCGAGAAGTTGGATTGTGCCACCTGGCTTTGCAGGCGGAATTCCAGCAGTTTTTTCAGCGCTTCTACGCCTTCTTCCGAAATCGGCCTGTCTTCATAATTAATGCCTGTGGTGGTGCGCGCGTTTTCCAGCGTGTAACCCGTGGAGTCAGCTATCCACTGATAATAGGCTTCAGGGTCGCCCTGTATCGCTTCTATACCCGTCTTGATACCGCGCCAGAAGGCGGCAGCAAACTTCGGGTTGGCGGCCAGAAAATCTTCCCGCGCCGTAATCACGCTGACAATCTTGCCTGAGGAGGGCACATCACCCAGCTTGCCTATCAGCGTCAGCCCGTGCTGATCTACCCATAGCTTGCCTATGGATGCAGAAGTGACATAGGCATCCAGCTGATTGTTTTGCAGCGCGGGCAGGGCAGCGCTACCGGGCAGTTGGGAATATTTGATCTCCTGCAGTTGCAGGCCTTGGGCTGCGGTTTGGAAGGCATAGTCAAAGGTGGAGCCAAACAACAGGCCCACACGCTGGCCGCTCAGGTCTTCCAGGCGTTTGGGGCCACCCTTGCGGCCCACCACCCAGAATGAGGATTCAATCATGTGCGGGCTGGTGACAAACAGCACCCTGTGCTTGTCACCGCGTGCGCGCGACAGAACGGCGGGGGAATCCCCGGTGGTGGCCAGCTCGGCCTGACCGCTCATCATGCCCAGCAGCGATGCAGCAGTACGCGGAAAACCGACAATGCCATCAAAGCGGAAGCCGGCATCACGCAGTTCTTGCTGGAAAGTGCCCAGATGTATTGCATAACCCAGCGGCCCGCCAGTGCGCAGAGTTTTCTCCAGCTTGTCTGGGTTGCCCACCGCCACGCCCGCAATCTTGAAGCCCACCAGGCCTTGATCCTGCCCAGTAGAAGCCTGCTGTTGTTTGTTCCAGACGTATACGCCTATGGCGCTGAACAGCACCAGGGCGATGATGATCCAGCGCAATTTGCCGCTGGTGAATAATGACTGCTTGCTCATATGCTGACTCCCTAGAACCTGTAAGTGGCTGAAACGCCGAAGGTGCGCGATGGGCCGTAGGAGAATAGGCCATTGATCAGGGATGTATTGCGGTAAGCCTTATCAGTGACGTTAAGCGCATAGAAACGGACTTCATATTTGTTATTGGCGGCGAGGTAGCCCGTGGAGAGGTTGCCCAGCCAATAGCCTTTCTCAATCAGGTCTGCACTAGTTTGATCCGTAGCATTGAAATAGGCCTTGCTGCGGTAGGCCCAATCAGTGTTGAACACCAGCGCTGCGCCATTGCCCAGCGGGTAGCGATAATCTGCCTGCAGATTGCTCATGACACGCGGCACACGGTTAAACCAGTTGCCGGAAACATTGGTGGTTGGCGTGTCCTGGAAATCGGTGAACTTGGTGTGGTTGAAACCTAAATTGGCAGCCAGTCTGAGGTTTTCGATAGGCGCGGCAACAATTTCCAGATCCACACCTTTGACGTAACCGCCCTTGGCGTTGATAAAGGTGGTGACCTGACGGGTGGCATCCAGCGGGTCCAGCGTGACGGCTTTTTGCTGAATATCCGTGTAGTCATAGTAAAACACCGCAGCGTTGACTTGCAGACGGTTATCCAGCCATTCAGTTTTTACCCCAGCCTCGTAAGACTTGATGTACTCGGGGTCTATGGTGGTGATTTGGCCCTGGGTGGTGGCACCTGCATTGAAGTTGCCACCGTTAAAGCCCTTGGCATGGCGGAAATAGCCCATGAATGTATCAGTGAACTGATAGGTGGGGGTGATATCGTAAGTCAGCGCATCCCAGGTTTTGGAAGTATCTTGCACGGCGACATTGTTAAGCCTGTTAACGCTGCTGGTGAGCCACCATTGTGAGGGGTTGGTATAGCTGAAACCCGAAGGTGATGCCTGATAGAGATAATCGATATCGCGGATTTCGCGGGTTTGGCGTAAGCCCAGGGCCACTTTGAATTTCTCGGTGAACTCATAGGCAAAATTACCAAACAGGGCAAAGCTTTCTGAAGAAAGATCGTAATCGGTGTTGTTATAGGTAATGGCCTTGGCGCTGCCATTGGCATTGCGCGAGCCTGGCAACACGCCATTCTGGCCCACATAATCCAGCTTGCCCTTGAAGTAGAAACCCCCGACTATCCAGGAGAAAGCACTGGCCTTGTTGGAGGCCAGGCGTAGCTCCTGACTGAACTGATCCACACTGAACTCGCTGCGGTTGCGGCTAGATTCATAAGTCACGGCATCCACACTGGTCTGGTCACGCTCAAAGCGTTCCAGGCCAGTGACCGAGGTCAGGGTATTGCTATTGGCAAACTCTTTGTTCAAGGTCAAAGTAGCACCGCGTTGCTTCAGCTCGTCCGTGGGGTTTTGCAGAATGCCAATTTGCGAGCGGGAATTTTCTGGTGAGCGGCGGTTACCGTTTTGCAGCACCGGGCCATCAAAATCGCGGTAGTGCACGTTCAGCAAGGCATTAAAGCTATCAGAAACCTTGAGCAAAAATTGTGTGCGTATGGCAAATTCACTCCAGTCTTCCTTGCCCGGCACATAAGGGTTTTGCGCGTGGCGGTCGCTATCTTCCTTATGGATGGAAACCCGTGCTGCCAGCACATCTTCTTTCAGCGCACCACTGACAGCGCCCTCAACCAGAGTGTTACCGTAATTACCCAAAGAACCCTTGATATAACCCTCAGGCTTGAAAGTAGGCTTTTTGGAGATAAAGTTGATGGCCCCACCTGTGGTGTTCTTGCCCCATAGCGTGCCCTGCGGCCCGCGCAGCACTTCTACTCTATCCAGATCAAACAGCGGAAAACCTACGGTAGAGGCATTCCATATATACACATCATCGTTATAAGTGCCTATGGGGTTGGTGTTCCAGATAGACGCATCAGAGAGGCCTATGCCGCGGATATAAAACTTGGGTCTGCCATGGCCATCTGTGGTGTCGGCGGACATATTGGGCACAAAACGGATAATGTCGCCCGCGTTGCGTACTTCATTACTCCTGATTTTGTCCCCACCTACCACGGTCACTGCTGAAGCAATGCCCTGCACATCTTCCACCCGGCGCTCGGCGGTCACCAGCACCTTTTGCAGAGAAGGCGGTGTGACCGTCTGGCTGGGTTTTTTAGCTTCATCCTGTTCAGAGGCTGTGGGTTCAGCAGTAGTGGATTCAATAGTATTAGGTTCAGCTGCCCAGGCCTGGCTGATGAACAAGGTAGAAACGGCAAGTGAGATCAGCTTGAGGCTGAAGCCTGGCTGAGGGGTATAAGTACGCGGCATGGCAAAGGTCTTGTTGAAATAAAGAATGCAGGTCTATAACAAGAAATGTGCCATGGCTGAATAGGCAGGAGATAGGCGGGGGTGTGTGGCTAGGGTGTTGAATTTATGTGATAAAAACTCATTAACTTAAGTGAAAAAAATGCTAACTGTTGCGCTAGTGTTGCAAGGGAAACAGTGGTTTTGAATCGCTAACAGCAACGCTGATGGTGTGCGGGCAGGGGAGGGTATTTGGCCTGGATGAAGTAGAGCATGCTGTTTGCCACAATGCAGCACGGTGATGGCATTAATCCTGCTGGTTATAAACCATTTCAGTTGTAGACCATAGTCAAGATTGCAGCGGCATTAAGGCTTGGGTATGAGATGAGTTTGCAGTCCATGCAAAGATGAGCGTTACAGAGCCATCCTCCTCCAAAGACTCACCTGAGTATGTCATTCCAGACTTGGCCAAGACCCGCTGAGAGGCAAGGTTGTCTGCTGCAACGGTGGCGATTATTCGACCAAGGCCGTGGAATGACGCACCATAAGCCAGTAAAGCCGCAACCGCCTCACTGGCTAGACCTTGCCCCCAAACAGAACGCTTCAGCGCATATTTCACCTCTGGCTCGGGCTGACCGTCAGGATGCACAAGACCTGCAAAGCCAATCACGTGCCCCGACTCTCGCTCTACCAGAGTGAACATGCCATAGCCGTATTTATCATAGTTTGCCTGCGTGACCTTAAACCAGTTTTCACAAGCCTCCCATGTAATTGCCTGACCGTCACCTACCCAGCGCATAGCGTCAGCATCAGAATAGACGCTAAAGAGAGGCTCTAAGTCTTCAGCTATCCAATGTCTGCAAATAAGTCGTTTTGATTCAAATATGGATGTAGCTAAGGTCGATTGCATGATCACTAACGGGTTTTCTGGGTGGTCGCCACTCTAGCACTAACAACGCAGATAATTTCAAGAGGCAGCATTGCAGCTGCTGAAGCCCATGCGGGGATTTGACCGAATCCAAATGGGCACGCAAAAGAGGGAGACCCCGCTGAGAAAGACGACAGGGTAATAGTTAAGCGTCAAAACTGATTGGTTTCAGTATGGATGACAAATTGTGCGCACCTTGGTTGATATAAGCAATTTATTAGATGTGAGTAGTACGCTGTTCGGATTGGCGTCCAGATGGCAACAGTGAGTAGTTGATTCTCAGGGGGTTGAGCTTCAATACATCAACATAGAGTAATTTTAGCAGTAACTTTGGCTCCGGGTTTGATACCCTGAGGCTTTCTTTAAATTAACAAAAATGTCGATGCAGACTAAGCCAGGGCTTGAATATATACTGCGCACACTTACCTACTGTCGGTATTATCATGCATAAATTACTAGGCCTAGCTTACTTAATTTTCTTGCTGCAATCCCAAGCCGACACCATCAGAGGCCGTGTTGTTAAAGTCGCAGGTGGCGACACCATGACTGTTCTGGAAGGCACCACGCAACACAAGGTCAGACTGATGGATATTGCGCCACCGAGAAGAATCAAGCCTTTGGCAACTGATCCATACAGGACTTGGCAAACATGTGGCTGGAAAAACTGTTGAGGTCGAGTACAATAAATGGGATAGGTATAAGCGTACTATCTGCAAAGTGAAATATATGGACTAATACATTAATCTTCGGCAAATAGAGTTAGGCATGGCCTGTCACTGCAAGCAGTATGAGCGGGAGCAAGGTGTAGATGGTTGGTCAATATATGTTCAGGCTGAATATAAGTCACAGCGGAATAGAGTGAGGCTATGGAATGATAAAAACCCAATTTCGTCTCGGGAATTTATAAAAATTAAGTACTAAAACTAAACTTGATAATGGGGAGTGGTTGTAATGGCATCAAGTGCTGAAGTTGGGATTAGAAAGCTTTTAAGTATTGGTGAGTTTGAGCCTTATATTAAACATATAAGGTTTCCACAGTACAAAAATCTGGCTTCGAATTTGAAGATTGAGTTTTCTTATCCAATTACAGCATTGGTAGGGTGCAATGGAACGAACAAAAGTTCTATTTTGAAAGCATTGTATGGCGCTCCAGGTTCCAATAATCTAGGAAATTTCTGGTTTTCCACAGTAATTGATCCGATTGCGGAGACTGGAAAGAATGCAAGTTGCTTCATATATGGATATAGAAATACAAGTTTGGATATTGATGTCGAAGTTATCAAAACTAGAATAAGAAAAGAAAATGACCCGGATTATTGGGAGCCATCAAGACCATTGTTGCAACATGGAATGGAAAAAATGCCCGACCTAGATCCGAAAGGGGTGATGCCTGCTGGAAGAAGCAAAACAAGATGGAATACAATTAATAAAGATGTTGTCATTATAGATTTTAGAGCATCACTCAGTGCATATGACAAATTTTTTTATCACAGTGATTTGAAATCAAAATTAAACACACCAAAAAAGAAAAAAGAATTTATACGTACACGCTCTCCACATTTGAAATATGTAGTTGATAAGGGTTTGGTGAATTATTCGTATAGAATGAGAAATAGGGTAATTAATCAGGAAAACTACACCCTAAAAGATCAGGAAGTTAAAGAAATTTCTGTGATTTTAGGGAAAAAATATTCGTCAATAAAAATCATCAGACATGAGTTTTTTAATACCGATGCTTACACTTGTGTTATGTCAACTGGAAATTTGAATTACACAGAAGCTTTTGCTGGAAGTGGTGAGTTCTCGGTTGTGAAAATAGTATTTGACATAATGAATGCTGAAGAAAAGTCATTAATTCTCCTTGATGAGCCTGAAGTTTCACTGCATCCAGGTGCACAAGATAGATTGGTTCACTTTTTGGAAAAGCAGTGTTTAGCGCATAAGCATCAGATAATAATATCAACACATTCGCCTGCAATCGTTCGAAAACTGCCGCCCGATGCAATCAAGGTTTTGTTGGTTGATAATACGACTCAAAAGATAACATTGACTAAACAGGAGTCGCTTCCAGAAGAAGCATTTTTCCATATTGGTGAACCCATTGGGGGTACAAAGCGAATAATAGTTGAAGATAAGTTGGCCCTGGAGATCATTAAAAAATCACTAAGACCTTTAGGAGAGGCAGTCTTCAAACTTTTCGATATTGTTTATTTTCCAGGTGGAGCTGGGGCTTTATGGAAAAACCAAGTTGCAATTTTTGCATCAAGTCATGATGAAAGCACTTTTATATATTTCGATGGTGATCAGCTTAAATCAACTTTTTTCAGTCCTTCCAACACAATACCAGCTTGTGATAATGAAAAGCTAGGGGATATTATCCAATCGGTTACAGGTGCAAAGATAGATTTCGTTATTGATAGTAGTACAAATAAAGAACAGCTTTTTACCTTACAACGGGAATTCATTGATTGGTCCCTCAAACACGTTAAATTTTTACCATTTGATACGCCTGAGGAATTTATCTGGAAAAACATGAAACCCGACGATTTTTCAGCTACAATTACGATGACTGACTACAAAGCAAATTTTGAACAATTGTGTAGGCTGGATTTGCAACTTGCTGTTTTTGAAGGTTTGCAATCCAACCAGATCCTCGCGACCCAAACTCGGAGGCTAGCTTCCATCCCCGATGATCATCCAGAACTCAAGAAAATTTCTGATGCTCTATTATCTCTTTTATCTCTCATGGAAAAGAATTAATGATTAATGTTATAGATTTCTTTTCTGGATGTGGGGGCACAAGTTGCGGATTTAAATCTGCGGGACTTGATATTGCATTAGGTATTGATGTAGATTTTGATGCTTCATTGACATATAAAAACAATTTTCCAGAAGCTGATTTCTTACAAGTCGACATCAGGGAGTTAAACCCTATCGATTTGTCACCTTGGATCGCTAAAGGTAAACCTACATTATTTTGTGGATGTGCACCTTGTCAGCCATTTTCTAGACAAAACAGATCAAAAAGTTCTCAAGATCCCAGAAGAAATCTTTTGAATGAATTTTCTCGTTTCATTGAGTATTGGAAACCTGATTATATTTTTGTAGAGAATGTTCCAGGAATGCAACGCATTGAAGGAACAGAGGGGCCTCTTGCAGCGTTTACGGAATCTCTTTCTAATCTTGGGTACCATTATCAATTAGGTGTGCTACCGGCGTTATGGTTTGGGGTTCCACAAGTAAGAGAAAGGTTAGTGCTCATTGCCACCAAAACTGCCCCAATAGAACTTCCAAAGCCTACACACGGGCCTGGTAAATTACCATTTGGTACCGTACGAAATTGGATTGATGGTTTGCCTGCAATTGCAGCAGGTCAAACTCATCCAGATGATAATGATCACCGAGCTGCAGTTCTGACTGAAATTAATTTATCCAGAATCAAAGCAACACCTGAAGGTGGTAGCCGAGATTCATGGAGTGAAAGTCTATGGCTTGATTGCCACAAGCAACATAAAGGTCATAAAGATGTTTATGGCAGACTTGCATGGGATAAACCAGCAGCTGGCCTAACAACCAGGTGTATTAGTTATTCGAATGGTAGATTCGGCCATCCAGAACAGCATAGAGCAATTAGCGTCAGGGAAGCAGCATGTTTACAAACGTTTCCGAGGAAGTTTAATTTCTTCGGTAATTTGAATTCCAAAGCTCGGCAGATTGGTAATGCTGTTCCACCTCTCATGGCACAAGCAATTGGCAGTCACATTTTAAGCCACGCCATCAAACACCAATCAGTTATAACGTCTCCATAATATCGATTGCGAGATCTGCTCCCACTGCGAACTCGTCATCAATAAGCAGCATCTCATCACTCACTTCAAGGTTTAGATGGTATGCGACTGAGCTCTGGCCAACTTACCTCGGCTCCTTTATCGGCAAGTAAGAACAAGCTGATGTAAGTGGCGATGTCGTACCATTCCGTAAATTGATTGGTTGGCCTCATTGGACAGAGCACCGTTAGGTCTTGGCATGCTCGGTTTTGTTGCTCACCGCTAATCTTGTGGTTCCCTTGCCTGGCCTTTTACCCATGCAGACGCTTTCAGCACGCTTCCGTATTGGGAGCAAAGCGATATTGAATCAAAGTGCCTAAACGGATAGCTTGAAATTTGTGATCCATGCGCACTACATGCTCGCCGAATTGCTAAACGTTCTATGCTAGTTTTAAGACTGAATGTCTTGAGGCTGGATTTGCCGTTACCGTAGTGGGGACGACATCGTTAGGAATGCAACGGTGGAAGTAGTAGGTCTTGCCGCGAAGGCTTGGATGCCTTGTTGGCGGAGAGGGAGGGATTCGAACCCTCGATACGCTTTCACGTATGCCTGATTTCGAGTCAGGTACATTCAACCAGCTCTGCCACCTCTCCGGGGAGGGCGATTATAGCCTAGCGGATGGTGTGAGTAAAACCTTCAGCCTGCAATTGTGGGTTCACTACGCAATATCTTCACTCTGCCATTAAAGCGTTAAGCCTATCTACAGGCATATCTCAGCAAATAAAATTCGTTGCTGTTTGGCTTGATCTGGCTGAAATCTTCATAGGCTATCGGCGGTTGCATGTGCTCCAGCTTGATGCCTTCATCCAAAGTCAAATAGCTTTTTCTCACGCAATCAAAGGCATAAAGCTGGTATCTGGCTTGGTGTTCTGCCTGGCGCATGACCATGAGGTTTTTCAGGTCGGTAAAGCTGTGCTCATGTTTGGCGTAATACAAGGCACTAGCGTCGCTGGGGACATCTACAAATTCAAAGCCAGGTGGAATTTCGCTGATGTAGTAGCTGAGGTCACGCAGCACCACAATGACCAGCACGGCTGCCGCGAGCAGGCCGCCAAACCATAACCCTTTGGTTCTCTTAGAAAGTTTGCGTTTGAATGGCATGGTGCTGGCCTGCAAATGGTGAGGGTGACAATCCCGTGTGGGGTAGCTGCTGTTCAGTGTACTACCAATAAGTTGTATATATAAAACATGATGTTAATGCTGTGCTTGTGCTTGGCTTTAGTGTGCGGATTTTTGCCAGCGTATTTCATTTTTCAGCTAAAAACAGCGCTGTCTATTTAACTCCGCACTTTGCTGTCTAGGCTGTAGCTTGCCCGGCAATCTGCTGGTGACATGCATGCATGATTAAAACGCTGTGCAGGCCTGGTCTGGCAATAAGGCCGCTAGCTGGCAGATGCTATACTCCAGCTTCTTTTTGGTGGCTGCCTGCTGGCGCTGCCTGGCTTAATTAATTGGTGATTGGTTGTTATAGCTTATGGTGTGTGGCATTGATTACGGGACGTCGAATTCTTCTATCGGCATGGTACAAAACGGCAAGGTGGTGCAGGCGGAGCTGGAGCAGGGCAGTCATTATCTGCCTTCTGCCATTTACCGCGCATTTACTGAGCGCGAGCTTAATGAAGATGTGGAATCGCTCACCATACGTCAGCAGTTGGGTAACGCGCAGGGGCTGGTGTATGGCACTGAGGCGATAGAGGCTTATGTGCGCCACCCCGGCGATGGGCTGTTTATGAAGTCACCCAAGGTGTTTCTGGGCAGTGATCTCAATAAAGACCAGCTGGATTTCTTTGAGATCATTATTGCCCGCATGATGACGCATATTCTTGAGCGTGGCCGTGAGTTTTTTGGTCAGGATTTACGCCAGGCGGTGGTCGGCCGACCTATCCGTTATCACGGTATTCATGGTGAAAAAGGTGACCAGCAGGCTTTGGCTATCATGCGCAAGGCAGCTAGCGATGCTGGGCTGGATGAAGTGGTGTTTATGTATGAGCCACTGGCGGCGGCGCTGGATTATGAGCAGACCCTGAGTGAGGATGAGGTATTGCTGGTAGTAGACGTAGGTGGCGGTACCACGGATTGCTCAGTAGTGAAGGTGGGGCCGTCGTATATGGCCAAGCGTGAGCGCTCTGATGATTTGCTGGCTTATTCCGGCAACCGCATAGGCGGGGTGGATATGGATATCAACCTGGGCTGGCACAGCATTATGCCCTGGTTTGGCCGTGGCACGGATGAGTTGCACAACAAGGCTTTTGACGCTATCTCCGTCAATAGCATTCCCAGCCAGCAGGCGTTTTATTCACGCTTTGAAATGCCTGTGCATGGCAAGGCCGATGAAACCCGTGAGCGCTTGTATCAGGTCTGGCAGAACAAGCTCAGCAGTTATCTGGTGCGCAGTGCCGAGCTGGCGAAAATTGCCTTGTCCGATGCCGAGCAGCATCAGATCAACCTCGACTATATCGAGCCAGAAGTGCAATTGGCGGTAACTCGGGAAGATTTCCGCTTGGCAATTGAACGTTCAACTGAAAAAATCCGTCAAGTGATTGAAGACGCACGTCAGGCCAGTGATGCCCATATAGACAAGATTTACCTGACTGGCGGTTCTGCCGTGTCACCCGTGATTCAACAGGTGATACGTAATGTGGTGGGCGGCGGTGTGCCTTTTGTCTCGGGCAATATGCATGGCAGTGTGGCTTGCGGTCTGAGTACGTTTGCCAACCGCCATTTTTCGGGGATTTCCAACTAAAGTTATTGTGTTTTTCGCCGAAGAAGATAAGGTATCATTATTTTCATTTTTCGGACTGCGATTGTCAGCAAGTTAATTCACAGCTAAACCATGGCTAGAACCATGACTGATTAATAGCCTGGTTTTGTCGATCATGGGTGTGCTGGGGTTAGCCCAGCATGTATTTCTTGGGGTTTTTCAATCCGTGATTGCGTCAGGTCATCATTCTGACATGGTGTGCATGTAGTTATGCTGTTTCATCCCTGCCGCCGGGCAGGGCAGCCTGGCTTGATATCAGGCGATTGCTGCAATAGAGGTTGGAGGTGTATGTGGGTTGGACTCGTACCTATGCATTGATGGTCAAGAACAAATGATGGCCGGGATAAGCAGCAACATTTTCCAGGTTGTTTCATAACAAGTACCAAAACGAAAGTGCTTATGGGAAAGAGAAGGCATAGCTGGATACTCGCTTTGTCCGTGTTCATCTTCGGGATGGCCGTGACAGGAGTGATTGCTCGTACCCAGTTCTACAACACCGCCTTGCAATCCCGCCAGCTTGAGCTGGTCAATACGGCTGCGCAAGAGCTGCATCACAGCATTCAATCCGAGATTCAGCATGCAGTCGATCTGGTGCAAACCACCGCTTGGCTGTTCAACGCCAGCCAAAGTGTTAATCGTGCCGAGTTCAGGGAGTTTGCCTCCCACGCCATCAGCAACAGCCTGTTATTGCGCGAGCTGCAATGGCGGCCGCGAGTACGTGCTGAGGACGTGGGCAAGTTTATTGAGGCGGCACGTCAGGATGGCCTGACAGAGTTTGCCTTGCTGGAGCAAGACCCTGGCTCTGGCAAATACATTCCCGTCCAGCCCAGGGCGGAATACTTCCCGGTTTTTTACAGCGACATGGATAGTCATGATGCCGTTAATCCTTCCTTGTTGGGTGTAGATACCGCTGCAACCTCCCCGGAGTTAACTGCGCTGGAGCAGGGCATTAGCGAAGGGTTGAGCGTGATTGTCACCATGGCAGATGCGCATCAGGTGCTGGTGCAGGTGCCAGTATTTGAGCGTGGCGCACCGCGCCATGACCGCCAGCACCTCAAAGGCTTTATCTCAGGCCGTGTGGCCATTCATACCCTGCAGCATGAAATAGAGCAAAAGGCGGAAAAGCTTGATGTAGATATCTTCTTGCTGGATAGCGAGCAGATGATACAGCCCATACTGCGCTCCATAGATGAACAGGGCGATCTCAAAAACCTTGATCTTCATCACGCCTATGTGCTGGATAATTTTGATATTAACCTGCCGTTTTCATTGGCCAATTTTGACGGGCAATTGATTGTGCATCCGCGCCCGGCGCTGATGTTCAATCATGCCGGGCGCATGCTGACTATTGTGGGTGCCGGGCTGGCGATTTCATTACTGCTGGCCTTGCTGCTGTATCGCATGCTGGGTGAGCAGCGCGAGGTGAAATTATCGCAAGAGCGTTTGGATAATCTGACCGCTAACCTGCCCATAGGCGTATTCCAGATACATGCGGGTAGCGATAGCCCTGCGCATTTCAGCTTTGTGAATGCGGGTGCCACCGAACTGCTGGGCGTTTCAGAGGACGTCATTCTTGAGCAATGGCAAAACGCCTTTATGCATTTGCTGCCTGAAGACAAAAACCATTTACTCAAGGTGTTGCGTCAGGCCAAGGAAAAGCAGGTGCTGTGGGAAGGTGAATTCCGCCTGCAACATCACGATGGCATACGCTGGCTGCATGCGCGTGCCGTGCCCAGACGTACCTTCACTGGTCAGGTGGTATATAACGGCTACATTGAGGATATCACCGAGCGTAAACGCATAGATCTGGAAACCCAGGCGCAAAGCCTGTTCCTGCAGCAGTTGATTGATACCATCCCCAGCCCCTTGTTCTTCAAGGGCGCAGATAGCCGCTTCCTGGGTTGTAACCGGGCTTATGAGCAGGAGTTTGGGGTCAAGCGCGACCATATAGTCGGCAAAAAAGTGCTGGAGCTGGAATACCTGCCCCATGATGACAGGCTGGCCTATCAGGAGGAAGACGAACATGTGATTGCCACCGGGGCCACCATACACAAAGCCCTGTCCATGGAGTTTGCCGATGGCAAGATGCACCAGGTCCTGTATTGGGTTAGCGGCTTCAAGCTGGCCGATGGCTCCCCTGGTGGCATGGTGGGTTCCATAGTCGATATCACCGCGCAGCGCGAGGCACAACAGGCGCTCAGCGTAGCAATCGATCAGCAAAAAGCGCTATTGGATTCCGCCCCATTGGGCATTATCGAATTACGTAACCGCGTGGTGGTGCAATGCAATCGCAAGTTTGAGCGCATGCTGGGCTATAGCGCTGGTGAACTGATAGGCCTGCCTACGCGCAAGTGGTTTAGTACCGATGAATCTCACGCCGCCGTTGGTTCCCTGGGTTATGAAGTCTTGCGTCGCGGTGAGACTTATACCGATGAACACCAATTCACGCGCAAGGACGGTAGCAAGTTCTGGTGCCGTATCTTTGGTCATGCCGTGGTGGTGGGAGACCCCGAGAGTCATAGCGTCTGGCAATTCGAGGACATTACCGATAAACGCATGGTAGAAGAGCAATTGCGTCAGGCCAGGGATACCGCGGAAGAAGCGACCCTGGCCAAGTCCATGTTCCTCGCCAATATGAGCCATGAAATCCGCACGCCTATGAATGCCGTGATAGGTCTGGCGCATCTGGCGCTCAAGACTGATCTCAATCCCAAGCAGCGCGATTACCTCACCAAGATACATTCCGCAGGCATTTCGCTGCTCTCAGTCATCAACGATATCCTTGATTTCAGCAAGATAGAATCCGGGCGCATGGATCTCGAGTCCATCGAGTTTTCGCTGGACCAAGTGCTGAGCAGCGTCACCAATACCCTGGCACACAATGCCAGCGATGCCGGGCTGGAGCTGTTGTTTGATGTCGGTGATGAGGTGCCGAGCAATCTGGTGGGTGACCCCCTGCGCCTGGGGCAGATATTGCTTAATCTGGTCAGCAATGCCATCAAGTTCACCACTGAGGGCCAGATTATCATCCGTTGCCAGGTGCTGGATCACAACGGTGAGCAGGTCAAGCTGCAGTTCTATGTCATTGATTCCGGCATAGGCATGGATGAAGAGACCTCACAACGCCTATTCCAGCCCTTTACCCAGGCGGATGGTTCCACCACGCGCAAATATGGCGGCACCGGGCTGGGGCTGACCATCTGCAAGCGCCTAGTGGGACTGATGCAGGGGGATATCTGGGTCACCAGCGTCATAGGCAAGGGGTCTACCTTTACCTTCACTGCCTGGTTCGGCACTGGTCATCCAACCCGGCCTTATGTCTTGATTGAAGAGTTGAATGATCTGCATGTGCTGATTGTGGATGACAATGCCGCCGCACGCAGCATACTCACCGGACAGCTTGGCTTCCTGCCGTTCAAGCTCAGTTATGCCGAATCTGGCACCGAAGCCGTCACCACGGTCAGGGCCATGCAACATGTATTGCCCGTAGATCTGGTCCTGATGGACTGGAAAATGCCAGGGCTGAGTGGCATTGATGCAGCCAGACTGATCAAGCAGGACAGCCATTTAGAGCATGTGCCAGCCATCATCATGGTGACCGCTTATGGCAAGGATGAAGTCAGGCGTGATTGCGAAGACCTGAAGCTGGAAGGCTTCCTGGTCAAGCCCGTCAGTCAGTCCACGCTGATTGATACCCTGGTTGGGTTATATAGCCAGACGGTAAAAGAGGGTACGTTCATCCCTCCCACTGTCAGTTATGACTTGAGCGGTATGCGGCTATTGGTGGTGGAAGATAACGAAATCAATCAGCAGATTGCCAGCGAGTTGCTGCAATCGGTGGGGGCGGTGGTCGAGATTGCTGAAAACGGGCAGGTAGCCCTGGATAAGCTGCATGCCAGCCCAACAAGCTATGACGTAGTGTTGATGGATTTGCAGATGCCAGTAATGGATGGTTATGAGGCCACGCGGTTGATTCGCAGTGAAACGCGCTTTGATGCCTTGCCCGTGATTGCCATGACCGCCCATGCCACGGTGGAAGAGCGGCAGAAATGCCTGGAGCTGGGCATGTCGGCCCATGTCACCAAGCCTATAGACCCCGACATGCTGTATCAATCCTTGGTGTGCCTGCATGCGCAGCATCAGCAAACCAAGGACGCTGAAGTGCTGGAAGCAACTGGAGGATATGCCGTGCTGGAGATTGAGGGATTCAACGTGGCCGAGGCCCTGCGCCGGGTGGCGGGTAATCAGGATTTATATACACGCCTGCTGAAACAGTTTTCAGCCAGCCAAAAAGAGGCGGCACAGGAAATCCGCATGGCCCTGCATGAGCAACGCCTGGATGATGCCATCCGCTTGGCGCATACCACCAAGGGCGTGGCAGGCAATCTGGGTGCTCAGGCCCTCGCGGGCAGCGCTGCCGGGCTGGAGCTGGCGCTGAAGGAAAATAGCGGTGTGGAGATTGCGCTGGAGGTGTTTGAATCCCAGTTGGATGAGGCTATCTCGGCAGTAAGCCTTAGCTTGAGCCAACAGCAGGAGTTGCATCAGCATCAGGGCGCGACATTGGATGCCAGCGCTGCCTTGAGGTCAGCTGAAGATAATGCCGCCTTGCTGCAAAAATTGCAGCAGTATCTGGAAAATCGTGATGCCGATGTGCAGGATTTTCTGATCAGGGAAACCCAGGGCCTGCGCGCCAGCTTGACCAGCATGTCTTATGACAGATTGACCATGCTGGTGAATGTGTATGACTTTGATGAAGCATTGCAGTTGCTCAAGCCTTTCTTGAGTAAATCACCCCATTAGAACAGCAGGATGACGACCATGAGCGATCTGCCGGATAGCAGCAATAAACAAACCATACTTGTCATTGATGACGCCCCGGAAAACCTGGCGGTGATCAATGCCCTGCTGCGCGAGTTCTACCATGTCAAGGTCACGACCAAGGGCGTAGATGGTTTACGGGTGGCGCAATCGTTACCGCAGCCAGACTTGATTCTGCTGGATATCATGATGCCGGATGTGGATGGCTATGAAGTCTGTCGTCAACTCAAGGCCAACCCGGTCACCGAGAATATTCCGGTGATTTTTCTCACCGCCAAAATTCATATGGAAGACGAGCAACATGGCTTTGATGTGGGGGCGGTGGATTACATCGTCAAACCTATCAGCCCGCCGATAGTGCTGGCGCGGATACAGACGCATTTATTCCTTAATGACCAACGGCGTTTTCTTGAATATCAGGTGGAGCAGCGCACGCGTGAGATTGCGCTGATTCAGGATGTCACCATTTTTGCGCTGGCTTCATTGGCGGAAACCCGCGACAACGAAACCGGCAACCATATCCGCCGTACCCAGGGCTATGTGCGCCTGTTGGCGGAAAAGCTGCGTGAAAAGCCCAAGTACACCTCCATGCTGACACCCATGGTGATTGAGATGCTGTATAAATCTGCACCGCTGCATGATATAGGCAAGGTGGGGATACCGGATCGCATCTTGCTCAAGCCCGGCCCCTTGAGCCGCGATGAATATGAAGTGATGAAGACTCACGCCCAGTTAGGTGCCAATGCTTTGATTGAGGCGGAAAAGCTCATAGGCCGCAAGAATAACTTCCTGCAATATGCGCGCGAAATTGCCATGTGGCATCACGAGCACTGGGATGGCTCGGGTTACCCAGATGGCCTCAAGGGCGACAATATTCCGCTTTCTGCGCGCTTGATGGCGATTGCCGATGTCTACGATGCCTTGATTAGCGAGCGCGTCTATAAGGGCGCGATAGATCACAATGTGGCGATAGAGATCATTATCTCTGGCCGTGGCACGCATTTTGACCCGGACATGATAGATGCGTTTATCAGCATCAGTGACCAATTCCAGCGCGTGGCCGAGCAATACAACGACAGGCAGCAAAACACTTGAGAGTCTGCATGAGGGTGGGCAGGCGCTAGTGCATATTGCTGCAAAATGTGGACGTAAAAAAAGGATTGCCCAGGCAATCCTTTTTTAATGGCAGCAGCGCAAGACTGCCGCTGAACCAGGCTTAATCTACACCCTGGCTAGCCAGATAGTCTTCGTAGTTGCCGCTGAAGTCTACGATGCCATCAGCCTTGATTTCGATAATGCGCGTGGCGAGTGAGCTGACAAACTCACGGTCATGGCTGACGAAGATCAAAGTGCCTTTGTATTTATCCAGCGCAGTATTGAGCGCTTCGATGGATTCCATGTCCATGTGGTTGGTTGGTTCATCCATCAGCAACACATTGGTACGTGCCAGCATCAGCTTGCCGTACAACATGCGGCCTTTCTCGCCACCAGACAGCACCTTGACCGATTTCTTGGTGTCTTCACCGGAGAACAGCAGTCTGCCCAGCATGCTGCGCACGGATTGATCATCATCACCAGGCTGGGTGTGCAGCGTCATCCACTCAAAGAGTTCTTCGCCATTCTCAAACTCGTATTCGTGATCCTGCGCGTAGTAACCAATCTTGGCTTTTTCTGCCCATTTCACATTGCCGTGGTTGGCTTGTAACTGACCCGCGATGGTACGCAGCAGCGTGGTCTTGCCTATGCCGTTTTCACCAATGATGGCGATGCGTTCACCAGCCTCGACCATGAGGTTGAGGTTGTTGAACAGCGGCTTGTCGTAACCGTGGCTGAGATTTTCCACTTCCACTGCCTGACGGTGCAGCTTTTCCCTGTCGTCGTATTCAAAGCGGATGAAGGGGTATTGACGGCTGGAGGGCTTGAATTCCTCAATCTTGATCTTGTCTATCATCTTCAAGCGGCTGGTGGCCTGCTTGGCCTTGGATTTGTTGGCCGAGAAGCGACGCACGAAATCCTGTAGCTCGGCCACTTTTTCCTTGGCGCGGGCATTATCCTTGGCAGACTGGGCACGGGCAGCGGTAGAGGCTTCCATGTAGTCGTCGTAATTGCCTGGGTAGACCTTGAGCGTGCCGTAATCCATATCGCAGGTATGCGTACACACTTGGTTCAGGAAGTGTCTATCGTGCGAGATGATGATCATGGTGCAGTCACGATTGTTCAGCACATCTTCCAGCCAGCGGATGGTGTTGATATCCAGGTTGTTGGTCGGTTCATCCAGCAGCAGCACATCGGGGTTGGCAAACAGCGCTTGAGCCAGCAGCACGCGCAGCTTCCAGCCTGGGGCCACCGCACTCATCAAACCATTGTGCTGCTCGGTAGGGATACCCACACCCAGCAGCAACTCACCTGCACGCGCTTCGGCGGTGTAGCCATCATATTCGGCAAACACGGTTTCCAGCTCGGCGGCCTTCATGTAGTCGTCTTCGGTGGCTTCCATGTTCATGTAGATGGCGTTTTTTTCCACATTCGCCTTCCACATTTCTTCATGACCCATCATCACCACGTCCAGCACGCGCTGGTCTTCATAGGCAAACTGATCCTGACGCAGGAAAGCCATGCGTTCGTTGGAATCCAGCGCGACATTGCCTGCTGAAGGCTCCAGTACGCCAGCGAGGATTTTCATGAAAGTGGATTTGCCACAGCCGTTGGCACCAATCAGGCCGTAGCGATTGCCGTCACCGAACTTGACCGAGATGTTCTCGAACAAGGGCTTGGCGCCAAACTGCATGGTGATATTGTTTGCGATTAACACGTCTTTTGTATTCCTAAAGTAAAACTGGCTGAATAACTAAAGTTAATTAGATAAGAAAAACCAGTCAGATAAGTAAAACCAGTTGAATCAATAATGTCAGTAACTTACTTGAATTTGTCGCGTATCACTACCTCGTCCAGCGCCAATTGGCCACCGCGGGGGTTGGCAGGGCGCAAGGGCTTGCCTATGGCCACAAACATGGCTGGGGTGTGATCTGCAGGCAGGTTGAGCAGTTTGGCCACTGCGTCAAAGTCAAAACCATCCATAGGGCAGGAGTCATAGCCCAATGCCTTGGCAGACAGCATCAAGGTGGTAGCCGCCATGCCGCAGGAGCGCATGGCTTCATCGCGCTGTACTTGTTCCTTGCCGCCGTAGTAACCAGCAATAGCATTCACCAGATAATCGCGCACTGCAGGCTCTGCATTACGCCAGTAGCGATCAGGTTCTTTTTCCCAGGCCTTGAGGTCGGCGGTCAGCACCACCAGCAGTGAGGCATCGGTGACCTGAGCCTGGTTCCAGCTTGCTGCGCGCACTTGCTCACGCAGTGCCGGGTCTTGCACCAGCACAAAACGCCAGTTCTGGATGTTAAAAGCGGTAGGGGAGAGCACAGCCAGCGACATGAGTTGCTGGATTTCCTCTTCCGACATGCGGTGCGCTGGGTCAAAGGCCTTGACCGAGCGGCGGCTTTCTATGGCATCAATTACATTCATATCACAGCTTTCTCAATAATGTATGGCGATGACTTCAAGTTCCAGATCGCCTGCCGGTCTATGCCAGGTGGCGCTTTCGCCTACCTTGAGGCCTATCAGCGCCCGTGCCAGCGGCGAAACCCAACTCACCCTGTGGGTGGCAATGTCCGCTTCGTCTTCACCGACGATATGAAACTGGTGCTGCTCACCGTTTTCATCCTCAAGCTCAACCCTGGCCCCAAATAACACGCTGTCAGCAGGCTGTGCGGCTGGGTCAACCACGATGGCGCTTTCCAGCCTTGCGGCAACATAGCGCAAATCCCTGTCCAGCATGGCCAGCTTTTGCTGGGCAATAGGATCATCCTTGCGGTTGGTCAGGGCAAGACGTTGCTCGGATAGGGTATCAGCCTGCTGTTGCAGTTGCGTATAGCCTTGGCTTGTCAGGTAGTTGGGATGCGTGCTGATGGGGCGCTCGGGCAGGTCGGTGCCAGCGTGCTCCAGGTCATCCTCTTTGACAAATCCTCGGCTCATGGACTCGGCATCTATAAAACCTTGAATTATAACCCAAGGCAGAGAGCAAGTCCGCAGGCGATGAACGCAAAAGCCTGATATCTCCTGCTGGGGAAGCCTCAGCATGGAGCATAAAAAAACGCGACCCGGTTGGGGAGCGCGTTTTATGTGCTGCTTTCCTGGCTAGTGTATTGGCTAGTTCTGATGTCTAGCGTGAGCTTGAATCAACGGAAATAATTCAGCCCCAGCGCTGCCTTGACCTCACTCATGGTCTGCGCGGCCACTTCACGGGCTTGATCTGTGCCTTCACGCAGCAGTTGCAGGATGTAACCCTTGTCCTGCGCCAGTTCTGCACGGCGGCTGCGTATGGGCTCCAACAGTTCCTGCAGCACGGCTTCGAGACGCTTCTTGACGATGCTGTCCGCCAGACCGCCACGAATATAATGGGCTTTCAGTTCTGCCACGGCGTCCTTGTCAGTATCAAAAGCATCCAGATAAGTGAAGGCAATATTGCCTTCTACATGGCCAGGGTCTTCAACGCGCAGATGCAGAGGGTCGGTATAGACCTTCTTTACCGCCTTGCTGACTTCGTCCGCAGTGGCGCTGAGGTTGATCACATTACCTAAAGACTTACTCATTTTGGCTTTGCCATCAATACCGGGCAAGCGGCCCAGCTCAGGTACCAGGGCCTTGGTCTCGACCAGGATTTCCTGCTTGGTGGCCGGGTTTTTGTACAGGCGATTGAAGCGACGCACGATTTCATTGGTCTGCTCTATCATCGGAATCTGGTCTTCACCTACGGGCACTAGCGTTGCCTTGAAGGCGGTAATGTCCGCTGCCTGGCTGACGGGGTAGGTGAGGAAGCCCGCAGGAATATCGCGCTCAAAATCACGCAGGCGAATTTCTTCTTTCACCGTAGGGTTGCGTTCCAGACGCGCCACGGTAACCAGGTTGAGGTAGTAGAAGGCCAGTTCAACCAACTCGGGTACTTGCGACTGAATGAAGATGGTGCTCAGCTTGGGGTCTATGCCCACGGCAAGGTAATCCAGTGCTACCTCAATCACATTGCGATGAACCTTGTCTATGTCTTCCATATTGTCGGTCAGCGCCTGGGCGTCGGCGAGCATGATGTATTGCTTGTATTCATGCTGATAGTTAACGCGATTGCGCAGGCTGCCGACAAAGTGCCCCAGATGTAGTGGGCCGGTGGGGCGATCCCCGGTCAGAATAATGGGTTGAGTGCTCATATCGTATTCTCTATGCCTGGGGCGCTCAGCTTGATTGACTGGCACCCAGGCGTTTGCTTGATGTTAATCAACTTCTCACGTCATCCAATATACTTCAATGCTGGTCATTGGCATGAGTGGTGATTGGGTAAGTGATTGAATGTATATAAAATCTATGAAAATGGAGACTTGCTTTTAAGCGCAGTTTTTTCATTGATGTCTAGCGGGCCAAAGTATAGCATGCATGGGCATCACCACCATGCTGGCTATATCCCGCTACGAATATCAACATCATCCCAATATGACATCCAAAGTTATGAATATTAATACCGCTATCATCAGGCTTGATGAAACTGAAGTTCATCTGCACTTCAGAGCAGACTCAGTAGGTGATCAAGGCGTGATTGAGCAGATTTTCCAGCAAGGGGATTATGATATTTCTCAATGGCCGCAAGGCCAGAAGTTACTGGATTATCATCTTGAGCAATCCAAAACTCAGCCCTCTTTAATTATTGATGCGGGAGCCAATATTGGCGCTTCTGCGGTGTTCTTTTCTCATTTTTATCCCAACTCTCTGGTCTTTGCGATTGAGCCTGATGAGATGAACTGGCGGTTTTTGGAGCTGAACACAAAGCAATTGAATGTGTTCAATTTTCATGGCGCTATTGCCGATGTGGATGGAGAGCTGCTGGTCGAGGACCCGGGCCGCTCAGACTGGGGTTTCATGACTCGCCCCGTGAGTGATGCTGATCAAGGCCTGGATTTAAAGCGGGTGAAAAGCATATCCCCCGCCAGCATACTGGCGCATCCCAGTACACAGAATACCAAGCCTTTGATATTGAAAATAGATATTGAAGGAGGGGAAGACGCCTTGTTTCAAGGCGACACTACTTGGTTAAACAAATTTCCCTTGGTCATTATTGAGCTGCATGACTGGATGCTGCCATTTTCAGGATCTTCAAGAAATTTCATCAAAGCCATCGCACAATATGATTTTGATCTTTTACCAAATGACGAAAATCTATTTCTCTTTAATCGGCAGATTTTGGGTGCCTGAGTTTGTGTTGTACAAGGGATCTGACGATGTTTCGCTGGGTATCCAATAAGGGTGTGACCAATGCTGACATGTCCAAGTCAAAATAAAACAGGCTTCATTTATAAAAAATGAAGCCTGTTTTATTCATAATACCTAGCCTATTGAGGCAAGGATTATTCCCATTCTATGGTCGCTGGCGGTTTGCCAGACACATCGTAAACCACGCGGTTGATGCCGCGCACTTCGTTGATGATGCGGTTGGACACCTTGCCTAGCAGTGAGTAAGGCAGTTCTGCCCAATGTGCGGTCATGAAATCGCTGGTGACTACGGCGCGCAGGGCCACTACATAATCATAGGTGCGGCCATCACCCATCACGCCTACAGACTTGACGGGCAGGAACACGGCAAAGGCTTGCGAGGTTTTGTCGTACCAGGATTTTCCATCGGCATCCTTGGTGGCACGCAGTTCTTCGATGAAGATGTTGTCAGCCCTACGTAGCAAATCGGCAAACTCGCGCTTGACCTCGCCGAGGATGCGCACGCCCAGGCCAGGGCCGGGGAAGGGGTGGCGATAGACCATGGCATGCGGCAGGCCCAGGGCCACGCCCAGTTCACGCACTTCATCCTTGAACAGCTCGCGTAGGGGTTCCAGCAGTTGCAGTTTCAGCGTATCTGGCAGGCCACCCACATTATGGTGGCTCTTGATGGTGTGCGCTTTTTTGGTTTTGGCACCTGCAGACTCAATCACGTCCGGGTAGATGGTGCCTTGCGCCAGCCAGCGTGCCTGTGGCAGTTTGGCAGATTCGGCCTGGAACACTTCCACAAATTCGCGGCCTATGATTTTGCGCTTGGCTTCAGGGTCGCTGACGCCTGCGAGGTCACCGAGGAACTTGGCGCTGGCATCAACATGAATGACGCGTACGCCCAGGTTATTGGCAAAAGTCTCCATGACTTGTTCGGCCTCATTCAGGCGCAGCAAGCCGTTATCAACGAACACGCAGGTGAGTTGATCACCAATCGCACGGTGAATCAAAGCTGCGGCCACGGAGGAATCCACACCGCCAGAAAGACCGAGGATAACTTGGTCGCTACCAACTTCATCACGGATGCGTTGGACTGCGGTTTCAACGTAATCCGGCATGTTCCAGCTACGGTCACAGCCGCAGATTTCGTGCACAAAGCGGCTTAGCAGGGCGCGGCCTTGCTTGGTATGTGTCACTTCGGGGTGGAACTGTACAGCGTAGTAGCGGCGGCTTTCATCGGCCATTGCAGCAATCGGTGTGGAGCTGTTGCTGGCGATGATCTTGAAGCCTTCTGGCAAGGCCGTCACCTTGTCACCATGGCTCATCCAGACATCCAGCAGGCCGTGGCCTTGGTCATTGCTGCTGTCCTGAATGTCCTTGAGCAGGGCAGAGTGGCCTTGCGCGCGGATTTCCGCATAACCAAATTCGCGCTTGGCAGCGTTTTCCACGCTGCCGCCAAGTTGTGCCGCCATGGTTTGCATGCCGTAGCAGATGCCCAGAACCGGCACACCTATCTCGAATACCTGCTGCGGAGCACGCGGGGTTTCGTCTTCGTAAACCGAGTTAGGGCCGCCGGAAAGGATAATGCCTGTGGGCTGGAAATCGCGGATAAAGGCATCGTCCACATCCCAGGAATGCAGTTCACAGTAAACATTAGCTTCGCGCACACGGCGTGCGATCAGCTGGGTGTATTGGGAGCCAAAATCGAGAATCAGTATTTTCTGTTGCATGTAAGCTCAAGCGCGTGGAGTTAAATGAATAAAAGCCCGGCTCGCCGGGCATGCATGCTTAAAGTGCTTGCATACGCTTCCCAGATGCTGGCTTGCCAGCCTGGGAAGGGTATGGCGGACATCTGTCCGCTTAACTTAGCCACTTTAGGAGTCTATGCGGTAGTTAGGGGCTTCTTTGGTGATTTGCACGTCATGTACATGCGACTCACGCATGCCAGCGGCAGTAATCTGCACAAATTCAGCACGGGTACGCATTTCTTCAATGGTGCTGCAACCAACATAGCCCATGGAGGCACGCAAGCCACCCATCAGCTGATGAATCACCGCCAGCACGCTACCCTTGTAAGGCACACGGCCTTCAATACCTTCAGGTACTAGCTTGTCGGCGTTGCCGTTGTTGTCCTGGAAGTAGCGGTCGCTAGAGCCTTTTTCCATGGCGCCAATCGAACCCATGCCACGGTAAGACTTATAAGAGCGGCCCTGGAACAGTTCAATTTCACCAGGCGCTTCTTCAGTGCCAGCAAACATGCCGCCTAGCATCACCGAGTAGGCGCCAGCAGCAATAGCCTTGGAGATATCGCCAGAGAAGCGGATGCCACCATCGGCAATAAACGGTACGCCAGTGCCACGCAAGGCTTCTTCTACATTGCTCACAGCGCTGATTTGCGGCACACCCACACCCGCCACAATACGGGTGGTGCAGATGGAACCTGGGCCTATACCGACCTTGACGCCATCAGCGCCAGCATCAACCAGTGCCTTGGCAGCAGAGGCGGTGGCAATGTTGCCGCCGATTACTTGAATTTGCGGGAAGTTCTTTTTAACCCAGTTAACGCGATCCAGCACGCCTTGGGAGTGGCCGTGAGCGGTATCAACCACCACCACATCTACACCTGCTTCAGCTAGGGCGGCAACGCGTTCTTCTGTACCTTCGCCCACACCGACTGCTGCGCCTACACGCAAACGGCCTTTTTCGTCCTTGCAGGCGTAGGGGTGGTCGCTGGATTTCTGAATGTCCTTGACCGTGATCAAGCCCTTGAGCTCGAAGGCTTCATTGACGACCAGTACACGTTCCAGTCTGTGCTTGTGCAGCAGGCTGGTCGCTTCTTCCAGGCTGGCACCTTCACGCACTGTGACCAAGCGGTCACGCGGGGTCATGATGTTGGAGATGGCTTGATCGAGATTGCTTTCAAAGCGCAGATCGCGGTTGGTGACTATACCCACCACCTTGTTGCCATCGACAACGGGCAGGCCGGAGATGCGATGTTGGCGAGTCAGGGCCAGCACATCACGCACGGTGAGGTGAGGTTGTATGGTCACAGGGTCATGCACCACGCCAGCCTCAAAGCGCTTGACGCGCGAGACATGCGCAGCTTGCGCCGCTATGGTCATGTTCTTGTGAATAATCCCCATGCCGCCTTCTTGTGCCAGAGCAATAGCCAAAGGCGCTTCTGTCACGGTATCCATGGCAGCAGAAATCAGTGGGATGTTAAGGCTGATATTACGGGTGAGCTTGGTGGCGAGACTTACTTCGCGTGGCAGCACGTTGGAGTGTGCAGGAACCAGGAGAACATCGTCGAAAGTAAGCGCTTGTTGCAACAGACGCATAGAATATCTTTCCGGCAAAAGGCAATTATACCGAGGAGTGCCTCAGTGGTAAATCACACTAGTCAATCTTTGTGTATATCTGTCGTTAAATATCTGGAGTAATAATCAAGTGGCTTGTCTTTAAACGCGAGTGCTGATTGACGGCTAGAAAGAAGCCACTTAATGTGTGATGCGCGGTACTTCTATATTCGGGGGATGCATGAATAAAGCCCATGGTCGTTTGGTATTGGGTCTATTGTTAGGTCTGATGATCACTGTGCCGCTCATGGCACAGGCGCAAGTTTTCAAGTGGAAAGACAAAAATGGGGCGGTTCAGTATTCGGATACGCCTCCCCCGGGTAATGTGGCTTATGAGGTGGTTGATAAGGCCAAGCCTGCGCCAATGTCAACTGGACCAAGTGGCCCTGATGCCCAAACTATGCGCAATTCTGCGGCTTTAAGGCGTCAAAGCGATGCCGAAGTGGAAAGACGCAATGAAGAAAAGGCCAAGGCTGACTTGCAGGCCAAACTGGCAAATTGTCAGAACGCAAAAGCCGAATATCAAAATTTCAAGCAGGGTGGGCGTATCTATAAAATGACGCCTGAGGGTGAGCGGCAATACCTTGGTGACGAAGATATCAGGAAAGGCCTGGAAAGCGCCACCAAGCAAGTGCAGCAATACTGCGAGCCTGAGTGAGGCTGATCTGATTGCAGGTGATGCGTACTATAAATGAATAAATACCAAGGCGGCTTTGAGCCGCCTTAATGTTTTTATTAGCGCGCAGCCTTTATGGTGCCAGAGGCTTGTAGGCTTATTTGACTTGAGTCAGGTTGTCAGCGCGCACCACAAACGCCTCGACAAAAGTATTGGCGATATGGCTGAACACTGGAGAAATAAGTTTCTCTAGTAACACACTGGAAAATTCATACTGCAGGCTGAACTCCACCTTGCAGGCATCTGGCGCCAGGGTGATAAAGCGCCAATGGCCCTGCAGATGTTTGAAAGGGCCATCCTTGAGGCGGATTTCCATGCTGTGTGGAAATTGCTTGAGGTTTTGCGTGGTGAATTTCTGTTTAATGCCGTGATAATCAATATGCAGCGTTGCCTCGGTCACGCTTTCATCACGTTGGTGCAGTTCTACACCGCCGCACCATGGCAGAAACTGGGTGTAATCTTCCACCTGATCTACCAGTGAGAACATGTGCTCAGCCGAGTGCCCGACCAGAACTGTTTTATCAACCTGTGCCATTCGCGTTGCGATCTAGAGTAAAATGCCGATTTTACGTCATAATTCCCCGGTATCAAGCAAACAAGGGCGCGGCCATGCTGTGCGTGCCCTGATGTTAAGCCTCGCCGGCAAGCGCCTATCACCATGAGTATCGCCCAGAACAAAAAAGCGTTTCACGACTATTTCATTGAAGAAAAGTATGAAGCAGGGATCGTGCTTGAAGGCTGGGAGGTCAAGGCGATTCGTGAAAACCGCATTCAGCTGAAAGAAGCTTACGTCATTATCCAACGTGGCGAGATTTATCTGATAGGTTGCCACGTCACTCCGCTGGGTTCTGCTTCTACCCACGTCAGGCCTGATGCCATTCGCACGCGTAAGCTTTTGCTGCATAACGAGCAAATTGCCAAGCTCATAGGCAAGGTGGAGCGTGCGGGTTATACCCTGGTGCCTTTGGATATGCACTACACCCGTGGTCGTATCAAGGTACAAATTGGCTTGGCTAAAGGTAAAAAGCAGTACGACAAGCGCGCCACCGAGCGTGAAAAAGACTGGAAGCGTGAGCAAGGCTCATTGATGAAGAAATACGTCAAAACCCAGTCCAGTAGTTAACTCCCCTCAGTAATATCTGCTTTCAGAATTTTCTGACATGCTTTGCCGCCATGCACTGACGGCAAAGCGCGTGCTCGACGGTTAAAGTTTGCCTATCAAAAGGATAGATGAGGTGGCAAATGAATATCTTTGAAGCATTGCGCGAAAGTCATGAACGTCAGCGCGAGATACTGGCGCAACTCGTCAATACCAGTGGTGATACCAAAGAACGTGCTTCACTGTTCAAAGCCATTACGCAGGAACTGGAAGCCCACGAGCGTGCAGAAGAGCGACATTTTTATCGCCCCTTGATGATGGACGATAACGGCGTTGATCCCAGCCGTCACGGCATTGCCGAGCATCATGAGATTGATGAAATACTCGAGCAACTCAACGATACAGATCCATCATCCCCAGCTTGGCTGAGCCATGCCAAGCAATTGCAGCACAAGGTGCTGCATCATCTGGATGAGGAAGAGCATAAATTTTTTCAGATGGCAGGCAAGATATTGAGCCAGGAAGAAAAAGAAAAACTCACCAAGCCCTATTTGAAGGATTATGAACAGGCTTTAACCCAGCATTAAATGGGTGCTCAACGCTTAGCGAGAGCGCTTGTGACGATAATCCCAGGGTGGAATCGGCTTGGCATCCTGCCATAGCCCTTGTTTATCGCGCTGGGCCTGATATTCCGCCTGCGCATAGCGCGATTGATCCTCAGGCTCTTGCTCACGGGCATAGTGTTTGTAGTGCCAGGCCATGCCTTTTTGGATTTGCTGTAGGCCTATATCCTGTTGCTTATAGCTGACCTTGGCCACCAGGCGTCCGTAGTTATCTTTCTTGTTCCAATCAGCATTGACAATTTTGCCGTTAATTGCACGATTGAGCGCCACGCGTGCTTGTTTGCCAAAGGGCTGATCGCGTTCTGGGGCATCAATGCCCAAGAGGCGGATTTTGTATTGAGTGTTATCGCGCATGATGGTGATGCTGTCACCATCGGCAATGTGTATGACTTTACCCGTCAAGGTTTCTGCATTGAGCAGATTTGCACTTAGCAAACACCAAATTAAAAGCAACTTGCAAGCCGCTTTAATGCTCATTACTTAAACCCCAAAAACTCCCGGTTTCTCCCGCGCGGGAAAAACGCGCATCTTGACTGCATAAATGATTGACGCGGGATTCACTGAGTTCGCAATTGATGGCAATGGAAATGCTAGAGCGGTATTTATAGCGTGTGGTTTGCTTGCTTTTCTTGAGCCAGTTGTAAATTTTTTCGGTTTCTTGCTGTGTGCGGTGGCGGTTTGTGACCCAAGGAATAACCAGAATGATCAGTAGTGCGGAAATTAATCCCACTACGATAAATATATTGATCAGGGTTTGCGGGCTAAGCGTCATACATCAAGCGAATAAAAGGTGAGATTGTCCAAAACGCTATGGTAAGCCGTTTACCATTTAAATGCGAGCGAGTAGCAATAACACATCACACGCAATAACGTTACAGCATTAATGTGGCGCCATGGTCATGTAATAAATGATCATGATCAAAGTGGCGATCACCAGCAAAATTACCGCCATCTCTGAGAATTTCATTTTATCCTCGACCAGCTCAAGGCCGCATTCGAGGCAAACTTCTGCCAAAGCGCTATTTTCGTGACTACATTGAGGGCAAATAATCAGGGTCATGCACGGGGGAGATAAATAACTTAAGCCTTAGAGGGTAACAAGAGCGTGGATTGCATCAAATAGTCTAAATGGGCTAAAACATGGTCATGCTCAAGCTGCTGTTGTCGAGTTTTTTGTCATTGCAATCAAATATATGTGGTGAGATTGTGGCTGTTGGTTAATGCCTGCCAAATGGATTTTTTTGCAGAAAAAACCAGCCAATAGTTTCAGCATACCTGAGTCTGATATCGAAAACTGCTTTTATAGAGCCTGAGCTTGAAGCAATGGTTCAACGCAACGGTTCAATAGTAATGGATCAACTCAGGTGCCGTCACAGTGGCTTGATCATGAGCGACATTGCATTTGAGTACACATTAGAAAGCGCATGGTGAATAATTCTAAGTATCATATTTTTCATATATGTGTCATTTATGTTAAAGTAAGCACTGTGTTTACAGCGTGAAAAACTCGATTGCAACTCTTTCCCAAGTTTCAATTTAGCAGGTGAGTAAATGCCTAAGCCCTCAACAAAAATAACGAGATTAATGGATACCTTGATGCTGATTTGTGTTGGTGCCATCGCCTGGATCGCCTTTGCAATCAACAGCAATAGCTGACTTAAAATAAGTTTTTGTATTTAAGTGCATGAGCTGATTGAATTTAATCTCAAGCTGGCAACAACAATAGCAATCTAGCCAGCTCAATGTAATTTATTCATCAAACCTGGCTCGCCCATCTCACTGCCTGGCCCCAAGATGTCATCTCGCTATGCAAGCTCAAGCCCCGCATATGCGCTGATGTATACGCGTTTTTACAAGCTCTGCATTAGTCCGTTCGGACCATTGGCTATACCCTAAAAGCAAGAGTAATTTGATTCTGTGCTTTGACCCGCTAAAGGCGTGAGGAGGGGAAAGGCCATGAAACCAGAACAAAAAGAAGAATTGCTTGCTTTGGCCTTGGTGATTGGAAGTTTGGCCATCCTTTATTTGTGTTATTTATTATTCGAAATGATGGAAGATCAAATTTGAAAGTAAAAAAGCCCGCAAAGCGGGCTTTTTTATATGCGATAGCACAATCCCACGCTGATCAGCGGGAGTATGGTTTAAGCGTATTGGCTGTTACGGCGACGCGCGCTAATACCAATCAGGCCCAAGCCTAACAGCATGAGGCCATAGGTTTCAGGTTCTGGCACGGCGGCGGTAATACCTACGGTGTAGCCATGCCAAAGCTCTGAAGTGTGCGTGAAGCTAATGCTGTTATAAGTACCCTTCAGGCGCACCACGGCATGCAAATCACCACTGCCAAACAGGCCAGTTTCTGTGCCGTTGAGAATGGGTGTACCACTCCCCCAATATCCTGGGGCATAGCTCACTATTTCTATAGGCGCATTAAATTCCAGCGTATTGCCATTCCAGCTGACCAGAGCAATTAATGGGTCAACCACGGCAGTGGAAAACACAATAGTTTCAGTGCCTGCGCTGTTAAGCGCGATGATGTCGGAAGTACTCGGTGCGTTTTCAACCGCTGGGCTGATGTAGGGGGCAGAGGGAAGGTAATAATTGATACCACTGCCATCAGTTTGTACGAAGTGATAATTGGTAGAACTGCTGGTGTTGATGCCAACAGTAGTACCCAAGGCATCAATAGAGCCGGTGACGGTATTATTCGAGCTTTGAGTCCAATCCGCCCAATACACTGTTGCGGCATAGGCGGAGTTACTCAAGATAAGCCCTGCACCCAGCAATAGCGAAATGACTAACTTCATAATCTTCTCCCTGGTATTAATGATCAGCACCCGGTGGAATGTATAAAACATCCAGCAAAAAAGTGCTGAAACTTGTTTGGAATATCTGGATATAACAATATGAAATTAATCCAACTGGCTTAGCATTTCAAGCGCTGAGCATAGTCTGTTTGGACTATTGTTAGGCTGGGGTGGCTTTCCATCTGGTAAGCCGCGCGATTTATAGCTACAGACTTGAGCTAAGCTGCATCATTGAGCACGCTGCCTGCAAGCAAGAAGGGGATCACGATATGGAAATTTTTGGATATGAGGATATAAGTGAGGGGCAAACCCCAAAGTTGCTAAGGCTGGCGGAGTTGACCTTCAATGCCTCAACGCGGGAGGAGCTTGAAGCCCTTGCCAGTTTTTTATTGGAGTGCGCTGAAAAAATGCAAGCGCCAGATTGGGAGCATGAGCACTTGGGCGACTCAGAATTTGCGCATACTGGATTGCCTGAGGTGATTGTGTTTGCAAAGCGCTAGTGAACGAGTGTCCAGTTCCGACTACGGATGATTGCTAAAGCCTAGTTTGCTGAGACTTTCAAAAGTCACATTGAGGGTCTCCTCAGGCGAGGAGTTAAAGGCCTTGGCAGGGGGCATCCTGGATTGCGCAGAATGAGATGCAAACGCCTGGTTGGGAACATGGGCACTTTAGCGATTCTCAATTCGCTGGTAATGATTCGGCAGATGTAATTGTCTTTAGGAAGCGCTAGTGATCAATTTTGGAACTGCCTCAATGGAAAAGCCTGAACAACTTCATCGCACTTTACGATTAGCTGCGCAGCTTCTGGATAATGCCGCAGCTCAGGTGCGAGAGCTACCTTTAAACCCTGCATCCAATAATGTCATGCTGATTGGCACTGCTTTAGTGAACATATTTGAATTAATGCAATTGGTAGAGGCTGAGTATCCGAGTTTAGCTAACCGCAATGAAGAGCCATCGCAAGAAGTTGGCATGGCGAATAAACGTCTTGGCTACGCATTGCTGAAGGCCGAGGAGATATCGAGAGGGCAGGGAGGCACTACATCTGCACACTTTCTTGAAGTTTACGCAACAAGTGAGTCTTCAAGCTTTCATCAGGAAATAGCTTTAGCTGAAGCAAAACGCTATAAGTCAATTGATAACAATCACTAGTCGCTGGCGCAATTTCGTTTGCATTAGCTCCAAATTATGCGCATCGGCACGGGGGATTGTTACCTCCCAAAAGCGAAGCCCAGAAATTCCACTTAAGCATTAGCGACTAAGCTCCAAGATTTCTCTCAAGGCCCTCCTTGAGTGAGCGTCCTTGGTGGAGAATTCTGGGCTCTTAGCGCCATTTTAAGCGATGCACTAGTAACCTTCCCTCTCCAGGATGCCTGGTATCTCTGACATGCTGATGCGGACTTAAGGGGCTTATCGGGATTCCTTAGACGTTCGAACTCTTGTTCCTGAAAGGCAAGCCATTGCCAAGCAACACGAGACGCTTCTTTTTTATCTTGAAGGCTAGTCCGGTGATAGAGAAGCGTCTTGCCGTCAAAGTGCTTGAGGCAGTCTTGGGGAATTCTCTACTGAACTCGGTAGCCTTTGCCGTGTAAAACAAGGCGAGGAGGGTATGTCATTTCCTTATGGTTTCATCCTGTGGATATTAAATGAATGTATCCAGAAATGTAACCAAGTGACTCTTTGGCATCCCTTGCGGGACAAGGCCTGTTTGAAAATCAAAGCCTTAAGTGACTTGGTGTCCCCGTCAGGACTCGTTGCACTTGATTTAATCGAGATTTAATGTGGAAATGGGTAATTTATGGGGAATGAAGTGCGGCATTCCTGATACCAAAAAATAATTTATAAAAATGCATCAATCTTTCAGTCAATTGCAGGAATCGAACCGGATTCCAATTTGGAAGGTTCCTAGCTCGTGGCAAACAATCGATAGCGGATATGCTGTTGCCGCGCTTTCTACAACATTGATTTTAGTTAGAGGTCTTCCCGTACGTTGCCGCGCAGTACTTCCTCAAAAGTCCTTCAATATAGTAGTGCTCAACGAAATTAACGGTGACCTAGTGTGCCTATGTCGCCTTTTGGGGCACCACGTAGAAGAATTCTTCCGCAAGTTAAATGGGTGTTTTCATCTAGGCGGATATTCGAGTGGTAGATAACAATGTGCGCGGAAGCGGAAGCCCTCGCCGACATTTACCGCGCCGCACGGTTTTATTACCTGCAGCACCACGCCTTCGGCGACGAGGTGGCGGCCATAGCCACCACTCGCCATTGCCCAACATGGCCCGGATAGAAGAAAGACTTTCAGCCGCTTGGATGCGTCTATTGGAAGGCACCAAAGTTGAGAGTCTGCGATGGCTTAAATGTATGCAATCCTATGACCGTGAACACACTTTCTTCTATTGCGATCTGCTATATAGGCAGACCGAAAGCTACGGCGTGGAATTTGGCTACTAGAAATATCTAGGCATGAACAATTTCATGAGCGCTTTCAAAGGCAAGGTGATTATCAGCAACAACGATATTCCACCAATCCCACTTCCTCAGCCCAGCACCATAATCAGAGAGTACAATATGAATCTCATAAAATAAGGAATATAACAATTGGTGTCCACAGTATTAATCAGTCATTCAACTCAAGCCTTGTTACGTTTCTGGTGGCCTTATCCTTTGACACGTCATTTAATAATAAACTGTCTATATTCTTTAGTTCCCACTATATTAGTAATTCGCACATCGCTATGAGAGTTACTTTAATCCAGCACCCAGTTGGTCAAGGTGGAATGATGAGTGGAGTTCTTAAACTGCGCGGTGGGCTGCGTCAATTCCATTGGGTATACGATTGTGGCTCAAACCAGGAAGGCGACCTGAATAGAGAGATTGAAAGTGTTGCAGAACAAGGTGATGTGGATTGTCTTTTTATTTCCCATCTTGATAGCGATCATGTGAGCGGTATTGACGATCTTCTTCTTAAAGTTCGCGTTCGCGAAGTCGTTTTACCTTACTTAAATAATGTCGACCGTATGATTGCCATCGCGCATGATGCTTCAAGAGGCTCCTTGACAGGTATGTTTATTAGCTTTCTGGATGACGTTAATGGCTGGTTGAGCGCTCGTGGCGTTCAACATATCACGTACATATCGCCGCAAGGTGACGGCGATGAGGGCCGCAATGATGGGCCTGATTTTCCTTCATTTTTTGATCCATTTGAGCCTAGAACTCAGATTGAATTTAAACAAAAGTGGTCACGGCTATCAATTGAAACTAGAGAACAAGGTTCGGAGAGTGTTGGTACATCAGAGGGTAAGCCGGCTATCCAGAAATTTGAAACTGGTGTAAGTCTGGCAATCGAAACGAAAAACGGTCCGATAAATTGGATCTTTGTGCCTTATGCTTATCGCCCATCTAGCTCAGCACTGCAGGATTTTACTGCTCAACTAAACATCATTATGCCCAACTGGCAGAATGATCGCGAGGTACGCTTGAAGATTCTTAAAGACAAATTGTTACGCGAGAAATTGCGAAAAAGTTATGACTTAATTTGGTCTGACCATAACCTTGTATCTATGGCATTGTATACAGGGCCATTTTTACATGTTGAACGTTATTATGGATATGAGATAAAAACTCAGGTTACTAGTCAAAGACGCAGAAGTAAAAACAATATAATTGGTTGGCTAGGTACCGGTGATATGCCTTTGAATGTAAAGCGACGTAGAGATAAATTTTTCACACACTATGCAAAACTACTCGAATTTGTAAACGTGTTCGGTCTGCCTCATCATGGCGCTGAAAGAAACTTTGATCCATCTCTCTTGGACGCTACACCTAACGCAAAGCAATATGTGGCATCAGCAGGAAAGAATGGCTATGGACATCCATCAAAATCTGTAAAGTTAGCTATTGAGCTAGCGCGGAAAAATTTTGTTAAAGTCAGCTCTAAACCTCACTCACGTTTGGTATGGAGTCATTTTTTCCGATACTGGTAATTAATAGAAAAATCAATGTTCAGAATTTTTATCTACCTTTCGTATACATAAACAATGTTAATTCATGAATCTCCAGCATCAAGAGGATAAATTGATATTTATTTAGTAGTTAAAAACTGAGGATTAAACTGAAAGGTAGCATTATATATTGCTGGTACTAGCCACCAGAAAAATAACCTTTTACATACAAATTAAATGCTCTCAAATGTCCCCAACTAAAGTAGCCTCTGCAACTTTTAGATACATCGCCTTCTATGACCTATTGGCTGACTCAGTCTTTCAGCATTCATTAGCCTCGAATACTGATGATTCATTTATAATGAGTCGGCATGCCAGAGCATCTATTATTGCCTCAGCGCTCAGTCTCGAATGCATCGCAAATTGCCTACTTGAAACTGTAGAAGTGCCAAAGTCATTACGAGCAGAGTTAGATAAGCTTGCGCCTCTCCCAAAAATTGAAACGGTGCTTCGTATGAAGGGTATAGGTAAGTTTGATAGAGGTAGGCGCGAGGTTCAGCAAGCCGCTGAACTTATACGTGTCCGAAACGACTATGTTCATCCAAAGACAGCTGCGTGGGAGGCAGAAGTTCATGAGCCCGAGGACGCAGGGTCAGATTGGATGGTCAAATTTGCCATTCAAAGGGAAGATTGGCGTTCGCTTGGAATCCCAAAGCAGACAATGTTCTGGTCGAAGGATGCTTCACTCTCTGTCCTTCGAGTTATCTGTGACTTCTTGAAGTATCTTTTCATAGAAGTGATGCAAGCGGATGACAAAATGCTTCATGATATGTTGCCCTCACGGTTGGAATTCGACAATGTATTGATGCCGGCAGTATTCAATGAATTTATTAGAGAAAACGCTGTGCTCATAAAGGAAGGTATCGATTTCTCATTTTTGAATGTGGCTTCTGATCAGCTCTAATTATTAGTAGGCAGGGATATCGGAAAGCAGCGGCACTCAATAGCTCTTGATTAAGGTCGGTCTCAGATGAACTGTTGGGCTATCCTTAATCCTTTCGCGAATTAATTATTGGCTTATTCGCCCTGACACCACATGAGGAACAGGTATTAATTTGGTCAGGCTTCTTATTTTTGGATATAGGTAGCGAAATCTATTTTCGACTACTACAGCTATCGGAGGTGTGGCGAACATATGAGTGCAGCGTCAAGCTCTCACATTGACATTACGTTCAATATTACACACGATTTATCGCAGCACAGGAGCCCTCTGGGAGAAGGCCAGTTCTCTATAGAGAAACCTATACACTACTCTGCTGTCGCTATATAGAACTGAATCCTGTGAGGGCCATTAACCTATTATTTTTTAGCGGGATTGGGTTAGTGAATCTGGATTGAAACTGAATTGAAAGTCATCAATTATCAAAGCATCAACTTTCAAATCATTTGTTTTTTTAAGTTCTTGCTCTTGTTTGATGGAGGAGGTAACCATTGGCTTCGAAATAGTTAGGCGCCCGTTGGTAACTGCCGCTCCTGTCTCCGCGAGCCGCTTAATGATCGTTGCGCGCTTTCGTTTATCAACACTGGCAATCGAATAATGAAGCTCTGGATACTGGGATTTATGAATTCTGAGTTTGACTAAAATTAATTCATCCTTCTCATCATGCATGCTTGGCTCCAAATCTTTGACGAAGAACCTGCTCACCAGCAAATTGAAACCCACGTACGTTGGAAAACTGCGGATCCGGAAGCATGTTAATGCGGTGTCTTGGGAATGCAGATTCAATTGCTCTCTTGAACAGCTCAGCTCCTCCACCTACCAGAATGATGTTATCAATGTTGGCACCATTGCCAATCTGAGCTGCCATGGTTGAGACAAAACTCTGGATGACAGTAAATGCTGAGTCATGGAAGGGGGATAGGTCCCACGACTTACCGAAGAGTTGGAGCGGTTGGGCGTTCCTGACAGCCTGATCAAATCGGGCTAAGTTGGTAAGAGGCATATTGATATCAGGGTGTCTGCTGAGGTTATCAGCTAATTCTTGAAGATATGCTGAAACACCACCTGGAATGCTCCCACAGGTATTCGTTCTTTTCTCAATTCCGTTGCAGCCATACCAGTCAAGCGTGTAAAAACCTGGGTCAATGATCAGATTCTGCTTACCTTTCACATTGTGTAAGTTGTTGCTGTGAAAGGTGAAGTCAAACAACCCACCCAAGGGTTGCGGTACAACCCAGATATCATGAATATGAATAGTCCTTTCATTAGAAATCCTCACGGGCCCGGTGAAGCGTCGTTGCAGTTGTGCAGCAGTTTTTCCGTCATCGAACACGGACACTGGTAGTCCAAGTACTAGCAGATCAATCTCATGCTCACCTATGTAATGTAGGGCGCCTTTAAATAAAGCGTTGTAAGTGGCAGAGTCGACATAGTCAATGGTCCTAATATTCGTATCACTATCTCTCGCAGCATCTTCAACATCCTTCCCAACTTCGTAAAGAACCCCATTTACCTCTACTAGCTGAGTATCACGGCCATAGCTTTTACCATCAATCTTAGATGCCAATGGCGCCCTAGAAGGAAAAGATAGTGTGCTCATATCTCTATATATGCCGCGACCAGTCACAAACTTCGTTTGACCATAGCCGATATCAATTGCTCGAACTAAATGATTGCTCATATTCAATGTACTCTTGATTTAGGGAACATCCATTTTATTAGTAATTGAAAATAACCAATCTTGGAATGCTATGGTGTATTTACTTAACATTCGAGAGGTAGAGAGGCCTGTATTAAATAATTGGTGCCCTAATGGGTACCCAAAATACCCAGTATCGTCATTAGATAGTCTCTTTCTCTAAAATGGTTGCCAGTTGGGCCTTAAATTAATGAATATCTAATTTCTAACAATCAGTTTTTAAAATTGGTACCCATATGGTGCTCAAACAATATGTAATCATTTAAAAGTCAATTATTTATGGGGATGATGAATAATTTTAGCTTTTAATACCCGGCAAATAGTGATTAAAAAAACCCGTCATTCGAAGGGGTAGCATTTAAAATTACCTGTTAAAATGCACTCATTGAATTTGATTTATGAACACCCTCCGTCTGTAGGCGACAGACATCGACTCTCATGGCTTCTTTGCTATTCATCAATAGCAATTGCATGCTGATGAAATGCCATTTTTAGATATGGCATTTATTTTTTAACGTAATCCGAGAAACTTGCTGAAAACCAGAGGGTTTAGAACTTCAGCAATATCAAGGCCTGCGCGAATAATCACGTCCAAAAACTCACTAGAGTGAGTTAATTACTATCCCAATTCAGCCTTCCTGAGCGATTGCGCCTTTGAACCCTGAGCCCTTACGGCAGACGGGCCTTAGGTAAGAAGGCGTCTCCCATCCATCCGTGATGTTGAGGCCAAGATTGGCGAATCACCTACGTATGCCCACGAGCTAAGAGGCCATCTGACCATTAATGGCGGATGTAAAACGTAACCTACTACTCCTTAGGGGACTGGAATTGGTTCTGTAGCAGAGCTACAGCGTAAAGAATGCTCATTAGCCAGCATTTATTACGGCAACTCATTTTTAAGGATAGGGCTATTCAAGCGCATTAAATTATTAAATCGTATTTACGTATAAAGGAAATAGAAAATGTCTAACAGTCAAGATCAAGTTAAGTGCGTTTCAAGGGGGCAAGTACCATACAAAAAAAATAACAGGGCTATGCTGACTTCTTTGATAAGTGAGAATGTAGGTAAAAGACTTGACGGTAAACCTGCATCTTTTAAGACTCAAGAAGAGCGTGAAAGGACCATTTACCGAATTTTTGATGTTTTAGAAGAGCAGGGGGTAACAGGTCTTTATCCACATAATCTAAAAGTGAAGCATCTAAAGATTGTGATTGGTGAATGGGAGCGCAGGTTAGGCCCATCCTCATTGCAAAACAACTTTACTCATGCGAAGGCATTATTTGCATGGATCGGTAAGGAGGAAATTGTTGGAAAGCTTGAGGATTATCTCGAGGACCCTTCAAAAGCAAAAAGGATATACGCTGCACCGAAGGATAAAACCTGGGATCATCTGGGACAGGGCGTTAAAGAGGAAATGTTGCAGAGCATTGCCGATTATGACTTTTACGTGGGACTTCAGGTTCTTGTCCAGGATGCTTTTGGTCTTCGAAAAAAAGAGGCCATATGCTTTAAGCCTCACCGGGATGTTATCGACGGGGTGTTATATGTTCGTAATGGAGCAAAGGGAGGTAGAGAACGGAATTTCCCTTTGGACGCTTATCAATTGGAGTTTCTTGAATGGCTAAAGCTCCAACTCCCTAATGTAAATTCCCACCTGGGAGACCCAAACAAGACTTTGAAGCAAAACATGACCAGATACTCAAATGTCCTCTTTCGTTTGAATATCAAACAGGCAGGTTTGGGAGCTCTAGGAATTACTGGCCACGGGTTAAGGGCAGGGTTCGCTATACGAGGCTACAGGAGGTTGGGAGGATCACTTCCAATTCTTGGAGAGCCTATCAGCTCTTTGACTCCTGAAGAGGATAAGGCAGCTCGTTTGGAAGTTGCTGAGCACCTAGGACATTCACGGATATCCGTGACTGCCGCTTACTATGGCCCTGCAACATTGAGAGGGTTAACCAAACTGAGCAAAAATGCCAGAGATCAATTGATTGGCAAGGTGCTGGACCTAAAACAAGGGGCAACATATGTTTTTGGGACGACGGCTTTCACAACACCAGAGCAAGTAAAGGTGCCAGCGCGGAGAGTCACCGGCATCTATGTCGAGTCCATGCAAATCGGTGAAAACTTCTATCTGAAGATAGTTGATGCCTTCAGTGCAATTCCTGAAAACATCAACGTAGACTATTTGGATAGTGTCAAACTGGTAAGTTTGTCTAAGAGAAATGCGGGTTAGCCAAAAATCGCTTGCAGAGGATGTTAGGGCTGAGGGTAGCCAAGTTAGTCTGATTTTTTGCGAATGAATTACAGGGGGCACTTGCCCCTGTAATTCATTTCAGGTTCGACACTTGGGGTTGAGCCTCAATTCCCGCGCTGTTGATTAAGTCCACCAAGCGCTCCCCTTCGGTCTTGCTCGAGCCGAAGATATGTTTCGATACATGAAACCCCAGTATGTATTGCGGTCAAGTGAGCGCCACTGGCGAATGCGGCATCAGCCTTTCGGACGGTGCATATGCACCACTTGGAAATAATAACGCACTCCAGAGGCTCATCATCCAATGGGGCTGGATATGGCCCATTGCGACTGTCAGCCTCTAGCGGCACAATATAGACCTTTTAAGATACGGCTATTTACTAGCCCATGAAGTTCAATATCAAGAAAGTAAATAATGTCTGTGCCAATAATCGATCTTTTTGCAGGCCCAGGCGGGCTGGGGGAGGGGTTTTCCTCACTTGGAAGTCATGATCGAAAGGCGTTTTTTGAGATTGGGCTGTCAATAGAGAAAGATCCAGTCGCACATCGCACCCTGACCCTTCGAGCTGTGTTCAGACGTCTGCGTGGCACAGAGGATGTCAGGTATTACTACGACTATATTCGAGGTGATTTAGACGAAGAAGCTTTTCGTAAAATACCTGCGGTAGCCAACGCCTTTGAGCATGCTGCTTCGGAAGCAAGGTGTTTGGAGCTAGGGAAATCAGATGAAGACAGCATTGACAATGAAATTCGTGCTGCGTTAAAAGGGGAGAAAACATGGGTATTGATTGGAGGGCCGCCATGCCAAGCGTATTCATTGGCTGGGCGTTCTAGGCGTGCTAAGGACAAAGAGTTTCACAACGACGAAAAACACTTCTTGTATAAGGAATACCTGAGAATCATTCGGGAACACAAACCCACCATTTTTGTGATGGAAAACGTTAAGGGCTTGCTCTCTTCGCAGCACTCGGGCAATCCAATGTTCGAAAGAATTATCTCAGATCTTTCGATGCCTGCAGGTGGGCTTGAGTATGAAATTCGCTCTTTCACTAAAGCGGGAAACAGCAATTCCTTGCAACCCACGGACTATATTATCCATTGTGAGCGCTATGGAATACCACAAAGTCGACACCGAGTAATTCTTCTCGGGGTAAGAAAGGATTTGGAGGTGCCCCAGCATCAATTGCTGACACCTGTCCAGATCCCTGTAACGGTCAATCAAACAATCGGTGATCTGCCCAAAATTCGCAGCCGATTGTCACGGGATGACTCATCGGATGCTTGGTTACAAGCCGTGCAAATGGCACCTTCCTATGTTAGAGGATGGGGAGCAGACAATGAGTCTGCAATAATTGCAACAATGAATAAGTTTGCTTCCTCGGCAACAACTGCATCGACTGGAGGATCATTCATCAACGTTCACTCAAAAATAAACAAAAGATCAACCGAATTGGAAAAGTGGTTGCATGACAGCAATTTGAGGGGGGTATGTCAGCATGAGTCCCGGTCACACATGGCAACTGATCTTGCCCGTTACCTTTTTTCTGCCAGCTTTGCTCATTTATCGGGACATTCACCTACGCTTGATATATTTCCAGTAGACCTACTTCCGGATCACCTAAATGTCTACGGTGAGAAAATCCCATTCAAGGATCGATTTAGGGTTCAGTGCAGTGACGAGCCTGCAGCTACAGTAGTAGCTCACATTGCCAAGGATGGACATTACTACATTCATTACGATCCTTCTCAATGTAGAAGCTTGACCGTAAGAGAAGCTGCCCGACTACAAACGTTTCCCGATAACTATTTTTTTGTCGGCAACCGCACTGAGCAGTACACACAGGTAGGGAATGCTGTACCACCGCTGCTTGCTCGCAAGTTGGCTAGGATAGTGCGCAATTTATTGAGTGAGATGGGGGGGAGTAAATCCAGCAGAAATGCTGATACTGCACAAAACAATCGTCAGGAGATGTCTGGGCAGTCTTACCAGACTAGCTTCAACCATCATGTGCTGGCTGAAGCTAGCTAGCCATTTGAATCTAACCAATCACCAAAAAATCTTTATCTCCATGCAGCCATTCTTCAACAGTTTGCGCAGTGATTTCTATAGAGTGCTTAATGGCACATTCCCAGACGACAGCCACGCGCCAGCCAAGAGCACAAAGCATTTCCGTGTGATGTCGATCACGATCAACATTACACAAGAACTTCCGTTGCCAGAATTCTTCATTGGTTCGGGGTGTGGTAGTGAAACGACAGCCTATGTGTCGATGCCAGAAGCAGCCATGGACGAACACGACGGCCTTGTGCTTTGGAAACACCAGATCAGGAGATCCAGGCAGCTTTTTGACATGAAGTCGATACCGGAATCCCTTGGCGAAAAGAATGGAGCGAAGACTTCGCTCTGGCCAAGTGTCCTTTCCGCGAATGCTCGACATCATGCGGCTGCGCTGAGGAGTAGTTGGGACGCGCATGTTCCTATTATTCCAAGTCTGCAGAAAGCGCCATTTCACACATGTGTCAGCCAAACCGATCAAATCCAAGCGATCGGCGAGGCGCATGTTTGGAGTCTAGCATGCGGTTGATTCGCGGGAAATCACCAAGGAAATATTGATGGCATTTGAATATAGACATCCACCAAGCGCGGCTTGCCTCTCGGCGTCGATGAGGGATCTCGGATATTCGCTTGAAACGGCCATCGCAGACCTGATCGACAACAGCATTTCTGCAGGGGCAGACAGGGTCGACATCATCTGCGATGTGTCCGGCGAGTTTCCTCTTGTTGTCATCCTCGACAACGGCAAGGGAATGACGGAGGGAGAGTTGCTGGCGGCAATGCGCCATGGAACTGATAACCCCAGGCGGCACCGTTCACCAAAAGATCTTGGACGCTTTGGTCTTGGTCTGAAGACGGCCTCGTTCTCGCAGTGCCGCTCCCTGACAGTGGTCAGTACAAGTGATGCCTCCATCTGTGGTGCCGAGTGGAACCTGGATCGTATTGATGCAGCAGACGACTGGATCCTGAGCCTCCTTGATGAGGCCGACATTCAGGCGCTACCACATGTCGATCGTCTCGGAAGGCACGGCACCGCAGTCCTCTGGCGAGAGCTCGATCGCATGCTCGAAGACGAAATCGGGGATCGCCGGCAGGAAATCGTGAACGAGAAGCTTGAGGTGGTGGGGCGACATCTTGCCCTCGTCTTCCATCGCTTCCTTGCGGGGGAGGTCAAGGGACATCCCAGAGTCACGCTTGCCATCAACGGTCACCCCATTGCCGCATTCGATCCTTTTTGCAGAAAGAATCCGTCCACACAGATTCTTCCGGAGGAAATCGTCCGCATCGGCGATGCGGAAGTGCGCCTGCAACCTTATGTGCTGCCACACCACAGCCGTCTTACCGCATCCGAGTACGACTACTACCAGGATCGCAGTGACTTCATCTCCAACCAGGGGGGCTATGTCTATCGGAACGGTCGCTTGATGGCGTGGGGAGACTGGTTCCGCCTGATGCCCAAGGGTGAGGCCACCAAGCTGGCGCGGGTGCAGATCGACTTCCCAAACAGTCTGGACGAAGCCTGGACAATCGACATCAAGAAGTCGCGCGCGCGACCCCCACATGCGGTTCGTGAGCGCCTGCGCCAGATCATCGCCAGAATCACCAGCCGTAGCGTGACGGTACATCGGGGACGCGGACAGAAGCTGTTTCAGGAGACCCAGACTCCGTTTTGGGAGCGCTATGCCGATCATGGTGGCATCCAGTTCACGATCAACGATCAGCACCCGATCATCGTCTCACTGGCAGAAAGACTCTCGCCAGAGGATGCAGACCTGCTGAGCACGCTGCTTGATTCGGTTGCAGCTTCGCTGCCGGTCGAGATGATCTATTCCGACTACTCGACGCACCCACGCGAGATCAATCAGCGATCGGTGGATGAAAGCCAGACCATGGAGCGCCTGAGAAGCCTGCGCCAAGTGCTTTACGGCGACGGGCCGGGCGATGCCAAAGCCTTTCTTCATATTGTGCGCTCCACGCATCTCTTTGATGGCCAGATGGAGCTGGCCGAAAAATTCATCAGCGAGGCTTTTACATGAGCATTACAGCCATCACGGAAGAACGAAACATTGCCAATGCGCTCATCTCGGGCCTTGCCAACATGGCGGCAACACCGACGCGCGATCAGGTGGAGGAAAAGGCAAGACAGATTGCTGCAATCTTCGGCTATGCGGGAGACCTCCGCAATATTGTCACCGAAGCGATGGAATCGGTTGTGACTCGCATGGGGGCAGGCACTTCATTGGTTGATGTCAATGCGAAGCATGACGAGCAATGGGTTCACAAGCGCGAGGACATCACTTGGACCTACGCCAGTGCTTACGAGGAGTTCCTTCGCAACGAGGGCTGGCCTCCTCAGATGGTCCAGTCGCTGAGCGATGTGACCACCCGCATTCTCGGCCACCTTCAGGATCCATTGAGCCAAGGCACGACTTGGAAGCGTCGTGGACTGGTCATAGGCCATGTGCAGTCGGGGAAGACAGCCAACTATACGGGGCTGATAGCACGTGCAGCAGATGCGGGCTACAAGTTCATCGTCGTCATCGCAGGCATTCACAACAACCTGCGCAAGCAGACACAGCAACGAATCGATGAAGCCTTTATCGGTCGATCCAGTGATCCAATAGATAAGCGGAAAAAGATCGGTGTTGGCCTCAATCAAGGTTATCCGCACCCAGCAAGGCTGACTAATGTAAACAGCGATTTCAGTAAGAAAACTGCGGAAAGTGACTGGGAAATCAACGATTTCAGCAAGCCAATTGTCTTAGTTATCAAGAAGAACGTCACGACGTTGACGGCGCTTCATAAGTGGCTGAAGGAGCTGAATACCACTGGAGATGGTCAGATTCGCGATGTGCCCATGCTGTTGATTGACGACGAAGCCGACAACGCATCCATCAACACGAACAAGGAGGACCTGGACCCGACCCGGACGAATGCTATGGTTCGTCGCATCCTGGGATTGTTCGCGAAGTCCTGCTACGTCGGATATACGGCAACCCCGTTCGCCAATATCTTCATTAATCCGGATGCCTATGGCGATGATTTACAGGAAGAGCTTTTCCCTCGCGACTTCATCTATTGCCTGGATGCACCCACAACCTATTTCGGTGCGGCAAAGGTATTCCTAAATGAGGCGACCAGCGAATCGATCGTCAGACCGATTGATGATTGCGAGGATATCATTCCCTACTCGCACAAGCGCGACGATCCTGTCCATGAGCTGCCTCCCAGCCTTTATCGCGCACTCGACGAGTTCATCGTCGCACGCGCCATCCGAAACCTGCGCGGACATGCCAGCAAGCATTGCTCAATGATGGTCAATGTGTCGCGCTTTGTGCCGATGCAGAAGGCTGTGCGCGATTTTCTGAGTCTCAGGGAAAAGAAAATCAGGGAAGCGGTTCTCGCAAACTACGCGATGCCGGAGGATGTTTCTTCAAGGAACATCTACATGCAAGGCCTGAAAAGTGCCTTCGACGCAGAGTATGCCGATTCCGGGGTGACGTGGGAGGAAGTGAAGTCAGCCCTCGTCGGCGTCTTTGAGCACCTTCACCTCTATGTAATCAACAGCAAGAGTGACGAAGTGCTCGACTACACCCGCTATGAGAGGGAAGGAGTTGGCTTGACGGCGGTTGCGGTCGGTGGCCTGAGTCTCTCGCGAGGCCTGACCATCGAGGGGCTGACCATCAGCTACATGTACCGCAATACGAAGATGTACGACACGCTCATGCAGATGGGCCGCTGGTTCGGCTACCGGCCGGGCTTCGAGGATCTCTGCCGTGTCCATCTTTCGCGCGATTCGATCAACTGGTACTCCCACATTGCCGATGCCGCCGAAGAGCTTGTGCAGCAGGTCAAGCGCATGCGGCGCGATCGCCTTAGTCCAAAGGACTTTGGACTTTACGTCCGCTCGCATCCGGACAGCCTGCTGATCACTGCCGCGAACAAAATGAGATCCGGCCAAGAGGTCACGGTCGAACAGAGTTTCTCTGGGCGACTCCGTGAAAGTTACATTGTCTCTACCGATCCCGACGTGAATGCTAGGAACTTTGAGCTTATCGCCTATCACTGGCGAAGTGGATTCGGCGGACGGCCGGAGGAGTCCACCGAGAAAGGCATCATCTTTAGAGACGTGCCCGTCGAGGTGATCGACGATTTTCTCACTCGATTCGAATGCCATTCGACCTTCGCGGGACAGAAATCGGATGTGGTTAGCTATCTCGAACGGATCGCGACGAAGCGTCCGCTTGCGGATGTTCTGCTGATTTCTCCCTCGGGTGGATCGGGCGGTGAACACCCATTCACCTTAAGGAATCAGGTGCGTGTTGTCGGGAAGGAGCAGCCGAATGGCACTGCGTGGCGCCTGAACAAGGACAGGGTTGCTTCGCGTGGTGACGAGAAGCTCGGACTCAGCGACGAGCAACGTGCTGAGGCCGGAACGGTTGGTGGCGACGGCGGATCGGGGGCGGTATCAGATACACATTACCGGATGGCGAGGAACAGACCTCTCCTCATGATTCACAGTCTGGAACCCAAGGGCGATGCTGTGACAGGGCCCATCGCTGCCTTTGGCATGAGCTTCCCTTACGGGGACTACTCGACGACCATCAATGTCGTCGTCAACAAGGTCTGGCTCCAGCAGATGCAGGGTTATGTGGACGATCCTGATGAGGAGGAGGACTACGATGCCTGAAACTTCGCCATGGGACGAAATCGTCGTTCCTGACAAGGACTTCAATGTCCGCCAGGTTGCGGCGAAAACGGCCGTGCCCTGCTTCTGGGGACGCGATGCCAGTGGCGCCTGCCTGTTCATTGTGGGGCTTCACGGCGACCACACAGCACAGTACCGGAAGAGCGCAGTCACGGTGAACGGCGTCGAAGTCGATCTTCGTGCCGGAGGTCAGGGGCAGCAACACCTAGTTCTCGCTCTTGAAAGACAGATTGATCGCGATCTTTTCGAGGGACTGTGCCGTACCCTTGCATTCGCGCTGGAGCACGCCACCGATTCGGCCAGCTCTCTGGCAGTTTCGCTGGCGCATATCCGTCGTTGGAAGACTTTCCTCTCGGGCCGAAGTCAGCATCTGTCCGCTGAAGAGGTTCGAGGCCTCTTCGCTGAAATCGTTTTTCTGACGGAACTGATCGATCGGGAAATACCGAGCAATGTCGCCGTTGAAGCCTGGCTTGGTCCAGAGCGGTCACATCAGGATTTTATCTTCGGCAACACTGCTGTCGAGGTCAAATCGCTCTCGGGGGCTGAGCGGAGCAGCATTCGCATTTCGTCGGAAGACCAGCTCGAATCCCTGAACGATGCACTGTTCCTGCGAGTGTACCGGCTGAGCAATCTTGCAGAGGCTGCAGATGCCCGCTCGCTCAACGAGCTTGTCACCGCCGTTCAAGCGCGGCTCGACAAGTCAGAGGCCGTCGAGGCCTTTGATCGTAAGCTGGTTGCACACGGCTACGCGCCGCTCCCTGACTACGATGAGCCGAGTTTTATCGTCAGCGACGTGCGCAGCTATCAGGTCTCCGATGATTTTCCACGTCTCATGCGATCGCATTTGCCGACAGGGATTGCCAAGGTAGCCTACGACATCCGACTTGAAACAATTGCTCAATACGAGTGCGACGGGACAGCCGTCTTTGGGGGAGGGTGATGGACCAAACCAGCGAAGAGTTCTTCCACGATTTCCGACAGGAGCTGCTGGCCGGAGCCGAGGCTAATGGCAGGTTTCAGCTCGACGAGTTCATGGAAACCATCGCTGCCGAACTTGTCGAGACAGGCTTCACTGAAGGCTTCGAACTTTGTCATTTCCGGGCGCAACGTGGAATGCGCGTGGACGGCTACTGGTTCAATGATGAGGGAGTCCTGGACCTATTCATTGCAGACTTTGATTCCAGAAATGAACTGGCATCTCTCACCAGAACAGAACTGGATGCGGCATTCAAACGTGTTACCAACTTTTTCGAAGCCAGTGCTAAAAAGGGCCTGGCCGCGGAGCTGGAGGTCACATCGCCGGAGTACGGCCTTGCCAGACAGGTTGCGGATCGCAAGGACGCCATTCGGCAGGTCAATCTGATTCTTTTCTCCGAGCGCACGCTAAGCGAGAGAATCCAGGCTCTTCCCGATACGGAGGTGGCTGAGGTTCCAGTCACCCACCACATCTGGGACATCTCGCGACTTCATCGTCAGCGAAGCTCACGCAGCCATAAGGAAGCACTGGATCTCGACTTCGAGAAAATGTTTGGCAAGGGCATCGCCTGTCTTCCTGCCCACCTTGGAACGGATGCCTATCAGGCCTATCTCATGGTCATGCCTGCAGATGTGCTAGCGACGCTGTACGAAAGATTCGGAGCACGCCTGCTGGAGCAGAACGTCCGGACATTTCTGCAGGCTCGCGGCAATGTGAACCAAGGAATAAGAACAACGATCATGAACGAGCCGGGAATGTTCTTCGCCTACAACAACGGGATCACGGCCACTGCACAGAGTGTCGAAACAGAGGCAACGGAGTCTGGTCTGGCGATTACAAGGGTTGTCGATCTTCAGATCGTCAATGGCGGGCAGACCACCGCATCCCTGTTCCATACGCGGAAGCGGGACAAGGCTGACCTTTCCCGGATATTCGTCCAGATGAAGTTGTCCGTAATCGACAGCGTTGAAAGTGAGACGGTCGTGCCGAAGATATCGGAATATGCAAACACCCAGAATCGTGTGAATGCTGCCGACTTTTTCTCAAACCATCCGTTTCATGTCCGTATGGAAGGATTTTCGCGGCGGATTTGGGCACCAGCACAGAAGGGAGCCACTCGTGAGACGCGTTGGTTCTACGAGCGCGCACGCGGCCAGTATGCCGATGTACAGTCAAAGCTCACATTGGCGGAGCAACGCCGCTTCAAGGCAGAACACCCCAAGCCTCAGATGTTCACGAAGACGGACCTCGCGAAGTTCGAGAATGTGTGGGATGACCACCCTCGGTGGGTCAATCTGGGAGCACAAAAAAACTTTGCTCAGTATGCGGCACGCATCGGTAAGGAATGGGCGAAGTCATCTGATGCATTCAACGAGCACTATTTTAAGAGGGCCATTGCTCGCGGAATTGTTTTTCGCGCGACCGAGAGAATTATTTCTGCTCAACTTTGGTATAACGGTGGATATCGCGCCAACATCATAGCTTATACACTTGCAGTGCTGGGTGAGATAACAAAACGCAGGAAGGAAAGTATCGACTTTTTAGATATCTGGAATGCGCAGAAAGTGAGTCCTATTCTCGAAGCAGCCATTGCCGTTGTGGCAGAGTTAGTGAATACAGATATCATCAATCCTCCACATGGAATATCGAATATATCTGAATGGGCCAAGAGGGAGGCTTGTTGGATCAAGCTGCAAGAAGATATTAGCGATATTGAAAAACGGATCTCAAGTGATTTCTACAACAGGCTTGTACCACTTGTTTCACAAGAAGAACACGCCAGAAATGCCAAGCAACTTCAGAAAATTGACAATGGAATAGAGTTGCAAAGGCAGATGCTGGCTGTATCCGCCTCAGAGTGGAGTCGGATTGGCCAGTTTCTCTCAGTCAAAAAGATGCTCACGCAAAAGGAGGCTGAAATTCTCAAAATTGCCATGAAAATCCCGGCAAAGGTTCCGAACGAAAAGCAGTGCTCGGTTCTTAATGAGATTTTAGATCGATCCAAGATGGAAGGATTTATTTTTCAAGCATAATCCCAGTGTCATATCTGGAAATCTATTTAGTGGAATTTCTGACGTACCTTGGATTTGAGATGAATTTATTTATAAGGTTGAATGATTCCGAAGTTGGCAACGATATATGTGGCGGGGGCTGCACGCGCTTTAAAAAATGTACTGCATACTTTGCTTTCCAAGTGCGGGCATAAATGCAAAAATATGGATCCGCATACAATAAAAGTTCATAGCTTCAAAAGTCTTAACATCCTTTTTTATCTAACCTAGTTCCAATCTAGCTTAAGACTTTTCATTGCTATCGCCTCAACGTCAGCCATGAGAGATAACAACGCATCATTGCCATCTTGATGCTCCTCAAAAATAGTTGACGATGTCCCGCCATGTGCAATCGAACAGCGTAACTTATAAAACCGAACGATTGCCTTCTTATATTCATGTGTCCCTTTGGAGAGAGGCTCTTCACAAGCACTACGCTCAATAGAATGTATGAATCGATTTTGGGAAGCAAGCAGCTTCTCAAACTGGGCATTGAATGGTGAAAACACTCCAATCAGATGGTTTTCCTCTGCAAGAGCCACAAGTTGATTCATTTCGCTCTGTAGGCTTTTTTCTGCCTCTCTTACAGCATTTTTCGCATCAACATCAAAGGCTTGAATGAAGCGATTTTTGATATTTGTTAAATAGGCGTTCTCGACTATTCGGTAATACGATAGGAATCTCCATTTTGGGTGCAACTCGGCCACGGCTTCTGATAGTAGCTTGGTCCTAGAAAGAGTATTGAGAACTTCCGGAGATTGAAGTGTAATACTCGACGCGAGCTCGATGAGAGAGCTTACAACGCCTATACGAGGCAATTCATCATGTTGAATCTGGAAAATAGCAGCAATCAAGCGCCGTAACTTGGTGAAATCGTGGTTCGGAACACGTGGGCAAGCGATGAGCGCATGACCCGTTAAAGTTTGTCTCCAATTAACGCGATCTTGGTCACTCCAAAGTTTATCGAGCCATTTAACCTGAGCTTTAATTAGAAAATGCAATATTAGTGATTCCAAGTTGGTCGGCACCGCAATAACCTGCTCAAGGTTTCCTAGTAGCCATACATGCGAAATGTGCCCTTCAAAGTTTATCGCTGTGTATCTAAATTGATCAACAGGAGCAACACATTGAGCAAGTTCAATGTCAAAAGAAGTCTCAAGCAATGATTGCAGTGCCACAGCACGGCTTTCTTCACTGCTCAGAAGCCCATCAAGACGCTCATCGTATTCAGCATCTTGGTTACCAAGGAACTGCTCAGGCCTCGTGCCTGGTGGCAGCTGAAAATAGTCACAAAAACGGGCTGGCAGCATGTTACGCTTTGCTTGCAGCCGCTACTTGCCAACACTCCTCCATTGGCGTATCACCCGCATCACGGATGAATTCCTTGAACGCCACGAAAACCATATCCCTAGTAGCTACGCCAACGTTCTCTTTTGATGCGTCTATTCCTTGGCGAAGACGTTCAAAAGTTGAAATAGCGACGGCTTCTGCACCATGTAACCTTACTCTATTCAAAAGCTCAATGAGAGACGGCCAGAGGCGGCTTGATAGTTTTTCACTGCGCTCAAGTGATCCAACTGCTGCTGCAATGCCTAGTAGCGTAGTTTCATTACCTAAAAATTGAATGTGCTCTAAGCCGATAGCTAAATCCAATTCTACGAGCCAGGTTACAAACTTTTTGAAGCCATCCTCTGCAGGCTCATCGCCATCGCTCCCCGTGTCAGCATTATTTCCAAGCATAGTAATGGCTGAATCCGCAAGCAACTCCTCCATCACAGTGTTGCGGAGGTCAAGGTTGGGCTGTCCTTGGAGCCAAGCCTGGAGAGCTTGCGCGAGTTTAGCTAGTGTGAATTGCCCTGGGTTTGTTCGGCGTCGTGCATCATTGGCTCGGAATATAGATAGATGGGGAATGTCAGCAAGGTCATCGAGAAGTTTAGAGCTTAGTACCTCAACTTGTTGTTTAACAGACATGGGTCGCTGACCAGCATTCAACAACAACATCCGGTATGCAACTGCGCCGAACGGAATATTTAGCCACACCTCAATTCGCAGCGGACGATTTAAAAACTGCTCGAGCGCGTCGTCGGCAAGTTCAGTAGCTGTTTGTCTAAGCGCGTTAGTCCTCTGTAATCCGTCGATAATATAGACCTGAGGGGCTGTAAGCTTGCAAAGCTCTTGCGAAAGAGCAGCGAAATCTGCATGAGTGAAGTAGTCTGCGGGTGGACGTGGCAATGCAAGCGTAACTGCCAATACAATCGGCGGCAGGACGCAACCTCGTTTTAAGTCGCTTCTAAGAGTTGCATATGCCTTTGTTCCCCTAATAATTGAACGCTGGATGGTCAAATTTTGTTCTGCATCATTGGTCAAAGCCAAGAAATCTCTGTAACTGCATTTTGCAGACACACAGTATGAAAGCAGACGGTCATCACGATCTAGTGCGATCACATTTATATTAAGTGCCATAGTGAAGCTAACTCAAAGATTTTGTTCATAAGTTTGTGGACGTTGAACATTCTGCCTGTGATATGCATTTTCTACAACATTAGAAGAATTCCTAGAGTGGCATAGGCTCTGGGGATGTGAGGTAGCGTAATGGCCATAAGTGAACGTTGTGAAGTAGAGGGTGGCGGGTATAGGCTGCGCCACTAACCGATACTAGGTTTCTTCATGTGCCTGGATCTCAGCAGGAAATGCGGTCAGGCCCCTATTGGCGGCTTGCTTATGCATTTTCCGGATTGGGAACTGCTGTTTAGTGGCAAATTATGGCAATATTGCCGACCGGTTCGCCTGGCTGATAAGAAAACAGAAAAAAAGCCTGCGTTAGCGGGCTTTTTATTCGGTTTGAACTTGCAGCTTATGCCGTACAACTTGCAATGTATTGTGTGACCGGCTTATAGAAGTTCGCTATATCCGGGACTAAGATTTATGAAATCTACGTTAATCCTTTTTCGCCTTCAATTTGTCTCTAATGTAGATTATTGCAAAAACTATGTTTCCCCCTACACCTAGAATCAAGGCCCCGTAAATCAATATTTCTTCACCTGTCATGATGTGGTTCCTTTCATTTCCAAAGCATATTGGGATAAAGGGCAATATCAATATCCGCTCTGACATTACCCATTAGCTGGTCTTCTGTTTTTACATGATGCGATTTGCTCAAGCCTTCCATCCATTTACTTTATATTTTCTGGCTCGTTATCGATTCGTTGGAATCAGCTGTTGAATCCCCATTTGGGAATCTAGAAAACGCTGTTTATCTTCACTGATCCGCCAGAACATCATGGCGTCTTTCACCGCCATGAATGCGTGGAGAGAAACGGCCCAGGTAAATAAAAACACTCCTGCGGCATTGAGCAGCCAGGATGAGGTATGAATGCTTGTCTCCAACTGGCCAGCATTCATCACAAATACAATACCCACAAAGTATAGTGCAGCAGCAAACCTCCAACTATGCATGCTCTTGCCAGCCATCAACCGCGGCACCCCAATAAGTCCCAATGGTGTTAATGATATAAGCAGTAAGGAGTCTGCTTGTTGCTTTACCTTTTGAATTTGTGATGTGTCATGCATTTCGTAACTCCTATGTTATCAATGGGCTGACAACACGCCAGCCATGACTTCATCATAGAGATTTCCGAAAAAAACCAAGCTCACTTATTCGGTACGCCTTCCATGCAGTACGTGATCAAGACTGTTCCGGAACTTCATTGGTCTGATGATAGAAGGGAAGGGCACCATAGGATTGCCACTCCCACTGATCACAATCGTTCCATATCCCAACAGGCGACCTAAAACGGATTGATGTACCTGTATGCTTTCAATTCTTTGTAAGGGCAGCTCAATCACTGAGCGGCGTATTAACCCAAACTTGGCAATGACCCGCTCATTTGTGATGACCAGAACATTGGCTCGGCACTTGAAAAACGCAAGCACCCAAAGCAGTGGGCCACCGAAAAACCAGAGTCCGAACCCAAAAAAGTAGTACCAGAAATATACCCAGTGACTAACACGCGCTGTGTACTGCACCAACTCGCCTTTACGAAGCTGGGATTGTATAAATTTGCTCATGATGATTCCTTAGAATTGGCTTTGTGCATCTCCTTCAGATCATCCACAAAGCCTTGGAGTTGAGCCGAGTGCCTATTGATGAGCAAGGCAGAGTCCATATTGATTTTGGACTCTCCACGGATTTTGATTGCTCCAACATTAAGACTTACGGTTTGGATGATTCTCGTAATTTGATAAGCCGTTTGTATAGCTCAATCGACGGACAACACTCCCCATTTAGAATCCCAACTCTTAATATTTTTGCGGTAATCCCAGTCATACTGGGGACATATCGTGCCCCCTGCACGAGGAAGCCCCTGCCAGTAACATTTTTCATCACCGTGAGTCGATACTACCTCCAGCACCGTCGCGAATTGACCTTTGATCGCTCGGGCTTTGACATAAGGTTGTTTGCTATTTCCTACTCGGCCTCTGAAATATGCAATATCTTGAACAACACTAGAATTCTTGGGTGCTAAAGCGATCGTAAGCGCTGATCCTGCATAGAAGCCAAAAGCAGACCAAACAGCGACTCCCACATACTCATCAGCCTGAGAGCATCGTGGGTCGCTGTTATTGATAAAGGCACATAATCTGGCTGCTGAAACAGACTCATCAATAAATACGCCTGCTGCACCAAAAATTATCCCTGAGTCATCCTTTGCAAGCTTGTAGGCTTGATCAATATTGACTCGGGTAAGTTTTGCATTGCTGAAACAACCAGTGAGAAGGATGGCAGGCAGTAAAGCTGCTATGAGCTTAAATTTTGACATGAGTAAAATACTTTGAAGAGTCGATGGAGATTTGATTTTAGGGAAAAATGATTTTTTCCAAGGCCTGCGAAATGCGATTGGAAAAGGAGCGAAATCGTAAAATGACAAAACATAATTCTACGAAATACGTAGAGAATCCACAATTGATATCTACGACGATCGTAGAATGTCAAAAGCGCCTCAAAACCTTTTTGGAAAGCGATTACGGGAAGCCCGTCTGAAGGCTTCTATTCCTCAAGATAAGCTCGGCGTCTTGATTGGAATTGATGAAATGAGTAGTAGTGCAAGGATCAGTCGGTACGAAACAGGGATCCATGCACCGCCGTTCGAGATTGCTATGCGGTTGGCTGAGGCTCTTGGTGTACCCACAGCATATTTCTATTGTGAAGAAGAAATCCTGGCTCAGTTACTTCTTGTATTAAGCAAAAAATCGCCAGATAAACTGTACGAATTAAAGTCACAGCTCGAATAGCTCATTCGATTAGCCCCGCTCACTGTTCAGCTGATGGTCTAGCCAGCTGTTCGAAACTTCAAGGCCCTCGCTTCGAGTAGGCTTACAAGATATTCAGCCATATTCCTCGGTTTCATATTAATCATCCAACGGGATATTCCGGATAATTAGGTAATGACTAAAACTTCCAATAAACAGGTAGGCGATTACAGTGCGGAGGATGTGCGTGTCCTACGCGGACTGGAGCCAGTGCGCAAAAGACCGGGCATGTACACTAGGACAGATTCTCCAACGCATATCGTGCAGGAGGTCCTGGACAACGCCAGTGACGAAGCGCTTGGCGGCCACGCTGACAATGTGTTGTTGACCATCTATAACGATGGCTCAGTGGAAATACAGGATAACGGTCGCGGCATACCAGTCGATACATCCTCTGTAGAGGATAGGCCAGCCATTGAATTGATCTTCACCGAGCTCCACTCAGGCGGTAAATTCGGCGATGGAGCCTATAGCATCTCGGGTGGTCTGCACGGCGTGGGTGTTTCTGTTACCAATGCGTTATCTCTTAAGCTGGAGGCTGAAGTAAAGCGTGGTGGCCAAATCCACCACATCGCATTCAAGGATGGTGCGGTAGTCAGCCCTCTGGCAGCAAAGGGGCGCTGCAACAAAAAGGATACCGGCACCCGCGTACGTTGCTGGCCAGATCCTCAATATTTCGATAGTGCTGAGGTGTCGGTCAAGACGCTTGAGCATCTGGTTCGTTCCAAGGCTGTCATGCTGCCAGGCGTTGAGCTGGTCTTGCGTATAGAACATAGTGCGCGCGAGATTGAAGCAGGGGCCGAGCAATTCACGGTCAAGAGCTGGAAATTCCCTGGCGGTATGAAGCAATACCTCGAGGAGTCACTCGAAAACGATGCAATCGAAGAAGATATCAAGCCTGTGCCTATCATTACGGGTGCCTTGTTTACCGAACAAGGCGAAGGTGGCGAATGGGCGATTGCCTTCAGACCGGAGGCGGGTGCCAAGGGTGAATCCTATGTGAACCTCATCCCCACGCTCAATGGTGGAACCCATGTGACCGGGATGCGCAATGGCGTGCTGGAAGCCGTACGTTCGTTTGCAGAACACCATGCCATGATGCCAAGCAAGATCAAGCTCTCGCATGAAGATGTCTGGGGCAATCTGCACTTCTTTCTTTCGGCCAAGGTGCTGGAGCCTCAGTTCCAGGGGCAGACCAAGGAGACGCTGACCAATCGTGAAACACACAAGGTGATGACGGCGACCGTGGCTCCCATCCTGGAAGCCTGGATGAACCAGAATCCGGATTTCGGTAAGCGTATCGCGGAAATGGCCATACGTTCAGCCAATAGCCGAACCAAAGCGCTGGTAAAGGTAGAAAAGAAGAAGTCCTCGGGCATGTCCGTACTACCAGATAAGCTGACTGATTGTGAACTCAGCGGCACGATGGAAGCCGAGATATTCCTGGTAGAAGGGGATTCCGCAGGGGGAAGCGCCAAGATGGCGCGAGATCGGGAACGCCAGGCGATTCTGCCCATGAAAGGCAAAATCAAGAATACCTGGATGGATGAGACCGCGACGGTACTGGGTGTTTCCGAAGTCCACGACATCTTTGTTGCCTTGGGCATAGAGCCACACCGAGCCGGTCAGCCCGTAGATCTAAGAGGTCTGCGCTATGGCAAGATTAATATTCTGGCAGATGCCGACGTGGATGGCTCGCATATCCAGGTGCTGGCCTTGGGGATGTTCTTGCGGCATGCTCCCGGATTGATTGATCGTGGCCATATTCATATCGCGATACCCCCTTTGTTCAGAATTGACGTTCCCGCGCGCGGCAAGAATAAACCCGAGCAGAAAATCTATGCTTCCGATGAGCGTGAGCGCAATGCCATTATTGATCGCCTGGGCAAAGGAGGTGTGGCCTTCGAAAGGCTCACTATCCAGCGATTCAAAGGCCTGGGTGAGATGAATCCGGATCAGCTTTGGGAAACTACCTTAAACCCTGACACTAGGCGGCTAGCCAGGGTGGTGATGACGGAAGCTGATAAAGAACAGACCCTGCGCATTTTTGACATGCTCATGGACAAGAATGAGTCCGAGCAGCGACGCAATTGGATGGAAGCACGCGGCCACCTGGTAGAAGCGGATATCTAGCACGAATGAGTAGGCTTGTTTTCTCTTACCTCGCAATCACCAAATCATTTTTCCAGTGCATCTACAATGCTCGCCTCCCTTTCCTTAGTGCGGGCATGCCTATCCCAACATTAAGTCACTTGTACTTACACCACTCTAATTTGTCAGGTAATCAACATGTCTGTTTCAGGTAGGAAAAAGGGCCTCACTTCCGCTAATGATATTGGTGACCTCTTCGCCGAGCTTGCAGAGCCAAATGAAGCAAGCTCAGCAGTTGAAAGCAATGAGGCGGAGATGGCTCAGGCCAATCAGGATCCCGTTGTGCATGCTCCCGCTATCGATCTGCTTGATGAAGCTGACGCTGACAGTCAGGCTAGCGATGAAATAATCGATGGTGGTGATGCAATACCACCCAATATCCCAATCGAGGAATTGATGGGTTTTGGCCGGGATGGGGATGGTGGTGAAACTGCCAAGCTTGGCCCCTACGCCGAGGCCCAATACCTGATGTATGCCATGTCGGTCGTAAAGGGCAGGGCAATTCCCAATGTGCAGGATGGGCAAAAGCCAGTTCAACGTCGCATCTTGTATGCGATGCGCCAGCTTGGTCTCACACACACGACCAAGCCCGTGAAATCAGCCCGTGTCGTGGGTGACGTCATTGGTAAATATCATCCTCATGGTGATACAGCGGCCTATGAGGCCGCCGTCCGTCTTGCGCAGGAATTTTCACTTCGATACCCCTTAATTGATGGCCAAGGTAACTTTGGCTCGCGGGATGGTGACACCGCTGCTGCCATGCGCTACACCGAAATGCGGCTTACCCCGATCTCTGAGCTGTTGTTGTCGGAGATTGATATGGGGACCGTCGATTTCAACAAAAACTATGATGGCTCCTTTGAAGAGCCCGCACTTTTGCCTGCCCGCCTGCCATTTCTATTGATGAATGGTTACATGGGCATTGCGGTTGGCATTTCCGGTGATGCTCCCCCGCATAATCTGCGCGAAGTTTCCGAGGCGGCCATTCTGGTGCTCAAAGACATGGGCAAATTGAATGGTCTAGAACCTAGCCCAGTGCAGACTGAAAACCTGTTCAACAGCATCATGGAAATAGTGCCGGGTCCAGATTTCCCTGAGGGTGCCCAGGTGCTATCCTCCAGGGCCGATATTCTCCAGGCTTACAGAACCGGCCGCGGCAATCTACGTGCGCGCTGCCGTTGGGAGGTTGAACCGCTGGCTCGCGGGCAATATCGCATCATTATCACCGAGCTGCCATATCAGCTCTCGCCTCTGAGTGTGATGTCCAAAATTGAGGAAATCACTAATCCCAAGATCGGCAAGAACAAAAAGGCACTGACGCAGGAGCAAATCACACGCAAGCAGGCCTTGCAATCCATGCTTGATGTCTATCGCAATGAAAGTGGTAGTACGGTTCGCATTGTGCTCGAGCCCAAGAACTCAAAGGTTGATCCTGATGCCTTGATGAATTTCCTGCTCATGTACACAGATCTGGAGAAGAGTTTCCCCATCAATCTGAATACGCTGGGTCTTGATGGTGCACCGCGCCAAAAAGGGATAGTGGCAATACTGCGCGAATGGGCAGAGTTCAGGTTCACGACGGTGACCCGACGTTCGCAATTCTCTCTGGATAAGATCAATGCCAGAATCCATATTCTTGAAGGCCGCATGATTGCCTTCTTGCATATTGAAGAGGTAATCCGGGTAATTCGTGAGTCTGACGAACCCAAGGCCAGCTTGATTGAGGCGTTTAAGCTCTCAGAAATTCAGGCGGAGGATATCCTGGAAATCAGGCTGCGCCAGCTAGCTAGGCTGGAGGGGTTCAAGATTGAAAATGAGATCAATCAATTGCGCGAGGAAGCGTCGGGATTGATGGAGCTTTTAGAAAGCGACAGTGCCATGCGTAACAGAATCATCAAGGAAATCCGTGATGACATTAAAAAGTATGGTGACGATAGACGCACCTTGATAGAGCCGGTTGAGCGCGTCCGCGTGGATACCACTGTCATGGTGTCTGATGAGCCTGTCACGATTATTCTATCTAAGCAGGGCTGGATCAGATCCAGACAGGGCCATGATGTGGATGTGGCCAACCTTACCTGGAAGCCTGCAGATAGCCAGCTGGTGGTGCTGCAGACCAGGACCGTGAATCAGATCATTCTGCTTGATACCAACGGCCGCGCTTATTCGTTCCCGGCCTCTCTGGTGCCTGGCGGCAAAGGCGATGGCGTCCCGGTGACCAGCCTGGTGGATCTGCGCGATGGAGCGAAGATCGCCCATGTCCTGTCAGGGGATCTCGAGGCAAGTTATCTATTCTCCGGTGAAAATGGCTTTGGTTTCATGGCCAAGCTATCCGGCTTGGTGGCGCGCGGCAAGGCAGGCAAGACCTTCATGACGATTGAGGCCAAGGAAAAAATTCTGGAGCCTGTCCCGGTGCCGCTTGAGATCGGTGATCACCACATAGTGGCCAAATCTTCACAGGGCAAAATGCTGATTTTTAGGTTAGATGAAATGAAGACACTTAATGCTGGCGGGAAAGGGATAACTATTATGGACCTCCCAGAGGGGGAAGTAATCTCTGAAATCAGTATTTACCCGAGCCCTTTGGCAGTACCTGTGGCTTCTAAGCGCGGAAAAGTTAGCATCCTCAAAGGGGAGGTGTTAGACAAGTACATTCTCAAGCGTGCGCGTAAAGGTCATCCTGTTTAAACACTAGATATGAGCATTATTGATTTTCTGATCATTTGATAGATCATATGAAAAGAATACTGACATACAGAATGGCTTTGTATGTCAGTAATTGCAACTACTTGGACTTTGGCTTTCTAAGTGGAACTTCTTCGGTAGTACCCGTGGCACTAAGTAGCCGAGATTGAAACGTCGTTTAAGCTCGAGATAATGCTGTTCGCAATGGAGATCATCCAGTCTTCCTCGGTTTTAATCAGCTCAACCAATGGTCTGGTTGAGCCGTAGCATTCAGGTGGATTCCTATATGCCTGTTGCGGTTAGGACACGAACTGCTCCAGCAATGTTGGTAAAAATAATTGCTTATTACTAGAATTCGGCCATGTAAATAATAAAGAATTGGCAAGAGTAGTATGTAAAATTAAAATTTATTTAAAAATATATCTTTTGTTAAGATTAGAAAATTTAAACTCTAAGAATTAAGAATCTATTTATCGCAAAGAAAATGAGTTTATTTAATAAAATATAATAGAAATATCGAGAATAAAGAAAAAAACTTACATAAATAAAATAAATGAAAATATCCTATTGACCAAATCATAATTTTTTGGTAATTTGAAAAAAAAGATAAAAGTGATAATAGTTGCACTCAATAATATCTGCTTGATTTATTTAACAAGGGGACAGGGTTATGCATTGCTGCATCAAGAGAATATTACAACTATGCCTAATTCCATTCCTTGGATATGCTCAGTGCTCTCAAGCCATTTATGACACTCCTGGAGTGTTTTCAGTTGGTCCAGATGGATCGTCTTCATACAATATTCCTATTGTAGTGCCTCCCGGAACCGGAGGCATGATTCCAGCAATTTCAATAAATTTTAACAGTCAGAACCATAATTCAATACTTGGAAAAGGATGGGAGCTTGAGGGGATTACTCAAATAGTGCGCTGCCCCAGAACTAAAGCAGACGATGGTAAAAGCGCAGGTGTGAAATATACGAATGAAGATAAATTTTGTTTAGATGGTCAAAAATTGATAGCCATAAATGGAATTTATGGCGAAGACCTAACTGAGTATAGAACTAAACAAAATGTTTTCTCAAAAATCATTTCATATGGATTAGCAGGTGCAGGTCCTCAGAGATTCAAGGTTTGGACAAAGTCAGGATTAATACTAGATTATGGAAATACGGTTGATTCAAGAATTGAAGGTGCGGGGTCTTCATCTGTACGTGCATGGCAAGTAAATAAGATAACAGATACTAATGGGAATTATATAAATTTTATTTATACAGAAAATAATACCAATGGTGAAGTTTATATAAATCGAATTGACTACACAGGAAATGATAGTCCTTCAAGCCCACTAACTCCCTATGCATCAATACGATTTGAATATGAGAATAGAATTGATGAGGACACAGCATATATTGGAAATTTAATAGTCTCAACAACAAAAAGGCTAAAAAATATCAAAACGTATTATCAGTCTAATGTTGTTAAGAACTATATTCTTACGTATCAAAATAACGGTTCATATCATACAGCATCAAATTCAACTCCTAATGGTTCATTGTTAACTAGCATTCAAGAATGCGATGGTGCATCTACACCGACTTGTAATAATCCAACAACATTTACTTGGAATCCTGCAGCGCTAATAACTACTCAATTCTCAACATCGCCGCTATTAACTGGTAAACCTACCGTGGCAGTAGGGGACATAAATAGCGATAGCCTTGCTGACTCAGTTCTATATAACTCAACTAACGCAACTTGCAACATATATACAGCAGCAGCGTATTTTAATTTTGCCAAATCTAATGGTTCTGGTTATCCCTCTGGATTAGGAACGGATATAGGTATCGTTTATGGATGGGGAGGAAGTCGTCCCATGATCGGGGGGAGTATCCAACAATGTGTGGAATTATGGCCTGCCCAATTTATTACCGATTTAAACCTTGATGGCTATGGTGATTATATAACAACAGCGGGTGGATCGATTTCAGTAAGATTCTCAAACGCAGGGAATTCATTTGCTGCAAGTCAAAATTGGGGTGCTGGATATGTAATTGGAACCGGAGATTTCAATGGAGATGGAAGGGCAGATATTTTCTATGATTCAAGCACACCTACTTCCCCGGGTACGATAAGAGTAGGTATTGTTTCTGCAACGGGCATATCAAGCAGCATTGATACTGGAATTCCAGGAGGGACATTTGGATGTCAAAATCCATCTGGTGGAGGCTGTGGTGGGTATTTTTACATAAATCCAGATATTGCTGTCGGTGATTTTAATGGAGATGGACTGACTGATATATATCAGTATATGTCGGGCAATATGTACTTTTCAAAAGAAAATGCAATCGGGCCTTCTGTCTCATGGCCACTTGGATATAAAGTTGTTTCCGTAGGAGATGTAAATGGGGATGGTTTGGCCGATGTGCTGTTCGACACGACTACTCCAACAGCATTCGGAAAATTGTATGTTGCACTTTCATTGGGAAATGGGTTTGCAACAATTTATGCAACAAATTTGGACGGTGGTGGTGGAGCTGCTGGTGGTGGGTATATTTGTGCTGGTTATTCAGGAGGGACAGTATCTTGTCCCAGTTCATACAAAAATATATATAAAAATCCATATGCTGTGCTTGGAGATGTGAATGGTGATGGATTAGCTGATTTACAGTATGCAAGTACGAATATCCACTTAGCTAATGATCAGAGCCCTGATTTAATGACCACCATTACAAACGGTTTGGGTGAAATTACTTCGATTGTTTACTCAAAATTGAATAATTCAAGTGTTTATACCAATGAGCCGGGGGCCATATATCCCATAAGATCAATGCCTAGTGCTACAAGAATGTATGTAGTATCAAGTTACAGCTCATCTAACGGAGTTGGTGGCATGCAGGTGGTTAATTACCAATATAGTGGCGGAAAAGTAGATCTTTATGGTAGAGGTTTTCTTGGATTTAGATCAATCAAGCAAACTGTCGTTGGAAGTGGTATATCACAAACAACATTTTATAAACAAGATTATCCATTTGTGGGGCTACCATTGCAGGTAGAAAAAAGAAGGATTGATAATTCAAACTTGTTAGCAGCTACACAAAATAACTATAAACACACAATAACGGGTACCCAGACAGATAATCAAGTAATTTATACGTATTTGGAAAAGTCAGTTGATCAAACTTATGATTTAAACGGTAGTTTATTACTAAATAGCACATCTGAATTTTCATACGATGACTATGGCAATGTTCTTAGCATTAAACTCACTTCAAATGATGGTGTTCTTAAGAACACTGTAAATACTTATTACAACGATCCTGTGAAGTGGTTTCTCGGACGTTTGATTAGGTCTCAAATTACAACGAATACTCCATAATAAAACAAAAATTAATTTCGTGAATAAAGGGGAATAAAGTGAATCAATATATATTTTCAAAAAAAATAATTGAAATATTAAGCTTTATAATCTTTTTTCTTGTAAATTTTTGCTCATATGCTGCTACATCAGGATCTATTGGGTTTATTGATGGAACAGTTTTTCACACCTCACAAAATTCAACTTACCCTTTTAATGTTCAGGCGAATGTTGCCACTGATCCCGGTGTAAGCGTCACGAAAGTTGAATTGTATAGAAATGACATTTTATACTATGTTAAAACATCACCACCTTATTCTAGCGGTTCTGTAAATTATTCTGGGGGTACCTATAATTGGTATGCGAAAATAACAGATAGTCAAGGTGGTGTGTTTACCACTCCAACAAAGATTTTCAAAGTAAATTACCTACCAAATGGAACATGGATCCAACCAACAACTCCACTAAGTGGTGCAGCAATTCATGCACCTGGAGCAAGTGTTAATTTTCAAGTAAATGCAAGCGATACAGATGGAAGTGTTACAAAAGTAGAATATGTAAATACAGTAACATCAGAAATAGTAGGCGTGGCTAATAGCTCACCTTGGACTTCTATATGGAACAACCCTGCAGCCGGAAAATATACGATTGTAGCAAAAGTCTATGATGATTTAGGTGGCGTAACAAGTATTACGCCAATTTCTGTATTAATAGGTACTGCACCAACAATTTCGTCTACATATCCTTCAAATAATGATGTTCTTGGTTCACCTGCATCATTTAATTACCAAGTTAATCCTCAATCAACGAATCCTGGAGCTAGTATCCAACGAGTCGATTTTTATAGAGGAACTACCTATCTTGGCGTCAGAACATCTGCTCCTTGGACATTTGCAATAAATAATTTAACTACTGGATCGTATGTTTTAAAAGCGATTGCTTATGATACTTACGATTTTTCAGCTCAAGTTGAAACAAATGTAAGAATAAATTCGTTACCAATAGTTAGTATTACCACACCAATTAGCAATACTAACTTCTCACCAAATTCAGATATAAATTTCGCCGCGAGTGCAACTGACTCAGATGGTACCGTCTCTAAAGTAGAGTTTCTATCAGGCACTCAGATAATAGGAACAGTAAACTCTCAGCCATGGAATTTTACTTGGATAAGTCCTGCTATTGGAACTTATAACATCAGTGCTAAAGCAACAGATAACAATGGAGGAGTAACAACTTCAGCAGTAGTAGTTGTAAAAGTTGCTAACTTACCGCAAGTTGCATTTACTAGTCCTAATGAGAATCAAGTTTTTCAATTACAAAGTACAGTAAATTTTAATTTCAACCCTGTAACCAGTAATCCTGGGGCAACTATAACAAAAGTTGAACTTTTAAAAGCAAACACGGTAGTTGGAACAGTTACATCTGCTCCATGGCAATTATCCCAGACTAATCTTCCAGCTGGAACACACCAATATACTGCACGTGTGACAGATAGTTTTGGTGCAAATTTTACCACAAGTATTAGAACTATAAAAATTAATAACCCCCCTTCAGTTAATATAACATCTCCACTTAACAATTCATTTCAGCAAACTGGGTCTAATCTAGCATTACAATCTAGTGTCTCAGATACAGATGGAACCGTTACCAAGGTCGAATACTATTCAAACAATCAGCTTGTAGGTTCTTCCTTGGTGCCCCCCTGGTCTTCTATTTGGAATAATTTACCTAGTGGAAATCTAACAATTACTGCCAAAGCGATTGATAACGATAATGGAGAAAAGTTATCTACACCTATATTAATTAAGTCTGGATTACTACCAACAGTAACTTTTAATATTAATCCTAACGGCCCTAATACTTCTAGTCCTTATAGTTATTTAATAAATTCGAATCCAACTTCAAATACACCGGGTGTAACAGTAGCTAATGTCAAAGCGTATCAAAATGGAGTTTTAATTGGTACTTCAACATCATCGCCATGGAGTATTCCTTGGAGCTATATTAATGCTGGAACTTACAATATTAATGTTGTTGTTACTGATGCAAATGGTGCGACAAACTCCTCTGAAATTGGAACCGTATTAGTTGGTAATGTACCACCAGTTATTTCATATGGTTCATCACCAACTAACACATTGCCACAGACTGGAACTCGTACAACAGCGTTTGAATACGACACAAACACAGGGTTGTTAAAAAAAGAAATAATTGAGCCTTTAAATTCTAACTTGTGTCTAGTAAAAATATATCAAAGAGATGGTTTTGGTAATGTTATTTCAACAACAACAAGAAATTGCAATGGCACAAACGGTAGTCATGCTGGGGTTAATGACGAGGCAGTTGCACCAAGTGCAGCACTTTTAGCTTCCATTGATACTACTGTTGAAACATATGAGTTTGATACACTTGGTAGATTCCCCACCAAAATTTATAACGCTATTGGTCAGTTTGAAACTAATACTTACAATCAACAGCTTGGTTTAAGAGTTCAAAGTACTGGACCTGATGGGATCAATATTTCTTATACTTACGATTCATTTGGTCGACAGTTAACGCAAACGACTGCACCATCAATAGTGGTAACAAACTCATACCATTCTTGTAATAGTACATGTCCAGATAACGCAAGATATTTCGTTAAAGTTTCTTCACCTGGTAAACCAGAATCAATTATTTATTATGATTTACTTAAACGTGTAATAAGAAATAATTCACAAAATAAAGATGATGTAACAACATCAGTCGATAATATTTACGACTCACTTGGAAGGATAACCAAAACTTCAAAACCTTTTAAAAGTACAGAAACTATCAAGTGGACAACAACGACATATGATATTTTAGACCGCCCAACTACTATCACTTTGCCTGACTCAAGTGTTACCAATTTTTATTATTCTGGCTTTATAACAATTGTAAAAAACTCCCTTAATCAAACCAAATTTGAAAAGAAAAATATACAAGGACAAGTTGTTCAATCTACAGACTCATATGGAAACTCCATATATTTTCAATATGATGCCTTTGGTAATTTAATAAAAACTATCGATTCTGAAAATAATGTAAACAGTGCTCAATATGACAATGCAGGAAAAACGATACAAACTGATGATCCTGATAGAGGTACTACAACCTTTACTTACGATGTATTAGGTAGGTTAAAAAAACAAGTTGATGCAAAGAATCAAATAATTACTTTTTCTTATGACAAGCTCAATAGAATAGTAAATAAAATTGAAGGTAGTTTAAATTCAACATTTGTTTATGACATTTGCAATGTTGGCAATGCAACTGGTAAATGCAAAGGTCAATTAACTCGTGAATATACTGATAATGGTTATGAGAAGTTATACAACTTTGACAGTTATTCTCGATTGATTAGTGAGCTAGATTTAGTCGATGGCCAATCATTTGGAATTTCCAAAAGTTACGATAATTTTGGGCGTGTTAGTGTATTGCAATATCCTGAAAACTTTGAAATAAAAAATGTATATAGTACCAACGGTCATTTAATTGAAGTAAGAAATAATCAGACAAATTTCTTGTATTGGAAGGCTGTTGAAGCAAACTCTTCAGGGGATATTACTCAAGAAATTCTGGGAAATGGTATAACAAATTCTTATATATATAACTCAATAACAGGTTTGCTTGATGGTGTAACTGTTAGTAATGCAAATACATTAATAAATCAAAGTTATGTTTACGATTCTGTTGGTAATTTGAAACAACGGAATGACACTTATACTGGGCTAAATGAAACTTTCAATTATGATCAATTGAATAGACTTACTAATTCCACTTGGCAACACGCACAAAACACATATAGCGTAGACGTTAGTTATAATAAAATTGGAAATATTACTTTTAAATCAGATGTTGGTAATTATAATTATGGGTTTTTAGTTAATGGAAAGCTAACAAAGCCTCATGCTGTGTCATCAATAACTAATCCATTAAATAATTCTATAATAAATAGTTTTAATTACGACAATAATGGTAATAATATCAGCAGCATTAATAGGACCGTATCTTGGAATAGTTGGAATGCACCAATTTCAATTACTAAAAATAGTAAAACTTATACATTTGTATACAACAGCTCTCATGAAAGAGTAAAGCAAACTATTCCCCTTGCTAATGGACAATTTGAAACTATATATAACATCAGTCCACGACTTGATTCGGGGATACACATCGAGAAACGAGTGAAGCCTGATGGGTCAAGTCGAATTATGTATTATTTATACGCCGGACATACCCCTTTTGGTACAGTTACCAAGTCTACTATTCAGAGTTCTGTCACATTCACTACACAATATTTTCATAGGGACAATGTTTCATCCATCATTGGTATTTCAGATGATTCTGGCAATGTATTCGAGCGCAGAAGCTATGACGCATGGGGGAAACGACGAAATTTAAATGGTAGCCCAATTGATCCCAACTCTTTAAATAATGATGAAAGACATGGTTTCACTGGTCACGAGGAATTACTCGATGCTGATCTAGTTCACATGAATGGAAGGTTATATGATCCGAGTATTGGTAGATTCATTTCTGCCGACCCTACAATTCAATATCCTAGTGATACACAAAGTTATAATAAATACTCTTATATCAATAATAATCCACTCTCCTCAATTGATTACAATGGCTATGGTTTCTTATCAGGGTTAGTCAAAGGTCTAGGTAAGACTGTTGGCTCTGTTATGAAAGGGGTTGGTAAGGTAGCATCTGAAGTATTAAGAAATCCTGTAGTTAGAACTGTTGTTTCTTTATATGTTGGTTACCAATTCGGTGTTAACTTTATGGACACTGGGGCTGGTTTCTTCGGGAGCGGAAATTTTGTAGCTAATGGAGCATTCGGCGGGTTTACATCAGGATTAATTGCCGGACGTGGCGATTTAAAAGTTGCGTTTTCCGGAGCTTTATCAGGTGCTGCATTTGGATATGTAGGCTCTTTAGAATTAGATGAGTTTGGTTCGATCATTGCACATGGAATTGCTGGGGGATTCTCAAATGTAGTGTCTGGTGGAGATTTTGAATCTGGATTCTTCAGCTCTGGCTTCGCAAGGTTTGGTGGTTCTTTATACCCTAATCAAAATGCTCTAGGTGCACTAGCAACTAAAATGGTTCTGGGTGGTACCGCTAGTGTCGCGAGCGGAGGTAAGTTTGGAAATGGAGCTAGGAATGCTGCATATGGATATTTATACAACGGCCTTGCACATATGCTTGCTGGCAGAGAGTCCCACAATACTTTGCAAGAATATTTGAAAGTATTGGATAGTACTATTCGCACTGAAAGAGGTGTTTATAATACTTTTGGCCAATTGGTTGGAATAGCAGATATTCTTAAAGATTTATTTGTATGGGAAATTAAACCCAATAATTTACGTGGTTACTATACTGGAGGTAGGCAACTTTTAAGATACACAACAGGTACTGGGTTGGCTGTTGGGCAAAATGTAGGAAACCTTTTTGACGTAGGTGCTAGTATGGTTTTAGTATCACCATCTGGTAATGAATACAATTATAAAAACATGGGTGATGGATTAATTGTTTGGAATAGGCATTCGGAAACTCCTAGCTTGATTGATAGTTTTGTGAAAAATGCAAAAAAAATATTTACATCACCTAAATTTGTTATTGTTCCTGGCCCTCCGATTAGATTGCCAATAAAATAAAAATGATTTTTAATATCTGGGATTCAATATGGAATTTATGGGTAAAATCCTCACTGAAAAATGGTCGATATTGGATTTAAAGGGTTACAAATTTCAGAGTTTCTTTTTTGATCTGATACAAGATTTAGATAATGAATATTCTAGTAGGGAAACTGTAAAAAATTTTTATTGTCATGTGTTTTACGAAAGGTTGTATTGCCCAAGTTGGAAAGGAAGATCGTTCAGTGAATGTGATTTTTATAATCCTTTTAAGTCTGACTACTTAGACTCTCTGCAGGAAAGTAACTTAAATTTATCCTTGGAAGTTAACAGTTCGTCAAAACAATATTTGTGGTTCACGCCAGGTTTATTGTGGTTTGTTCAACGAAGAATGGATCTTCCTCCAAATTCATTGGGTTACGATAATGTTAGTATTAATGATCTTTTTTTTAATAGAATTAACTCTGATATTTCATCTTTAAAATTATCTTTAAAAGACTATGATTCTTTTGTATTCCCATCTAATAAGAATAAGCTCGCCAGTTTTTTATCTCAACTTTTAATTGATAGTGGATTTTCTCAACTAAAAAAAACATCAAAAGCAATTGTATTCTTTAAAGATAATTTGAAATTTTCTAAAAGAGTTTTTTTGCATATTGATACTCATGCTTTTTTCTCACAACATTCTGTTTATGCAAGTTTGGGGTACCTAGACTTGGATAGTATTCAAGATTTTAATCAGCATACATACGCTACAAACAGTTTCGATCTATCAATACTTTACCCATGCTGGAATCATGTTTGTAAGTTTAATATTGTCAAATTTGAGTCAAATGGCAATGTCCATAGAATGACGTTAAACTATATTGACACTGATCGAGCTAACTATGCGTTGAGGATGATGTGCTTGGGGTTAATTGATTTTTTTGAATTAACCAACTATTTTTTTTCATGTATAAATAGCGAATGACTATTTACACTAAACAAAACAATATTAATTAATCTAATTAAGATATTCATTATGAGTTTTGAACATAATTCCTTTAATGATAATGAGTTGGGTTTTACATTGCTTGAGTTGTTAGTTGTAATGGTCATTATAGGTTTGCTGGTCGGCTATGTAGGACCTAGATATTTTTCCCAAATAGGCAAATCTGAAGTGCAATCTACCAAAGCACAAATATTTGCCTTAGAAAAAGCCTTAGATCAATACCGCATTGATCTAGGCCGATTCCCCACAACTGAACAGGGGCTCTCGGTGTTAAATGACTCACCTCCCAATGAACCAAAATGGAATGGTCCTTACCTTAAAAAAGCCTTGCCACTAGACCCATGGGGTCATGCCTATGTATATAAGTTTCCTGGGGACCATGGTGACTTTGATTTGCTCTCTTATGGCAATGACGGTAGACCCGGCGGCACAGGTGAAGCTGCCGATATCGGCAATTGGCAGTAAAAACATGCTAATTGTGTGATGACGTGAAGTTTGAAGTCAAAGTCCTTTCTGGGAATCAACAGGTATCAATTTTGACGATTGATGCCATCAATGAACCTGAAGCGGTTGCACAGGCACGTCAGCAGGGTTTTTCCGTCGTTTCCTCCAAGCCGCAAAGTCCACAAACTCAGCGTTTCTCTCGCGGTGCCAAATTTCCCTTGGTCTTGTTCAGTCATGAATTACTCTCCTTGCTGGATGCAGGCTTAGGTCTGATGGATGCCATGGAAACGCTGCGTGAGAAGGAGCATCGCGTACAAATTCGAAGTGTCCTAGATCAGTTAATGGCAGCCCTGAATGAAGGCCAACCCTTATCTGGCGCTATGGCTAAAGTGACGGACGTTTTCCCGCCGCTTTATATTGCTCTGGTGCGCTCCAGTGAAAAAACCGGCAGCCTGGCCGAGGCATTAAAACGTTTTGTTGATTATCAAGTACAGGTGGATGTTGTGCGCAAGAAGGTGGTCAGTGCCTCGATTTATCCAGCTATTTTGATGATGGTGGGTGGGCTGGTAATCGCTTTTTTGTTGCTCTATGTGGTGCCTAAATTCAGCGTGATTTTTGAAAGCAAAGGTAGTGACTTACCTTGGCTTTCCATACTATTGCTTGGCTGGGGACAATTGCTGCATGAGCATGCACTGACCGTGTTGATTGGTTTTATTGCTCTGACTGGGGTAATAGCATATGGCTTGAGTCGGCCAGCCTTCCGTCAGGCCTTGTTAGCTTGGTTATTGAAGTTTCCAGCACTTGGCGAGCGTATGCGGGTTTATCAATTAGCTAGGTTCTACCGCACCTTGGGCATGCTGTTACGCGGCGGAATTCCTGCCCTGACCGCATTGCAGATGGTAGCTGGTTTGCTGCAGCCTGGATTGCGAAATAGCTTGCAGCTGGCGCAACAGGATGTAAAAGAAGGGGTGTCACTCTCTACGGCCATGGAGCATAGAGGGCTGACGACACCGGTAGCGGTAAGGATGATGCGTGTAGGCGAGCATACCGGGCAGATGGGTGACATGATGGAGCGTATTGGCGCTTTTTATGATGATGAAGTCGCCCGCTGGGTGGACTGGTTTACCCGTTTGTTTGAGCCTTTGCTGATGACTTTTATCGGGCTGGTAATTGGTGTGATTGTGGTACTGATGTACATGCCAATTTTTGAACTTGCCGGCAGCTTGCAGTAAACAATGGCTATGCAACTATCAGTCACGGAAAAGCAGCAGCTTGAGCTAGCCAAGACGCTGGCGCCGCAGCAAGGCCGTCGCGTTACGGATGTGTTGGAGGAGTTGTCCGGTCTGGATGGTGCGGAGTTCATGCACTGGTTGTCGCAGTTGTGGCAGTACCCGGCATTCAATATCCATGAGCTGCACGAGATGCAGGTTTCATTTAGTGCGGTGCCGTATACCGAGGCGATGAGAAAAAACTGCCTGATCTTAGGCAAAGACACCGTTACCTATGCTGTGATAGCCGATCCTTTTGATGGCGATATGACAGAGTGGCTAAAGTCGCGCCTAAATTCTGCCTTCACGCTGGCACTGGCCCATGCGCAAGATATTGCAGCCATACTTTCCCGCCACGAAGAATCCATGCGCGCCATGGATGGCTTGCTGGGGCAACGTCATGCGCAAAGCGCAAGCTCAAGTGGCATTGAAGATCTTTCCTTGCTCGCTATCAGCGCGGATACCAGCCATGTAGTCAAGTTAGTCCATTCGACCTTATATGATGCATTGAAGTCTGGCGTGAGTGATATTCACTTGGAGGCAGATGCGGCTGGGCTCAATATCAAATACCGCATTGATGGGGTATTGACCACAGTTGCAACCGTGGATGGTGTTGAGCTGGCTGAGCAGGCCATTTCAAGAATTAAGGTCATGTCAGAACTGGATATTGCCGAGCGTCGAGTGCCGCAGGATGGGCGATTTAAGATTGCAGTTCAGGGCCGTGAGGTCGATTTTCGCGTATCCGTGATGCCTAACATCTACGGTGAAGATGCTGTGTTACGGATATTGGACCGCAGCACGATTACCGAAAAATCCAATAGCCTGACGCTAGAGCAGTTAGGTTTTGACTCAAGCACCATCAAGCATTTCCGCAAGATGTCGCTTGAGCCTTACGGCATGTTGCTGGTGACTGGGCCAACCGGCAGCGGTAAAACCACAACCCTCTATGCTGCCATTTCAGAGGTCAATCACGGGCAAGACAAGGTAGTGACGATTGAAGACCCGGTGGAATATCAGCTGCCGGGCGTGTTGCAGATCCCGGTGAATGAGAAAAAGGGGCTGACCTTTGCCCGTGGCTTACGCTCCATCCTGCGGCATGATCCAGACAAGATCATGGTGGGGGAGATTAGGGATCCTGAAACGGCCCAGATCGCCATTCAATCGGCCTTGACTGGTCACTTGGTATTTACCACTGTTCACGCCAACAATGTATTCGACGTCATCAGCCGTTTCTCGCATATGGGGGTAGATCCCTATAGCTTTGTCTCAGCGATGAACGGCATTGTCTCGCAACGCTTGTTGAGAAAAATTTGCCCGCATTGTATAGCTGAGTACAAGCCTGACCAGGAGTTACTCGAGTTTTCTGGTTTGCAGCATGAGAACTTGCAAAACTTCAGCTTTATGACCGGAAAAGGCTGCGGCCAATGCCGGGGCACAGGATACAAAGGGCGCCGCGCGATTGCCGAGATACTGGACTTGAATGATGAAATCCGCGAACTGATAGTTGCGCGAGCCCCCATCCGCGAAATCAAGGAAGCGGCCAAACGCAGTGGCACTCGCTATTTGCGGGAAGTCGCCATGGATTTGGTGCGAGACGGCACGACGACCTTACAGGAAATAAACCGTGTTACGTTCATTGACTGATCAATTACGGATTTATATACACCCGACATCAGTTGTGGTGGTGCATGAGCGGCGTGGCTTAAAGCGTCAATTACGCTCCACTGTGGTACGCCATCTTGAGGCCGAGAATGAAAACAATGGTTGGATGGATGCGATTGCGCTACTGCAGTCGATCATTGCTCAGGATCAATACCGTGGATTGCCTGCCAAGGTGGTGCTGTCCAGTCATTTCCTCAAATACCGCATAGTGCCCTGGCATGACCAATTATCACAAGACGAGCGGGCCAGGTTGGTGCAACACCAGTTTGAGGAGGTCTATGGAGATAAAGCGGCAGGCTGGCATATTGCGCTCAGTAATACAGGCTTTAAAAAACACGAGTTGGCCTGTGCATTTGAAGCCGGACTGATTTCTGCATTAAAGATGGCGCTTAAACAGCGGCAAATTCGCCTGCTTGGCATTCAGCCGGTCATGGTGGCTGCTTTAAATCGTTTTCGTAAGCAAATCCAGCTTCCAACATGGTTGGTGCTTGTGGAGGAGGGCATGACCACTTTGGCGGGCTTATCGGCACATGGGTGGGAGTCGGTCAGGACGCAGGCTTTCCAACAGGATAAATTAGGTGAAATTGCCCTCTTGCTGGAGCGTGAAAGCTTGCTTGTCGGCAGCAAGATGACTGGGGCTGCAGTGTTCTACTATGGCGCTGAACAAAATATGGCACATAGCGTCATTCTGGGGCAGCAAGTAAAGAAGCTTGCCTGCACCGACTTGCCGGGACTCTCATCTCAGGTGCACCCTGAAGCCAGTTTGGCATGGGTGGCATGATGGGGTTTTTCAAGCGTTTACGGCCAAGAAAACCAGCGGCAAGCTTATCTCAGATCAAGCTTGACCTTAATCTCCCGACTCAAGCTATCACGGTTAAGGAGATGATTATGCTGGGCTTGGCTAGTCTGGTCTTGATGGCGGTGGTCGTGGATTATTTTAATAGCCGTGCCCGCATTGTCTTCATCCAACAGTCTGCCACTGGTACCTCTGCCGCTACCATGCCCATATCCAAGATTGGCACCAGCGAGTTAAGCGCTGCCCAAGCCAGTATGGCCCGATTGGCATTACCATGGAATGTGCTTTTTGCTGCCATGGAAAGTGCGACCAGCGATAAGGTCAAGCTGATTTCCCTGGAGCCTGACGCAGAAAAGCGCCATATGCGCATAGTGGCAGAAACAGAAGATGTGTATGAAATGCTGGAGTATGTGCGACGCCTCACAGCACAGCCTGGCTTGAGTAATATCACACTAAGTAATCAGCAAGTGGCTGAAGATCAACAGAAATCCGCCGTCAGGTTTACCGTAGACGGTAGTTGGGCATTGCGATGAAGCCTCCACTGTATTTGCAATACTTGATACGACGTTACGGTATAGGTCGGCTTGCAACATTGCTGGTATGCCTGATCAGCATGATATGGCTATTCGCCTTGACGTTGCCTGAGCGCGCCAAGATACCCCCCCTAAAACAGCAGTTAGCCCAACTGGCTCAGCATAGGCAGCCAGCGCCTGTGAACTTAGAGCCAGAAATTGTCGCGGCGACATTTTTTGCAGATCTGCCAAAAGAGGTGACATGGACGCAGCAATTAGAACTGTTATTTGATACCGCTTTTGAGCATGACATTTACCTTAGCAATGTCGAATACAAGCAAGAAACGGATACCAGTGGCCAATTGACGCTTTATAAGTTAGTGCTGCCAGTATCAGCCACCTATACGAATACGCGTGTTTTTATACAAGAATTATTGGAAATGCTCCCTAATGCCGCTTTGGATCAGATCATCTTGAACCGGGAAGAGGGAAAAGCCGAGATCGCTGCCAAACTGCAGTTCACCTTGTATTTCCGGCGTGGCACATGATGACACTAGACCGTAGAAAGCAACTGCTATGGCTAAGTTTGAGCTTGACCTTGCTCATTACGCTTTATGCCTATTTTGATGAGGTAGCAGAGAGCCCAGTGGCTGAGGCGGTTGAGGCTGTAACCACAAGACCAAATAGAGTTGGCATAGCGAAATCAACTACCCAACCATTGGCTAGTCAGCAAGCTCAAGGGTCGCGTTTTGTGCAGGCTTCTAAACAGGATATTTTCCAAACAACTACGGCGAGTGCACCTGAGGCAAAGGTTGTGGAGGCAACACAGGAAATACCTCCTATGCCATTGCCAGCTGCTGTCATGGCCGTAGTGCCTGAGCCAGTAGTGGCCAGCGCACCTCCTTTGCCTTTTGTTTATATCGGCAAATATGTTGAGGATGGTGAGTTAAGAGTTTTTCTTGGACATCAAGGGCTCAACCTGATCATCAGGGACGGCGATGTCATTCAGCAACTATATAAGGTGGAGTCTATAAAACCACCATTGATGACACTGCGCTATATCCCTTTGGACGTAGAGCAGCATTTAGCGATAGGGGAGTTGCAGTGAGTTCACGCATGCGTTTTCGGTTTTTGGGCTTAGCTGCCATGGTGGTGGTGCTGGCTGCCTGCATTAGCCAGCAGTCTTTTGTCAAAGGTAAGGCACTGCTTGAGCAAGGCAATCTCACCGACGGTTTCTCGGAACTGCAAAAGGCCGTGGAACAAGACCCCCAGAATATTGAGTACAAAAAGTACTATTTCCGCCAAAGAGAAACATGGGTAAACAGATTACTGCGGGAGGCGGATAACGCGGTGATTGATGCGGCGTGGGATAAGGCTCGCTTGAGTTATGAGCAAATCCTACTGATCGATACCAACAATAAACGAGCCCAGGATGGCCTCAAGAGCATAGAGGCTGGCCAGTTGAATGAAGTACGTTTGCTGGATGCCAAGAAATCCTTGGATGCCGGAGATTTGGATGCTGCAACTGAAAAAGCGCGCACTGTCCTCGCTGAAGCGCCGGGCAATACGGAAGCCCGTAAACTGATTGCTAAGATTGAACGCAAGAAGAGTGAGGAGAGTTCACCAGCGTCTATCATCAATTCAAAATTCAAGAAAAAGGTCACGCTTGAATTTAGGGATGCCAATATAAAAAGTGTATTTGAGTTGCTATCAAAATCTGCAGGAATTAACTTTTTGCTGGATAAAGAAATTCGATCAGATTCAAAAGTAAGTATCTTTGTGACGCAAACCTCTATTGAAGAGGCATTGCAAAATATCCTTTCTACCAGCCAGCTGAGCAAGCGTGTGGTTAACGAGAAATCTGTTTTGATTTACCCCAATAGCAAGAAGGCAGATTTTGAAGAGAAGATAGTGCGCACTTTTTATTTGAACAATGTTGAAGTGAAGCAAGTTCAAAACTTACTAAAAACTGTGCTAAAGACGAAGGATATGTTTATTGATGACCAGATGAATATATTAGTAATGAGAGATTCTATAGAGTCTATTCGGCTTGCAGAAAAGCTTATAAACTCTTATGACATAGGTGACCCTGAAGTTCTCTTGGAAGTTGAAGTTTTGGAGGTTAGTACGAATAAGCTAACTGAATTGGGTATTCGTTGGCCAAGCCAGGTTTCCATAGGTGTCGTAGGGGCAGAGGGAAATGGACAGCTTTCATTTGAAGAGGCGAGAAATTTCAACTCCAGCATGGGAAGACTTTCTATCACTGATCCCGCATTGATTTTGAATCTAAGGGCAAGTGATAGTGCGACTAACTTGCTGGCAAATCCGCATATTCGTGTAAAAAACCATAAAAAAGCAAATGTACATATTGGCGATCGAGTGCCGGTGATTACTAACACCTCAACCTCTACCGGTTTTGTGGCTGAGTCTGTTACTTACCTGGACGTGGGATTAAAGCTAAATGTACAGCCTTCAATTCTGATTGATGATCAGGTCAGTATTGATGTTGGATTGGAGGTCAGTAATATCGTCAGTGAAATTACAAGTCGAAATGGCACTCTTACTTATAGAGTGGGGACACGTAATGCAAATACTACTTTGCGCCTAAAGAATGGCGAGACTCAAATATTGGCAGGTCTGATCAACGATGAGGAGAGGTCCAATGCGGAGCGAGTGCCTGGGATATCAAAATTACCAATCCTTGGACGATTGTTCTCAAGTAATCGTACAAATCGCACAAAAACAGAAATCGTGTTGTTGATTACGCCTCGAATGATTCGCAATATTGTGCCACCAGATGTAACTTCGGTTGAGTTTTCCGTTGGTACCGATAGTGGCAATTCGCCAGTAACTATGAGCTCAGAAGGTGCAATGATATTAGCTCCTCTGGAACCAGCAAATTTAGATAACCCTGCAGAGATTGTGCCTCAAACTCATTTCGGGGCACCTCTCATTCAAGATCAGGTTGTTCTACCTCAACAGCAAACTCTCGACATACCACCGCCACCTATGCTGCCATTACCGCCCGGCACCCAGATGCCAAGATAATAAAATGTGGAGCTTGAGGAGGGGGAGGCTATGCGAAAAGAGATTCTAGGTTTCACCCTGATTGAGTTGATGGTGACCTTGGTGATCCTTGCAGTTCTTGCGTTGATTGCTGCCCCATTAACGCAAGTAGCAGTGCAGCGCAGCAAAGAGCAAGACTTGAAAACTGCTTTGCGTCAAATACGTGAGGCGATTGATGCCTACAAAATGGCTTCAGATGAGGGGCGCATTCAGAAAAGCTCTGATGAGTCAGGTTATCCGCCAACACTCAGAATTCTTGAGGATGGTGTTGAGGATATCAAAGATCCTAAACGACAAAAGATCTACTTTATCCGCCGACTCCCAAGCGATCCAATGAGTGAGGAGCAGGGCAGCCCCGAGGCCAGCTGGGGTAAGCGCAGCTATCGCAGTCCAGTGGATAGGCCAGAGGAAGGCAGGGATGTCTTTGATATCTATTCTCGGTCTGAAGCCAAGGGCTTGAATGGGATTGTTTATAAGGAATGGTGATGAAATGGCGCAATGGTTTCACATTAATAGAACTGCTGGTTGTGATGGCCATCATTGGCACATTACTGCTAATTGCGTATCCAAAATACTTCAGCAGCATTGATAAGTCCAAGGAAGCAGCACTCAAGCAGGACTTGCACATCGTGAGGGACGCACTGGATAAATATTATGGTGACACAGGGAAGTTTCCGCTCGTCTTGGCTGAGCTAGTTGATAAAGGTTATTTACGTTCCATTCCTCCAGACCCCATTACTGATAGTACAAAAACTTGGATAATAATCCCACCAAATGATACTCAGCAAACAGGGATTGCCAATATCCGCAGCGGAGCTGAAGGCAAAGCCAGGGATGGATCGCTCTATGCTGAGTGGTAAATTAAACACTGTAAAAAAGCACAATGGTTTTACCTATATTGGCTTGCTATTTATTGTGGCATTGCTGGGAGTAACCCTGGCATTAGCTGGTACTTTATGGTCATTCGCGCATCAAAGGGAAAAAGAGCGGGAGTTGATATTTATCGGTAACCAGTTCCGACAGGCCATTGGGCTTTATTATGAAAAGTCACCTGGGTACATCAAAACCTATCCCCCTACTCTAGATGAGCTTATGGAAGATGATCGCTATGTGAGCTTACAAAGATATCTTAGACGAGTTTACATTGATCCCATGACTGGGAATCCAGATTGGGCTCTCATCATGGCTCCTCAGGGGGGAATTATGGGGGTTCATAGCAAATCCAATATGAAAGTTATTAAAATAGGACACTACAAGCTAATAAACGAATGGAGAGTAGCAAAAATATATTCTGATTGGACATTTATTTATACGCCTAATGTGAGGCCGTGATTTTCAATAATGACTTCCCTTTGATGATGGCGGTTGACTGCTTGCCCGTCGGCCTGATTTGGCATTTTAGGCCTCTGCTAACAAGGCTTACCCAGAATGAATTGACGCAGCTCAAGCTCATCTACTAGGATGAGCCAATACCTATTAACCAGGCCATCAGCATGCCAGTCCAAAACATACCCTTAGTGAAGAAACCAAACGAAATTCAATTGGCAGAAAACGCCAACTCCGAAACGCTCCAATGTTGTCTCAATGCGTACGAGTACCAGCCGATCATGACCGAGATACTGAAAGAGATTGAGCCTGCTGAAGTATTTGACCAGGCCCGCATCAATGAGATCGTGCTTTGGAAGGTAAACCGATATGCAGAGTTAGCTAAAGACGCGCTCGAAGCGGTGGATGCCGTCAAAGCGCTGGTACACGGTGAACATAAAACCGAGATAGCCAAAAAGGCAATGGGAGCACTTTTGAGAGCCGGTGGCGTAGATCTGCCCATGGCCTCAACAATTCTTCGTTTCAGAAATCCCGAGGTGTTCCAAATCATTGATAAGCGCGCCTACCGTACAGCGATGGGTGACGAGTTGGTGTTGAGCGTTAAGACAAAATCAGTAAAACCGGAACCAATTAGGCGTTATATCAACAATAGGCTGGATATATACGAGACGTACTTGGAGAAACTTATCGAAATAGAAGGCATAACAGGAATCGCATTCAAGGACATGGATCGTGCTTTGTACGTGTATGACAAAAAAATCAATGGGGCCTTGGAGAAGCCAACCAATGATGGTAGCGAGAGTAGCAAAGAATGAATCAGAATTTATCTACAATAATTAATCGAACCCGAGAATGAGATTTCTGAAAATTTTGCTGCAGCTGAGCAGGCTGCGATTGATAAGTTTGAAGCGAATCCGTCGAAGGATAGTAGTCAGACCATACCATCTCTGGGAAATTTTAAAGCCCAATGCAAGGCTTTTTCGCAAAAAGCTGACCACTTCACGACAAAACTTATGGAAATAATGCGGGTGTTTTATCCCAAGAAAAAAGGAAAAAATTGGGATGATTTTCTTACAATGGCCAAAAACCGATACGGTGAGGCTGACCAACTCTGCGAGATAGTGACTACGGTGCTACCAATGCTTAAATTTGTACGCAATACGCGTGACTGCCTGGAGCATCACTTAACTGGCGTGACAGTAAGAGATTTCGAGCCAGAGCTCAATGGAGATATTGCTGTGTGAGTTTCCGAGGCAGCATCATTGAGCGGGTCAGGATTTCAGATTAAATTGATTATGTTCAAATGCGCCCTTACTACACTGAATGCAGTTGCAAAATGTACCAGTATTCAGCCGGTACGCTTTCTCATTAAGCATTACCCTATATCAAACGGGAAAATAGGGTGTTGGGATGAATTTTGAAGAGCTAATTATTGAAGCACTGAGGCGTTTTACTGAAAGCCATCCAAGGCCATTACATGTTAACCAATTGCAGGCAGCCGAAATGCTAGGAGTAAGCCGTCAGACAGTAGCAAGGCTTGTGAAAGTAGGAGAAATAAAGATGAATCGCCTAGGTCAGATTCCTATTTCCGAGATTGATGCCGCTTTGCGGGCGAGGAGTGAGAGTTGATGCGTGTAGCAATGTCTGTGGCAGAAGGGTTGTAGTAAGCCATTGCCATCTTTGGATCTGACCAACCAAACATTTTGCAAAGATCTAGAACATCAAGAGCTCTTGCTATCATGGTTGCTGCAGTATGGCGGCTATCATGGAAAGTAAAACCTTCTAAACCAGCCCGTCCACGATATTTTCGGAACATCGCATCATGCGAAGCTCTATTAATTCCAAATACAGATACCTCGTCATAGCCCCTGATTTTTTCTAACACTCGTAGCGCTTTCTTTGAAAGTGGAACTTCACGAGGGTTGGTTTTAGTATCAAGCAGTGAGCACGTCTGTTTGTTGACTTTATCCCATTTCAGATTACATAACTCACTAGCCCGCATCCCAGTCCTTAAGGCAAATAAGAAGCTAATAGCCACGGATTGTCGCACTTCAGTGATTCTGCGCGCTCTCGGACTGTAACCCAGAGCAACTAACATCCGACGGATTTGAGGTCTGCTAATGACAATTTCCCGATGCTTAGGTGACTTAGGTTTGGACACATCATTGATTGGATTGCTATTTATCCAGCGTAATTCTTTCCGAGCCCATTCCAAACTAGTATTTAACAAGCCAAGTTCTCTTAGTACCGATCCGTTCGAGATATTTTTAAGGCTATTGTCGCGCCAAGCAATAAAGTCTTCAGGTTGTAATTCCGAAAGCAACTTGTGTGAGGGTATGAAAGGGTCGCGTAGCAATTTGGATAACCTGATTTGGCTCCATCGTGCACCTTTGAATGAAGGCACAATTTCTTCTGAGTACTTTTCTAGAAGCTCGCCGAGGGTATGCTTCTCTGCAGGGGTCTTTTTCGATTGAGTACGAATATGCGTTTCACGTTGAGCTGCCCAAGCTTCCGCTTCTCTCTTGGTGGGTAATATTTTTGAATCTCGAGTCCCCATGATGGCGACTTGCGCGCGATAACCGTTTTTAGTGCGGTATATGGATGCCATGTGGGGAGTTCCCTGGGTAAAATGTGGGGAATCCATTGTCACAAATTAGTGTTTGTGATGTCAATCTATGGCAGGATGGGAGTGTGTTTATTGGTTAATGTATTGAAATATAACAATAATTAACTTCTGGTGTTTTGAAATGTTTTTGATATGGTGTCCCCGTCAGGACTCGAACCTGAAACTGACCCTTAGGAGGGGCCGGTGATATCCGTTTCACCACGAGGACAGCCAAGGCGCTATTCTACCTTTTAAGTGACGCCAGCGGTACTGCTAACCCTGAGCTTTTGGCTTGGGAAGCAGCACCGCATATGGCTTAAGCGCGTATCAGGTGTTCAAAGGCACCCAGTGCCGCCTTGGAACCTTCACCCATGGCTATTATGATTTGCTTGAAGGGCACGGTGGTAACATCACCTGCGGCAAACACGCCAGGTACCGATGTTTGGCCCTTGGCATCCACTTCAATTTCACCAAACTTGCTCAGTGCCACGGTATCCTTGACCCAGCTTGTGTTGGGCACCAGGCCAATCTGGATAAACACTGCAGCCAGCGGCAAGCGGTGGTTTTCACCCGTCTGGCGGTTGGTATAGCTGATGCCATCAACCTTTTCACCATCACCGTTGATTTCGGTGGTTTGCGCACCAGTAATCACGCTAACGTTGGGCAGGCTGAACAGTTTCTTTTGCAACACGGCGTCAGCACGCAGTTCACCGTTAAACTCCAGCAAAGTCACATCCTTGACAATGCCAGCCAGGTCTATGGCGGCTTCCACGCCGGAGTTGCCACCACCAATCACGGCCACACTCTTGCCCTTGAACAAGGGGCCATCGCAATGCGGGCAGTAGGCCACGCCACGTCCACGGTATTCTTGCTCCCCGGGGACGTTGATTTCGCGCCAGCGTGCGCCAGTGGAGATGATCACGGATTTGGATTTGAGCACAGCACCATTTTCCAGAGTGATTTCCATCAAGCCGTCGTGAGCCTCGGCGGGTTTCAGGCCAGCAGCACGTTGCAGGTTCATGATGTCCACGTCATAGCTCTTGACGTGTTCTTCCAGCGAGGCGGCCAATTTCGGGCCATCGGTTTCCTGCACCGAGATAAAGTTTTCTATCGCCATGGTGTCCATCACCTGGCCACCAAAACGCTCGGCCACTATGCCTGTGCGTATGCCTTTGCGTGCGCTGTAGATGGCTGCGGCTGCACCTGCAGGGCCACCGCCAACAATCAGCACTTCATAGGGTGCCTTGCTCGAGAGTTTTTCGGCCTCACGGGCAATCGCGCCAGTATCTATCTTGTTGAGGATTTCCTGCACGCTCATGCGGCCATGGCCGAACTCCTCACCGTTCAAGAAGATGGTAGGCACCGCCATGATGTGGCGCTCCTCAACCTCACGCTGGAACAAGGCGCCATCTATCATGGTGTGGCGGATGTTGGGATTAAGCGCCGCCATCAGGTTCAGTGCCTGTACCACTTCTGGACAGTTATGGCAGCTCAGCGAGATATAGGTCTCGAAATGGAAGCTGCCTTCAATATGGCGTATCTGTTCCAGCACTTCAGCTTCAGCCTTGGGCGGATGCCCGCCCACCTGCAACAAGGCCAGTACCAGTGAGGTAAATTCATGGCCCATGGGGATGCCGGCAAAGCGTATGCCGATATCACTGCCTGGGGTGTTAAGGCTGAAGGAAGGCTTGCGTTCATTGTCATCATCACGTTGGCTCAAGCTGATCTGGCCAGACAGGCTTTGGATATCCTGCAGCAGGGATAGCATTTCACGTGACTTCTCTCCGCCATCGACGGAGGCGATGATGTCGATAGGCCTGGTGATTTTTTCCAGGTAAGCCTTCAATTGGTTCTTGATGTTTGCATCCAACATGATGTGCTCTCAATTCTGTGTTCTATAAGCGGGGTAAAACACCCGGGCAGGGCAGGGAGTGGACTGCCCGGGTTGTAGCTTTAAAGCTTTAAATTTTGTGCTTTAAATTTTTCCTACGAGGTCAAGCGATGGCGCAAGGGTGGCTTCGCCTTCTTTCCACTTGGCTGGGCACACTTCGCCTGGGTGGCTGGCCACGTATTGTGCAGCCTTGACCTTGCGCACCAGGTCCGCGGCGTCGCGGCCTATGCCTTCTGCGGTGATCTCAACTGCTTGAATCACGCCATTAGGGTCAATGATGAAAGTGCCGCGATCAGCCAGGCCCTGGTCTTCACGCATCACGCCGAAGTTGCGGGTTACTACGCCTGTCGGGTCACCAATCATGAAGTACTTGATCTTGCGGATGGTGTCCGAGGCATCGTGCCAGGCCTTGTGTGTGAAATGGGTGTCGGTAGAAACAGAGTAGATTTCAACGCCCAGCTTTTGCAATTCATCGTAGCTGTCGGCAATGTCACCCAATTCTGTTGGGCAGACAAAGGTGAAGTCCGCAGGGTAGAACACCACGGCAGACCATTTGCCCTTGAGGTCGGCATCGGTCACGGTGACAAATTCACCATTGCGGAAGGCATTGGCCTTGAAAGGCTTGATTTCGGTATTGATCAAAGATGTGGTCATGACAGTCTCCAGTGGTTAAATCAAAACTTGTGTTTCAAACTTGAAACTCAAAAGTGAGATTGGAGTGTAGACCTTGGACTTAAATAATAAAAATCAATTGATTTAATTATGTTGATATGTTTTTTTTATCAAATGGTAGGGTGATGCTGGGTGTGTCATGAACACTATCTGCTTCTACATGATATTGCATCATGCGATTGCGGCCCGCTTCCTTGGCGGCATAAAGGGCAGTGTCAGCACGGTGTAGCATGGTTTCCCAGTTGGCAGGCAGGTCGCGTTCCGGGTTCCAGCTATATAAGCCCAAACAACAGGTAATCTGGCGATTATCGCAGGCGCGGTGCCGCAGGGCGCGCGTGGCTTCTAGCAAGCGGTCTGCCAGCTTCATGGCTTCTTCATTGGTGGTTTGCGGGCAGATAATGCAGAATTCCTCCCCGCCATAACGCCCCAACATATCGGTATTACGGGAGGTGCCGTCCAGGGTTTGGGCAATCTTGCGCAGCACTTTATCGCCTGCATCATGGCCAAAGGTATCGTTCACTTGTTTGAAGTGATCAATATCAATCATGAAAATGCTGATAGGGCGCTTGTATCGATGGGCAAGCTCAACTTCACGCCGCCCCAGGCTGACCAATGCGCGGCGATTGAATACCTTGGTCAATTCATCATGGGTAGCAAGGTGCTCTTTCTCATGGATGATGGATTCAAAATACATCAGCAACAGGCCTAGCGAGCCCAGCAGGTTGCACCACATCGGAATAAAGTAGAGTCCAAACACATTAATGGGGTCATGGCTTTGTGGGCTGAGATCTACCGTGCCTTCCACCGCCAGCACGCTGCGGCCTATAAAGTCAGCCGCGGCCAGCGTATAGGCAATCACCACCAGGCTGGTCGCAAAGGAGAGATTGAATTTGCGCGCAATCAACACCTCAACCACGTTGAGGAACATCAAAATTGCCAGTGGCAGGGAGAAGAATACGGTGCGTGCGGAAGGGCCTGCTTCCAGCAACAGCATCAAACTGAAGGCGATAAAAAAAAACAGAATGAAATACCAGCCAACATAGGCGGGTTTTTTGCCAAAGAAAGCCTGGGTTCCCCACCATTTGGCGGTCATTGCCGCGATCATCAGCGTAGAGCCTATGATTAGCGGCAAATAGCCAAAGCGGGAGATGCTGAAAGCACTCAGCGTGGAGCCAAAAATGCTCAATAGCCCGGAGAGAGCCCAGTAGCGCGTGCTGCGTTCTGTGGGGGCAAGGAAATACAGCCCCCCCATAATCATGGCGATACAAAGCTGGCTAATGGCATAGCCGATATTGGCTGTGTACGAGTTCCACAACGAATCCAAGCTTTCCCTCCTGATGATGCCGGGTGAGCGGCATTTTGTTGGCTATTTGGAGTTCCTATTGGAGTTCAAAGATACCTATAGGTATCGCAGCTAATACTCTACGCTAATTCCGGCTTTCAAGCTCTTCCCAGCGCAACATGGCGGCTTCGGTTTCATCAACAATGCTGCTGAGGCGCTGCTGCAGGGTACGGGCCTGATCTGGCTGATCCCTGTAGATATTGGCATCTGCCAGGGCCAGGTTAATACTGGTCTGTTCGGCTTCCAGCGTCTCTATCTTGGCGGGCAGGCTGGCCAGTTCATGGCTTTCCTTGAAGCTGAGTTTGCCTGCGGGTTTCTTCTGGCTGGGCGGCTGAGCAGCGGGGGCTGGGCTATTAGTGCCTGAGCTATGACTGCCTGAGTTAGCCTTTTCTGTGGGCTTGGCCGTGGGTTTTTCGCTGGGCTTGGCCGCGGCTTGTGCTTGCGTAAAGCGATACCAATCGTCATAGCCGCCGCCAAACTCGCTCAGTACACCCTGGCCTTCAAACGCAATTACCTGCGTCACAGTGTTCTCGAGGAAAGCGCGGTCATGGCTCACCAGGAACAAAGTGCCATCAAAATCCTGCAACAGGCTTTCCAGCAGTTCCAGCGTATCGATATCCAGATCGTTGGTGGGTTCATCCAGCACCAGCACATTGCTGGGGCGCGCAAACAAGCGCGCCAGCAGCAGGCGGTTGCGTTCTCCACCCGAGAGCGATTTCACCGGGGAGCGTGAACGCTGCGGCGGAAAGAGGAAGTCTTCCAGATAACTGATGACATGTTTGCGCTCATTACCAATCTGTACAAACTCTGAACCAGGACTGATGGTGTCGGCCAGCGTGGCCTCTTCATCAAGTTGCTCGCGCATCTGGTCAAAGTAGGCCACATTGAGGCTGGTGCCACGCTGTATGCTGCCGCTATCGGCTTGCAGTTCACCGAGTATCAGCTTGAGTAGGGTGGATTTACCCGCACCGTTAGGGCCCAGCAGACCAATGCGGTCGCCGCGCATGATGCGGGTGCTGAAATCCTTGATCAAAGGCTTGCCATCAAAGGCCAGGTTAACGTGTTCCAGCACGGCGACCAGTTTGCCTGAGCGCTCGCCGCTATCCAGTGTCAGTTTGACATTGCCCTGGTGCTCTCGACGCGCTGCGCGCATCAGGCGCAAGGATTCCAGCCTGCGTACCCGGCCTTCGTTGCGGGTACGCCTGGCCTTGATGCCCTGACGTATCCAGGCTTCTTCCTGCGCCAGCACCTTATCAAATTTGGCGGCATGGGTGGCTTCTATTTCCAGCAGTTCTTCCTTCTTGATCTGGTACTGGCTGAAGTTGCCCTGGAATTCCGTAAGCTGGCCGCGATCAAGCTCAACTATGCGCGTCGCCAGGCGGTCCAGAAAACGTCGGTCATGGGTAATAAACAGCACGCTGCCCTGGAAATCCAGCAACAGGTTTTCCAGCCATTCAATCGCAGCAAAATCCAGATGGTTGGTAGGCTCGTCCAGCAGCAGCACTTCAGGCTCTGCCACTAGCGCACGCGCCAGCGCCACGCGCTTGCGCCAGCCACCGGAGAGGGTGGCTACCTTGGCTTCTGCATCCAGATTAAGACGGCTCAATGTCGCCTCCACCCTTGCCTGAGATTGCCAGCCCTGCTGCACTTCAAGATCATGTTGCAGCGCTTGCAGGCGCTCCATCAAGGCATCGATATCTGCATCTGGCTCAGCCATCTGCTGTGATACATGGTGGTAATCAATCAAGGTCTGGCGCAGGCCACCCAGGCCTTCGGCCACGGCTTCGAAAATAGTATGTTCGGGGTCTAGTGCTGGCTCTTGCGGCACGTAGACAATACGGGCTTTGGGCGCACTCCAGAGCACGCCATCATCAAGCTTGCTTTCGCCAGCAATGACCTTGAGCAGGCTGGATTTGCCCGCACCATTGCGGCCTATCAGGCCAACACGTTCTCCGGGGTCTAGTTGAAAGCTGGCATGATCGAGTAGGGGGTGGTGTCCGTAAGCCAGACTGGCTTGTTCTAGTGTGATGTAAGGCATGCGCTATTGTAACAGGCAAGGCCAGTTGGCTGACCCTGCGCTGCATGAAGAAACATGGTCAGCCGCCAATCAATGCCCGGGAATCGGCGCAGGTGCTGCGGAATTGGCGCTGGCTTTCTCAGCACTAGCTTTATCCGCACTAGATTTATCCACATTAGCTTTGCCAGTGTCAGCCTTGCCAAGCCCCTTATTCACCGCATGAGCATCAAGCGCATGGCCGCAAGAATAAGCATGACTGCTAGAGCCGGTATCGAGATAAGGCAGGATCGCCGCCAGGGGATTAACAAACGCCAGCGCCACACTGCCCAGCAAACGTGCGGCAATCGGCACAGCCTCTGGTCTAACCTTGGGGTTGACGAAGCTACCCTGTACCTTGATCGGTGAGCGCACCGTTAATGGTGAGAAGTTCTTGGGCTTGGCAGCCAGCAGCAAGTCCAGTTGTTCCTGGCCCAAATCTATGCTGCCATCAATCAGCACCAGCGTGACCGGAGTATCTAGCAAAGCCACTTGCGGTGTGATGACACCATTGCTGGCCTTGAGGTCCATCACCGCGCAATCCAAGCGTTGCGATTGGTCATTGCCCAGCCAGGCACGCACACTCTGGGCAATATCCAGACCCATCAACTCCATCACCAGGCGCGAGACTTCACCCTTTTCTATAAAAATAGTGCTGCTGCCATTGAGCGAGCCCAATAGTTCAGCCGTGCTGCTGCCCTTGCCGCTGAAGTTGGTACGGCCATTGAGGGTGCCGCTGAGGTAGGGCGGCGGTAATGGCTTGCCTTGTTGCTTGGCAGCTTCCTGCCGTGCCTTGGAAACCTGTAGCCATTTCTCCAGCACAATATCTTTCCAGCCCAGCTTGATCTGCCATTGTGGCGGATATTGCCGCTTGGCATCGCTGGCTGGAGTTGGATTGGCTGCATTGACAGCAGGCTCACTGGCATCCACGCCAAAACTGCCAGTCAGGGTGCCATCGGCAGTGTGAGCCAGAATATCACTGACACTAAATTTGCCGTGGTCTAGGCTTAACCTGGCCTTGAATGGCGAGATAGGCAGGGCAAAGGCATTACCCAGCTCCATATAATCCAGCTTGATGGCGATATCGGCATCCATGCGGTTAAGTGAGGGCAGGTCCAGAGGCCTGTCTGGAATGGCGCGGCCAGTCGCAGGCTTTGCCTCTGTGCCATCTGGCTCACGCGTGCCAAATGCCGGGGCCAGATCGGCGAGGTAGAAACGGCTGCCATGCAGATGGCCTGTCAGCAGTGGCACAGCTCCCGCCTGTTTACGCGGGTCATATTTGAATGCTGCGCTGAGCTGGCTGCGGCCTATCTTGGCGGAATCCACATCCACTTCCCAGATATCGCTGTGTTTATTTAAGATGGCGCTCAGCCTGAATGGGTCGGTAGTGGGTAGCACGCTGCCGACCAACTCACCTAATACCGAAAGCGAGCTGCCAGTCACCACGGCCTTGCCCGCCACGTCCTGGCGGCCAAACAGGTCAGAGACCTGACCATCGAAATCCACCCTGAGCTTGGCATACTCCAGCCAACCCTTGGACTTGATAGGTGGCGCACCGGCATCCTGGGTGGCCACAGGCAGAAAGCCTGCAGTTTCCATATAGACCTTAAGCGGTCTGTGCTGGAATTGACCGTTGACGCTGACTTCCGAACGCATTTTCTCCTGCAGGCTGCCTTCGTCGGTCTTGAATTTCACATCAAGATTGGCGCTGCTGATGGCATCGCTGACTTTAGCGCTACCTTGTTGAACAATCAGGGTTTCAATCACCGGGAAGGGGCTAGGTGGGCTATCGTCTTTTTTCGGGAAATCCCAGCTGGCGCTGCCGTCGGCATGGCGTATCAGTCTGGCGTCAATCTGGTCTACCCTGATCTCGCGCATGCGCAAGTTGCCTTGCTGCACAAAATGCCAAATGTCGCTATAACGCAGCTTAAGACTAATGTTGTGGGCATCCACCAAATGCGGCACTTTGAAAGTGGCGGGGGCGGCGATATACAGATGCCCAAGGTCTAGCTGCACGCCAGCCCAGAGATGCAGCTGGAAGGGCTGCTCCAGCCTGACTTCACGCTCTAGCTTGTCGCTGAGCAAGTCTTGCGCAGGTTGGCGCAAGAATGGCCAACCGAGAATTTCAGCGATAACTGCGGCAATCACCAACACCAGCAATAACCAGAACAACAGCTTGCCGAATTTGAGCAAGCCTCTACCCAGCTTGTTTACTACCGCCTTCGCCATGTCTCACCTTTGCTTTCTTGTTTTTGGCTTTCTTGTTATGGCAACCCTGAAAGCGCGGTCACCATGAACGCGCGGTCAGAGTTGGGTTTTTCCGTAATGTCGCATGCTATAAACCGTCAACAGGGCACCGCACACAGCCACAGCAGCGCTGGCCAGGGCCACGGCGGGCAGGCCCAGCTCAAGATGAATCACCAAGCCACCGAGAAAAGCCCCGCCAGCATTACCTAGATTAAAGGCGCTTTGGTTGGCGGTAGATGCCATCAGTGGAGAGTCACCTGCCTGGGCCATGGCATTGGTCTGCAAGCCTGGGCCCACCGCAAAACTGATCAGGCTCCAGATGAACGCTGTTGCAATCGCCGCCCACATAAACTGCATGGACCAGGCGAAAATAATGCCCATCAAGGCCATGCCTGCTAGTGAGAGGGTGATTGTGGGCAATAGTTTCCAGTCGGCGAGTTTTCCGCCTATGTTGAGGCCTATGGTGGCGGCAATGCCCAAGGCAATCAGCATAATGCTGACTTCGTGCGGCACCAAGCCAGACATATCCTCAAGGATAGGCGTGATATAGGTGAAGATAGTAAATACCCCGGCAAAGCCTATGGCGGTAATCGCCATAGCCAACAGAACATTAGGCTGTACCACCGCACGCAGCTCTTTACGTAAATCCGGCTTGGGCATGGCGCTCAAATCAGGGATAAAACGCCAGATGGCCAGCATGGCCAAGCCGCCGCAGACCGCCACGGTCCAGAACGGCACACGCCAGCTGGTTTGCTGACCTAGCAAGGTGCCCAGCGGCACGCCGAGTACATTGGCCAGAGTCAGCCCGGTGAACATCAGCGCCAGAGCGCGGCTACTTTGCCCTGGCGGGGCCAGATAAAGGGCAACCACAGCGCCTATGCCAAAGAAAGAGCCATGGCTGAGCGCAGTGAAGATGCGGGCCAGCGCCAGCGTGGTGTAATTGGGTGCCAGTGCGCACAGCATATTGCCTAGGGTGAAAATCGCCATCAGCGCCAGCAGCGTGGCCTTGCGCCTGCGGTTGATGGTCAGGGCTACCAGCAGCGGGCCGCCAACCACTACGCCCAGTGCATAGACCGTCACCAGATTGCCCGTGGCAGGAATGGAAACCCCAAGATCATGTGAAATATCGGGCAGCAAGCCCATGGGCAAAAACTCAGTCATGCCTATACAAAATGCACCGGCGGCCAGTGCGATCATCCAACTACCCATGATGGCTCACTTCTTAATGCTTGAAAAATAAAGAGATATGACAGGATGCTTGTGCTTCCGAATGAGCGGGGCGCACGAAAGGATAAGGCCTGTTTCTGACAATTACTTTAACACAGCCAGCAAGATGGTTAGGGAACTAAAAATACAAAAGCCACCAGCTTGAGCCAGTGGCTTTTTGAAACGAGCTTAATGATGCAAATAGGTGGCTATTAGGCCTTGCGTGACCTGCGGGCTGCTGCGCCCAGAACAGCAACACCAGCTAGCAGTAGCGCATAGCTGCTAGGTTCTGGTACTGCTGCAGTGATGGTGGTGGAGAAGTAGGCAGTGCCTTCGCCATAACTGGAAGCCCAGATCCATTGTGCATTGCTGGACACGCCATTGACCACGCCCCATGGGCTAACACCATTGGTGCCGCGCAGTTCAGGTGTAGCAGTCGGGTTTGACCAGGAGCTAGCTGGGCCAGCTACAGCGGTCCAGTCTGTCAGGTTGGTCAACTGATTCTGGGTGCCATTGGCAAAAGTGAAGCCGCTGTCGCTGAGATTAAACTCACCGATGAAAGCTTCAGGACGACCCAGGTCAGTGGCTACCACTTGCAGGTAATAAGTTTGGCCAGCAGTCAGCTGAACGCCGCTGAAGGAGTAGGTTTGTTGCCAGTTGTTACCTGATGCGATGTGGGTACCCAGTACATCCGCATCGGTGCTGAGGTAAAGATCGAATACATTGTCTACTGTCAGTGATCCGGACAGTGAGGTAGCGTTGGCATTGAAAGCCATGAACAGACCGAGAGCAGCAGCAGATAATTGTAGTTTCATGTTATTTCTCCTTTAGCAGACACGTTATCGAGCCAAACAAGCCACATGCCTGCCTGCCTCCCTTTGTTAAGCAAATATTCAGTTAGGCCAGACATCCGGTCAATAGTCTGTTGAGACTAATAGATCTTGACTATATGGCAGTCGCTGTTTCTGCTGAAGCAGTGCTCTATGGCTGGTCTCACCGTAAAGGTTTTTTTAACTTTGCCCGCTCAACATGGCGCGTATCTGTGCCATGCGCTGCCGGCCTTCTTCCTTGCTGGCCGCAGGGTCGGCTTGGGGGCCGCCAAAGTGCTTGACGTCGTCTGTGGGTAATTCCGAGATAAAGCGGCTGGGCTCACAGGATTCATTCTCACCTGCGCGCTTGCGCTTGCGGCACCAGGAAATATGCAGGGATTTCTGCGCCCGCGTAATGCCAACATACATCAGGCGGCGTTCTTCCTCTATCTTGCCTTCATCCACACTTTCGCGGTGCGGCAGAATGCCTTCCTCGCAACCTATGAGGAATACATGGCCGTATTCCAGACCCTTGGAGGCGTGCAAGGTGGAGAGTTTTACCGCATCCGGCTCGCTATCCTCGCGGCCTTCCAGCATGGACATCAGCGAGATCATCTGTGTCAGTTGCAGCAGGTTTTTCTCATCTTCGTCACCCTTGCGTGTGAGCCAGGCCACAAAATCCAGCACGCTTTTCCACTTATTCTCCGCACTGCGCTGTTCTTCACTGTCGTAAAGGAAAGCCTCATAGTTGATCGCGGTCAGCATGTCATTGAGCACTTCGCCCGCCGGGTCTTTCTCGGCACGCTCCTGTATGCGGCTGATGAATTGGCAGAAGGTGAGCAAATCCTCCAGTTGGCGGTTAGCCATATCACGCTGGAAATCACCTTCGTAAGCGGCCTCAAACAGTGACATCTTGTGCACACTGGCATATTCCCCCAGGCGTTCCAGCGTGGTGTTGCCTATGCCTTTCTTGGGCGTAGTGGCCGCGCGGATGAAAGCAGGGTCATCATCTTCATTGGCGACTAGCCGTAAATAACTCACCAAGTCCTTGATCTCGGCCTTGTCGAAGAAAGACTGGCCACCAGAGATGGTGTAAGGGATTTTCTGCTGGCGCAGGTGTTGCTCAAAAATGCGCGCCTGGTGATTGCCGCGATAAAGAATCGCGTAATCGAGGAATTGCGTACGGTGCTCAAATTTGTGCGCCAGCAATTTCATCACCACAGATTCGGCTTCGTGGTCTTCATCTTTGGCGGCACTCACCTGAATCAGATCACCTGTGCCCAGCTCGCTCCAGAGTTTTTTCTCAAATAACTTTGGGTTATTGGCAATCACTTGGTTGGCCGCGCGCAAAATACGCACGGTAGAGCGGTAGTTCTGTTCCAGCTTGATCACCTTCAGGCGGCTGAAATCCTGCGTCAGTTGGCGCAGGTTTTCCACATCAGCACCGCGCCAGCCATAGATAGCCTGATCGTCATCGCCCACGGCAGTGAAGCGGCCTTCAACCCCGGTGAGCATTTTCACCAGTTTGTACTGGCAGGCATTGGTGTCCTGGTATTCATCAATCAGCAGGTATTTGAGTTTGTGCTGCCATTTACGCAGCGCTTCCGGGTGTTGATCGAAAAGCTCTACCGGCAGCTTGATCAAGTCGTCAAAATCCACGGCCTGATAGGCTTTCAGCGTCTGCTGGTAAATCTGGTAACACTTGGCGGCGGCATGAGTGAGCTCTTCATCCGCCGTGGCAGCTGCCTGATCCGGGTTGATAAAGTCGTTTTTCCAGCTGGATATCTGCCATTGCGTCTTGCGCAGCAATTGCTTATCGGTGGTGGCGAGAATATCCGAGAGTATCTTGAAGCTGTCTGAGGAATCGAGAATAGAGAATTGCGGTTTATAGCCCAGCAGTTCTGATTCCTGACGCAACATCTGCAAGCCCAGCGAGTGGAAAGTGGCAATGGTCAGGCCCTTGGCGCTGTTGCCTTGCAGCAAGTGGCCCACACGCTCCTGCATTTCACGGGCGGCTTTGTTGGTAAAGGTAATCGCGGCGATTTCCTTGGGGGAGTAGCCGCATTTTTCTACCAGATAGGCGATTTTCTGCGTGATTACGCGGGTCTTGCCACTACCGGCACCCGCCAGTACCAGCAAGGGGCCATCAAGATATTTCACAGCTTCGCGCTGTTGCGGATTCATTGAACTTAACATGTTGATTTGCCTGTAGGCGCGGGGTATTCAGGGGTTACTCAGGCAAGCCTGATCAGGAAAGCGCTGCTACAAGCCTGTAACAACAACGGTGTGGATTTTAGCGTGAAAGGCCAAGGCCATGCCAGTAAACAGTGCCCATGCCAGCAGATGTACACATCAGTTTGCTGGCATGCATGCTCAGTTTGACTATCTGGTTTGCTTTAAGCCTGGTCTTCATCTTCTGGCTGGGTGTGCCCGGACTCAGCTTGCGCTTGCGCGATATGCGCGGCCAACGCCTGCTGCTTGGCCTCAATGGCGGCAGCCTCAGCCGCAGCTTGCTCGGCCAGTGCCTGGGCTACCTGCTGCTGCATCTCTGCACGTGACACTGGGCTTTCCAGGCTGATGCGGCCCAGCGTGCCAGAGCGGTAATCCACCAGGAAAGCCATGGCGGTTTTTTCCATATCCAGCTCTCCACCCTTGAGCAGATAGCCTCTGCGTTTGCCCACGGCTTCCAGCAAATCAACGGCATCCATATTGCTGACATCGGTTTTGTAACGTGCGTTGAGCAGGGCAGGGTAACGTTGCAGCAAAATTCCGGCGAGAAATTCGGCGACTTCTTCATCAATCACCGCATTGCGGCCTATGGCATGGCTGGCGGCGAGCATAAAGCCATCAGATTCATATTCGATCTTGGGCCACATCATGCCTGGGGTGTCAGTTATCGACATCTGCGGGCTAAGCTCAAAGCGCTGCTGGCTTTTGGTCACTGCAGGTTCATCGCCCACTTTGGCAATACGGCGGTTGAGCAGGGCGTTCATCAAGGTGGACTTGCCGACGTTGGGTATGCCCATGATCAGCATGCGCAAAGGCTTGAGGTGGGTGCCGCGGTGTGGTGCCAGGGCACGACATAAGCCAGGAATCTTGCTGGCATCACCGGGCTTTTTACAGGATAAGGCTACGGCTTTGACGCCATCCTGACGATTGAAATAGTTGAGCCAGTCCTGGGTCACAGCAGGGTCAGCCAGGTCGGCCTTGTTAAGTATCTTCAGATTGGGCCGCTGTCTATGGCGGCGCAGGCCATCAATCATGGGGTTATGGCTGGCTTCGGGCACGCGTGCATCCAGCACCTCGATCACCACATCGCTGTACTCCAGAGTTTCTTCCGCTTTCTTGCGTGCGGAAGTCATGTGACCGGGGAACCATTGAATTGCCATAATCTAGAGATACTCTTTGAAAGTCATGCGTTGAGGAATTACAGGCAAGCGCCAGGAGAATGATTTGATGCCAGCGATGAATTTTTTCAGTGTGCCAGCGGGTTTCCTGCGGTTTGCACTGTCATTTTAACATCCGCTCGCCATCCCGGCTTTATTTTGCAGCTATGTTGCATTTTCTGACGCTTGCCAAGGCAGCGGCATAGTCCGAATGGACTAGATGGCTCCATATCGTTAACACAAGCGCTTCCTAGTATGGCCCCCGTTATCGTTTATCACTGTTCAAGGGGAAGTACCATGATGTCCAAGAAATCCGGCATTGCCCTGGCTTTGGCCAGCACCGTAATGTTTGCTGCACCTGCTTTTGCGCAACAAGTTATCGTTAATGGCGGCTTTGAAGCTGATGGCAGCGAAAGCTACAACCCACAAGGTTGGCAAGTCGCTGAGCAGAACATTTTTGGTTCTGTATTGGCTGCTGAAGGTAATCAATCTTCCATCAGCGGTTACAAGACTGTAGGCGCTGCCAGCGGCAACTACTATGGCCTGCTCGATTCTGCTTTTGCCAGCAGCCAAGTGCTGTACCAGAACTTCTCTGTCACTGCCCTGACATCGGCTGTGCTGTCTTTTGATATGTTTGTGAACGATCAAAGCGACAACGGTATTGTGTATATCAACCAGGCTGGCCTGGACGCCACTACTGGCGGTAGCTATGCCGCCAACCAACACGTACGCGTGGATATCCTCAAGGCAGGCGCTGATCCATTCTCTGTACTGGCGAGTGATGTAGTCGGCACTTATTACCTCGGTGGTGCCAATGGCCGTCGTTTTGATGGCAACGATAACGTTAACCGCTATGTTGAATACAGCTTCGATTTGAGCACTGTGCTGGCTGCAGGTGGTGATTACACCCTGCGTTTTGCTGCTGTCAGCAACCAGGGCGCACTGCAATTGGGTCTTGATAACGTCAGCCTCAACGTGACTGCCGTGCCTGAAGCCGATACCTACGCCATGCTGCTGGCTGGTCTGGGTGTGTTGGGTCTGGCCTTGCGTCGCCGCCAATCTGTTTAATAAAACTAAATCTGTTTAATCACTCTGGGAGTTGCATAAAATGAAAATCACACTCAAGGTTTCCGCTGTTGCCGTCATGATGGCACTGGCTGGCCAGGCTGCCGCTGAAGATGCCGCTTTCTGGCTTAAGGATGGTCAGGATGCACTGGCTGCTGCCAAGAAGCTTTACCCCAATACCCGCAAGGCCAAGAACGTGATTCTGTTCGTGGGTGACGGTATGGGCGTATCCACTGTTACCGCTGCGCGTATTCTTGAAGGTCAACTCAAGGGCCAGGATGGCGAGCGTAACAAGCTGGGCTTCGAGACCCTGCCTTATCTGGCTTTGTCCAAGACTTACTCTTCCAACCAGCAGACTTCTGACTCCGCTCCTACCATGACTGCTATGGTGACGGGTGTTAAGACCAACGACGGTGTGATTTCTGTTGATTCCCGCGTTGCCAACGGTGACCGTGATAACAGCAAGGTACAAGCTGCCAAGCTGGCTACTATTCTGGAACTGGCTGAGCAAAACGGCCGCTCCACTGGTGTGGTTTCCACCGCGCGTATCACTCACGCTACTCCAGCCGCAACTTATGCTCACACTTCCGCCCGTGACTGGGAGTCTGACAACAACGTGCCTGCTGGCTCTGAGGTTAAGGATATCGCTTCGCAACTGATAGACAACTTCGGTGCAGGCGGTATTGGTGATGGTATCGAAGTGGTGCTAGGTGGTGGCCGTAGCCGCTTCCTGCCTAACACTGTGGATGATCCTGAAAATGCAGGCCGCAAGGGTGACCGCCGTGATGGCCGTAACCTGACCCAGGAATACGTCAGCAAGTTCGGTGGCAAATTTGTCTGGAATCAAGCACAGTTTGACGCCATCAATCCAGCCAACACCAACCGTCTGCTGGGCTTGTTCGAGCGTTCGCACATGCAGTACGAGCATGACCGTGCTGGCGATACTGGCAAGGAACCATCCCTGGCACAAATGACAGGCAAGGCTGTTGATATCCTCAAGAAGAACCCCAAGGGCTTCTTCCTGATGGTGGAAGCCGGTCGTATCGACCACGGTCACCATGCCAACAATGCCTACCGCGCGCTGACTGACACAATTGCGCTGTCTGACGCCGTGAAGGAAGCGCTGTCCAAGGTTGACCTGAATGACACCCTGATCATCGTGACCGCTGACCACAGCCACACCATGACCATCGGTGGCTACCCACAACGTGGCAACCCTATCCTGGGTAAAGTGACTGTGGATGGCAAGCTGACCAAGGCGACTGACGGCAATCCTTATACCACCATCTCCTACGCCAACGGTAAGGGTTACTACCCTAACGTGCCTGGTGAGAATGTCTACAACTTCCCAGCACGTGCGGGACGTATTGAAGACATGAGCAATGTGGATACCAGCCATCCAGACTTCCACCAAGAAGTGACTGTACCGCTGGATTCCGAGACTCACGCGGCTGAAGAAGTTGAAATCTTCGCGGGTGGTCCTAAGTCCTACCTGTTCCAGGGTATTCAGGAACAAAGCTATATCTTCCACGTGATGAAGGATGCCTTCGGCTTCTAATCGCGTGTGCCTGATGCAGCAATTGATTAGGTAAAACCTATGACAGACGGGGCCGCGCTAGCGGTTCCGTCTTTAGCTTTTGTTGAGCAAGCAGAAGTTGTGTGAGTAAGTAAAAATTTAAATAGAGTGAGGAAGTGTGCACCATGCAGAACACCCTGAAATCCGCCGCTCTGGCATTGTTGAGCCTGTTACCCGGCCTGGCCCTGGCCGATAGCCTGCCTGAGTTGCAAGCCAGATTTGAAACCACCCAATGCGCTACTCCCTGCAAAAAACCCGTCAAGCGTGAATGGTTCATGCTGCGCGAGGCCAATCAGGTGGAGCTGCGCGATCTCAATGACGACCATAGCGATCTCTGGCGTTTGCAAGCTGATGGCAGCCTGGAGTATGTCTACCTCATGCACGGCCTGCAGCGTGCCATAGACTACGCGCCTGTGGATTTGCGCCTGCTGGGCATCAACGCCAGCGAGAGTAAGTGGCATGGTTTATCGCAACTGGTCAGCCGCGAAGAACTGGAGGGTATGCAAAAGAAAGCAGGCCGTGCTTATCAGGGCATGGCGACTGAAATCTACAAAGGCAAGATAGGCAATATCAAGACTGAAGTAACCTGGATTCCTGAGCTGGCAGTACCGCTCAAGCTGCAATACCAATACCCCAAGCACACGGTGACGGTGCAACTGAAACAGCGCTATCAGGGCAAACTAGCCCAAGGCAAGCTGCCTATTACACCGACCACTGAAGCTACGCTGCAAGCCTACCAACACGTGGATTTCACCGATATTGGTGATATGGAACATGACCCTGTAGCCACCGCCTGGCTGTCACAGGCCAAGGGCGCGCCCGGCGTGCATGTGCATCACCATGAGGCCGAGCATGCAGGTGAGAATAGTCATGTGCATTAATCATTGGCAGTCATCTGGGGCAATAGCCTGCCGTCTAAACGGCAGGCTTTAGAAACCCAGCAGGTGGCGCAACTGGTGGCGGTATTGTCTACCTATCTTCAGCGGCTGCGCCACGCCATCCAAAGTCAACAGCCAGCCCTGGGCCGCAGATCTATCCAGGCGCTGGATGCGGCCAGTATTGACGATAAGGCCGCGCGCAATTTGCACAAAACGCTCTGGCGGCAGTTGTTGCGCCCAACTCTTGAGGCTGCGTAACTCCATGGAGCTGCTGCCATCGCGGTAATGGATATGGCAGTAGTCGCGTTGCGCTTCCAGCATTAATACATCATCCATGCTCACCGCAGCCAGTCCGTACTTCATACGCACATAGATGAAGTCACCATGATGCTGGTTGGCCTGCAGGGCGGTTTGTGGGTGCTGCCCTTGTTGCGCCAGTTCGCCCAGTAGCGTGCCTACCTCGCGCAGCAAATCCTGCTCGGCATCAGTCCAGCTTTCATGTTGCCTGACAGTGTCATAGCCAAACAGCCCCAGCAGGCGCTCGCCATGAAAAATCGGCACACACAAAATGCTCTTATTGCCCTGACGTAGGAACTCGGCCTTGAGCCCACGTGCCTGGCGCGGCAAAAGCTCAGGGTTGGCGATATAGACAATCTGATGTTTGAGCAATTGCTGATGCAGCCAGTCTATCAATGACACCGGAGTGCCTTGCAGGGCATCTAGGTAGGCTTGTACGCCGCTACGCACCCATTCGTGGGCATTCCAGAAATGTGTGCCATCGGCGCTATAGACAATGAGCCAGGCGCGGTCAGCACGGTGCATGCGCCCCAGCATGGCCAGCAGGTGGTCTATGAACTCGGTGCGGTTGTAGCGTGCCAATAGCAGGCTGCATTGTTGCCAGAAACTGGTGAGGTCTGGGTTCATGACATAGGGTGTGATTGCCGTGAAAATGCATTTTATCGAACCTAAATGCTGTTGGTCGAAAAATAGTTGACTTGTGCTTGAGCTTGAGTCAAAGTGAAAAAATTGAAACCTCCGCCAGCGGGGTTTGTTTGCTCACTGGAGTCAACATGAAGCGCTATCGTGTCATCGCCACTGAATTCGAAACCCGTATCTTGAACCTGCAGCCTCCTGCTGCGCAATTGCCTGAGGCGGAGCGTGCTTTGCAACAGCAAAGTTATGGCCGCACCCTGGCCATGCTCAAGGCTGAATATGGCGAGTTTGGCTTTGAAGCCAAGCTGGCCAATTTGAGGCTGCTCAACCCCAAGCCCATGTCGGTGGTGGAGTTTCATAACCATTGCCTTAACCAGTGCAGGCAAGCTTTTGTCTGCGGTCAATATTATCCGGCGCTGGCTTCGGCCTATTTGCTGGCCGAGCGCATGCTGGCGCACTTGATTGATGGCTTGCAACTCATCGATGATCTGGCAGGGCGCAAGGATTTGCAGAGCAGTAATGCCACGGCAGAAGCCGCGCAGGAGAGCGCAATCAAGCGACAAACTTGGGAGGTGATGCAGGCTTGGGAGCAGGGCAGGGATTGGCATGTGGCGCTGGAAATTCTGCTGGCATGGCAGGCGATTACGCCCACCGCAGCCGAATTGTGGCGCAGCTTATATACCAGCTCACGCGAGCGCCTGCATGTGGATGAGGAAGAGCTTCTCTATAAACGCGAACTGGCGTTTACCGCCATCAATCAAGTTGAGGCGATAATCCGCGAGCAATTTGCTGGCTCTGGCAGTCTGCCCTGGCTGCTGGCGGTGAATGATGAAGTGTATATCCGCAAGGAATTCGAACAGCACCCGTTTATTCAACTGGTTTATCTGCCTTCAAGCGTGCATCTGGGTTATCAGCACCAGGTGCGGCGTATTTTCCCCTGGGAGTTTCATGATAATGAATACCCAGAGCAGGATGTCAGTGACGAGGAATTTATGCGCCTGCGCGCAAGCTTTTGTGAGCAGCCCAGCGCGCATGCGCGGGTGATGCACAACACTAGTCAGACATTGCAGCACACTGCGGTTGGGCTTTGAGGCGCGATCTAAAGCATCGCATTGATGCTGCCAGGAGTTGAATCGCCAGCACTGGAATTGCCTGGGTTTGAATAGCACAGGCAATGCTAAAATGGCGGCATGACGCTAATCCCAGAAATCAAGCCGCAACAATCCATAGAACTCTTGAAAGAGCTGCATATCCTCACCCGGGATGGCAAACTCAATCAGGACACACGACGCAAACTCAAGCAGGTTTACCATCTTTACCAGTTTATAGAGCCTTTGCTGACTGAGGTCATGCAAGAGCAGGCCGACCCGGTACTGGTGGATCATGGCGCTGGCAAATCCTATCTGGGCTTTATTCTTTACGATCTCTTTCTCAAGCAGCAAGCCACGGGGCGTGTCATGGGCATAGAAACCCGTGGCGAACTGGTGGAAAAGTCACGCGCGCTGGCGCAGCGGCTGGGGTTTGGTCGCATGGATTTTCTACACCTCAGCGTGGAAGATGCCATCACAACCGAACAGTTGCCCGCGCAAGTGGATATCGTCACCGCCCTGCATGCATGCAATACCGCTACCGATGATGCCATACGCTTTGGTCTGGAAAAACGCGCGCAATTCATGGTGCTGGTGCCCTGCTGTCAGGCCGAAGTGGCGGAGGTGTTACGCAAGCACAAGAGCGAGTCTTTTGGCCTGACACCCCTGGCGGAAATCTGGCGCCATCCGCTGCATACACGTGAGTTTGGCAGCCAGATCACCAATGTGCTGCGCTGTTTGCAACTGGAGGCCCATGGCTATCAGGTGACGGTGACTGAGCTGGTGGGCTGGGAACATTCAATGAAGAATGAACTGATTATCGCGCGCTACAAGAACAGCCCCAGGCGCAATGCGCAGGAGCGCCTGGAGCAGATACTGAACTCACTCAATCTGGCTGATCTGCGCTCGCGGTTTATCTATTAATTAAGACTTCATTTAATTAAGACTTCATTTAATTAAGACTTCATTAAGCCCAGTAAATTAGGCCGCAGTAACCTTAATCCTTAAGGCACCTGCAGCCTAGATATTTATTGGGATTTGCGCGGAATCTGATCTGCGGGGATATCGCGCAAACTGCCAAAGGTCAAGGCATACTGCCGGGTGATTTCGGCACCAAAGAAGAAAATCTGCGCCGAGTAATACACCCACAGCAACAGCGCAATCAAGGAGCCAGCCGCGCCAAAGCTGGAGGCCACGGCACTATTGCCCAGATAAATGCCGATCAGGGTTTTGCCCAGGCCAAACAGGATGGCGGTGAACGCTGCGCCTACCCATACATCTGACCACGGTAATTTGACGTCGGGCAGCATTTTGTAGATCACCGCAAACATCGAAGTAATTACGCCAAAGCTCACCAGGGCTGATACCTGCTTGAATATGCCTATGGTGGTGATAAAGCGCCCAACAAAGTCGGCAGCAAACTGCTCCACCAGTGCCAGCCCTGCATTGACCAGCAATGAGGTGAGCAAGAGGAAGGCCAGCGAGAGAATAATGCTGAAGGAGAGCAAGCGGGTTTTCAACAAAGCACTTACCGCTTGCTTGCCACCTTGAGCCTGCGGCTTGCTGGTTTCCCAGACCTCATCAAGACTGGCCTTCAGTTCCGCAAATACAGTGGTTGCGCCTATGAACAGCAGCGTACTGGCAATCAGGGTGGCAATAATGCCGGATTTGGGATTGCTGGATTTGGCGAGCATGCTTTGTATGACTTGCGCGCCGCTATCGCCAACCAGATCGGAAATCTGCGCCACAATTTCACCGTGTGCCGCGCGCTCGCCCAGAAAATAGCCCGCAATGGCAATCACCAGCACCAGAATGGGGGTGAGCGAAAACATGGTGTAGAAGGCAAGCGCTGCGCCCTTGCTGGTGGCTCTGTGTGAAAACCAGGACAGCACGGATTGCAGGAATAGCTGACGCAGGCATTTCAGCCTATGCAGGGATTGCTGGCTCAGGCCACGGATAAAATTTCTGATCAATATGGACTCCTCAATCTGGGCTGGTTTTTATTTTGCCGACATCAATACGCTGCCATCAGTGTCCATGTACCGGCAGGCCATAAGCTGCCGGAGTGCGTCCGTTCAGGATAATGTTGAGGTTTTCCTGGCGGTTGTGCTTGTCCACGAAAATCAAGGTCAGCGGGATATTGTCACCCGGTTTTACCGGGCCTTTGATGCCAGTCAACATCAGATGCAGGCCGCCGGGTTTGAGTTCCACAACACGCTTCGGTTCCAGCGCCATTTCAGAAACCTGACGCATTTTCATAACGCCGTTATCCACTTGAACATCGTGTAGCTCCACCTTATCGGCAAAGGCTGAGCTGGCACCAACCAGAACCATGGGCTGATCTGCCATCATGCGCAGATAAGCCGCGGCCACTTGTTGGCCGGGCGCTGTAGTGCGTACCCAGGGATCTACGACGGTGACTTCGGCTTGAGCGGGAAAGGTAACCGCCAGCAATGGCAGAAGCAGCCCGAAAGCTGACAGAGGGCTAAGGTTTTTACTTGAGCGCAGAGTGCGTAATGTCTGCCTAAGTGTGTTTGCAGGCGCAAGCAATGAGACGGCTTGCCCAAGCTGGCAAAGCCAGGGAGATAACCGGGCGCGCCAGTCGGCAAGCGGGTAGTAGCGGTTTGGCATAGGCATGGCTCATATTAGCATGATGTCAGTGGCTATGATGGTGACATGCCTTAATGCGGGCAGCACTCGCTTATGGCTTACCAGCAAGCTTATAAAGCAAAGGGCTGCCTTGTGCGGCAGCCCTCTTGGCTGAGTCAATGCCCGGGTTTAAAAGCCCTGCAGCACAATCTTGCCTATGGTGTTGCCGGATTCCAGTGCGGCATGCGCCTGCCTGAGATTGGCGGCGTTGATGGGGCTGAGCGTCTGATTGAGCGTAGTGCGTAAAATGCCCTGATCTACCAACCTGGCTACTTCATTAAGCAGGTAATGCTGTTGGATCATATCTTCGGTCTGGTACATGGCGCGGGTGAACATCATCTCCCAGCATAAACGTGCGCTCTTGTTCTTAAGCGGTGCCACGTCCAGCAATTCTGCATTTTCAACGATGCTGCAAACAGCACCTTGTGGGGCAACCACAGTAACCGCAGCAGGCATGTGCTGGTCGGTATTGTTGAGAATCAGCACATAGTCCACATATTCCCGTCCTAGCGTGCGCACCTGTTGCACCAGATCAGCACGGTGATCAATCACATGGTGCGCACCCAATTCCAGGCACCAGGCACGGGATTCGGCACGGGAGGCGGTGGCGATCACTTCCAGCCCAGCTACCTTGGCAGCCAGCTGAATGGCAATCGAACCCACGCCGCCAGCGCCGCCTATGATGAGTATGCTCTGGCGCTTGGTGACCTGTGGCGGCGTCTTGACCTGCAGACGGTCAAACAGCGACTCCCAAGCTGTAATTGCGGTCAGCGGCAGGGCGGCGGCCTCGGCAATGCTGAGGCTGGCAGGCTTGTGACCGACGATGCGCTCGTCCACCAACTGAAACTCACTATTGCTGCCAGCGCGGGTGATATCGCCAGCGTAGTACACCACATCGCCTACCTTGAACAGGCTGACTTCGGCACCAACTGCGACTACCGTACCTGCAGCATCCCAGCCTAGTACGCGTGGCTGACTTTCCACCTTATCTTTGGGTGCGCGCACCTTGGTATCGACAGGGTTGACGGCAATGGCTTCTACCTTAACCAGAAGATCACGCGGGCCTGGGCTGGGTTGCGGCAGCGTCACATCCACTAGGGATTCCGGGTCTGCAATAGGCAGGTAGCGGGTAAGGGCAATGGCTTTCATCGTGCTCATATAGTTTCCTTGACTATGGTGGGATGAGGCGTATTCTTGACCAATGCTTCTGTATTCACAAGTACGCACAATTTTTGCATATAGTATCCAAAATGATACTAATGGAAACACTCATTAAGCAGGAAAGGCGCTCACCATGGCTAAACATGAATCCTATAACTGTGTAGCAGGGTGCCCGGTTGAGGCTACTCTGGAATTGATAGGCGGTAAATGGAAAGGTTTGCTGCTTTATCATCTGCTGGAAGGAACCCAGCGCTTTAATGCGCTTAAACGCATGTTGCCCAATATCACCCAGCGCATGCTGACCAATCAGTTGCGCGAATTGGAGTCTGCTGGGCTAGTGCACAGGCAGGTATACGCCGAGGTGCCACCGCGCGTAGAGTACAGCTTGACGGAGCATGGGCGCAGCCTTGCTCCCATACTCAATGCACTGAAAACCTGGGGCGAGCAACATCTGGATCGCAGTACTTGCAGCCAGGATTCAGCGTCAGGTACTGCGGAGCAGGCGTCTATTGGCGCTTGATCACGGCGTTTCCAGCTTCTGTTTCAAGCTGGCTAGCCCAGACTCATAGACCTGGGTGATCACCTCGCGTGCAGTAGCATCATCCTGATCAGGCGGAATCTGGCCCTTGCCTTGATAAGCGCGGTTGAAATGACCCTGCCAATGTACCTCGGTTTTTCCCTGTGCCAGCTTTTTGACCGTGATGGTGGCGGAGTAGTCCGAAATTGGCAGTACGCTGGTGATGATGGCGTATTGGATACGCATCTTGCTTTGATCAAGGCTGATCAGGTTTTCAGTGATAGTCCCACCCTCCTTGAGCGTCAACACACGCACCGTTTCTGTTTTGCCATTGGCGGCAGGGCGGCTTTCAAGCTGGGTGCTGGCAATCGCCGGGTGCCAGTTTTGCATGCCGCCAAAATCACCCGCCAGCGCCCAGACCTTTTGCGCATCGGCGTTGATGGTGATGGATTTACTGACCTGCAAGCTGGTTTTTCCTGCGGCTAAGCTGAGTGCTGGGGTAAAGGCGGCCAGCAAGGCTAGCACTACGGGTAAACGTTTAATCACGATTCAAGTCCTCCAGAAAATTGAGTATTGGAGTCGACTGCCAGGGCGTGCGCAGTCGGCCTGAAGACTCATTGTATAAAGCTGAGCTTGAGCCGCAAGAACGCACAAATTGTGCATTTAGTGCATGAATGGATACTAATGCAGCCGGGCGGGGTGCAGCGTTGCTGAGGCAGGCTTGAAATGAAAAAGCCCCACCTGAGGCGGGGCTAGGGTAGGGCTAAGCATGGTGTTGGTTTTTAGCGCTTGCGACGGCTGATGCCCATCAATACCAGGCCAGCCAGCATCAAGACATAGGATGAAGGCTCAGGTACCGGAGTCAGCAGGTAGCTGCTAAAGCGGCCTTCAGTGTCATAGCCTTGGGCAATGATATAACCAAGGTCATTGATATCCTGAGCGTACACCAGGGTGATGCCGGAAGGCAGGTCAACCAGGCTGTTGAGGTTGCTTGCCACGCCGTTCTTCCATATCAGGGCGTACTCTTCATAGACGCCAGCGCTAGTATCAATATAGCTTCCCACCACATCACCCAGGTTGTTGAGGCCATAGGCATAGCTGGCATAGCCACCGAGACGGCCGAGATCCACCGCCTGGCCGTCCACCCAGATCGTGGCATGCTGGTGGTTATCTGCAGAGGTGCTCCAGCCCGTGAGTATGCCCTGCTCATTGATGTCATAGGCACCGCTCATGCCGCCGCTGATACCCTGCAGTTGGTGGATTTGATTCTGCGCGTCCCAGAATACGGCAGTGTGGGAATAGCTGTCGTTGACGGCGGTGCCCGCGATTATGCCTTGGTCATTGATGGCGTAGGCATCTGCTGTGTATCCAGCCAGCGCGGCCAGTGCGGTGGGGCTGTTGTTATTCCAAAGGGTGGCAACGGTATCGTAACGACCTTGCAAACTCCAGCCTATCACCTGCCCATGGTTGTTGATGCCGCTGGCATAGCCATAGGCATTGTAAATCCCTGCCAGGGTTGTGGCCGATCCATTGCTCCAGACCGTGGCCTTGCCATCATAGTCGGGCTGGGCGAAGGGCTGGCCCTGCACAGGCAATTCCTTGGATACATTCCAGCTCACGCCTGCTGTCTGACCACTGAGATTGCTGGTAAATGCTTGGCTGTTCGATGTGCCATGCCCACTTAATGCCGTGGCTATGCCCTGGCTCCAAATGGTGGCGTTGCTGGCAGTGTAGCCGCCGTTGAGCGGGTTATAGGTGTCGCTGTAGCCGGACACTACCGCTGCGTTATTGATGGTGTGAGTAAAGGTCCCGGCGTGACCGTTGACCGGACCCAGCAGGGTCAATGAATATTGTGGTGCGGCGTAAAGCAGGCTGCTAGTGGAAATAAGTGCGGCAAATACGGACAATCTGGCGAACTGCATGAAGTTTGCTCCCCTGGAGAAATGCACAGCGTTGTTATTGGTATGAACTACTATTTTTTATATTTTTTTCACACGCGATTCTAGCGAGGCTGGCAAAAGTGCTGAATAGTCCATTCAGGCTATCTCGGCGCCTGCATGCTGCAAAGCCCAGTGCCATCCGCACCCGGTAAAGCCCGCCTGGCATGCTAGAATCCCACCCCATCTATGAGTACATCCAGCCCTATCTCCGAACGCCAGTTATTGCAACGCATGCTGGCTGAAATTCCATCCTGCATGTTGCAAGACCAGTTTGCCTTCAAGCGCCGCATCCAGCAGCTGGACGCCATGGCGCAACAAGGCAAGCCAGTGACCAAATCCATGACCGAGCTGGTCACCAAGCTGCATGCCTCGGCGCTACGCCGCGCGCAGCGGCAGGAAAAACTGCCCAAGCCAGACTATCCTGAGCAACTTCCGGTTAGCGCACGCAAGGATGAAATTGCCGAAGCCATTAGCAAGCATCAGGTGGTGATTGTCAGTGGCGAGACTGGCTCAGGCAAAACAACGCAGTTGCCCAAAATCTGTCTGGAGTTGGGCCGTGGTGTGGGAGGTTTAATCGGCCATACACAACCCAGGCGTATCGCTGCGCGCTCTGTTGCCTCGCGCATTGCACAGGAACTCTCTTCACCGCTGGGTGAGGTGGTGGGTTACAAGGTCAGGTTTAACGACAAGCTATCGCAGGATAGTTATATCAAGCTGATGACGGACGGTATTCTGCTGGCCGAAACCCAGGGAGACCGTTACCTCAATGCCTACGACACCATCATTATCGATGAGGCGCATGAGCGCAGCCTGAATATTGATTTTTTGCTGGGTTATCTCAAGCAGTTATTGCCACGCAGGCCAGACCTCAAGGTCATTGTCACTTCCGCCACCATCGATGCAGCACGCTTCTCCAGCCATTTCAATGGCGCACCCGTGATTGAGGTTTCTGGCCGCACCTACCCGGTAGAAGTGCGTTACCGTGCCTTGGGCAATCGCCGCAGCCTGCAGTTATCTGCCAAGTCCGAGCCACAGGCCAATAAAGCTGTGGAGATGCCTACGCTGGCACTTGAGGCAGATGTTGCGTCTGTTGAAACCGATGTTAGAAGCAGTAGCAACGCCAGCCCGGAGTTTAAGCGCAAGGCAGGTAATCTTGATCCTTCGCTGCGTAAATGGCTGGAAGATGATGACGTGGAGTTGCTGGGCCAAGATTTGATGGGTGTGCAGCGCAAGCCACGGGCAGCCGCTAGCTGGCTGGAGGAGGATGACGCCGAGGAAGCCATGGAAGAGGCCATCCTCGACTCGGTGGAACAACTCTCCAGGCTAGGTGGTGGCGATATTCTGGTGTTTCTGCCCGGCGAGCGCGAGATTCGAGACACTGCAGATTATTTAGGCAAGCACCTGCGCCATGTGGAAATCCTGCCGCTGTTTGCGCGACTGTCCATAGAAGATCAGCAAAAGGTGTTCCGCAATAGTAGCGGCCGCCGTGTGGTGCTTTCCACCAATGTGGCTGAGACCTCGCTGACCGTGCCCGGTATCAAGTATGTGATTGATACTGGCCTGGCACGGGTGAATCGCTATAGTGCGCGCGCCAAGGTAGAGCAGTTACAGGTAGAAAAGATTTCGCAGGCAGCGGCGCGGCAGCGCGCTGGCCGCTGTGGCCGGGTTTCCAACGGTATCTGCATACGCCTTTATGACGAGGCGGATTTCAATAACCGCCCAGAATTTACTGACCCTGAAATTCTGCGCTCATCGCTGGCTGCGGTGATTCTGCGCATGGCGGCGCTCAAGCTTGGTGATGTGCAGGCTTTCCCGTTCATAGAGCCGCCAAGCTCGCGCTATATCGCCGATGGTTACCAGCTATTGCAGGAACTGGGCGCGGTTGATGCCGAGCAGCAGATCACTGAGGTTGGCCGCCAGTTGGCGCGTTTGCCGCTGGACCCACGCGTAGGCCGCATGATTCTGGAGGCAAAAAAGCAGGGCTGTGTGCGCGAGATTTTGATTATTGCCAGTGCGCTGGCGATACAAGACCCACGTGAGCGCCCTATGGACAAGCGCGAGGCGGCTGATCAGGCGCATGCCAAATTCCATGTGGAACACTCTGATTTCATGGGCTTTATCAAGCTGTGGGAGTTTTACGAGGAAGCGCTCAAAACCAAAAAATCCAACAAGGACTTGCTCAATAAATGCCACAGCAATTTCCTTTCCTTCCTGCGTCTCAAGGAATGGCGTGAACTGTTCCAGCAGCTACGCGAGATTGCCGAGGAGCTGGAGCTCAAGCTCAATGACGCTCCCGCAAGCTTTGAGCAGGTACACCGCGCCTTGCTGGCAGGGCTGTTGGGCAATATAGGCTTCAAGGATGGCGATGCCGACAATTACCTGGGCGCACGTGGCATACGCTTCCATGTGGCCCCAGGTTCGGCCTTGAAAAAGGCCAGACCCAAGTGGGTGATGGCGGCAGAGTTGATGGAAACCACCAAGCTTTATGCCCGCTGTGTGGCGCGTATAGACCCGGACTGGATAGAACCACTGGCGCGTGAATTGACGCAAAGCCATTACAGTGACCCGCGCTGGGAGCGCAAGACCGCACAAGTGGCGGCCTGGGAAAGAGTCAGCCTCTACGGCCTCACCGTGGTGCCGCGCCGCCGCGTGCATTACGGCCCCATAGACCCGCAGCAAAGCCGGGAGATTTTTATCCGCGAAGCGCTGGCGAATATGGAGTTTGATACCCGTGCGGCCTTTTTCAGTGCCAACCAGCGTTTGATTGCCGAGATTGAGGAATTGGAGCACAAGGCCAGACGTCAGGATGTGCTGGTGGATGAGCACACCTTGTTTGCCTTCTATGACGCATTGATTCCTCAGGGCATTTTCAATGGGGCCAGCTTTGAGAAATGGCGCGAGGATGAGGAAAAAACCAAACCACGCCTGCTGTATCTCACGCGTGACGACCTCATGCGCCATGGTGCTGCTGGCATTACCGAGGTGCAATTCCCCGAGCAACTGGCGCTGGATGGGGTGCAACTACCCTTGAAGTATAGATTTGAGCCTGGCCACGCGCTGGATGGCGTCACCGCCACTGTGCCGCTGGCGCTGCTCAACCAGCTTAACCCGCAGCAGGCGGAATGGCTGGTGCCTGGCATGATACGGGAGAAGGTCACCGCCCTGATCAAGGCCTTGCCCAAGACCTTGCGCCGCGTGTGTGTGCCTGTGCCGGATTTTGTCACTGGCTTCCTTGAAGCCACAGGCAAGCAGCGCGAGCCTTTGTTGCCCACGCTGGCGGCTTATATCCAGCAACGTACCGGGCTTAAGCTGGCAAGCAGTGAATGGGATACCCAAGGCCTGGATGCGCATTTGCTGATGAACTTCCGCGTGGTGGATGAAAAAAATAGAGAGCTGGGCAGTGGCCGCGACTGGCATGCGCTCAAGGCACAACTGGGGCAGGCGGCACAACTGACCTTCCGCAACACTTCTCCCGGCATAGAAAAAACCGGGCTTAAGCAATGGGATTTTGGTGACCTGCCAGCTACGCTGAGTTTTAGCCGTGAGGGCCGTCAACTGACGGGGTATCCCGCGCTGGAAGATCATGGCGACAGTGTGGCGATCAAGCTGTTTGACACGGCGCAAGCGGCAGAAGCCTCACAACGCGCAGGGGTGCGCCGCCTGCTACGCTTTGAACTTAAAGAGCAGATGAAGCAACTGGAAAAAGGCCTGCCGGGCTTCAACCAGTATGCCTTGCAGTTGCGCCATATTATGACGCCAGAGGAATTACGCGAAGATATGCTGGTGGCGATTACCGACCGGGCCTTTATTGCCGATGACGGGCTGCCGCGCAACAACCAGGATTTCATGGCCTTGAAAACCCGCGCCCGCACGCGCTTGCCAGCAGTGGTAGATAGTGCTGGCCGCCTGGCGACGGCGATTGCAGCGGAATATACCTTGCTGACGCAAAAGTTGAACGGTGTGCCTAGCAGCCTGTCCAGAATTAAGAAGGAAGTGGAAAGCCAGCTGGCGCGCCTGTTACCCAAACGCTTCTTTAGCGCTACACCATGGGATAGCCTGCAACATCTACCGCGCTATCTCAAGGCCATGCGTTTGCGCCTGGATAAATATCCCGCCAGTGTTGAGCGTGATACCCGCAGTGGCCAGGTGGTGCAGCAGCTATGGGAGCGTTGGGAAAGCAAAGTGCTAACCTTGCGCAAAGCCAATCATGAGGTGCCTAGCGCCTTGCTGGATTACCGCTGGTTATTGGAGGAGTTGAGGGTGTCGTTGTTTGCGCAAGAGCTCAAGACCCCATTCCCGGTATCGGCCAAACGTTTGGACAAGGTGTGGGAAGATTTGAGTCGCGCTTGAGCCATATATGTTTGAACCATATACATTGATCAATATGGCGTTGATCAATATGGCATCGATCAACGCAGTGTTGTGATTGATAGCTAGATTAAACCAAATGCATGCTTGGCCTGACTTTGTCTGGTCAGCTTTGCTTATAAAATTGCGTACCAGCTTAACTATCAGCTTGGCAACGAGGAGAAACGCATTGAATAGCAGTAGGTTCAGGGCTGCTGTCCTGATCATGGTGTTGCTGTTACAGCCTGGCCTGTTGTCAGCAGAAGATTTCGACGCCTGGTTGCAGGCCTTCAAGCCTTATGCGCGTGAGCAGGGCATTAGCGAGCAGACGCTGGAGCAGGCTTTTGTCGATGCCAAACCCATAGAACGTGTGGTGGAGCTGGATCAATCTCAGCCGGAGTTTATCCAAACCTTCACAACTTATCTTCAGCGTAGGGTAACGCCCAAGCAAATCAGCCGTGGTCAGCAATTGCAGAGCGAGCAGGGCGCATTGTTACAGGCGGTGCAAGCGCGCTATGGCGTACCTGCCCAGGTATTGCTGGCCTTCTGGAGTCTGGAAACCAATTACGGCCAGAGCCGCGGCAACTTCCTGGTGCCGCATGCCCTGGCTACACTGGCGTATGAAGGACGCCGTCAGGCTTTCTTCCAAAGCCAGTTGATTGATGCCTTGCGCATCATAGATCAGGGGCATATTGCCGCCAGCGATATGCTGGGTTCCTGGGCTGGGGCTTTGGGTCATATGCAATTCATGCCTTCCACCTTTCTGGCCTATGCGGTTGATGGTGATGGCGACGGGAAGATAGATGTGTGGAACTCCACTGCGGATGCCATGCATTCTGCCGGGCATTATCTGCAAGCCATGGGTTGGCAGGCCAGCAAGCCTATGATGGTGGAGGTGGTGCTGCCCGAGAATTTTGCCTGGCAAGACACTGGCCTGGGCAATAGGCACAGTGTCAGCGCCTGGATGCAGGCCGGGGTGAGCCTGGCCATGCCAGATGCCCTGCCAGCCAGTTTTCTCGCGGGTAATGACCAGGCCGCTGTAGTGCTGCCACAGGGCTGGCAGGGGCCAGCTTTCATGGTGTTTGATAACTTCAATATCATCATGAAATGGAATCGCTCTACGCTTTATGCCTTGAGTGTGGCGCATTTGGCCAGCCGTTTGGCAGGCGGGCCAGCCTTGCAAGGTGGGCAACTGGCCGAGCAAGAGGCGGTCAGTATTGAGGCCATCAAACGCTTGCAGCAGCAACTTACTAGCCTGGGCTTTGATACCGAAGGTCATGACGGCCTGCCAGGCCCCAAAACCCAGGCGGCGATACGGGCTTATCAGCTTGCGCATGGGCTGCATGCCGATGCCTATGCCAGCCCAAGCCTGATTCAAGAAGTAGCTCGTGCGGCAGCATTGGCACAGGAACAGACAGAATTGATTCCGGGTTTTCCAGGTACCATGCCCTAAGCATGCGCGAACACCAGACATTCATTTACAGAATTTAACGCAAGGAGTCAGCATATGAATCAAGCAAGAAAACTGCGTTGGGGCATACTCGGTGCCGCCCGTGTCAACGAGCGCCTGTTGCCAGCGATAGTAGAAGCGGCCAATAGCGAGCTGGTAGCCATTGCCAGCCGCAGGCCGGGTGCGGCTGCGGCCACGCTGGAAAAACATGCGCCAGGCTTGGCAGGCGTGAATTGCTATGACGACATGCAAGCGCTGCTTGACGATGAGCGCGTAGAGGCGGTTTACCTGCCTATGTCGAATCATGAGCATGCTGAATGGGCACTGAAAGCCATTGCGCGCGGCAAACATGTATTGATAGAAAAACCCTTGGCGCTGACTGTGGCAGATGTGGATGCCATCACCACGGCGGCCAGCCAGCAGGGCGTCAAGGTCATGGAAGGCTTTATGTATGCTTTCCATCCGCAGTATGCGCGCGTACAAGAGCTGCTGCGCTCTGGCGTTATAGGCGATATCAAGTTTGCGCGTGCCAGCTACTCTTTCATCATGAAGCCTGCCCGGCTTTATAGGCTGGAAAAAGATGTAGACCATGGGGGTGGCGCCATGTGGGATATTGGCCCTTACGCCATTCATTCCTTGCGCAGCTGTTTTGGCAGCGAACCCAAGAGCGTGATTGCTCAGGCGACCTACACCGAGAGTGGTGCCGATATTGCCACCAGCGGTGTGTTTGATTTCGGTAATGGTCAGCATGGGCATTTTGATATCAGCTTCCAATGCTCACGTCGCTCAGAATATGAAGTCACTGGCAGCAAGGGCGGACTGAAGTGCCATACCGTCTGGCAGCAGGCGGGTGATGTGCCTGTAATCAGCTGGTGGACTGAAGATGGACGCCATTGGGAAGAGCGCTTGCCCGTGAGCAGTCATTTCATTCTGGAAATTGAGCATTTCAGTGATTGCGTGCTGCATGATAAGGCGCCATTCCTGAGCTTGGCGGATGCACGTGCCAATGCTCAAGCTATCGTGGCTGCCATGCAATCTGCCGCTCAAGGTCAACGTATAGAATTAGCTTAAGTCATCAAAAATTATCTGCAGTTAAGCCCTTCTGCTGTTTGGCAGGAGGGTTGGCTGTAAAACTCAATGAAATCAATAGTAACTATTGATTTTTTGCTTTTATGAGGCAGTAATTTACGCATTTATAAGTCTTCTATATGCATCTATACTGGATTTTTTGACATTAATTGCCCGCTTTAATAAGCAATTTATTTAACAATTAAAGTTTAAGTGTGTATACTTCCGGCGTATTAATTACGCAATATTGTCTTTTTTGACATTAATTGAAAGCCGGGAAATGATGCCAGACCAGAATGCCAATACGCCTGAAATAAATGCTTCCAAAGTAGACTCACAAGTCGCCAATCAAGCATCCTCCGACCAGCACGATCAGCCCACCTCAGCCCCAGCAGAAACCAGCAGTGATGCAAGCCCGCCAGTGCGCATTTTTGTCGAGGCTGCGGAAATGCCCGTACTCACAGGGGCCAAGAATATCCGTTATGACTTCAACTACGGCTGTCGCGTATTCCTGCCTGCCCGTACTGGCAAAATGCCACAGTGGCGGGTACGCATCAGCGACCTGGTGACGCGCAACGTCATATTTGAGACCTTGAGTGATGGCGGCCATATCCACACCACCAAGAAATACTATATTCCGCTGCACCTTGAAATTTGGCTGGGTGAAGAGTTATTGCTAGACCACAAGATGGATCTCAGTGGGCGCAAAGTGCAGGTGCAATTGCCAGTGGGTACGCTGGGTGACGTGCTGGCATGGTTTCCTTATGCCGCGCGCTTTCAGGAAACCCATGGTTGCGAACTGACCTGTTTGATGGGGCAATACGCCATTGATATGTTTGCGCCGGAATACCCGCATATCCGCTTCCTCACTCCAGAGGCTGCTGAGTCAGTTCAGGGCGAGTTCTATGCCTCTTATCGCTTAGGTTTGTTCTTTGATGACTGGAGCTGTACACATCAACCAGTAGATTTTCGCTATGTGGGGCTGCACAAGACCGCTGGCCATATTCTGGGTGTGGACCCTAGCGAAATCGCGCCACGAGTGCATGCCTCCAGCAATGAACGCAGCATCAAAGAACCTTATGTCTGCATTGCTGTGCAAAGCTCCTCATTCTGCAAATACTGGAACAACCCAGGCGGCTGGGTGCAACTGGTCAAATGGCTTAAGGACTCAGGTTACCGTGTGTTATGCATAGACCGCGATGCCACCTGGGGGCAGGGCAGGGCCTGGATGTCTATCCCTCATGGTGCCGAAGATTTTACCGGACAACTGCCCTTGCCTGAGCGTGTGGCTTTGCTCAAGCATGCGGATTTCTTTGTTGGCCTTTCCAGTGGTCTCGCTTGGCTGGCCTGGGCTGCTGGCACACCTACCGTCATGATCAGTGGCTTTACCCATCCTGAAAACGAGTTTTATACGCCTTATCGCGTATTTAACCACCACACCTGCAATAGCTGCTGGAATGATCCGCGCCATATGTGGAGCCATAATGACTTTTTCTGGTGCCCACGCCACAAGGACACACCTCGCGAGTTTGAGTGCACGCGCTTGATTACCCTGGATCACGTCAAGGGCTTGATCAGCACCATCCCGGGTTTTCTCGGTCAAGCCGACACCATGGCTGCTGGCGCGAGCGAAGTGGTTGCCAAGCTGGTGCACGGCCCTGTGTCGAAGTCGAAAAAGCAGGTTGCTGATGTCAATTAAACACAGGCACGCCTGGGGCCTGGCTTGCTGCTATGCCCAAGCAAGCTTGTCTAGCAGTGCAGGAGTGCCAGCTTAAATGGACAACAAATCAAGCGCAGCCAACACCGATATGGGCGTGGATAGCAAGCCTCTAGCTAGTGAGCAAAAGATGAGAATGGGTTGTATGCATTGCCATAAGGTCATAGATGCCGATGCGAGCTATTGCAGTGGCTGCCAGTCTACCGATCCCTTTGGTATCAAGCGCCGCAAGGATAGATGGAAACTGCGCCTGTTACTGGCCAGTGTCATGCTGCTGATGGGCTTGTGGTGTATCTACCGACTGGGTTTTCTTGATTAGCGCCAGGGTCCTGGCGATCTCTTCTATCTATCAATTGCTTTAGGAAACTCACGCTATGCCTCTGCTTGGATGTGTAGATTGCAACAAGGTTTTAAGCCCCACTACAGAGGTGTGCAGTGGCTGCCAGTCGCAGGATCCTTTTGGCACTAAGCGCCGCGAAAAACGCTTCAAGCTCGTGTTGCTGCTGATGTTGATTCTGGGGGTGATCTCTGTGGGGATGACTAATACATGAGGCATGAGCACTGTACTGAGCTTGACCGGGGCTGGCAGGCCTTAAACCAGATTAAACACAGGATGGGCATATGAGCGCAATGGAAATCGAGCTTGATGAACAGGGCATGTCAGAGAATGAGCAGGGGCTGGCGAGCAAAGTTGCGTTCCCTTACAAACTTGTGAAATGTCGCCATGGGCTCATGCTGGCGAACACCATGGATTTCTACATAGGTAATGGCCTGATCAAATATGGCGAATATAGCGAGTTGGAGTTTGTTGTATTGTCGCAATTGATCAATGGCAGCGGGGCAGTGGTGGAAGTGGGGGCTAATATCGGCGCTATCACCCTGGGCCTGGCTAGACGTGCTGCAGAATTTGGCCAGACCGTCTATGCCTATGAGCCACAGCCCTTTATTTTCCAGAATCTGAATGCCAATCTGGCCTTGAATGCGCTAGCCAATGTGCGCGCTTATCCATTGGCCTGCGGTGCCAGCAATGCCGAGTTGTATTTCAGAGCACCTGACTACATGCAGGAAAATAATTTTGGCTCAGTGTCACTGCGCATGGAGGGGGATGCCCGCGATCAGCGGGTCGCTTGCGTCACCTTGGATGCGCATCTGGCGCAGGTGCAGGTCGCGCTGATCAAGCTGGATGTTGAGGGCTTTGAGCTGGAGGTGCTCAAGGGCAGCCAGCAGCTGATACAACGCTGCAGGCCTGTTATTTATTTCGAGAATGACCGTGTGCACTTGTCTGAAAGCTTGATCTGCTGGGTGCAAGCGCAGGGCTATCGTTTATGGTGGCATACGCCACCCTTGTTCAATCCGAATAATTTCAACGATTATCCAGAAAACCTCTATCCGTTTATCTCATCGTTCAACATGATTGCTCTGCCTGAGGAAAGTAATATAAGCATGAGTGGATTTGTTGAAGCCACAGATCCCACCTATCACCCGCTCAAGACGGATTAAGCTATTTACAAAAGTTTGATGCCAGGCAAGCGCTCGGCGCAAGTATCGCGGATGATACGCGCCAACTCCAGGGTGTAGGGCTTGGTCATGGTATCAACCATGCCTATGGCATGCAGTTCTGACCACAAGCCTGTGCCTATGGGCTTGGCAATCACGTATTCGTGCTCCACATAGCTTTGTATGCCCCAGCTGGGCAGGGCGGCAACGCCGCGACGGCTTGCGACCAATTGCATGATGGCAATGGTCAGCTCAGTTGTGCGGCGGTTGATGTTGATACCTGCTGGTTTCAGCACCTGCCGTATCAGGTCTATACGTTCCTCGGGTACTGGATAAGTAATCAGGGTTTCTGTCTCGAAGTCTGCTGCCTGTAAGCGCGGCTTGTTGCGCAATTCATGCTCGGGCGGCAATACGGCCAGAATCTCAAACTTGAACAGCGGCATGCTGGCCAGTTCGCGCTGCTTATCTGGCAGGCTGCCTATCACCAGATCGGCCTTGCCTTCATGCAGCAAATGCCAGGGGTCGCTGTGAAAGCCTGCCACCAGATCGAGCTCGACTTCAGGCCAGGCTCGCCTGAAGGCATCCATCACTGGCGTAAGCCAGTCAAAACAGGTGTGACATTCCAGCACCAGCCGCAACTCGCCAGATTGGTCACTCTTGAGACGTATCAAGTCACGCTCGGCCTTACCCAGGCTTTCCAGCACTTCGCGTGCCAATGCCAGCAAGCGTTCGCCTGCTGGAGTGAAGCGTATGCCATGGGCGGTGCGCTGGAACAGCGTGATGTTGTAATGGGTTTCCAACACGCGTATCTGATGTGAGAGGGCGGATTGCGTGAGAAACACGCGTTCGGCGGCATGGGCCAGCTTGCCAGTGTCGGCAATGGCGAGCATGGATTTGAGATGACGGATTTCCAGCATGATGAGCTTTCCTGTCCCGGTTTATCTTGATAAGGCTGTGATATGAATTTAATTCAAGTTTATCAAAAAAACTTTCGCTTTTTTAAAAAATTTGCCCGACCGACAATGCATGCCATCAACAAAAACAAGGAAGCATGATGGCAAAAGCACATATTTTGGGTTACCCACGTATAGGTGAGAAACGCACTCTCAAGTTTGCACAAGAGACTTACTGGAAAGGCGGCTTGACCGCAGCCGGGCTGCAAGAGGTAGGCAAAGGCTTGCGTGAACAGCATTGGCAAAAGCAGAAGGCGGCTGGCCTGGATTTCATTACAGCGGGCGATTTCACCTTTTATGATCATGTGCTGGATACAGCCTTGCTGTTTGGGGCGGCGCCAACACGCTTTGGGTTTAGCGGTGATAATGCGCAGCCCCTGAGTGAGCAGGATTATTTTGCTTTGGCGCGTGGTAATGCGGCCCAAGCAGCGATGGAAATGACCAAGTGGTTTGATACTAATTATCACTATCTGGTGCCAGAGCTGACGGTAGAAACGCGCTTCACCATACAGGCGCATGAGTATTTGGCGCGGCTGGATGAAGCGCAGGCGCAAGGGCACCCGGTCAAGCCTGTGTTGTTAGGCCCAGTCAGCCTGTTGTATTTAAGCAAAGCCAAGGGAGTAGAGCGTCTGGACTTGCTGGATCAGCTTGCCGAGCAATATGCCTTGTTGTTGCGCGAGTTACAGCAGCGCAAAATCGAATGGTTGCAGATAGATGAGCCTATATTGGCGCTGGATTTGGACGATGCCTGGCTCAAAGCCTTGGAGCGTGCTTATGCCTGGTTCAGGGGCGCACGTCCCAAGATTCTGCTCAGCACCTATTTTGCCAACGTTGCCCGTTATCAAGGCTATATCACCAATCTGCCCATAGATGGCGTGCATATAGACCTGGTGCGGGCACCGGAGCAATTGCAGCCCTGGTTGAATGCCTTGCCTGGGCACTGGGTGCTCTCCGCTGGCGTGATTGATGGCCGCAATATCTGGCGTAACGATCTGGATCAAAGTCTGGCTTTGCTGCAAGCCGCCGCAGCCCAGCTGGGTGAGCGCCTGTGGGTGGCACCAAGTTGCTCTTTGCTGCATACGCCGGTGACTTTGGCGCATGAAGAGCAGCTGGATGCAGAGACGCGCTCCTGGCTGGCGTTTGCCGATGAGAAATTACTGGAAATCAGTGTGCTGGTGCGCGCCCTCAATCAGGGTGAGCAAAGCGTGGCAAAAGACTTAGCGCTTTCAAGAGCGGCGATTGCATCACGTAGACAGTCCCCACGAGTACATGCAGCGCCAGTGCAGGCCAGGCTGGCAGCGCTGTCTCAGCTTAATGAGGAGCGTGCGCAGCCTTATGCTGAACGACGCAAAGTGCAAGCGGCTAGCCTGGGCTTACCTTTATTGCCTACCACCACGATAGGTTCCTTCCCGCAAACCGCAGAAATACGCGCCAGCCGTGCCGCCTTCAAAAAGGGCGAGTTGGCAGAGGCGCTGTATGAAACTGCAATGCAAGCGCATATTGCCCATGCCATACAAGAGCAGGAAGCTTTAGATATCGATGTGCTGGTGCATGGCGAGGCTGAGCGTAACGATATGGTGGAGTATTTTGGTGAGCAGTTAGCGGGCTATGCCTTTACCCAGCATGGATGGGTACAGAGTTATGGCTCGCGTTGCGTTAAGCCGCCAGTGATTTTCGGCGATGTTTACAGGCCTGCACCCATGACAGTGGCTACCGCGCAATATGCCCAGTCGCTGACCACGCGCCCGGTCAAGGGCATGCTCACTGGCCCGGTTACCATGTTGCAATGGTCGTTTGTGCGCGATGACCAGCCGCGCCAACTGACCGCCTTGCAACTCGCTTTGGCGATACGCGATGAGGTGGATGATTTGCAACGTGCAGGCATAGAGGTGATTCAGATTGATGAGCCTGCTTTCCGTGAGGGCCTGCCATTGCAGGGCGGCGAGTGGAAGCACTATCTGGAGTGGGCGGTGCGTGCATTCAAGCTCTCAGCCAGTGTGGCCCATGACAGCACACAGATACATACCCATATGTGTTATTCGGAATTCAACGATATCCTGCCAGCGATTGCCGCCATGGATGCTGATGTCATCACCATAGAGACTTCACGCTCGCATATGGAATTGCTGGATGGTTTTGGTGAATTTGCCTATCCCAACGAGATAGGGCCAGGGGTCTACGATATTCATTCCCCGCGAGTGCCTAGCACTGCCGAGATTGAAGCCTTGCTGCGCAGAGCCATACAGGTGATTCCGGTGGAGCGGCTATGGGTTAACCCGGATTGCGGACTCAAGACCCGCGCCTGGGAAGAAACCAGGCTGGCACTGATTAATATGGTGCAGGTGACCAAAGCCTTGCGCGAGGAGTTTGCAGCTGACTAAAAATGTCCGAGCTAGACATGTCTGAAGTTGTAATGCTGGCCAGGGATTAGGCTAGGTCACTTTCAGGCGGGTGGCAGGATGTCCAGGATTTCCCTGGCATCCTGTGGCCTCACAACACGTCCCACTTCCACGCCGTTAAGCAAAGCAACTAAGGTCGGCCAGAGCTTGATGCTGAAACTACGCCCCAGTCGTTTGCCTTTGCCATCTTCAATCTTGATATGCATGAGCTTGCCGTGTTGTGTCTGTGCATCTTTATTCAAGGCCTCCATGATCAAAGGCTGAGCCGCTTTGCAGTAGCCGCACCAGCCAGCACCAAATTCAAGCAATACCAAGCCAGGCATGGCATCAATGTCGCCACGCGTGGGTTCTGTTACCGGCTGTATGGCTGGTGTAGCGGTGTCTTCGGGGAGTAGTTGGGATTGGGTCAAGGAATCTGTCATGTCGGCTACCTTATTCTGGGATTTTTTACTACTGAAAATGGACAGAAAAAACGTAAAAAAATTTCGCTAAAATTTCTCTTTATAAATCCGGCATCTACAGACGTAAATAGCCTAAATATCTATATGTAGTGTTTTGCAAGCTACCTTACCCCATTTTATTGCGGTATAGTGCTTCCCACTACGGTGCTCGATATGGCGTCCGCCACTATCGGGAACAGGGAATGCGGGCCAGGTGTCATCATCTGGAAAACCGCAGCTGCCCCCGCAACTGTAACCGGGGAGTTTTCCATCATCAACAATACCACTGGGCTAGTAGGCTCAAGCTCGGGAAGGTCGATGGATAACAGTGATCCGGCAGCCAGGAAACCTGCCGTAGGTTTATTTGATAATGTTTGAGGCGGGGTGTCCTCGGCTGATTGGCTAGTCCTGGTATTGTCCAGATGCTGTCGGTCTGCTGATGCATGCGCATGGGTTTGCTAGGCAAACCTGCCGATGGGGTATCGGTACGCATGTTATAGGATGTCTTGCTTCCTGACCGGGAGCCACGATGACCAAGTACGAATCCATGAAAGCCACGAAGCGCGATGGGCGACAGGAGCCTATTGATCTCGAGAAGATCCATAAGGTGATTGATTGGGCCGCTCAGGGCCTCAACAATGTCTCTGTATCGCAGGTAGAACTGAAGTCGCATATCCAGTTCTATGATGGCATTCGTACCGATGCGATCCATGAGACCATCATCAAGTCTGCGGCCGACCTGATCTCGGAAGATACCCCAGACTACCAGTACCTAGCTGCGCGTTTGTCCATCTTCCATCTGCGTAAGATAGCCTACGGTCAGTTTGAGCCACCTCATCTGTTTGACCATGTCAGCAAGCTCACCGAGCTGGGCAAGTATGACAAACACCTGCTGGCTGATTACAGCCGCGAAGAGTTCGACGAACTCAACAGCCATATCGACCATTGGCGCGATATGAACTTCTCCTATGCTGCGGTAAAGCAGCTAGAGGGTAAGTATCTGGTGCAGAACCGTGTCACCAAGAAGATTTACGAAAGCCCACAATTCCTTTATGTGCTGGTGGCGATGTGCTTGTTTGCCAAGTACAGCGGCAAAACCAGGCTGGAATACATCAAGCGCTTCTATGATGCGGTCTCAACTTTCAAGATTTCCCTGCCTACGCCCATTATGTCGGGCGTACGTACCCCCACACGCCAGTTTAGCTCCTGCGTACTGATTGAGTGCGATGACAGCCTGGACAGCATCAATGCGACCACCAGTGCCATTGTGAAATATGTTTCCCAGCGTGCTGGTATAGGTGTCAACGCTGGCCGTATTCGTGCCCTGGGCAGCGAAATTCGTGGTGGCGAAGCCCAGCATACTGGCTGCCTGCCGTTCTACAAGCTGTTCCAGTCCGCCGTTAAATCCTGCTCGCAGGGCGGCGTGCGTGGCGGTGCGGCTACTTTGTTCTATCCCTTGTGGCATCTGGAAGTGGAATCGCTGCTGGTGTTGAAGAACAACCGTGGTGTAGAAGAAAACCGCGTACGCCATCTTGATTACGGCGTGCAGATCAACCGCCTGCTGTATCAGCGTTTGATCAAGGGCGGCGATATCACCCTGTTCTCGCCCCATGACGTGCCCGGCCTTTACGATGCCTTCTTTGCCGATCAGGATGAGTTTGAGCGTCTCTACACCCAATACGAAGCCGATAGCAGCATACGCAAGCGCACGCTGCCTGCGGTAGATCTGTTCTCGCTGGTGATGCAGGAGCGTGCTGGTACTGGCCGTATCTATATCCAGAACGTTGATCACTGCAATACACACAGCCCGTTCGACCCCAAGCAGGCTCCGGTGCGTCAGTCCAATCTGTGCATGGAAATTGCGCTGCCCACCAACCCGCTCAACGATATCAACGATGAAGAGGGCGAAATTGCGCTATGCACTTTGTCCGCCTTTAACCTCGGTGCGCTGGAAGATTTGCATGAACTGGAAGGCCTGGCTGATCTGGTAGTACGCGCACTGGATGCGTTGCTGGAATATCAGGATTACCCGGTCAAGGCTGCGCTGAATGCGACGGACAAGCGCCGCTCCCTGGGCGTAGGCGTGATCAACTATGCCTATTACCTGGCCAAGAACAACACAGGCTATACCGACGATGCTGCGCTGGGCTTGACCCACCGCACTTTCGAGGCGATTCAGTACTATCTGTTGAAGGCCTCGGTGCAGTTGTCACGTGAATTCGGCCCTTGCTCCGCCTTCAACGAAACTACTTATGCCCAGGGCATACTGCCAGTAGACACCTACAAGAAAGACCTTGATAGCATCTGCCAGGAGCCGTTGCACCTGGATTGGGAAACCCTGCGTGGTGAGATCAAGACCCATGGCCTGCGTAACTCAACCTTGACCGCGCTGATGCCTTCGGAAACCTCCAGCCAGATTGCCAATGCCACCAATGGCATTGAGCCACCGCGTGGCCTGGTCACCGTCAAGCAGTCCAAGGATGGCATTCTGCGCCAAGTAGTGCCAGAAATAGACACACTGCGCAGCCAGTATCAGTTGTTGTGGCAACTGCCTAACAATGATGGCTACCTCAAGCTGGTGGGCATCATGCAGAAGTTTGTCGATCAGTCTATTTCGGCCAATACCAACTATGACCCCAAGCGTTTCGAGGGCGGCCGTGTGCCCATGAAGCAATTGCTCAAGGACTTGCTGCAGGTTTACAAGCTGGGCATCAAGACCCTGTACTACCACAACACCCGTGATGGTGCGAGCGAGGGTGGTGCCGAGGCCGAAGATGACGGCTGCGCCAGTGGTGCCTGCAAGATTTAATTGAAGCGCTGGCTGCCTTCAGGGCAGCCAGCCATCTATCCCCCATAGCGAGACCGAAGTATGGCTTACAGCATTTTTTCCAAAACCGATAATAAGCAGCTTGAAGAACCGATGTTTTTCGGCCAGCCGGTCAACGTCGCGCGTTACGACCAGCAGAAGTATCCGGTATTCGAAAAACTGATCGAAAAGCAATTGTCCTTCTTCTGGCGTCCGGAAGAAGTCGATGTCTCGCAGGATAGAATTGATTACCAGAACTTGCCTGAGCACGAAAAGCACATCTTTATCAGCAATCTGAAATATCAGACCTTGCTGGATTCGATACAGGGCCGTAGCCCCAACGTGGCCTTGCTGCCACTGGTGTCGCTGCCCGAGCTGGAAACCTGGGTGGAAACCTGGGCTTTCTCCGAGACCATACACTCGCGCTCTTACACTCATATCATCCGCAATATTGTCTCGGATCCTTCCATCATCTTTGACGATATCGTGCGTAACGAAAACATCGTTGCCCGTGCCAGTGATATCTCGGCCTATTACGATGACTTGATTCACCAGACCATGATCTATTCGCAATTGGGCGAGGGTGATCACGAGATCAATGGCGAGATCAAACCCGTCAACAAGCGTGAGCTAAAGAAACTGCTGTATCGCTGCCTGATGAGCGTCAACATCCTAGAAGCCATCCGTTTCTATGTCAGCTTTGCCTGCTCGTTTGCCTTTGCCGAGCGCAAGGTGATGGAAGGCAATGCCAAGATCATTCGCCTGATTGCGCGCGATGAAGCCCTGCACCTGACGGGCACCCAGCACATGATCAACATCATGCGTTCAGGCCAGGATGACCCTGAGTTTGCCGAGATAGCCGCTGAACTGCAGCAGGAAAGTTTTGAGATGTTCCGAAATGCAGCCGAGCAGGAGAAGAAATGGGCGGAATACCTGTTCAAGGATGGCTCCATGATAGGCTTGAACAAGGATATTCTTTGTCAGTACGTCGAGTACATCACCAACAATCGTATGTCCTCGGTCGGCCTGCCACCTGCATTCCCCAATGCCAAGAGCAACCCCATTCCCTGGATCAACACCTGGCTGTCCTCCGACACCGTACAGGTAGCGCCGCAGGAAGTGGAGCTTAGCTCTTACCTCATTGGCCAGATCGACGCCGAAGTTTCGGCAGATGATCTGAACGACTTCGAGCTTTAAGCTAAGCACACGCTAAAGCAACTGACCAGACGTTAAACCAACCGAATAGTGAGCCTAGTCCGCAGCCAGTCCATTAGCTTCAGCCTTAATCCACACGAAACCTTGCTGGATGGGCTGGAGCGCACCGGACATGAAGTGGAGTATCAATGTCGCGGCGGTTACTGCGGCATGTGCCGGGTGCGTATGCTCAGCGGCGAAGTGCATTATCTGGAGCAACCCCTGGCCTTTGTTGCCAGCGATGAAATCCTGCCTTGCTGCTGCGTGCCACGCGGCGAAATCAGCATAGATAGCCAGTTGCGCGCAGAGCTCATCGTCTGGCAAGAGCAGGGTGATCTTTTCCCTGTGCAGCAGGATTTGTTCAGTGCCGAACTGGCCAATGCCGACGCGCAGCAGGCTAGCAAAAAACCCAACCGTAAACCCCGCGCCAAAGCCTCAGCCCAGCCACCTACCTTGCCCTTGTTCTAGGGACGTATTTTGTAAATTTTTGTAACAAATTTGCATTATCAAATGGTATTGCGAACTATTTTCATTATAATCGCTGATTTTTTTATCAGGGAAAAAATAATGAAGCAATCCTCATTGGTGATGCGGCCCAAGCTGGTCTGTATGTTGGTCGCTGCCATGTTCGCCATACCAGCTAGTGCTGATGATGCGGTGCTGCCAGAAGTTTCGGTAAAAAGCAGCAAGCAGCAGGATGAATACAGCAGTTATGCGGTCAAAAACAGCAAGGGGGCGACCAAGACTGATACCGCTCTGGTTGAGACTCCGCAGTCTATTTCCGTCATCGATCGTAAAGAGCTGGAGGATCGCAATCCGCAAACCCTGAATGAGGCCATTGCCTATACGGCAGGCGTGCGCTCCGAAGTCGGCGGCATGGATAGCCGCGCCGATAGTTATTCCATACGCGGTATCAAGGGCGGTATGGAGGCTGATGCCGGGATTTCCAACCTGTTCCAGGATGGCCTCAAACTGCCAGCAGGTGGGATGTGGAACCGAGCCACCTTTGACAATTTCGGCCTGGAGCGCGTGGAAGTGCTCAAAGGCCCATCGGCGGCTGTGTATGGCCAGATTACTCCTGGCGGCATGATCAACCTGGTCAGCAAGCGACCCACAGCGCATCAGATCAATGAAGTACGTATACAAGGCGGCAGCTTTGATCAATACAAAGCTGCTTTCGATATTGGTGGCAGCCTGTCCGATGACCAGTCCGTACTGTTCCGTCTGGTAGGTTCCTACAACGATGGTGGTTCACAGATCAAGCATAACGACCTTGAGCGCACCTATTTTGCCCCCAGCCTGTTGTGGCAGATTTCCGATAACACCAGTCTGACCTTGCTGGCGCAATACCAACGTGACAAAGGCGGTGCCACCTTCCAGTTCCTGCCTTATTACGGCACCGTGGCGTTTAATACTGCGATAGGTGGCCGCCTGGACAGAGACACTTTCTATGGCGACAAGGACTGGAACACTTATGATAGAGAGCAGTCCTCAGTTGGCTGGGAGTTCGATCATCGCTTCAACGATACCTGGAAATTCCACCAGAACCTGCGCTATGTCAGCATAGAAAATACTTATAAATCAGTTATCGGCGGTCAGTACAGCGTTAATCAGGCTGTATTCCCACGTCGCTCCACCATGGGCGTGGGCGAGGCTGAAGGCGTGAGCGTGGATAACCAGTTACAGGCAGATTTTGCCACAGGCGACCTCAAGCACACGGTGTTGCTGGGCCTGGATGCCCAGCGTTTCAACTGGCAAAACACGCGTAGCAATGGCACTGCCACCAGCCTCTCGTTGTTGAACCCGGTGTATACCAGTGCTGGCACTTACGCCATGACAGATGCCTGGCGTCAGGATGCAGATCAAAAGCAGACTGGTGCTTATGTTCAAGAGCAGGCCGCGCTTGGTCAATGGCGCTTTAGCCTGGGTGGTCGCTATGACTACTTCGATAATATGCTGGCCAATGGCTTGAATAACCGCCGGGAAGGCTTTAATGACCATGCCTTCACCTGGCGTACTGGCGCTGTCTACTTGTTTGAGAATGGGCTTGCGCCGTATATCAGCTATTCCACTTCCTTTGATCCTGGCTTGATGGGGGTAGGCATGGCCAATAATGCCACGGTGAAGCCAGTGCAAGGCAAGCAGTATGAAGCGGGTATCAAGTATCAGCCACCCGGCAGCAAGAGCATAATCAGTGCTGCCGTCTATGAGTTGAAGCAGGATAACCGTATGGTGACATCGGGTACGAATAACTGCCCTCAAACCGTTTCCAACAACACTTGCTATACCCAAGTAGATGCCAGAACACGCGGTGTCGAGCTGGAAGCCAAAACTCAGATCACGGATCAACTCAGTTTATTGGCTAGCTATACCTATATGGATAGCGAGATCACTAACAGCAGCAGTACGACTGAAATCCAGGGTAGCGCTGTGCCGCAGGTCTCTAAGCATATGTCCTCACTCTGGGGTAACTATGCCTTTACCTCTGGTTATCTTGATGGCCTGAGCCTGGGTTTGGGTGCGCGTTATGTAGGCGATGCCTATGGTGCGGCGAGTCGTGTTGGTCCTACGGATAATCCCTTCCTGCATACCGATGGCTATACGACTTATGACGCGGCGGTACGCTACAACCTGAAATCGCTGGGTTATGCCGGGGCTGAGTTTGCCGTCAATGCCAGCAACCTGACCGACAGGTTGTTTGTCACCACCTGTACTGGTCTGGGTGCCTGCTACTATGGTTCTGGCCGAGTGGTCAACGCCACGCTGAAGTACAACTGGTAATCTGCAACAAGCGGTTGGCTGCCAACAAGTAGCCAACCGTTTTTTATTGGAAGTACAGATGAAGCTCATTCCTTTATTTCTTGTGGCGGTGCTGCAAACCTGGGCCATATGGCCCTCCATGGTTCATGCAGCGGATGAAACTGCCTGGCATGAAGCCACGCTACCTATCGCCCAGCAGCGCGATATCATCTCGGCCAATACTGGCAAGACCTACCGAATTTTCTTGTACAAACCTGCAGGCACTGCACCTGCAGAAGGTTATCCAGTAATTTATGTGCTGGATGCCAATACCATGTTTGCACCTTTATCCATGCTGGTACATGGGCAAGCACAGCGCCGCGATGCTACAGGCGTAACTCCGGCCATTGTGGTGGGCATAGGCTACCCCACCAAAGGCTTGCTGGATGAAGTGGCACGCGCGGAGGATTACACGCCGCCCGCGCCTGATTTAAGTAATACTGGCGACACCCGCGCTCCGCGCCAGGGCGGTGCGGAAAAATTCCTCGCCTTCATAGAAAACGAACTCAAACCGCAGTTGCAGGCCGAGCTACCTATCAACACTGCCAGGCAAGCCTTGTATGGCCACTCCTATGGGGGCCTGTTCAGCCTGCATGTGCTGTTTACCAAGCCCGAGGCTTTCCATACCTATATCGCCTCTAGCCCATCTATTTGGTGGAACCAGCAATACATACTGCAAGAGCGGCAGAAACTGGTGCTGCCTGAGCAGGCAGGCAAGCGCCTGCTGTTGATGGTGGGCAGCCTGGAGCAACAAGCACCCACCAATGTGGCTAATGGTGAGCAAAGGCAGGCGCATGTGCAGCGTAGACGTATGGTGGAGGCGGCCACTGAACTTGTGGCCGATCTGGACGGTTTGCCGTCTTCATCCCTGAATACGCATTTTTATATACAGCCGGGTGAGAATCATGGCTCCGCCATGTTGACCGGGACAGCTCGGGCAGTGGAGTTTTTTGTCGGCCAGCGCAGTTTTTCCAGCCGTGAAGCAAATGCGTCAGCCAGCAAGCCATGAAGCCCGGTATTGATATTTTTCTCAGAGTGCTGGCTGGCTTTGTAGGCGGCTATGCGTTGATGGTGCTGGCCAATCTGCTCTGGGTGACGGCATGGCCTGGGCATAGAGCGGACGCGGTGTATTGGGGGACGTTTTTTCCCTATGCCATATTCGTAGTGATACTGATGATGGCCTTTGCCGTACGCAGCGCATGGCGCGCCTGGGCCTGGGTGCTGGGTTTGGCGCTGATGCTGCTAGGCCTATTGGTATTAGCAAGGGTGTTGAAGTGAAAAAGACGTTTTCATTGTCCATGGCCTGGTTGCACACCTGGCTGGGGCTATATCTGGGCTGGCTGTTGTTTGCCGTGTTTCTCACCGGGACCATGGCGGTGTTTGAACATAGCATCAGCCACTGGATGCAGCCGGAAGCTAGCGTGAATACTGCCAATGCCGAGGTCAGCTTGGCACAGCAATTGGATATGGCCCAGGCTTACCTAGAGCAGCACGCCAAGCGGGAAAAAGGCAGTAACTGGATGATTGCGCCCATCTCTGAAAACCACGCTGCCTTGGAGGTACGCTGGCGCGTTAAGGGCGAATGGCAAGAGGTATTGTTGAATCCCCAGACTGGCGAATCTGTGCATGCGCGGGAAACAGAAGGGGGCGCACTGCTCACGCATTTTCACTACACCCTGCTGGCAGGGTTAACGGGAACAGTGATAGTGGGCCTGGCCGCTGTGGTTATGCTGGTCGGGTTGATCAGCGGCATCGTCATTCACAAACGTATTTTCAAGGACTTTTTTACTTTCCGCAGAAGCGCCTCGGCGCAACGTTCATGGCTGGATGCGCATAATCTGGCTGGGGTGTTGATTCTGCCTTTTTTGCTCATGATTACCTATACCGGATTGGTCATGCAGCCCAATACTTTTATGCCCTGGGGTATCAAGGCGGTTTATGACAATCCCCGTGATCTGCGTGCGGATGCCGTACAGTCATTTGAACAGCCTTATCAAGACACAAACGCGGACATGATCAGAGTGTCCAGCCTGTTGCCAGAGGCGGAGGCCGCCATACACAGCATAGGCTGGTTGACGATACAAAATGGCGGCAATGCAGGGGCAGTGGTGGAGTTTTTCCAGAATCTGGATAGACGTATTTCTGCCGTGGCAGATCATGTGGCTTTCAGTGCGGTCACAGGTCAGCACTTGGGCACACAAACTGAATGGCGGGATTCGACCTATGTTTATCGTGGTTTTGTCGGTATCCATATGGCTTTGTTTGGCGGCTGGGTGATGTCCTGGCTGTATTTCTTTGCGGGTCTGGTCAGTTGCGGTTTGATTGCCACGGGTTTGATTCTGTTCACCATCAAGCGCCGCAAGCGTCCAGAGAACGAGTTTGGCAGTTGGAGCAAGCCTGTGTACCGCTTGATAGAAGCCCTGAACGTCACAGCGGTCATGGGGAGTATCAATGCGGTGCTGGTGTATTTCTGGGCTAATCGTGCTTTGCCAGTGGTGATGGAAAGCCGGGCAGGGTGGGAGATGAAAGCGTTTCTGTTTACTTGGTTATTCAGTCTGCTGCATGCAGTGTTGCGTAAACCGTTGTGCGCCTGGAAAGAACAGTTGTGCCTCGCCAGCATTTTATGTCTAGTGCTGCCAGTATTTTCATGGGCTAGGGGCGCGCCTGGCATATGGAATTTCTGGCAGCAAGGTGATGGCACCAGCCTGTGGTTTGAACTATGCCTACTGATGTTCGGTGGCTTGATGCTGCTTGCCTGGGGCAAAGTAAAGCAGCAATTGCAAAAACCTCTCACTGCTAAGCAGACAAACCGCCAAAGCCTGCGTCAAGCTCAACTCAAGGCCTGATCCAGCCTTTCAAAATCTCAAGATACTCAAGAACCGTAGGGACTGTTCCAGCGCTGGATCAGTCCCGTTCGCCATTAGCTTCTACTGCCTGCTGCCAGGCTGGTAAATAACCGCTTGCGTCAATAATTTTACTATTGTATATTTTTTGTGAATAAGAGGTTTTATCACCTTTTGTTTATTCAGCGCTTTATACCATCCCACTTACAAGCAGCTTGATAGCCAACCAGCAGGAGCACAACATGTCCGCACAACCGCCAAGCAATGTTACAAAATTGCATTGGGATTTCCTCAAGCCGGGGGACACCATAGATGTAATAGCCCCTTCATCCCCACCGGCTAACCCACAACAAAACATAGCCGCCATCAAGGCCTATTTCGCAGACAAGGATATCAAGGTCAATATCCCCGATGGCCTGATTGCGCCCACAGTCCCGCTGAATGCGGCAAACACCGCTGAAAAACGTGTCGCGTTTATAGAGCAGGCCCTGAACTCTGACTCCAAGGCCATTTGGGCGATTCTTGGCGGTGGTTGGGGCTCGGAGTTACTGCCCTTGTTGGCGCAACTCAAGCCACCGGCGCGCGTCAAGCCCATCATTGGTTATAGCGATGTTACGGCGCTGCATATCTTCTTCAATCACGTCTGGAACTGGCCCACCTTGCACAGCATTGAGTTAGGTGCCAATGGCGATATTGAGCCTGCCTGGAACCAGAACCATATTGAAGAAACGCTGAAGGTATTGCGCGGTGAGCAAACCACCTTACGCTACCCCCTGACGCCGCTCAACACCGTTGCACATACCCCTGGGGTGCATGATGGCCTGCGGGTCGTGGGCGGTAACAGCCTGTTGCTCTCGGCAATGAAAGGCACGATTTTGTTCATGCCTGATACCGATAATGGCATTTTGTTCATTGAATCTGTGGCACTTAACCCTGGCGAGCTGTCGCGGATTCTGGATGGCTTTATGTATTCGGACATGGTGCTTAAAGCCAAGGCGGTGATGTTTGGCAACTTTGTGCAAACAGGCGGCCAACCCAACCCAGCCGAAATTGAAATGCAGTTTGAATATATACAGAATCGCTTTGCCACCAAGCTGGAGCAGGTTGGCATTGCCGTACTGCGGGCTGAAAACCTATTTGGCCACAGTGCCAATAATCAGCCGCTGCCGTTCAATACCAATGCGGTGTTGACCCTGGGAACATCCCCCATGCTGGAGGTAAGTGTCAATTGAGTACTACTATTCCCGGGCTTAATGCCTTTGTGGATTTGAGCCACCACAATCTCAATGTCGATTTCAAGCAGGCCCAGGCGGCTGGCTTGGTTGGCATGATACATAAGGCCACCCAACATACTGATTATATTGATCCCCAATATGGTGTGCGCGTGGCACAGGCCAGGGCGCTGGGGCTATATATAGGTGCATATCATTTTGCCACTGCGGCACCAGTGCAACAGCAGCTGGATCACTTCCTCGCTGCAATCAAGCCATTTGGCAGCGCCCAGGTACTACCTTGCCTGGATTGGGAGCTAAACCCGGATAGCCAGCAGGGCAGTATGTCGCAGCAGCAGTTGGTCGAATTGATCGATTTGTTCAAGCAGGCCACGGGTGTTTATCCAGTTATCTATGGCGGCTACTGGATGCTGGACATGCTCAAGGATGAAAAAAACTTGGGTAACTTAGGGCAATGTCCGCTATGGCAGGCATTCTATTCATCCAGCTTTGGCTATCTCAGTGATATCTGGAGCGATTGGGCTCTGCTGCAATATACCGACGGCACTCTGGGGCCTGAGCCGCATAGCATGGCTGGCATAGGCCCTGTAGATAGGGATAGTTTCAATGGCAGTCTGGCGGATGTGGCTAACTTCTGGAAGCAGCATGCACTGAGCTAAGAATCAGGCAACACTGACGGTCATGCTTGCTAGAAAACACAAGGGCTGGTGCAAACCAGCCCTTGTTTTATCTCACGGTTATTTAACCCTTAGGTTTTATCCATACTTCTGGAACTGCCAAAAATATCCCACAAGGTAATGAATAAGGCCGCAATCAGCGGGCCTATCACAAAGCCATTGAGGCCAAATACCGCCATGCCGCCCAGCGTGGAAATCAACACCACGTAGTCAGGCAGCTTGGTGTCCTTGCCCACCAGAATAGGGCGCAAAATGTTATCCACCAGGCCAATCACAAATACGCCAAAGGCAATCAAGGTAAAGCCTTGCCAGAGCGCACCAGTGGCCAGGAAATAAACCGCTACCGGGGCCCAGATCAGCCCAGCGCCCACGGCGGGTAGCAAGGACAAGAATGCCATGATCACAGCCCACAGCAAGGCAGCCTGAATACCCAGAATCCAGAAAATCAAACCACCAAGCGCACCTTGTGTCAGTGCCACCAGAATATTGCCTTTGACTGTGGCACGAATCACGGTGGTGAACTTGTTGAACAAATGACGCTTGTGCTCGGCACTGAGCGGAATGGCTTGTTTGACGCGCATGGAGAGGCTGGCACCGTCACGCAGCAAGAAAAACATCAGATAAAGCATGACGGCAAAACCAACCACAAACTCAAAGGTGTTTTGCCCTATGCTCAAGGCCTTGGTCGCCAGCAACTGGCTGGCCTGCATGGCAGTGGTAGATAGCCGCTCCTGGAAAGTGCCAACATCACTCAGGCCCAGCCTATCCAGCACGCTATGCAGCGGTGCGGGCAGGGCGGTGAAAATTTCCTGTGAATACTGCGCGGGGTTGATTTCACCCGACTTGATTTTTTGAAACAGGGCTGCACCCTCATGCACCAGTGAGCTGGCGATCAAGGTCACAGGCACAATAACAATCAGCACGCAAAGCAGTAGCGTGCCAATGGCGGCCAGATTTTTTCGGTTGTTGGTCAGGCCCAGCATGCGTCTATACAGCGGGGTGAACAATATAGAGAGAATCACCCCCCAGAATACCGCGCCATAAAAAGGTAGCAGTATCACCACCAGGGCGATAGACACTGCAATCAGCAGGAAGATAAAGGTTTTGGTGTGGAATTCGGCGTTGTTCATGGAAAGCAGTGTACTGGCAAACTCAAGGTGATCCAACAGAAGCCTGAACCAAGCACTAGGCTTGGCCAGATTCGGGCTTTAAACGACTTACTTCCACATCACATCGCTATTGTTGCTAATGGCCGATTGCAATAGTTCTACCAAGGGTAGGGCACGGGTTTTGAGGTCTATATGCGGGGCTTGCTCGGTTTCTGCATCATCAGCTGTTGGGGCCGGGCTGGGCGCGCCTGTAATACCTTGTTGCAGGCGTTGCAGGGCTGCGGGTACATCGGCCGCCAGTATGGCACCGGGGATGGTGCCGCTATGACCCATCAGGTGCAACATCTGTTTGGCGATATCGCCAAACAACATGATGTCGCTATAGCGTGCGGTAGAGAAAGTCACAATCATGGTCTTGTTCCCGATTTGAGAAGGTAAAAACAGTGCTGCTTGCCACCCAGCTTGAGCAGTTGCATATGCCGGGTGGAAAAACGTTCTGAGTACTCAATGTTACCCTAGTTGTTTTTGCTGCCTGGGCCAGCGAGATACCAGACAATCAGACCCAGCACAGGGAATATCAGCACGCCAAGAATCCAGAGGATTTTCTTTACCGTGTCAGCAGAGCTTTGGATAATCTTGATAATGGCGTAGATGTCGGCGATGAGGATCAGTAGACCTATGATGCTGGACATGATGTTTTCCCTTTTTTGATTTGAGTGGAGACAGCGGTTTTGCTGATGTGTCTGAGGTGGAGAATACGCATTCCACGCAAACGGTAATATCAGACTACACTGAAAGCCAAGTAGGAATTCGCCGACTCAGCCTCATATCAAGCTACTTTAGACCTCAATGCCTGCCTTTAGCAATGTGAATCAAATATGCCAGATACTATTATGCAAGAGCCACCCGCACGCCTGCCCATCAGTCTGCTCACCGGATTTCTCGGCAGTGGCAAAACCACCTTGCTCAATCGCTGGCTATCCCACCCAGAAATGGCTGATACACTGGTGATCATCAATGAGTTTGGTGCTGTGGGGCTGGATCATTTACTGGTGGCGCATCAGGGTGATACTACTGCGGTGGTGGAACTGAGTAATGGTTGCCTGTGCTGCCAGTTGCGTTCCGATCTGAAACAAACACTTAAAGATGTTTCCTGGCGTTTTTCACGTCAGGGGAAACGCCAGTTTCGCCGTGTGGTGATAGAAACCAGCGGCCTGGCTGACCCCGTACCTATTTTGCATACGCTAATGCAGGATGCTTACCTCGCAGCGCTTTACCAGCTGGACACCATTGCCGTGGTTATGGATGCGCAATTGGGGCTAGGCACATTGCAAAAGCATGCGGAGGCGCGTAAGCAACTGGCACTGGCAGACCTTGTGCTGATCAGCAAAACTGACCTTGTGCCTGAAGCAGCAGTAGCGGACTTGCGAGATGTGCTGAGTGAATACAACGCTGCTGCCAATGTTTATGTGCTGGAAGATAGTGTGAACCCGGGGTGGCTGTTTGCCAGTGGCAAGGATGCTGAGGGTTTCCCGCGCTGGCTGCAATCACTGGCAGCAGCGCAGGGGCTACTTCATGCCGATGACCAGACACATGGTCATCTCAATAATAAAACCACGCTAAGCCTGGAGCTGCCCCAGCCATTGACCCGTGCAGAGTTTGAACACTGGCAAGCTGCTTTGCGCGATTATGCCGAGGTAGGGCTGCTGCGCTTTAAAGGTATATTTCATATACAGGGAGAAGTAGCCCCGCTGGCGCTGCACCGGGTACAACATGTATTGCATGCACCGCAAGTGCTGACGACATGGCAGGGGGAAGATAGCATCAGCCGTCTGGTATTTATTATGCAAGATGATGTGCCTGCGAGCTTGAGTCACTTGTTGCAGGCACTGCCGCGGCAGGACTAGAGGCAGGAATTAAACATGGCAGGCTTGCGCCTGCCATGCGTTTATTTGAGGTGTGCTTCAAATTTGCATCAGCGCATCCCGAATCTTCAACTCATCCAGCCCTTTGCCTATCAACACCAAGCGCGTAATCGGCTCTTCTTCATCCCAGCCTTCAAGCAAATTGGGCGGGTAAAGCGTGTGCTGCACGGCATGCACTGCGAGTGGGGCTGGCGCATCCTCAGCGTGGACTATGCCCTTCAAGCGCAGCAGTTGCTCGCCAAAGGTGCTGCACAGCCATTGCAGCACAGGCTCCAATTGGGCCCAGGTCAGGGGCTTGGGCATGGTGACGGTGAAGCTGACAATATCGTCTTCATGTACCGATTGCGGCAACATACCGCGCGCCGCCTTGGAGCGTGTAGGCGCACGTAGCCAGCGCTGGGGTTGGGCTTGTTTGCCACTCGGGTCAAACAGTCCGGCATCAATAATCGCGGCTGGGTCTATATTGCCGTGGCTGATACGGTATTGCGTGGCGCCAGGGTTGAGGGCTTGTAGCGCATGCGACAACACATCCAGCTGTTCATCGTTGGCAAGATCGCTCTTGGTCAGCAGCAGCACATCGGCCACGGCCGCCTGTTTGCGTGCCTCGCCCTGATCGCGTATCTGTTGCAAGCCGTATAGGCTATCTATGGTCACTACCACGGCATCAAGGCGGTAAGTAGAGGAAATCACTGGCTCATTGAGCAGGTTGGAGAGTATGGGGCCGGGGTCCGCCATGCCTGTGGTTTCAATCACTAGGCGCGTGAAACGTGGAATGGCCTCTAGTTGGCGCTTGAAGAATAGATCGCGCATGGTATCGGCCAATTCGTTGCTGAGCGTACAGCATAGGCAGCCAGACTCCAGTAACACCGTATTGTCGGCAATATGCTGGCTTTCTACCGTACGCGCCAGAATATGATCCAGCCCGGTGCTGCCCAATTCATTGATGATGACGGCGGTGTCTTTCATACCGCTGTGGTTGAGCAATTGATTCAGCAGCGTGGTTTTGCCGCTGCCTAGAAAACCGGTGAGCAGCGTGACCGGAATGCGGGGGTCCAGCGTCATGATGAAGTCTATCCTTGATGAAATTGCCGCGCTTGATAGCGCGGCTTGGAGAATTTTAACTTAAGAGCTTGTCATTGCACCATGACAGCATGCGGCTAGCTTATTGAGCATGAAATTTTAGTGAGCATGAAATTTCATTAAGATATCTTGCCCAGCTAACGCGCTGCATAGCCTTTATACGCTATAGGCAGGGAATGGGTCTGCCAATTGTGCCCAGCCAGTTATGCCCAAAGCCAGTTCCTCATCGCTCAGCAGGCAGTGATCAAAAGCCTGGCTTAAAGCCTCTTGATCCATGTCTATGCCTATCATCACGATCTCCTGCCGCCTGTCACCATAGTGTCGATCAAATTTGGCTTTGATCAGGGCAAGGGATTCCGCATCCGTGGGCCATAAGGTGGTTGGGGTAGCAATCCACCAGAAACCTGCAGGCTCGTGCTGCCTGACAACCCCGGCGAGTGACCACAGCAGGCAATGATCCGGGCGGGTGGCCAGCCAGAAATAGCCCTTGGAGCGTATCACGCCTGGCCATGCACTATTGAGCCATTGCCAAAGGCGCGTGGGATGGAAAGGACGGCGCGCGCGATAGACAAAGCTGCTTATGCCGTATTCCTCGGTTTCTGGCACATGCTCACCGCGTAATTCCTGCAACCAACGCGGCGAGGCCTGCGCCTGTTCAAAATTAAACAATCCAGTATTCAAAACCTGGTCTAGCGACACTGTGCCAAACTGGCTGTGTGCAATGCGTGCGCGTGGGTTGAGGCCATGCAATATTGCCTGCAAGCGCTCCAGTTCATCAGGCGTCACCAGGTCGGTCTTGTTGAGCACAATGACATCACAAAACTCCACCTGCTCAATCAGCAAGTTCACCACCGTACGTTGGTCATCCTCGCCCATGGACTCACCTCTGGCAGCAAGCGTGTCGTGCGAGCAATAATCCCGTAGGAAATTGCAGGCATCCACCACCGTCACCATGGTATCCAGACGCGCGATGTCCGTGAGTGAAGCATGGTGCTCATCGCGGAAAGTAAAGGTCTCTGCCACTGGCAAAGGCTCAGAAATGCCTGTAGATTCAATTAGCAGGTAGTCAAAGCGTTCTTCCAGCGCCAGTTGCCGAATCTCAATCAGTAAATCCTCACGCAAGGTGCAGCAGATGCAACCATTGCTCATTTCTACCAGCTTTTCATCGGCACGCGAAAGTGTCGCTCCACCATCACGTAGCAATTGCGCATCGATATTGATCTCGGACATATCGTTGACAATCACGGCAATACGTTTGCCCTCGCGGTTATTGAGAATGTGGTTGAGCAGTGTGGTTTTGCCTGCACCCAGAAAGCCGGACAAGACGGTGACGGGCAATCGGGAGGAGGGGGAAGTAGTATTCATGGCAGTATCCAGATAACAAGTGCAAACATTGCACATGATAGATTTGATGTAGGAAAGTCTGATTTAATAAGGCATTTAATGCAACCAAGTTGCATTTTAGGGCCATGTGAAATCGATTGCAATCATCAATTGCAATGGCATGGTGGTGGGCCATGCAAGCAGTTTTATGTGTGGATTAGGGAAGGTGGACAGTCAGGCTGGTTTATAATGCCTGGGGATTTCTTTGCAGGAAGTTGCAGATTGCAACGCCTGGCTCAAGGCAGGGATGCCTTAAGCCGCGCTGATAGCAATGCCAGTCAATTTCTTGTTACGTCCAGTATTGCACTGGTCGCACTGGCCTTTGATATTGAGCTCTACCGACTCTACGGTGAAGTGCGAAGGCACACTGTTGGGAATCCGCGGTTTGACCTCATCCAGACAGAACATCTTGCCACAGGACGTACACTGGAAATGAGCGTGGTGATGCTTGGCATTGCGTTGCGTGAGCTGGAAGCGCCGTGCACGGTCTTCACCCATGATGGGGTGCACCAGATTGCACTCCACCAGCCAGTCCAGCACCCGGTAAAGCGTGACCCGGTCAAACGGGGCTTCCTGGGTCAGGGTGTGCAGCAGTTCATTGTGGGTGAGGGGGTTTTCCGTATCCAGCAGCACATTCAGTACCGCAACACGCGACGAGGTCGGGCGCTGCCCAATCTCATGTATCATTCGTTCGGCGTTATGCATAGGCGCTAAATTACAGACAATCAACCCGTGTCGTCAACTGGACGCGGACAAAAAGCAGAGTTATGAACGTATTATTTGAAGAAGAAGGTAACTTCAAGGTTGCCTCCATCATGGCCGAGAATCCCGGCTCACTCCAGGTTGAGTCTATCTCCGGCAAGCGCTCCAAAATCAAGTCAGCCAATGTGCTGATGCGTTTTGACCAAGCCTTGGCGGGTTTTCTGGAAAGCGCCAATGCCGAGGCTGAAGGCTTGGATATTCCTTTCTTGTGGGAATGCAGCGGTGAAGATGAGTTTGGCTTTGAAGAACTGGCCGTTGAATACTACGGCCCCAAGCCCACGCCTCTGCAATCCGCCGCCATCGCCGTGCGTTTGCACAGTGCGCCCATGTATTTTTATCGCAAGGGCAAGGGCAGATACAAGGCCGCTCCGGAAGAAACATTACAAGCAGCTCTGGCAGGGCTAGAGAAAAAGCGCCTGCAAGCCGAGAAAGTGGCGCAGTTTGTAGAATCGCTAAAGAGCGGCAAGCTACCTGAAGAATTCAAGCCCAGAATGGATGCCTTGCTCTATGACCCTGATAAGAACACTCTGGAATGGAAGGCGCTGGAGCAAGCCGCGATTGAAAGCAACCAGCATCAGGTAAGAGTGCTGGAGCAGTGCGGCGCTATTGCTTCCATTCATGACTATCACCTGGGTGCTTTCCTGCGCGAATACTTTGCTGAAGGCTGTGGTTTCCCCGAGATTGAGCCGCCAGTAGAGCCGCAAGATCTGCCACGTGCGGAAGTGGAGGCTTTCAGCATAGATGACAGCACCACGACCGAAATTGATGATGCTTTCTCTCTGCAAGCCTTGGCCGATGGCGTGACCCGTGTGGGTATTCATATTGCCGCACCTGCGCTGGGCATTCTGCCCGATAGCCCATTGGATGCGGTGGCTTTGCACCGTTTGTCCACGGTTTATATGCCAGGCAACAAAATCACCATGCTGCCAGAAGTGGCGATACAGCCTTTCAGCCTGAATGAAGGCGAGTGGCGACCTGCATTGTCCCTCTATCTCGACGTGACACCAGACCTGAGTATCTTGCAGCGTCAGACCAAGGTAGAGCAAATCAAGGTGGTGGCCAATTTGCGCCATGACACGCTAGAGCCTTACTTCAACGAAAACACCTTGGAGCAGGATAGCGGCCATCCTTATTGGCAAAAGCTGGTGTTCCTGTTCCAACTGGCTGAGTCGCTGGAAAAAGGCAGGGGTAAATATGACCCTACACGTCCAGTCCAGCTGGATTACAACTTCTATGTCAAAGACGGCAAGGTCAGCATCATCAGCCGCCGCCGTGGCTCACCCATGGATAAACTGGTGGCTGAGCTGATGATAGAAGCCAACAGTCATTGGGGTGGTTTGCTGGCTGAACACAATGTGCCTGGCATTTACCGCGCGCAGAATGGCGGCAAGGTGTATATGACCGTCAAGGCCGAGCCGCATCAAGGCCTGGGTGTGAATCAGTATAGCTGGAGCACCTCGCCTTTGCGGCGTGCGGTCGATCTGGTCAATCAGCGTCAGATCATTGCGGTCGTCAATCAAGAAGAGCCTAGCTACAAGCAGAACAGTGACGAGCTGGCGGTGGTGATGCGCAACTTTGACCAGACCTACAATGCCTACAATGAATTCCAGGGCCGTATGGAGCGCTACTGGTGTCTGCAATATCTGCTGCAGGAAGATATCAAGGAAGTGGCAGCTACGGTCTGGCGCGAGAACCTGGTACGCGTAGACAACATGCCGCTCATGGTCAAGGTGCATGGCATGCCGGAGCTGCCTTCTGGCAGCCGCGTGCTGATTGAGATTCAGAAAGTGGACACCTTGCTGGTTGAACTGGATAGCCGCTTCAAGGCGGTTGAGCAGGCAGCAACTACAGAAAGTGAGGCCGCCTGATGTTCAGAGTAGGGCGCAAGATTGCGCGCAGCATACACAAAGCCATTACCAGTGAAGACAGTGTGGATGTCAGTGAGCTGGATGGCGTGCGTTCCCTGCACTTGGGCTCAGACACCATACAAAGCTCCATGCGGGTTAAAGACCCTTATGCGCTGGAGCTGCGCTACTCACGTGGCATGATGGTGTTTCTGTTGTTTCAGAAGCAACCTAAAGACCTGGTAGTGCTGGGCCTGGGGGGCGGTTCTATTCCCAAATATATTTATCACCACTTGCCCGCCATGAAGACGCGTGTGGTGGAGATCAACCCCAGGATTATTGAAGTGGCGCGCAGTCACTTTCTCACACCTGAAAACGATGAACGCTTTGAGATCATAGAAGGCGATGCAGTGGCTTTCTTGCGGGATAATCCCGCCACCACCTCCATGCTGATGATGGATGCCTTTGGCAGCAGCGGCTTGCCTGCTGAACTCTGCTCGCAAGACTATTTTGATTCCTGCGCCGAGGCCATTACCCTGGATGGCATGTGCGCCATCAATCTATGGGGTAGCGACAAGAACTATGATGTTTACTTGCAGCGCATAGAAACCAGCTTCCATGGCCGCATTTTGGTCATGCCTACAGGCAGGCCGGGCAATGTTGTGGTGTTTGGTTTCAAGCGCGCGCCTACAGACCTGCGCTGGAGTACTTTGCGCGTAAGGGCCAAGGCACTGGAAGCCGAGCATAAGGTTGAGTTTCTGGAATTCGTCGAGCGCTTGCGTGAACATAACCCCAGCACCAGCAACCGCTTGTTGCTGGAATCCTGAAGCCTGACCTACACAGCAGAATCTGCAAGCATAAGTATCAGCATGTTCAGCTCAAAGCTGAATTGCCAAAGCTCACACTCAATGGCCTTGCGGTTACTATAAGCAAACCAACATAACGCCAGACGGAAACCATATGCACCATCAATTTTTTGCCACCTGCCCACGCGGCCTTGAAGCGCTGCTGGAGGCAGAACTGAAAAGCCTCAATGCCCGGCAGATTCAGCCTACCGATGGTGGTGTGGGCTTTGCTGGCGATATGCTGGTGTGTTACCGCGCCAACCTCGAAAGTCGCATTGCCACGCGCATTCTGCTGCAAGTGGGCAAAGGCAAATACAGCAATGAAGACGAACTCTACCAAGGCGCCTACAAAATAGATTGGCCGCAGTGGTTTGATGTCAAGCAAGACTTCATGGTCAAGGTCACTGGTGTTAAATGTCCGCTCAAAAGCCTGGAGTTTGCCACCCTGCGTATCAAGGATGCGGTCTGTGACCGCTTCCGCGAGGCAGTCGGCAGCCGCCCCTATATTGATACCCGTGAGCCGCAGGTGCGCCTGCATGCCTATCTAGCAGCAGAAGATTATCAACTCTACCTCGATACCTCTGGTCAGCCGCTTTATCAGCGTGGCCTGCGCCGTGCCAGCATAGAAGCGCCTCTCCGTGAAAACCTGGCTGCGGGCATATTGAAACTCAGTGGCTGGCAGCCCGGCACGCCGCTCTTGGACCCCATGTGTGGCAGCGGCACCTTCCTGCTGGAAGCAGCCATGATGTCTCTGGACATTGCCCCGGGCAGTGGACGTGGCTTTGGTTTTGAACGCTTGAAAAATTTCAATTCAGGTGCCTGGCAGTCCCTGCTCAAACAGGCCCAATCCAGAGCAAAACCTGTGACCTTCCAGCGCCTGTACGGCAGCGATATGGACTTGCGCGCCGTGCGTATCAGCCGCCAGAACCTGCAAGAGGCAGGCCTGCTGGAAGCAGTGCAATTGGCACATACCGAATTTACCGCGGTGGTGCCTCCCACGCCCGAAGGCGTGCTGATTGCCAATCCGCCTTATGGCGTACGCATAGGCGAGGACGAAGACCTGGCTGCCTTGTACCCAAAAATGGGCGAAGCATTAAAGAAAAAATTCGCTGGCTGGAACGCCTACTTCCTCACCAATGACCTGCGCATGCCCAAACTCATGCGGCTGGCACCGAGCAAGCGCACGCCCTTGTTCAATGGCCCGCTGGAATGTCGTTTGTTTGAAGTGAAAATGGTGGCGGGTTCCAACCGCAAGGAGAAACCCAGTGACGCAAGTTAAAGCCGAAGATTCAATAGATCAGTTACGCGCCCGCATTCAGAAATTTGTGCAAGAGCGGGATTGGGAGCAGTTCCACACGCCCAAAAACCTGGCCATGGCCATGATTGTGGAGGCAGCGGAAGTGGTTGAGCATTTCCAGTGGGACAGCGCGCAGGAAAGCGTGACCATGGATGAGGCGCGCAAGACTGAAATTGGCCACGAGCTGGCGGATACTTTTGTGTATCTGCTGCGTATTGCAGAGGTTTGTGGCATAGACCTGATTGCGGCCACCAATACCAAGATAGGCTTGAATGCCTTGAAATATCCGGTGGAGAAGGCCAGGGGCAGCAACGCTAAATATACGGCGTATGAGGAATAAGCTGGTTTAAGCCATCGTGCCGATAGGTGAATAGCTTTTTCTAGATTTTTGGTCGAAGTGTTTAATAGTCCAGTTTAGCCCTTGCTCAAAGGCTAAATTTCAAGGCAGACAGTTTATCGCTCACGCAGGCTTTCGCTCGTATGCTGTATCAATGGTGAGAGAAAATACTCAATCACGCGCCGTTTTCCGGTTTTGATTTCCACTGAGACCGCCATGCCTGGGCTGAGGTTGACCCAGGTATCTTCCACCAAGATGTTGAATTTGCTCATTTTTACGCGCGTGCTGTAGATCAGGCCGCGTTTCTCGTCGTTGATGGCATCATGTGAAACCGAGGTGACTTTGGCGTGTAAGGTCACTGCCAATCCCACCATTGATGCGGTTGGAATAGATATTTAGGCCACTCAAGTTGTCATGTGCGGTGGTGCCGTTATAAGTCAGCTTGTCAGCCACCTGCTGCAACTGCCAGATAGTGCCATCGGCAAACTGAATGTTCTCGATGCGGTAATAGCCGTCAGATTCGTAAGAGAAGTAACTCAGGAGGATGACGGAGTCAGTACCGCCCCAAGATAGCTTAAGGTCGGACCCGCTGCGGGTAATGACCGTGCTAGCGGTAGTGAGGCCTGTGCCCAGCTTGAGCGTATCGATATCCGCACTGTCTCCACATTCAGAGATGATGTCGTTACCATCGCCTTTATTAAACAGATAGATATCGCTGCCGTTGCCTCCCTGTAACGAGTCATTGCCAGTACCGCCAGCGATGGTGTCATCTCCAGCGTAACCTATAAGCGTATCGTCACCAGCATCACCCTTGAGCGTATCGGCAAGCTTGCCGCCGTATATGCGGTCATTACCAGCGCCGCCATTGATGCGGTTGGCATAGTGCTCAAGCCCACTCAAGCTGTCATGTGCGGTGGTGCCGTTATAAGTCAGCTTGTCAGCCACCTGCTGCAACTGCCAGATAGTGCCATCGGCAAACTGAATGTTCTCAATGCGGTAATAGCCGTCAGATTCAGAAGAGAAGTAATCCTTGAGGAGCACCGAGTCAGTGGTGCCACTCCATGAGACGAGGTGTTGGCTTTATGAGGGGAGCGCAGCATTTTTTCGGCTAGTCCGCTTTTGAATTCACTCTTGAAGTTAATGATGTAATAAAGCGCATAGATACACGTCAGTTATTAATGACTTGTTAGTATGGAAGGGAGGGGATAGTGAAGGGGATGTACAAATAAAAAACCCCTTGCAAGCTGATGCGCTGCAAGGGGTTGGTTTTAAGGCCGTTAAGCCGTTTGAATTTTAGCGCTTAAAGCACAGCCAATGCTGCATTGTAGTTAGGCTCTTCAGCAATCTCGGAAACCAGCTCGCTATGCAGCACTTTGTTGTTTTCATCCAGCACAATCACAGCGCGGGCGGTCAGGCCTGCCAGGCTGCTGTCGGTGATTTGCACGCCGTAGTCCTTGGAGAATTTGGCGGTGTCACGGAAGGTAGAGAGGGTAACTACGCTTTCCAGGCCTTCAGCGCCGCAGAAGCGGCTTTGGGCAAATGGCAGGTCAGCCGAGATGCACAGCACTACGGTGTTGTTAAGGCCGCTGGCTTGTTTGTTAAAGGTACGCACTGAGGTGGCGCAAGTTGGGGTATCTACGCTGGGGAAGATGTTCAGTACTTTGCGCTTGCCAGCAAAGTCGTTCAGGCCTACCAAGTTGCGCTTGGCATCGGCCAGTTGAAAATCAGGCGCGGTGCTGCCTTTTTGTGGCAGTTGGCCGCCGATTTGTACAGGGGTGCCTTTGAGTGTCACTGTTGCCATGGTGTTTTCCTTTAATCGAGGGAGATGGTTGGTTGAAGGGCTGATTTACAAGGCTTCGCTGAGGTAGCCTATGGTCATGGTTTGGTTGTGCAGTACGCTGTCTGTAGTGTTGGGGCGCGGACAGAACTCGCCGTAGGAATAAAATCCGGTGAGGGTGGTTTGGCCACCTAGTATCTGCTGTACAGCATGGATTTCATCGGCAATTTGTTCTGCCATCACCAGCTTGCGGCCCACACAGCTGACGCATAGCGCCAAGCCTGCCTGGCTGGTGCTGATGGCATCCAGGTTGCCTGTGACTAGTCTGGCGGCTCCGCCAGCACCATCCACCAGTCTGTCATGGGTGGTCTGGCACAGGCGTACGGTTTCGCCTTCTTCCACATTGCCAGCAAAGGTCAGGCTGTTGTTGGCGGCATCGATGGCCAGCAGGGTGCGGACTTTTTCTACCTCGCGCTTGCCATCTTCAATGATAGCAAAAGGGAAGCGCAAGCCAGAGCCGGGCAGGCTCTTGGCGTTTTGTTCACCTATATACATGCGGTAAAGCGGCAGGGCAGGTTTGCCATCCATTTCGTAGACAACGTTTTTTTCTGAGCGCGTGATTTTGCGTGGGGGGCCGTAAGGTTTCCAGCCACCCAGGGCACCGCTGGCGGTGATGAGTTTGTCACCATAGAGGCCAATGGCAATCACCAGGCCTTCGGCCACGGTGTCGTTAAGCAGTTGCAGGGTTTTAACAAATTCGGCGCTGTCGCCCGCCATGCCGCCAACAATAGGGATGTCTCCCAGTACGCTTTGAAAGCCTTGTAGGAGTTCTGAGCCATTGATATGCAGACCATCGGAAAACAGCAAGACGGTGCGCAGGCTATCGCTTTTCAGTTGTCTGGCTAGGTTGGCGGCGGTTTCTGCCGAGCTTTGCATGTTGCTGGCGCGCGCATGCACAATGCGCTGCATGGTTTTTTCCCAGCCTATGGCAGTAATCTGCAGGCTGTCATCGCTCACGCCCTGCGGGCCTATCTCGCCCGAGGTGGTGCAGCCGACAATTTGAGCAGCGGGGTAGCGTTCTTTGAGTTGTGCCGGGAGTTTGGCATCACTGAAACGGCGGACGGAGCCAAATACCAGCACCAGGCTGGCATTGGGCAGCGGGGAGGCTGCTGGCAGGTCCTTGATGCTCATCTTCGCCGTGAGGGCTTCTTGTCTGACTTGCATGATCTCCATTCCCTGTTGTACGCATTATGATGACAAGTTGCGAATGACAATTTGTGCGTACTGGTGCGGTTTTATTATTTTATTCTTGCTGGCAGTTTAACTGCTGGCGCTGGGCGTAAGCGGCTTATTTAACCTCTTTGTCTGCAGATTGACAACCCGCATTTTGTTTCCAGTATTGCGCCGTTTTGAAGTCTATAGATAGAATGTCATCAAAACCTGGTGCCAGCCACCGCATAAAACAAGGCCGTACTCAAGCCAACAACACAGGGGATTTAGGGTGGGGGAAGCCGATCTATCTGGTGTGAAAGTGATGGTGATCGACGATAGCAACACCATACGCAGGAGCGCGGAGATTTTTCTCAGGCAGTCCGGCTGTACAGTGTTTCTGGCGGAGGATGGCTTTGATGCGCTATCCAAGATTACCAGTCATCTGCCCGATGTCATCTTCGTTGACATCATGATGCCGCGCCTGGACGGTTACCAGACCTGTACCCTGATCAAGCGCAATCCCCGTTTCAACACCACCCCCGTCATCATGCTTTCCAGCAAGGATGGCCTGTTTGACCGCGCGCGCGGCCGCATGGCCGGATCAGACCAATATCTCACCAAACCCTTTAACCAGAGCGAGTTGCTGGATGCCGTGCGGCTGTATGCCAGGCCATCGGGTAACGCAGGCTCAACGGAACAGCCCACATGACAATCAAACGTATCCTGGTGGTCGATGATTCGGCCACTGACCGCTTGTACATCAGTGAAATGCTGCAAAAAGCCGGGTTCGAAATCAGCACCGCAGAGGATGGCCAGGACTGTCTGGATAAATTGGCTGAAGTTCAGCCCGATCTGGTGGTGATGGATGTGGTGATGCCCAGGCTGAATGGTTTTCAGGCCACCCGTGCTTTATCGAAAAATCCAGATACCGCCCACATCCCCGTCATTATGTGCACAGGCAAGGAACAAGCCGCTGACAGGCTGTGGGCCTTGCGCCAGGGGGCCAAGGACTGTGTCATCAAGCCCGTGGTAGCTGAAGAGTTGCTGGAAAAAATTGCGGGCTTGAGCTGAGATGGCAAAGTCCAGACTGGATTTACAGTCCTATCAGCAAGGCATACTTGACCGCCTCAAGCATGTGGCTAGCGATCCCGAAGCGGGCAGTTCTTGGCTGGGAGTGTTTGCCGGAGGCGAGCGCTATTTGTTTTCTCTGCGCGATATCAGCGAAGTATTGCCCGTGCCCACTTTATTAACCGTGCCTTTGACCCAGCCCTGGTTTATGGGGCTGGCCAATGTACGCGGCAAGTTGTTTGCCGTGACTGATCTGGCACGTTTTCTCGGCGCGCGCCGCCAGCCTGTGCAAGTAACCGCTGAAAGCCGCGTTTTGCTGGTACACAACGATTTTGAGATCAACGCCGGGTTTTTGGTGGATGGCCTGGCGGGTTTGCGTAATCCAGGTGATCTCAAGCCACTAGAAATGGTGGCTGATGCAAGCACCTGTGCCATTGCCGCCTATGAAGATGGGCAACACCATAAATGGGAGGCGCTGGAGATGGCGCTGCTATTGCAAAAAAAAGAATTCATGCAAGTCGCCGCCTAAGCACTGATATTAGGTAAGCAGACATGATGCCGACGAGACAAAAGGGGTAGAGATCAATGGCTTTGGAGTTATCTAGGTTTAAGCAGATTTTCAGCGGTTTGCGTCGTAAGCGCAGTGCAACATCTGAAACTGAGCAAGGCGGCCGATTGCTTCTGGTGGGCGTGCTGCTGGCCTTTGCCCTGGCCTTGTTGGGCTTGTTGTTGAACCAGTGGCAACTAAGCCGGGACAGCCAATTTGCCGCCCATAGTGCCGGGCTGCAAGTTGCCAGTCAGCAAGTGGCACGCGATGCTGCGCTGAGGCAAGGCCTGGATCAACCCGCGGATGGCAGACTGAAAACACATCTGGCAAGCGCAGATGCCGCCATCAATCAACTACAAGCATTGCAGGATTCGGCCATTCTCCACAGTGAAGCGGCAAGCCAGCGCCTGGCGGAATTGCAGCAAGCCTGGGCCACCTTGAAGCAGCAGGTCAATGCTGGCCCAGGCCCTGGTCTGGCCTCTAGCAGTGATACCGTGGTGCTGAAATCCCAGCAAAGCTGGCAAGCTTTTCAGGCACAAGGCATGACCGGGTGGTGGCTGGCATTGTCTGTGCTGGCTGGGCTAACCGCATTGGGCTTGCTGGTATTCATGGGCTACCGCCAAGTGAGGGGCGCACGTAGCCGCTTTGAGGAGATTGAAAGCACCAACCTGAGTAACCAGGAAGCCATTTTGAATTTGCTGGATGAAATGGGTGACCTTGCGGACGGTGACCTGACGGTGAAGGCCGAGGTGGCCGAGAACATTACCGGGGCCATCGCTGATTCCATCAACTACACCATAGACAGCCTGCGTGACCTGGTCGCCGAAATTAACCGTGCGACTGAGCAAGTAAACCAGGCCACTGCCCAGGCACAGAATACTTCCGATTCACTGCTCAGCGCTGCCGAACTGCAATCGCAGCAGATCACTGAAACCAGTGAAGCCGTGAATCACATGACGCAATCCATGTTATTGGTGTCGAGTAACGCGGAAGAAGCTTCTGCGGTGGCGCGACGTTCGCTGGAGGTAACCACCCAGGGCTCGCAAGCGGTGCAAAACACCATAGCGGGTATGAACGAAATCCGCACGCAGATTCAAGAAACATCTAAACGTATCAAGCGTTTGGGCGAGAGTTCTCAAGAAATTAGTGAAATTGTGGATTTGATCTCTGACATTACTGAACAAACCAATATTCTGGCGTTGAATGCGGCAATCCAGGCGGCATCTGCAGGTGAGGCCGGGCGCGGATTTACCGTGGTGGCAGAAGAAGTTCAGCGCTTGGCGGAGCGATCTTCTGAAGCGACCAAGCAGATCAGTGCCATTGTGAAAACCATTCAGACCGATACCAATGGCGCGGTTTCCGCGATGGAGAAAAGCACCGAGGGTGTGGTGGAAGGGGCGCGCTTGTCCGATGCCGCGGGTCAGGCCTTAGGGGAAATTGAGAATGTGACTAATAACCTGGCGCGGCTGATTGAAGGTATTTCGAGTGCAACCGAGGCACAAACCCAGGCTGCTACCACGGTGGGTCTCAACATGCAGCAGATTCAGAACATTACCTCGCAAACCTCTGAGGGAACTAAAGAAACCGCCAACTCGATTGGTCAGCTCACCAGCCTTGCGGAAGAACTACGCGGTTCTGTCGCTGGTTTCAAGTTGAGTTAGGGAAAAGCCCGCAGTGGAAGATTTTGATATTGGCCCCTTGAGTTGGGTCAAGGATGAAATAGACCAGGCACTGGCCCAGGTGCTGGAGCAATTGGCCGTGCTTGCCGCCAACCCTGCGGATGCATCTCCCTTGCGCTTTGCCAAGACCCATCTCTATCAGGTCAATGGGGCCTTGGACATGGTGGGTTTGGAAGGCTGCAAGCGGTATTGCACTGAAATTGAGACCGTGGTGGCCAAGCTGGCACAAGCGGAAATTACCGTCACCCTGGAAGCCATAGAGACGCTGAAGCAGGCGATTCATCACCTGCGGCAATATCTGCAAGACCTGATCAATGGCGAGCCAGACCGCCCCTTGCGACTGTCTGCCCAGCTGCGCAAGATTGCCGCTTTGCAGGGGCAGGTGCTGGAAGATTCCGAACTATTCTTCCCGGATTGCAGCGTGCGACTGCCACGCGATATTGCCATCGATAGCCTGGAAGAAGATGCCTGGCAGACGGTGCTGAATGAGCAGCGGCAGAAATGGCAAAAAGCATTGCTAGGTTGGCTCAAGGGTGGTGGCCAGCAAACCCTGGATGAAATGGGCTTGGCGCTGGAGCGCGTGCAGCAAGTGCAAGCGCAACTGGCACCTAAAACATTGTGGTGGGTGGCCACCGCATTCATAGACACACTGGCGCAAGCCAGCGAGGCCAATGATGCTGGCGTCAAGCGTTTGTGTAGACGCATAGATCAAGAGTTACGCAGTGCCAGCCAGCTTGACGTTCGCATCAATCAGCCCTTGCTGCGCGATCTTTTATACTTTATTGCCATCAGCAGCCAGGATTCCCCTCGCATCGTGGCCGTGCGTCTCGCGTTCGGCCTGGATTGCCTGCTACCGAAGTCGGCCAGTCGGGTGCCCGCACTTGATGAGCATGAATATATACGCCAATGTCAGGTGGCGCTGGAGGCACTCAAGGATATCTGGCAGCGTGCTGACAGCGGGGATGATGTATTTGCAGCCTTCCTCAATCGCTTTGGCGGCATTGTGGATACCTATCCTGCGCTGAGCAATGTTGCAGTCACCGCCTTGTTTGCCGCAGTGCACAAGGCAGTAACAGCCTTGCAGGAGCAGGGTAGTGAAGCGCAACAAAATGACAATGCCATGCTGGAAGTGGCCGCTGCACTGACGCTGTTGAGTGACGCATTGCAGCACTATGGCAAGCAAGATACTGAAGACTTGCTGGCACTGGATCGTCAGCGAGCATTATTGCAGGCCCTGGGGCGTGGAGAGGCACTCCCCGCTAGCACAGATGGTGGGCAAGCTGCACAGCGTGTGCTGGCGCGCGAAACCGCCGTAACCCTGCAAGGCCTCGAGCAATCACTGGATGCCTATTTCCGCCAGCCAGATCAGCCTGACTTATTAACAGATACCGCCACCCCCTTGGCGCAGGTACTGGCGGCTCTCGATCTTCTGGACTTGACGCACCTGAAGCCTCTGCTGGTTGCTGCAGGGCAACTCATACAGGCTTTGCGCGATAGCAGCCTGGCCCCTACACAGGCGGTATTTGAAGCACTGGCCGATGGCCTGAGTGTAGTAGGCATTTATATAGAGCAATATCCGCATGCACGTCAGGGCAGCCTGGTGCTTGAAGATGCTTTATCGCGCCTGCAAGCATTTGGCCCACAAGAGATTGATGCGCCGCCAGCAGAGCAGTTTGCACCAGACTCTACTGTTGCCGTGCAACATGCTCAAGGCCATGCCTTGCCTGATGATGAGTTGCTAGGCATTTATCTGGAAGAAGCTGAAGAAGTGCTGGCCAATATTGCCCAGCAATTACAGGCTTTACGTGTCAATGCGACCAATCAGCAGGCCTTGACTGAAGTGCGCCGGGCTTTCCACACCCTCAAAGGCAGTGGTCGCACGGTGGGGCTGATGGATTTGGGCGAAGTGGCTGCCATTGTTGAAGCTTTGCTCAACGTGGTGCTGGAGCGCAAATTAAACCCCAGCCCTGAATTGCTGGCCTATCTTGGAGACGCAGCGGCAGCCTTTGCCGCCTGGGTGGGTGCGCTACGTGAAGCACAATCCATAGATGTGCAAACAGCCGATTGGGCGGCGCGGGCAGCGGCGCTGGAAGGCCAGTTGCAGCAAGTCAACGCCCAGGCAGCGCTGGCAGAAGAAGTGCTGATAGGCGGCACGCGCAAGATCAGCCGTGCACTTTATGAAATTTTCCTGCAAGAAGCCAGGCAGCATCTGGACCAGTTGCAGGATTGGCTGCAACTGCTGCTCAATCAAGATGAGCCTATATTCAAACCAGATGAAGACACCCTGCGTGCCGCGCATACCCTGGCCAGCAATGCTGGGGCCACAGGTTTCAAATCCTTATCCGAGTTGGCACGGGCGCTGGAAAACTGGCTGGATGTGCATCAGGGCAATTGGACTGAACAATCCAGCACCTTGCTGCAAAACACCCTGGATGCGCTGGAAAAAATGCTGGCCCATGCCGCAGAACGCAGACAATCGCGCACCGCAACTGCCTTGCTGCGTGCCCTGAAAAAAGCCAGTGATGATGCGGGCATCCCTGTGATTGATGCCGAAACTGGCAGCAATGTTGTCAGCCTGGCACCGCGCATGGCCAAGGCGGAAGATGCGGTTGCCAGCCTGCTGGAGGCCGAAGCTGAAGTCAGCGAGCAACTAGAGAGTGAAGCCCAGGCGGCAGCGCAAATTCAGGAAGACTTGGAAGATAGTGCCATTTCTGAGCCGCCCCCATTTGTTCCAGTTGTGGGTGCTGAGCGCGATGTTGTGGTATTGCCACCCACGTTGTCGCCCGCGCTAACCCAGGTGGATCAGGAGCTGTTTGCCCTGTTCATTGAGGAGGCCAACGACCTCATGCCCATTATAGGCAGCGAGTTGCGCGCCTGGCATAGTCAGCCACAAGAGGTTGAGCATCCCGACATTCTGCAACGCGCCTTGCACACCCTCAAAGGCAGTGCGCGCATGGCCGGGCAGGGCTTGCTGGGTGACGCTGTGCATGGCATGGAAGACCATGTGATGCGCGCGCTGAAACATGTGCCGCAAGCCAATGATTTTGCCGATATGTTTGCCGATCTGGATCATATTGGCCTGTTGCTGGAGGACGCACTAGGCGACAGGCATAACCTCACGCATCAGCGTGATCTGGAAACCGGACGCCAGCTCAATCTGCAACGGCCTGCACGTGAGCGGCGCACGCAGTATCTGCGTATGCGGGCCGATGTGCTGGACAGGCTGATCAATGAAGCAGGTGAGGTCAGTATTGCCCGCTCGCGTCTGGAGCGGGAATTGCAGGAGTTTAAGCAATCTTCACAGGACTTGACCGAAAGCGTGCAGCGTTTGCGTGCTTATCTGCGCGAGCTGGAAATTGAAGCCGAGAGCCAGTTGCAATCCCGCATGACCTTGCTGCAAGAATCGAACGAAACCTTTGACCCGCTTGAGTTTGACCGCTATACGCGCTTGCAGGAGCTGACCCGCATGATGGCGGAAAGCGTCAATGACGTTTCCACCATTCAGCATGGCTTGTTGCGCAATCTGGATGAAAGTGACGCCGCCTTGCAGCAGCAAAACCGCATGAATCGTGAGCTGCAATACGGGCTGATGAATGCGCGTCGCGTGCCTTTCTCAGTGTTATCTGAGCGTTTGCATCGCATTGTGCGTCAGACCGCACGTGAAGTGGGCAAGCAGGTTGAACTGGTGTTGGATGGCGCGGATACCGAGATTGACCGCAGTGTGCTGGACCGCATGGCGGCATCGCTTGAGCACTTGCTGCGTAATGCCGTGGCCCACGGCATTGAACTGCCGGAAACAAGACGCGATGCAGGCAAAGCGCCACTCGGGCGGATAACGCTCAAGCTGCGGCAGGAAAATGATGAAATTCTGCTCACCATCAGCGACGATGGCGCTGGGGTCAATTTAGAGCAGGTACGCGAACGTGCGCTGGCGTCACATCTGCTGCAAGCAGAGCAAGAGATCAGTAGTCAGACCTTGCTGGCACTGATTTTTGAACCAGGCTTTACCACCGCCACCCAGCTGTCACAAATCTCCGGGCGCGGTGTGGGGCTGGATGTGGTGCGCAGCGATATCACCGCACTGGGTGGACGTATTGATGTCAGCAGCAGTCCAGGCACAGGGGCCATATTCAGTATCTTCCTGCCATTGACGCTGTCTGTTGCTCAGGCGGTGTTGGTGCGCTATGGCCAGCAGCAATATGCCTTGCCCGCCGTGATGGTGGAGCAGGTCATTAAACTCAAGCCAGAAGCGCTGTCGCTGGCGCATCAGCAAGCGCAAGTGGATTGGTCTGGCCGTGAGTATCCCTTGTATACCCTGGGGCGCTTGTGTGGAGATGCCAGCACTGTTGCCGAAGCCCAGCGTTACACCCCTGTGCTGCTGCTGCGCAGTGGCCAATATCGCCTGGCCTTGCATGTGGATGACATTCTGGGTAACCAGGAAGTGGTCATGAAGCAGATTGGCCCGCAGCTGGCGCGGGTGCCCGGCATGATAGGCGCAACGGTACTGGGCGATGGTGCCATTGTGCTGATGATTAATCCCTTGCAGCTTGCCAATCGTGAAGCCTTGGCGGCGGGTAGCTTGAGTGCAGCGGTGACGGCTAATGCAGTGAGTCAGCCTTTGGCTAGCAGTAAAGCGCGGCCCTTGGCCTTGCTGGTAGATGATTCATTGACCATGCGCAAAGTGCTGAGTCGCTTCTTGGAGCGTGAAGGCTTTGATGTGATGGTGGCCAAGGATGGCATGGAGGCGATACAAGCCATGCAACAAGCCGTGCCTGCCGTGATACTCAGCGATATCGAAATGCCACGCATGGATGGCTTTGAACTGGCCAGACATATACGCGACGATGCACGCACGCGCGCAGTGCCTTTGATTTTTGTCAGCTCACGTACCGCAGAAAAGCATAGAACCCTGGCACATAGCCTGGGCGTCAACGCCTTCTTCGGCAAACCCGTGCATGAAGAAGAATTGGCCGCCAAGCTTAAGGCCTTATTGCACTAGCATAAGGCGTTGATTCAGCTGTTTTTGGCCCGTTTAAGCGGCCAGTTTTGCACTGAGGCCAGGCGGGGGCAGGGGCAAGTTCCTGCCATCAAGACGGCTTGAATCAGGTAAAATCCCATCCAGTTATGAACTCTCCTGCATTCATCCATCTTCGCTGTCACAGCGAGTATTCCGTGGTTGATGGCACCGTGCGCATAGGCGATTACGTCAAGCATGCCGCGGCTGACCAGATGCCAGCCTTGGCCCTGACCGATCTCAGCAATCTCTTCGGTGCGGTCAAGTTCTATAAATCCGCCCGTGGCAAGGGGCTGAAGCCCCTGATAGGTTGCGATATCTGGCTGGAAAACGAGGCCAAGCGCGATCAGCCGCACCGAGTGCTGCTGCTGTGCCAGACCCATGACGGCTATCTGCGCCTTTGCGCCTTGCTCAGCCGCGCTTTTCTACAAAACCAGTATAGAGGCCGCGCCGAGATTAAACGCGAGTGGCTGCTGGAGGATGGTTGCGCTGGCCTGATCATGTTATCTGGCGCGATGGCGGGCGATGTCGGTCAGGCGCTGTTGCAAGGCAATGCCGCACAGGCAAAACAGCTTGCCAGCCAGTGGGCGGAGTTATTCCCACAACGTTTCTACATTGAGCTGCAACGTGTGGGCCATGCCCAGCAGGAAAGCTATATTGCCCGTGCCCTGGCTCTGGCGAGTGAGCTGGAACTGCCAGTGGTGGCCACGCACCCGGTGCAGTTCATGACCGAAGATGATTTCAAGGCACATGAGGCCCGGGTCTGTATTGCCGAAGGTTATGTGCTGGCAGATAACCGCAGGCCCAAGCTGTTCACGCAAGAGCAATATTGCAAGACCCAGGCACAGATGAGTGCCTTGTTTGCCGATATTCCTGAAGCGCTGGCCAACAGCGTGGAAATCGCCAAGCGTTGCAACGTCACGCTGACCCTGGGCAAGAATTATCTGCCGCAATTCCCCACACCCAATGGCGAAAGTCTGGATGAGTATCTGATTGCCCAGGCCAAGCATGGGCTGGAGCAGCGCCTGCTGGTGCTGTTCCCGGATGAAGCCAAACGCGATGCCAAGCGCGATGAATATATGAAGCGCCTGGAGTTTGAGACCAGCATCATTATCCAGATGGGCTTCCCTGGCTATTTCCTTATCGTGGCCGACTTTATCAACTGGGCCAAGAATAACGGCGTACCCGTAGGGCCGGGCCGGGGTTCCGGTGCGGGTTCGGTGGTGGCGTATAGCCTGGGGATTACTGACCTAGACCCCTTGCGCTATGCCTTGCTGTTTGAGCGTTTCCTGAATCCAGACCGGGTTTCCATGCCCGACTTCGATATTGACTTCTGCCAGGAAGGTCGTGATCGCGTTATTGATTACGTCAAGCGCAAATACGGCTTGGATGCGGTATCGCAAATTGCCACCTTCGGTACCATGGCCGCCAAGGCCGTGATTCGAGATGTGGGCCGGGTGCTGGATCTGCCATTCAACTTTGTTGATAGCGTAGCCAAGCTGATTCCCAATGAGCTGGGCATCAGCTTAAGCGATGCGCTGGAAAAAGAGCCGCAGCTCAAGGAGCGCCGCGAGCAGGAAGAAGAAGTGGGCGAGCTCTTGGAGCTGGCGCTACGCCTCGAAGGCTTGACCCGAAACATTGGTATGCACGCCGGGGGGGTATTAATTTCACCCGGCAAGATTTCCGACTTTTCCCCCATCTATTGCCAGCCCGGTGGCGAAAGCGTGGTCAGTCAGTACGATAAGGACGATGTCGAGGCCGTAGGTCTGGTCAAGTTCGACTTCTTGGGTTTGCGTACCCTGACCATCCTGGATATGGCCCTGGAAAACGCCAATAAGCAGCGTGCGGAGAAAGGCCAGCCACCGCTGGATTTCGAGACCCTGCCCATAGATGACAAGGCCAGCTATCAGCTGCTGAAATCGGCCAATACCACTGCCGTGTTCCAGCTGGAATCGCGCGGCATGAAAGACATGCTGAAGCAGGCCAAGCCTGACTGCTTCGAAGATATTATCGCCCTGGTGGCGCTGTACCGACCCGGTCCTATGGACCTGATTCCCGATTTCTGCCGCCGCAAGCATGGTTTACAGCGCGTGGAGTACCCGCATCCGGCCACTGAATCTATCCTCAAGGAGACCTACGGCATTATGGTCTACCAAGAGCAGGTAATGCAGATTGCGCAGGTGGTGGCGGGTTACAGCCTGGGTGGCGCTGACTTGCTGCGCCGCGCCATGGGTAAGAAGAAAAAAGAGGAAATGGACGCCCAGCGTGCCGTTTTCGTCGAAGGCGCGGTCAAGAACGGTACACCGGAAAAGCAGGCGGCCGAACTGTTTGACCTGATGGAAAAGTTTGCCAGCTACGGTTTCAATAAATCGCACGCGGCAGCTTATGCTCTGGTGGCTTACCACACGGCTTATCTCAAGGCGCATTATCCTGCGGCTTTCCTTGCGGCCACCATCTCGGCCGATATGAACAACACGGACAACGTGCATTTGTTCTATGACGATTGCATTGCCAATGGTCTGGAAGTACTGCCGCCGGATATCAATCGCAGTGAATTCCGCTTCAAGCCGCTTAATGATAAACAGATGCTCTACGGCCTGGGTGCCATCAAGGGCACGGGCTGGGCAGCGATTGAGCTGATACTCGCTGCACGCAATGAAGGTGGTCCATTCAAGGACTTATTCGACTTTTGCCATAGGTTGGATCTACGCAAGGTTAATCGCCGCGTGATCGAATCGCTGATCCGGGCCGGAGCCTTTGACAAGCTGGAGCCTAATCGCGCTGCCGTGCTGGCTGGTGTCAGTCTGGCCATCAGTGCCGCTGAACAAAGTGGCGCGGCTACCGGGCAGGACAGCCTGTTTGGCTCTGTCATAGATAGCGCCATTCATGTGTTGCCTGAAACCCAGCCCTGGCCAGACAAGCAACGCCTGCTGGAAGAAAAAGTGGCGCTGGGCTTTTATTTCAGCGGCCATCCTTACTCTGCCTACCAAAAGGAAGTAAACACCTTTGTGCGCAGCAGCCTGGCTAATCTTAAGCCCAGTGATCAATCCCAGCTGATGGCGGGTGTGGTCATGGGCATACGCGTGCGCATGACCGGGCGCGGCAAGATGGCGATTGTGACACTGGATGACTTATCCGCACGCGTGGATATTGTTGTCGGTGGCGAGTTGCTCAATGAAAGCGGTGCACTGCTGAAAGAAGACCAGTTGCTTATCGTTGAGGGCAGGGTCAGCAATGACGACTTTTCTGGCGGCTTGCGCGTCAATGCCCGTCGCCTCAGTGATATTGCCAGTGCGCGCAGCGCCTATGCCAATCTGTTAAAGATTTCCTGCAATGGCCAGGCCGATGCGGTCAAGCTGCGTGAACTGCTCAAGCCTTACTGCAAGGCAGGCTCACCTGCTGCAGGCCGGGGTTGTGCGGTCAAGGTGGAATACCATAATCAGGACGCCAGGGTAGAGTTGATGCTGGGCGAAGACTGGCGCGTGGAGCTGCATGATGAATTATTGCATGGCTTGCGCGGCTGGCTCAGCGATGAAAACGTGAAAATCCTTTATAATTGAGCCCCTCACATGAACGTCAAAGCCCAAAACGTGAAAACCAGTTTCCTTGAGTTTGAGCAACCGATTGCTGAACTCGAAGCCAAGATAGAAGAGCTACGCTACGTGCAGGATGATTCCGCCCTTGATATTTCCGAGGAGATCGAGCGTCTGCAACAAAAGAACAAAACCCTGACCAAGGATATCTACGCCAAGCTCACCGCTTGGCAGATTTCCCAGGTAGCGCGTCATCCGCAACGCCCTTACACCCTGGATTACATCCGTGGCATTTTCACCGATTTCGAAGAATTGCATGGTGACCGTGCGTTCTCTGATGATCCGGCGATTGTCGGTGGCATGGCCAGGTTTGAAGGCCAGCCAGTCATGGTGATTGGCCATCAAAAGGGCAGGGACGTCAAAGAGCGTCAGTACCGCAATTTTGGTATGCCGCGCCCCGAAGGCTATCGCAAGGCCTTGCGCTTGTATCGCCTGGCCGAGAAATTCAACCTGCCTATCATCACGCTGATAGATACCCCAGGGGCTTACCCAGGCATAGGCGCAGAAGAGCGCGGCCAGTCCGAAGCGATTGCGCGTAATCTTTATGTCATGACCGAGCTAAAGGTGCCGATTATTGGCGTCATCATAGGTGAGGGTGGTTCCGGCGGTGCGCTGGCGCTGGGTGTGGTAGATCATCTTATGATGCTGCAATACTCCACTTACTCGGTGATTTCGCCAGAAGGCTGTGCCTCCATTTTGTGGAAGAGCGCAGACAAGGCCTCTGAAGCTGCAGAAACCCTGGGCATCACCGCTGCCCGCCTCAAGACTTTGGGCCTGGTGGATCGCATTGTGCCTGAGCCTATGGGGGGTGCTCACCGTGCGCCTGAGGACATGATGCAGAACCTGCGTCGTGCCATTGCCGATGAGCTATCCCGTCTACAGGTGAAATCTGTAGATAACTTGCTGGAAGTGCGTCATGAACGTCTCATGAGCTATGGCAAGTTCAAGGAAGTGCCAGTCAAATAAGCTTTATGCTGCAACAGGGCTGGCCAAATGGCTGGCCCTGTTGCTTTACAGCACTTGTTTTTATCTCTGCGTGCTGCCCAGCCAGTGCGCTTATCAATATGCTGCCCAGGCAGACTCTAACCGCCAAGAATTTCATCCATGTTGACCCAGCGCCTGCAACAATTTCTCAATAGCCGCATCCAGCCCGGGCAAAAAGTGTTGTTGGCCTTGAGCGGGGGGCTGGATTCACGCGTATTGCTGCAATTGCTGGCGCAGGCACAAGGTGATGCACAACTTGATATTCAACTCAGTGCGCTCTACATCAATCATGGCTTAAGCCCGAATGCGGATGCCTGGGCGGCATTTTGTGCCGCCGAGTGTGAGGCGCTGGGCGTGGCATTCACAAGCCAGCAGGTAGAGGTAGACCGTGATTCTGGCCTAGGAGTGGAGGCCAGTGCGCGTCAGGCGCGTTATGCCGCCTTGCTGGCCACCGATGCTGATCACATACTCTTGGCCCATCATCAGGACGATCAGGCTGAAACTTTGCTGCTGCAACTTATACGTGGCTCGGGTAGCAAAGGCTTGGCCGCTATGGCGAGTGCAGATCAGCAGCGCCGTTTGCTGCGGCCCTTGCTGGAAACCAGCCGCAGCGAGCTGGAAGCCTATGCGCAGCAACAAGGCCTGAAGTGGGTGGAAGACGAGAGCAATGGCGATACCCATTACGACCGTAATTTCTGCCGTCATCAAGTGCTGCCTTTGCTGGAGCAGCGCTTCCCTGCTGTGAAGCGTAATCTGGCACGCTCGGCCAGCCACCTGGCGGAATCTGCTGAGCTGCTGGATGAACTGGCACAGCTGGATGCTGCGCCTCTGCTGGATCAAGGTCGCTTGCACCTGCCACCTCTGGCCCTGTTAAGTGAAGCGCGTGCGCGCAATGTGCTGCGTTGGTGGCTGGCGAGTTTTGGTTTGCACATGCCAGGCACGCGCAGACTGCAGGAAATGCGCAAACAGTTACTAGAGGCGGTGGCAACCGCAACGCTCAAGGTACTGGTGCAGCAGGATGTGTTTTTAAGGCGCTTTCAGGACTATGCCTACCTGAGCCTGGAGCCATCTTTACCGCAAGCGCCGTGGCTGAATGCAGCACCCAGCTTGCATGAAATGGCATTTTTGAGTGAATCGTTGATGCTTGCCCCGCAGACTGAGCTGCATTGGCAGGGCGAAACCGAGTGGGATTTACCTGCCAATGGCCGCTTGCTGCTGCAGCAAGTAGAGGGCGAGGGCTTGAGCCTGGCGCAGCTTAATCATCAGCCGCTGCTGCTGCGTTATCGTAGCGGCGGTGAGCGCATGAAGCCGGATGCCAAGCGACCTACCCGCACGCTCAAACAATTAACGCATGAGCATCAAGTGCCGCCCTGGTTGCGCGAACGTCTGCCTTTGCTTTACCTGGGCGAAACGCTGGCCATTATCCCTGGCTTGGGTGTGGCCAGCCATTTGCAGGCAGGCCCGGGCGAGGCAGGCTTGGTGATCAGCTGGCAGCCTGCCAGCCTCAAATCAGCTTAAATTCAAGATCAGGCATGAGCGTGTTGAGCAGGTTCAATTGACCTTGCCACTCTTGCCCGTACCCCCCTTGAGCATAGGGCTTAAGCCTTTCCAGACATTATCCAGTATCCTGCTTTGCGCATTGGCCTTGGGGTGCAAGCCATCATCCTGGGTGAACTCGGCTTGACCCGCCACGCCGTCCAGGAAAAATGCCACCAGCGGCAATTGCTGCTCCTGAGCAATTTCCGTAAAGCTCAAGCTGAACTCTCGCGCGTATTTGGGGCCATAGTTCGGGGGGATCATCATGCCCAGCAGCAGTACGCGCGCACCAGATTTTTTGCTGGCTTGAATCATGTTGAGCAGGTTGCTGCGCATCTGCGCAATCGGCAGGCCACGCAAACCATCATTGGCACCTAGTTCCAGTATCACGATATCAGGCTTATGATGATTCAGCGCCGCTGGAAATCGACTCCAGCCACCTGCGGTGGTTTCACCGCTGATGCTGGCATTGATGACCTGGTGAGGTGGGTTTTGTGATGTTAAGCGGCTTTCCAGCAGTGCAACCCAGCCCTGCTCGCGCGGAATGCCGTATGCGGCAGACAAGCTATCGCCGTAGACCAGGATAGTGGCGGCCTGGGCACTGGCCGAACTGAGGCCAAGTTGCAGAATCCCCATAATGCATAACAGGACAAGGCGGAATTTCATAGATGCAGACACCTTTGGCAGTAGAAGCGGTTGAGTTGGGTAAATATATAGAAAATGGTCTGGGCACGCACGAAGGCAGGCTAGATATTCTGCGTGATCTTAATCTGCAGGTCAGCAGCGGTGAACGCATCGCCATCATAGGCAGCTCAGGCTCGGGAAAATCTACCTTGCTGGCCTTGCTCGCGGGTTTGGACAGCCCCAGTGCCGGAAAAGTGCGCATCAGTGGTACAGAAATCAGCAGCCTGGATGAAGATGGTAGGGCAGCGCTGCGTGGACGCAGCATGGGCTTTGTCTTTCAGTCTTTCCAGTTAATGCCCGCTTTAACCGCGCTGGAGAATGTCATGCTGCCTTTGCAGCTGGCAGGGCGTAAAGATGCCAAAGAGCGCGCCTTGAGCGCTCTTGAGCGCGTGGGCCTAGGTCAACGCCTGGGGCATTACCCCCGGCAAATGTCAGGCGGCGAGCAGCAGCGGGTTGCGATAGCGCGCGCTTTCGCACCGCAGCCTGCCATTCTGTTTGCCGATGAACCCACAGGCAATCTGGATGAGCACACGGGCGAACGTATAGTGGAATTGCTGTTTGGCCTTAACGCCGAGGCAGGCACTACCCTGGTGCTGGTCACACATGATATGACGTTGGCACGTCGCTGCCAGCGGGTATTGCGTCTGCATGAAGGTCAGCTACAGCAAGAGGAGCCATCAGCATGATGGCTTTGAACATCGCCTGGCGTCAGCTACGCAGCCAGTGGGCGGCGGGCGAGGTCAGGGTGCTGGTATTGGCACTGGTGCTGGCAGTGGCGGCCACCACCTCGGTAGGTTTTTTCACCGGGCGCATAGAGTCTGCGCTGGTGCGCCAAGGCGGCATGCTGCTAGGCGGTGATGTGATGGTGGGCGCTGCGCATGCCCTGCCTGAAGCTTATGCCGATGAGGCACGCGCCAGGCAGTTGCAGGTCACGCGCACCATGGAGTTTCCCAGCATGGTCATGCATGGCGAGCTTAGCCATCTGGCGGAAATCAAGGCCGTAGCGTCTGGCTTTCCGCTGCGTGGTGAGTTGACCATTTTGCCGCGCAAGGTAGACGCTGCTGCCATGCTCAGTGGCGGTGAGCCTGCACGCGGTGTGCCTGAGCCGGGTACGGTCTGGATAGAGCCGCGACTGGCCACCGACTTGGGCGTGAATGTCGGTGATCAGCTGGAAGTGGGCGAGAGTCATCTGCGCATTGCCGCCATCTTGCAGCGCGAGCCTTCGCGCGGCGGCAATATGTTCAATATTGCCCCACGCTTGATGATGAATAGTGCCGATGTGGCAGCCAGCGGCCTGGTACAGTTTGGTAGCCGTGTGCGCCATCAATTGCTGTTGGCTGGGGATGGGGTTGAGGATTATGCCGCCTGGCTTAAACCCCAGCTGGCGCGCGGCGAGCGCGTGCAGGATGTGGCCGATGCCAGGCCGGAAATGCGTAGCGCGCTGGAAAAAGCCCAACAGTTCCTGGGGCTGGCCGCGATGGTCAGTGTCATTCTGGCCATGGTGGCCATGTTTCTGGCTAGCCAACCTTATGTACAGAAAAGCCTGGATAGCTATGCGCTAATGCGCTGCTTTGGCGCTTCCAGGCGTTTTATCTTCAATATCCTCATCTCGCAAACTCTCTTAATCGCCGCGCTGGGCAGTGGCTTGGGTGTGTTGATAGGCTTTGCTGCACAGGCAGGCTTGGCGGTGCTGGCAGGCAAGCTATTGCTGGAAACCTTGCCTGCGCCTGGCATCATGCCCGCTGTGGGCGGGCTGGTGTCTGGCTTTGCCACCATGCTGGCCGTGGTATGGCCGCATTTATCACGCTTACAGGCGGTACCTGCCTTACGCATTTTGCGCCGTGACCTGGGTAGTCAGTATCAGGCGCAGTGGCAGCATTTTTTGCCTGCCTTGCTGGTTCTGGCCGCATTGGTGACATGGCAGGCTGGCAATTTCAAGCTTGCAGGCATAGTGCTGCTGGCACTGGCAGCACTCTTGCTGATTGTGGCATTGCTGGCCTGGGGTGGCATGCGCTTGCTGTTGCGCTTGCCGCAAGGGGTGACCGGAGCATGGCTGCTGGGCTTGGCCGCCCTCAAACGTAGAACTGGCCTGGTGGTGGCGCAGGTGCTGGGCTTTAGCCTGGGGCTGCTGGCCTTGATTCTGCTGGCCATTGTGCGCGGCGACTTGCTACAAAGCTGGCAGTCATCATTACCTGCAGATGCACCTAATCGCTTTATCATCAATATCCAGCCTGAGCAGGTGGACGCGGTGCAGCAATTCTTCAGCAATGCGGGCCTGGCCAAGGTGGAGGTGTTTCCCATGGTGCGTGGTCGCTTGGTTGAAATCAATCAGCAGCCGCTTAATCCCGAGAAGTTTGAGGATGACAGGGTGCGCCGTCTGGCCGAGCGTGAGTTCAATCTGTCATGGGCTGCTGATATGCAGCAGGACAATGAGTTGCTGGCGGGCCATTGGTGGCAGGCGAATGATCATGGCAAGCCTTGGATATCTCTGGAGCAGGGCATTGCCAAGGATATGGGTATCAAGCTGGGTGACCAGCTGGTCTACGATGTAGCGGGCCAGCGTATTGCATTGGAGGTCAGCAGTTTGCGCAAGGTGGAGTGGGATACCATGCGGGCCAATTTCTTTGCCGTGACTCCGCCTGGGGTGCTGGAAAACTTTCCCGCCAGTTTTATCACCAGCTTCCATTTGCCAGAAGGAGATGCCAGGCTGCTGAATGAATTGGTGAAGCAATTCCCCAACCTCACCATCATTGATATCGCCGCCGTGCTGGAGCAGGTGCGCGAGATCATGAGCAAAATGAGCCACGCATTGGAATATGTGTTTGCCTTCAGCCTGCTCACCGGGCTTGCGGTGCTGTATGCCGCCCTGGTGGCTACCAGGGAAGAACGCGTGCAAGAGGCTACTTTGTTACGCGTGCTGGGTGCTTCTAGGCGGCAGGTGGTGTCATCCTTACTGGTGGAGTTTTCTATCATAGGTGTACTGGCAGCTACGGTGGCCACATTGGGGGCAGCAGCCATTGCCTATTATCTGAGTCTGGAAGTCTTCCATATCCCCTATATCTTCAATGCCCAGGGCGCTTTGTTGGTCATCCTGCTCTCCAGCCTGCTGGTGCCTCTGGCGGCTTGGCTGGTCATGCGCAAGTTCTTGAATTTACCCCCGCGGCAATTGCTGCAAAGCATTTGATGCTTGGCTATTAATAGCCACATTTGGTTATTAATAGCCAATTAATTGGTTGTATATAAGCAATTAATAAGCAATTATTCTTTATGTTTTATGATTAAGCCTATGTAAATCAAACACCTAACTCTCTCCTGTAATTGCGGCATGAAACTTGATTTAGACATTCTGTCGGTTTCATGCAGTTGATCGACATATAACAACCATATCTATGGAAGGAAAACTATGTCTGCTAGAGAGAGTTTTAAATTAAGCGCCATCGCGGTGTTGGTGGCCAACGTGTTTGCTATCACGGCAACACATGCTGCAACGGCAGGTGAAGATACCTTGACCACTGACAAAGTCAATGTGATCAGCACTACTCCTTTGCCCTCCCTGGGCGTGCCTGTTACAGCTATCGCCGCGCCAGTGCAGGTGATCAAGGGCAGTGATATCAAGCGTAGCCAGGCCCTGGATCTCAGCGAGTATCTCAATCGCCATGCTGGTAGCGTCTATGTCAATGAAATACAGAACAACCCTTTGCAGCCCGACCTTAACTATCGCGGTTTTACTGCTTCTCCGCTGCTGGGCACGCCTCAAGGTTTGTCACTGTATGTGGATGGTGTGCGTATGAACCAGCCCTTTGGTGATGTGGTGAGCTGGGACCTTATCCCCAGGAATGTCATTGCAGGCATGCAGTTGATGCCAGGCTCTAATCCCTTGTTTGGCCTGAACACCCTGGGTGGCGCTTTGTCTATCCAGACCAAGAACGGCAGGGACAATGCAGGGGGTGCAATCCAAACCACCTTTGGCTCCTATGGCAGGAAGATAGGCGAGTTTGAATATGGCGGTAGCCAGGATCAGCTAGATTGGTTTGTGGCGGGCACTTATTTTGACGAAAATGGCTGGCGCGATCACTCGGAATCTGATGCCAAAAATATCTTTGGCAAATTGGGTTGGCGTGGTGACAGGACCGATCTGAAACTCACCTATAGCCATGCCAATACCGACCTTAACGGTAACGGTCTTAGCCCGCAGAGCTTCTTGCGCCGGGATTACAAGAGTGTCTTCACCTGGCCAGACAACACCCGAAACCAATCCAACTTCGTCAACCTGCAATGGGATCACTACTTTACTGATGATGTTGCTTTCTCGGGTAATGCTTACTATCGCAGAATCAAGACCAGCACGCTGAATGGCGACCTCAATGAAACCGCCATGCCTGAGGAAGTGGGTGGGCTAGGTCAGAATATCTATACTGCGGCCTTTGCCCGCCGTCCATATTCGGCTGCAAACAATGCCGTGGCTTGTCGTGCGCAATTCGTTGCGGGAGGGGAGCCGGGTGAAAAATGTACTGGCGTGATCAACCGTACCTCAACCCATCAAGAGCATGCCGGGCTATTCAGCCAGCTATCCGTCAACCATGCATTATTTGGCAACAAAAATAATGTCGTGGTGGGAGGTGGGGTAGATGTCAGCCGCGTGCGCTTTAGCCAATCAGCGGAATTTGGCAGTATCACTGCCGATCGCGGGGTGTTGGGTTATGGGGTATTTGCAAATCCAGCCAATGGTTTCAATCTTGATGATGAGCTGGATGATAGATCCGCCAACCTCAAGGGCAGAACCACCACCTGGAGTCTGTATGGTAGTGACACGCTTGCCCTGGCCGATAATCTGCATCTGACCGCTTCTGCGCGTTACAACCATGTTCGCGTCAGAAATCGCGATCAGGATACGCATTACGTCTACGACGGCTCTGGCGGCTTCACCAATGAAATTGATGAAGATGCTTCCCTCAGTGGCTCGCATAGTTTTAACCGTATCAATCCTGCTCTGGGAGTTTCCTATAGTCCGCTGGAAAAGCTCAATACCTATATCGGCTATAACGAAGGTAGCCGTGCACCGACGACGATAGAACTGGGTTGTGCCAATCCTGATGCGCCTTGCCGCTTGCCAAACTCCATGGCGGGTGACCCGCCACTGAAGCAAGTGGTGACCAAAACCTGGGAAGCGGGTTTCCGTGGTTTGATGGCTTCCAATCTGCACTGGAATGCTGGCGTGTTTTCCTCACGCAATATGGATGACATCATGTTCCTGGCCACCAATACCAGTGAAGGCTATTTTGACAACTTTGGTCAAACACGCCGCCGCGGCATTGAGGCAGGCTTCTCGGGTGATTGGGGCGATTGGTCGCTGGGCGCAAACTACACTTACCTGGATGCAACGTATCAATCCAGCGAAGTGGTCAACGGTGAGGCCAATAGCAGCAATAACGCTGGCCGTATCAATATCGCCAAAGGTGACCGTATTCCCCTGGTGCCAAGAAATATCTTGAAGGCTTTTGCCAGCTATCGTCTTAGCCCACGTTTCAATATCGGCGGCGACGTCATTGCAATATCCAATGCCTATGCCCGAGGTAACGAAAACAATGAGCATCAGGCAGATGGCATGTTTTATGGGGACGGCAAGGTCAGTGGCTATGCCGTGGTCAACCTGAGCGCCGCCTTCCAGATCAATAGCCAGTGGAATGTGTTTGCCAAAGTAAACAACGTCTTTGATCGTGAATATGCCACTGCTGGACAGTTGGGTGCCAGCCCATTCAGCATGGCCACGGGTGATTATGTGGTGGGTGGGACCAATGGCCGTCGTTCAACCTCGGTGGGTGAAACTTTCCTCGCCTCAGGTGCGCCACGGACTGGCTGGGTTGGGGTGCGCTGGGAGTTTGCCCAGCCCAAGCAATTGGCTAGCAAATAAAGTCTGCTGAGAGCCTTTCACCATGCAGTCACTGAGCAGCAAGCAGCCATTAAGTCAACTGAGACATGCCCAGCAAAGCTCTGGTCAGCAAAGTCCTGGCGCGCGAGTGCGCATATTGCTGGTGGAAGATGAAATCATATTTGCCCGTGCTGTAGCCAAATGGCTGCAGCACGCGGGCTATGATTGTTTTCATGCACAAACTTTGAGCGCTGGGCATGAGCTGGCCAGCCAACTCATGCCTGACTTGGTGATCCTGGATTTGAGCCTGCCTGATGGTGATGGAATAGCGCTATTACCTTACTTGAGCGCTATTGGGGTATCTGTAGTGGTGATCAGCGCCAGCGATGACTTGATTGATGCAGATCAGCTCATACAGCAGGGCGACTATGCGTTTCTGCAAAAGCCTCTGGATTTGGCAATGTTATTGCGCTCAGTTCAACAGGCACTGCTTCCTCATCCCCTTTAAAACTGAGGCGGATGAAGGGTAGGGCTACTCAAAAAATCCTATCTCAGTACTCTTAAAAGCATTGACACATATGGCTATAAACAACCAATATTGGTTGTTTATAGCCATTTTTATGGTTGTTAGTAGCCAGTGTTTCATTGAAATGATTTTATTGCTGTTGCCATAACTCAATGAATACAAACGCTTGGATTGATGTGGGTGCTAGGCATGAAACTTGATAGGACATAGCACCGGAAAAATAAAAACTCACCGGCTTATAACAAATCATCGGAAGGAAAACCTATGCCTATTAGAGAGAGTTTCAAGCTAAGCGCGATTGCGGTCCTAGTGGCCAATGTCTGTGCGCTGACTGCTGTGCATGCAGCAGACAATGACGCATTGACCACAGATAAAGTGAATGTAGTGGGAACTACCCCATTGCCATCCCTGGGTTTGCCACTGGAGCAGGTACCTGCTGGCATTCAGTTGATTACTGGGCCACAACTCAAAAAGCAGCGTAGCGTCACAATTGCTGACTACCTGTTGAATAATATTCCTGGCGTTAACGTTAACGACACGCAGAACAACCCTTTCCAGCCCGATATCAATTTCCGTGGCTATTCTGCTTCGCCTTTGCTGGGTACGCCTCAGGGCTTGTCGGTATTTGTTGATGGTGTGCGCGTCAACGAGCCGTTTGGTGATGTGGTCAGCTGGGATCTGATCCCGGTCAACGCGATTGCCAATATGTCCTTGATTCCAGGTTCCAACCCCCTGTTCGGGTTGAACACGCTGGGCGGTGCGCTGTCCTTACAAACCAAGAGTGGTCGTGACAACCAAGGCGGTGCGCTGGAAGCGTCCGTAGGTTCATGGGGCCGTAAAACTGGTTCTGCCGAGTTTGGCGGAGTTTCCCAGGATGGTTCGGTGGATTACTTTGTTGCTGCCAACTCCTTCCGTGAAGATGGCTGGCGTGATCATTCTCCTTCCGATGTTAGGCAGCTCTTTGCTAAGGTGGGTTGGCAGAGCGAAACCAGCAAGCTGGACCTGAGCTATACCGGGGCTGACAACGACATGATTGGCAACGGCCTGACCCCATCGGAAATGCTGCGTACCCTGGGCCGCAAAACCATTCTGACCCGCCCTGACCAAACGCGTAACACCTTGTCCTTCCTTAACCTGACAGGTGCGCACTGGTTTAACAGCGATGTCATGCTGAGTGGCAACGTGTACTACCGTAGCTCCAACACCCGTACCCTGAATGGTGACGGTAACGACGATGTGGATGATCAGGAATATCAGGCTGACTGTACAGGCAGCAATGAAGCTGAAGATGAATGCGGTGGCGCATTGAATCGTAGCCGTGCGCGCAAGACTGGTTATGGTTTCACCACACAGCTGAGCTTCAACCAAGACCTGATGGCCTACAAAAACCAATTCATCGTTGGCCTGGGCTATGACCATAGCAAGACTCGTTTCAGCCAGTTCACCGAATACGGCAATCTTACCGATAGCCGTGGCGTGACAGGTGTTGGCTTGTTCAATGAGGAAGACGAACAAGTCAAACTCACAGGCAAGACCAAGACCTGGAGCGTATTCGCCACTGATACCCTGTCATTGAGCGAACTCTGGCACCTGACTCTGTCTGCCCGTTACAACCACACCAAGGTAGACAATCTGGATCACATCACCCCTGCGGATGATGAAGAAACCCTGACTGGTAAGCACTCCTTCAACCGTATCAACCCTGCCATTGGCCTGAACTTCACGCCGACCAAGGATTTGACGGTTTACGGTTCTTACAACGAAGGTAGCCGTGCGCCAACCTCGATTGAGCTGGGTTGTGCCAACCCTGCCGTACCTTGCAAGCTGCCTAACGCCATGGCGGGTGACCCACCATTGAAGCAGGTGGTAGCCAAGACCTATGAGGCAGGTGTACGTGGCAAGTTCAGCGAAGATATCCGCTGGTCTGCCAGTGCCTATCGTGCGCAGAACACTGATGACATCCAGTTCGTCTACGCCAATGCTTCCAATGGCATGGGTTACTTCGATAACGTGGGCAAGACCCGCCGTGTGGGTATTGATACCAACTTGGCAGGTAATGTTGGCAACTTCAACTGGATGGTGGGCTATAGCTACATCAAGGCCACTTATCAGAGCAACTTTGATCTCGTTAACGAGGTGAATACTTCCCGAGTAGAAATTGGTGAAGATGCTGGCGGTGATGATGTTGAAGGTATCAATGTACGCAAGGGTAACCGCATGGTCGGCATTCCTTCGCATCAGTTCAAGTTCCGTGGCGAATATGCCATCACACCGAAGTGGAGCGTAGGCACCAACATCATTGCGTTCTCTGACCAATATGCACGTGGTAATGAGAACAACAAGGATCAAGGTGAAGGCGCCAAGCTGGGTGGTTATGCCGTGGTTAACCTGGATACCCGTTACAACTTCGGGAATGGTTGGCAGCTGTTTGCCAAGGCCATCAACATCTTTGACCGTGAGTACAGCAGTGGCGGCATGATTGGTGAGTCCTTCTTCAGTGCCAGCGGTATTTACGATAATGGCGAAGATCACCGTGCTAGCCTTCGCGCTCCAGGTGCACCACGTGCAGGTTGGGTAGGCGTGCGTTGGGAATTTGGCGGCCCTAAAAACGTCGCTTCCAACTAAATCTTAAAAAGAACTCCACCATGCAAACACCAGACTATATGCAGGACACCAAGCTCAAGCCCACAGTGGCCGGGCCCAAGGTGAGGGTGTTGCTGGTGGAGGATGAAGTGATCTTTGCCCGCGCTGTGGCCAAGCGGCTGCAGCAGGCGGGCTATGATTGCGAACATGCAGAAACCCTGGCGGACGGGCGTGAGCTCGCCCGCCAATTCAATCCGGACCTGGCCTTGCTGGACATGCGTTTGCCTGATGGCAATGGCCTGGATCTGCTTCCCGAATTAGTTACACGGGGCGTCTCGGTGATCTCCATGACCGCGCACGGCGAAGTGGCCGATGCGGTACATGCAATGAAGCTGGGCGCGACCGATTATCTGAAAAAACCGGTAGACCTGGAAGAGCTGCTGCTCACCATAGAAAAAGCCCAGGCTGCCACCAAACTCAAGCACCATTTGGATTACTCACGCCAGCGTAATACCCATGCCACAGAAGGCGTGGAGTTGCTGGGCGACAGCCCTGCCATGAGCAGTGCCAGGGCGCAAATTGAGCGTTTTGCGCAACTGGTGGCATTTTCCGATGCCATTCCACCCACTGTATTGATTCAGGGGGAAACGGGGACTGGTAAGGATGTGGCGGCACGCCTGCTGCATTTATCTTGCGCCAATAGTGATAGGCCTTTTGTCCATGTCGATTGCGCCTCTTTGCCAGCTGAACTGATAGAGAGTGAATTGTTTGGCCATGAAAAAGGTGCGTTCACCAGTGCCCAAGGCTCGCGCTTTGGCCTGATAGAAGCGGCTGAAGACGGCACCTTATTTCTGGATGAAATTGGCGAATTGCCCTTGGCGCTACAGGCCAAGTTGCTGAATGTGCTGGAGCGCCGCATGGTGCGGCGTTTGGGCGCGACCAAGGAGCATCCGGTGCTGGCGCGTTTTGTTGCCGCTACCAATCGAGACTTGCATCAAATGGTGCTGGAAGGGCGTTTCCGTTCAGACCTGTTCTATCGCCTGAATGTGTTGACCATGAATATGCCGCCACTGCGTGAACGCGGTGATGATGTGCTATTGCTGGCCAGACATTTTGCTGCGCAGACCGAGCGCCGCTATGGCCTGGAACCAAGACCGTTTTCTGTGGATGCTGCGCGCATGATTCGCCACTATGGCTGGCCAGGCAATGTGCGCGAACTCAAGCACCAGATCAGCCGCGCGGTGTTGCTGAGCCGTGAAAGCCAGATCATGCCGCAAGACCTGGCGCTGCCGGGCATGAGTATTTCTCCGGTGGAAATGATCCGTGAGCCGGACAGCGGTGTCACGCTGGATACTGCCGAGAAAATGCTGATAGAAAATGCCTTGCGCCAATCCGGCAACAATGTCTCCGAGGCGGCACGCCAGCTAGGCATTACGCGCATGGCCATGCGCTATCGCATGGAGCGTCATGGCATCAAACCTTGATGCGCTCACGCCTATTGGCGACATGAAATTAGGCTGAAGGGTTTAGCGATGGCGTGAAGCCATTGTCCAGCCTGAATGCTTGCTGTTTTTCAAGTTTATGCTGCACCATCCATAGCGCTAAACTTGCCTCAACATTTTGCACAAAATCTGCTTTTCCCCTTCTGCATTTAAGGCTGAGCCCAGGCGGCACTAGCTTGCTCGTGGTATCATTGCCAGCGTTTTCCACGCCATTACTCCCGGAGTTTTCATGAAAATCGGTACCCCTTTAAGCCCTGTTGCAACACGTGTCATGCTGCTGGGCAGCGGGGAGCTAGGCAAGGAAGTCATCATTGCCTTGCAACGCCTGGGTGTAGAAGTCATTGCGGTGGACCGCTATGCGGATGCGCCCGGCCATCAGGTGGCGCACAGGGCACATGTGATTGATATGACAGACCCTGACGCTTTGCGCGCCTTGATTGCGCAAGAAAAGCCGCATTTGATCGTGCCTGAAATCGAAGCGCTGAATACCGCCTTGCTCGCGGAAATTGAAGCTGCCGGGCAAACCCGCGTGATCCCCACGGTCAAGGCCGTGCAACTGACCATGAACCGTGAAGGCATACGCAGGCTGGCGGCAGAAGAGCTGCAATTGCCAACCTCGCCTTATGCCTTTGCTCATAGTCAGCAAGAGCTGCAGGCCGCCATAGAAGGTGGCATAGGCTATCCATGCTTTATCAAACCCACTATGTCGTCTTCAGGTAAGGGCCAGTCACGCATTACCGGGCCTGAGCAGATTGCTGCGGCCTGGGAATATGCTGCAACCGCAGGCCGCGTGAATCAGGGCGTGGTGATTGTTGAAGGCCAGATTGCCTTTGATTACGAGATTACCCTGTTGACCGTGCGCGCTCTCAATGCGCAAGGCGAAATTGAAACCAGCTTCTGTGCGCCTATCGGCCACTTGCAACAACAGGGCGATTACATTGAGAGCTGGCAACCCCAGCCCATGCAGCCTGTGGCATTGCAGCGTGCCCAGGAGATTGCATGCAAAGTGACAGATAGCCTGGGTGGCCTGGGCCTGTTTGGCGTGGAGTTATTTGTTAAGGGTGATGAGGTATGGTTCTCTGAAGTCAGCCCGCGCCCGCATGATACTGGCATGGTGACCATGGGCAGTCAGCGTTTCAGCGAATTTGACCTGCATGCCCGTGCCATTCTTGGCTTGCCAGTGAATGTCGCGTTGAGCAAGCCAGGCGCCAGCGCTGTCATTTATGGTGGTTTGGATAGCCAGCAACTCGTGTTTTCGGGCATAGAGCAGGCATTGGCGGTACCAGAGTCTGATATACGCCTGTTTGGCAAGCCTGAGTCTTTCCTGCGCCGTCGTATGGGGGTGGCCTTGGCGACAGGCGATGATGTTGAGCAGGCGCGTGAGCGTGCTCGCTTGGCTGCCAGCCTGGTCAAGACTGCGGATGGTCTCTGAGATGCTGGACAAGATAGGCGAACCCGGCAGCAGCAAAGCCACCTTGTTTGAACTGATAGGCGGCACGGACAACATCCGCGCCCTGGTAGAGCGTTTCTACGACATCATGGATAGCGATCCGCGCGCGGCAGAGCTGCGTGCCGTACACACTGCGGATTTAAGCTCCGCACGCGAAAAGCTATTCATGTTTCTTTCTGGCTGGACAGGTGGGCCGCAACTCTATATTGAGCGCTATGGTCATCCACGCCTGCGCATGCGCCATATGCCTTTCCCCGTTGATGAGGCGGCACGCGATCAATGGATGTATTGCATGATCAAAGCCATGCACGATACGGGTGTGGATGAAGCGGTAATTGAGAAGATGGGCGCAGCCTTGTGGGGCGTGGCTGACTTCATGCGCAATCGGGAAGGGTGATGGCAGTAAAGTGAGAGCGTTGTTAATGGCTGAGCTCTGGTAGCGGCCCGTAACAACTAAAAAGGCGCCAGAGGCGCCTTTTTCATTTCTTGCTCTAGCCGCCGTATTAGCGGCTGCTCTCAATGCTGCGCTTTGCTGGAATTATTGCTTGCGCAATAAGCCACCGAGCAAAGCTGCAATTTCCTTCTTGGGTTTGTTGCTGTCACGACGTTGCTCGTTTTTTGGCAGTGGCGCGTCGCTTGAGGCTTCATAAGGCTGGAAGAACCATTCATCCTCTGGCTTGCGTGCTGGCTTACGCTGGCGTGGGGCTGGTGCTGCACTGTCAGCGCGCTGTTCAGAACGTAATCTGCCACGCGGCTCACGAGGGCCTTCATTGCGTGAGGATGAGTCACGACGGCTAGGCGCGGCGGCTTGTTCCTTGGGAATTTCACGCTTGATCAGCTTTTCGATTTCCTTGAGGAATTTTTCTTCCTCCGGGGAAACCAGCGAGATAGCCACGCCAGAGGCGCCAGCACGGCCAGTACGGCCTATGCGATGCACATAGTCTTCCGCAGCGCTGGGTAGCTCGTAGTTGATCACCATGGGCAGTTGGTCGATATCCAGACCGCGTGCCGCCACATCAGTGGCGACCAGGGCAGTGATGGTGCCTTGCTTGAAAGCATCCAGTGCCTGGATACGTTCTAGCTGGCTTTTATCGCCATGAATAGCACCAGCGGCAATACCTTCACGTTCCAAATGGCGTGCCAGGCGGCTGGCAGAGAGCTTGGTCTTGGTAAAGACGATAACTTGGGTTGCTTCTTTGCGTAGCAGATCAGCCAATACAGTTTGCTTGTGCTCGCTGTCTACCAGCAGAATCTTTTGGGTCACATTTTCCGAGGTGGCGTTGCTGCGTGCCACTTCGATCAATGTGGGATTGCTAAGAAAATCTTCCGACAGCTTCTTGATATCGTTAGAGAAAGTGGCGGAGAACATCAGGTTTTGGCGCTTTTTGGGCAATAAAGCCAAGATGCGCTTGAGGTCGGGCATAAAGCCCATGTCCAGCATGCGATCCGCTTCATCCAGCACCAGCATCTGTACCTGGCCCAGCTGTACCGTGCGTTGTTCCACATGGTCCAGCAGACGGCCAGGCGTGGCGACGAGGACTTCCACGCCGCGCATCAGGTGCGGGGTTTGCGTTTTGATATCCACACCACCAAAGACAACCAGTGAACGCAGCGCCGTATGCTTGGCATAGGCTTTAACACTTTCTTCCACCTGGATGGCCAGTTCACGCGTAGGCGTCAGGATCAAGGCCCGAACTGGGTGCCGGGCCGGTGATGCGCTGGTGCTCGCGAGTGGTAGCAGTTTCTGCAACAGGGGCAGGGTAAAGGCCGCGGTCTTGCCGGTGCCTGTCTGCGCGCCTGCCATCAGATCTCCCCCCGCCAAGGCAATAGGTATAGCCTGCGCTTGCACGGGGGTAGGTGTCGTATAACCTGACTCATCCAGCGCCTTGAGCAATTCGGGCGCCAGTTGGAGCGAGGCAAAGCTGATAGTGTCTGTATTCACGTTGTCTTTTTTAGTGTGTTTACAAAAAGTAATGACTATTAAGCGAAGCTGCGTGGGCGGCGTGCTGGGCGGTCACCATCATGACGCTTGGCGTCGCCACCACGGTTGCCATCAGGGCGGCCACTGGCAGCGCGGTCACCGAAAGAGCGGCCTTCACCACGGTTGCCGTTACCATTGCCATAACCCTGGCCACGTGACTTGAAGCCGCCACCATTGCCACCTGGGCGTTGACCGCCAGGACGGCCACTGCGTGGCTTGTCGTTACGATCGGTGCGAGGCGCTGGGCGCTTAGGCTCCAGACCTTCAATCACGGATATTTCCAGACGCTGACCAGTGTATTGCTCGATCTTGCGCAGTTGGTGCCTGTCGATATGGGAAGCAAAAGACAGCGCAGTGCCGGTGTTACCAGCGCGGCCAGTACGGCCAATGCGGTGTACATAGTCTTCAGCAAACTTAGGCAAGTCGTAGTTGATAACGTGGGTAATGCCGTGAACGTCAATACCACGCGCAGCAACATCGGTCGCCACCAGTACGCGTACATCACCGTGACGCAGCTTGGTCAGGGTGCGGTTACGTGCGCCCTGGGTCATGTCGCCATGCAATGCAGCAGACTTGTGACCAGCAGCGTAGAGGTCTTCTGCCAACAGGTCAGCGTGACGCTTGGTGGAGGTGAACACGATAGCCTGGTTCACTTCTGGGGCAATCAAGAGATGCTCCAGCAGCTTGTTCTTGTGCGCCATGTCATCGACAAACAGCAGTTTCTGTTCGATATTGGCGTGCTTTTCCTTCACTGCGGCGATTTGCAGAACCTTGGGGTTCTTCAGCAAGGTCTTGGCGATGTTGGCAATCTGGCCTTCAAAGGTAGCAGAGAACATCAGGGTCTGACGCTCGCCAGGCAAGGCAGCAGAAATGCGCTCGATATCAGGCATGAAACCCATGTCCAGCATGCGGTCAGCTTCATCCAGAATCAACATTTGCAGACGGGACATATCAATACGGCCACGTTCCATGTGATCCAGCAGACGGCCTGGGGTTGCCACCAGGATGTCCAGAGGTTGGGACAGCAGCTTGTTTTGCAGTGGGTAAGGCATGCCACCCACAATGCTCACGGTGCGTGCGCGCAGGAACTTGCCGTACTTACGGGCAGCTTCATTAACCTGAGCCGCCAGTTCGCGGGTTGGGGTCAATACTAATATACGTGGGCCACGGCTCTTGGCTGGGTGAGGGGTTGCCAGCAGGTTAAGTGCGGGCAGGGTAAAGGCAGCGGTCTTGCCTGTGCCGGTCTGGGCAGAGGCCATGATGTCGTTGCCAGCCAGGACTTCAGGAATTGCCTGAGCCTGTACAGGTGTAGGGGTGGTGTAACCAGCCTCGGCAAGTGCACGCAGGATGGCAGGATTGAGGTTTAAACTTTCAAAAGACACAAATTTCCCTTTCAAGGATAAAGCGGGAGAGACATTGCATCTTTGCAACGTCTCAAAAGGGCGCAAGCAGCCATAGATATATTGCTGACGAGCAATATTCAGGCGCAATGACTAAATGAATTCAATTCTTTAGCATTCTTACCGGCGCACGGGCATAGCCACTAACCGGTAACAAATGCAAGAGAGCCGCAAAAACTACACTGGGCTTCGAGAGGCTAGGGCGATGAATCATCAATTCGCTATGAATTGAATCAGCCGCGCAGTATATAGCTTGTCCTTAATTTGTCAAAGGTTTTATGCGAGGTTTTAATAAATCTTGTGTTAAAATCGCGCACTTTTTCGCCAATAGAGTAATTACACATGTCGCGCGCCCTTCGTAATATCGCCATCATCGCTCACGTCGATCATGGCAAGACCACCATGGTGGACAAACTTCTGCAGCAAGCTGGCACTTTTGCCTCCCACCAACAGGTGGCTGAACGCGTCATGGACTCTGGCGATATTGAAAAGGAACGTGGCATCACGATCCTGGCCAAGAACACCGCCGTGAACTATGAAGGTACACATATCAACATCGTTGATACACCAGGACACGCCGACTTCGGTGGTGAAGTGGAACGTGTACTGGGCATGGTAGATGGCGTGGTGCTGCTGGTTGATGCGGTTGAAGGCCCAATGCCGCAAACCCGCTTTGTGACCAAGAAGGCACTGGCCCTGGGCCTGCGTCCTATCGTTGTGATCAACAAGGTGGATAGACCAGGTGCTCGTACTGACTGGGTGATCAACCAGACTTTCGATCTGTTTGCTAACCTCGGTGCTACCGATGAGCAACTGGACTTCCCGGTGGTTTATGCATCCGCGCTGAATGGCTTTGCCACGCTGGACATGAGCAAGCCTTCGGACAATATGCGTCCGCTGTTTGATACCGTGCTGAGCCACGTAGCGCCACCTGCTGGTGACAGCAATGCGCCTCTGCAATTGCAGATCTCCGCACTGGACTACTCTACTTATACTGGCCGCCTGGGTGTTGGTCGTGTGCGCAATGGTCGCATCAAACCAGGTCAAGTCGTTACCGTAATGAAGGGTGACGAGCAGGTGGCTCAAGGCCGTATTAACCAAGTGTTGGGCTTCCGTGGTCTGGAGCGTGTGCAGGTTGAAGAAGCTGAAGCTGGCGATATCGTCATTATTTCCGGTATTGAAGAAATCGGTATTGGCGTAACGGTTGCTGACCGTGAAAACCCAGTTGGCTTGCCTATTTTGGCAGTGGATGAACCTACCCTGACCATGGACTTCATGGTGAACACCTCGCCATTGGCGGGTACTGAAGGTAAGTTTGTGACCAGCCGTCAGATTCGTGACCGCTTGACCAAGGAATTGCTGATCAACGTGGCATTGCGCGTTGAAGATACTGCCGATGCGGATATCTTCCGTGTTTCTGGCCGTGGCGAACTGCACTTGACCATTCTGCTGGAAAACATGCGTCGTGAAGGCTATGAAATTGCCGTGGGTAAGCCACGTGTGGTTTACCGCGAAATTGATGGCCAGAAGTGTGAGCCATATGAAATTCTGACGGTTGACCTGGAAGATGATTGCCAGGGTGCCGTGATGGAAGAACTGGGTCGTCGTCGTGGCGAACTGCAGAACATGGAATCTGACGGTAATGGCCGTACCCGTTTGGAATACAAGATTCCAGCACGTGGTCTGATCGGTTTCCAAAGCGAATTCCTCACCATGACCCGTGGTACTGGTCTGATGGCGCACATCTTTGATGAATACGCGCCTGTGAAGGCTGATATGCCTGGCCGTCGTAACGGCGTGCTGATTTCCTCCGAGCAAGGCGATGCCGTAGCTTACGCTTTGTGGAAGCTGCAAGACCGTGGTCGTATGTTCGCAGTTCCTGGCGACAAACTGTACGAAGGCATGATCATCGGCATACACAGCCGTGACAATGACCTGGTGGTTAACCCGATCAAGGGTAAGCAACTGACCAACGTGCGTGCTTCCGGTACCGATGAAGCCGTGCGTCTGATCCCGCCTGTGCAGTTAACCCTGGAATCTGCAGTTGAATTTATTGATGATGATGAACTGGTGGAAATTACCCCTAAGAACATCCGTATCCGTAAGCGTCACCTGCTGGAACACGAGCGCAAGCGTGCTTCCAAGGACTAAACCTGTCTGATTCAGGATAAGTTAACAAAGCCCCGGTATACCGGGGCTTTTTTTGCGCCCAACTTTTGCTGTGCGCTAGCAGCTGAATCGGCTGTTTAGGATTTGCCTACCTCGATGTACAGGATTTTTTCCCAGACCTATTGCCAATCCCGCAAGCCTTCATGCAGAATGCCATTTAATATACTGTATGGTATATAAACTGCACCCGCCAAGCGGGGTAGATAGCTGTCCTCAGAACAGCAATGCATATAATGGATGATGGGATGGTGGCATGAAACAAGGTATGCAAGCGGCCAGGCAACCTGGTCAAGGTGAAGTCCATGCGTTGTTCAATCTATACAATACTGGTCAGTTACCCGCAGCAGAGTTGAAGGCAAAAAGCCTGCTCAAGCAATATCCCGGTGCCTTGGTGGTTTACAACGTGCTGGGGGTTGCCTTGGAAGGGCAGCGCAAGTTTGAGGAGGCTGCCGAAACTTACCGCAAGGCCCTGGCACTTAATCCTTCCATTTCAGAAATGCATTTCAACCTGGGTTCCGTTTTGGCACAACTCGGGCGCGATAGTGAGGCAATTGCCTCTTACAAGCGCGCCATCGCCATCAGCCCTGGTCTGGCTGTAGCCCATTTCAACCTTGCCAGCTTGTTGCAGCGCCGCAATCTGCTGGATGAAGCCATACAGCATTACCGACAGGCGGTAGTGATAGAGCCAGGGTTTTTTGAAGCCTATGGCAGCCTGGGCACCGCCATGCAGCAGCAGGGGCATCTGGATGATGCCATTGCCTGCTATCGGCAGGCCTTGGCGATATCTGACCATGCGCTAGGACATTTCAACCTCGCCACCGCTTTGCGTGATCGCGGTGGCCTGGAGCAAGCGGTTGCCCATTATCGTCAGGCTATCGTGTTGCAGCCCAATTACGCGGATGCCTACAACAATCTGGGAGAAGTATTCCGCGACCAGGGCAATATGGAGCAGGCCGTGGCTTGCTATCAGCAAGCGCTATCACAGCAGCCTAACCACCAGGCTGCGGCTTTCAATATGGCGCAGTTTCTTTATGACGCCCAACGTTTTGCCGAGGCTATCCCGTATTTCCAGTCTTCCCAGTTGGAGGATTGGCAGGAGCGGGTGCTGTATTGTTTATATAAATCCGGCCAGTACGAGGCCTTCAAGCAGCGCTTGCAGCCTTTGCTGGCGCAGGCTGAACATGTTTCGCCTTTCCTCGCCACCTTATCTGCGCACTATGCAGCCAACTTCAATCAGACCGATGGCTATCGCTTCTGCCGTACGCCTGTAGATTATGTCTTCCATCGCAGTATTGCGCCTCTGGCTGAGGGCAACAGTGCCTTGCTGGCCAATCTGCTGCAGGATATAGACCTGACCGAAATAGCTGAGCGCAGGCAGGGCAGGTTGTATAACGGCATGCAGTCTGCGGGTAATTTATTCAAGCGCAAGGAGGCTTCGTTCAGGGATTTGGCGCAATTGATCGTTGAGCAAGTGCAGGCCTATGGAGAGCACTTTGCTGGGCAGGATTGTGACCTAGTGCGCTTTTTCCCCGAGGATATTGAGTTTGCCAGCTCCTGGTACGTGCGCATGCGCCAGGGTGGGCATCTAACCTCGCATATCCATGAAATCGGCTGGCTGAGCGGCTGTGTTTATCTGGCACTGCCGCAAGAGGTGCCTGGGCGACATGATGGCAGTATAGAGTTCAGCACCCATGGCGATGATTATCCCAAGATGCATGATGATTTCCCGGTCAAGACCATACGTCCTGCGGTGGGCGATATCGTGCTGTTCCCATCTTCCTTGTTCCATCGCACCATTCCCTTCCATTCCGAAGAAGAGCGTATCTGCATTGCCTTTGATATCAAGCCCGCCAGCCGTTTTGCCAAGGCAGCGCTTAGTTTGGATAGCATGAAGGTGATGCTGCTGGGCGCGGTGAATCTACTGGTAGCTGAGTTGGTGGAAGTGACTGCATGGTCACTGCGCGTGATGGTATAGCCAATGGCAGATGCTGCTTAGCTTTGTCATGTTTTTATGACATGACATTGCTGGATGCTTAAACCCTTATTCTGGAAATAGACCGCTGGGCTTGCGTTGCAAGCCCACAGTTTTTTAGCGGCCAACCTCTTGCATTTTTAAGCGCGAGAGTAGTGCTGCCGCAGAAGCTCGGGCCGTATGGGGTATAATTTCATCCCTATGACAGATATTTTCAGTCTATTTCTTGCTGCACTCAGCCTGCTGGTTCTGCTGTGGCTTGCCTACCGACAATTCAGCAAGCAGGATGAACAGCAAAACCTGTTGCAGCAGCTTGAAGAAAAGCACAGGCATATGCTGCGCGACCTGAATGATGGTCTCAACAAGTTAGGCGACAGGCTTAACCACACCTCCAGTGAGCAGGCTGAGCGCTTGCGTGGCGCGGTGGCGCAAGAGTTACAACAAACCCGTGATGCCATGAAAGCGCTGGAACTCAGCCAGACGGCTAACCTAGCGCAAACCCGAGAAACCATGCTGGAGCGTTTGCACACCACCTTGGCCGAGCAGGGTAAGGCCGAGCAAGCGCTGATCCAGGACACCATGCTCAAGGCGACCACCCAGCTTACAGGCAGTATTGAAGCTTTGACCAAGACGGTAGATACCCGCTTGGAGCAGATAGGCGGCAAGGTTTCCGAGCGCCTGGATGAGGGCTTCAAGAAAACCAATGATACTTTTGTGCGCGTGATGGAACGCCTGGCGACCATAGATGAGGCACAGAAGAAGATAGATGGCTTGACCACCAATGTGGTGAGCTTGCAGGAATTGCTGGGAGACAAGCGCTCACGTGGCGCTTTTGGTGAGGTGCAGCTGGAAGCCTTGGTGCGTAACGTGATGCCAGTGACGGCCTATGCCATGCAGCATGTGCTGGCCAATGGCACGCGCGTAGACTGCGCCTTATTCTTGCCTGAGCCTACTGGTACGGTGGCGGTGGATTCCAAGTTTCCACTGGAAAACTATCATCGCATGTTGGAGCGCGAGATCAGCGATGCTGAGCGCCTGGCGGCGCAGCGCCAGTTCAAGGCCGATGTTAAAAAGCATGTGGACGATATCGCTAGCAAATACATTATTGCCAATGTGACTTCTGATGGTGCGGTGATGTTTATCCCGGCGGAAGCGGTGTTTGCGGAGATACACGCTTACCATCCTGATATTGTCGATTACGCCATGAGCCGCCGTGTCTGGGTGGTATCCCCCACGACGCTGATGGCGGTGCTGAATACTGCACGTGCTGTGCTCAAGGATGTGGAAACGCGCAAGCAGGTGCACATCATCAAGGATGAACTGGGCAAACTGTCCAAAGAGTTTTCGCGCTTTGATGTGCGCATGAAGAAGCTGGCGGACCATATACGCCAGGCTCATGAAGATGCCCTGGATGTACACACCACCAGCCAGAAAATTTCGCGGCGCTTTGCGCAGATAGAACGCGTGGAGCTTGAGAGCGTAGAGCTAACTGGGGAAACCCAGGTTGCCCTGGCTTTGTCTGATAATGATATTGATGAATAAAGAAAGAGAAACACATGAGTGATGAACAAGGCTTGATTATGTTGATACAACAATACGCGGCCAAATTCGGTATTACCTTCAGCTCCAGCCTGATGGATGATGAGCAATACAAGGCCAAGTTGTTGACCCTGATGGTGGAAGCGATTAATGGTAAACGCGGCCCAGTCACGGACGAGGACGTTAAAGGCGCATGATTACGCTGCTGTACTTTGCCCGTCTGCGTGAAGTGCTGGCAAGCGAGGGCGAAAGCCTGCCTTGGCCGCAAGCGCTGGATGTGGCTCAGCTTAAGCGCCAACTCGCAGCGCGAGGAGGTGTATGGCAGCAGCAGTTTGCTGAAAATCCACGTTTGCGGGCTGCTGTTAATCAGGCTTTGGTGGCAGATAATGCCGTGATTGAGGACGGGGATGAAGTCGCCTTCTTTCCCCCTGTGACTGGTGGCTAATATGACGGTGCGGGTGCAAGCCGAAGATTTTGATCTGGGCGCAGAGGTGAGGCAGTTGCGTCTGCAATCAGCCGGAGCAGGGGCAGTGGTGTCTTTTGTTGGTCAGGTGCGCGATCTCAACCTGGGAGAAAACGTCGCCAGCCTGACGTTGGAACACTACCCCGGTATGACGGAAAAAGCCCTGCAGGCCATCGTGACCCAAGCCCAGGCACGCTGGCCTATCCTTAACGCGCTGGTGATACACCGTATAGGCACTTTGCAGCCGCTAGATCAAATAGTGCTTGTGGCGGTAGCCAGTGCCCATAGGGGCGATGCCTTTGCTGCCTGTGAGTTCATTATGGATTACCTCAAGACCGAGGCACCATTTTGGAAGAAGGAAAGCAGCAGCAAGGGTGAGCAGTGGCTGGAGGCGTTGGCGACTGATCATCAGGCCCGTGAACGCTGGTAATGCCAACCTGCATTGTTTCTGATTATTTCAATCCCTTTCATTGATTGCGTGCCCCATGTTAAGCAAGTTACTTCCGCCACAATTGCATATCACCATTAGCCCCGATAGCTTGGGTTTTGCCAATACTGCAGAACTGCTGCAGGGCGATGCAATGGCTGGCTCAGACTCCGCATGGATAGGCCAGCCGCGCGCGCATGCTGCTGCGAGCTTGGGCTTGCGCATGCAGCAGCCTGGTTACCATATGCTGGTGATAGGCGAGCCTGGTTCTGGCCGCACCTCGCTGGTGAAGGACATGGTGCAGCAGGCCTTGGCGAAACAAGCCGTGCCTGAGGATCTGGTTTACCTATTGAACTTCCAGCAGTCAGAAAAGCCGTTGTTGCTCAGGCTTAAGGCGGGCAAGGGCAATGAGCTGCGTCTATTGTTGGATCAATTCTCGCGTAGACAATTACGCACTTTGCCAGCGCTTGTGCAATCCGAACGCCTGCCCAAATCCTTGCAGGCGACAGATGCTCAGCAAGCACCCGGCAGCCGTGTAACCGCGCATCTGGAAGAAGAGCTTGCGGCTATCCGCAAGCAAATTCAGGATAGCCTGTTAGCGCCGCAGTTGTTTGAGGATTGGTGCAAGCAGTTGTTGCAGGAAGTCATAGACAATCTGGATGTATTTGCCCCAGGTGCCGCCAATGAACAAGAAGGCATGCAAGAGGCTTTTCTGGGCCGTTTGCGCGCCAATCTGCTGGTGAGCAATGCGGGCCTGACTGGCGCGCCAGTGATCTACGATGAAGACCCCAGCTTTGCCTCGCTCTTCGGCGGCATAGAGTCCGCAGGCGAGCACCATGTGGCGGACTTTATGCGCCTTAAGGCGGGTAATCTACTGCGCGCCAATGGCGGGGTGCTGATTCTGCACCTTGAAGACCTACTGACCGATGCGCAAGGCGCTAACCCCTTGCTGGACAAGTTGAGCCGTGTGCTGCGCAATCGAAAGCAAACGCTGGACGATGGCGGCAATGCTTCTGGCGGTGGCTCGCCCAGTGCCTTGATGCCAGATGCGCTGCCTGTGAATTTCAAGCTTATCTTGGTAGCGAGTCGTGAGGATTATTACCACCTACATGAGCAGCATCCGAATTTTGGTGCCCATTTCCTCATCAAGATTGAGTTTGCTGAAAGTGTGCCAGCCAGCCAGGCCATTTACGCACAGCTTGCCAGCCATATCGCCAGAATTTGCCACGAACAAGCCTTACCGCATTTTACTGCCGCAGCTGTAGTACGCGTGTTGCAAGTCATGCATGGCTGGGTGGAAGATCAGGCCCGCATTAGCCTGGCCTTGGGCCATCTGGTGCCACTGCTGCAGGAAAGCGCTGCCCAGGCAGCGCCAGGCCAGTTGGTGGATGTAGCCGCTGTGGAGGCTGCCTTGCAGGCTGAGCTAAGCCGTCACGATTATGCCGAGCAACAGCTGCGGGAATCCATACTGGATGGCGAACTGATGATAGAGGTGCAGGGGCGCGAAGTCGGCCAGATTAATGGCTTGACCCATATCGATATGGGCGATGTGGCCTTTGGCTCGCCAGTGCGCATCTCTGCGCGTTGCTATCCTGGCCGCCAGGGCATTATCAATATAGACCGCGAAGTCGAAATGACGGGCCCTCAACACGACAAAGGCGTGTTTATACTGCAAAACTGGCTGGCGTCTACCTTTGCCGGACAGGCCCCGCTCAACCTCAATGCCTCTTTGGTGTTTGAGCAGGAATATAACGGGGTAGAGGGGGATTCTGCCTCCTGCGCTGAACTCTATGCCTTGCTTTCCAGCTTATCTGGCCTGCCATTGCCGCAAGGTGTGGCGGTGACCGGGGCGCTGAACCAGCATGGCGAGGTGCTGCCGGTTGGCGGCATCAATGAAAAAATAGAAGGGCATTTCCGCCTTTGCGAAAAGCTGGGGCTGGATGGCAAGCAGGGCGTGCTGTTGCCCGCACGTAATTCCAGGCACCTCTTACTCAACCGCGACGTAGTGCAGGCGGTGGCCGATGGCAAATTCCATATTTATGCCATGACCCATGTGCTGGATGGCATAGAGCAATTGACCGGTATGCAGGCGGGAACTTTGGGTGAGGAGGGCGAGTACAGGCCGGATACCGTGCTGGGGCGCGTGCAACGCACCTTGGAATCGTACCGTGCTGTGTATCAGCGCAATCGCAGCAAGCAGGATAAGCCCAATGAGTGATGCAGAAGGCAAATGCAGGCTGGATAAATGGTTATGGGCGGCGCGGTTCTATAAAACCCGCAGCCTGGCGACTGATGCCATTGATACTGGCAAAGTGCATGTGGACGGTGACCGCATCAAACCTGCCAAGGAAGTGCGCATCGGCCAACGGATTTATATACGCCGCAAAGAGTCTGATATGGAAGTGATTGTGCAAGCGCTTTCCGTACAGCGCCGCGGCGCACCTGAGGCTGCATTGTTATACGCGGAAACTCCAGAGAGTTTGGCCAAGCGGGAAAATCTGGCGGTAACGCGTGAAGGCGATCATGCCAGCCGGGATAGAGGTCAGGGCCGTCCGACCAAGCGCCAACGCCGCGATATCAAAAAGTTTACGGGTATAGATTATTAAGCGGCACAGGGTATGCAGCGCTCTGTTTTTGGCGCTCTTTCATCCAATCTAGAATAAATTTAGTTGCTCAGCCCGTCCGGGCACCTGAAACAAATCAGTATTCATCTCCAGGTTGCGTTGATTCAGCCCTAGCCGCTTGCTGGTCAGGCGAAAGCGCTGGCGTATCATATCTGCAAACAAGCCACTGCCACGCATGCGGGCATGAAACTCCGCCTGGTTGGTCTTGCCCTCACGGCTCTGGCGGACAATGCTCATGACATGGGCCGCTTTGAGTGGGTAATGGTGCTGCAACCATTCCTCAAACAAAGGCGAAACCTCCAGAGGTAAGCGCAATAGCACATAACCTGCTGTTTCAGCCCCAGCATCACGAGCGGCTGTGAGTATGTTTTCCATTTCAGTATCCGTGAGCACCGGAATAATTGGTGCCACCATCACACCCACCGGAATACCTGCCTCATGCAGTCGTCGTATTGTCTGCAGGCGTCGTTGCGGTGCGGCAGCGCGAGGCTCCAATGTGCGCGAAATCTGATTGCTCAAGGTGGTCACCGAAACAAACACCTGCGCCAGGCCTTGCTCAGCCATAGGCGCCAGGATATCAATATCGCGCTCCACCATGGCTGACTTGGTGACGATGCTGACCGGATGCTTGAATTCCGCCAAGACTGCAAGAATTTGCCTGGTTAATTGCTGCTGTTTTTCTAGCGGTTGATAAGGGTCAGTATTGGTACCCATGGCCATCACGCCGCAGCGGTAGTTTTTCTTGCTGAGCTCAGCACGCAGTAGCTTGGCGGCCTCAGGCTTGATCAAGATACGCCGCTCAAAGTCCAGGCCAGCAGAAAAGCCCAGATAGGTATGGGAGGGGCGAGCAAAGCAATAAATACAACCATGCTCGCAACCGCGATAAGGATTGATAGAGCGATCGAATGGAATGTCGGGTGAATCGTTCCAGTTGATGATGGTGCGCGTGCTGTCTATCAATACTTCAGTGGCAATCGGGGGTAAATCTTGTTCAAGGTTGCCCCAGCCATCATCAATATCATGGTGCTGATGTTGCTGGAAGCGGCCACTATGGTTGCTGAGCGCGCCACGCCCCTTGAAGCTTAGCGGGCGCAGCGTCTCAGCTGGATGAATGGGGCTACCAAGGAATTTCCTGTCCGTCATATGCGTAGAATTTACCTGCATCGGCTAATGTGATTTGGTCTATGACAGTGCGTAAGCCGCTGATACTTTGTTCAGTTGTAATAAGCGCGTTAGGCCCGCCCATGTCTGTAAGTACCCAGCCAGGATGCAATACCACCGTTGTGATGCCTAGCCGTGCCAGCTCGATGGAAAGGCTTTTGCTGACCATATTCAGTGCCGTCTTGCTAGAGCGATAGATATAACTGCCGCCGCTGGTGTTATCTGTAATGCTGCCCATCTTGCTGGTCATATTGATCAGCTTTTTATGTTGGCCCGCTTGCAGATGCGCGGTGAAAGCCTGGGCAAGTTTGAAAGGGGCAAGACTGTTGATACGGAAGGCTTCCATCCAAGCGTCGTAATCCGCGTCGCTGAAAACGGCACCATGGGCGTCTGGGTAGATGCCAGCATTATTGATCACTACATCAATTGGCTGCTCAGCCAGTGAGGCTGCCAGCTCATCAATCTGGTTAAAGTTGCCTACATTGAGCTTATGTACACTGACCAGGTCTTTATGGCGTGTTGCTAGTTGCAGCAGCGCTTCAGCTGACTCTGGATTGCGACAGCAGGCAAATACCTGCCAGCCGTCTTCAGCATATTGCCGTGCATACTCAAGACCCAGGCCACGATTGGCCCCAGTGATCAATACATTTGCCATTGTAGCTACTCCATGTCTTGTTATTAGTAGGGTTAAGGATACCACTCGCCTCCTGAGTTTTTAGACTTGTGAACACAGGAAAGTTTTTGTAAACTGCGTTCACGCTTTGAACGCAGAGAGTCGAGAACATCTCATGCTTACGGATGAATACCGATACAAGATTCTGAAATTGGTGCAGGAAAAACCAGATATCAGCCAAAGAGAACTGGCGAAAGCACTAGGCATCAGCTTGGGGAAAACCAATTTTTGTCTAAAAGCGTTGGCGCAAGTTGGTCTGCTTAAAGTATCTAATTTTCGCAACAGCAAAAATAAGTTGGCATATATGTATGTATTGACGCCGACGGGAATAGAGCATAAGGCTGCGGTAACACTCAATTTTCTTAAGCATAAGCTCACAGAGTATGAGGAGCTTGCTAATGAGATCGAAGAATTGCGTAATGAAATTAATGCTAAGCCAAAAGTATGAATGCTACTGTAGTGATAAGTCAAAAAATGCAGTGGTTTTTTAGAATTTATGAACGGGACATTGTAGATGTTAAGTAACTCTTCTATTTTAATTACTGGCGGTACTGGCTCGTTTGGTAACACTTTCGTACCTTTGACGCTTGCAAAATATAACCCACGTAGGCTAGTCATTTTTTCTCGCGATGAAATGAAGCAGTGGGAGATGGCCAAGCATTATGCAAATGATAGTCGCGTACGTTTTTTTATCGGCGATGTAAGAGATAAAGATCGGCTTGCTAGAGCCTTGCATGGTATCGACTATGTTGTTCACGCAGCTGCAACCAAAATTGTCCCTACGGCTGAATATAATCCGTTTGAATGTGTGAAAACTAACATTAATGGCGCAATGAATCTGATCGATGCTTGTATTGATCAGGGGGTTAAGCGTGTTGTTGCACTATCAACAGACAAAGCGAGCAGCCCGGCTAATTTATATGGAGCTACCAAGCTAGCCTCAGACAAGCTGTTCGTGGCTGGTAATTCCTATTCCGGAGGAACTGCAACCAAGTTTGCGGTCGTGAGATACGGCAATGTGATGGGCTCACGTGGATCTGTCATTCCATTTTTCCTATCAATCGCGGATAAAGGTGTCTTACCTATTACAGACGAGCGCATGACCCGATTCATGATTACGTTGGAACAAGGCGTTGATCTGGTATGGCACGCATTTGAAGACATGGAAGGTGGAGAAATATACGTTAAAAAAATACCTTCCATGAAAGTGACTGATGTTGCTTCGGCTCTCGTTCCTGAAGCGCGCCAGGAAATTGTAGGTATACGACCAGGCGAAAAGTTGCACGAGCAAATGATAGGCCCAGAAGATGCAGCCTATACCTATGAATATCAAGACCACTACAAGATACTGCCAGCCATTCATCAATGGAGTGATGATCCCAAGCGTATCAAAGATGGTAAGTCAGTAGCCGCAGATTTTATCTATAGCTCAGATAACAACCCAGAATGGATGACTATAGAGCAGCTAAGCCATTGGGTGGCACAAAACAAGAATCTGGTTGGCAAGATATAACATGATTCCATACGGACGTCAGGATATTTCCGAAGCTGATATTCAAGCAGTAGTAGATGTGCTGCGGTCTGACTTTTTAACCCAAGGTCCCGCTGTTCCTGCATTCGAAGAGGCGGTGAGTCTCTATACTGGGGCAAAGCACGCCATCGCAGTCAATAGTGCTACCTCAGCACTGCATATTGCCTGTCTTGCATTAGGTGTGGGCAAGGGCGATCTGGTCTGGACTAGCCCGATAACCTTTGTTGCGAGCGCAAATTGCGCTTTGTATTGCGGTGCTGATGTTGACTTCGTGGATATAGATCCGCAAACCTACAATCTAAGTGTGCAGAACTTGGCTGAGAAGCTGGCGATAGCTAAAAAGTCTGGGCGTGTGCCTAAAGTGGTCATTCCGGTGCATTTCAGTGGCCAGCCTTGTGATATGCAAGGTATCTATCAACTGAGCTTGCAGTATGGCTTCAAGATTATTGAAGATGCGTCACATGCAATCGGCGGTAAGTACAAAAATGAACCGATTGGCGCAGGCAGTTACAGCGACATTACTGTATTTAGTTTTCATCCAGTCAAAATTATTACTACTGGTGAAGGTGGGATGGCATTAACCAATAATGCTGACTTGGCTAATAAAATGCAGTTGTTGCGTAGCCACGGCATTACCAGAGAGAGTGCTCAAATGACACACGTGGCGGATGGGCCATGGTACTACCAGCAGCTTAGCCTTGGTTTTAATTATCGCATCACAGATATACAGGCTGCCCTAGGTTTAAGTCAGATGGCAAGGCTAGATGACTTTGTGACCAAGCGGCATCAAATTGCAAAACGCTATGATCATTTATTGAGCAGCTTCCCCTTGCAGACACCTTGGCAACAAGCAGATAGCTACTCAGGGTTACACCTGTACGTTATCCGACTTAAGCTGAAGCAGATTGAGCATGGGCATCTGGAAGTATTTAAGTTGCTTAGAAAACATGGGGTTGGGGTTAATCTGCATTACATTCCTGTGTATAAACAGCCATATTATCAAAAGCTTGGCTTTCATCAGGCTTTATGCCAAGAAGCTGAAAAATACTATGCCGAGGCGATTAGCCTGCCCATGTATTCCAATCTTACGATTGCCCAGCAAGACCAAGTTGTCCATTCCTTACAAACGATACTGACAAAATGAAAATCGCCATTATTCCCGCGCGCGGTGGCAGTAAACGTATTCCGCGAAAGAATATCAAGTTGTTTGGCGGTAAGCCAATGATTGCATGGTCTATTGAGGCTGCTATAAGGTCTGGCCTGTTTGAAAAGGTCATTGTATCAACAGACGACGAAGAGATTGCCGAGGTAAGTCGACAATGGGGCGCTGAAGTTCCATTTATTAGACCCGCAGAACTATCCAATGACTTTACTGCGACTACCCCTGTCATTGCCCACGCGACCCAATGGGCAATTGACCAGGGTTACGCACCGAGCGCAGTGTGCTGTATCTATGCCACAGCGCCATTTATTTCTGTAGACGACCTTAAGCAAAGTTTGGCAATTCTTGAATCTGGAAACTGGGAGTTTTCGTTTCCAGTAACAGATTTCGCAGCACCCATTTTTAGAGCTTTTAAGCAAAATGAAAATGGCGCTGTAGAAATGTTTTTCCCCGAGCACTTTTCAACCCGTTCGCAAGATTTACCCCGAGCATTTCACGATGCGGGCCAATTCTACTGGGGCAGACCTAATGCATGGCTGACAGATAAACGTCTTTTTGATATCCATACTAAACCATTAGTTATTCCTAGATGGCGTGTTCAAGACATTGATACCTATGAGGACTGGGAAAGAGCAGAGGCTATCGCTACTTCAATTGTGAAAACAACAGTAATAAATGAGTAAGAAAATTGCTATTCGGGTCGATGCTTCAGCCAGCATCGGCACTGGACATGTGATGCGCTCTTTAACATTAGCGAAGCATTTGATTGCTCTGGGTGCTTATGTCAGATTTGTAAGTCGACATATGCCTGAGTACTTGCAGCAGTATATTCTGGCTGCTGGATGTGACTTTAAGTTAATAGCTCATAGCGTTTCTGCTCAAGAGTTTGATGATCTTCAACATTCCTCTTGGCTAGGAACCAGCCAGGAGCAAGATGGAAACGATACAAAAAAATTACTTGGTGACAACATTTGGGATTGCTTAATTGTTGATCATTATGGATTGGATAAACGCTGGGAATCCTCACTAAGAGATATCACTAAAAAAATATTTGTGATTGATGATATTGCTGATCGAATTCACGACTGCGATTTATTGCTAGATCAGAATTTATATATTGATATGACTGGGCGATATGATGCGAAGGTTCCAGCACATTGTGAACGGTTGCTTGGACCTGACTACGCCATATTGCGGCAAGAGTTTATAGATGCAAAAAAACATGCCAGGACGCGCAGTGCACCTGTGAGAAATATACTGGTTTTCTTTGGAGGAGTCGATGCTGTTAATTGCACTTCAAAAGCAATCGAGGGCTTGTTGAGCATTGATCTTGCCGCAATTCAGATCAATATAGTTATAGGTAGTGCACATCCAAAAATAGCGGAAATTGAACACACGTGCTATCAGCACGGGATGGTATGCCATATTCAAACTGATCGCATGGCTGAACTAGTTTTGCATGCTGATTTGGCAATAGGCGCAGCAGGCTCAGCCAGCTGGGAGCGGTGTTGTTTGGGTTTGCCCACATTAATGATTTCTGTCGCTGATAACCAGATTGGGATTGCTGAAACATTGCATCATTATGCAGCAAGTCAGTATTTAGGTCGCTTTGACGATGTGTCTGCAAGCGACATTGCTGTTGCTATTGTAGAGCTATCTAGTAATGTAATGAAATTAAACAATATCTCCAAAAATTCATTTGCTTTAGTTTCAGGAAATGGTGTGCATAAAATCTGTGAAAAATTAGGTTTTTAGGATGAAAATTGAAATTTTGTGTTCAGACTTAGCTCACCCCGTTATTGTTAGCTTGAAAGCTTGGGCTGAGGTGATGGCTGAATCAGCACATGATGTATCCATATATTCAGAAAAAAAAGCCTTGAGTGGTGGAGATATTCTTTTTCTGGTTTCTTGCTCTGAATTTATAGGACTGAAAGATAGGCAAAAATTCAAGGGCACATTTGTGTTGCATGCAAGTGATTTACCACAAGGTCGAGGATGGTCACCGCATATCTGGTCTATTTTGCATGGCAGTGATCAAATAACTGTCAGTCTAATAGCTGCTGAGGATCAAATAGATAGCGGTGATATTTGGTTGCAAAGCCAATTCAAGCTTGAAGGGCATGAGTTATTAGCTGAGATAAATGAGCAGCTGTTTGCTGCGGAAATATCGCTGATGACTGAGCTAGTTAACAATTTTAATGAAATTGTGCCTAGAAAACAGGTTGGTGACCCAGGAGAGTATATGCAGAAAAGATCTCCTGCAGATAGCAAATTGGACCCAGATAAAACAATTGCCGAACAGTTTGAGATTTTACGGGTGGCGGATTTTAATAGATATCCTGCATTTTTTGATTATCGTGGAAAACGATATTTGATCAAGCTTGAGAAAGACAGCAATGACTAAAACTAATGGATTTTATATAGGTGGACGTTTAATTGGCCAGGATGCTACACCTTTCATTATTGCTGAAATGTCTGGTAATCATAATCAGTCACTTGATAAGGCATTGGAAATCGTAGAAGCAGCTGCAAAATCAGGCGCGCATGCTTTGAAGATACAAACCTATACGCCTGATACCATGACCTTGGATATTGATACTAATGAGTTTTATATCAGTGATCCAAAAATCCTTTGGTCTGGTACCTCATTATATAAATTGTACGCAGAGGCCTACACTCCTTGGGAGTGGCACAAGCCGATTTTTGATCGCGCGCGCGAGCTTGGCATCATTGCATTCAGTACGCCTTTTGATGCCACTGCGGTGGATTTTCTTGAGTCGCTTGATGTGCCTTGCTACAAAATTGCTTCCTTCGAGAATACAGATTTGCCACTCATCAGGCGCGTTGCAGCAACAGGAAAGCCGCTGATTATATCCACGGGTATGGCAACTGTGGCTGAACTTGATGATGCAGTGAGAGCTGCACGTGATGCAGGCTGCAAGGACTTGGTACTGCTCAAGTGTACCAGCACATATCCTGCCACAGCAGAAAACACCAATATTCTTTCCATACCCCATATGCGAGAGTTGTTCGGCTGTGAAGTGGGATTGTCTGACCATACCATGGGTGTGGGTGTATCCGTGGCAAGTGTTGCCTTGGGGGCAACTGTCATTGAAAAGCACTTTACATTGGACCGTGCTGAAGGTGGTGTTGACAGCACATTTTCCATGGAGCCTGCTGAAATGGCGCAATTGGTGCTTGAGTCTGAGCGCGCCTGGCAATCCCTTGGTCAGCCAAGTTATGGACCAACCGAGGGGGAGAAAAAATCAATTATTTTCAGAAGGTCACTTTACATCGTTGAAGATATGCAAGCTGGCGATAAGTTAAATCCTGAAAATCTCCGTGCGATTCGGCCAGGACTTGGCTTGCCACCCAAATACTATGACTTGTTTATTGGGAAAACGGTAACCAGGGCCGTCAAAAAGGGTACGGCGCTGAACTGGGATATTTTGGGGTAATTGTGAGGACTACTGTATTAATCATTGGCTTGGGTCAGATTGGAATGGGTTATGACCTTGAACTTGATACAGCCGAGTATGTGTATTCCCATGCTAGAGCTTTTAGCTTACATCCCAATTTTGAGCTGATTGGCGCTGTAGACATCAATGCTGAGAGTCGGCAGGTATTTGAATCTATTTATCAGTGTTCAACTTTCACTTCCATTGAATCAGCATTAAATCAGATCAGTCCTCAATGTGTGGTCATTGCAACTCCCACGCAATTTCATTGTGAAAATTTATACGAGATCATCGAGAAATCTAGGGCCAAGCCTAAAATCATTATTTGTGAAAAGCCTTTATCCTATTCATTGCAAGAGTCAGAAAGCATGGTTGAGGCTTGTGAGCAGAATAATATTGAGCTTTATGTGAACTACATGCGGGTATCTGAACCCGGTGTAGCCGAGATTAAAAAAAGATTACAGAACAATGTAATCCAATCCCCGGTAAAAGGCACTGTTTGGTATAGCAAGGGATTTTTACATAATGGATCGCACTTTTTTAATCTGATTGAATATTTATTGGGTGATGTTGTCGATATTAAGATCATCCAGACAGGGCGTGGTTTGGCAGAAGGGGATGCTGAACCTGACGTCCTAGTGAAATTTGAACTTGGTGATATTATTTTCTTGGCGGCGCAAGAAGAAAATTATTCATATCACAAAATTGAATTGATCGCTCCAAACGGAAGATTACTGTATGAAAACGGCGGTCGAAAAATAACTTGGAATTCAGTAACTCCTAGCCATGAATTGAAAGGCTATTCTTTTTTATCTGAGAAAGTAGAACCAATTTCCTCAGAGTTAAACCGATATCAATGGTATGTGGCAGACGAGTTGAATAAATCAATGAGTGGATTAAAAGTAGCATTATGTAGTGGTAGACAAGCACTGCATACATTAGAAAATATGCAATTAATTCTCGGAAAACGGTAATGGAAAATCATAAGCTTGCAATGTTAGGTGGCCCTAAGACTATTGAGCATAGTTTTAAAAAATATAATCCGATTGGCGCCGAAGAGGTTGAGGCCGCGAAGTCCGTAGTGGAAAGTGGTGTTCTATCACAATTCCTTGGGGCTTGGCATGATGATTTTTACGGCGGCCCCAAGGTGCAGGAGTTTGAGCGTCTATGTGAGAAGTATTTTGATGTCAAGCATGCGATTACCGTTAACTCATGGACTTCAGGGTTAGTTGCAGCGGTTGGTGCTGTTGGCTTGGAGCCAGGCGATGAGGTTATCGTCAGTCCTTGGACTATGTGCGCCAGCGCTACAGCAATTTTGCAGTGGAACGCAATCCCTGTGTTTGCCGATATCGAACCTACAACTTTTTGCCTTGATCCCGTCTCCGTTGAAGCCAATATTACACCCTATACAAAAGCGATTATGGCGGTGGATATTCTAGGTCATTCCGCCAATATGGAGGCATTGCTAACCATAGCGCGTAAGCATAATTTGAAGATCATTTCGGATACTGCGCAAGCCCCAGGCACTTACTACAAGGGAAAAATGACTGGAACACTGGCTGATGTTGGTGGCTACAGCTTGAATTATCACAAGCACATCCATACTGGTGAGGGTGGCGTGCTTGTGACCAATGATGACGATCTCGCTGAGAGGTTACGTTTAATTCGCAATCATGCTGAGGCCGTGGTTGGACCCAAGGGTGAAAAAAACCTGGTCAATATGATAGGTAATAACTTCAGACTAGGTGAGATTGAATCTGCAATTGGTATAGAGCAGCTCAAAAAACTTAAAGGTTTTATATCAGGACGGCAAAGGGCCGCTGAGCGCCTAACTGCAGGCTTGGCTGGGCTAAGGGGCTTAAGAACGCCTGTGGTCGAAGAAAATTGCACCCATGCTTATTATATGTATCCGCTAGTCTTGGATATCGAATTACTTGGTGTTAGTCGGGCACAGATTCTCAAAGCATTGATTGCTGAAGGGGTGGTCGGCCTTGCAGCTGGTTATGCCAATCTACATATGTTGCCTATGTATCAAGAAAAAATTGCATATGGTTCTAAAGGCTTCCCCTGGACATCCGATATTTGCCATCGTGAAGTAAGTTATGCACATGGAATATGTCCTGTTGCTGAAGAGCTCCATGAGAAGACCTATATAGGGTTTGCTATGTGTATGCATGAGTTGCTTGATGAAGAGGTAGATCTGATGATCAAGGCTTTTAAAAAGGTGTGGAATAATCTTGAATTCTTGAAAGCTTGATACACCAAATTACTCATGAATATTAGTTCTCAGACATTAGTAACCGACAATTTGGTGATACGTACCTTTGGTCAAGAGCATTTAAGCCAAGACTACGTTAACTGGCTAAATGATAAAGTTGTCGTCAAATACAGTGAACAGCGACATAAAGTACATACGCTGGAAACTTGTTTGAAGTATTGGAAATTTATACAAGATTCAACTTCATTATTTTGGGCAATTGAAACCAAAGATCAAGTCCATATTGGCAATTTGACCGTGCATTTTGACACGCCCAATGCTACAGCAGATATAGGTATTTTGATTGGCAACACCTCCTACTGGAACAAAGGTTTTGGACAAGAAGCTTTCTCTGCTGCGTGTGAGTATCTTTTGCAGCATGAGACAATCAGGAAGGTCACTGCCGGCACAATGAGTGTCAATGTGGGTATGAGAAAGGTAATGATGAGCTCAGGCATGGTTGAAGAAGGCGTCAGAAAAAGGCATTTTTTATTAGATGGTCAAGAGGTAGATTTAATTTTTGCAGCAAAATATAGAACTCGTGAATAAATTATTGATCGTCTCAAATGATGCTGGCGGTGCAGAGGTGCTATCAGCATGGGGGGAGTTCCATCAAAATCAGTTTGATATTTCTTATTGGTTGACTGGGCCTGCCGCTAGCATATTTTCCAGAAAAATTTCCAAGCTAAACTTTTACGAACATGGGTTGGATAAGCTTGGAACATTTGATCAAATCATCACAAGTACAAGCTGGTCTACCTTGCATGAAAAGCAGGTTATTCAAAAAGCTAAGCATTTAAAAATACCTGTAGCAGTTTATCTGGACAATTGGATGGGCTATGCACAAAGGTTCGAACTCAACAACGAATTAGTATTGCCAGATGAAATTTGGGTAGGGGATGAATATGCAAAGCACTTGGCTGATTTAGTATTTCCCAATCTCAGGATTATTCTTGTACCCAATTTATATATGCAGGGTCTAATAACCGAAATTGAAAATCTTCAGCATGAAGAGCGGAGTATTCATCCCAGGATTTTATACGTGACAGAGCCCACATCAGTGGTTGCACTGAGTAAGTACGGCCAGGAAAATTATTTTGGTTACACCGAGTTCACCGCGCTGAATAATTTTTTGGCTTACATTCAACATCAATCAATACAGTACGAGAAAATCAGAATCAGGCCACACCCATCAGAATGTGCAGATAAATACAGTAGGTATCTGCAAGATGCGCATCATGTAATTGAGATCAGTAATACTAATGCATTGGCAGAAGATTGCGCATGGGCCGACATTGTAGCGGGTTGCCAAAGTATGGTAATGGCCATTGCAGTTAATGCTGGAAAGCAGGTAATTTCATGTTTGCCCCCTGGTGTTGAATCTTATTTGCCGTATCCGCAAATTGTGAAAATCTTTCAATCATGAGTAAAGTTTTATTTTTTTCTCCACATTCCTATATTTGGGTACATGCTTACCCTGAAGCATTGCTGGCGGAAGCATTGCTAGCGGAAGGTCTTGATGTTCATTATGTTGGTTGTGGCAAGGCATTGTCTTCATGGTGCGTGCCTATGGAGTCTACTGGCGCAAATGAAACATTATCACCCGAAGAGAAAAGCATCATCTGCAACAAATGTGTAGATAACAAAACTCGAATTTTGCACCACTTTGGTTTTGAAAATTCTGATTTATCAGATTATTTAACAGAAGATCATAAGTCTGTAATAGAACACACACTTAGAACAATTTGCCCTGCAGATATTTATGAATATCAAATTGATGGGCTTGAGATTGGTCGCGCTTCTCTTTATAACTTTGTTCTTAATAGAAAAAAACAATTTGATAATGGATTTTCTGATGCTGAGTGGGCAGATTTTTTAATTAACTTTAGAAGCACTTTGGTGTCATTTTATGCTGGTAAAAATCTACTGGATAAACATCAGCCTGAAAAAATGATTTTTTACAGCAGCTCTTACTCTGCTAATCTGGTTGTGAGAATGCAAGCTGAAAAAAAAGGTGTTGATTGCTTCTCAATTTATGCTGGGCCAAACTGGCATAATCGATTGCAGAAAATGCATATCTCAACGACCGATTCATTCACAGCTTACAAAAATAAACTTGGATTATGGGCTAGTAAATATAAGCATTTGCCAGCAACTCAAGATGCTTTGGATAGTGCACTTGCATTCAATAAAGCTCTTATTGCTGGCAAGCACATCATGGTGTATGGGGGAGGGAATGCTAAACTCCACCCTCATGAGATTAAAAAGCAATGGGGTATTCCCCTAAATTCAAAAGTCTTGTTTATCGCAACGAGCAGTTACGATGAGTTATATGCGGCACAATCGATAAAAGCCATTCCTGAAAACCCCGTTGTTGCCTTCGAAACGCAATTGGAGTGGATTGAAAATACAATTAATTATGTTGCACAACGTCAAGACCTATTTCTTATTATTCGCGTGCATCCCAGAGAGTTCCCAAATCGACGTGAATCGATAGGATCAGAGCACTCTCAGCAATTAAAATCTCTGCTCAACAATCTGCCGGAGAATGTGAAGGTCAATTGGCCAGATGATGGAATGTCATTCTATGATTGGTTGGAAATTATAGATCTAGGGCTTAACTCATGGTCTTCAGCCGGTAAGGAGTTTGCATTATGGGGGCTTCCACATGTGAGCTATACAGAGGATATTTCTTTTTATCCTAAGGCTGATCTAGGCAGTGTTGCTATTACAAAAGCTGATTATTTTAAAAAAATAGAAGAGCAATTGCAGTTGGGGTGGTCTGAGGAGCGTGTATTTCTCGCTTACCGCTGGCTAGCATTCGAGTTAGAAGGATCTGTTTTTGATATTAGTGATGCTATTAGTTCCAGCTTAATTCACAGGTCACTATTGTCTAGAGCTATTGGAAAATTTACTAAAAATAAATGGGATCATTTGCGTTGGTTTGTAAAGCACGATCGTCCATTAAAATTGGCTGGGTTGATAAAAGAAAGAGTCATATCCAATAAACCTTCTGAAGATGTGCTTGAGGTGACTAGGGAAAGATTGGACTCTGAAAGTGAAAGAAAGTATATCGCTAGAATATTGGCTGATATCTGTGCGTTTAGATTTGGGGAAGAATGGAAAATTCAGGCTGAAAGAAGCAGTCTTTTAGCTAATTTATCCTTATTATTAGATCGGTATTAATTGGAGTAAATCATGATAGAAGATAAATTGTCGCCTCCTTCATTGATGCAAAGAGTTGATCATAAAATTCGTAGAGTCATGTCTGCAAATTTAAAAAAGATCACTCCTGAAGTTCCCCAGCTAGACGTAAGTTTAAAAAACTCTGCTGCTTGGTTTGTACATGGCGATATTTGCACAAAAGTGGTTTTTTATAATTATTTCTGGCGTAATCACCATGAAGAGCGGGTGCAATTAGATCTTCAGCTATTTGATCGGAATGGTGCAGAGCTATGGCGCGATACACAGCTTGTAGCACAAGACTGTATTTTAACTATCGATTCAAATGATATTGCCACTGCTATAAATCTTTCAGGTTTTGAGGGATATTTGACTTTATCTACTAACCTGAAAAAAGTACCTAATTTCATTGAGTTGATCAGATTTAATGTGGATTATTATTCGCATACCGGAGGTATCTCAACTGTACATGACCAAGCGATATTTTGGCCGGTTGCTAAAGGAGAACATTCTTTGGGGAAAATGGAGGTTATTGACACTCCAGAAATTGGCACCTCACTGATTTTTGTAAATACTCAAGCTTATGCTGATACCCCTGTTGATGTTCTGGTTGAAGTGATGCGGCATGATGGACAGTCGGTGACAATAGGAAATTATTCTATTAAACCCAAAGCTATGTTGCGCTTTGAGCTTTGGAAAGAACTTCCAGAGATAGCTAGCTTCCTTGAAGGCAAGCCCGGGCAAGTTGTTGCAAAATCAAGCTACTACATCAAACGTGCTGCAGTTTTGCATCACTCGAAAAAGAAAATGTCTGACTGGTTTAGTGTCAATCATTCTGAGGAGTATAGAGGGCATCACCCATATCTAGAGAAAGAGTCTCTAGCATTGTCAGCTCAAGATAAGAATGGCCCAATGTCACCCGTGCCATTCCTGCAGGACTATCATGATGTCAATACTGATTTAGTTTTATTTCATGACATACCAAAGGCTGGGCCAAATCAAAGCTATGGGATCAACTTATTTGATGCCCAGGGAAACTTGCTATATGGCAATGAGAAAGTAGCTACGGTTTCGTTATACGGGACTGAACGGATATCCTTGAAAGACTATTTGCCAGCAGATTATTCTGGATATGGTCTGGCGCAAGTGTTTCTGTCGAATTCATCTCATAATGAGCGGTGGCAGGAAAGTTTCCCAATGGATGCACATTATATCGTGGGAGAGTCTTCATGGGATGCAATGTATTCTCAGGGATCCTACCAGTCTATCAATCAGCCTGGCGATGTGAAAACACGTGTTTTTGGTCGAGCATATTTTGGTAATCGCCTGAAGACACAACTTGCGCTGGTGTATGCTTGCAGTGCACCCTTAACAGAAAAGTCGGCCCCTGACTCTGCAACTATTGTCACATTGTCTGATGCTGATGGACGTTTCACATACACTAGAAAGTTAGTGTTAAAGCCACATCAGACTGTTTTCCTTTCTATTGATGAAATATTTCCTGAAATCAAAAATCTGCCTAGAGCTGATGATCAGGTTTATGGTATTTATGTTCGCGATGTTACTGCGAAAATATTAGTCATCCACTTCACAAAAGATGTAACAAGACAATTTTTAGCTACCGACCATTTTTACGGTGGATAAATGAGAAAGTTACTTTCCATCATCAAGCTTTCTATCATCGAGAGCTTCATTTATAAGCTTGTTAAATATAGATATGGGCTGCCGGGTTTGTTTATCCATCCCACTGCTACACTTATTTGTGATGGGGACTTTCGCTACAAACAAAAGGCCTCGATAGGCAGGAATAGTTTTATCCGTATTTCAGAGGGTGGCACGCTTTCAATTGGAGAAAGTTGTTATCTTGGTGACAGCATGGAGATTGGTACTGCAGGCGTGCTTTCTATTGGAGACAACACAACAATTCAACATAGGTCGACTATTCTTGGGGATGTCAGCATAGGACGATATTGTATTTTTGGTCCTAATGTCTATATTTCGTCAGGAAATCATAATTTTGATCTTTATCCTGCTATGTATATCAGTGATCAAGATAAATTTGTAGCGCAGAAGGATGAGTTCTCTGCAAGGCGCTCGAACGCTGTTGTTGTTGATGATGACTGCTGGATTGGAATTAATGTTGCAGTGATGCCTGGTGTTAGGGTGGGGAAAGGCGCTATTGTTGGGGCTAATTCTGTTGTAACAAAAGATGTTGCTCCATACAGCGTGGTTGCAGGAGTTCCCGCAAGGACGATAAGAAAAAGGCTGGATTTTGTTGCGCCTGCAGCAATTGAATCAAGTAATCCTAATGACCATCCTTATTTTTATTCTGGTTTTTTCATATCTCATAGTGATCTCATAGAATGCGGACAATACGATGGACTGGTTGCTGGTAAAGATTTCTCACTATGTCTGGATGGTCAAGGTGGAAAAATTCTTTATGTGAGAGCGATGAAATTAGGGAGCGAAAAAGCGTCGCTAAGTCATAGTTTATTCTCGTATGAGCTTGGCGATGAGTTTTCTGACCTTCAGTTTGAAATTAATCAAACTGATAGCGACATTTTCAGTTTTGAATTTTCTTCTGATAATGAGAGCACTCAATTAATAGTGCAAAAAGCTTGGATCCAATGAGTCATATCTCCTATTTGATCAACCTGTTAAGGTTTTCGTTTTCTAACAATCCGCTGTTATACCTCAGTATAGTTCTCTCATTGTTTTCCGCTGCAGTTGAACTGTTGGCAATGAGCAGTTTGTTTCCATTATTCGAAATAGTTGCTGGAAATCAAATATCTGAACGAGATGTTATTTCAAGGCTTCTCAGTATAGTCGGTATATCAAATATAACCCCAGGGGTTTTATTTGGTACTTTCATTGTATTGTTGATTGTAAGGATTTTGTCCCAGTTGTTGTCACAGTCATTATCTGTATTTCTTGGCAGGAAGGTTATGGCTCAGCTAGCGAGTAATTCTTTCGATACGATAATGAAACGATTAACTATTCAGGAAATAAATCAAAAAAGTATTGGTTACTATATTAGCCTGGCAGGCGATGAATCCTTCCGAGCCAGCACTTTGATTGTGGCTATTTGTCAATGTTTTGCTAGTGCAGCGTTGGCGCTCATCTATTTTATTGCAATTATTCAGTACTCCCCGAATACGGCTATTGCTGTTGTGGCATTTTTACTTATTTCTTTTGTTTCTCTTGCTGGTGTATTGCGCGCCTCGCATAGGTTGGGAGGTAAACAGATAGAAGGGTCGCGGGCTGCAGCTTCTGTATTTCTTGATTCACTGAATAATTTAAAGGCTGTCAGAGCCTTCCTTTCCGAAGGGTATGTTGTTTCTTTATACAAGTCTTTGGTTTCATCTTATACGAGAACATTATTTTGGATCGATGAGATGGCGCTTTTATCCAAAATGATTCCAATACTGCTGCTACTCATTACCTTGGCAGTTTGGAGTAGTATTTCATCATTTTCCCTTGCGGACCTAGGTATTGCTTTTCTGGTGACTATTTCAGCATTTTTAATGCGTTTGTTTCCTGTTATCGGGCAAGTAGTTTCTTTGGCAATGCGCATTATTTCTGATGCAAAGTCTGGCAAAGATGTGACTAGTCTGATTCACATGCCGACCGTTTCAGTAAATGATGAAGCGATTAAATTGAATGCTATTAAGAGTATAAATTTTTCTAACATTGGTTTTTCTTATGATGAACTGACTGAAAAAACAATATTGCGTTCTATTGATTTTTCTCTTACATATGGAAAAGTCTATGCTTTAATTGGTCGATCAGGTGCAGGTAAGTCAACATTAGTTGATTTGTTGCTAAAATTCCAAAATCCTACTGCGGGTGATATTTTCATTAATGATGTTCCTCTTTCAAATTTATCAGAATATGAAGTTAGAAAACGGATTATTTTAGTGAGTCAGGAAGCTGCAATTTTTGATGATACTGTGTTAAATAATATATGTATGGGCACGTCTGCCACTTTAGAAGAAGTCAGGCGCGCATGTGAAATTGCTGCTATCGATGATGTCATCATGCAGATGGAACATGGATATGAGACAAGATTGCAATACCAAGGAAAGAATTTGTCAGGGGGGCAGCGTCAGCGTATTGCAATTGCACGTGCTGTTCTTAGAATTCCAGATGTTTTAATTCTTGATGAAAGTACTAGCGCACTCGATAAACTTTCCCAAACCAAAATTTTAGAAAGTCTGTTGAAGAAGTTTTCTGACAAAATCATTATTTTCATTACGCATGATCCGCACATCATGGATATTGCGCATGAGGTTGTTGATTTAACAAATCTGAATAAAATTTAAATTATGAATATGAATACTAATATTCGCCGTGTTAAGAGACTTTTCCTTGAGATACTTGATCTGATTAGATTTCCTGGAATGTCTAGGCGCTCTTATTCGCAAGAGGGCGAGGATTTAATTTTGGATCGCGTTTTTGATCAAGATACTTCTGGTTTTTATATTGATATCGGTGCCCATCATCCTGTCAGATTCTCTAATACCTATTTATTTTATAAGCGACATTGGCGTGGCGTGTGCATAGACCCATCGCATGATGCAATAGTGCAGTTCAAAAAGATACGTCCTAATGATATTGCTCTTGAGCTGGGGGTTTCTGATCAGGAATCTGAATTAACCTATTACATGTTTGATGAACCAGCGCTTAATACTTTCAGTGAGACTCTTGCATATCAGCGCGAACAACAAACAAGTTATAAACGCATCGGTACCCGCGTTGTAGCCGTGCGACCATTGAACAAAATTTTGGATGAGGTATTGTTGCCAGGCACTGAAATTGATTTTATGACCATCGATGTAGAAGGGCTTGATTATCAAGTGCTTGAATCCAATGATTGGTCGAAATATAGGCCACGGATAGTACTGGCAGAGGCACTCGATGATGGTTCGGGGGAGCGCATACGTGCATTCATGATTCATAATAATTACAAGGTGATAGCGCGCACTTTCAATACGGAGTTTTATCAAGACTGTGCGAAGTTGTAGGTCCTAATGTCAAATCTAGCTCCTGTTGCCTTATTTACTTATAACCGCCCTGACCATACTAGAAGGACGATTGAAGCACTGAAAAGTAATACCTTGTCTGCTGAAACGGACTTGCTGATTTTTTCTGATGCTGCAAAAAATGCTACACAGCAACACATGGTGGATACTGTCAGAGCGTTTATTCACAGCGTTGAAGGCTTCAAATCGGTGACGATAATAGAGCGTGAGTCCAATCTTGGGCTGGCTGCTTCAATTATTGATGGCGTTACGGCGGTCATTAATGCGCGTGGCAAGATAATTGTTCTTGAAGATGACATGGTTACTAGCCCATATTTTCTTCAATACATGAATGATGGCTTGACCATATATGCTGAATATCACGATGTGGCCAGCATTCATGGCTATGTGTATCCAATTGCTGGTTTGCCTGAAACCTTCTTTTTGCGGGGTGCTGATTGCTGGGGTTGGGCTACATGGGCAGATCGCTGGCAATGGTTTGAGCCAGATGGTAGCAAGTTGCTGCAACAATTGACCGAGTTAGGTTTGTTAAAAAAATTCGATTTCAACGGTAGTTATGCTTATTCAGATATGTTGCGCTCCCAAATTGCCGGGCGTAATAACTCATGGGCAATTCGTTGGCATGCGAGTGCCTTCTTACGTAATAAACTAACGCTTTATCCAGGCAAGTCATTGTTAATGAACATAGGTAATGATGGTTCTGGAGTGCATTGTGGTCAAACTGACAGTTACACTTCGGAATTGCGCGGCAGCCCATTGCATGTGAGTTTTATACCATTGAAAGAAAATACGCTATCTCATAATAAATTTGAGATTTTTTTTAAAAATAGCCAGCCATCAATATTGCAAAAGTTATTAGCTAAATCCCACAGATTTATTAAGAGATTTTTATGAAGTTAGCTCATGTCTTGAAGGGATTGTGCCCCCCTATATTTTTACAATGTTTGCGTAGATTTAAATCTCGCAAGTTAAGCTCTTCATTTGCTGGGGATTATCATACATGGTGCCAAGCCAAGCTTAAAAGTGGCGGCTACGATGCAGATAATATTCTCGATAGTATCAAGGATTCAGCCCTGAAGGTTAAGCATGGTGAAGCAATATTTGAGCGTGATTCTGTCTGCTTTTATAATATTGAGTATAGATATCCAGCATTATCTGGCCTGCTATATGCAGCACTTAGCTCGGATGGTGAGTTAAGCGTTCTTGATTTTGGCGGTTCTTTAGCTAGTTTTTATTCTCAGCACGCTTCAATATTGTCTTCTGTGAGAAAACTGCGCTGGGGGGTTGTAGAGCAAGCGCATTTTGTTGCTTGGGGCAAAGAGAATCTCACCACGCCGACTTTGAAGTTTTATAACACCCCAGCCGAGTTTGTATTGGATGGTAAGCCTGATGTTATTTTTCTCTCCAGTGTTTTGCAATATATGGAAGAGCCTTATCAACTGCTACAGCAGTTATTTCAGCTGCAAGCCAATTTTATCTTATTTGATAGAACAGCCTTCATTGACGGTGATGATCGCTTAACCGTTCAAACAGTCCCTGCATCGATTTATCCTGCAAGTTACCCAGCGTGGTTTATATCTAGAGCCAAGTTTCAAGCTGTAATGCAATTGAATGGTTATGAGGTGTTGATGGAGTTTCCTGGGGATGACCCGACTGACATTGGCTATTACAAAGGCTTACTCTTCAAGCGTACAAAGTCTTCATGAGTAAATTGCTCTGGCTCTCAGATTTTTTATCGGGCTGTATAATTTCATTTTTAAAGTGATTTGCCTACCCTCATATGTCAATACCGTTAAGGCAATTGTATGAATGATGAACTTTACTCAGATAAGGAAATTCTGGTTACCGGTGGCTTGGGTTTTATTGGTTCTAACCTGGTCAAAAGGTTGGTTGCCCACAAAGCCAAAGTGACTGTTGTTGATAGCCTTTTACCGCTTTATGGTGGCAATGCCTTTAATTTGAGTGGCTATGAATCGCTGGTCAATATCAACATCAGCGATGTGCGGGATAGTCATGCCATGGCTTATCTCATCAAAGGCAAGGATTACCTGTTTAACCTTGCCGGACAAACCAGCCATTTGGATTCCATGACCGACCCGAGGACGGATCTGGATATCAACGCAGCAGCACAATTATCCATTCTGGAAGCATGCAGGCAGCATAATCCCGATGTGAGAATAGTTTTCGCTAGCACCAGGCAGCTTTATGGCAAGCCTGAATATCTGCCTGTTGATGAATCACACCCGATTCAGCCAGTGGATGTCAATGGCATCAATAAACTGGCAGGAGAGTGGTATCACATTCTCTATAACAATGTTTACGGTATAAAAGCCTGTGCGCTGCGCCTGACGAATACATACGGCCCTGGCATGCGCGTCAAGGATGCTCGTCAGACTTTTCTTGGGATTTGGTTACGTAGATTGATTGAAGGCAAGCCAATTGCAGTTTTTGGCGATGGTTTACAGTTAAGAGACTTCAATTATGTCGATGATGTGGTAGATGCACTGTTACTGGCTGCCGCCAATACAGAAGCAGACGGGCAAATATTTAATCTCGGCAGTGATGAGGTTGTCAATTTGCAGCAAGTGGCTGAATTGATGACGCAATTGCAACCTGGCTCCAGCTATGAGATTGTGCCATTCCCACCGGAGAGAAAAGCCATTGATATTGGTGACTACTATAGTGATTTCAATAAAATCAAGAAGGTTTTAGGTTGGAGCCCCCGTGTGGGCTTGCAACAAGGGCTTACTGCCAGCCTGGCATACTATCGCCAGCATCATGATAAGTATTGGGACAACTTATGATTTTAATGAATGACTTCAAGGCTGAACCTGAAGCTTTGATTGCAGCAGAGCTGCAAGCCGTCGAGCGTGTGTTGCGCTCCGGTTGGTATGTATTAGGTGAGGAGGGACGCAAGTTTGAGTCATTATGGTCTCTGCGTTGCGGCACTTCTCATACAGTGGGTGTTGGCAATGGCATGGATGCCATTGAGATAGGATTGCGCGCGCTGGGCATCGGGCCCGGTGATGAGGTGATTACTACTGCGATGACGGCTTTTGCCTCTGTGCTGGCGATCATACGTGCAGGTGCTACGCCGGTATTGGCCGATATTGATCCTGACACTGGTTTATTGAGTCATGAAAGTGTCAGACGATGCATCAATTCGCGCACCAAAGCGGTCTTGCTAGTCCATCTATACGGTCAAATCAGGGATATGCAATCCTGGCTGGACTTGTGCGATCAGCATCAAGTGGCCTTGCTGGAGGATTGTGCTCAAGCGCACTTGGCGCAAGCAGAAGGCAAAGTGGCAGGTAGTTTTGGTCGCTTTGGCGCTTACAGCTTTTATCCGACCAAAAACCTGGGCGCCATTGGCGATGGCGGGGCTCTGGTAACATCTGAACCTGCGCTGGCAGACAAGGCTGCGGTACTAAGAAATTATGGCCAAAGTGTGCGTTACTATCATCCAGAGTTTGGCTTGAATAGTCGTCTTGACGAAATTCAGGCGGCCTTGCTCACGGTAAGGCTAGACTGGCTGGAACAATATACAAGCCATAGGCAATCAATTGCCGCTCAATACAGGCAGCAGCTGAATAATCCATACGTGCGCCTCATGCAAGCTCCAACTGAGCCATTAGCCCATGTCTACCATTTGTTTGTTGTGCTAACGCAGCACCGCGAAGCATTGCAGGCTCACTTGCAGGCAAATGGCGTTCAGGCGTTGATTCATTATCCTGTGCCTATTCATTATCAGGAAAAGTGCAGCGATATATTGAGAGATCCGGCTGGGCTGCAATTTAGTGAGGCCCATGCACAGCAATGCCTCTCGCTGCCATGTCATCCCCAAATGTCTGAACAGGATGTTCAGGCCGTCATTGCTGCAGTCAATCGGTTTGCACTGTAAACATGGAGCACTTTGTCACGCTGTTTGATAGCAAGTTTTTGCCTCAGGGCTTGTGCTTGCATGATTCACTACTCCGCCATGCTCAGCCATTTCAGTTATGGATAGTCTGCATGGATCAGGAGGTGCATGAGCAACTGGAAAGCTTGCGGTTGCCCCATGTTTCGCTTATGCACTTGGCCGATTTTGAAAGCCAGGCATTATTGGACGTTAAACCCGGTAGGTCCAAGGCTGAATATTGCTGGACGGTGACGCCGTTTACTGCGGAGTGGGTATTCTCACAGGATACTCAAGTCGAGCGTGTGACTTATATTGATGCGGATTTGTGGTTTTTTAATGATCCCCAACTTCTGTTTCACGAGTTCGAGCAAAGTGGCAAGCATGTCATGATCACAGAACATGCTTATGCGCCCCAGTATCTGCAATATCTAGAAAGCAGTGGCAGGTTCTGCGTCCAATTTATGGTGTTTGACCGAAGTAGCGCAGCGCGCTCAGTCATGCAATGGTGGCAAGCTCGATGCCTGGAGTGGTGCTATGCCCGCTTGGAGGATGGTAAGTTTGGCGATCAGAAATATCTGGATGTCTGGCCTGAGATGTTTCCACAAGAGGTCCATATCCTCAAACGTGTGGAGCAGACTCTGGCTCCTTGGAATGTAGATCACTTATTACAGGGTCAAAAGCCCGGGTTTACGCCAGTATTTTTCCATTTCCACGCCTTTCGCATCATCGCACCAGATCGGGTGAAGTTGTTTGAAGGTTATCATATCGCTTCTACATCTCGTTATTTGTATGCCGAGTATCTAGCAAGCCTCAGTCGACAATGCAAAGTGTTGCATCAACATGGTATTCCTATGGCCTTATTGCCCGAGCGGCATAGTTTCAAGTCGCGATTGAGATCGTGGTTGATTACGGCAAAAGGTTTGTCTGCAAGAGTCAGGATCAATACGCGTGCCTAAGATCAGCATTATTACGGCTACCTATAATGCCGCGCAACATTTGCCTGGGTTGGTTGAAAGCCTCCTTAACCAAAGTGATAAGGATTTTGAATGGGTGGTGGCGGATGCTGGCTCAAGCGATGACATGCTACTTTATCTTAAGGGGCTGACAGGACTAAATCTGCAAATATCCCAGCAAGCGGATTTTGGCATTTATGATGCGCTCAATAGGGCTATTGCTTTATGCTCAGGAGATTACTACCTTGTACTGGGAGCTGATGACAGGTTATATCCGCATGCAATCCAGGCATTCAAAAATGCTGTCAGCGGGAATGCGGTGGATATTGTCACGGCTAGCGTAGATACAGATCATGGTGTGTTGACACCGGGTAACTCAAAGCCTTTCCTGCGTGGTCAACTCGCCTATGTTTCGCAGCATTCCGTCGGGACTTTGATCAAGAAAAGTTTGCATCAGCGTTTTGGGTATTATTCACGGCGCTTTCCAATTGCGGCAGACCATTACTTCATCAAACGTGTCTGTGATGCTGAGAGTACAGTGATTTACAAGGCTGATTTTGTGGCGGGCTATTATCCCACTACTGGTGTTTCAGGGGTGGATCTGCCAGGCTCCATGACGGAGTTCTTTCGCGTACAGCTAGAAACAGAGCGAAATGCTGTTTTGCAAGTGGTATTGTTTATGCTGCGGCTTATCCGCTATGCACCCAGCTTGATTCGGTATGCACAACATAAAAGCAAGAATCTCTAGTAACAGTCATGAGTAATCAGCGTGTTTTATTTATTACAGCATTTCATCCTGGCGGTTCAGGTTTCATTGGAGCTGGCGAGGCCATCAGCCAGCAACACATTCAGCGATTGACCGAGCAGGGGAAGCATGTGCATGTGCTAGCACTTGCCCCTACTTATCAAGCAGCCAACTCTGAGGTTGTTGCAAGTTGTGCTTCTTATACCACGCTTACGCATACGCGATGGATGACGCTTGCAGCTTTATGGCGCTCACGCCAGCAGGGAAGTCTGCTCTGCCCCTGGTTATTTACGCGTGTTTCACCGCAAGCTGAACGTTTTATCCGTCAGTTGTTGGACCAACACGCCATTACTGAGATCTATCTTGATTTTCCATCTTGTCTTGGCTTCGCGCCAATATACGAACAATTATCCATTCATTACATTGTTCATGATGTGTTATCGCAAAAAATTGAGCGCCGCCCTTTATTAAAATGGCTGAAAAATCATGTGTTGCGTACGGAGTTATCCCTGCTGCGTCATGTTACCCAGTGTTTCACACTTTCCATGAAAGATAAGCTTAGATATGAGGAAATGGGGTATGGCGGCCAGATAGCGGTGCAGGTACCGCACAATCTCAAGGTAGGGGTTGTTAATCAAGGAATGCCAATTGCAGAGATCCTCAAGCAATTTCCTGGCAAGAAAAACCTGGTTTTTTTTGGCAACATGCAGCGCGCTGAAAATCATTACTCCATCTTGAGATTTTTGTTGTGCAGTTATCCTGGCATCTGGTTGGAGCATCGCGATGTTCAGTGCTGGATATTAGGTTTGGCACCAAGAAAGCTATTGCGTTTGATATCGAAAGTGGTGCCTGGTGTTAGGGTCACTGGTGCTGTTGATGACCCAACTGAGGCGTTCAAGGCGGCAACTTTATGTATTGCGCCGGTATATTACGGTGCAGGTGTGAAAATCAAGGTTTTGCAAATGTTGGAATCGGGAGCCACAGTCATATCAACCCCAGTCGGAGCAGAGGGCATACAAGGCAGTGAAAAGCTCATTACGGTGGAAAGTGCTCGTCTATCCTGCACTATCAAGCAACGTTTGGCAGTTGCTTCATGAGTCAGCATGAGCTTCCCAAGGTTGCAGTGTTGTTGGCCAGTTTCAACGGTAGGGCTTGGATAGCGGAGCAGCTTGCCAGTATTCTTGGTCAACAGGGTGTCAAGCTTCATGTGTTTATAGCAGACGATTTATCCACGGATGGTACTTGGGAGTGGTTGAATGTACAGGCTGCTTGCCATCAAAACGTGACTTTGCTGGCACATAATCAGCGTGCTGGTTCTGCGGGCAGGAATTTTTATCGTTTGATCAACGAAGTCGAGCTAGATGGTTTCGATTTCGTTGCATTTGCAGATCAAGATGATGTGTGGGATAGCGATAAGTTGAGCAGGCATGCACGCTTGCTGAAGCTACATCAGGCTGATGGTGTGTCTTCCAATGTTGAGGCATTTTGGCCTGACGGCAGAGTGATGCTGATCGTTAAATCTCAAGCTCAGCGGCAGTTTGATTACCTCTTCGAATCTGCTGGGCCTGGTTGTGCTTTCTTGATGACTACTCGCCTCGGACATCAAGTGCGCAATGTGCTCCAAGATGAGCTATCTCCAGCGCGGGATGTTACTTTGCATGATTGGCTAACTTATGCAATTGCACGTTCCTTGGAATATACCTGGGTGATAGATCCTAACCCTTCTCTGAAATATCGGCAGCATGGCAATAATGTGATTGGGGCCAATGTCAGTCTTAAAGCGAAATGGACGAGATTGAAACAAATCCGCGATGGCTGGTATCGCCAGCAAGTCATTAAGGTGACACGCATCGCATATGCTTTTTCTCAGCGCGAAGATTTGCAGCGCTTATTGGTTTTGCTGGAGAAGCCTTCACTTGGAAACCGCCTACAGTTATTGCCATATGCCTGGCATGGAAGGCGATCAGTGAAGGATCGTTTATTCCTGATGTTTAGTATTGTGTTTAAGTGGTTTTGAACGATGAGTCAGCAACATATTTTAGTTACCGGCTCTAATGGCTTTGTGGGTCGATCACTATGCAATCAATTACGCCAATCAGCCTTTCAAGTCACCCAGGTTGGACGTGCTCCAGCTAGTGCTGATGGGGGAGCATATCGTCAGGTTGTGTCGATAGATGGAACAACGGATTGGTCGACCATCTTGGATGAGGTTGAGGTAGTGATACACCTTGCTGCCAGAGTCCATGTGATGCAGGAAAACTTAGTTGATCCAATCGTGGCTTACTGGCAAACCAATGTCGAGGGCACCTTGAATTTGGCCAGGCAAGCGCTAAATGCTGGGGTTAAACGCTTTATCTTTGTAAGTTCCATCAAGGTTAATGGCGAGCAAAGTTTCCCAGGCAAACCATTTACTGCAGAAGATATGCCTATGCCAGAAGATGCCTATGGCAAATCCAAGTGGGAGGCGGAGCAGGGCTTGCTTGCATTGGCAAAGGATTCAAATATGGTTGTGGTTATCATTCGCCCACCTCTGGTTTATGGTCCCGGTGTAAAAGGTAATTTTTCCACCATGATCAAACTGCTGCAGACAGGCTTGCTATTGCCTTTCGGGGCGATTGCCAATAAACGGTCTTTGGTTGCTATCGATAATTTGATCCACTTAATTATGGTGTGTATTAATCATCCGGCCGCCGCCAATCAGGTTTTCTTAGTCAGCGATGGTGAGGATTTGTCTACTACCGCTTTATTGCGTCGCTTGGCTCTAGCGGCTGGCGTATCATCTAGATTGATTCCCCTTCCTGCAGCATGGGTCAATTTCGTCTTTAGTGTTCTGGGTAAGAAAATGATGGCAGGGAGGATTTTAGGTTCTTTGCAGGTGGATATCAGCAAGACACGCGAGCTATTAGGCTGGCAGCCTCCTGTGACTGTTGATCAAGGGCTGCGAAATTGTTTTCCAACTAAGGCTGAGCCGTGATTCGTTTTTTTGACATTGTATTTTCCTTGCTTGGCCTAGTATTCGGTTTGCCATTATTGATAATAATTTATCTGGTCGGCTTGCTCGATACAGGCTCCCCCTTATTCCACCAGGTGAGGGTAGGGCGGCATCGCCAGCCATTTACGCTGGTGAAATTCCGCACCATGAAAGTCAACACAGCATCTGTTGCCAGTCATCTGGCTTCTGCCAGCTCTATTACTCGTCTAGGTGGTTTTTTACGCAGTACAAAGTTAGATGAATTGCCGCAGCTTTGGAATGTGCTCAAGGGCGAGATGAGCTTGGTGGGGCCGCGGCCGAATTTGTTTAATCAGGATGAGTTGATTGCAGCGCGTGATGCACGGGGTGTTTATGCAGCGCGACCAGGCATTACTGGATTGGCTCAGGTTAATGACATTGATATGTCTATGCCAAAGTTGCTTGCAGAGACAGATGCTTCTATGCTGCAGCAGTTGAATTTAAAGCTTTATTTCAAGCTGTTAATTCAGACTGTATTGGGCAAGGGGCGTGGTGACAGGGTTGTGCGGTGATCTACCGCCATGCCAGTTAGGCTAGTGCTATTTTCGTTCTGCCAACGCAGCACTATAGTTTTTCAGTAAAATACATTTTTTTCATTTTAGGCTGTGCGCGTGCATACCCCCCCCCATTTATTCCGTTGGCCTAATTTCATCAGTTTGAAAAACCCACGCTCAATCAGTGCTTGGGTGCATGACATCATTGCCGCCATGCTGGCGTGGTGGGTAGCATTTCTTTTCCGCTTCAATTTTGATATCCCTGCCCCATTTGCGGAGAGCATGTTGCAAAGTGCAGCTTGGGTTATTCCCCTGCAAGCAACATTTTTCCTGCTATGCGGTCTTTACCGCGGTGTATGGCGTTTTGCCAGTCTGCCGGATCTACAGCGGCTGATTCGAGCGATTGGGGTGGCCGCAGTAGTTGTGGTGGCAATTTTGTTCATGTTCCAGCCACATGGGGTTGTGCCGCGTTCGGTGTTGATCATGAATCCCATGCTGCTGCTTTTGTTGATGGGTGGCAGCCGCATTGCCTACCGCGCCTGGAAAGAGCATCGACTGTATGGCGCGGCGCAATCCTCAGGTAAGCCAGTGTTGGTGCTTGGCGCCGGGGATGCTGCAGTTGCCTTGCTCAAGGATTTATCTAAAAGTCATGAGTGGCGCATAGTGGGCTTGCTTGATGACAAGCAATCAATGTTCGGGCGCGAGTTGCTTGGCGTGAAGGTGCTAGGGAAGCTTAGCGATTTTCCTGAGATCGCCAAGGCAATGTCTGTACAGCATGTGATTGTGGCCATTCCTTCAGCGCGTCAACAACGCAGGCGCCAGATTATTGATATGGCCAGTCAGCACAAACTCAAGGTACTTACCGTGCCATCACTGGAAGATTTGATGAGTGGGCGTGTCAGCATGGCGCAGCTACGTCCGGTTGAGGTTGAAGATTTGCTTGGGCGTGAGCCTGTGGTGTTGGACGATGATGGTTTGCACCAGTTGATCGATAGTCAGGTAGTTATGGTCACTGGAGCGGGCGGCTCGATTGGTTCAGAACTCTGCAGACAGGTACTCAAATTTCAGCCTTCAATGCTCGTGTGTTTTGACCATTCGGAGTTTTCTCTTTACAGCCTGGAGCAAGAGCTGACCGCTTTAAAGCTGGATGTGCGCATTGAATATCTGGTAGGGGACGTCAAGAATGCACGACGCGTGCAGCACGTGCTTGCCAATTATCAGCCCAGTACGGTATTTCATGCTGCAGCTTATAAACATGTGCCTATGATGGAAAACCGTAACGTTGCAGAGTCATTATCCAATAATGTGCTGGGTACTTTCACAGTAGCCAGTGCATGTAAGGCGGCGGGCGTTAATAAGTTTGTGCTGGTATCCACAGATAAAGCGGTTAACCCGACCAATGTCATGGGGGCTAGCAAACGTCTGGCTGAAATGGTGTGTCAAGGATTGCAGGCGGAAACTGGAACCCGCTTTGTGGTAGTGCGTTTCGGCAATGTGCTGGGCAGCAGTGGTAGTGTGATCCCTAAGTTTAAAGAGCAAATTGCGCTTGGTGGGCCAGTCACAGTCACTCATCCCGAGATCACGCGTTATTTCATGTCTATCCCCGAGGCGTGCCAGTTGGTCATGCAAGCAGGATTGATGGGAAAGGGCGGAGAAATATTCGTGCTAGATATGGGTGACCCCATCAAGATTGTGGACTTGGCACATGCTATGATTAGGTTGTCAGGGTTGGGGGATGATGAGGTCGACATTGTTTTTTCCGGCCTGCGCCCTGGCGAAAAGCTGTACGAGGAACTTTTGGCAGACGACGAACTCACTTTACCGACGCCGCACGATAAATTGCGTATCGCCGTGGCTAGAAGTGCAGATGAGGCCTGGGTTGTGGCTTTGCTCAAGTGGGTAGACAAGTCATCCAGCATGGATGAGGCAGTCGTGAAGCAAGAGCTCAAGATGTGGGTGGAGGAGTATGCAGGTGATATACATGCTAGTCTTTCTTCCGCGTTGACTCCCGGGTCATCGACAATACATTAAAAGAAAGACGATTGAGATGACAAAAAAAATTACCAAGGCAGTCTTCCCCGTGGCAGGTCTTGGCACGCGTTTCTTGCCTGCCACCAAAGCCAGCCCCAAAGAAATGCTGCCTATTGTTGATAAGCCACTGATTCAGTATGCCGCGGAAGAAGCGGTTGCTGCGGGTGCTACTGAACTGATCTTTATTATTGGCCGCAATAAGCGTTCCATTCCTGATCATTTTGACAAGTCTTTTGAACTTGAAGCTTCCCTAGAAGCCAGCAAGAAAACCAAGATGCTTGAGGAAATTCAGAACATTCTACCCAAGCACGTTTCCTGCATTTACATCCGTCAAGCTGAAGCCTTGGGCCTGGGTCATGCGGTGTTGCTGGCTAAATCTGTCGTGGGTAATGAACCATTCTCTGTCATTTTGGCAGATGACTTGATTGATGCTGAAAAGCCTGCGATGCAACAAATGACTGAGTTGTTTGAAAAGCAGGGTGCTTCAATTCTTGGTGTTGAGGATGTTGAGCCAAGCGAGACAGCAAGTTACGGTATTGTTGATGCAGTGGAATTGACAGGCCCAGATGTCTTGCAGCTGAACGGCATTGTTGAAAAACCGCAGCCTGAAGATGCACCTTCAAACTTGGCGGTGGTTGGTCGTTATATTTTGACTCCTGAAATCTTCACCTGCCTTGAGAATGTCAAGCCTGGCAAGGGTGGGGAAATTCAATTGACCGATGGCATTGCTGCGCTGATGGAGCAACAAAAGATTCTGGCTTATCGCTTCAAGGGTAAGCGTTACGACTGCGGCAGCAAGTTGGGCTATGTCAAAGCCAATGTCGAGTTTTCGCTTAAGCATGAAGAAATTGGTGAGGAGTTCTCGCAGTATCTGCGTGAATTGACCAAGTAAGGCTCATGCAATCCCTAGATACCCACCCCAATGTCATCCTCGGCCAAGCTGAGCTTATTCATGATGAGCTTACGGTCAGCCAAGCCCTAGCCAGGGTAGCCAACGAGATTACCTTGGCATTGGCGGATGAATCCCCCGTTGTGCTGTGCGTGATGGGCGGTGGAGTGGTGTTCGCTGGGCAATTGCTTCCTCGTCTAACCTTCCCCCTCGAGTTTGATTATGTCCAGGCCAGCCGTTACCACAATCGTACTGATGGTGACGCGCTGCAATGGAAAGTAAAACCCAGCAGCATCGTGCGTGATCGCACGGTGCTAGTGCTGGATGATATTCTGGATGAAGGGATTACGCTTGCTGCGATCAAGACTGAGTGTCTAGCATTGGGTGCAAAGCAAGTATTGGTGGCAGTGCTGGTAGAGAAAGCGCTGAATCGCGAAAAACCCATACATGCGGATTACATTGGTTTGGAAGTGCCTAACCGTTATGTGTTTGGCTGTGGCATGGATGTATATGGTTGGTGGCGAAACTTACCAGCGATTTATGCGTTGTAGGCAAACGTACGCAGCCTGGTCAGGCAGGCATCTATTTCAATGTATGCTTTTTTTAGACAGAAAAGCCTCAACAGTGTCTGCCAGCTTGATGGGACTAAATGGCTTGGTGAGGTAACCATCACATCCCGCTTTGTATCCTTCTAATATGTCCTGCTCTTGTCCTCTTGCAGTTAGAAAAATAATCAAAGTATCTTTGTAACTTGGCTGTGATTTGAGGATGCTGCATATCTGGTAGCCATCCAAAGTGCCAGGCATCATAATGTCGAGCAAAATAAGGTCGGGTTTGAGTTCCATCGCTCGCTCCAGTCCCATATCTCCATTGCTGGCTTCTTGGATGTTGTAGTTATTGAATTCAAGACTGATACGAATTAATTTTCGAACATCTTCATGATCTTCAATGATTAAAATTGTATACAATCCTTGCCCCTAAATTGTTGATTATATTGTTATCCATAAGGAAGTTAGGGTCGATACTTAATTGCTGATTTTAAGTTTAATCCATTTGATGTCAACCGCTTATTCTAGAAATTTCTCTATCTGTTTGATTTTATTTAACGCACCCGATAATATGAAAAATATTATGCCGCAAGAATGTGACCATGCCTGACCGAACCAATATAAAAAAAGAAGAGTTCATCTCAACGCGAGAGGCCTCCAAGATTCTGGATGTGTCCTTACGCACGGTTCAGCTTTGGGTCGAATCTGGCATCCTCAAAGCTTGGAAAACCGCTGGCGGACATAGACGCATTTCTCAGTCCTCAGTGGATCAGATACTGCTACAGCGCAGACAAGCTATCTCCTCAGGGTCTGAGCAAGACCAAAAAGCCTTCCATATTTTATTGGTTGAAGATGACAGTGCCTTACGCAACTTGTTTTATTACTTCTTCTCCAGCTGGAAATTTCCGATTCGTGTTGATATTGCCAAAGATGGTTTTGAAGGCCTGATCAATCTAGGCCGTGAAATTCCTGATCTCCTGGTCACCGATCTCAATATGCCTGGCATGAATGGCTTTGATATGTTGAGGCACCTCAAGCGCGCCAAAGAGTTTGACGGCTTGAACATTATCGTGCTGACCGCACTGAATGATGACTATATTAAGGACGTGGGCGGCTTGCCAGAAGGTGTGCAGGTATTCCACAAGCCTGTTGCACTCAGCAGGCTGGAGCCCGTGATCGAAGCTCTGATTGCCAATACGGCCGAGAGTCATTATGCCCAGGTCAATTCGCCAGCTTAGACCCGCTAGTCTTCCATCCAGCGCTGCGGTCGATATCCTGGATAGTTTTCCCTATCATCTGATTGTGGATGAGCAGCTCACTATCGTGGATTGTGGCAGCGCGCTACATCAGCTAGATCCAGAGTTGCTGCCACATCGTAATATCGCCGAATGTTTTGATATTGCAGCACCCATTGAGGTTTTCTGCCTGACCACCTTGATGGCTGTCAATGATGAGCTGTGCCTGCTAAGACACAAAGCTAGCGGCTTGATGATGGGGGGGAAACTTGCCGCTCACAAGAAAAACCGCGCGGTTTTCTTACTGTTTCCTTGGGTGACAGATACTGCTGGCTTGGCGAAGCTAGAAGCCGAGTCTGCTAAGGCGCAGCCCGAGATTAAAAGCGCAAAACATACCGTTGCCAGTATGCCTACTGCCAAAGGCAAATTTTCCGTACAGAAAAAACAGCTGTTCCAGGCGCATGCCTTGCTTTCCATGCGCGAGTCAGAATCCCGCACATTGACGCATATAGTCTCAATGTCCGATAACTCCGTGGTGATTGCCAATGCCATGGGGTATGTTGAATGGGTAAATGATGCCTATATGCAGCGCTCCGGCAACAAGGCGGAAGAAGTCATCGGGCGCTATCTTGGGGATTTATTGGATGCGGATGAGGCCACTGTAGATAAAATCCGCAAACTACTGGAAAACGGGCAGGGATATCAGGCTGAATTATTGCGCACCGCTAAAAATGGTAGTGAATATTGGGTCGATCTTGATATTGAGCCTTTGCTGGACTCTAACGGCAATATCTGTAATTACATAGCGATAGCACGCGATATCACCGAAAAAAAGGCGGCGCTGGAAGTCTCGGGTCGTTTGCATGGCATTATGAAAAGCACATTCGAGCTTAGCCCGGATGGTTTTGTAACATTTAACCAAAATGGCGTGCTGACCTCGGTTAATCCAGCTTTTCTTAAAATGACAGGGCTGGTACAAACGCAGCTGATAGATATCAAGCAAGACGCCTTTGAGCGTTTGCTTTCTGGCCTGGGCGACGATGATGAGGGCTTTGCAGGGCACCATCTGCAAGATGCAGTCATATTACGTATCTCTCAACCCAAGCTAACCGTGATCAAGCGTTCTATACGCGAAGCGCATGACGACGATAACCGTTTCGTTGGCACTATCCATTATTTCCGCGATATCACTCAGGAATCCGAACTGCATCGTATGAAAGGTGAGTTTCTTTCCATGGCTGCGCATGAATTGCGTACGCCTATGTCGAGCATCCATGGATTTACCGAGCTGCTGCTTAAGCGCGAGTTCAAACCTGAGCAACAGAAAGATATGCTGGCCACTGTACATAGACAGTCCACACGTTTGACCAAGCTCATCAATGACTTATTGGATTTGGCCAAGATAGAAGCGCGCAAGGGCATGAGCTTTGACATCAAGCCTTATCGCCTGACCGATATCGTCGATACCGCGCTGAAAGAGTTTATGGTCAGTGGGGAAGGGCGTGCCATTGGCTTTAATTTTAATAATCATGCGCTTAAAGTATCTGCCGATTTCGACAAAATCATACAGGCGTTGATGAATGTCTTGTCCAACGCGCATAAGTACTCTGCGCCTGGTACTGAAATCCATCTTAGTATTCTCGAGCAAGAGAAGTATCAGCACTCCTTTGTCGGTTTGTCCGTGGTTGATCATGGCATAGGCATGACTAGCGAACATCTCAGCCGCTTGTTTGAACGCTTTTACCGGGCGGATACCTCGGGCAATATTCCAGGGACCGGCCTAGGCTTATGCCTGGTGAAAGAGATTGTTGAAATTCATGGTGGCTGGGTTGATGTCTCCTCAGAGTTGGGTGAGGGGACTACGGTCACACTCTGGCTTAAAAAACTCAAGGATTGATTCAAACTAATTGCTCAAGCCTAGCGCAATGCTAGCGCTTGAGGAATCAATCTCACTTTGCTGTCTTAACCCTGTTGTAAATTTCCCACCTGCATTCAAATATTCACCCAAATTTAACGCTCATTAGCTGATCAGTGCCTAACGGCCTTGCAGGCCGCTCCCAGGGCATTTTTTAAAAAAATGTTTTAATTTCTTACAGTTGCGCTAAAAAATAGTTATGAAAAAGTGCACAAATAAATTGACACTTATTGCAAAAGTGATAAATATGATAACTGTGTGAGCGGAATTTCGTTCACTGGAGACAACAAACGATCACTGAGTATGGATTGCACCGCGCAAGCAAAGCCAGTAATCAATGATTCGTCTGTAGTTACATGAGGTAAGGAAAACTTGCCCGGGTTCCAAATTTGAGGGGAATGCCATGTCTACTTTATCGAATCGGAAATTAAGTCGGGCCGTCAGTCTGGCCGTCATGTGTTCATCAGTTATATTGGTTGGATGTAACGACGGTGATAATGGGAATGTTCGCCCTAGTGCTGCCAATACGAATAACCCTCCAAATCCTGTCATACGGACTTTGAGTGGAGGTCCCAGTGCGCTAAATAGCACAATCAATACGGTCAATGGGTTGACTAATGGGGTTTTGACACCCGTTACCTCGGCTTTAAATCCCGTGATTACGCCTTTGGGGGTTGCAATTGATCCGCTGTTGAATCCAGTATTATCTGGACTGCAGCCTATCGTGTCTCCTTTAGTTTCGACGATCAGCCCGGTTACCGCAACGCTTGCACCTATTACTGACAGTCTATTGCCCCTGACTAATGTCTTGGGTAATACATTGGCTCCTACCGCCTTGGCTTTGGCCCCTACATCACAAGCACTTTCCAGCGCTGTGTCACCTTTGGCCAGTGCTATCGGCCCGGTGGCCGAGGGTACCCATGATGCGGTGCGACCTCTTACTAATTCGGTGGGGAATGCAGTTACCCCTGTATTGCAGGGTGCGGACACAGTCATAGCTCCAGTTACTGAAACCTTGACGCCAGTAATCAATGCTACAGGCGAGGTATTACAGCCAGCACTGAGTCCGGTTGCAGGTCTACTTGGGGCTACCACTGAGGCATTGGATGTACAGGCCATAGGGCCATTGAGCAATATTGTTGGCCCTGTGGTTGGTGCCGCCAGTGATGTGGTCAATGGCACTCTCTATACTGCATCCGGCCTGACCGGTGTTGTTGCAGCGATTACAGAGCCAGTTTTCCAAGTCAGCGGTGGCATTATCGGTGGCTTGAATGGCAGCACATTCCCGATTGCTGGCGTAGTCGACAATGTTGCGGTGCCTTTGACCACCCCAATTGGGGCTGCTTTGGCACAAATAGGTGGGCAGCTTGGTACAAATAATCAGTCTTTAACTCAAGCCGTACTAGCTGGCATTTCCGGTGGAACAAGCAATACCTTGTTGGATCCAGTAATAGGCAGCAATGGTCTTGTGCCACTGACCACTGCGGGCGGTAACCAAACTCTGGCTGATCCGCTAGTAGGTAAAAATGGTGTGCTGCCATTAACCAGCGGCGAGGCCAGAAATGGGCAGCCCGCTTTGCTTGATCCAGTCATCGGTGAGAGTGGGGTTGTTGCCTTGACCAGTGCGGAAGGTAATGTAACTCCATTAGATCCTTTGATCGGTCAGCGCGGGCTGGTGCCCCTCACCAGCAATGTGGCTGGAACTGGGGCTCCAGTGCTGAACTTGAATACCGCACAACTGGCTGGTCTGGGTAACAATGTGCTAGTACCTGTGACCGAGGCACTGAGAAACGGCAACCCTCAAGCTGCTTTGCTGCCAGCCAATATTCTTGCACCTAACGGCTTCCTGGCCCCTGCATTGGCACCTGTGGTTAATGTGGTAACAGGGCTTACCTCTGCTTTGCCCAATAATCCAGCGAATAACGTGCCACAAACCGGCAATCCGCTAGCACCGATATTGGCCTTGCCGCAAAACCTGCTTCAACCACCAACACTGACACCTGTTGCAGTGACTGGGGCCGGAGGAGTTGCAGTAGGTGCCAATAGCAATACTGGAGGGACTAATGTGGGTGTTGGTTTGGGTGGTGCCCTGGGTGCAATCCTAGGACGTTAGCCAAAAATTAAGCGCTGAAACAAAAAATCCCGGTGACAAATGTGGTCCCGGGATTTTTTTCACAGGAGCAGTGTGCTGGAATGATAAACAAAAAAAAGAACAACCCTTTACAGCAAGTTTGTACAAAGCTGTTGATTCTGAGCATAAGTCTGGTGCATCCCAATACAGAGGCTGTGGAAAACCCGGTAGATACTCTACCCAAAGCGGATGTGCCTAAAACGCGACCAAATGCCAAGGTGGAAGTGGAGCAGCAAAGCGGAATTTCTGCAGAAATGCAGAAAGTGCTGGACACGGAAGTGCAGCCCAGCAGTTTTGGTATCTATGGTGTCAAGGCGGTGCCATTTGAGGAAGTCAGTGCCATTTTTGCGCCTTATGCCAATAAAAAAGTGACCATTGCCCGCATTATCGAACTCTCACGTGAAGTGACGCAGTATTACCAGAGTCGAGGGCTGGCTTTATCCTTTTGCTATATCCCCACGCAAAACTTCAACGACCCCATCATTAAAGTGATTGTCATCGAAGGGCATGTTAGCTCCGTGAAGTTTGAGGGGAATCCCGGGGCCACTGAGGCAAAATTACGCGAAATCGTGGCGCCCATCTTGGCGGAAAAACCGCTCACGCGCGCTACCATGGAGCGTTATTCCACCATGCTGGGCTTGCTGCCTGGCCTGAAAATTCAAGCATCTCTGCCTTTGCCACAACAGTTGGATGGCGCGAGCGAGTTATTGCTCAAGGTAGAGCGCAAGAGCATCGATGGCGTAGGGCGGATAGAAAGCCTGCAGCCTTTTAGTCGAGGCATCATTACCCTCAAGGCCAATGGCAATACACGCTTGGCAGAAGAAGTCACGGTTTCCACATTGATTTCAGGTGAAAACGAGCGCTACTTTGCCGCGAGTTATGCTCAGCCACTGGGGCGGGAGGGATTGATCGTCCGGGTAGATGCCTCAGACTATGATGGCAAACCCACGGCAGACCTGGAGCCGGGGCTGGGCCGCCATGTCACTTCACAGCGTGCCAATGTCGCCTTGAGTTATCCTCTGGTGTTACGTCAGGATAGAAGCCTGTTGGCAACGGCATCTTTCACCGCCACCAAGTTTGAGGATCAGATACGCAGCAAAGCCAGTGGCCGGGCGCTGACTAGCAATACCGAAGTCAGAGCGGTCTCAGTTGGTGGCATTTACAGTGACTCAAAGCCTACACGCGCCAGGCGTCTGCAATTGACCATGAGCCGAGGACTCGATGCACTAGGTGCCAAAAATGACGCTACAACCAATTTCGGCGCACTAGTGCAGCCTGCTGCAGTGGATCTTAATTTTTCCAAATTCGTGCTGAATTATGTACAGCGTAATTATTTTCCCAATCACTGGGGCAGCTCTATATCCACCACATTGCAGTATTCTGATGATGATTTACCAATTACCGAGAAAGTGCTATTTGGGGGCTATCAGCATGGTCGTGCCTATCGGCCTGGTCAACTGGTAGGTGACTCGGGTTGGGGGATTGGTTTGGAGCTGAATCGCACCATACCTTTCAGTTATCAATTGCCTTACTACCAAGTAGCAGCCATACAACCGTATTTTCTGTTTGAAGCCGCTCGCGCATATCAACATACGCAAGCTCAGGAATTCGAACACCTAAGATCCATCACGCTGGGTATACGCCTGATCAGCAATCAACCAGATCGTACCAATCTGGATTTCTCGCTATCAAAAGCGGTTGCCGCTGGCGGGCGCAATAATGTCTTCAAGGATCTGGCATTTGGCTTCAACTTTGGCATACCGTTCTAGCCAGCTTGTTCAGCAGGCTTGATTACTGCGAGGACAAATAACAAAAGCACCCTAAGGTGCTTTTGTTGGAGAGGCAGGGATCAGGGGGGATTTTAAATCACACCTTGTGCCAGCATGGCATCAGCTACCTTGACGAATCCGGCGATATTCGCGCCGTCTACATAATTCACTGTGCCATCTGCGCGAGTGCCATAACGCGTGCAAGCATCATGAATCCCCTTCATGATGTCAAACAGGCGTGCATCGACTTCTTCCCGGGTCCAAGAAATACGCATGGCGTTCTGGCTCATTTCCAGGCCAGAGGTGGCCACGCCGCCAGCATTGGTCGCCTTGCCTGGCGCATACAGCGTGCGCTGTTGGTCAAACAGCTTCATGGCTTCTGCGGTACAAGGCATGTTGGCGCCTTCAGCGACGCAGATCACGCCATTGGCAATCAGCGTGCGTGCATCTGCTTCGTCCAGCTCGTTCTGGGTGGCGCAAGGTAGCGCCACATCTGCTTTGACGCTCCAGGGCTTGGCACCTGCCACAAACTTCACGCCTGCGCGGGCTGCATAATCACTGACGCGACCATATTCATGGTTCTTGATCTGCATCAACAACTGCAATTTTTCTGTGGTGAAGCCATCTTCATCAATCACAGTGCCGCTGGAGTCTGAGGCGGTGATGACTTTTGCACCCAAGGCCATGGCTTTTTCTATGGCATATTGCGCTACATTGCCCGAGCCTGAAACCGCAACGCGCAAGCCTGCAATTGTCTTGCCAGCGTGGCGCAACATTTCCTCAGCGAAATAAACGGTACCGTAACCTGTTGCTTCAGGCCGGATCAAGGAACCACCGTAGGAAAGGCCCTTGCCGGTCAAAACACAGTCGGCACGGTTAGTCAGTTTCTTGATCATGCCAGTCATATAACCAATTTCGCGCGCACCAACCCCAATGTCGCCCGCAGGTACATCGGTGTCAGAGCCTACATGGCGGAACAACTCACTGACAAATGCTTGGCAAAAACGCATGATTTCGCCATTGCTCTTGCCTTTGGGGTCAAAGTCGGAGCCGCCTTTACCGCCACCCATGGGCAGCGTGGTCAGTGCATTCTTGAAAGTCTGCTCAAAAGCCAGAAACTTGAGAATCGACAAATTGACAGAAGGGTGGAAGCGCAAACCGCCTTTGTATGGGCCGATAGCACTATTGTGTTGAATGCGGTAACCGCGGTTAACCTGAACTTCGCCTTTATCGTCGACCCAGGAAACGCGGAACAGAATGGCTCTTTCTGGCTCAATCAGTCTATCCAGTACCCCATGCTCGGCATAACGGGGGTGCTCGCTGATGAAGGGCCACAAGCTTTCAACCACTTCAGTGACTGCTTGCAGATATTCGATTTGACCGGGATTTTGCTTGGCGACGACGGCAATAAATTCATGCGCCGATTGATACTTCATTGAAAAACTCCTCTAGGCTTGCTCCAAAACAGTGCATTTTCTCTTATTGCGCTGGATTGTGCACCAAAATAATTCATTCGCTCAATTGTGGTGCATTTAAAGAAGGCTAGGGAAGCTTCTATAGCCGTCCTAACACCTTATTACGGTGGATATAGGGCCATGCCAGCATTGGCTTAAGATATCACTATCATTTGCCAGGCTAGGGTGTGGGAGAGCGCTGATTCGGGGTGTGATAGCCCTTAGTGGGGCAACTGTTCAAGCAGCTTGAGTGAAATGTTTCAGATAAGTAAGTGCAAAGCCCGGCTTTTTGCAACTTGTCACTAGTCTCTGTGTCTATCAACATATAGGTGACTTGTATTTATTATTACAGTACTTCCCTAGCTGTAACCCCATCCCCCCCCGGAGATATCCATGAGTTATGGTTGAGGCTGTTTTCGCCTCAAGGCCGGAGAGCGAGGTGTGTGATGAAAAATTCTGGGATATGGCTGGATTTGTTGGTGTTGTTGATTATATTGAGTTTCTGTATATGGCTGGCCTATACCCTTTGGTTTGCATAGGTTGTAGTAACTCTCAATATTTGGCTGTAATCCTGCTTTGGTGGGACTGAACACTATTTGTTGAAATAATCGCGTTTCAAATTCCTGTTGTCCTGCTAAACAGTTCTCTCCTTTTTCCCCTGCATCCATCAGCAGCCTTTTGATTAAACCCTACTTAGCTTGAAATGAGCTTAATTGATATTTGGGAAGGTCAGGGGCTTTCCTGCTACTATGTCCGCTTCGCGACCAAGGGTGCATCCTGGCATTAGCTGGTATGGAGTAGCGAAACGGTTGTTTCCGCCCAAGGTCATGCATGATGGCTCTTGCTATAAGGGCCACATAAGGTAGAACGTCATTCGGTACATCCGGTGTTACATGCGACAACAGTTGCTTATGTCATGCGCAAGCATAAAAATTGTGGAGGGTGCTTTGGATACAAAAAAACCAGCATTCTCGGGACTAAGCCTTCAAATCACTGGTTATTTGTATTGTTGGGATGGTGCCCAGAAGAGGACTCGAACCTCCACAGTGTTGCCACCACTAGGACCTGAACCTAGCGCGTCTACCAATTCCGCCATCTGGGCATCGATCAACGATGAGCCGCGCATTCTATAGGAAAGTTACACTTTGTCAACGAAAAAAAATCAGACTAAAAAGAAAATTGTGAAAAAGACCGCTGCACCCCACAAAGCAAAACAACAGCGGGCTGTAGATCCCTTTGCTGAGCGTGAATCGGCAAATTATGCTAACCCATTGCCTAGTCGAGAATTTATTCTGTCAGTCATGGCGGAGCAAGGCGTGCCAGTGCCTCTGGATCAGCTATATAAGCTGGTAGGCATCAAAAAAACTGAACAGGAAATTTTTGGTCGTCGTTTGAGCGCCATGGAGCGTGACGGGCAAATTATCCAGAACCGCAAGGGGGCTTTGTGCATCGCTGAAAAAGTCCATTTGCTGGCGGGCAAGGTGCAGGGCCATGCAGATGGCTTTGGTTTCTTTATCCCCGATGGCGAAGGTGACGATTTGTTCTTATCTCCACGCGAGATGGCCCAAGTCATGCATGGGGACAGGGTGATGGTGCGCCCAGCGGGGCTGGATAGGCGCGGTCGTCCTGAAGGGCGGATTGTTGAAGTGCTGGAGCGTTCCACCAAGACCCTGGTAGGTCGTGTCATCAGTAGTCATGGTGTGACCATCGTCGCAGCCGAAGATAAACGCGTTAATCAAGATATTCTGATTCCCTATCATCTGGACATGGGCGCCAAGGATGGTCAGGTTGTGATGGTTGAGCTGACCGAGCAACCTTCTGCACACGCCAAGCCTGTAGGCAAGGTGATTGAGGTGCTGGGTAATTACGCTGATTCCGGCATGGAAATTGAAATTGCCCTGCGCAAGCATCAATTGCCGCATGTGTTTGCTGCTGCCGCGATCAAGCAAGCCGAAAAATATCCCAAACAGGTACGCGCTGCTGACTGGAAAGGCCGTATAGATCTGCGTGAATTGCCGCTGATTACGATTGATGGCGAAACCGCGCGTGATTTTGATGACGCCGTTTACTGTGAGCCGCAAGGCAAGGGCTGGCGTCTGGTGGTGGCGATTGCTGACGTGAGTTTTTATGTCAAGCCCGGTGATGCGCTGGACCACGACGCTTATGAGCGCGGTAATTCCGTGTATTTCCCGCGCCGTGTAATCCCCATGCTGCCGGAAGCGCTCTCCAATGGTCTGTGTTCTCTCAACCCCGATGTAGAGCGCCTGTGCATGATTTGCGATATGCAGATCAGTGCCACCGGGCAGGTCAAGCAGTATAAGTTCTACCCTTCGGTGATGCGCTCCAAGGCGCGTATGACTTATACCAAGGTATTTGAGATGATCAGTCACCCCGAAGGGGATCTGGCCAAGGAATATGCCTGGTTGCAGCCGCATGTGCAGCATCTGTATTCGCTGTACAAGCTGATGTTGAGCGCGCGCGAAAAGCGTGGTGCGATTGAGTTTGATAGTAGCGAGACACTGATGGTCTTCAATGACAACGGCAAGATAGACCGCATTGAAGCTACATCGCGCAATGAGGCGCATCGTTTGATTGAAGAATGCATGCTGGCAGCCAACGTCTGCGCGGCTGATTTCCTCAAGAGTAGCGAGCACCCGGCGCTGTATCGTATTCATGATGGTCCTACGCCAGAAAAACTCGAAGCTCTGCGCACCTTTATGGGTGAGTTTGGCTTTGGTGTGGGCGGTGGCGATGCGCCACATGCCAAGGATTACGGTAAACTGCTCGCCCTGATCAAGGGGCGGCCAGATGAGCAGCTGTTGCAAACTGTATTGCTGCGTTCTATGCAACAGGCGGTGTACAGCCCAGATAATATCGGTCACTTCGGTTTGGCTTACGAATCTTATGCGCATTTCACCTCGCCAATTCGTCGCTATCCCGATCTTTTGATTCACCGCGCTATCAAGGCGGTGTTGAATGGCGAGCATTACAAGGCTGGTGATTGGCAGGAGCTGGGCAAGCATTGCTCCATGACCGAACGCCGTGCCGATGATGCGACGCGTGATGTGGAAGCCTGGCTTAAGTGTTACTACATGCAAGACAAGCTGGGTGAAGAGTTTGACGGCACCGTGGCTGGCGTTAGCAGTTTTGGTTTGTTTGTGGCGCTCGATGGGGTGTATGTAGAGGGCTTGTTGCATGTGACCGAGCTGGGTAATGACTACTTCAACTACGACAAAGCCAGACATGAAATGCTGGGTGAGCGTACAGGTGTGCGCTACCGCCTGGGTGATAGATTGCGCGTCAAGGTTAGCCGGGTAGATCTGGAAACCAGCAAGATTGATTTTGTGTTGGTGGCACGCGAGTCCGAACTGGCAAAGTTAGCTGCTGATGGCGAAGCTGGTGAAGGAGATAGTAGCGCTGCGCAGGTGAAAGGCTCTTCAGCGCGCAAGCCTGGCGGTAGTCGCGCTGCATCAGCTAAGTTGCAGCCGGAAAAAACGCCAGCAAGCAAATCTGTGGCATCGCGTAAGCCAGCAGCTGCGAGTAGTGCAAAGGCATTACCTCAGGCTACTGAAAAGTCACGTGCACGCCGAGCTGCTGCATCGACTTCCAGCCGTGATCCTGCTGCCGCTCCAGTCGCAAAGGGTACAGACAATGCTACAAGCAAAGCGAGAGTTAAGGCCGAAGGCCAGCCTGTGGCTAAAACCGAAACTAAGACGGCTGTGAAAGTGGCTGTCCGGCCGGATACGAAAGCGGCGACCAAGCCTGTGAGCAAAGTAGCTGACAAACCTGCGACTAAATCGCTAGGACGCTCAGCAAACAAAGCGGCCGGAAAACCACCTAAAGCCAAAAGTGGAAAATCCACGGCAAAAGTGACAACCAAGGAAAAGAAAGCAAGTTGATTGAATGAGTGATACCCGTATTTTATTTGGCTTTCATGCCGTTTTAAGTCGTTTGCGCCAGCATGGTGCCAGCATTCAGGAAATCCTGATTGATAGGGATAGGGTGGATGCGCGCATGAAGGATTTGCTGCAGTTGGCGGAGTCTGCCAATGTGCGCGTCATGCAGGTGGAGCGCGCCAGGCTGGATGGTATGGCAGGCGGGCAGGCCAGGCATCAGGGCGTTATCGCCAAGGCAGTGGATACCCCCATTCCATACAAAGATATCCATGATGTGCTGGAATCTGGCCTTACCGAGCCGCCGTTTTTCTTGGTGCTGGATGGCGTGGAAGATCCGCATAATCTGGGCGCGTGTTTGCGTGTGGCGGATGCCATGGGCGTGCATGCGGTGATTGCACCCAAAGATAGGGCTGCAGGCCTCAATGCCACTGTGCGTAAGGTGGCCTGTGGTGCGGCTGAAACCGTACCGTTTATTGCGGTGACCAATCTGGCACGCACGCTGCGCGAGTTGCAAGAAGCTGGTGTGTTTGTAGTGGGGGCGGCTGCGGAAGCGCCGTCTGATTTACTCAACACCTCATTGACTGGGCCGCTGGCTCTGGTGCTGGGTGCTGAAGGCTCGGGTTTGCGTAGGCTGACCGAAGAAACATGTGATGCCTTGGTCAGCATCCCCATGTTTGGCTCGGTGGAAAGTCTGAATGTGTCGGTGGCCAGTGGTATCTGTCTTTACGAAGCCAGGCGCCAACGTAGCAAGGCGTAAAGCATTACGCTCAACATAAACCCGCGTCAGCGGGTTTTTTCTTGCCTGGCATGCCTTGAGCTTGTGCGAGGTTTTTAGCCTGAGCTCAGGGCCATAGCCCAAGGCGAATGAAATGACATGCGGCTGTCATGCAGTAACGCTAATTTGCAAGCAAAGCTGGCTGTTTGTTGCGGCTCGGCTTTATTTTAGGCTGCTAAAATGTTATTTTATCGGTCTTTCCGTAGTAGTTTTTATCTCATCAAATCTTTGGAGTCATCATGGCTGTTGAACGTACCCTTTCCATTATCAAACCCGATGCAGTTGCTAAGAATGTTATCGGCAAGATCTACACACGTTTTGAAGATGCTGGCCTCAAGATCATCGCTTCCAAGCAAGTGCAACTGTCCCAGGCTGATGCTGAAGGTTTCTACGCTGTGCACAAAGAGCGTCCTTTCTTCGCTGATCTGGTCAAGTTCATGATCTCCGGTCCAGTCGTTGTGCAAGTGCTGGAAGGTGAAAACGCAGTGCTTAAACACCGTGACCTGATGGGCGCTACCGATCCTAAAAAGGCTGACGCTGGCACTATCCGTGCTGACTTTGCTGATAGCATCGATGCTAACGCAGTGCACGGTTCCGATTCCCTGGAAAATGCTGCGAACGAAATCGCTTATTTCTTCGCACAATCCAACGTCTACAGCCGCTAAGGCTTAAAGGTGTTATGACGGTCAATCTCCTCAATCTCAATCAGGCAGCACTCGCCGAATACTTCCAGAGTATTGGCGAGAAGCCTTTCCGCGCCAAGCAGATGATGCGCTGGATGCATCACTTTGGCGTCAAAGAGTTTGCTGAGATGACCGACATCGCCAAGGCGTTGCGCGAGAAACTCGCGCAGGAGGCAGTGATTGTGCCTCCGTCAGTCAATCTGGAGCAGATATCCGAAGACGGAACCCGCAAGTGGTTGATTGACGTAGGTGCAGGCAACGGTGTTGAAACCGTGTTTATTCCTGAAGATGAACGCGGCACATTGTGTGTCTCATCCCAGGTAGGCTGTGCGCTGGATTGCACGTTCTGCTCCACAGGTCGCCAGGGCTTTAATCGTAATCTCAGCGTGGCCGAGATCATAGGTCAGCTTTGGGTGGCCAATAAGGCGCTGGGGCGTGACCCCAAGGGTGATCGCATCATCAGCAATGTGGTGATGATGGGCATGGGTGAACCGCTGGCCAATTTTGATAATGTCGTCGCCGCGATGAATATCATGCTGGATGACTCGGCCTATGGTCTGAGCCGTCGCCGCGTGACGCTCTCCACATCAGGTATGGTGCCTGCAATGGACAGGCTGCGCGATGAGTGTCCGGTAGCATTGGCCGTATCTCTGCACGCGCCTAATGATGAATTGCGCGATGAAATCGTGCCTATCAACCGTAAATATCCAATCAAAGAGCTCATGGCCGCTTGCCAGCGTTATCTGGAAAAAGCGCCGCGTGATTTTGTCACCTTTGAATATGTCATGCTGGATGGCATTAACGACAGTCTGCAGCACGCCAAGCAATTGCTGGAAATCGTCAAGGATGTGCCTTGCAAGTTCAATCTGATTCCCTTCAATCCTTTCCCTGGCAGTGGCTACGATACTTCCAAACCGGACAATATCCGCCGCTTCCGTGATGTGTTGATGCAAGCTGGTTACATCGTCACCACGCGCAAGACGCGCGGTGAGGATATTGATGCCGCATGCGGTCAGTTGGCTGGCAAAGTGCTGGACAAGACCAAGCGCTCCTTGCGCCGTATCAAGGTGGAGGTAGTAGCGTGAGGGGATGGCTGGTGTTGTGTGCAGCGTCTATGTTGGTTGCGTGTGCTGGTAGTGAAACCAGGCAAGATACCGAAGCCAGCCGTGAACGTGCCCGTGTTCATACTGAACTGGGTGCTGGCTATTACGCCCAAAACCAGATTGCTGTGGCGCTGGAAGAGTTTCAGGACGCGGTGCGTATCAATCCCAATTATGCCCCTGCTCAGAATGGCTTGGGGCTGGTCTATGGCACTTTGCGTGAAGATGCCAAGGCCGATGCAGCTTTTCGCAAGGCTTTGCAACTCGATCCCAACAGTTCGGAAACCCGCAACAACTATGGCAGCTTTCTTTGCTCGCGTAATCGCATAGACGAATCCATTGTTCAGTTCACCGAGGCTGTAAAAAATCCACTGTATGTCACGCCTGGCGTGGCGTATATGAATGCAGGCACCTGCTTGTTGCGCAAGCAGGATGTCAAAAACGCTGAGTTGTATCTGCAGCATGCGCTGCAATTGCAGCCACAATTATTCCAGGCAGGTTACCAACTGGCAGCTATTGCCTATAACAGGGGTGATTATGGCGTTGCGCGCAATTACCTAGCCTCTGGCCTGGAAAGCAACACACCAACAGCGGAAATGCTCTGGTTGGGCATCAGGTTGGCGCGACTAGAGAAAGACCGCGATGCTGAAGCCAGCTATGCCTTGCAATTGCGCAAGCGCTACCCCAGTTCGGAACAAACCAAACAATTATTGTCAGGACAGTAAGTATGAGTGAGCAATCTCCTGATCAGGCAAGCTCGGTAGATTCTGCAACTGTTAGCAATCCCAGTGCGCACTTGACCCATATTGGCTCCAGTCTGATCGCGGGCCGCGAAGCGCTGGGTTTGAGTGTGGACGATGTCTCCAATCGCCTGCGATTGAGCCCCAGGCAGATACATGCACTGGAAAGTGATGATTTCATCATCCTGCCGGAAGCCGTCATCACGCGTGGTTTTATCCGCAACTATGCTAGGTTGCTAGGCATTGATCCTGCGCCCTTATTGCATATCTACAATCAATATGTGCCGGTACAGGATAATCAGGCGATCGCCATCCCTTCCGCCAATATAGTCATCTCAGGCGAGGCTAACCGTAGCTGGCGGACCTATGCCTGGGTAGCCGGAGTGGTGATTCTGCTGCTTGGTGGCTGGATTGCCTATATGGATTATTTCAGTAAAAAGCTGCCTAGCGATACAGTTGCTAGCGGTAATGCCACGCTGCTTGATACAGCGCCAGTCAGTTCCTCGGCTTCCGCAGTGGCTGAATCTCAATCCGCGGATTCCACATCGGCAGAGCAAGCCCCAGCCCAATTACCTGAAGCGCAATTGCCCGTGGCGTCCATCGCACCAGCAACCACCGCTCAATTGACTGAGCCTGCAGCCCCAGTGATCGCTGAGCCTTTGCCCGCCAGTCCTGCGCCAACCACACCTGTTGCCGTGCTCGCTGCCCCTGCCACGACTTCCACTCCAGTAGCTGCGACTACAAGCCCTAGTTCCGCTGCTGGCGCTGCAACAGGCCAGCTCAAATTCACCGCCACTGAAGCCACCTGGATCAGTATCTATGATGCCAGTGGCAAGCAGATTGCCAACAAGACCTTGTCCGCCAATAGCAGCGATACTGTTGCTGGCACGCCGCCTTTCAGAATAGTGGTGGGCAATATCAAGGGCACAACCCTTGAATACAATAACAAGCCCGTTGATCTTGCGCTTTACAGCAAGGTCAACGTGGCGCGCTTGACGCTGGAGTAGTTGTGGACGATCCCGAAGTGGTTGTACAAGAGCTTGGTATGCTCAGTCGCCGTCAAACCAAGACCGTCATGATAGGCCATGTGCCTGTGGGCAGCAGCGCCCCTGTGGTAGTGCAGTCCATGACCAATACCGATACTGCAGATGCCGCAGCCACTGTGCAGCAGGTTTACGAGTTGTGGCGTGCTGGTTCAGAAGTGGTGCGTATTACAGTGAATTCCCCCGAGGCAGCGGCTCAGGTTAGTACCATACGTCGTCGGCTGGACGATATGGGTTGCGATGCGCCACTGGTGGGTGATTTCCATTTCAATGGCCACAGGCTGTTGGCGCAGTATCCCGATTGCGCCGAGGCCCTGGCAAAATACCGTATCAATCCCGGAAATGTAGGCAAAGGTTCCAAGCGTGACGAGCAGTTTTCCGCCATGATTCGTGCTGCCATGGATTACAACAAGCCTGTGCGTATAGGCGTGAACTGGGGCAGTCTGGATCAAGCCAAGATGGCGCGCATGATGGATGCCAATGCCCAATTGGCACAGCCCCTGACGGCGGAAGCGCTGATGCGCGAAATGCTGATTCAGTCGGCGCTGGAAAATGCCGCTGAGGCGCAGGATATAGGCTTGCCTGCGGACCGCATCATCATTTCCTGCAAAGTAAGTAGCGTGCAAGACCTGATCAAAGTCTATCGCGACTTAGGTAGCCGTTGTGATTACCCGCTGCATTTGGGTCTGACCGAAGCTGGCATGGGTTCCAAGGGCATAGTCGCATCCACCGCGGCCCTGTCTGTGCTCATGCAAGAGGGCATAGGCGACACCATACGTATTTCCCTGACGCCTGAACCTGGCGAGTCACGTACCAAAGAGGTAGTGGTGGCGCAGGAAATCTTGCAAACCATGGGCATACGTTCCTTCACACCATTGGTCACCGCTTGCCCAGGGTGTGGCCGCACTACCTCTACCTTCTTCCAGGAGCTGGCACAAAAGATTCAGCACTATCTGCGCGATCAAATGCCTATCTGGCGCAATGAATATCCAGGGGTCGAGAATATGAGCGTCGCGGTAATGGGTTGCGTCGTTAATGGCCCGGGTGAATCCAAGTTGGCCAATATCGGCATCAGCCTGCCTGGCACTGGTGAAGTGCCAGTAGCACCAGTGTTTGTTGATGGCGAAAAGACAGTCACCCTCAAGGGTGAGGGGATTGCTGAGGATTTCAAGCTTATCGTCGACGAATATGTACGCACCCATTACGCCGAAGGCGGACGCCTGCGCCAGGCGGTGGCAAGCAAACTACCTAAAACCATTCCGCTTAAAGCGATCTAAAAAAGTACTGCTGAATATCTATGTCCGACAAGTTTCAAAGCATTAAGGGTTTTTACGACATTCTGCCTGCGGACACCGCACTCTGGCAGAAGCTGGAAGACAGCGCGCGTGAAGTACTCAGTCAGTATGGCTACCGCAATATCCGTTTGCCCATTGTTGAACCCACCGAGCTGTTTATTCGTGGGGTAGGTGAGCATACCGATATTGTCGAAAAAGAAATGTACTCCTGGGTGGATCAACTCAACCAGGACAAGCTGACCCTGCGTCCTGAAGGCACTGCAGGCTGCGTACGCGCTGTGGTCGAACACAGCCTGACCTATAACGGCCCGCAACGGCTGTGGTACATGGGCCCTATGTTCCGCCATGAAAATGTGCAAAAGGGCAGGCAGCGCCAGTTCCATCAAATCGGCGCTGAAGCTTTTGGCTACGCTGGCCCTGATGTCGATGCCGAGCAGATTGCCATGCTGGCGCGGTTGTGGCGGGCTTTGGGTGTGGCGGATGAAGTCGAACTGCAGATTAATTCTATTGGTGATGCCAATGAACGTTTGCAATATCGCCAGACACTGATTGCTTATTTTGAGCAACATGCGGAACTGCTGGATGAAGACGCCAAGCGCCGCCTGCATGCCAACCCGCTACGCATCCTGGATAGCAAAAACCCCAACATGCAAGCCATGATAGATGCTGCCCCCAGGCTGATTGATACCCTGGGTGAGGAAAGCCGTGCGCACTTTGACGGCCTGACTAGGCTGCTGGATCAGGTTGGCGTGCAATGGAAACTGAATACGCGCCTGGTGCGCGGTCTGGATTACTACAACCGTACCGTGTTTGAGTGGGTTACCACCAAGCTGGGCAGTCAGGGCACTATTGCTGGCGGCGGTCGCTATGACACCCTAGTGCAGCGCCTGGGCGGCAAGGAAACCACGGCATGTGGTTTTGGCATAGGCCTGGAGCGTGTGTTCCTGCTGATGCAGGAGTGTGCGATCAGCGCGGTGCAAGCGCCGGACGTATATCTGGTCAATGTCGGTGATGCCGCCACTGCGGCAGCCCTCAAGCTGGCAGAAGATTTGCGCGATGCAGGCCTTGCTGTCAGCCATCATGCTGGCGGTGGCAGTTTTAAATCGCAAATGAAAAAGGCCGACCAGAGCGGGGCACCTTATGCGCTGATTCTGGGCGATGATGAAGTGGCCGCAGGTCTGGTTTGCCTCAAGCCATTGCGGGAAAGTGCCGAGCAAAGCAGAATGACGCTTCCTGAAGCGATCAAGGTTTTGCAGCCATGACAGAACTCCTGCGCATAGAGAATCTGACCATCAGTCCCAAGGCCGAGCCTGAGCGTCTGCTGGTCAACAATATCTCGTTTGCGCTGGAATCCGGCAAGACCACCTGCATTGTTGGTGAGTCTGGCAGTGGCAAAAGTCTGACCGCGCTTGCGGTGATGGGTTTGCTTTCCGATCAGTTGCGCCGCCAGAGCGGGCATGTCTTTTTCAAGGGGCAAGATATTGCTCAGGCCAGCCATGAGCAATTACGCAAAATCCGTGGCAAGCAAATCGGCATGATTTTCCAAGAGCCCATGACTTCGCTCAACCCAGTGTTGACTGTGGGTTATCAGATAGGCGAAAGCCTTGCAGTGCATCTTGATTTGTCTGGCGCTGAGATCAAGGCCAGAGTGGCTAGCCTGTTGCAACAGGTAGGGATTGCGCCTGAGCGCGCAAACAGCTACCCGGATGAATTGTCTGGTGGCCAACGCCAGCGGGTGATGATTGCCATGAGCATTGCCTGTGAGCCTGCCATGCTGATTGCAGATGAACCGACCACGGCGTTGGATGTGACCGTGCAGGCGCAAATTCTCAAGTTACTGGATGAGCTCAAAAGCCGCATGCATATGGGCATGCTGTTCATCACCCATGATTTTGGTGTGGTGGCGGATATTGCTGACAATGTGGTGGTGATGTTCCGTGGAGAAATTGTAGAGTCAGGCCCAGTCAAGGATGTGCTGCAAAACCCGCAACATCCCTATACCCGTGCCTTGTTGGATTGTGTGCCGGATGCGGATGGCAACAAGCCATTGAAACCCATAGATTATGCCTGGCTACAGGCAGGAGCTGCCTGAGATGAGTTCACCCGCAAGCACAGACATCTTGGTGGCGAACAATCTGAACAAAACCTATACCCAGCGCACTGGTCGTTTGGGTTTAAGCAGCAACAAGATCAAGGCGCTGGATAATGTCAGTCTGCGGTTACGTGCTGGCTCCACTCTGGCTGTGGTGGGAGAGTCTGGCAGTGGCAAATCCACTCTGGCGCGTTGTCTGTTACAATTGCTGCCCCTGGATGGAGGTGAAGTATTGTTCCAGGGCCAAAACCTGGCCAAATTGTCTGGTGAAGCCTTACGTCAGGAGCGTCGCCATCTGCAGATGATTTTTCAGGATCCGTTTGCTTCCCTTAATCCCCGCATGAATGTGGGCGATATCGTGGGCGAGGGCTTGTTGATACACAAGCTTGGCAATGCGGCCCAGCAGCGTGAGCAAGTGGTGAAAATGCTGGAGCGAGTAGGCCTCACAGCCGCTGACACCAAGAAATATCCGCATCAGTTTTCCGGTGGCCAGCGTCAACGCATAGGCATAGCCCGTGCTCTGGTGCTGGAACCCAAGGTGGTCATTTGTGATGAACCTGTATCTGCGCTGGATGTATCCATACAAGCGCAGATTTTGTTGTTGTTGAAAAGTTTGCAGCAGGAAATGTCACTGAGTTATCTGTTTATCAGTCATGACCTGCGTGTAGTAAGGCATATCGCTGACGATATTGCCGTGATGTACAAAGGCAGCATAGTCGAGCAAGGCAAGGTCGCGGATGTGTATAGCGCGCCCCAGCAAGACTACACACGTAATTTGTTGAACTCCATCCCTGGGCGTAAGCATCAGGCGGCGTAATCATTAGGAAATAGCATGGCATACGATTTGGAAGAGCAGGAACAGTTAGATGCATTCAAGAGTTGGTGGAAATCCAACGGCAAGTTTGTACTCGGCTTTGCCGCACTGGCTCTGGTAAGTTTTACTGGCTATGAAGGCTGGAAATATTATCAATATCAACAATCTGCCCAAGCCTCCAAGCAATATCAACTGATGGCGGCTACCGACATCAAGGACAGCAAGACCATCAAGGCGCTGTCCGGTGAAATCATGGATAAATACGCTTCTACCCCTTACGCTGGCCGTGCGGCGGTGGCGGTGGCCAAGCTCAATTACCAAGAGCAAGACCTTGCCAGTGCCAAAGCGCAATTGGAATGGGCAAGCAAGAACGCCAAGGAAGATGCGGTAAAGGCAATTGCCTTGCTGCAACTGGCCGCTATTCAATTTGAAGAAAAAGCCTTTGACGCTGCGCTGAAGACACTTTCCAACCAGCCTGATGCCGCATATGCAGGCTTGTTTGCTGACCTCAAAGGTGATGTTCTGGTCGCCCAGGGCAAGGCCGATGATGCCAAGGCCGCTTACAAGGAAGCCTTGAGCAAGCTGGATCTAGAAGGCAGCTATTACAAGTACACCGAACACAAGCTGGAAGCACTGGGGACCTAAGTTGCGAGCTCATTTGCGTTTAATTTCTCTGCTGGTTGCCGCCTCTTTTACCGTGGGCGGTTGCACCACCCTGACTGATCTCAAGACCGATATCTCCGAGCGCGTCTTTGGCCGCGATGCGGTGGATCCCCCAGCTGAGCTGGTCGAGTTCAAGCCTTCCTTGCAACCGAAAATTGTCTGGTCTACCCACCTGGGTGAGTCTGGCGACGCCGACTTTGTCCCGGCACTGGGCGCAGGCCAGGTTTACGCTGCCAGTGGCAATGGTGAATTGGTAAGGGTTGATGCGCTTACTGGCAAGCAGGTTTGGAAAATCAATGTGGGTGAGCGTCTGACTGGCGGAGTAGGGCTGGGTACAGAACAAGTACTGGTTGGTACGCCCAAGGGTTATGTGCTGGCTTATGACCTCAATGGCAAGCTGCTTTGGAAATCCAAAGTCAGCAGCGAAGTCCTGAGTTCACCACAAGTAGATAACGGTGTGGTGGTAGTGCGTTGCGGAGATAGCCGTATCTTTGGCCTCAACATCAAGGATGGCGCACGCAAATGGGTTTATGAGCGTGCCACACCAACACTTAGCCTGCGCAGCAGCGCTGGCGTCACCATTGCTGATGGCGTGGTTTACGCTGGTTTCGCCGGGGGTAAATTGGTGGCAGTACGCGCTGACGATGGCAAGACCCTGTGGGAAGCCTCGGTAGCGCAACCCAAGGGCGCGACTGAAATTGAACGTATCGCCGATATTACCAGCCTGCCAGTGGTCGATGGCCCGCTAGTCTATGCCGCTGCCTTCCAGGGCCGGGTTGCCGCAGTTGAACGTAGTACAGGCCGTGTAACCTGGAACCGTGATATCTCCAGCTATACCGGACTGGGTGCGGAAGAAGCGCGTGTTTATGTCTCGCATGTTACTGGTGCGGTCTTTGCGCTGGATTATTCCAGCGGCCGTACTTTCTGGCGCCAGGCTGACCTTAAAAACCGCCGTCTGAGTGCACCCTTGCCCATGGGCGGCGTAGTGGCCGTTGGAGATGTAGAAGGCTATGTGCATTTCCTTGAGCGAGATGAAGGTGCATTTGCTGCCCGCATCCGCACTGAAGATAGCCCCATCATGGCACAACCTGTTGCGCTGGGCACCAATGGTTTCCTGGTGCAAACCCGTAAAGGCGGCTTATATGCCGTATCCGTAAAGTAAACATGTTACCTACCATCGTACTGGTGGGCAGGCCGAATGTCGGCAAGTCCACCTTATTCAACCGCCTGACCAAGTCGCGTGATGCCTTGGTGGCGGATTTGCCTGGCCTGACGCGTGACCGCCATTATGGTCGCGGTGTCATAGGCAGCAAACCTTATCTGGTAGTCGATACTGGCGGTTTCGAACCCTTGGTTGATACTGGCATACTCAAGGAAATGGCCAAGCAGACTTTGCTGGCTGTGGATGAAGCCGATATCGTGATCTTCCTGGTGGATGGGCGCAATGGCTTGGCACCGCAAGACAAAGTGATTGCCGAGCGCCTACGCAAGCGTCAACGTCCTATCCTCTTGGCTGTGAACAAGACCGAGGGCATGCAGCGCGCGATCGTCAGCGCCGAGTTCCATGAACTAGGCCTGGGTGATCCTTTGTCTATTTCCTCCGCGCATGGCGAGGGTGTGAAAGACCTGATTGAACTGGCGCTGGAATCCTTCCCGGATGAAGAGGAAGAAGATCGCACTGCCGTGCGCAAAGTACCTAAAGTAGCCATCGTAGGCAGGCCCAATGTGGGCAAGTCCACGCTGGTGAATGCCTTGCTGGGCGAAGAGCGTGTCATTGCCTTTGACCAGCCCGGCACAACACGCGACTCCATCTATCTGGATCTGGAGCGCAACGGTAAAAATTACACCATTATCGATACCGCTGGCGTGCGCAAGCGCGGCAAGGTATTCGAGGCGGTAGAGAAATTCTCGGTCATCAAGACCATGCAGGCGATTGAAGAAGCCAATGTGGCGATTCTGGTGGTGGATGCGCAGGAAGGCATTACCGAACAGGATGCCCATGTCTCAGCTTACATTCTGGATAGTGGTCGTGCCCTGGTGGTGGCGATCAACAAATGGGATGGGTTGGAAGAAGACAAGCGCGATTGGATCAAGCGTGAGATAGACCGCAAGCTGCAATTCCTCGATTTTGCCAAATTCCACTATATCTCGGCCTTGCGTAAAAAGGGTTTGACTGAGTTATTCAGCTCGGTGGATGACGCCTATAAGGCGGCCATGGCCAAGCTTTCCACACCACAGCTCACCCGTGTGCTGGCCGATGCCGTACTGCAACATCAACCGCCTATCAGCAAGGGCATACGTCCCAAGCTGCGCTATGCGCACCAGGGCGGGATCAACCCACCTATCGTGGTGATTCACGGTAATCATATTGCCGGGATCAAGGATAGCTACAAGCGCTTCCTCGAAGGGACATTCCGCAAGGTGTTCCAGTTGGTGGGTACACCTTTGCGTGTGCAATTCAATCAAGGCGATAACCCGTTTGCCGAGCCAGAAGAGCGTAAGCAGGGTGAGGGCATAGTCAGCATGCGTAGACGCAAGACCGCAGAACGTGCGGCCCTGAACGCGCGCAAGAATGAAGAAGAAGGCCGCAAGAGCGGCAAGAAAAGTCCTGGCGTCGTGGCCAGTGCGCGCAACCTAAAGAAAAAGCCGGCACTTAAAAAGAAGTAATCTAGCAGTACTTCTCAAGTATCCGGCTTCACTTTTGACTCACTCTGTAAGTCGGCTCACTCTGTAAGGCATTTTTTAATCAATGATGGCATGAGTACCGTGCCATCATTGTTATTTAGCGGTCGTACAGGCTTTCCCAGAATTTCCACCATACACGCTCCTCAGAAGGTGCGTTCTTGCCTAGCAGTGGGCTGTTAGGGTAGTTCTTGGCCAGCACGCGTTTGGCATCATCGCGCAGGTCATCCATTTTCATGGCGTCATAGGCGCTGATCAGGATGGCCAGGGCTTCTTCCATATGCGGAGTGTCTGGGTAGAACTCCATCACATACTTGCTACGATTAGCCGCAGCAACATAAGCCTGACGTTTCATGTAGTAGCGTGCCACATGCAATTCATGTTCTGCCAGGGAGTTCACCAAGTAGCTCATACGCAAGGTGGCATCCTTGATGTAACGGCTGTTGGGGTAGCGGTTGACCAGCTCCTTCAGTGCCAGGAAGGATTCACGTAAGGATTTGGGGTCACGGTCACTGATTTGTTGTTTGGTCAGTTTTTCCACAATGCCACGCTCATTGAAGGTGGCCAGGCCCTTCATGTAGTAGGCGTAATCAATGTTGGGATGATTGGGGTGCAACTTGATGAAACGATCAGCCGCCGCCATGGTGGAAGCTGGATCATTCTTTTTGTAGTGCGCGTAAATGACTTCAAGCTGGGACTGGGTAGCGTAACGGCCATGCGGGTAGCGTGACTCCAGAATCTGGAAATACTTGATGGCTTTTTCGTAATCCCGGGTGTTCATGTTTTCTTCTGCGGCAGCGTAGATACGTTGTACCGGCCAACCTTTTGTTTCGTCCAGTTCGGTAGGGGCACCGAAAATGGCGCAGCCCGTAAGCCAGAGTGCTGCAATTAACGCTAAACTATGCTTCATTTACAAAGTCCATGATGAATGTTGTGGATGCCGATTAACACACTGCGCTTTATGTCCCAAGCGCTATATGCCCAGTACAGCGGGCAATATTTTCGATTATAACCGATGAGCAACACCACTACCCCTATTACCCTCACAATTACTCAAGAGCTGGGCGGCATGCGCCTGGATCAAGCCCTGCAGCGCCTGATGCCGGAACACTCGCGCTCACGCATTCAGGGCTGGATTAAGGATGGTCTGGTGACCATTGCCGATGAGGCTACCACCTCCAAGTTTAAGGTCTGGGGCGGCGAAAAGGTACAAATCGTGCCACAGGCTGCGCCTGATTCTCATGCTTTTGAGCCTGAAGATATTCCACTGGATGTGGTGTATGAAGATGATCATATTCTGGTCATCAACAAACCTGCAGGCCTGGTGGTACATCCTGCCGCGGGCAACTGGAGCGGCACCTTGCTTAATGCCTTGCTGCACCATGCGCCGCAGCTCAAAGATGTACCCAGGGCAGGCATAGTGCACAGGCTGGATAAAGATACTAGCGGCCTGTTGGTGGTGGCCAAAACCTTGGCCGCCCAGACCAATCTGGTACGTCAGCTACAGGCACGTACGGTCAAGCGTGAATATCGCACCATCGTCTGGGGCCAAGTCTGGCGTAATGGCAAGGTAGACCAGCCTATAGGCCGTCATCCTCACGCCCGTACCAAGATGGCGGTCAATCGCATGGGCAAGCCTGCGGTAACGCATTATGAAGTGCTGGACAGATTTGGCGTACATTCCTATATGCGCTGTCTGCTGGAAACTGGTCGCACCCACCAGATACGCGTGCATATGCAACATCTCAAGGCACCGATTGTGGGTGACCCGGTGTATGGCATACGCGGCATTCTGCCGCTGCGCCATATGTCAGAACACCTCAAGGAAGTGCTGCTCAACTTCAAGCGCCAAGCGCTGCATGCCATTCGTCTGGGACTTAAGCATCCCGCTACAGGTGTAGCCATGGAGTGGCAAGTGGAGCTGGCTGCCGATATGAAAGTACTGCTGGAAGCCATGCGTGTTGAGACCATGCCAGCGGAAGAGTCAGAGAACTTCATGATTTACAACGAAGATCATGCCTACGAATATGACGAGGACGATGATTATGATGAAGATGACGACTGGCTTGATGAAGAAGATGAGGAATAACACGCGATGAGCATAAAGCTTGGCCTTTTGCAGTACGACATGATGATCATGCCGGACTGGCCTGCGCCAGCCAACGTGCGTGCCTTGCAGACCACACGCCATGGTGGGCAAAGCCAGCCGCCTTATGCCAGCCTTAACTTGGGCATGCATGTGGGTGATGCTGCCATGGAGGTTGCCGCCAATCGGCAACAACTCAACCGCTGGGTACCGACAGAGCCAGTATGGCTCAATCAGGTGCATGGCATTGCTGTGGTGGATGCGGCACAGGCCAGCTGTGTGCCAGATGCCGATGCGGCGTTTGCGCGACATAGAAACACCGTGTGCGCGGTAATGACCGCAGACTGTCTGCCAGTATTGCTTTGTGATGAAGCGGGTACGGTTGTGGCTGCTGCGCATGCGGGCTGGCGTAGTCTGCTGGATGGTGTGATAGAAGCAACGGTGCAGGCCATGTCGGCGCAGGGACGAATATTTGCCTGGCTAGGCCCTGCAATAGGCCCCCAAGCTTTTGAAGTGGGGGCAGAGGTGAGGGCGGCATTTATTGCCAGGGATGCCCGTGCAGAACAAGCGTTTATCCCAGCTAAGTTAGCGGATAAATGGCTGGGAGATATCTATGCCATCGCGCGTCAGCGTCTTGATAGCGTAGGGGTGAGCCAGGTCTATGGCGGCGAGTTTTGTACCTATAGTGATAGCGAGCGTTTCTTTTCTTTCCGCCGTGACCAGGTCACAGGGCGCATGGCTAGCCTGATCTGGCTGGAATAAAGCTTACTTTTTTACTCTAAACAAGTCTGCAAACAGCTCGAAACTGTTTCAACGACCGCTTAAGACATAGCCTGAGTAGGCCATCAAATTAGTGACATGATTTACTGTACGAATGTACAATAAATCATGCTCCTCAAAACCAAACTCGAAATCCTTGCCGACGCTGCCAAATATGATGCCTCCTGCGCATCCAGCGGCACCGAGCGGCGTAACTCCAGCGATGGCGCAGGCATAGGCTCTACCGAAGGCATGGGTATCTGCCATAGCTATGCGCCAGATGGCCGCTGCATCTCTCTGCTCAAGATCCTGCTCACCAATTTCTGCCTCTATGAGTGCGTCTATTGCGTTAACCGAGCCAGCAGCAACGTCAAGCGTGCACGCTTTAGCGTCGATGAGGTAGTAAAGCTGACCTTGAGCTTTTATCAGCGCAACTATATCGAAGGTCTGTTTCTCAGTTCAGGCATTATCCAAAACCCGGATTACACCATGGAGCAAGTGGTGGAGGTTGCCCGTGTATTACGGGAGGAGCATGATTTTCGTGGCTATATCCATCTCAAAACCATTCCTGATGCCAGCGATGAACTACTCGCCAAGGCAGGCTTATATGCCGATAGGCTGAGCATCAATGTAGAGCTACCTACCCAGGCCAGCCTGAAACAGCTAGCCCCGGAGAAAGATGGTCAGCGCATTGCCATTTCCATGGACAGGCTGCGCAGCCGCATTGAAGCGGCCAAAGACCGTAGTCATGGCGGCAAGCGGCCTGCGAGGTTTTCACCTGGTGGTCAGAGCACGCAGATGATCATAGGTGCGGATAATAGCGATGACAGAACCATACTGGCGGCCAGCAGTAGCCTGTATCAAGGTTACCGCCTGCGCCGGGTTTATTACTCAGCCTTTAGCCCTATCCCCGATAGCAGCCAGGCCTTGCCATTGAAAGCGCCGCCGCTGGTACGCGAGCATAGGCTTTACCAAGCCGATTGGCTGCTGCGCTTTTATGGCTATCAAGCTGAAGAAATCACTGCCCATAACAGCATGCTCGATTTGGAGCTGGATCCTAAAACTGCCTGGGCCGTGGCCAACCGCCAGCGTTTTCCGGTGGATATCAACCGTGCCGAGCGTGAAATGCTGTTGCGCGTGCCTGGCATGGGGCCTGCCAGTGTGCTGAAAATACTGAAAGCCAGACGCTGGCGCCGTATTCGCCTTGATGACCTGGCGCGTATGCGTTTGCCTATCAAGCGCATGTTGCCTTTTATCCTGGTGGCTGATCATCAGCCCGGGGCCATGTTGGAAGCTACGGATTTGCGCATGCAATTATTGGCAAGCCCGCAGCAGCAACTGGACTTGTTTGCTCAAGGCGGGGGGATGTCATGAAAATCCTGCAACTTGCCCATGAGACCGATTTCGAGGGTTGGCGCCAGGCCGCGCGTGAGCTGTTACTGGCGGGTGTGCACCCTGACGACACCTTATGGCAAGTGGGACAGCAGGCCAGCCTGTTAGCTGCTTGTGGCCAAGGCAGTTTGTTGGAACAGCAGAGCCTGCTGGCGCAGGAAGGAGCAGCGATCAACCCAGCGCCAGCGCAGGAAATTCGCGTACCCGCGCAATTTATCAGCCTGTGCCGCAGCGTCATCATGCATCACGATGCGCAACGCTTTGGCCGCATGTATCGCATGCTCTGGCGCTTGCAGCATGAACCTGGGCTGCTGAGGATAGCCTTTGATCAGGAGGTGATCAAGTTGATGCATATGCAAAAAGCGGTGCGCCGCGATATGCACAAGATGAAGGCTTTTGTGCGCTTTCGTGAGGTGGAGGATAGCGGCTATTTTGTCGCTTGGTTTGAGCCTGAGCACTATATTGTCGATGCCAGTGCCAAGTTTTTTTATGAGCGTTTCAGCCGTATGCGCTGGACCATCATGACGCCATATAAAACCCTGCACTGGGATGGTGAGGCACTGGCCAGTGCTGCGGGGGGCAGCAAAAGCGGTTTGCCAGCGGCGGATGCGGCCGAGAGTCTATGGTTGAGCTATTACCAGCATATCTTCAACCCGGCGCGGCTCAAGGTGAAAGCCATGCAGGCGGAAATGCCCAAGCGCTACTGGCGCAACCTGCCTGAAGCAGTAGTGATTAGTGAATTGATAGGGGCGGCCAGCCAGCGCACTGCAGAAATGGTGGCCAAAGCGCCGGAAGCGCCAAGGCGCAAATTGATACCCTATAAAAGATCAGGTGACGATCTAAAGCCAGGTGGTGATTAGATATTCTGACCTATGCGCCAGAGCACGCCGCTGGGGTCGCTGAAGACAAAATCGCGCATACGCCATTCCTGATCTACCAGCGGCGATATCTTGCTGCCATAGTTTTCTGTGATGCCGGATTGCGTGATTTTCTCGTGCCAGGCCGCTACGTCTTCCACCTGCAGATGCATCATGAAATTCTCTGCGTATTCCTTAACGTAAAAGTCCTGCAGTAGAAAAGCGCAGTGCTCAAAACAGAAGTAGGCTACACCGCCGCCTTCTGAGCGTTTCTCAAAGCCTATATCCTGATAAAAACGTTGTGACAGGGCGAAATCCTTGGCCGGGACAAAGGTTTTGATTTCCACGGTTTTCAGGCTCATACAAGCTCCGCTGGTGAGTGGTTTGAATTCAAGGCTTAGTGTTGCCGACGCGCCGCAATCATTGGTGTGCCGCCATCGGGGTGGCTGAGCAGTATACAGGGCAAATCAAAACAGGCTTCCACCGCTGTAGGGGTCATGATGCTGGCAACATCACCTAGGGCCTGCAAGCGGCCATCGCGCATCAGCGCTATCCGGTCTGCATATTGCGCGGCCAGGTTAAGGTCATGCACGATGGCGATGACTGCCACATCACCCTTATTGGCCCAGCGCCGTGCGATTTCCAGTATGCGATGCTGCTGGCGTGGGTCCAGCGCTGCGGTGGGTTCATCCAGCAATAAGAGGCGCGGCCCTGCACTGGTTTCCCATATCTGCGCCAGCACCCTGGCCATTTGTATCCTGGCTTGTTCACCACCAGAAAGCGTGGTGTAGATTTGTTCTGCCAGATGGCCGGCATCGACCTCTTGCAGGGCAGCCAGGGCAATCTGGATATCCTGCGGTCTGCTGGCGCCCTGATGATGAGGATGACGGCCCAGCAGGATAATTTCTAGCGCCGAATAGTCGAAACCGACCTCGGCACGCTGCTGCATCAGGGCGCGCTGACGCGCCAGCTTGAGCAGCGGCCACTCAGCCAAGGAGTGACCATGCCAGCGTACATCACCCGTACTGGGCTTGAGTTCACCGGAGATCAAGCGCATTAGCGAGCTTTTGCCTGCGCCATTGGGGCCGCACACCGCGAGTAATTCGCCAGGAGCAACATTGAGGCTGACATCCTGTAACAAGGTCTTATGCGATAGATTCAAGCCCGCGTTGATGACTTCTAGCATGGCAACTCCTATAAGCCTATCTTGCGGCGGACATGGAACAGCAACAGCAGAAAGAAAGGCACACCCAACAGGGCAGTGATAATGCCAACCGGAATTTCGGTAGGGGCGGCGATGGTGCGCGACAACAAATCAGACAACAGCACCAAGATGGCGCCGACCAGCGCGGAGGCGGGCATGACGATGCGTTGATCCGGGCCTATGGCCAGCCTGACCAGATGCGGGGCGACCAGCCCGATAAAACCTATGATGCCAGTCACTGACACCACAGAACCCACGGCCAGGGCGATGGCGGTGATGGTGACTTGGTTGAGCCTGCGCACTGAAACGCCCAGCAGGCTGGCTTGCACTTCGCCCAGCGCAAGGGTGTTGAGCGCACTGGCTTGTTTCAGCAAAACCAGCGCAGCGCCGCCGCTCAAGCACGCCACCATGGCGACCATGGGCCAGGTGGCGGCTCCCAGACTGCCTAGCGACCAGAAGTTGAGTGAGCGCATCTGCAGATCATTGGCAATAAAGGTCATGAGGCCGATCAAGGCCCCGCATAATGAACTGATGGCGATGCCAGTCAGCAGCATCAGGGCAATGGATGTGCGGCCCTGACGTGTGGAAATACTGAAGATCAATATCGTGGCGGCCAAACTGCCCGCAAAGGCAAAGATAGGCAGAGCGAATTCACCGATATAGCCCTGTAGCGCCGTCATCCAGCTACCGCCGAGTACGATGGCATAGGCGGCAAACAAGGCGGCACCGCCAGAGACACCTACCAGGCTGGGTTCTGCCAGAGGATTGCGCAGCAAGGCCTGCATGGTGGCACCAGACACCGCCAGTGCCATGCCAGCCAACACCCCCAGCGCCAGCCGCGGCAGGCGGATATTCCATAACACCATAGCCTGTTGCATTTGCTCTTGCGGAATAGCAAGCCAGGCATCAGTGTGCGGCGGACTGAGCAGCAGCTTTAATACATCCAGGGGCGCAATCGCAACTGCGCCTATACCAGCGGCCAGCACTACAATGATCAGCAGCACCAGGCTCATGCCCAGCAAAATGCGGCCACGCAGTTGCAGGCTGCGTACTTTGGGTTGTGCCAGGGGCATAGGGGTAGCCAAACTCATATTGCCAAGTTCATATTAAAAGCTCATTACTTGCGTATGGCCTGACCCAGCTCAAGCATGGCGCCAGGCAGGCGCGGGGTAAAGCCTATGATGTATTGGGTATCCATGCTGACTATGCGTCCTTGTTTGCCTGCGGGGGTCATGCCCAGGCCCGGCGTCTTGAGGAAGGCTTGCAGGCCGCCGCTGGCCTCCAGCCCTTCACGTGTGGTGATGATGACATCCGGCGCTGCTGCCACCAGGGCTTCTGCTGTCAATGGCCTATAGCCTTTGTATAAACCCGCCATGACATTCTCGCCATGCACCAGCGTAATTACCGCCGCCGCAGCGGTTTCATCGCCTGCGGCTTGTGCGCCACGCCCAGAATTGTTCATGACAAACAGCACTCGTGGCTTGCCCTTGAGTTTATCCAGCTTGGCAGCTGCCTCTTTCCAGTCCTGCTCAAATTGCCTGGCTAATGGCTCAGTAGTGGCGGCATTGAGCTGCTTGCCTATGATGCGAATATCCGCGGCAACCTGCTGTGGCGTGTGGCTGGCTTCAGGCAGTTGCAAGACCTTGATCCCAGCATTGCGCACCTGCTCAATTACATTGCGTGGGCCAGCACCGGCTTCGGCCACGATCAGCGTCGCACCAGTAGAAACCAGGCCTTCAGCAGACAAGGTACGCATATAACCCACTTTGGGCAGCTTGAACGCTGCCTCGGGGTAAACACTGGTGATGTCATTGGCAATCACTTCATCGCCTTTGCCCAGTGCAAAGACGATTTCGGTGACAGCGCCACCCACGGTCAGCAGTTTCTCAGCCGCAAGCGCAAGCTGGCTGCTGCCCATGAGAGCGAGCGCCAGCAGCAGGGTACGTGATCTCATGCGCGCCTCTTAAGCTAGCAATTGTGCAGCTGGCAATTGCGCCACAATGGCACGCCAAGCTTCCAGCTCAGGTTTGCCCGGCTTACGTGCGCCAAAGAACTGCGCCATGATCTCGCCCTGGGCATCAAACACTTCCAGCGAGGTGACAATGCCATCTTCGGTGGGCTTCTTAACTACCCAGGTTTCTGCAATCAGGTCGGTACGCAAATGCAGATTAAAGCCTTCATCCAGCACATTGATCCAGGGGCCCATGGCTTTAACATTTTGAATAGGCCCGGTGTGGATCTGGATATTGCCAGGGTTGCCAACGAAACACATGATGCTGGTGCCATCGGCGGCAGCCGCTTCCAGCATTTTGGTTGTTGCGGTGTTGTCTACCTTGTAGGCATGGTTTTCTGGTGCCAGACGCAAGGCTTGGGTACGTGCCAGGCCAAACTTGCGCAGCAAAATAAAGAAATCATGTGTGTCCTTCATTGCCAACCAGGCCGCCGCAAAGCCTGCGGCATCCACTTCGCTATCAGGCTTAACGGCAGGGGCGGGCTTGGCAGCCTCAACTTCCTGGCCTGGGGTCTGGTCTGCGCTACGGTATTTTTCCACCAGGGTATGCCAGCCTTGCACACTGCTGAAATCCTTGAGGTGTATCTTGTGAATGGCAGTGCCAGTGGCGTCATAGAACTGCAGGCTGCGTTGCGTGCCTTTCTCGGATTCTTCACTGACGGCATAGCCATGCTTCCATTGCGAATAGAAAATGCGCAGGTCGATATCTGGCCCAACCACCAAGCCTACGTGATCGTAGGAAATGTTCTCGTAAGTGCCTATCTTTTCATGCACTGTGCTTTCGTTGCGGGTCAAGGCCATCACACGGCCCAGCAGGGGCACATCGGCAATGATCTCGTGGAACGGGCCTTGCAGGCGCACGGCTTCGTGGCCTATGGCATTGGCGATGGCCTGGCCTTCGCTGATCCCTATGGCCTGCGCGGCTTCACGGTTACGCAGTTTTTGTTCTTTTTTGGCGTGATGGAAAGCCTGGTATTGCTGTTCTGTGGTCGCGAGCTGATTCATGTCTAGTCCTCGTTAGCGCTGATAAAAGAGATATTAGGATGATTAGTAAATAAATTCTGCATAAAACTTGATATTGCGTCCGGGGGCTACCAGGCCGAGTTGCCCGGCAAAGCCACCATCCAGGTTGTAAAGCTTGTCTGCCAGGTTTTCACCCACCAGTCTGAAATTCATATGTTTATTTGGTGCCCAACGTACGCCTGCATTAAACAACTCATAGCCAGACTGTACTTCCACACCTGAGGTAGGGCCGGGAATATCCGCTGAGTAATAGCGGTCCTTGACGTGGCGGTAGTTCAGATTGATATCCCAATGCTCGCCTAGCTTGCTGCCCAATACCAGATTGAAGCTATCGCCGGGAATGGTGTAGAGATGATTGGACACCTTGGCCCGGTAATAATAAATCTTGCCGTCTATGCGCGAGTAAGCGGCCTGCATATAGAAGTTTCGATAGTACAGGCTGTTCTCGAATTCAAAGCCATTGCGTATTTCCAGCGAATCCTGCGTCCCGGTTTCCTGTATCAGGTTGCTGGTGTGGCTATGGAAGAAGGTGCCTTTGGCGTGTAGTTCTATCGCTTGGCCCAATAGATTGGGGTGGGTGTAGCTGAGACCTGCCTCGGTGTTTTCCACGCGCTGAGTTTTATACACGCTATCGCAAGAGCTGCCATCGGTGGGGCAGGAGCTTGAACTTTGCAGTCTGCGTGTGGAGTCGCGGCCGCTATTGGCCCACAGCACACTGAGAGGCACGACTCGAAAGCCCTGCGCGTAATTGCTAAACAGCGTCAAGGTGCGGGGGATGGCCTCGAATGCCAGGCCAAAGTTGTAGATTTCCTCACGTAGCTTTACCTTGGCTGCCTGGTTTTCAAACTCAAGCATCTCTTTGGTTTCGCCTGTGGCTTTCAGTTCTATGAAGTCGCGACGGTAGCCAGGGGTAATGGTGAGTTGCTTATAGCGGAATTCAGGCTGGATATAAAAAGAACTGGTGATCTGGTCGCCAGTTGCTGGTTCCTGCGAGACTGATCTGTAAGCGGGGTTGCCAAAGCTGCGTTGCAGATCGCGTTCCTGTTTGAAATATTGCAGGCCAGTCAGCAAAGAGATACTAGTGTTTTCGCTTGCATAAACCCGGGCAGTGTTGGCGATGTCCAGATTTTTGTTCTTGAAATTATAGGCATCAAGCCTATCACCTCGGCAACGGTTGGCAGAGATGGTAGGTGAGAGCGGCAAGTTGGTGCTGTTGCTGTAAGCGGTATAGCCTATGCAGTGAGAGGCAGGATTGTTGGCATTGCCTATCCAGCCAAAGGGCAGTGATTCATCTTGTTTGGTATGGCCTACGCCCAGGGTGGCCTTGAGGTCTATCCAGCGATTGTCCGGGGTGAAGTGTATGGTCTGAGCGATGGTTTCTTCATCAATCGCGCGCAATACATAAGGGCTGCTGGTGAATAGCGAGGCTGTGACCGTATCGTAAAGTTGTACGGTAGGGCTTTGCACTAGTTTGCTCAATGAGGTGGAAATGCGTAATGAATCAATCGGAATGATGGTGAATTTATATAGCTCAGCCACCGTACTTACCTCGGAATTGGCGAGTTTTTCTCCATCACCCTGGGTGATATTGTTGGATTGACGATTAGAATAACTGTAGAGCAGATCTATACGCTCATGAGGGCGGGCATAGGCAATATAAGAGCGCAGGTATTCATCATTATTATTGCCATAACCAAACTTGACTCTGCCACCCACGCTTTGTCCAGGTAGCAGAAAATCTTCCGCATCCTTGGTCACTGTTTTGACTGCACCACCCAGGAAACCCGAATTATTGCTGATCTGCGGGCCGCGACTGATCTCTATGGATTTCAGCAGATCGGGTTCGATATAAGTGCCCTTGGAGCGGTATTTGTCGTAGTTCTTGATAACACCATCAACCGAGACAGCAACATCAGTTTCGGTATAGCCACGAATATTAAAGGCCATGCCGTTGAGGCGCGGGCCGCCGGCAATGTTGACACCGGGCGTGCCGCGCACGGCATCAAAGACTGAAGATGCCTGCATGCGTTGCAAGTCTTCAGAGGTAATCTTGGTAATAGATTGCGTGGGGTTTACGCGCTCTTCACGGATGCGGCTGCTTTTTACATTGACTTCAGGCAGGGTGCTGACCGCAGCGGTGCTGGAATTGCTGACTGTTGTGCCATTGCTGCTTGCCTGTGGAGTTTGCACTGGGCCAGAGGCAGTGGGTGAAGACTGATCGTTATCGCTTGCTTGACCCTGCGCATTATCCTCATCCGCTGCCCACACCTGCATCATGGGTTGAGTTGACAGCGCGGCTAGTGCCAGAAACAGACGGCAATGAGCGGAACAGGATCTTGCAATGGTCATCTTGACTCTAAACACATTATCTTCATTTGGATACTGAGCCTGGCATACAGCAGGCTGTATGCCAGGCTAAACTTTACTTCAGCTCAATCTTTACTTGATTAGCCTTGCTTGCGAGCGCGACGGCCAGCCGCGCCCAGTATGCCCAGACCCAATGCCAACATGGCGTAGCTGCTAGGCTCAGGCACGGCTGCTACAGCCACGGTAGCCAGCGCAATCTGGTCTATCAGAATGTGGGGAGTCGCTGCCTGGAACTGGAAGGTGTAAAGATCAGCACCAGTCACGCCTTTCCATACCCAATACAGTTCTTCTTCAGCACCAGCACCCAGATCGGAAGCAGTGGTGTAGGCCAATACGCTGCTGGCGCTGGCACCATTCAGGGTGGCAGTGCTGACCAGAGAATTACCTTGGCTGGCTACACGCAGGTACACATCAAATACGCCAGCCGTACCTGCCAGAGTGGCAGTGATGGTGGGGATGCTGTTCAGGGTGTAGATGTTGCTTTCAAACAGGATGGCGCCGCGAGGGGACAGGCTGATGGAACCTACACCCACTTCTGGAGTGTTATCGGCTACAGGGCTATCAAAGGTGTTCCACTCAGCATACTGGGCAGTGACACTGTCACCCCAAGGGGTAGCGGAATCCCAGACATTGCCTGCCGCCATGGCGGAGCTGCTGAAGAGGATGGAAGCCGATACGGCGATCAAAGAAAGCTTGCTATTCATTATGTATCCTTTATCAATATTCAATGCAGACGCAGTGGTGGGCTTAAGCACGCTTGCGACGTGCAGCAAAACCAACCAGACCCAGGCCTAATGCCAGCATGGCGTAGCTGCTTGGCTCTGGCACGGCGGTGACTACGGCCAATGCCAGTTGATCCAGGCTCAGATGAGTTTCGGCAGCCTTGAAATTGAAAACATAAATATTAGCGGCGCTGACATCACTCCACTTCCAATACACTTCTTGCTCAACGCCACGACCGCTGGAGATATAGGTCTCCACCAGAGTGGCGGCAACGCCATTCAGTGTGGCGCTGGTGTTGAGCAACGTGCCTGTGGTGGCTGCGCGCAGGTAGACATCAAAACTACCTGTGGTGTTGATGCCCAGCAAAGTGGCGATGAAGTTGCTGCTGCCGCTGGCGTTGTAAATGTTCTTGGTGCTGGTCAGGCTTGCGGTGCTGCTGGTTTCGGTCAAGCTTGCACCAGTGCCAAACTCAGGGTTGGCATTGTGGAATGAGGAGCTGAAATTATCCCAGGCCGCGAATTGGGAAATCAGGGAAGTATCCCAAGGGGTTGCAGAGTCCCAAACATTGGCAGTAGCGAAAGCGGATGTAGCGAAAGTAGTGCTGACTGCCAAAGCGATGGCAGAGAGTTGTTTAGACAAATTCATGTTGATATTACCCCGGTAAAAAAGAAAAGTACCAGCCCGCTATGAGCGCGGGCCAGTACATTGGTGTTGCTTGGTTTTTTTTGTGCTACTTGGTTTTGCTTTTATGAATTAAGCGTTGTTCTTGCGGGAACGACGGCCAGCAAAGGCAAGCACGCCCAGACCAAGCGCCAACATGCCGTAGGTGCTTGGTTCAGGAACTGCAGCAACCGCAACAGTCGCCAGCGCCAGTTGATCCAGGCTGGTGTGAGCTGTCAGGTCAGTCCAGGTGAAGGTGTACAGGTCAGCACCAGTGACGTTGTTCCATACGAAGTAGAACTCACGCTCGGAATCTTCCAGGCCAAACTGGGTACCGTTGTTTTCATAGAAGGTCTGCACTGCAGTCGCAGCAACGCCATTCAGGTAAGCGCTGGTAGAAGGAGCCAGGCCCAGAGTTGCTACGCGCAGGTAAACATCAAATACACCACCTGTAGTGCCAGCCAGTGTTGCTGTGTAGGCAGTGGCGTTTTCACGGAAGCTGTAAATGTTGTTGGTGGAGGTAACGATAGGGGAGCCAACTGCGCTCAATGTGCCGTCAGTTGCACCAGCAACATCAGGAGCAGAAGCGTTATAGCTGGAAACAAAGCCGTTTGCGTTGTTTGGCAGTGGGCCAGTACGAGTCAAGGACTCGAAGAAGTTCCACTCTGCATAGTCAGTCAGGGTTGCGCTGCCCCAAGGGGTAGTTGCGCTATCCCATTGGTCTTGTGCTGCGAAAGCAGCGGAGCTGAAGGCCAGGCCTACAACGAGAGCTAAAGCTGAAGTTTTCATGGTTAAACCTTTTTAAGGCGGGCGCTGTTTATCCCTTCCTCGTGAAGGCGATAGCACCCGTTCAACATTTAGGCTCACGGACCCACACCGTCGAGCATTCGATGGCCATCACCCTATGAGCGGGCGCAGCCAAAAATCAATTCAAGTCATGGCTTGTGATGCGTTTTGCTCTGGCTCATTGCCAGCGGGCTGAAAATCCACCACAAAGCGATATTGCTTGCCGCAATCGATGATGATTTCTTTTTGTCCACGCCTGAGCAGGCGGATATCAACCTTGAGGCTGCCAAAGCCATCATGTTCAATCAACTCATCGAGGAGGCTGATTAAGCAGGTTTTAACAGGGGCTTTGGCTGGCAACATAAGGGCATCAATCTATCTTGTTATACTTGCATGCGGATCGCAACTTTAAAACAAATGATAACAATTATCATTGAGTACTGCAATAGCGACATGTAAACATTTGCATTTGTATTTAAAACCTTAGCTCTGTAATAAAACGCAGGTTACGCCCAGGCCCGCGATTGCCTATCATCCCGGAAAAATCGCCTCCGGCATTGAGGTCATAATCGCGATTGAAGAGGTTTTCGCCTATCAAGCGCAAGGTTACTGATTGGGTGGGACTCCAGTAGGCTCCAGCATTGACGAGCTCGTAGCCATCCTGGATGCCGTAGTTATTCGCGCTCAGAAATACCGTGCGCGCTGAGACTTTGCGATAGCTCATGTTGACGCCTAGATTGGGCAGTATCTGGCTGCCCAGGGTGAGATTCAGTGTGTTACGTGGCACAGTGAAAATATCTAGCGTGGTCTCTCCATCAAAAAACGTACCCCAGGTGCGTGAATAGTTGGCGCGTAGATAATGCTGGCGATAATTGAAGTTGGCTTCAAACTCATTGCCGTTACGCCTTTCCCAAGCATTCTGCGGGACATATGTATTGCTGACTGCGTCTATATTGAAATAGCGCAATAGATGCTGGGTGTTGATATGGAAGTAGGTGAACTTGGCGGTTAGCCCGGCATCTTCTTTAAACTGTTTTTGATAATGCACGCCAAGCTCGCTGGATTCCGAGGTTTGCAGTTTATAAACATCACCGCAGATGAAGTTGGTGGCCGGGGTATTGCAGCGGCCTTCACCGCCACCATAAGGATTGCCCAGCCCTGCCACTTGGCCGGGGCCTGGCCAGGGCAAAAACGGTGGCCAGGTTGCAGGGCGGCTTGCCGGAGCACCTGCGCTGCGGCCATAGGTGAAATACTCATCCACGGTAGGGGGGCGAAAACCCTGTCCATAATTGGCAAACAGGCTGAGTTGTTCAGGGATCAGGTCGAAAGTAAGCCCCATGCTATAAGTGGCATGACGGAAGTTGATCTGGTCATCCATGCCTTTTTCGGCCAAGTGGCGCTGGACCCTTTCTTCGGTGCTGGAAACTTCATACCAATCGACGCGTACCCCAGGGATCAAGCTCCAGCGGCCATATTGCAATCTGGGTTGTAAATACATGGCGCTGTAGTCTGTTTTACCCGAGACGCTGGCTGCCCAGAAACCGTCTGCGGGTGTACTTTCTGTGGGGATGTCGTGGGTACGCCTGACTTCCTTATCCATGCTGAAGTATTGCAACCCGGCTAATAGATCCAGGCGCCAGTCTTGGTTGCGATATAGATTGGCGTTATTGGAAATATCTACGGTGCGATTTTTGAAATTCCGGTGTTCGTAAAGATTGCTGCTGCCCGTAAGGTTACGGCCAAAGCCCGGTGGCGATAAATCCTCAAGCTTGGTGTGTCCCCAGCCTACAGTGGCTGTGAGGTCTATCCAGGGATGATCAGGGTTCCAATGCACCGTCTGTGCAACACTCAAGTCCTCTATGCTGCGTATGACATTGCCAAAGGTAGTAGGGCTGCTGCCCGTGGCGTCATAAGGTTGCAGACCAGATTCTTCCAACAGGGTAATCGCGGTTCTGATTTCCAGCGTGTCTATGGGGAATAGATTCAGCTTGAATAGCTGTGCCTTGGAATCCACATTCGACATCTCCAGTTTGCTGCCATCGCTATGGGTGATGTCGTTGCTATGCCTATCGGTGCGGTTATAGAGAATATCCACGGTATCAATTGGCCGTGCATAAACTAGGGTGGAGCGTAAATACTCATCATTATTGCTGGCATAGCCCAGCTTGATGCGGCCGCCGTAGCGCTCACCAGGTCTGAGAAAATCCGCGCCGTCCTTGGTCTTGGCCAAGATGGTGCCGCCAAGCGAGCCTGAGCCACTGCTTATTTGCGGGCCGCGTTGCACCTCTATGGATTTGAGCAGATCGGGCTCAACAAAAGTGCCGCCAAAGCGGTATTTCTGAAAACCCTTGGGCACATTGTCTATACGCACTTGCACATCATCAGTATCGCTATAGCCGCGTACATTGAAACTCATGCCGCTGGGGCGTGGGCCACCTTCTATTGCAATGCCTGGCGTGTCACGTATGGCTTCAAACAAGGTGGTAGGCTGTGTGCGTTCCAGCTCCTTGGCTTCTATAGTGGTAATGGTGCGGCTGGGGTTGATCACCACCGCCTCTTGTTTGACGCGGCTGCTTTTGACGCTAATTTCCGGCAAGGTGTCGGGCTTGGTCTCCTTCGTTTCTATAGCGTCTGCTGCCCAGGCCGGTAGGGCAGGGCTGATGGTCAAGCTGAAGACTGGTACTGCCAGAATGCGGGCAAGGCGCTGGCCATGGCCCAGTAAGGGTCGATTCATGAGGTGTATTCTGGAATGACCAGGGGCGTACCCCTGGTAGGTTGATGCACCACGGAGCGCATGTCCGTGGACGATAGTCTCTTAGAGGCTTAAACCAGATTGCGCTTGCGGCGGGTTGAGGCAGCCAGCATGAGCAAGCCTAAGCCCAACATGCCATAGGCGCTGGGCTCAGGCACTGCAGCGACTGCGAAAGTAGCGATGGCCAATTGATCAACCCCGGTATGGGCCTTGGCATTGAGATTGAACACAAGCCAACCTGTGCTGGTGGAGACGTTCTCCCATTTCCAGTAGCCCTCTTCAAGATATCCGCCGCCGAAACTGCCAAAATCAGCGCTGGAAGCATAGCTCTGCACAAAGGTGGCAGCCACGCCGTCCAGAGTGGCTAGACGATCAAAGGTTGAACCTACGGTAGAAACACGTACGTAGACATCAAACACATCACCAATAGCGATATTGCTAAGGGCTAGGGTATAAGCCGCAGGGCCACTCCAGCTATAGAGATTGCCAGAGCTCGCAACAAAAGCGTTGCCCGTGGTTTCATAAATACCAGCATTAGCGCCTACATCGGGTGTGTCATCTGTGGCGCTATCAAAGGTATGCCAAGCAGCATAATATGCAGGGCTGGCGCTGCCCCATGGCTGGCTGGAAATCCAGGTGTTATCTGCTGCCCAGGCTGCGCTACTAAATATGGCGCCTGCGGCTAATGCCAGAGCGGGTAATGAGTGATGCAATTTCATGATTTATCCTTAAATCGAGAGTACGCCTGAAATCCCTTCCCCGAGAAGGCGTTCGCACTCCAACAGTAATAAAACCCCACAGACTCTCACTGTTGAGGCTGGAAAGGCATCTCTATGAACGAGAGGCATCTCCTGCGAGGACAATGAAAGGGCAGGAAAAGCCTGTCACTTCACAATGCCAATTTAATACAAATCATTACCATTTAGATTAACAGTGATTCGCTAAAAAAAGCAAGCCCTTAGCGCAGTAAATCTGGTGTCATCCCGTATAATTCGCGCTTATGTCCATATTGCTAATGATTATTTTGGTCAGCCTCGCAGGTGGGGCATTGAGTGTGCTTTTTGCGGCCTTCTTTGCCTTCAATGCCAAAGCTTCTTGGGTGCCCATGCTGATCAGCTATGCGATTGGGGCTTTGCTGGGCGCAGTTTTCCTTGAAATTCTGCCGCATGCCTTTGAAATAGCCAGCAGCGTGGAAACCATGTCTGCCACCATCTTGCTGGGCATATTGTTGTTCTTTGTGCTGGAAAAACTAGTACTTTGGCGGCACTGCCATGGTGATGCGTGCGAGGTGCATGCCACGGGTCATGATCAACATGCGCACGGTCATAGTCATGGTCATGGGAATACCCATGATCATGGTCGCAGTGGCCTGATGATCATGATAGGTGACACTTTCCATAACTTTGTGGATGGGGTGCTGATCGCTGCCGCCTTCATGGTGGATGCCAAGCTGGGCATGGTGACTGCAGTGGCCATCATTGCCCACGAGATTCCCCAGGAAGTAGGTGATTTCCTCATCCTGCTACATTCGGGCTATAGCAAGCGCCATGCGCTGTTATTTAACCTGTTTTCCAGCATGGCCACACTGGTTGGCGGGGTGGCGGCATATTTTGCCCTGCAATCTGTACAGAGCTGGATTCCCAGTATTCTGGGCTTGGCGGCGGCTAGCATGATTTACGTTGCGGTGGCGGACTTGATTCCTGGCTTGCACAAACGTACCGAGCTCAAGGCCACGGTACAGCAGGCTAGTCTGATTGCATTGGGCATTGGCAGTATTTGGCTGACGGGTGTTTTGCTACACGCGGGCTAAGCAGTACTAAGTGTTGATTAAATTTTTCCTGCTTTGGCAGGGTTTTGCATTTAAAGAGAGATGAGCTTGCAAACTCCAAAAGTTGGTTTTGTTTCATTGGGCTGCCCCAAGGCAGCTTCAGATTCTGAACGTATCCTGACCCAGCTTCGTGCTGAGGGCTACGCCATATCGGGTAGCTATGATGATGCTGATCTGGTCGTCGTCAATACCTGTGGGTTTATTGATAGTGCGGTTGAAGAGTCACTTGATGCCATAGGCGAGGCCCTGGCTGAAAATGGCAAGGTGATAGTCACTGGCTGTTTGGGTGCCAAGAGTGATGTGGTCAAGGCTGCTCACCCCGGTGTTTTGGCGGTCACAGGGCCGCATGCGCTGGAAGAAGTCATGACGGCAGTGCATGCCAATCTGCCCAAACTGCATGACCCTTACACCGATCTGGTGCCACCCCAAGGTGTGCGCCTCACGCCACAGCACTATGCTTACCTGAAAATATCTGAAGGCTGTAACCACAGGTGCAGTTTCTGCATTATTCCTTCCATGCGTGGTGATCTGGTTAGCCGTCCTGTCGGTGAAGTCATGAAAGAGGCAGAAAACTTGGTCAATGCCGGGGTATCTGAATTGCTGGTGATTTCACAAGACACCAGCGCTTACGGTGTTGATGTCAAATACCGCACAGGTTTCTGGAATGGGCGTCCACTCAAGACGCGCATGACAGAGCTGGCTACGGCATTGGGTGACCTGGGTGTCTGGGTGCGTATGCATTACGTCTATCCTTACCCGCATGTGGACGAGATCATCCCCTTGATGGCGGATGGTTTGATCCTTCCCTATCTGGATGTGCCATTCCAGCATTCCAGCCCACGCATCCTCAAAGCCATGAAGCGCCCCGCAAATAGCGAGAACAACCTGGCTAGAGTCAAAGCCTGGCGCGATATCTGCCCGGACATCACTATCCGCAGCACCTTTATCGTCGGCTTCCCAGGTGAGACGGATGATGATTTTGAACATCTGTTGGATTTCCTGCAGGAAGCGCAGCTGGACCGTGTGGGCGCTTTTGCCTATTCCGCCGTCGATGGCGCAGCCGCCAATCAGTTGGACAATCACGTACCTGAATCACTCAAGCAGGAAAGACTGGCCCGCTTTATGGAAGTGCAGGAAGCCATCAGTGCCGAGAAACAAAAGCGCAAGATAGGCCGTATAGAGACTGTGCTGATTGATGAAGTGAATGGCGATGAAGCCATAGGTCGTACCGCAGCTGATGCGCCAGAAATTGATGGCGTGGTGTATTTGGCGGGTGGAGAAGGCTTGCAGCCGGGTGATCTGGTTGAAGCGCAAATTGTGGATTCAGATGGGCATGATCTCTGGGCCGCACCGCCTCAGCGCGACTGATGCTGATATATAGAGCATCTTTGATATATATGGAATCTTGAAGTGTCTAGGGATATCGATTTTTAATCTGTGCTCTGGACATCTGAGAACAATGTAAGAGAACGGCGCCCTGTAGGCGCCGTTTTTATTCCTGGGTGCTGAAGAGGTCGGGCATGATGGGCGTGGGACGCTGAGAATCTGCACGCTCTTCGAGAAAATCCATGGTGTAGGGGCAGCGCGTGGGCTTTTTCACCACTTTGCGTTTTTTGCCCGAAGCTTCAGTATTGATGTATGGCGTCTGGCTGATGCGCACATAACCCGAGGACTGCAGCTTTAGCGGAGTGGTTTCAAACAGGCTGAGAGGGTTGTCGATATTCTGCAAGGTAATGGCTTGTTTGCCGACCTTGAGGACGTTATACATGACAAACTTGCTGCCTGTTTGCTTGCCATAAATTTCGCCAGTGAGAATATCCAAGATTTGCCTTTCGCTAATTCATAACAATCATATCGTTATGAGGCAAAGCTGACAAGGCTCTTGAGTCGGATTTTGCCTATGGAATCGCGCGTTTGCGCAGGCCTATATGCTGACGGATCAAGGTGTTGGCTTGTTGGCGGAACCCTTCAGCGCGACTGTCCTTGACCCACATATGTAGCAAGCCGGAGAAGAACAAATGACTATCAAGCGCCAGCGCAACTGGATCTAGGCCAATGTTCAGCTGGCCTTTTTGCTGCGCACGCTCGTAAAGCAACTGAAGTTTTTCTATGAAGTAGTGACAATTCGTCACTATTTGTTGTAATACTGCTGTAAATTCATCCACATATTCGCATTTCACCATCATGATCTCGTAGATCTCACGGATTGCAGCATCGTGGTTGAGGGTTTGAATAGTATTCTCGAAAAACTGCTCTATGGTGGAGAGGGGGTCTTCAGACTCTTCATTCAGGGCGGCGGCATCAATGTGATCAATAAATGGCAGAAATGCCTGATCACGCATCGCGTAAAAAAGCTCAATTTTGTTTTTGAAGTGCCAGTACACCGCACCGCGTGTGACTTCTGCGTGCGAGGCTATATGTTCTATTGAGGTACGGCTAACGCCTCTTGCTGCAAACACCTCGCGGGCTGCGTCAATAATACGTTGCCGCGTGATGGCGGCGTCCTCTTTAGTCTTTCTTGCCATGGGCTTGCCCTTGAAAAAGCTGTTTACATACAATCATGTTTGTATATAATATACATTCGATATTGAATGTAAGCAAGTATTTTGTTTATAAGACATGGAGTTAACTATGGGAGTGCGCGTGATTAATCAAGCTCGTGGCAATAAAGATGGACTTGGGTCCAGCAAAAAAATCGTACTCGCCTTAACGGCAGCGTTGACGCTAATCTCCTGTAGCAAGGGTGAGCAGCAGGCGGCACCGCAAGGTGGCGGACAGGCAATGCCTGTGACTGTACTCACCCTGGAACCGACATCAGTCCCTGTGAGTGTTGAGTCTGTAGCGCAAACCGAAGGTGCGCGTGAGGTGGAGATACGTCCACGTGTGGGCGGTATTCTGCTCAAGCGTCTTTATGAAGAAGGTTCTTCCGTCAAGGAAGGCCAGGTGCTGTTCCAGATAGACCCTGTGCCTTATCAGATTGCTTTGGCTCAGGCCAAGGCGCAGCAAGCCCAGTCTCAGGCCAAGATTGCCCAGACCCAGCGTGAGGCTGACCGTCTCAAGGGTTTGTTGGAGTCCAAGTCCATTAGTCAACGTGAGTATGACAATGCCACTTCCGACAATGATGTGGCCAAGGCCGCCTTGCTGCAGGCAGATGCCAGCGTGCGTGAGGCCGAGCTGAATCTTTCCTATACCAAGGTGACAGCGCCTGTGAGCGGTGTTTCCGGGCGCTTCCAGTATTCCGAGGGTACTTTGGTTGCAGCCAACGATAGTTTGTTGACTACCGTGGTTCAGCTTTCACCCATCTGGGTGCGTTTCAGTCTTTCCGATAATGAACTCGAAAAAGTCGGCGGCCGCCTCAGTGAAAAGAACGTCAAGAAAATCACCTTATCCTTGCCTGATGGCAAGGAATACAACGAGACCGGCAAGCTCAATTTTGCTGCCAGTCAGATTGACCCCACATTAGGTACACAGCAACTGCGTGCGACCTTTACCAATGCTGACAAGCAATTGGTGCCAGGTCAGTTTGTGCGCGCCAAAGTCACCGTGGGTGAGCAGGATGGCGTATTCCTGGTGCCGCAAGTGGCAGTGCAAAACTCGCAGCAGGGCCGTTTTGTTTATGTGGTCAATGAGCAAAACCAGGCGAGTGTGCGACCAGTGGTGACAGGCAATTGGTCTGGCAGCAATTGGGTCATCCTCAAGGGCCTGAATGCAGGCGAAAAGGTAGTGGTGGATAATCTGATCAAGATTCGCCCAGGTGCGCCATTGCAGCCTCATGCTCCAGCAGAGCAGGGTGCTAATCCTCAAGGTGCACAGCCTCAAGGCGAAACTGGCAAGCCAGAATCCAACGCTAGCGGCAAGCCAGCTTAAGCAGGAGTCAAGATGACTAGATTTTTCATTACCCGGCCAATATTTGCATCGGTAGTTTCGATCATTATTGTGCTTGCTGGCCTTGCGGCCGCATTCCAGCTGCCGATTGCGCAGTATCCGCAAATTGCGCCGCCTACCGTCATGGTAACGGCAACTTACCCTGGTGCCAGTGCTGAAACCCTGGCCAAGACAGTAGCAGCGCCGATTGAAGAGCAGCTAAGTGGTGTTGAAGGGCTGCTGTATTACCAGTCCAGCGCCGACTCCAGTGGCACTTTGACCATCACTGCCACCTTTGAAACTGGCACTGATGTTGACCAGGCAACCTTTAACGTCAGCAATCGCGTCAATATTGCCTTGCCACGCCTGCCTGATGATGTGCGCCGCACGGGCTTGATTGTGCAAAAGCGCTCCAATGACATCCTGATGGCATTGATGCTGGTTTCGCCGAAAAAAACCTATGACCCCTTGTACCTGAGCAATTATGCAACGCTGAATGTGTTGGATGAGCTCAAGCGCGTGAAGGGAGTGGGCGACGTCACCGTGTTTGGTACCCAGGATTACTCCATGCGTATCTGGCTGCGTCCAGACCGCATGGCGCAATTGGGTGTTTCAACCAGTGAAATAGCTGCTGCTATTGCTGCGCAGAATGCGCAATATGCTGCAGGTAAGATAGGTCAGGACCCGGCACCGGATGATCAACAGATCGTCTATACCGTAACCGCCAAGGGCCGTCTGGTTGAGCCTGAGCAGTTTGCCAATATCATCGTCAAAGCCAATGGCCCACGTGGTGTGCTGTATTTGAAGGATGTGGCACGTATTGAGCTGGGTGCGCAGAACTACAACATCCGCACCACGCTGGATGGTCAGCCTGGCGTAGGTATCCCTGTGTTCCTGCAAACAGGTGCCAACGCGCTGGATACTGCCGAGGCCATCAAGGCCAAGATGGAAGAACTCAAGCAGCGCTTCCCTGAGGATATGGATTACCGTATACCTTACGACACCAGTGACTTCGTCAAGGCGTCTATTGAAGAAGTGGTACATACCCTGGCAGAAGCCATGGTGCTGGTGGTGCTGGTGGTATTCCTGTTCCTGCAAAGCTGGCGCGCTACCTTGATTCCTATCATCGCCGTGCCTATCTCCTTGATTGGTACTTTTGCCGGTCTGTGGATATTCGGTTTCTCCATCAACACCCTGACCTTGTTTGCCATGGTATTGGCCATTGGTATCGTCGTTGATGATGCCATCGTGGTGCTGGAGAACGTAGAACGCTTGATGACTCAGGAAAAGCTCTCGCCGTTGCATGCCGCGATTAAATCCATGGAGCAGGTATCCAGTGCCGTTGTAGCGATTGTGCTGGTGCTGTGTGCGGTGTTCATTCCGGTGGCGTTCATGGGCGGTATCGCCGGTGAGCTCTATCGTCAGTTCGCGGTGACCGTGGCGGTGGCGGTGGTGATCTCAGGTATCGTGGCTTTGACGCTGACGCCTGCGCTCTGTGCCATCTTGCTTAAGCATGTGCATGGTGAGTCACGCTTCTTCAAGCCGTTCAACCGTGGCTTCGACAAGCTGACCAACTTCTATACCTCTACCGTGGGCTTGACCCTGCGCCATCGCATTATTGGTGCTGTAGTGTTTGTGGGCATCATCGCGGCAGGAGCGTATTTGTTCCGTGTGGTGCCTGGCAGCTTTGTGCCCCCTGAAGATCAGGGCTATGTGGTGACGGCCGTGATCATGCCAGATGGTTCTACGCTGAGCCGCACCAGCAAGACCATGGAGAATGTGCGCCAGGCAATATCACAAGACCCTGCAGTGGCCACGCAATTCGTCATCAATGGCTTTGATTTGATAGGCGGCGGTAACAAGGCCAGTGCGGCGACCATGTTTGTGCGTATGAAGGATTGGGATGCACGTACTGCGACAGCGGATGACATCGTCAAGCGTCTGTTCGGCATAGGCATGAGCCAGCCTGATGGTATGGCGATTGCCTTTAATCCGCCAGCGATTCGCGGTTTGGGTAGCTCGGGTAGCATGGAAATGTATATCCAGAGCCGCACTGACACTGACCCCTTGCACTTGTCTGAAGTAGTGAATAACTTCATGGATACCTTGCGCAAGGAGCCACGTCTGGCGGGTATCAACACCTTCTTCCGTCCTACCGTGCCACAGTTGTTGATTGAGGTGGACGAGGCCAAGGCCTTGTCGCTGGGTGTGCCTATCTCGGATATCTATGCCACGCTGCAAAGCACCATGGGTACGCTGTATGTCAATGACTTCAACCGCATGGGCCGTACTTACCGCGTGCAGTTGCAGGCAGAACCTGCATTCCGCATGAAGCCTGAAGACCTGGGCCGTGTTTATGTACGTTCCGCAGCGGGCGGCATGGTGCCTATGTCTGCAGTCAGCAAGGTCAGCAACATTATTGGTGCTGAGCAGCTTGAACGTTACCAAGGTCTGCTGTCAGCCAAAGTGCTGGGTGGCGGTGCCTATGGCGTGAGTTCTGGCGATGCGATCAGGTTGATTGAGCAGGCGGCCAAGGAAAGCCTGCCAGATGGTTATCAGCTGGCATGGACAGGTCAGGCCTATCAGGAAAAACTGACAGGTTCGGCTGCCATCTTTGCCTTCAGCTTCGCCATCATCATGGTGTTCCTGATCCTGGCGGCGCAGTTTGAAACCTGGGCCTTACCTTTGGCTGTGATCATGGCCGTACCGTTTGCGCTGGTAGGTGCTTTGCTGGCGGTGATGTTCCGCGGTATGCCTAATGACATCTACTTCCAGATTGGTTTGGTCACCCTGGTCGGCCTGGCAGCAAAAAATGCCATTCTGATTGTGGAGTTTGCCAGCCAGAAACTGGAAGAAGGGCTGTCATTAAAAGAAGCTGCGATTGAGGCTGCACGCTTGCGCTTCCGTCCTATCGTCATGACTTCCATGGCCTTTGTGCTAGGTATCGTGCCCTTGGTGATTGCAACAGGTGCGGGTGCCGCTGCGCGCCGTTCCATGGGGACTGGGGTGTTTGGCGGTATGTTGCTGGCTACTTTTGTGGCCACCATCTTTATCCCTATGTTCTTCACCTGGTTGTCTGGCAATACCAGCAGCCGTACGCATCACGATGACAAGAAGGAGACAATATAATGTCGCGTCTCAATTTAATTCATGTTGCCGTGGCCATGGCTTTGGCAGGTTGCATGGTCGGGCCTGACTACCATAGGCCCGATAATAAACTGCCTGCCAGTTATAGTGATGCTGGCAGCAGCGATGCCAATGCCACAGATGCCAGCGCTCAAGCTGGACTCAAGCTGGATGCCTGGTGGGAAAGTTTTCAAGACCCGGTGTTGACTGAGTTGATGCAAAAAGCCTTTGCCAACAATGTCGATATTGCCAAGGCAGTTGCACGTATCGAAGAGGCGGATGCGGCCATGCGTGAAGCCGGGGCTTCCTTGTTCCCGCAGATAGACCTAACCAGTAACGGTATGCGTCAGCGTGTAACCGAAACTGGGGCTTTCCCCATTATGTCCGGCATCCCGGTGTTCCGCGAAAACTACAACCTGCAATTGGGTACTTCCTTTGAGCTGGATTTCTGGGGCAGATTGCGCCGAGCGCGTGAAGCTGCGCGTGCGCAAGCCCTGGGTACTCTGTATGCCAAGGATACGGTCAGTCTGTCACTGTCCAGTCTGGTGGCCAGCAACTATCTCTTGCTGCGCAGTGTGGAAGCGCAGATTGCGGTATCGCGCGATAGTCTGAAAACGCGTGGTGAAAGCCTGGATCTGACCAAGCGCAGGCTGGAAGGTGGCGTAGCCTCGATTCTGGATGTACATCAAGCCGAAGTGGCCAACTCCAACCTGGTTGCGCAACTGGCTGATTTGGTGCGCCAACGTGAGGTGGTGCAGCATCAGCTGGCCGTTTTGACTGGGGATTACGAGCTTAAAGTGCCTGAAGGTGATATTCATCAGTTGCCACAGCCACCGATACCTCCTACAGGTTTGCCCTCAAGCTTGCTGGAAGCCAGGCCTGATATCCGTGAAGCTGAGCAGACCATGATCTCGGAAAATGCGCAGATTGGCGTGGCCAAAGCGGCTATGTTCCCCACCATTACGCTGACCGCTGCGTTTGGTGGTGAAAGTGCAGACTTGAGCCGTGTACTGGAAAGCCCATCGCGTATCTGGTCTACCGGGCTGGGCTTGAATCTACCTATCTTCACCGCAGGCAGATTGTCCGCACGAGTTGATCAGGCTAGCGCCAGACAGAAACAAGCGCTGGCAACTTATCAGGGCTCTATCCAGACTGCCTTCAAGGAGGTTAGGGATGCCTTGGTGACCGTGCGCCAGAGTCGTGAGCGAGAAGAAGCGCTCAACATCAGCCAGAATGCGGCCAAGCAGGCCTTGCAGATATCGGAAAATCGTTACAAGTCCGGTTATTCCGGCTATCTTGATGTGCTGGATTCTCAGCGCGTATACAACGATGCCGCACTGGCATTTATCCAGAGCCGCCAGTCCAGGTTGACCGCCACGGTTGATCTATTCAAGGCTTTGGGTGGTGGCTGGAAAACTGCTAACGCTTACCAGCAGCCTGAAAAGCAAGCCAGTAATTAAGCTGTTTGCTCACTAAATCGGCGCTCTGGAAAACAGAGTGCCATTGAAAACCGGGTTACACCCGGTTTTTTTACGCCTGTAGCCTGCACAGGCCAGTGCTGAATAGTGCTGTTTGTCGATAGGGCTGAGCCAAGCGCGCGTGCTAAAATTGCCGCCTTATCTATTTTTTGATTATTTGCCGATTGCCATGACCGTACGTACCCGTTTTGCGCCTAGTCCCACAGGTTTTCTTCATATTGGCGGGGCACGCACCGCCTTGTTCTCCTGGGCCTATGCCCGCAAACATGCGGGTGAGTTTGTGCTGCGCATAGAGGATACTGACGTTGCACGCTCTACGCCTGAGGCTGTGCAAGCCATTCTTGATGGCATGAACTGGCTGGGCTTGAGCTGGGATGAAGGTCCTTTCTATCAGATGCAGCGCATGGATCAATACAAACGCGTGATTCAGCAATTGCTGGACGAAGGCAAGGCCTATCTGTGTTATTGCAGCAGGGAAGAGCTGGATGCCATGCGTGAGCAGCAGATGCAGGAAGGCAAAAAGCCGCGCTATGATGGCCGCTGGCGTCCTGAGGCGGGCAAGAGCTTGCCAGCCGTTCCTGCAGGAGTTGACCCTGTGGTGCGCTTCAAGAACCCACTTACTGGCAATGTGGTATGGGATGACTTGGTCAAGGGGCAGATCAGCATTGCCAATGAAGAGTTGGATGACCTGATCATCGCTCGTGGCGATGGCACGCCAACCTATAACTTCTGTGTGGTAGTGGATGACTGGGAAATGGGCATTACCCAGGTGATACGGGGTGATGATCATGTGAACAATACCCCACGCCAGATCAACCTACTGCAAGCGCTAGGCGCACAAATTCCGCAATATGCGCATTTATCCATGATCCTGGGGGATGATGGTCAGAAGCTCTCTAAGCGCCACGGTGCGGTCAGTGTCATGCAATATCATGAAGACGGCTATCTGCCGGAAGCTGTGCTTAACTATCTGGCAAGGCTGGGCTGGTCTCATGGGGATGATGAGATTTTCAGTATGGCGCAGTTCTGTGAGTGGTTTGGCCTGGATCATGTCACGCCATCTGCTGCCCAGTTCAATACCGAAAAGCTCAACTGGCTCAACAACCATTACATCAAGCAGGCTGATCTCGCCAGATTGGCAGAAGATATCGCGCAACGTTTGGCGCTGGCAGATGTGCAGGTGCATGAGGGTGTAGATTTGCAGGGCGTGATTGCACTTTATCGCGACCGCGCACAAACCCTTAATCAGCTTGCCGATAGCGTGGCTTATTTCTATCGCAAGCCTGAGGTAGAGGCTGCCGCGCAGGAAAAACATATCACGACAGATATCTTGCCTGTCATGCATGCCTTATTTGCTGTGCTGGAGGGGCTGGAGTGGACTCAGGACAATCTGCACCATGCCATAGAGCAGGCAGTAACGGCCAATGCGCTGAAGTTCCCCAAGGTGGCAATGCCTTTGCGCGTCATGATCACAGGCGGCGCGCAATCTCCAAGCATTGATGCTGTGATGACCTTGCTGGGCAAGTCTGAAAGTCTGGCAAGAATGCAGGCTATATTGCGCGCATAACGCCAGAAGCTGCCCTGAGCGTGAATTTTCGCAAATAATCTGGGCAGGGCAGAACAATTTGCCGGGCTTGAAGTCCTAGCTTTGAGTCGGCAATCAAGTACAAGTCGCTATTAGGTTTTTGTGCTTGAGATTGCCAGCCAAGCCTTAATATTGCTAATTGCTGGTCAGGCTTGCGATGTTGGCTTGTTTTTTTTGTGCTTGCCCCCATAGTTGCTGTAACAGTAGTGAATGAAGAGCTTGCTTGGTGGCTCTAGCTTGGGAAAAGTTTTTCACGTAAAGTGGCTGTAAGAACAAAACTCCCCATATATATAGAATTACAAGGAAAAGGAGCATCAAAATGAGCGTTAAAGGGCAGATGTTACAAGACCCGTTTCTGAACACGTTGCGTAAAGAGCACGTGCCCGTTTCAATCTATCTGGTAAATGGCATCAAACTGCAGGGGCAGGTCGATTCTTTCGATCAATACGTCATTCTGCTCAAGAACACCGTGACCCAGATGGTATATAAGCATGCCATTTCCACCATAGTCCCCGGTCGTGCTGTTTCCATTCCCCATGGTCCTGCAGCCACCAATTCTGAAGAATAATTTTTGTTAGATTCAGGTTTATATGTTTGATCGGCCAGTTGGCGGCGATGCTTCCGTACTGGTAAGCGTGGATTTTGGTGAGCCGGGTTATGAAGACAGCCTGCAGGAATTAAGGCAGTTGGTCATCAGTGCAGGGCTGGCGATTAATGGGACGGTAGAAGGTCGCCGTCCCAAGCCTGATCCCAAATTCTTTGTGGGTAGTGGTAAGGCAGATGAAGTTCTGGCTACCATGCAAGCAACAGAAGCTAAGGTTGCGGTATTCAATCATGATCTCAGTCCTTCCCAGCAGCGCAATCTTGAACGCCTGCTTGAAGCGCGTGTGATAGACCGTACTGGACTTATCCTCGATATTTTTGCCCAGCGCGCACAAAGCCATGAAGGCAAGTTGCAGGTTGAACTTGCCCAGCTTGAGCACTTGTCTACTCGACTGGTGCGAGGCTGGACTCACCTTGAGCGACAAAAGGGTGGTATTGGCGTACGTGGTGGCCCAGGTGAAACCCAGCTTGAGTTGGATAGACGCATGTTACGCATTCGGGTCAAGCAGTTGCGCGAGAAGCTGGATAAGCTCAAGCAGCAGCGGGGTATGCAACGTCGTTCCAGACGCCGCTCTCAAGTCTTGTCAGTCTCTCTGGTGGGTTATACCAATGCTGGCAAGTCCACTTTGTTTAACCGCCTGACGCAATCCGGCGTTTATGCGGCTGATCAACTGTTTGCTACCCTGGATACCACGTCGCGCAAGCTTTATATTCCTGATGGTGGTCCTGTTGTCATTTCAGATACCGTAGGGTTTATCAAGCATTTGCCACATGCCTTGGTAGAAGCATTTGGTGCGACCTTGGAAGAGGCAGCGCAGGCTGACTTGCTGTTTCATGTAGTAGATGTCGCCAGTGATAATCGCGATGATCAAATCGAGCAGGTCAATCTCGTGTTGTCGGAAATCGGTGCGCAAGCGGTGCCGCAGATCTTGGTGCTAAACCAGATAGACCGGGCGGGAATCCAGTCGGGGCTTGATAGGGACGAGTATGGTAGAATCTCGAAAGTGCGCATTTCTGCCAAGACAGGGGAGGGCATGGAATTGTTGCGGCTTGCCTTACTTGAGCATCAACAAAGCCTGTTTGCCAAACAACCTACGTCCTATCAGGACGCATAATTTTTTGATTTCACGGAGTAATGCATGGCTAACGATCCCGGTTGGGGCAATCGTAACAACGATGGTCCGCCCGATTTGGACGAAGTTTTCCGTCAATTCAGCCGCAAGCTGAATGGTTTGTTCGGCAAGAATGGTGGCCCAGGCGTACCTGAGTCAGAGCCCAAGGCAATCCCAGTATTGCCTATTCTGGGCCTGGTGGCCGTCATCTGGTTTGCCACGGGTTTCTATACAGTAGATCAGGGCTCGCGCGGCGTGGTCCTGCGCTTTGGTAAACACGTTGAAACGACACTGCCTGGTCCCCGTTGGCATCTGCCTTTCCCTATTGAAACTGTGACCAAGGTCAATATGGAGCAGGTGCGTACGGTTGAAGTTGGTTACCGCTCGGCAGAAGGCAGCTCCAGTCGTGGCCGTGAACTGCGCGAATCCTTGATGTTGACCGATGATGAAAACATCATTGATCTGCAAATGGCCGTGCAGTACAACCTCAACAATGTTGAGGATGCATTGTTCAATAATCGCTTTGCCGAAGAGTCTGTGCGCGGCATTGCCGAAACTGCGATTCGTGAAATCGTCGGCAAGAGCAAGATGGACTTTGCGCTCTATGAAGGACGCGAAGAAATTGCGGCCCAAGCCAAGAAAATGATGCAGGAAATCCTGGATCGTTATTCCACTGGTATCAATATCGTCAACGTCACCATGCAGAACTCGCAGCCTCCTGAGCAAGTGCAGGCGGCCTTTGATGATGCTGTGAAAGCTGGTCAAGATCTTGAGCGTCAAAAGAACGAAGGCTATGCCTACGCTAATGATGTGATACCGCGTGCACGTGGTGCGGCTTCACGCCTGTTGGAAGAAGCCGCTGGTTACAAGCTGCGCGTTGAGAATGAGGCCAAGGGTAATGCCAGCCGCTTTGAGCAGGTGCTTACCCAATATCAACGTGCACCTGAAGTGACACGTCAGCGTCTATACCTGGATGCACAGGAACAAATCATGTCCAGCGTTAGCAAGGTGGTCGTCGATCAAAAGGGTGGCAACAGCTTGCTGTATTTGCCTCTGGATAAGCTGCTATCTGCAACTGGTGCAGGCAATGCCCCAGCTACACCTAATGTACAGCCTGTAAGCCCCACGGCTCTGCCCGAGCTGGACGCCAATAGTCAGCGTTCGCGTGATGCATTCCGTAGCCGTGACAGGGAGAGTCGTTAATGAAAAATATCGGTACTGCCCTGGTGGGTTTGATTGCAGCGCTGTTGCTGCTGAGCTTGTCTGCGTTCAATGTAGATCAGCGTGAGTTTGCCCTGGTGTTCCGCCTGGGTGAGATTGTGGCGGTGAAAAAAGAACCAGGCTTGAATTTCAAAGTGCCTTTGGTAGATAACGTGCGTTATTTCGATAAGCGTATTCTGACCCTGAACTGGACTGAGCCTGATCGTTTCCTCACCAGTGAAAAGATGAACGTGCTTGTCGATTCCTATATCAAATGGCGCATCATAGACCCGGCCAAGTTCTATGTTTCGGTCAAGGGTGATGAGCAACAAGCTGAGCGTCGCCTGTCACAAACCGTGAATGATGGCCTGCGTGCTGAGTTCGGTAAGCGCACCATGCATGAAGTGGTTTCTGGTGAGCGCGGCAAGATTATGGATATCCTGCGTGAGCGTGCAGATCGTGATTCGCGCCAAATGGGTATTCAAGTGCTGGATGTGCGTCTGCGTCGTGTAGATTTGCCGCCTGAAGTCAGTGAGTCCGTGTACCAGCGTATGGAAGCTGAGCGTAAGCGTGTGGCCAATGAGCGCCGTTCACGAGGTGCTGGCGAGGGTGAAAAAATCCGTGCGGATGCCGACAGGCAACGTGAAGTGATTATTGCGGAAGCCTTTAGCGAAGCGCAGAAGACCAAGGGTGAGGGCGATGCCCGTGCTGCTGAGATTTACTCGCAGGCTTATGGTAAAAATCCTGAATTCTATGCCTTCTACCGTAGCCTGGATGCGTACCGCAACAGCTTCAAGAGCAAGAGTGACGTTATGGTGCTGGAGCCGAACTCGGACTTCTTCAAGTACATGCGTAACTCTGGCCGTGCTACTAGCGGTAAATAACGCTTGAGTACATCCACTTTGCTGCTGGCAATAGGCCTGGTGCTCGTCATCGAGGGCATATTGCCATTGGTCTCGCCCCAAGCCTGGAAGCAGACCTTCAGCCGTATGGTGGAAATGAAGGACGGCCAGCTACGCTTTGTCGGGTTGGCCTCCATGATCATAGGTCTGGTGATTGTGCTGCTGGTGCAGTAGCGGGATCAGCCACCTGATTTGACTGGCTAAATGCCTGCCTTTTTATAGATATCTTATGCGTAACTGGTTACTTCCCGAATACATCGAAGATGTACTGCCTGCCGAGGCTGCGCGCGTAGAACAACTGCGTCGTTGCCTGCTGGACCTGTTCAAGGTGCATGGCTATCAGTATGTCATCCCTCCCATGCTTGAATACATGGAGTCGCTGACCACAGGCATAGGCCACGATCTGGATCTCGCCACTTTCAAAGTGGTGGATCAACTAACTGGCAAGCTCATGGGTATACGCGCCGACATTACACCGCAAACCGCCCGTATTGATGCGCACATGTTAAACAATCAGGGTGTGAGTCGCTTGTGCTACGCCGGCAGTGTGTTGCGCACTACGCCGGATGGCCTGGCACACAGCCGCGAGCCTTTGCATGTTGGGGCTGAGCTTTATGGTCACGCAGGCGTGGAAAGTGACATCGAAATTCAGCGTTTGATGATCAAGGCTTTGCACGCGGTTGGCCTGAAAACTTTGTATATCGATATCAGTCATGCAGGCATATTCAGCAGCCTACTCGCAGATGCCCAGCTTTCCGAAGTGCAGGAGCAAGAGCTTTACCTCGCCTTGCAGAGCAAGGATCAAGCAGCCGTTAAGCAGCTTGGCGCAGGTTTGCCTGAAGCCACCTTGGCGGCATTGACCAGCTTGACTGACCTCAATGGTGATGTCACGGTGCTGGAGCGTGCAGCCCAACGTCTGCCAGCTATCCCTGCCATACGTCAGGCGCTGGATGATCTTAAACAACTGGCCGCAGGCTTGGCTGATCTTGATGTCAAAGTCAGTTTCGATTTGGCTGAGCTGCGTGGCTACCATTATCACAGCGGCATCGTCTTTGCGGCCTATGCCCAGGGTTATGCCGGGCCTTTGGCGCGTGGTGGCCGTTATGACGAGGTAGGTGCCATCTTTGGTCGTGCGCGTCCTGCCACCGGATTTAGTCTAGATTTACGTGGTGTGGTGAGTTCGTTGCCCGTTGCCGAAAAGCAGGGGGCGATATTTGCCCCCGTGGGTGCTGATGCTGCATTACAAACTGAAGTTGAACAATTGCGCGCTCAGGGCGAAATTGTCATACAGGAATTACCCGGTCTTGAGGCGCACCGCGCTGAGCTGGGATGTGACCGCGAACTGGTCAAGCAAGATGGCAAGTGGGTGGTTATCGCCACCGCAGCCTTATAAATTTATTTATTGGATCTATTCATGAGTAAGAACGTCGTTGTTATCGGTACCCAATGGGGTGATGAGGGTAAAGGCAAGATTGTGGACTGGCTGACGGATCACGCCCAGGGCGTGGTGCGTTTCCAGGGCGGACATAATGCCGGACACACTCTGGTCATAGGTCAGGGTGCTTCACAGCGGGAATACAAGCTCAACCTGGTGCCATCTGGCATCGTGCGTGAGGGCGTGAACTGCTATATCGGCAACGGCGTGGTGTTGGATGCAGGGCATCTGCTTTATGAAATCGACGGCCTGGAAAAAGCGGGTCTGGAAGTCCGTAACCGCCTCAAGGTTAGCCCTGGCTGCCCCTTGATTCTGGACTACCATGTACGCTTGGACAAAGCGCGTGAAGCTGCACGTGACCCAGAGCGCAAGATAGGCACTACTGGCAAGGGCATAGGCCCCACCTACGAAGACAAGGTCGCCCGTCGTGCTTTGCGCGTATATGACTTGTTCTACCCTGAACGCTTTGCGGAAAAACTGCGCGAAGTGCTGGATTACCATAATTTTGTTCTGACCAAGTATTTGAACACCGATGCCGTGGATTATCAGGCACAGCTGGATAGCGCCTTATCCAAGGCTGAGTTGCTGCAACCCATGGTCACCGATATTTCTGCCGCGCTGTATGAAGCCAACAAGGCCGGGCATAACCTGCTGTTTGAAGGTGCTCAAGGCACATTGCTGGATGTGGATCATGGCACTTACCCTTATGTCACTTCCTCCAACTGTATCTCTGGCCAGGCGGCTGCGGGTACTGGTGTAGGCCCTGGCATGCTGCATTATGTGCTGGGTATCACCAAGGCTTACACCACCCGTGTAGGCGGCGGTCCTTTCCCAAGCGAGTTGGATATTGAGAGCACAGATTCCCCAGGCTTCCAGATGTCCGACAAGGGCAGGGAGATAGGCACCGTGACCAAGCGCAAGCGCCGTTGTGGCTGGTTTGATGCTGCTGCCTTGCGTCGCTCCGCCCGTATCAATGGCTTGTCCGGTCTATGCATTACCAAACTGGATGTACTGGATGGCATACAAGAACTGAATATCTGCACTGGCTATGAACTGGATGGCAAGCGCGTGGACATGCTGCCTGTAGGTGCTGATGATGTGGCGCGTTGCAAGCCTGTTTACGAAACTGTTCCAGGCTGGAACGAAAATACTTTTGGTGTAAGTCGTTGGGAAGATCTGCCAGCCAATGCCCGTCATTATCTGGAACGTCTTGAAGCCTTGTGCGAAGTGCCTGTAGATATTGTGTCCACAGGCCCTGAGCGTGACGAGACCATCGTGCGTCGTCACCCATTCAGCCTCTAGGATAGTTGTGAAGTCAGTGGAAAAACCCAGACTGGCCTGGGCCATCACCGGCTCTGGCCATTACCTGCGCGAATGTCTAGAGATCATTGATGGTCTGGAAGATGTGGATTTATTCTTGAGCCGTGCTGCTGCCGAAATCCTGCAGCAGTATGGCTTCAAGCATAAGGTCGCCAAAGTATTTCAGGACAAGACTGCCAGCTCTATTCCTGTGGAAATGTTCTATTACGGTGCTTATCACACCGTGGTCATTGCGCCTGCGACCTCGAATACCGTGGCCAAGATGGTATATGGCATTTCCGATAGCCTGGTCACCAATGTCTATGCCCAGGCGGGTAAGTGTGGTGTCCCTAGCATAGTCTTTGCCTGCGATACCGAGCCTGAAGTCGAATCCGAAGCGCCACGTGACAACATGGTCAAGGTTTATCCGCGCCGGATAGATCTGGAAAACATGGAAAAGCTCAAGACCTTCGAACAAACAACCGTGGCAAGTGATATGCAGCAGTTGCAGACCGCCATCCAGGCCAGGCTCGCATGGCTGAAAACCTCCTCTTCCTGACCGGCAAGCTGGCCGAAAAAAGCCTGCACAAAGTGCTGGCGGATATGCAGCCCACTGAGTTCAACTATAGAGTGGCGCAGCTTGGCGTATCCGTAGCAGCTTTATTGACCCCACAATTGATACTGCGCCGCCTTGCTGATGCGGGCGATGCTGACCGTATCATTGTGCCGGGTTTGTGCCGTGGTGATTTGGGTCTGCTTGAGGAAAAATATGGCGTGCCTGTAGAACGCGGCCCTGAAGATCTCAAGGACTTGCCGCAATTCTTTGGCCGCGGAGGGCGCAAGCCGGATTTATCCATGTTTGATGTCAAGATCTTTGCTGAGATAGTCGAGGCACCTCAACTGACCGTCGAGGGTGTGTTGGCGCGTGCTGAGGAATTCAGGCGGCAGGGCGCGGATATTGTCGATCTTGGCTGCCTGCCCAATACGCCATTCCCACATCTTGAAGACTCCATCATTGCGCTGAAAGAGGCTGGCTTCAAGGTCAGCGTGGACTCTCTCAACACCGATGACTTGTTGCTGGCGGGCAGAGCAGGCGCGGATTTTCTGCTCAGCCTGACAGAAAAAACCTTGTGGGTGGCCGATGAGGTGCCAGCTACACCCATACTGATTCCTACCACGCCTACCAATCCCAGATCGCTATATCGAGCGATAGAGGGCATGCTCAAGCGTGGACGGCCTTTTATTGCCGATGCCATCCTGGACCCGATTCCGTTTGGTTTTACTGAATCTATAGTGCGTTACCAGCGTTTACGCAAACGTTATCCTGATATCGATATCATGATGGGGGTGGGCAATCTGACAGAGCTCACCGATGCTGATACCACAGGGATCAATGCCATGCTGTTTGGCATTATCACTGAGCTCAATATCCATGCTGTGCTGGCAACTTCGGTGAGTCCGCACGCTACCTACGCAGTGGCTGAAGCCGATGTGGCTAGGCGTGTGATGTATGCGGCGCGCGAAGAACGCCGCTTGCCACGCGACTATAGCGATGGTTTATTGGGTCTGCACGACAGACGGCCATTTACCTATACCGCGCAAGAAGTTGAAGAGCTGGCCGCACAGATCAAAGACCCCAGCTTCCGTATTATTGTTAGCGAAGACGGTATGCATGTGTTCAATCGCGAAGGCCTGCATCTGGACACAGACCCCTTCAAACTCTACCCGCATCTCAAAGTAGATGACGACGCCTCACACGCTTTCTATCTGGGTGTGGAGCTGGCGCGTGCGCAAATTGCCTGGCAGTTAAAGAAACGTTATAGCCAGGATGAAGAATTGGTCTGGGGCTGCGCCACTCCCAGTAAAGATCCGGAAGGCCGCGTGGCGCACCGTGATGCCTCATTAAAAGAAAAGCGTGAGAAACGCAGTGCAAAAAACCAGGAAGACGAAACATGATTCATGAAATCATCCTGACCACACTCAGTGCCGAGGGCCAAGTGCACATCGCCCCATTTGGTATACGCTGGCGTGGCGATCAGGTGCTGATTGCCCCATTTCGACCTTCACAGACATTGGATAATCTCTTGGCTACACGCCATGCTGTCATTAACTATACCGATGATGTACGCGTGTTTGCTGGCAGCCTGACAGGCCATGCAGATTGGCCTTTGCGCCATGCAGAACAAGTGCAGGGCAGGGTATTGGCGTCAGCCTTATCCCATCAGGAGCTGGAGCTTGTAGAAGTCAAAGAAGACACAACGCGGCCTGAGCTTTATTTCCGTGTTGTGCATGAGGCCACGCATGCGCCTTTCAGGGGCTACAACCGTGCGCAGGCAGCCGTAATTGAACTGGCGGTGCTGATCAGCCGCCTGCATATGTTGCCCCTAGAAAAAATACTCAGTGAATATGCCTATTTGAAGATTGCGATTGATAAAACCGCAGGTGAGCGCGAGTTGCAAGCCTGGCAGTGGCTCACTGATAAATTGCAGAATTATCAGGCTGAAATCAGTGGAGACAATCAGGCATGAGTAAATTACTGATCAGCGTGACCTCCGCTGCAGAAGCCCTGTTAGCCCTGGAGGCCGGGGCTGACATCATAGATTTGAAAAACCCCCTGCAAGGTGCATTGGGCGCTTTACCTGTAAAGGTAGTGCGTGAAGCTGTCGCCATGGTGGATGGGCGGCGCATCACCAGTGCCACCACCGGCGATTTGCCCATGCAGCCGCAACTGCTACAAGACGCCGTATTGGCAATGGCAGACACAGGCGTTGATATCATCAAGATCGGACTGTTTGGCGATGCCGAGGCCAATCGTCGCTGTATTCAAGCCTTGCAGCAACCCATCATGGAGCGACAGCTTGCCGTGGTAGCGGTCATGATGGCTGACCTAGCACCTAATTTCTCATTATTGCCCGATCTGCAGCAAGCAGGCTTTTGGGGTGTGATGCTGGATACCGCCCACAAAGATGGGCGCAATTTATTAGATCACTGCAGCCTCGCGCAATTAGAAGAGTTCATTCAACAAGCTGGCGACATGAACACAGGCTTGGCTGGATCGCTGAAATCACAGCATTTGTTGCAATTGATCAAAATGAAACCTTCTTATCTAGGGGTCAGGGGAGCGGTTTGCGTAGGTTTAGATCGCGTGGCCCAATTGAGCAAAACACAGGTGTCCGCATTGAAAGACATGTTGCATGAATACAACACATCGGCTGAAAGCGCTGATCTGGTCTGATTTCTAGCCGCAGACCGTTGCGTCATTTTTGTCCATTGAGTATAGTCTAGTCGTCCGTTAGTCACCCCAGGAGTTAAATCGAATGAAAAAAAATCTGATTGGCCTCGCAATTGCTAGTGCATTTGCATTCTCTGCAGCTGTTGCAACAGCTGACGAAGTTGCTTACGACGGTGCTTGGTATGCATTGCCAGGCGTTAACGTTATGCACGCTGATAGCGACCTCGAAGCCAAGCCACGTAGCGTGGGCGGTTTCCTCAAGTTTGGTAAGGAAATCAGCGAACACTGGGATATCCAAGTTGGCCTGAGCCACAACAGTGCTGGTAACGATTTTGAAGGCGTAAGCGGTAAGTACCGTCAAACCCTGTTCGGTGTTGATGCTCTGTACCTGTTCAGCCGTGACAAATTCCGTCCATTCTTGCTGGCTGGTGTTGGCGCTGCGCGTAACAACATCGACTACAGTGTTGCTGGTACCGATATCGGTGGCAAGAAGACTTCCTGGATGGCTAACGTAGGCTTCGGTGCACAATACCTGTTCAACGAATCCTTCGGTCTGCAAGCTGACTTGCGTCACGTTTGGAGCCGTGCTGAAGTGGATGATATTCCTGCTGTTGGTTTCAGCGGTGGTACACACACAATCGGCAACACTTACCTGAACCTGGGTGCTATCTTCCGCTTCGGTGCTCCTAAGCCAGCTCCAGTAGTTGAGCCTACACCTGAGCCAGTTGCAGCTCCTGAACCAGCTCCAGAGCCAGTTGCTGAAGCAGCTCCAGCTCCAGTTGGCCCAGCTGAGCCAGCATTTGAGAAGGTAACTCTGTCCTCCGAAGTTCTGTTCGGTTTCGACAAGGACAACCTGAAAGAAGAAGGCAAGGCCGCTCTGAACAGCGACGTTGTTGAAAAGCTCAAGGCTCATCCAGAAGTTGAACTGGTGCTGATCACTGGTCACACTGATCGTATCGGTGATGCTAACTACAACCAGAAGCTGTCTGAGCGTCGTGCTAATACAGTTAAGAAGTACCTGGTTGCACAAGGTATCGAAGAAAGCCGTCTGCACGCAGTTGGCAAGGGTGAAGCTGAGCCTGTAGCTGAGTGCACTGGCGTTCGTGGCAAGAAAGCTATCGAGTGCCTGCAACCTAACCGTCGTGTTGTGGTTGAAATCGAAGTACAACGCGCTGGCGAGTAATATCTAGCCCAGCTGTTAAAAAGCCCCGCCTAGCGGGGCTTTTTTATATCTTTAGTTTGTATTCTCAACTTCTTCCATGACGCTTTACAGGACCCATTGGACCATAATCAAATGAACGACTATCCCGCAGAGGCTCAAGCAGTTGCCAGCATTATAGAGGCGCGCTGGGTGGTGCCTGTAGCCCCGCTGGGCACAGTGCTGGAGCAACATAGCGTGATTGTGGATGCTGCTGGACGGATACAGGATATTCTGCCAACGCCTGATGCGAGATTACGCTACCGTGCTACACAAGTAGTGGTGCTGGATGAGCATGTGCTGATTCCTGGCCTGATCAATTTGCATACACATGCTGCCATGACCTTGCTACGAGGTTTTGCCGATGACCAGCCACTGATGCGCTGGCTCAATGATTACATCTGGCCTGCAGAAAAGCGCTTTGTGTCGGAGAAGTTTGTGCGGGATGGCAGTCTGTTGGGCTGCGCAGAAATGCTGGCGGGCGGCACCACCTGCTTCAGCGATATGTATTTTTATCCGCAAGCCGTGGCCGAGGCTGCGTTGCAGTCAGGCATGCGTGCCAATGTTGGCTTGGTGGTGATGGAGTTTGCCACCAGCTATGCACGCGACGCAGAAGATTATCTGCAAAAAGGCTTGCAGCTCAGGGATGCATGGCGTGATCAACCCTTGCTCAGCGCCAGCCTGGCGCCGCATGCGCCTTATACGGTAGAAGACAAGACCTTTGAAAACGTGGTGACTTATGCTGAGCAGCTGGGATTGAATATTCATACCCATTTGCATGAAACCAGGACTGAGCTTGATGAGAGCCTCAAGCGCTACGGCGTACGTCCCTTGCAGCGTCTGGAAAGTCTGGGTGTGTTGGGGCCTAATTTTGTGGCGGCACATGGCGTACATCTGGAAACGAGTGAGATGCAAGTGCTGGCAGAGCATGGCTGTCATATTGCGCATTGCCCGGCATCCAACCTCAAGTTGGCCAGTGGCATAGCCCCGGTCACTGCCTTACGCCAGGCGGGTGTTAATGTGGCCATAGGCACTGATGGCGCTGCTAGCAACAACCGTCAGGACATGTTTGCCGAGATGCGCCTGGCGGCATTACTCGCCAAGGGTGCAAGCGGAGATGCTGCCAGCGTGTCCGCAGCCGAGGCCCTGGCGATGGCTACGATTAACGCTGCGCGAGCACTGGGGCAAGATGCCAATATAGGCTCGTTAGAAATTGGCAAAATGGCAGACATGGTCGCGGTAAAATTATCCGCGACCGAGATACAGCCCTGTTTCAATCCCATCTCACAACTGGTATACAGTGCTGGACGCGAACACGTGACCCAGGTTTGGGTGGCAGGCAAGCTGCAATATCAGCAGTTGGAAGGGCAGGTCGGCATATTTGCCAATATTGAGCCTGCTGAATTAAAGGAGATTAGTACTATATGGCAAGCCCAACTGAGCCAGTCGCTGGCATGAATGTAGATCAGGCCGAACTGCAGAAATTTGCTGAGCTGGCACATAAGTGGTGGGACAAGAATAGTGAATTCAAGCCCCTGCATGAAATCAATCCGCTGCGTCTCAACTACATAGATCAATATGCCAGCCTGGCAGGCAAGGAAGTGCTGGATGTTGGCTGCGGTGGCGGCATACTCTCAGAATCCATGAGTGAACGCGGTGCCAAGGTCACAGGTATAGATCTGGGTGAAAAAGCGCTCAAGGTGGCGCAATTGCATCGTTATGAAAGCGGAGCCGATGTGGATTACCGCCTGATCTCGGTCGAAGATCTCGCCAGTGAAAGGCCGGAGAGCTTTGATGTGGTGACCTGCATGGAAATGCTGGAGCATGTACCTGACCCTGCGGCTGTGGTGCGTGCTTGTGCTCGTCTGGTACGTCCCGGTGGTCAAGTGTTCTTCTCAACACTGAACCGCAATCCCAAGTCTTATCTGTTTGCTGTGCTGGGGGCTGAGTATGTGCTCAAGTTATTGCCCAAAGGCACGCATGAGTATGAAAAGTTTATCAAGCCGTCAGAGCTTGCCAGTTGGGCGCGACAGTCTGGTCTGGATGTGCAGGGCAGCAAGGGCATGACTTACAACCCGCTAAGCAAGCGTTATAGCCTTAATGATGACGTCTCGGTCAATTACTTGTTGCGCACCGTGAAGAGTTGATGGAAAGCGAAATGGACATGATGCGCGGACTGGTGTTGTTTGATCTGGATGGTACCCTGGCTGACACGGCTCCAGATTTGGGGCTTGCACTCAATTTGCAGCGTGAGCGCCATGGCTTGCCCATGCTGGATCAAGCTGTGATACGTCCTTATGCCTCACACGGCTCCAAAGGTTTGCTGGGCATAGGCTTTGATCTGACGCCGGAAAGCCCGGAGTTCGCTGCAATGCGCGATGAATATCTGGCGCTGTATGACGAAGTGTATGTGCGTGCGCCGACTTTGTTTCCCGGTATGGCAGAGTTACTTGAGCGTATAGAAAACAGCGGTTTGCGCTGGGGCGTAGTGACCAACAAGCCTAGACGCTTTTCCCAGCCACTGCTGGAGGCCTTGGCGCTAGATCAGCGCATGGCCTGCCTGGTGTGCGCCGATGATGTCAGCCGTCCCAAACCCCATCCCGAGCCCATGTATCTGGCCTGCTCCCAGGCCGGAGTATTACCCAAGGATTGCATTTATATAGGCGACGCAGAGCGCGATATTCAGGCTGGCCAAGCCGCAGGTATGCCTACGATAGTTGCCTTGTATGGCTATCTGGATCAGCAGGATCAACCCTGGAGCTGGGGCGCTAGTTACGTGGCGCATCATGTAGATCAGATAGAAACTTGCCTGGTGGCCTGGCAGCAAAGCCTGGAGCCGGACTTTGTTGCGCCTATAGATGAGGAAGCGGGGGGCTGATCAGATAAATCTGGTGGGGCAATCCGGCAGATGAGGTATCTGCCGGATAGTTTAGACACTTGGTAGGTTGTTTGGACGCTGAGCGTTAACGCACGTTGCGCCGCTCCAGCATGGCTTGCGCCAGTGTGCCGCTATCCACATGCTCGATTTCACCACCCATAGGCAAGCCACGCGCAATACGGCTGACACGCAGGCCACGTGAGCTGAGCAATTCGCTGACGTAGTGCGCAGTGGCTTCACCTTCTACAGTGTAGTTGGTGGCCAATATCACTTCTTGGATTTGCCCGTCCTGGGCGCGTTTTAATAGTTTGTCGAGATGTATGTCCCGAGGGCCGACGCCATCCAGCGGCGACAACCTGCCCATTAAAACAAAATACATGCCCTGGTAAGCCTTGGTTTGCTCCAGCATCATCAGATCACTAGGCATTTCCACGACGCACAGCAGAGAATTGTCACGGTTGCCTGCATCGCAAAGTGGGCAGATTTCCTGCTCGCTGAAGTTATTGCATAGCTGGCAATGACTGACTACCTGCAAGGCCTGGCCCAGCGATTGCGCCAGCAGGCCTGCACCCTTGCGGTCGCGTTGCAGTAGGTAATAGGCCATGCGCAAGGCGGACTTTGGGCCTACACCTGGCAAGCAGCGCAAGGATTCTACGAGTTGCTCCAGCGCAGGAGGGTTGCGCATGGGCTTAGAAGGGCAGCTTCATGCCGGGAGGAATCGGCATGCCAGCCATCAGGCCACTCATGCGCTCCTGGCTGGTAGCGTCAGCCTTGCGGGCGGCATCATTGAAAGCGATCACCAGCAGGTCTTCCAGCATATCCTTGTCATCAGCATAAAGACTGTCGTCTATGCTGATACGTCGCACTTCGTTTCTACAGGTCATGACAATCTTGACCAGGCCAGAACCTGCCTGGCCTTCAACTTCTACCGAGGCCAGTTCTTCCTGGGCGCGCTTCATATTGTCCTGCATTTGCTGGGCCTGCTTCATCAGGTTGCCCAAGCCACCTTTCATCATGGTGTATTCCTTTTATGTGGGTTGATAAGGTTTGATGCTGGATGGAATGATCTGGGCACCAAGATCTTGGATCAGTGCCTGAACAAAGCCATCTGTGTGGATAGCGTTTTCGGCATGCGACTGCAAAGCGGCTTTTTCCTGGCTCATCTGCTGGGCAGGGGTGTTGCCGCTACCGCCCTGGGCAAAGCTGAGCTTGATCTTGCGACCAAAGTGCTGTTGCACAGCAGCCTGCAGTTTTTCTTCATAGCCCATGCCCAGCAGATGTTTCTGCGTGGGAGGTACGGAGAAGGCGATAGAGTCTTCATCGAAACTCGCCACTTCACAATTTTGAGCCAAGGCACGCGCCAAGCCGAGCTTGAGCCTATCTACCAAGCCGCGCCAATCGCCATCGAATTGACGTGTGAGTCCACCGAGATTTTCACTCGCAGCTTCAGCGGCCACAGGCTTGCTGGCGCTGATCTCAGTATTCGGCTGGGTAGTATGCGGTGCGTTGGTCTGACTATCACCCTGTCCTGAATCCTGACTTGAGTAGTCAACAGGGGCGTGGTCTGGGGCATGACGCTGAGCATAGCCAGGCTCAGCATAGCCTTCTTGTACTTGTAACTCACGCTCTGCATGCTGAGTCGTCGCGTTCAAAGACGGCTGGGGCAGGCGGGGAGCCATATATTTCTGTGCCGCCGCAGGCTGGGCTTGCGATGGGCTAGCTTTGTAAGCATTTCCAGTGGCAGTGTTTGCAGCGGATAATGCTGAGGCGGCACTGCTAGGTACAGCTGTAGGTATTGCTGGACTGCTATTTACGGGTTGGGGCGCATGACCTGCAGTCAGGGGTGTTCCAGGTTTGCGGCCACTGCCTTTCTGTTCACCTGGGCTAAACGCCAGCATGCGCAGCAAGGCCATGGTAAAGCCTGCATATTCATCAGGGGCCAACCCGAGGTCGCGCCTTGCCAGTAGGGCAATCTGGTAATACAGCTGGACTTCTTCCGCGCCTATATCGGCAGCTAGCTCCAGCAAGGCCTGGCGTTCGGGATGATCCTGGGCAATGGTGCCAGGCACCGTCTGCGCAATAGCGACCTGGTGCAATAGGTTGGCGAGATCGTTCAATGCAGCATCAAAAGAGATGGCACGCTGCTCCATGGCGCTGGCCTGGTTCAGCAAGGCATTGCCATCACGCGCTACCAGCGACCTCAGCAGATCAAACAAATAGCCCTGGTCTATGGCGCCCAGCATGGCGCGCACTTCTTTTTCGTTTACGCTGTCACCGCCGTAGGCGATGGCTTGGTCCAGCAGTGAAAGTGCATCCCGCATACTGCCATTGGCCGAGCGGCCTATCAGCTGCAGAGCAACCGTTTCAAAGCTGATGTTTTCTTCTTTCAGCACATGCTGCAAATGCTCGGCAATGCCACTGCTGGACATTTGTCGCAGATTGAATTGCAAGCAGCGTGACAGCACCGTGACCGGGACTTTCTGCGGGTCAGTGGTGGCCAGGATGAATTTTACGTGAGCGGGCGGCTCTTCCAGCGTCTTCAGCATGGCGTTGAAAGCATGACCAGTGAGTTGGTGCACTTCATCCAGCATGTAGACTTTGTAGCGGCCCTGGGTGGGGGCGTAGATGGCTTTTTCCAGCAGCGAAGTCATATCTTCCACGCCGCGGTTGGAGGCCGCATCCATCTCGACATAATCAAGGAAACTACCTTTATCAATCGCCAGACAGGCAGCACATTGACCACAAGGTGTGGCGGTGACGCCAGTTTCGCAATTCAGGGATTTTGCCAGGATACGCGAGAGGGTAGTCTTGCCTACGCCGCGCGTGCCGGTAAACAGATAGGCATGATGCAGACGTTGCTGTTGCAGGGCATTGCTGAGCGCGCGTACTACATGCTCTTGGCCAACCAGCGCGTCAAAGGATTTTGGGCGCCATTTGCGGGCAAGCACCTGATAGCTCATGGGCGTGTAGACTCAATGGAGGACATGTTTTAAATCACGTCTTTAAATCATGAATTTGCGTGCATCTGCTTTTCGCTTGAGGCGATGGACGCCGCAAGGTGGTCGTTCATGAGAGAGCGACCAGGCAGGGCTTATGTAGCTGTGTTTTTTCAAGAAAATCTTGTGCGTATCAAGAGAAAGCTACAGGAGTACGCCACTAGAAAAACATTAAGAGGCGAGCCAAACCCCCGGCACTTGCTTCAATAGCTGTGGCTGCTTCCTTCCGGACCTGACCAGGTTCACTACTTTGCAATGCGGGGAGGCCCGCCAGGCGCTATTCTAACCGAAAGCGGCGCTGACAGGGATGGATTATCTAATGTGCATGGGATATATTCGATAAATCGATGGAATGACAAGAAAAATGACAAGCCTTTACTTCAACCGGCTTATTCAACCTTTCCTGGGGAGCCAGCCCCCTGAAACCAGGGATACCGTAGCGCTGGGCATGGTGATTTTATCCATCCTGGTGTTGGCGGAAAGCCTGATTTGTGTGCTGTGGATCTATACGCTTTCCGGCTTGGGCGATGGCTACGCCTTCATGGCCGCTGTGCCCTATGTCTACATCATCATTTCCTACAGTAGCTTGTTGTTGTTCTACCATTTGCGCCGCTTCGACGCTTTCAGTTTCACCCAACTGGTAATGTTGTTGCTGATGCCTTTCCTTATGCAATGGATGATAGGGGGATTCCATGCCTCCAGTGGCGTGGCCTTCTGGGCGGTGCTTTCCCCGGTAGGTGCGTTGATGTTGTTAGGTACGCGCCAATCCACACCTTGGTTTGCCTTATTTGCGCTGTTGACCTTGCTTTCCTGGGAGTTGAATGCCGATTTCGCCCAGAATGCATTGCCCATTCCACCCAATGTGCGTGACACTTTTTTTGCTATCAATATGGCTGGGGTGTCCATCATTCTTTACACCGTGATGCGCTATTTCCAGTCACAAAAAGCCAAGGTGCTGGATGCACTAGCGCAAGAGCAGGCTAGGTCTGAGCAGTTATTACGCAGCATCCTGCCTGAATCGGTGGCGCAGCGCCTGCGTCACAGCAGTGCTGCGCGCATTGCCGATAGTCATGATGCCGTGACTATCCTGTTTGCCGATCTTGTAGACTTCACGCGCATCTCGGCCAGTCTCACGCCCACACAAGTAGTGGATATGCTCAATCACGTATTTTCCAGATTTGACGCGTTGGCGGAAAAATACGGCGTGGAAAAGATCAAGACCATAGGTGACGCCTATATGGTGGTGGCTGGTGCGCCCAACCCCAGGCCAGATCATGCACAAGTCATTGCCGAGATGGCATTGGAAGTGCCCTTGATCCTGCAGCAAATATCGCAGGAAACTGGCCAGCCCTTTGCCATGCGCATAGGCATTAACAGTGGCCCGGTAGTGGCAGGCATCATAGGCAATACCCGCTTCAGTTATGACTTATGGGGCGATGCAGTCAACCTCGCCAGCCGCATGGAGCATAGCGGCCTGGCAAATGAGGTTCAGGTTTCTGCGGCAACCTATGAATTGCTCAAGGACGACTACTTGTTTGAACCGCGTGGCCGCATAGATATCAAAGGCAAAGGGCAGGTGGAAACCTATTTGCTCAAGGGCAAGCGTTATACCTCAAGTTGAGGCGCTACCAGCCCGAGGGGAAGTCATCGAACTCACTGGTTGAGTTCAGGATGATCCTGAGTGAGGAAAGCCTTGAGCTGAGCAGCATCCTTGCAATCCCCGGTCAATCTTTCTAAATCCACACGGTAAATTGGCCCCATCTCTGCCAGTTCATTGACCCGCGTCGCCATGCACTCATCCGTACCCCCACGTATGGCATTAAGCTCATCCTCAGACACTTCAGTACAGAAATGGCTGACCCCCATCAGTGTCATATTGGTAATGGCGCGATCTGGCGATACATCATTCTGCAAGCTGGCAAAACAGCCAGGGCTATCTTCCATCGCCGCTTGAATAGCCTCGGGTGAGGCCGGGCGTTGCAGGTAATAGACGGTTCCGGCAAAACTGGCTATCGTCAAAACCAAGACTAGGGGTTTCCAGTCAAAACGTGCTGCTGTGTTGGTCAGATCAAGGGTCATTAGCGTTGTAGCCTGATAAATGATGGTCTCGGAGTGCCAATCTTTAGTATTGTTTGTTTAAGCATAAATCTGTTTATGCAACGCTTTAGCGCGACATGCAGCTTGTATCGCTTGTGACAGAAGTATCCCTAAGCGCCGCTTGCATTATAAGCCAGCTGACATTGCAACATGTCCTCAAACGGCTAGTCGCTAGCCGTCAGCATGCCACAACTTATCCCACGCTACACATGCCTAGTTCATTCGGACTAATCGCAGAATTGAGGCCAGCCTATGACGAAATCGGGGTTTATAGCAGTTGTTGCCAGCACAACTTTTTGTTTCCCAGACAGCAATCATTCAAGTCGATGTTGCGTGAGCAATAGCTAGGCTTAGGTTGGTCTTAAAATTAATTGTATTAATTAGTTAATTATAAACAAATGTTTGGGTATGTTATTTAAAGTTAAATATTTATTTTAACTTGCCCGTCACCTTTGGCACGTTTCCTGCGAAATGAGTGGGGTTCTTAAACCTCATCAATAAGCTAATCAGGGAGCTTGTCAGCACATGGGTTCTATCGTTACAACAAGAAATACATTTAATTCAGAAGCCTACATAGGTAAAAAACGCCTCATCAGGGTTGTGCTGGCGGCAGTCTTTGTTTCACAGCCTGTCGCATATGCCGAGGAAAACGCCGAAAGTACAGGGGCGGCTGAGATAAAAGCTGAAAAGCAGAAAGCCAGCAAAGCCGAGCAGGAAAAGCTGGATAAAACGCTGCCCAGCGCAGAAGCGCAGCAACAGGATGCAGCGCTTGGCAATGTAATAGTGACCTCGCAGAAGCGCGAAGAAAAAATTCAAGATGTGCCGATTTCGATCAAGGCAGTCAGCGGCACTGACATCCGCGACAAGAATATATTTCTTTCTACCGATATCGAACGCCTGGCACCCAATCTCTCAGCACAAGGGGGTGGCCGCAACGGCAAGCCGCGCTGGTTTCTGCGTGGCATAGGCACTAATGACCCCAACCAGAACAATGAAGGGCCATTGAGTATTTATGTAGACGAAGTGCCCATCATTTTGCAGAAGAACCAAAGCTTTCCCTTGTTTGACCTGGAGCGGGTAGAAGTATTGAGCGGGCCGCAGGGTACTTTGTGGGGCAAGAACAATACTGGCGGAGCAATTCAGTTCATCTCGAAAAAGCCATCATTTGATACGGGTGGTTATGCCAAGGCCAATCTGGGGCGTTTTGACAGCCAGATTTTCGAGGGCGCTTATGGCGGTGCCATTATTGATGAGCGACTGGCAGCACGTGGCTCGCTTTATTATGAAACCTATGACGGCTGGGCCAAGAATATCCTCACCGATAACTATGGGCCTGAACTCAAGGACATCAACGGTCGCTTCCAGCTACTGGCCAACCTGAGTGAAAACCTAGAAGCGCAATTAATCCTCAATTTCCGCTCTGCCGATATCAGCAACAACCCCAGCTATACCGTGGGTGGCCGCAACGCTCCGGGCAGCGCTGTGACCCAGACCAATCCCAATGGCATCATCACCCAGGGCCAGACCGCAGGACAAATTGCGGCAGGCGGTGGCTATGTGCCGCCTTATGGAGATAACCCCGATGCCTATAGCGATTTCTGGGGTGGAGGTGGCAAGACCAAGGATCACCGTAACAGTGCCATCCTCAAGCTCAACTGGCAGTTGGGGGAATACAACCTGACCTCGATTACAGGCTTTGTCGGCGGCCATCAAAATGCGCTAAGCCTGGTGGGCGTACCAGCCAATACCACCCTGGCACGTAGCAGCAGCAACAATAGCGATGAGTCCAAACAGCTCTCGCAGGAAATACGCCTGAGTTCACCCATAGACCGCGACATTACCTGGATTGCTGGTTTGTATTATGACCACCTGGATGCGGCTGTATATAACCGCGGCGCGCGCTTCCGCAATGGTGGTAGCGCCACTGTGGCAACCAATCGCGATCAATATACCGAAAGCTCCTGGGACCAGACCTCGGAAAGTCAGGCCATTTTTGGTAACGTCAAATTCCGCTTTACCGAAAAAGCCGCTTTGGGTGTGGGCTTGCGTGTCACGCGGCAAGAAAAGGAAATCACTGAACGATCCTTGTCCATCAGCGATACAGCAGGGGCCAATCGCGTGGATTTCAGCGGTGAAGATACCTGGTATCAGGGCAATGGCGTCACCTTCCTGGCGAATCCCACGGTAGAGGTGTTGAGCAGCAAGATTTCCAATACCAAGGTCACAGGCGATATTACGCAGGAATATCGCTTCAGCGATGATTTCCTTGGCTATGCCAAGGTGGCCACGGGTTTCCGTTCAGGTGGTTTTAATCAATCCATCACTGCGGGTCAGATTCGAGTACTACAACCCGAGACCATTGTTGATTATGAAGCTGGCTTCAAGAGCACCTGGCTAGATGGGCGGCTGACTTTCAATGCGGCGGTGTTCTACTATGACTTGAAAAACATCCAGCTCAATATCCAGCAAGCGGTGTTCGATAGCAGTGGCACCTTGCTCGCCACCAGCGCCGCAGGGCAATCTGATGGTAACGTCAAGGGTATAGAGTTTGAGACCAATGCGCTGATTACGCCCAATTGGCACCTCAATGCCAATCTTGGTTTGCTGCGCTCCGAGTACACCAACTTCAATTACACCGTAGGTGGTGTGCAGGGCAATGCCAGCGGCAATGAGTTCTACCGTACGCCCAAGACTTCATTCCGCCTGGATACCGATTACACCTTCCATCTCAACCCAGGCAAGCTGGTGCTGGGCACGGACTGGTCGTTCCGCAGCCATATTTACCACAATGCCACCGTGCAGAATGACCCTACTCAGGAAACCCCGTCCTATTGGCTGGGCAATGCACGCCTGACCTTTGTGCCACATAGCAAGAAGTGGCAGGTTTCCGCCTATGCCAACAACATCACAGACAGGCAAGAGCCTTTCCTCAGACAGATCGTCAATGCCACCAATGGCACATACCCGGTATCTGTAGGTATTCCTAGAATCTGGGGGGTCACCGCCACCATTAATTTCTAAAACATGCGCGCACTGCTGGTAATACAACATTTGAATTGCAATGTTGTGCTGCCAGCAGCTAGAGGCTGCTTGTGCTTGCAAGTCAACAGTTGCTGTAAACAAGCGTCAGAAATTTTTGAGTAAAAAATATAAATGAAAGTTTAAAAATTTAATTAATAAACATATGTTTGATGTGGTTAATTAAAGTTAATGATTACATATGAATATCTTATTTGTTATCCCCTATGAAGTTGGCATATAGCTTGCGGCTCAGGTGGCGGTATAGCAGCCATTCCAAATCAAACAAGGAGTAATGCAATGACAGCATCAACCCAACATGATCCGATCAATCTCTGGTACACCCGCTGTGGTGCTGCCACGGCATCGGCATTGGCTATCCGTAAGCAATGGCTGCAAGCCGAGTTTTCTCAGGGAGGCACGGTGCTGCATTCGCTGCGTGATTCCGAGAGCCTGGAAATCCGTAACTCCCACTACCATCATGGCCAGTCCGGCATGTTCCGTGAAGGCGGCAATATTCCGCCGCTGTGGGCCAAAGGCCAGCAGCAGGATACCGTAGTCGTCGCCATCACTTGGCTGGATGAATACCAAGGCATTATCACGCGCAAGGGCAGTGGCATTGAAACTGTGGCGGATCTCAAGGGCAAGCGTCTGGCGATTCCTGATCATAGGGATGCGGTCATCGACTTCCAGCGTGGTGCTGCCCAACATGGTTTTGCGACAGCGCTAGGCCTTGCGGGTCTGAGCAAGGATGACGCCCAATTCGTTGATATTGCTGCTCCCAGCTACGATCTGCAGGAAGGCCCGCGCCAGGAGCGCACCAGCTATCGCCATGTAGAGCTTGAAGCCCTGAATGCCGGGCAGGTCGATGCCATCTTCGTGCGGTTTGCCCGCGGCTATCAGCTGTCCCAGCATGCCGATTACCACCAGGTGATCAACATCAATGAACTGGCAGACCCATTGCTGCGCGTCAATAACGGTACGCCACGCCCTGTGACTGTAGACCGCGCCTTCCTCAATCGCCATCCCGATATTGTGGCCCGCTACCTGGCGGTGCTGCTTCGCACAGCCAAATGGGCGGCGCAAAATCCCCAAGAGGTGTTGAGTTTGTTGCTGCCGGATCAAACCAGACAAACAGAATTGTCCATTGCCGATATTGTGGGTTCACATGGCAAGGATGTGCATCTGGCCTTTACGCCCAAGCTGAGCGAAGACTACATCCTCGGTCTGGAAACCCAGAAAAACTTCCTGCGCGACTGGGGTTATATCGCCCATGACTACGATGTACGCGACTGGATAGTGGATGAACCTTTGCAGGCAGCACAGGCCCTGGTGGATGCCCAGCCGAATTTGACTGAATTCAGTCACGAGATTGCCGCTTAAGAATGCCGCTTGAAAGCCTGCTGTGCTGCAGAAACTTGGGGGCGCAGCAGAGTTGAAGCAACAGACAGGGCCGCAAGTTTAATGCCTTCATCCAACCCAGCCGCCGCAGACAACTGCGTCGGCAACCAAGAGTGTCATGCATGAGTAAAGAAAAACGTCAGTTGATATTGAATGTGTTCCTATTGCGCTACGGTCATCATCCCTCGGGCTGGTTGCACCCGGTGTGGAAGGAAGATGGCAGGCCGGATTTGAACTGGTGGGTACGCGCCGCGCAAATTGCCGAGGCTGCCAAGTTTCATACCTTCTTTGTCGCCGATTTCATAGGCCGCAGCAGCAAGGCGGCAGAACAAGTGGATACCCCCAACAACTTCCACTTTGAGCCATTCACGCTGCTATCCGCCATTGCCACACAGACTAAGCACATAGGCCTGGTGGCAACGGTCAATACTAATTTTTCCGAGCCATATAATCTGGCGCGGCAGTTCACCTCGCTGGATCACCTTAGCGGCGGGCGGGCAGGGTGGAATATTGTTTCGTCCTTCAACCCGCATACCGTGAAAAATTTTGGCATCTCAAATACGCGCGGTCACGAGGAGCGCTACGAAAGAGCCAGTGAATATGTGCAACTGGCAAAAGCCTTGTGGGATAGCTGGGATGATGATGCCTTTGATCACCCAGACCGTGAGGCTGGCGTGTTCTACAAGCCGCAGTCTGGCCATCCGGTTGATTACCAGGGCAAGTTCTTCCAGTCGCAGGGCTTGCTGGATTTCCCACGCCCGATTCAAGGTTACCCGGTGTTTGTGCAGGCGGGTAATTCCGAGACTGGGCGGGAGTTTGCCGCACGTCTGGCCGAGATGACCTATAGCTCGGCTACTTCGCTGCAAGTGGCCAAGGATTACTACGCGGACGTCAAACGTCGCCTGGCGAAATATGGCCGCGATGAAGACCAGCTCAAGATCACTCCCGGCCTTAATGTGGTGGTCGCCGACACCGACCAAGAGGCACAGGACAAGTTTGGCGAGCTGCAAGCACTCGTGGATTTCAGCAAGGTCGAGTTCGGTGGATTTGATCTTTCTGGCTATGACCTTGATGGCCCCTTGCCTGACTTGCCTTACAACCCAGGCGAGAATGGCCGTGGCCGCTTCCAGCAGCAACTTGAACTGGCGCGCCGGGAAAATCTCAGCATCCGCCAACTAGTACTCAAATTCCAGGTGGCCAGAGGTCATGTGCAAGCCATAGGCTCGGTCAAGACCGTAGCGGACTTGATTGAACAATGGTTTGTCGAGAAGGGCGCTGACGGCTTCAATGTTGTCCCGCCATACTCGATCAAGGGGCTTGAGGATTTCACGCGACTGGTGGTGCCAGAGCTGCAAAGACGCGGCATTTTCCGCACCGAGTATGAAGGTAACACCTTCCGTGAAAACCTCGGGCTCAAGCGGCCGATTAATCCCAATACTGTGGTCTGAACCCCATGAGCCAACGCCAGTTAGTCCTCAATGTATTTTTCCAGCGCTTTGGCCATCATCCCGCAGGCTGGCGTCACCCCAGCTCGCAAGACGATGGACGTCCCAACCTGGCCTGGTGGGTGCGCGCTGCCAAGCTGGCAGAGGCCGCCAAATTTGATAGCTTTTTCCTGGCGGATTTTATAGGCCGCTCCGGCAAGGTTGGCCCGCAAACTGGGCGTGACCGTATCAGCTATCAGTTTGAGCCCTTCACGCTGTTATCGGCAATTGCCGCCAACACCAGGCATATAGGGCTGATTGCAACAGCCAATATCAACTTTAGTGATCCCTATAACCTGGCGCGCCAATTCACCTCGCTGGATCATCTCAGTGGTGGCAGGGCAGGCTGGAATATTGTTTCTTCCTTCAGCGAGCACACCGCGGCCAACTTTGGCATCACAGCGCCACGCTCGCATGAAGAGCGCTATGCCCGTGCGGCTGAGTTTGTAGCACTGGCCAAAACCTTGTGGGATAGCTGGGATGATGAAGCTTTTGATCAGCCAAACCAGCAGCAGCGTCAGTTCACCCGACCTGAGTATGTGCACCCGCTCAAGTTTGCGGGCCAGTATTACCAGTCTGAGGGTTTGCTGGATTTCCCGCGACCATTGCAAGGCTACCCGGTGCTGGTGCAAGCGGGTAACTCCGAGACCGGGCGTGAGTTTGCCGCCAAGGTGGCAGAGATGAGCTATTGCTCGGCTACCTCTCTGGCGGTTGCACAGGCTTATTACAAAGACGTCAAGGCGCGCATGGCCAAGTATGGCCGCGATGAAGATCAACTCAAGATTGCGCCCGGATTATCCGTGGTAGTGGCCGAGAGTGACCAGGAAGCGCAGGACAAATTCGCCGAGCTGCAGGACAGAGTGGATTTCAGCGATCTGCAATTTGGCGGTTTTGATCTTTCGGCTTATCCGCTGGATGGTCCCTTGCCGGATTTGCCTTATAGCGCGGGTGAGAATGGCAAAGGCAGGTTTCAGCAACAACTGGAACTGGCACGGCGCGAGAACCTCAGCATACGACAGTTGGTACTCAAGTTTCGCGTGGCCAGAGGCCATTTGCAGGCCATAGGCTCAGTCAAGACTGTGGCTGACCTTATGGAGCAGTGGTTTATTGAGCGGGGGGCCGATGGCTTCAATGTCGTGCCGCCACTGCTACCACAGGGCTTTGAGGATTTTGCGCGCCTGGTGGTGCCCGAGTTGCAAAGACGGGGTTTGTTCCGCAAGGAATATAGCGGCAGCACCTTGCGCGAAAACCTCGGGCTCAAGCGCCCAGCTCATCCATCCCGTGCTGACAGTGCAGCGCCAGCCGTGCATCAAGCCGCCTAAACATCAGCCCGGCCAAATCACCATTCTAGGGACAAGCTTATGTGGTTTTATCTTCTCAAGCGCGTACTGATTATGCTCCCCACTCTGGTAGGGGTCTTAACCCTGACCTTTGTCATCACCCAGTTTGTCCCCGGTGGCCCGATAGATCACGCCCTGGCGCAATTGGATGCCGATAGCGGCAAGTCCAGTGTTGAAAGCGGAACCAATGGCGGTAGCTGGAATTACAGCGGCAGGCAGGGCATAGATAGCCAGCAGGTGGAGCAACTGGGCGAACTCTATGGTTTCGACAAGCCCGTGCTGGAGCGCTACTGGCATTTGCTCAGCAGTTTTATACGCTTTGATCTGGGGGATAGTTACATCCGCGAAGAAAGCGTCTGGACGCTGATCAAGGACAAGCTGGGCGTATCGGTGTCACTCGGTGTCTGGACCTTGATTCTGACTTATCTGATTTCGGTGCCACTGGGGGTGGCCAAGGCGGTGCGCGCTGGCTCGACCTTTGATGTGGTGACCAGTGTCATTGTACTGGTGGGCTATGCCGTGCCTGGCTTTGTGCTGGGGGTGCTGCTGATTGTGTTGTTTGGTGGGGGGTCGTTCTGGGATATCTTCCCCTTGCGTGGCCTGGTTTCTGACGATTGGGATAGCCTGAGCACACTGGACAAGATCAAGGACTATCTCTGGCATATCGCGCTGCCAGTCACTGCCTCTGTCGTCAGCACTTTTGCGCTCAAGGTCTTGCTGACCAAGAACACTTTTCTGGAAGAAATTCGCCGCCAATATGTGCTGACGGCACGCGCCAAGGGCCTGTCAGAAAGGCAAGTGCTATGGAAGCATGTATTCCGCAATGCCTTGCTGCCCTTGATCACAGGTTTTCCCGGCGCGTTCATCATGGCCTTCTTTACTGGCAGCCTGCTGATAGAAACCCTGTTTTCCCTCGATGGCCTGGGCCTGCTGTCGTTCGAGTCTATCAATAGCCGCGATTACCCGGTGGTGTTGGGTACCTTGTATCTGTTCACCCTTGCCGGACTGGTCATCAAGCTCCTGGGCGATGTTGCCTACGTGCTGGTAGACCGCCGCATCCGTTACGACGCCTAGGAGCTGAAATGAGCCTGCCTGTGATTGAGATTTCCAGCCCAGAACTTACTAGTCAATATCCTGCTAAACAAAACCATGCCAGCAACACCACTGCTGCCACTAACGCCAATATTGCTTCCAGCAGCCATCAGGCTCCCGGCAAGCGCCTGTGGAGGCGTTTCAAGCGCCATAAGCTGGGCTTCTATAGCCTGATTATCTTTGTTTCACTGTATGTGTTCACGCTGGCGGGTGAGCTGGTGTCGAATGACAAGCCGCTGGTGATCTATTATGAAAAGCAATGGTATTTCCCCTTGCTCAAGGATTATCCCGAGGCGGAGTTTGGTGGCAACCTGCCTATACAGGCAGATTACCATGACCCCTTTATCCAGGCGCAGCTGGATAAGCCCGGCAACTTTGTGCTCTACGCGCCCAATCCTTATTACTACGACACCCTCAACTATTTTTCCGAGACCGATCACTATCCCGGCCCGCCTGATCATGACAACAAGCTGGGCACGGATATCGCCGGGTATGACATCACGGCGCGATTGATCTATGGCTTCCGGGTATCGGTCACCTTTGCGCTGGGGCTGACCTTGGTCGGCACCATACTCGGCATCGCCATAGGCGCAATACAGGGTTTCTTTGTCGGCAGGGTAGATCTGGTGACCCAGCGTTTAATCGAAATATGGGGCTCCATGCCCGAGTTGTATCTACTCATCATCTTTGCCTCTGTGTTTGAGCCTACACTCAGCCTGCTGTTTATCCTGCTGTCGCTATTTGGCTGGATACATCTCTCTGATTACGTACGCGCCGAATTTCTGCGCAACCGCCAGCTGGAGTACGTCAAGGCCGCACGAGCCTTGGGTTTATCCAACAGCCAGATTATCTGGCGCCATATCCTGCCCAATAGCCTTACTCCGGTAATTACCTTTCTGCCATTCCGCATGAGTGCCGCCATCATGGCCCTGGCCAGCCTGGATTTTCTTGGCATGGGCGTCACCGCACCCGCACCCAGCCTGGGGCAATTGCTGCTACAGGGTAAGGAAAATCTGGATGCCTGGTGGATAGCGCTGTCTGCATTCAGCGTGCTGGTGCTGACGCTGCTATTGCTGACCTTTATGGGAGAGGCACTGCGCAATGCCCTGGATACCCGCATCGCCGATGAGCAACCCGATGCTGAGCCGCAAGCCGATACTATTCTGGCACCACTCAAGACTGGGGCGGCGTGATGACTCAGCCTTTACTTGCGCTGGAAAACGTCAGCATTCATTTCGGCAACAAGCGTGTGGTCGATAATCTCAATCTTGAGCTACGCGCGGGTGAACGTCTGGCCCTAGTAGGTGAGTCCGGTTCCGGTAAAACCGTGACCGCACTCTCCATACTGCGGCTATTGCCGCAAACCCGAATCAGCGGCCGCATTTTGTTCAACGGCGAAAACCTGGTGGACAAGTCCGATGATGCCTTGCGTCAGGTGCGCGGTGCTGATATCGCCATGGTGTTTCAGGAGCCCATGAGTGCGCTCAACCCGCTCTACACCATAGGTGCGCAGATTGCAGAATCCCTGATGCTGCATGAAGGTCTGACTCGTGCCCAAGCCAGGCTACGTACCATCAGCCTGCTGGAGCGTACTGGCATACGTGAGCCTGAGCGGCGGGTAGATAGTTTCCCGCACCAGCTTTCTGGCGGTCAGTTGCAGCGCGCCGTGATTGCCATGGCGCTGGCGTGCAACCCCAGAGTGTTGATTGCCGATGAGCCGACCACCGCACTGGATGTCACGGTGCGTGCGCGTATCGTCAAGCTTTTGATCGATCTGCAAGAGCAGGGCCTGACGCGGCACAATGGCGAACCCATGGCCATTTTGCTGATTACGCATGATCTCAATCTGGTGCGGCGTTTTGCCCAGCGCGTGGCGGTGATGGAAAAAGGCAAACTGGTAGAAAGCGGGGAGACCGAAACCCTGTTTGCCGCGCCGCAGCACCCTTACACCATCAAGCTTATCAATAGCATTCCTGTACGCAACTTGCAGGATGTCAGCCCGCAGGCTCCGCTGTTGCTGGAGACGCGCCGTTTGCGCGTCGAGTATCCCAAAAAGCGCCAGGGCATTGCTGCCTGGTGGGGCAGTGACAGATTTGTGGCACTTGCGAGTGCCAATATTGAACTGCGTCAGGGTGAGACCATAGGCATAGTTGGTGAATCCGGTTCCGGCAAATCCACCTTGTCGCAAGCCATACTGCAATTGATACGCAGCGCTGCGGGCGAGATTGAGTTTGAAGGCGCACCACTGGCCAGCCTGAGCAAGAGCCGCATACGTCAATTGCGCTCGCGCCTGCAAGTGGTGTTTCAAGATCCGTTTGGCTCATTATCCCCACGCCAGACCGTGAGCCAAATCATAGGCGAAGGTCTGGCTCTGCATTTCCCTGAGCTGAGTGCTGAGCAGCGTTATCAGCGCATTGCCCAAGTGCTACAGGAAGTTGGGCTGCCGTTAACAGCGTTGGATGCTTACCCGCACGAGTTTTCCGGCGGTCAGCGCCAGCGTATTGCCATTGCCCGGGCTGTGGTGCTGGAGCCCAAGGTCTTGATTCTGGATGAGCCTACCTCGGCGCTGGATGTCTCTATCCAGAATCAGGTGCTTAAACTGTTATTAGGCTTGCAGCAGAAATATGGCCTGAGCTATGTGTTGATCACGCATGATCTCAGCGTGGTCAATGCCCTCGCGCATCGGGTCTATGTGCTCAAGGATGGTGAAATTGTTGAGCATGGCGAGACCGAGGCGCTGATGGCAAGCCCCGCCAATCCTTATACGCAGGCTCTGGTACAAGCCTCACTTTAAAATCCAAGAATAAAAAGTGTCATGACGCCTATCTCCAACACCTTATCCAAGAACTTGTCCCAGCACATTTCCAAGACTATCAAATTGCTCATGCTGCTAGGCCTAATCAATCTGGCCCTGCTGCATGCTCCCAGTGAAGCCGCGCATGGCATTGCCCAGTTTGGCGAGCCCAAATACCCGGCGGGGTTCCGCAGTTTTGACTATGCCAATCCTGATGCGCCTGTGGGCGGCAGCCTGACCCTGGCCTTGACCACGCAGAACAGCAGTTTCGATAAATACAATCCGTTCAGCATGAAGGGTAGGCCAGCGCCCGGGGTGCTGGAGCTGATGTTTGAGACGCTGACCATCAATAGCTGGGACGAGGTTAACACCCAGTATGGGCTGTTGGCGGATGATATAACGCTTGCCCCCACGCAGGACGCGGTGACTTTTCATATTCGCGATGAGGCGCGCTTCTCCAATGGTGACCCGGTCACTGCCAGTGATGTGGCGTATTCTTTCCGTGTGCTGACCAGCAAGGAAGCCAGCCCCAAATTCAAGGCCTATTTTTCTGAGGTGGAGAAGGTGGTGGTGCTGGACAAACAAACCGTGCGTTTCGATTTCAAGCGCAAGGGGCGTGATATTTCCTTTATCGCGGGCAGCTTGCCAGTGTTTTCACCCAAGTGGGGTGCCTTGGCAAATGGCGAAAAAACGCCATTCAGCAAGCTCAAGTTTGAGCAGCCGATTGCCAGTGGCATTTACCTGATAGAAAAAGGCAGCCGCGGCCAGGGCATACGCTATAGACGCAATCCGGAGTATTGGGGCAAGCACCTGGCGGTCAGGCGCGGATCATTCAATTTTGAATACATTGCCTACAAGCTCTATAAGGACCCCGATACCCAGGTAGCGGCCTTGCGCGCTGGTGAGTTTGATTTTCTTAGTGAAACCAAGATGCGCTATTGGTGCTGCCAATATATAGGCAAGCGCTTTGATGAAGGCGAGCTGGTCAAGGAAATCGTGCCGCACAAAAACCCGCCAGGCATGAATGGCTGGGTGCTGAATCTCAGGCGCGAGCGTTTTCAGGACCCACGCGTGCGGCTGGCGCTGAATTACGCCATGGATTTCGAGTGGATAAACCAGAAGATTTTTGCCAGCGAATTCAAGCGCCAGTACAGCTTTTTCTCTAACAGCCCTTTGGCAGCCAGTGGCAGCCCTAGTGCGGATGAACTCAAGCTGCTGGAGCCATTGCGGGATGAAATTCCGCCAGAGGTATTTGGCCCAGTCTTTGTGCAGCCTAATACGCATCCGCCTTCCAGTGTGCGTAAAAGCCTGACCCGTGCGCTAGCGTTGTTTGCCGAGGCTGGCTGGCATAATCGTGATGGCGTGTTGCGCAATAGCAAGGGTGAGCCTTTTGTAATTGAAGTGACGGGGACGCGTGGCCAAAACCCGTATATGGACCCGATTTACCTCAATATGAGCAAGCTGGGCATAGTGGTCAAAAAGAAAATCGTTGATGCGGCCACAGGCCGTAGCCGCATGAAGAACTTTGATTATGACTACACCACGGTGACGTTCCGCGATGCACGCATGCCAGGGCCTGAGCTATGGCGCAATTTCAACAGCCATGATGCTGATGTGCCGGGCTCGGAGAATGTGGCCGGGGTGAAATCACATGCGGTTGATGTGTTGATCGCCAAGGTGCTGGATGCCGATAGCCAGGAGGCACTGGAAACCGCCGCCCATGCGCTGGATCGGGTGTTGATCCATAGCCATTACATTATTCCCTGGCGTTATCTGACCCAGCATTACTACATCCACAAACACTATTTGCAACGCCCGCAACAACTGCCAGATTATTACGCCGCACAGGACTGGGCGATGGCCTATTGGTGGGATAGCAGACAGGCACAGGCAGCGCTAACGTCACAGTCTCAGATCTATAGACCACAGGCCGCACACTGGCATGGAGATGTGGCGGCCTGGAACAAAGTGCTTTACCAGAAGTAAAAAAGGTCAAGCTTGAGCTAAGCAAGCTTCAGGGCCGATGCTGAGTATTTAAAAGTCACGCTGTGGCTGCGCAGTGTCGCGCTAGGCCAAAAGGAGACTGCAACAGCGCGACTTTTTGCGCTACTCTTTCTTCACTTTTTTCTTTAGGTCTTAAACCGGTTCCCAGGCACGACCGCCTTGCTCCTGATGCGGGTTACCTTCTATGCGTACCAGTTTGGCCGGGCCTTCGCGCCGTGGAGAGTGAATTTCACCTTCGTTGTAGACGCGGGCATGCCCAGGTGTGAGTTGTATTGAATCCCTGAGTTTGACCTTGCCCGGCTTATCGGCTTGGGCGGCTTCTATTTCATCCCAGCCATCCATGGTGGTTTCGCCGCTGACCTGGCCGTAGATGGCCCAGGAAATGCCATGGTCATGCGGCTTGGTGCGGCGTGCTTCCTTGAACACATGGCCGAGTATGGCAAAGCCCAGCTCCTGGTCTTCATACAGCACCCGGCGTTGCGGCTGCTCATCGCCCAAATACTCTGCGATAAAAGCCTGATCTTTTACCAAGGTTTCCAGCAGTTGCCTGACCTGCTCACGCCCCTGTGGTCCAGGGTCGGCTGCGAGCAGGCTATGGGTTTGTTGGGCAAAGGTTTGCAAGGTGGTGGACATAAGGTCTCCTGGTTCAGCTAGTGATTGAAAGGTTGAAAGCGCGATGTGTAGTCAGGCGTGTAGTCATATGTTTAGGCATGCTTTAAGCTGCCGCATGAATGCCATGCCCCTGGGTTTGTAGCGAGAATAGGCGGGCATATAAGCCATCCGGCAGGCGGGTGAGGGGGTCATGACGGCCTTGCTCCAGGACCACGCCGTCCTGCATCACCAAAATCAGGTCTGCATTCATGACGGTGCTGAGTCTGTGAGCAATGATGACCGAGCTGCGGCCACTGACGAGTTGTTGCAGACCTTGCTGCACCAGGTGCTCAGATTCGGAATCCAGCGCGCTGGTGGCCTCATCCAGAATGATGAGTTGCGGCGCTTTCAAGATGGCGCGGGCAATCGCCACACGCTGTTTCTCGCCCCCAGAGAGCTTGATGCCGCGCTCACCTACCAGGGTGTCGTACTGATTATCCATGCGCAGAATGAATTCATCGGCATGTGCCGCTTGTGCGGCCTGGCGTACTTCTGCCTCGCTGGCGCCAGGGCGGGCAAAGGCAATATTCTCGCCTATGCTGTCATTGAATAGTGCCACATCTTGCAACACCACGCCCATCACCGCACGTACGCTGCGTTGCTGGTAGTCGCGCAAGTCACTGCCATTGATGAGAATGCGGCCAGCAGTTGGGTCATAAAAGCGCATCAGCAGCTTGACGATGGTGGTTTTGCCGCTGCCGCTGGTGCCCACCAGGGCCAGGGTCTGATTGCGCGGCAAATGGAAGGAAATATGCTGCAAGGCCGGGCTGGCCTTGCCCGGATAAGTAAAGCTGACGTCCTCGAAGGTGATGCTGTCCAGTTGCTCCAGTTTGATGGCGTCCGGGCGGTCAGCAAGTTCTGAGGCCACATCCAGCAGTTCCACCAGGCGCTCGGCATTGCTTTCTATCTCGCTGGCCTGATTGATCTGGCGCGCAATCGGCTCTATGGTCATGATGAGGTTTTGCGTCAGCGTCAGCACCAGCAGGATATCGCCAGTGGTGTAAAGCCCCTGCAGCGCACCACGCACTGTCAGGCTCACCGCCACAAAAACCGCCAGGGTATTCAGCAGGTTCAGGCCTTGCTCGGATTTCCACTGGGTTTTGTGTAGTTTGTCGCGCACTATCATCCACTCAGCCTGGGTGTCGTCATAGCGCTGCTTGACCGCAGGCTCGCCACCAAAGCTGCGCACGGTGGCGATATTGCCTACCATCTCGGCCAACAATCCTGTCATCTTGCCAGCCAGTGCCTGCCAGCCCCGTCTATAAGGATTGGTCCAGCCTACAGTGCGGTAAGACACCCAGAAATTCATCAGCAACACCGCACCCATGATCAGCCCCACCAGCGGAGCCTTGAAGGCCAGCACTACCAGAATAAACACCATCTGCAGAAAGCCCGCCAGCGTGCCTTCGGTGAGCGAAGACAGCCACATGGTGATGGTGGTGATGGTGCCAAACCTATCCATGATTTCGCCCACGCGCGTCTTCTCGAAATAATCTATGGATTTCTGCGTCATATTATCGAACACGCGCTGGCGGAAAGTGCTGACGGTATCCAGCCATAAATCATCGGCCTGCTTGTTCTGCAGTGCGGTAAATATCACCACCCCCATGCGCAGCGCGAAGAACAGGCCCAGTATGACCGTGACACTCCAGGTGGCGGCTTCATGCGTGATGCGGCCTGCCAGCATATTCGCAATGACATCGACAATATGTTTGTAGAGATAGGGCGTGGCGGTATTGATAAAGCCAAGTATGGTGCCTACTGCAATGACGGCAATCACCCGGCCTTTATATTCGGGAATACATTGAATGGCCAGCCACAGATTCTTCATGAAGTTTCACACTTGAGATGATTAACCATCTATAAGTGCATGATCCATGCCATGGAGCTGGGCTCACTAAATCAAGCACTTAGCTTTATATAAAACAAGCAAGTGTTGCCATGCATGCAGATGTTGCTGCTGCAACAGCAAACACTGCGTTTTCTCATCTCGGTACGGCTGCTTTGCTTTTCGCAGCAGCGATTGTTGTATTGGCAACATTGCTGCCCCTAAGCCAACTTGGCAAAACCCTGCAAATACCCAATAAAGCCGCTGCAACAAGGTCGGGTGGATATGGCTGAGCTTGGCACGATAGTTGCAAAACCCTGCTGATTGATTCGAGAGCTAGGGATGCAAGGTGGAGTTGATACTGACTAAGGCGTGGCTGGTATACCGGGTGGCCAAGGCACAGCTACAGATATCGCTCAATAATTTCTACGAGGATTTTTATCAGCTAATCGCAATTCCGCTGGTGGGTATAGCGCCGATTGCGGTGTTTATCCATGCCGGGCGGGCTGATCTGCTGAGCTATGCCTTTGTTGCCATTGTCACCATGACAATAGGGCAGATGGGCTTGTTTACTGGCAGCGAAACTATTGCCATGGACAAGCGCTTTCAAGTAGTAGACCTGATCGTCAGTTCACCCACCTCATATTTCACCCTGATCGTGATCCGTAGCCTGGTGTTTGCCATTCTCGGTTCTTTTAGCATTGTGATTGCCTGGTTTTTTATCCAGATCTGGTTCCGCGAGACGCTGGTGGTGCATCACCCCGGGCTGTTGTTCAGCAGTGTGCTGATGACGGTGCTGGCGACCGCAGGCTTGTCTACGGTAACAGCGGCGCTGTTTTCACTGGCGCGCAATGTGCGTACCTTGCAGGCCTCCATCAATGGCCCACTGTATCTGCTCAGTGGCGTGCTGGTGCCTGTGGCTTATCTGCCTGCCTGGGTGCAGTTATTGGCACCGGGGGTGTTTTTCTACTGGTCGGCCTCGTTGATACGTGATGCCTTTAGTCCAGAAATACCTGTGGCAGTGGGTTTGCGCCTGCTGCGGATAGGTTTGTCTGCCCTGGTGTTGTTTACCCTGGGCGCTTATCTGTTGCGGCGCATGATCAATATTCTGCGCCGTGAAGGCACATTGAGTTTGACGGAGTGAATATGCGGCATCTATTTGCGGTGGGTTGGATGCTGGGGGTGGAGGATTTCAAGTCCTTTTGGAACTGGCGCTCCTGGACCTTTGGCTGGTTGCTGCGCATTGTAACTTCCGGGCTTTCGCTGGTGCTGGTGGGCAAGCTGCTGGGCTCGGCAGCCTCGCTACATTATCTGTTGATAGGCAATATCATCATTTCCGGCTGCATAGGCGCGCTGTTTGCAGTGATGGCCACCACCTGGAATCGCCTGGACGGCACTTACCCCTTGCTGGTGATTGCCCCAGCCAACCTGATTCCTGCCGTCATCGGGCGCAGCATTGTCTGGATGCTGCAAGGCATTGCCACCTCAGTGGCGGTGTTGTTGATCTACAGTTTGATTTTTGGCCTGAAGTTTTCTGCGCTGCAACTGGCTCTGGCCTTGCTTAGCATAGTCTTGGCCAATTTAAGTACTTATGGCTTTGCCTTTTTCCTCGGCGCCCTGGTCGCCAGGCTGCCTTCTATGCGTAGCGTGGTGTTCAATTCCACAGGCAGCCTGCTGGCCGCGTTTTGCGGCGCGGCAGTGCCTATCAGTTTTTGGCCGGAAGCGCTGGGGTGGCTGATCAAGCTGCTGCCCAGCACCCATGCCCTGATTGCCATGCGCAGTGCCATGGCCGAGCTTGAGGTGACGCGCATTGCCATTGAGCTTGGCTATGAAGGCTTGATTGCGCTGCTGTGGGCGGGCCTGGGGGCTGCCATCATGACGTATATGGTCAATGCGGGCCGCGCCGATGGCTCTATACAATTTGAATAGAAAGGCTGGGAAATGCTGGCAATTGATGTACAGGCACTGCGCCGCGTCTATAAAGGCCAAGGCAAACAGAAAGAGGTGGTGGGTCTGGATGGCATTAGCCTACAGATAGGCGCTGGCGAGATACACGGCCTGCTAGGGCCTAACGGTGCGGGTAAGACTACCTTGGTCAAAGTGCTGTCTACCATCTTGCTGCCTAGTGCCGGGCAGGTGAGTATTCTGGGCCAAGATGTGGTGCAGCAGCCCAAGAAAGTCCGCGCCCTGATAGGCATTTTGCTGGGCGGTGACCGTGGCATATACAACAAGCTGAGTGCCAGACAAAACCTGGAATATTGGGCGGCCTTGTATGAAGTGCCTTATCGCGAGAGTAGCAAACGTGTGGATACCCTGCTGGAAAGGGTGGGCTTGAGTGCCAAGGCCGATCAAAAGGCCGAGGGCTATTCCCGTGGCATGAAGCAGCGTTTGCACCTGGCACGCGCTTTGGTGGGCAACGCCCCTGTGCTGTTTTTTGATGAACCCACCATGGGCATGGACCCGCTGGCAGCAAGGGATTTCCGCAAATTGATTGCCGAGCTCAAGGCCGAGGGCAAAACCATATTATTGGCAACGCATGATATGGCGGAAGCTGAGGCGGTATGTGACCGGGTTAGCCTGATAGACAAGGGCAAGCTGCTGGCGGTGGAAACGCCGCAGACGTTGTCACGGTTGCTGGGGCAGCATGAATGGGTGGATTTTGAGGCGAGTGAAGAGACTTTTCAGGCGCTGGCGGCCAAGCTGGACAGCCGCTTCACGGCCATTAGCCGCCCCAATTCGCAATATCGCATTGAGGTACAAGGCGCGGGCGAGGCCAGCCAGATATTGCAGCATCTGCTGGGGCATGGTGTAACTTCCATACAAACCAGCAGGCCCAGCCTGGAGGAAGTTTATGTGCATATTGTTGGTGATCGTGGTTTATCGGTATGAGGCAGGTTGATGGTGATTGATATCCCCAGCCCGATTGATTTGCGCCTGATGGCGCATGCCAGCGCCTGGGCAGATTCTGCCATGGTCAAACGCCCCTGGCGCAGCAAATTCTTTCAGGCTTTTGTCGATGCCATTGCCAGCGACTTTGCGGGTGATCATGGCCATGAGCTTGCAGCCTTGAGTGGAGCAGGGGCTGGGGTAGAGCTTAGAGAGGCCAATCAACGCGGCGTTTCTGCCCCCGTGCGCATATTGGAGCTGGGTTCTGGGCCAGGCTTTTTGGCGCAAGCCTTGTTGCAGGCTTTCCCCAGCAGCCAGTATGTGGCGCTGGATTTTTCTGCGGCCATGCATCAACTGGCAAAACAGCGCCTGGGGCAGGCGAGTGCGCGGGTCAATTTTGTACAGCGCAGTTTCAAGCAGGCAGACTGGACGCTGGATTTACCCAAGGTTGATTGCGTGGTGACGCTGCAGGCAGTGCATGAACTCAGACACAAAACCTATGCCGTAGCGCTGCACCGCCAGGTTAAAGCCATTCTTCAGCCGCATGGGCATTACTATGTCTGTGATCATTATGCTGGCGAAGGTGGCATGGGCAACACCGAGTTATACATGGCCGTCAGCGAGCAAGAAGCCGCCTTGCATGCCGCAGGTTTCAGCAGCGTAAAAGTCTTGCTGCAGGGGCAGGGCTTGGTGTTGCACCAGGCCAGCCCCTGAACAGCAGTCATCTAGTCTTCACGCGCTTATAGCTTGATAACTTTTAGGTGTTTCTTGCTGGCAAGCAAGGGGCAGGTGCATTTGGCCAGCTGATTCTGGGGTGATTGTCATCTAGCAATGCGCCATCCTGCCCACTGAGGCTGCCACCGCGTTGCTGTAACACCTTGAGAATGGCTTCGCGGATGGGTGGGTCATCTTCAATCTGCCAGGCAATCTGCGGGAATGGGCCTTCAGCACTTAAAGCAAGCAAGGTATTGGTGGCTACCAGCAAGGATTCATCCTTGGCGATAGGCTGAACCTGCGTCTCGCCATTGGGCCGGAACAGCGCAATCTGCAATTGATCACCGCTGCATTGCGCCTGGACCTTGATGCCGGAAACCGAGATCAACAGGCCTTTGGGCCCGCGCAGGTTTTTGGCAATGGCGTTTTGCAGTTCTTCTGCCGTCAATCTGGCTATCGCAAACGTGCTATCTCGTGGATAAGCTTCATACAATGCGCCATAGCGCAGTGGCCCCGCAGGTAAGTCTGCCCGCAGGCCGCCCGCATGGGTAATGGCAACATCTACTTGGGGCCGGGCCAGCAGCATGCTGTCTGCCACCAGATTAGCCAGGGCAGATTCTTGCCTCGCCGCTTTGGCACGCAGTATGGGTGTGGTCAACTCAACACCCACCAGGCTGTTACGGCGTTGCTCTGCTGCTTGCAGGGCGCGGGCGACGATGGCGGTCACTGCGGCATCTTCCTTGACTGGTTGGCCTTCATATTCACTGGCAGAGCAAGCGCGATTGTCCTGATTGCTCAGGCATAGCGTAACTGGTGCGTGCAATTGGGACTTACGCACCTGGCCTGTCCCAGCGTTCACCAGCAAATCTACCCTGGCGAGAGTTTCGCCATTTTTCCCCGCTTGAATGATGGGGATGCCGTTAACGCGATGCGCTACTTTTTGATGGGTGTGCCCGGCGACAATGGCATCTACCAAGCCAGGCTCAAGCGCCCGCGCTACCTGAAAAATTTCTGCCTGCTGATCGCAAGAGCTGAGATCATCCGCATTATCAAAATGCTGGCAGCTGCCTCCAGCGTGCGCCACCGCAATCACTACCGTGGCGCCTTGGGCACGTACTGCACGGACTTTATCGCGCAGCAGTCTTGCTTGCGTATTGATGGCCTGCGCCAGCGGCGTGAGTGTCAGGCCCTCAAACACCGGAATAGGGATAGACTGCGTCGCTTCCAGCGTCATTACCCCTACCAGGCCCACCCGTATGCCTTGCACATTAATGATAGTGCTGGGCACGATGTCCGGGTGCAGCAAGGTCTTGCCGCTGTGCTTATCTACGGTATTTGCGGCGAGAAAAGGAAAGTGGGCTTGCTTGGCTCTGGCATGTAAGGCGCCGCGTGGGTTGTCTCCAGCTTTGGGGATAACGGCCGGGCCTAGCGGACCAAAATCAAATTCGTGATTACCCACGGTGACCGCTGAGTAAGCAATCTGGTTGTAAGCTTCTATCACGGTGGCCCCTTCATTTAGATTGGAAGCCAGCTCGCCCTGAAACATATCCCCACCATCGAGTACTACTACGCCACCGCCATCTTGCGCACGGGCAGCGCGCAGATTGTTGATATAGCCCGCAATCGTAGGCAAGGCCTCAATATGGCCATGCAAGTCTGTGGTGCTGATGATGGATAAACGAATATCGTGTTGTGCGGGCAATGCGGGGGTGTGGCTTGCAATGTTTGCCGCACAGGAAAGCAGGCAGCAGGCGCTAAGCAAGTACAAGGGCAGGAATTTGATCATCATCTATTTCAAGTGTGGAGACGCTCAACATGTAGGCAATATTCAAGCCATGATGATGCGCGATTTTTCCTGCAACTGATTGATGGTGATGATTAATTTTTGTACAGGCTTGCTGCGCTCGCAGCAAGACGCTGGTGCCGGAGCAGCATCTGCTGCCTGCGTGCGAGTTAGGAGTCCAAATATGAATTTAGAAATGAATTTAGATATGGATCTCGCTATGCATCAAGCTTGATTTTCAATCTCGGCGTAAGGAGATAACAAAGTGCTTCTATTTTTAGCTTGATCAAAAATATCATGCTGCTTGAATCCCAAGGTGATATGCAGATCAGCCGCTGGCAGCCCAAGGCTGGCACGAATAGCCTGGACTTCCCGGCTTTCACAGACGATGAAATAGACTTCGTTACTGCCTTCAGCCACATGGCCTACCCCCAGCAGGTCTATCTGCAATGGATAAGCTAGATATGGTTGGATGCGTTCTAAAGGGAGTTTAGGGTACTCAAGAGGGGTGATTGCCGTCAGATGATGATGCGGCCCATCCCGTCGCTGTTGTTGGGTGGTGTAGATGCGGTAGGTCGCGGCATCAAGTTTTTGCTGAAGAAATTCCAGATACGGCTCGATCAGCGCCAAGCTGATATCCACGTTCAAGTAGGGTGCCAGCGTGTTATCAATATCTAGTGCAATTCTGGCGTTATGTATATGCATACGCTTCAACTTTCATTCGCATGAAAAATAATCGAATGCCGTCAGGGTGAGCGTCGGTGTAGAGGCTCCCCAGTTGCGGCAGCTATAGGCCTGGGCCGGGGAGAATTATCCCATTGCAGAGGATAAAATTAATAGTAATTTTTACTATATTTGTCTATTTGTGATTGCTGTATGGTTTACCTCTCATGGCTCTAAATACCCCAGATCACGTAGAAATTTTTTCTGTTCTCCATATGCAGCAAGCTCCAGCTCGGGGTCTGGGTCTAAGGTGCTGCGCTGATCAAGCAAATTGCGCGTGAGCAAATGCCCTACACCGGGATAGACAATCGCTTGGCAACGCCCATGGGCTGCCACAACCTTTTCACAGTAAAGCTGGGCAGTGCTAACAGGCGCAACCGTATCTTCAGCACCTGCAATATGCAGGGTAGGGGGTGTGCCTTGGCGAATGTGGGCGATGGGTGAAAACCGCCGTGCATCTGCACCAGGCCCCAGCAGCCTAGAATAATGCGCAGACTGCTCGGTATCCACACTGGCTGATACCAGAATCAGCGCATTGGCCGCAGCATCAGCAGCATTTTCCCCTGCAATAACAGTAGGGCAACCAGCCGTAGCGGTAGCCGCAACCAGTTGCCCGCCCGCAGAAGCCCCCCAGCCTGCAATAAGGCTGGCATCTATATTCAGCGTGCTGGCATGCGCTCTCACCCAGCGGAAAGCCTCACAAGCATCATTGAGTGCATCTGCGGGCGTGGTGTTAGCGTCAGATAAGCGATATTGCACAGGAATCGCTACCAAGCCATCTTCTGCAAATTGCTTGGCCAAGCCAAATAGCCACTCAGGACGCCCACGCACCCAGCCGCCGCTGTGGAAAAGCAGTATGGCAGGCTTGGGTGTGCTGGAAGCATGCACTGGCTGAAAGATAAAAAGATTTAGCTTGTGCTGCTGGGCTTCGGTATAGGTGTACGGCGTGTAGCCAGGTGTGGCTTGTCCTGGCACATAGCGCGAGATATCGAATGATTGGGCTGGTTTGGCTTGTATGGCTTCGTCAGCATAGGCTAACTTGATCAGCAGCATAAACGTGGTGAGTATGAATACAGGTGGGGACAAAAGGATTGTGAGTGTCATGAAAAAATTTTAGGCAATAGGTTTTCAATGAGTGTTAGCACTACTCGAAGTGCTGCATAGCGGATTGTAACCAGCACATTCTGTGCCATGATGAGTAAGAAACTATTGAATTAAGCGCCAATTCTCCGTTCAAGAAGACTGCATGGGAGAGTAGATATCTGGCCGCTCAATAATATGGGAATTGATATCCATGCTTTAAGGAGAAAGCCATGGCTGAATAATTCAACTTGCTGGTTGTTCAAGTTTGTGGAGAGTTTGTCGAAGCACAACTTCCTACATATCGACCACCCAAAGCCTTGTAAAGTATGACTTTTGATAGTGCCAAAGCACGTCTGGCTTCGATCGCATCCAGTTCAAAGGTAATTAGAAAAAGTTCCAGTCTAAGCCGCTCCAGCTCTGACAACAGCCCAGCCTGTCGGGTACTCTTAATGACACTCTGCACTTCACTAAATAACACTTGTTGATTCAATGATTGTTTAATCCCAATGCGGGATAGTTCCAGGTTATCAATAGCAGCTTGCAGGTCTTGATAGGCTTTATCCAAGGTTTTTCGGTATTCAATAAGCGATGATGATGCCTGGCTTTTCGCCACATTCAGATTGGCATTTTTTTTCCCAAAATCGAAAATTGTGGTGAGTAGGGTAGGGGAAAATGACCAACCACTCCCTGACAGCGAAAAGATGTCAGAAAAATGATTTGAATCCCTGCCTGCTGTCATATCTAGGGTTAGCATGGGAAAAAATGCAGCTCGTGCAGCCCCTACTCTGCCATTAGCCTGGATAATATTCAGTTCTGCAATTTGCACGTCCGGCCTTAACAATACGGCATTGGCATCAATGACATAGCTAGGTTGATCGATTGCCGCAGCATCAGCTATTCCAGATTCTTGCGGAAAAACCATATCATGTTGCCGTAATAGCTGATCATCACCTGTCAGCAAGAAAAGCCGCCCGTATAAAGTGTGGATTTGTTGATCGACGGTGCGCACGTTGATTTCATAACGCGAGGCGTCTAGCTGTGACTGCTTCAATTCTATCTGAGACAAGCGTCCATAATGCCTCAGTGCTGCTAATTTGGAGTTGATGAGACTGGCCAAGGATATTTTTTTGAGCAAAGTATTGCGTAATGAGTTTGCATACAACAACTCATAATAGGCAATCATCACCTCGGCATTAACCTCTACCAGGCTCAATTCTTTATATTTAATCTTGGCTGCCAAGCTTGCGTCGGCACTATGGGCGAGGTTGCGCATCCTGCCCCATAAATCCACCTCATACCCTGTTATGCCTAGCCTGCTGCTGTAGGTGGTAGAGGTTGTCGATTTCAAATATGGGCTGAGCGCATCGTGGATCTGAGGTGGCAAATTATTGAATTGGCCACGATTGTCTGCGCGAAGTTCTGATACTTGCAGCCCTAGCGTTGGCAAAAGTTCAGACCATGCCTTATCTCTGCTGGCCTGTGACTCCTGAATGCGCAGCTCAGCGGCCTGAAGATCAAGATTGTGAGCGCGAGCGCTCTCTAACAAGTGTTTTAGTTGAGGGACATCTTCAAAAGTTGCTAGCGCTGATAGCTGATCAGAAACACAAGCCAGCATTTCAGACTTAGTAGTAGAAGTTTCTGGCACAATAGCGTGAGAATGCATTCCCTCTGCAAAATTTCTGTGTTCAGGAATTACTAAAGCTGGCGTGAATGAGCACGAAGCGATTAACAAAGCTAGTAAGCAAGACGCTGGGGAGATGCCATTCAGAAACTTCATGGTTCAAGAATCCTACTTGATATGTTGCCAACGCCGCTGCATTGACAATAAGTTAGCTCTGTCTTCCTTTAAAGCTTTATTGCGAGGAAGAATAGGGGTGTGGCGGAATAATTCAAAACGACTCAAATACAACCAACATTCCGGATGTTTTCTTAAAAAGATTTCCAGAGTAGAGGCCGCCGTTTCAAAGGCGACAAATTGCTGAGAAGAGTCTGGAGTGAAATTAAGATAATTCAACGTATACCCATGTTGATTAACAGTGCCTCCCGCATAAATGATGGGCCGGGAACATCTGGCAACAATTCGCCATAGACCATCAGCCATATAAGCTTGCGAGCCCAGAAAATTACAGGATCGTACAGAGTCAAATAGACCATTGGCAGATTGTGCGGGAAGATCATAGTAAAACGCGAGATGACAAAGTGGGTCTTTCAGAGCGCGAATGATGGTTTGCAGGCCAATCCGATCTATACCTACACACGTAACATCTGCGCCTGTAATCTTTGACAAATTAGCATTCGATCTTTTGATGTACTTATTATCGCTACGTAGAACTATCATTAATTTGCGATTTGTACCAATCAGTGAACGAGCAAGGATAGAAATAGTAGAAAAATGATCTCCAGTATGAGTTAGGGCTAGAACACAGCCTTGCTTTGCAAGAAGGGATTGCAGTCCCATAGGATCGTTGACTTGTGCATGAGGGTAAATCATCGTATTTACATAGCGATATATAGATATATTTGCTTCTACCAATGCCATGCCACGATTCACCATGAGAAGTACTTGGGTTCGGATATGCTTATCAAGCAGAATGAGCTTGTCGGATTCTTGTAACAATTCTCCTGAAATGCAACTCAGGTTTTCTAGGCATCTTGAACGCTCAACCCTACAATAATGAAATCTTGCTGGGAATTTTGATATATGCCATGCAAAGTGAAATTTTCCATATCTCATCGCAAAATAACATAATGGAAGTAGCAAGCACCAAAGTATGAACCTTACCCCAGATTTAAAACGTGAAAATAACTCGAATGAATTACGCAAAGAAAATTCAATTTTTGGTAACTTCATGATGCAGATTTATCTTTTAAAGTTTCTTCAAATTTTCCATCACTCACAATATATCGCCTCGAGCAAACTTCATAGTCGACACGTTCATCATGTGTTATGACCAAGACCGAAATAGGAAGATTTCTAATTGATTCAATAATGCTATTCGCTGTTTCATCATCGAGATGCGAGGTAGGTTCATCCAAAATCAGAAGCCTAGGGTCATGATATAACGCGCGAGCTAGGAAAACTCGTTGGCGCTGACCACTTGATAAAGACGATCCTGCAGTACCCAGCCGTGTGTTAACACCATATAGTAGTTGAGGTACCATGCTTTCAACTCCAGCCATTTTCATTGCAGATTCGAGCTTGTTAATATCTAAGTCAGGATTTTTATACAGAACATTCTCAATCAAAGTCCCATCTATAATTTCATCATCCCCTTTGCATAGTGAAATCCCCAATTTATCTATGGGTAGGGTATATCTCGATAAAGAAACTTCGTTAACTAAGATTTCACCAGTTGTTGGTTTGTGTAAGCCACATAGCAAATCGATAAAAGTACTCTTTCCAGAACCGGATACGCCTCTTATGCTGACTTTTTCACCATAGTCAATACGAAAATTGACATTGGATAGTACAGGCTTATCAAGGTTTGTATAACCAAATGATACATTTTTAAATTCTGAACTATTCCATGCTGAAGTTTCACCACTAGGAAGGTCTGAGTATCCATAATTAATTGGCATAAAATTTTGCAAAGGCTGGACATCTTTCAAACGTTTTGTTTCAATTTTTGCAATTTCAAGATTTATAAAAGTCATTGCAATATTATTGCAATTTTCCATTAATACAGTTTTATAGAAAAAAAGAGAAATTAAGGTTCCAGCTGTAATGTTTCCTTTGAGTACTGCCAAAGAACCTACACCGATTAAGAACATCAGCTGCATAGAACTAATGGCTGTAGACAAAACCTTCAAATTTTCAATTGACCTATCCAGTGAGGTACGTACTGCCTCCAAATTGGCTTGTTCGTTTGCCCAGTCCCCGGCTATTTGCGCGGATTGACCTCTTAACTTGATCGCTCTGATAGCGCGAATAGAAGAGAGAATAAGCATATCTCTGCGGGATTCATGTTCCCCAGACAGAAACATCAGTGATTTAAGTCTTTCTAAACTAAAATATCGAAACAGAAGAAAAGATGCTGCGCTTAAGAATAATGCGCTACCTAGCATAGGATTCGCGGCTATCATTGTGCAAGTAATTGCCAAAAAAGCCAGGCTGTTTACCGTAATATCAACATACCCATGCGTATACGCAACCTTGATTGAATCAACAGCACGGACTTTTCTCAGAATGTTTGCGGGTGTGCGTTTGCTAAAGTATGCCAAGGGCATAGCTAATATCGATCGAACTACGCCGGCACCATGTGTAGTTACCACCTCTACACCAAATCTTAAAGCCAGGATGTTTTTTAGATAACTTGCTAACGTTTGCAAAGCAAATAAAAATCCTGCTATATATAAAAGCAATAATAAAAAATCTATGTCATTTTTGCGTAGCACCTCATCCATAGCCAATGAAACAATCTTTGGCGTAGAAATGTTAACGATTTGTATAAATATGCTGAAAATTAATAATGGAAAGATATAGCTTTTATATTTTCTAAAAGATTTTATGAATTCTCTAAATGTAAAGGTATATTCTGCTTTGTTTTGGTTTGATTCATCATCATTATCATTAATAGTTAACTGATTTATATTTTCAGGTACATTAATTATTTCAAGCGCAGCACCAGAGAAATATTCGTTGGCTTCTTTGCGAGTAAATTGACGAATACCCACGGCCGGATCCATGATGTGAACAGTGGTGGGTGTAATTTTTATCAACACCACATAATGATGGTGATTCCATAATAATATCGCGGGAAGTCGTAATTCATCTATTTCTGAAAAATCTAACTTCACTCCTCGTGATACTATTCCAAAGTTTGAAAAAATATTTTTTAAATGTAATAAAGTCAAACCACTGGAAGATATATTGTAGCGGCGACTTAAATCTTTTAAGTTCACCTTTGCCCCGTGATAGCATGCAATTGATGCAATACATGCCAGACCACACTCAAAAACTTCTTCTTGAAGAACCTTGGGGAATTTACGTAGATTCATTGTGAGATAATTTCTGGATTGCGAATGTAAGCTCTTTTAATAGGTAAAAATAACCATTCGAATAAAGTGAGTGGTGGTTGTGATACGTAAGTCAATATTTCCATTCCATCCATAAGAGCGTTATTTGAAATTCGATCACTTGGTCGAGGTAGCAATTTTGCTTTTACTTGGTATGAGTTCTTAGATGAGCTGGTGTTTAATTTCAATGTTTGCGCTATTGAACTGATATGTGCGGTCAATACCCCGTAGTTTTCATAAGGGAATGTTGAAACCCTCACAACTAGATCTTGGCTAGGGTCGATCAAGCCTATCATGCTGGGATCGACATCAAATATTAGTGTGGTATCTTGGATTCTGATGCTGCGAATTACCCCCATGCTGCTACCAGCAGAGTAATGATCTCCATGTCTCACATATATTGTGTTTACTACACCATCATATTGGGCTGTTACTGTGACAGATACCGATAGTTTTAAATTTATAAGCTGTTGCTCCAGCTGGGATATTTGATCATCAAGCCTTAATATACTCAATAAATGATCTTTGTTTGTGGTCAATTTTTTTAGTTCTATTTCGCTTCCAGACTGTTGAAGATTTGCTAGTGATTGGTTAATCTCTTCTATCGCAATTTCACTTTTTAATAATTCTTTTTTAATGTCGGATACATCAGTTTTCTTCGCTGCTCCAAGTTCTTCAAGTTTTCGTGTGTTTAATAATTTATCTATAGTTAAAGTTTTTATTTGATTACTAGATGGAATGGTTTCTTCAATATATTTCTTGGCGGACTGATTGGCTTGATTTGCCTTGATAAATGTTGAATCAAAATTTGGAAATTGCTGTATAAACGTAGTCCGTAAGTTGCGTACTTGTTGTAGATATTTTTCAATTATTTTAATTTGATCAATCTTGACATTATTTTTACCACTCATGGTGTCAGAATTTATGCCAACCAATTCAAATAATGGTTGGCCGGATTTCACTAAAGCTCCTTCACCCACATAAATTTTAGCTATAGATCCGCTCAGGTTTGATTGTATTTGATGATACTCTCCCTTGCGAATCACTCCTGAAATAATATTTTTTTCCTTATACTTTCCCACTGCTAAACAAATTAGCAGTAACAGTGCAACAATAAAAAAGATGAGTGAGTAGAATATGTAGGAAAATGGAGCACATCGTTGAACATCAGCAAATGATGAGGACATAAAAATGAATGTTAACTAAAAATGACCAGTTGATAATATGGAAATATTTCAGGATGTTTTTTATAAATAAAAGCCTTTCTACTATATAGAAAGGCTTTTATCTTTACATGTGAAGCGACTTGTTATGAGCTTTCGTATTTCATGCCACCTGTACCATAATTGCCAGCTAAAGCGTCAATCATGTTGTAGCTTTTACCAGAACCACGAATCGCATCCTCAGCAGAAATAGGCTCCATTCCGCCACGAATTTCCTCACATGCTTTATCTTCTAATTCTTGAATCATGGATTTATCCTCATAAAATCCTACCAAAATTAGTAGTACATATAATTTTACTAATCAATAGTTAAATGTCAATTATAGAATTTTGGCACATGTGGTTTGTTTGTCAATTAAAACATCAATAGAATCAATTGCTTAATTTCTATAGGTGTTGATAATTTATTTTTCGGGGCTTTTATTTATTTTTTTAACTTTTATCGTTAAAAGTTAAATTTTGTAAGTGCGATTGTTATCGTTTACAAAAAGTGGTTTCGATGGCTATTTTATTTGCCTGTAATAGCGATAGTGCGGATCGAAAGCACTCACGGAGAGCGGAGATAATGGCTAAAAAGCTGGGTATGAGTTCGTTTTGAGCTGGAATTAGACTCAAGCCGTGTAGTTGTGAATGATGCTGTGACTACAGGAAAGCAAGAATTAAAGAAACTGATGGGGCTCAAAAGCAAAAACCCCGTAAAGACGGGGTTGGAAGCGCATGTGGCGGAGAGGGAGGGATTCGAACCCTCGACAGAGTTACCCCTGTGCCACCTTTCCAGGGTGGTGACTTAAACCACTCATCCACCTCTCCGCAAGCGAGGCCGGATTATAGCCCAAGTCTTTAGCCAAAACCAAGCCTTTTGAGCAAAAATGTTGTTGCGCTTGGGCTGGGTTGTGGATGCGCATTTGCTGTGACTAGGGCTGGGCGTTGTATACTGCCTTAAATACAAGTAGTTAATGGGAGATGTGATGAATCCGCTCAAGATTTTTGCCCTGATGCTCAATCCACGCAAGGGCTGGCGCAATTTGCTTGCCAATCCCCCCAGCATGCATAGATTGTATTTGCTGCATGTATTGCCCTTGGCCTTGATTCCCGCGGTCGTGCTGTATGCGGTGGCATTGCGCCAGACTCCCGCCGCGATGGAGCATCATCAGATTCTGCTGATGGCGCTGGCGGTATTTTTGCTACAACTGGTGTTGATTCCCGCCATGGCTTCCATTATTCGCCAGCTGGCCGAGGTGGCAGAGATTTTCCCCCGGTATCAACAAGCGTTTTTATTGACGGCCGTGGCCCCTACGCCTATATGGCTGGCAACACTGATATACCTGCAGCCAGCCTTGAGTTTGAATGTGCTGATTACCATTATTGCCATTGGTGCTTCCGCGTTGCTTGTATTTCACGGTATCCCTGTGGTGTTTGAAGTGCGTGACCAGAAGCATGCATTGCTGCTGTTTGGCGCCATCATGATGGCAGGCATCATTGCCTGGAGTTTTCTCATGGTCTGTACGCTGATAGGCTGGGGTGGTTTGCAAAGTATCAATGTCGCAGGATAGTGCCAGGCCAGAACGATTCTTTAGTGCTTATGTCCTACAGTCGTGAACCATGTAATGGAATGAGTCATGAAATACTGTTTGGGCTTGTTGGTCTCTCTTTTCTGCGCTTCTCATGCCATGGCGGCGTGTGAAGGTATTTATCAGCATCAGGTGAACACTTTGCAAGGGCAGAAGCTTAATCTCTGCCAATATCAGAACGTTCCCATACTCGTGGTCAATACGGCTAGCAAATGTGGCTTTGCGCCGCAGTTTGAAAAGCTGGAGGCGCTGTCTGCCAAGTACCAGGGCAAATTGCTGGTGCTGGGTTTTCCTTCTAACGATTTCAAGCAAGAGTTGAAGAGTGACAAGCAGATCGGCGATTTCTGCAAGCTCACGTATGGGGTCAAATTTCCCATGGCGACCAAAAGCTCGGTCGTAGGCCCGCAGGCGAATGCGCTATATCAGGATTTGATTGCGGTGACACGCGAGCCACCTTTATGGAATTTCCATAAATATCTGATTTTGCCGCATGAGCAAGCCGTGTTTGCCTTCAGTAGCGATGTCAGCCCAGACTCAGCAAAAATCATGAATCTGCTTACACCATACTTGAAGTAAATTGTTGGTTTTTATTTTTATATTATTGATTTTTAAATATTAAAAATAATATGGTGCAAGCGGTGTACAATCCCGGCCATGAATTCACACAGCACGCCATTTTCCAATCTCACACCAGACCTGATTCTAGATGCCATTGGCAGCGTAGATTTGCTTGGCGATGGGCGGCTACTGGCCTTAAACAGCTATGAAAACCGGGTATATCAGGTAGGGATAGAAGAGCATCCGCCTGTTATTGCCAAGTTTTATCGGCCAGGGCGCTGGTCAGAGGCGCAAATTCTTGAAGAGCATGCTTTTTCCTTAAGCCTTGCTGAGGCTGAGATTCCTGTTGTTGCTCCCTTACTGATCAATCACAAGACCTTGCATGAGTTTCAAGGTTATCAATTTGCCGTGTTTCCGCGCCGTGGCGGGCGTATTCCTGAGCTTGATCAAGAAGGCCGTCTGGAATGGATAGGCCGCTTTCTGGGCCGTATACACGCCTTGGGCGCGCAACAGCCTTATCAGCATCGCCCCGCGATTGATATTGCCAGTTTTGGCGAGCAGCCTGTGCATTGGCTGCTTGAGCATGGCTTTATTCCGCCAGACCTGATCCCAGCTTATAGCAGTGTGGCAGAGCAGGCTTTGCAAGGCGTGCGCCAGTGTTATGAGCGCGCAGGGCAGGTGGCACAATTGCGTTTGCATGGTGACTGTCATCTGAGCAACTTGCTGTGGACTGACGATGGCCCGCATTTTGTCGATTTTGATGATAGCCGCACAGGCCCTGCGGTGCAGGATCTCTGGATGCTGCTTTCTGGCAGTCAGCAGGAGATGAACCTGCAATTGGCAGAGCTGCTGGAAGGCTATGAATGCTTTTATGATTTCAATCCTGCAGAGTTGCATTTGGTCGAGGCATTGCGCACCTTGCGCTTGCTGCATTATTCGGCCTGGCTGGCCAAGCGCTGGGATGATCCGGCTTTTCCCAAGACTTTTACCTGGTTTAATACCCAGCAATACTGGCAGGACCGCATTCTTGAGCTGCGCGAGCAGGTAGCATTAATGCAAGAACCACCGCTGAAGCTTGTGGGGGGCAATTTTTAGGCATAGAGATATAGCCTATACACATGGTAAAGCAAAAGTAATAATTGAAGCTGGAATTGCAACTTAGTTTTACATTGCAACATTGTTGCAAGTTTTGAGTGGAGGCAGGATAATGGCGGCTTGTTATTCACGAGGTGTGTCATGAAAATCCTGTCTTCTCTCAAATCTGCCAAAGAGCGTCACCGCGATTGCAAAGTGGTGCGTCGTCATGGCAAGGTGTTTGTCATTTGTAAGACCAACCCACGTTTCAAGGCCAGGCAGCGTTAAGGTCGTGCCGTGCTAGGGCCTTGCGCTACTATGACCAAAGCCCTATTGATCTCCAACTACAGTGCTATCTTTTGCTGCTGAGATATTAATGTCGGTGATCGATAGGGTAGTTGATACATCACCATCTTCATTTCTCACTCCACACGCGTCCTCAAGTCAGCCCTGTCTGACGTTGCTTTCAGAAAGCGCCGATAGGCGTTAATTACGCGTGCTTCTATGCTGGTGTTGAATTCAGATGTCATGAAACTCAACCTCAACCGCCAGCGGAGTATGCCATGCAAACACTCTCTAGAATTTTCATCCTCGTCTGCTGGCCAGGCTTGCTGCTGACATTGCCCGCACACGCAGCCGAACTTGAACTGGATAATCCGCTTAAATCTCCGGCTGAGCACAGGCCTGCCGTTAAGCCTGAAATCAAGCCACCGCCTACCAGCCCTAGCCCAAGCCGAGACAAACTGCAAAAGCCAGCACAGCCAGACACCAAGCTGCCCCCGGATGGCAATAAATCGCATGAGCGCGAGAAAGAACCGGGCATTGATCCCGATGCCGAGCAGGTGAATCGTGGTGCGCTGGATTAATCACATCACGCTAATAACAACGGGCTAATTAAAACCGAATGCCTTAAATGCCAATGTTTATAGGTTCTGAATATAGGTATTGAGAACTGTAGCTTTCACATTGTTGAGTATGTAAGGAGTGCAGATGGAAAAGTATCTTGATAGTGTCACTGGTATCTATCCCAAGCTTGAACATGCCCAAGCCGTGGCGCATACCCTGCTGGAAAAAGGTTTCCAGCGTGATCAATTGCAGATTATTGCGTCTGAGTCTGCTGGTGTAGGCAAAGAGGTCAAGCAAGACCAGGATGACAAAGAGGTATTGAAAAATGTGGTGGTGGATAGTGCCATAGGCACCACCATAGGGGCTGGGATTGGTGCATTGGGCCAGGTGGCCATTGTTGCTGCCAATGTCAGCCTCTTTGTTGCCAGCCCGCTACTGGCACCTTTGATGATGATAGGTTGGGGCGCGGCGATTGGTGGCTTTATTGGCGCCGCCAATGGCATTTCAGATCAGGATAAGCATTTCAAAGACCTGGTGAAAGATGCCGTGGAGCAGGGGAATGTGGTGTTGGTAGCCAATACAGTGACTGAGCAGGAAACCGAATTGGCCAGGCAGGTAGTGCGCCTATCGGTGGAACAGCATACAGTGTAACGAATGATAATGATTTGCAGCATGTGCCTGCGCGCATCTATAATGCGTACAGGCACGCTGAAGCTGAGATAAAACAAGCAATAAGTCATTTAAAGCACAGCTGATATCAAGCAGGCTAATCGCCTGCTTTTTTATTTGTGTTTTGGGGTGTCTCTTTTTCAATCTCAAGTGTCATTACTATTGAGATGGTCTTAATTTAATCCCTGGAAATGATGGCTTCACGCATGCAACAAGATTCAAACTCCCGTTATCGACGAATGGTGTTTTCCCGCGTTATGGCGGCTGTACTTGGGGGCTATGCCCTCAGCTCTGCTTTTATCATTCTGTTGGCCGAGCTTATCCCCGGCACCTTGGCTGATGCAGTATTGACGGCTACTTTATTCAGCTTTGCCATTTATACCGCGGCCATTATCTGGGTGTTTTCTGTACGCACTGCCACGCTGGCCTGGGGCGGCATGCTGTTTGTGACTGCGCTGTGCTATGGCGCAGCGCAATTGCTCAAGATGCTGGGAGGTGCAGCATGAAGGATAACTTCCGCCAAAGCATGGCCTGGCTGCATACCTGGAGCGGTTTATATCTAGGCTGGCTGCTGTTTGTCATTTTTCTCACCGGGACTATCTGCGTCTTTGATGACCCCATCACGCGTTGGATGCAGCCAGAGAAGCAGGAAGTTGAAGCTGAGCAGGATCAGATGCTGCCATTGGCGCAGCGCTTGCAAGCCCTGCAGCACGGCCAGCAATTCCTGGAGCAAACAGCGCCTAATTCCCACTTCTGGTCGATCTCACTCCCTAGCCAGCAACGCCAGTATGTGCGCGTGGGCTGGCAGGATGAAGACAAGAAATTCCAACGCGAAAAACTGGATTTCAACACTGGCGATAAGCTCAAGGATGAAACCGTACGCGATACCGAAGGTGGTCATCACTTTGTGCATATGCATTTTGAACTGCATGCGGGTGATACGGGTATCTGGATGGTGGGTGCTGCCACGATTGCCATGCTGGTTGCGCTGGTGAGTGGCATTGTGGTGCACAAAAAGATATTCAAGGACTTCTTCACCTTTAGACGCAACAAAGGCCAGCGCTCCTGGCTGGACGCACATAATGCCTTGGGTGTGTTGACCCTGCCTTTCCTGTTTATGATTGCCTATACCGGGCTGGTGATTTTCTATTCCTTCTACATGCCTGCAGGCGTATTGGCCAATTTTGATAACCGCCAAAGCTATTTTGCCGAAGTGTTCAAACGTCCACCGCATAGAGATGAGCAGCATGTCGCTGCGTCTGTGTTGCCTTTGGGGCCCTTGCTGGAAAAAGCAGAGCAGCGCCTGGGCCGTGAGGTCAGCTTTATGTCGGTTGAGCACCCTGGGGACCTTAGTGCCACAGCGACTGCCAGCGGCAAAATCAATGATGATTACAACAAAAACCGCTTGCTGTTCCTGGTGGGCGGCTCGGTGATGTTCGATGCTGTCACTGGTCAGGAGCTGGATACCCAGATGCCGGAAACCTGGCGCGGCAGTGAAGCCCTGAAAATTCAGCGCGTCATGAATAACTTGCATCGCTTGTTCTATGCCGATTATGCGCTGAAGTGGTTGTACTTCATCAGCGGCCTCGCGGGCGCCGCCATGATGGCCACCGGGCTGATCTTGTTTACCGTCAAGCGCCGTAAACGCCAGGAAAACGAATTTGGCGCCATGACGACACAAGGCTATCTGCTGATAGAAAAGCTCAATGTTGCCATCGTGGCTGGCCTGATGATTGCCTGCATAGGCTACTTCTGGGCCAATCGCTTGATTCCGGTGGAAGTTGCCGAGCGTGCCGCCTGGGAAATCCGTGCCTTCTTCGGCATCTGGGTGGTGACTGCGATTTATGCACTATGGCGCAACCCGGCCAAGGCCTGGATTGAACAATTGCTGACCGCAGCCTTGATGTGCCTGACGCTGCCCGTGCTTAACTGGGCAACCACAGGACAGCATCTGGGGGTTTACCTGGCACAGCAGGACTGGGAGCGCGCGCTGGTTGAGATTACGGCCATAGGCTTAGGCGCATTGCTCGCCTACGCCGCTTACAAGCTGAAATACCGCAAGACAGCGCCAGTCAAGAGCAATAGCAAGCGCGCCATGCTCGCAGAAACCGAGGTGGCGTAAATGGAAGGAGCAGAAGTGGGATCTATGGTTATTAATGTACCGTTGGCGAGTGTGCTGGCGTTTGGCTTGTGCTATGCCGGCATGGCAGCACTGTCACTGGCCATGGAAAAGCATTATGCCCAGGTGTGGGCAGATAGCCCACGGCCATTGCAGCAGAAGTCACTGCGTGCTGCGGGCTGGGCCTTGATCCTGCTGGCATTGGTGCCCAGCATCACAGGCTGGAACGCAACCGTAGGCGTTGTGGCATGGGCGGGCATGCTTTCGCTGGGGGCCATTGTGTTTGTGCTGTTGTTATCGTACCAGCCACGCATTGCCGCCAGCCTGGGTTTGATTGCAGGCATTTTGTCCGTGGCAGGGCTGGCGTTGCAACTACTGTAGAAACCAGCATTTCAGACTGACAAAAGGTGCTGGCGCCGATAATAAAAAAGCCGTTGCAGAAGCAACGGCTTTTTTTATGCGGCTAAGCTTGAAAGTAGTGGCTTAGTCGACCTTGGTTTGTACTTGACCATTGGCGTGTGCCGTCATCCACAGGTTACCGTCTTCAGGCTGCTTGAAATCAATAGACATCATCACGCTGAGGGCAGTGATGGTGACGATGGAAAACATAAACAGCTTTTTAGCCCAGGCCTGGTCGTTATCGGTCTTGTAACCCGCCAACGCCATACCCAGCCAGTAAATGCCTATGGCACCTGCGACAACCAGATATTGCACGCCTGTATAGCCGCTCAAGGTGAGCATGAGCGTGGCAACCACAAAGGCCATAATCCACAGCACGATATGCTTCTTGGTTGCCAGTATGCCTTTTTTAACTGGCAAAACTGGAATAGAAGCCGCGGTGTAGTCCTTGAGGCGGAAGATGGCAATCGCGTAGGAGTGCGGCATTTGCCACAGGCTGAAGATCACCAGCAGAATCACAGCGCCCATATCAAAGCTATTGCTGACTGCGCAGTAGCCTATGACAGGAGGTGCTGCACCTGACAGGCTGCCAATCAGTGTACCGTAGACGGAGTTGCGCTTGAGGTAGAGGCTGTATGCCCCTACATAAATCGCAAAGCCGAACAGCGACAGCCAGACGGTGAGCATATTGGTGGTGACGTAGAGCAGGGTAATGCCAGCCAAGCCCAGCACGCTGCCATAGATCAAGGCATGGGAAGCCGGGATCAGGCCACGTACCAGCACGCGGTTGCGGGTGCGCTCCATCTTGCTGTCTATGTCGCGGTCTATGTAGTTGTTGAACACACAGCCCGAGGCAATGACCAGCGAGATGCCTAGCGCAGTGGCTAGCAATAGGGCTAGATCAATTTCGCCGCGTGATGCCAGGAAAAAACCTCCGGCAACCGATACTAGGTTGCCGAAGATGATGCCTGGCTTGGTGATGAGTAAGTATTGCTTCATCAAACTGGCTTTTAATGCCTCATCATATTGTGGTTCAGGTGGAACATGATCCACAGCGAACCTATCACCACGATAGCGATGATCAACACGGTAAAGACAAAGGCCATGACGTTCCAGCTTTGCTCAGAGGAGCTGTTCATGTGCAGGAAGTACACCAGGTGTACCAGAATCTGCACCACGGCCAGCACCAGAATAATGGTGAGCACGACGGAAGGTGTCAGGGTGTTGGGGAACATCAGCAAGCCAAACGGAATCACCGTGAGGATGACTGAAAGAATGAAACCGATCACATAGGATTTGACGGTTCCGTGGCTTGCGCCAGCAGTGTTAGCGTGCCCGTGAGCCATTTACAGCACCCCCATCAGATAAACAACAGTAAATACGCAGATCCAGACAATATCCAGGAAGTGCCAGAACAAGCTCAGGCACATCAAGCGGGTATTGTTGGTGGTGGTCAGACCCTTGCTGGAGATTTGTGCCATCAGCACCGCCATCCAGATCAGGCCGCAGGTTACGTGCAGACCATGAGTACCTACCAGCGCGAAGAACGCAGACAGGAAGCCGCTGCGGTCTGGGCCGTAACCTTCATGGATCAAGTGTTGGAATTCATTGATTTCCATGACGATAAAGCCAAGGCCGAACAGGAAGGTTACCGCCAGCCACTTCAGCACGGCAGACTTGTTGCCATTGTGTTGCGCAATCATGGCCATGCCGTAAGTGATACTACTGAACAGCAGCAGGAAGGTTTCACCCAGTACGTAATCCAGCTCGAAGATGTCCTTGCCAGTAGGGCCGCCAGCAAAGCTGGTGCCCAGCACTGCATAAGTCGCAAAGATGGTTGCGAACAAAATGCAGTCTGTCATCAGGTAAATCCAGAAGCCAAATATCTTGGTGCCTTCTGCGTCGTGGTGGTGCTCATGCTCCTCAGCATGAGCGTGCTGTGTTTTCAACGTTTGACTAGACATGATTACGCCTGACTCGCTTGTTTAACTTGAATGTGTTTGTTTTCAATCGCTGCTACTTCCTCTGCAGGTACGTAGTAGTCGATATCCTCGTTGTAGCTGCGCGCAATCACGGTCACCAGCATGGCAATCGTGCTGACGATGGCCAGCCACCAGATATGCCAGATCATGGCAAAGCCAAATACCAGACTGAATGCACTGATGATCAGGCCTTCAGAAGCATTTTTTGGCATATGGATCTTTTCATACTTGGCTGGCACCTTGTTGGCGCTACCGTCCTGCTTCATATCCCAGAACGCATCCAGCTCCTTCACTACAGGTACGTGAGCGAAGTTGTAGAACGGTGGTGGGGAAGAAGTGGACCACTCCAGCGTACGACCACCCCATGGATCACCGGTCAGGTCCAGGTTGTCCTTGCGGTCACGGATACTGACGTAAATCTGTACCAGTTGTACCAGGATAGCTGCGCCCACGATGAATGCACCGCCCAGGGCCACATACAGCAATGGCGTCCAGGCTGGGTTGTCGTAGTTGTTCAGGCGACGTGTCATGCCCATGAAGCCCAGCAGGTACAGCGGCACGAAGGCGACAAAGAAGCCAGTAATCCACAGATAAGCAGAGATACGACCCAGCTTTTCATTGAGCTTGAAGCCAAACGCCTTGGGGAACCAGTAGGCAAAGCCAGCCAGGTAACCGAAGACCACACCACCGATAATCACGTTATGGAAGTGGGCAATCAGGAACAGACTGTTGTGCAGCACAAAGTCAGCACCAGGCACGGCCAGCAGCACACCTGTCATACCACCAATAGAGAAGGTGATCAGGAAGCCTATGGTCCAGATAATTGGCGTGGTGAACTCAATACGGCCGCGGTACATGGTGAACAGCCAGTTAAAGATTTTCACCCCGGTCGGTATCGAGATAATCATCGTGGCAATACCGAAGAAGGCATTGACGTTGGCACCTGCACCCATGGTGAAGAAGTGGTGCAGCCAGACGACGAAGGACAGGATGGTAATCACGGCAGTCGCCCATACCAGAGAGGTATAACCGAACAGCTTTTTCTTGGTGAAGGTAGCTACCACTTCGGAGAAGATACCGAAAGCAGGCAGAATCAGGATGTAAACCTCAGGATGACCCCAAACCCAGATCAGGTTGACGTACATCATTTGGTTGCCACCAAGATCATTGGTGAAGAAGTGTGTGCCCAGGTAACGGTCAAAGGTCAGCAGGGCAATGGTCACAGTCAGCACAGGGAAGGCTGCCAGAATCAGGATGTTGGTACACAGGGCGGTCCAGGTGAACACCGGCATCTTCATCAGGGTCATGCCTGGGGCGCGCATTTTCATGATGGTGACAAAGAAGTTGACGCCCGTGAGCAAGGTGCCCAAGCCTGAAATCTGCAAGCTCCAGATCCAGTAATCCACACCAACACCGGGGCTGTATTCAATACCCGAGAGTGGTGGGTAAGCCAGCCAGCCAGTTTGCGCGAACTCACCAACCCCAAGCGAGATGTTGATCAGCGCCACACCCACCACAAACAGCCAGAACGACAGCGAGTTGAGGAAGGGGAAGGCCACATCGCGTGCACCAATTTGCAATGGCACCACAATGTTCATCAGACCCACCATGAAAGGCATGGCCATGAAGAAGATCATGATCACGCCGTGGGCAGTAAAGATCTGATCGTAGTGGTGGGGAGGCAAGAAGCCTTCGGAGCCAGCAGAGGCAACAGCCAGCTGACCACGCATCATGATGGCATCGGCAAAGCCGCGCAGCAGCATGACCAGGGCGACCAGAATGTACATGATGCCGATCTTCTTGTGATCGACCGAGGTCAGCCATTCAGTCCAGAGGTAATTCCATTTTTTGAAATAGGTCAGGCCGCCAGCAATCGCCAAGCCCATCAGGGCGACAGCTGTCAGCGTGATCATAATGATCGGTTCATGGTAGGGAACCGCGTCCAGGGTTAATTTGCCAAACATTTTTACTCCTTGCCCTCCGAATGTGAGTGCGCATGCGAACCTGAAGAATGGGTGTACTTCTCGACGATGCTGTCATAGAAATTCGGCGTCACTGCACCAAAGCGCTCAACCGGGTTGTTCTGGGAGGCTTTTTCCAGAGCAGCATATTTTTCAGCATCGAGGCCAGCAGCGGATTGCTTAACCTGCTGTACCCATTCATTGAATTTTTCTTGTGAGGTAACACTGGCATTGAAACGCATGCCGGAGAAGCCATGGCCGCTGTAATTAGCGGAGAGGCCACGGTAATTGCCTTCATGATCGGCAATCAGGTGCAATGTATTCTTCATGCCTGCCATGGCGTAGATTTGGCTGCCAAGCTGAGGAATAAAGAAGGAGTTCATCACGGAAGCGGAAGTCACCTCGAAACGCACTGGAACATTGGCAGGGAACGCGAGTTCATTGACAGTAGCAATGCCTTGTTCTGGATAGATAAACAACCATTTCCAGTCCAGAGAGACCACTTGTATGGTCATTTGAGGCTGGTCGGAAGTAATCGGTTGGCGCGGATCCAGGGAGTGCGTGGAAGTCCAGGTAATGTAGCCCAACACCAAAATAATCAGGATAGGCACGGTCCAGACGACAACTTCAATCTTGTTGGAGTGCGCCCAGTCTGGGGCGTAAGTGGCTTTGGTATTGGAAGCGCGATAGCGCCAGGCAAATACGATAGTCATGATGATGACAGGAACAACCACAATCAACATCAGCAGGATGGCAGTGATAATCAGGGATTTTTCTTCCACCCCGACCTGGCCTTTAGGATCCAGTAACACAAAATCACAGCCACCAAGCAACAACGTGACACCTAGGAGGGACAACAGACTGAAAAGTCTTGGATATCGCTTTTTTATCATTTCAGCATCTCAACAATGAAAAAGGCCTCGTAGTTTTATTTCACTACACTGAGACTCGTAAAACGAAGTGCCACTTTCCCGGCTATGACGGGCGGGGTGTTGCCGCGAGGCGACACCATAGGCTTGTCATCAATTGCTAGCGTGAAATTCAAAGGGTGACCATGCAGGTAAAACTTCACCACATTTAATCTCATCATCAGGCAAAGGAATGCGAAGGATGACGCGCTGACCTGCGTTGGCAATGGCTTGCTGTAAGGCAATCCAGATACCCCCTCCCATTAACCCTATATTTTATACGATTAAAGCTGCAAGGCCCACCCAATAAGGACTAATTTAGTCATGGATGACTGAAGTTTTTGTCATGTTGAAATAATTTGTTACAAGTTGTCGTTAAAAAGTAACGTTTGATTAACAGGTGCTGAGCTGTCTTCAGTATTTATTTTGGAGTGGCGATTTTAAAGCCAGGTTCAGGCACCCAGATTCGGTGCCTGAGTTCAAAACCTTGTGGCAAATAGACGACAACAGGGAGCTTGCTGTTGTACTTGAGCATAAACCCCTGACCATTAACGGCCACGAATTGAGGCGCGGTCAGAGTGTTGGGGCAGGCCATGCGGGTTGACAGCGGGCCTTGGATTTTGGGCATGCGGTAATAAGGATAACCTACACCAGGCAGGAAGTTTTCTACCATTTGTCCGCTGAAGCTATGACGATTGCAATCTAGCTGTAGGGTTTTGCCTACCACCAGCTCCAGCTTGGCTTCGCTTTCATTGGCGAGCGCAGGCAGCTGAATCATATAACGGTAAAAGCCAAAGTCAGCGGCAGGGAAGGGTGCGCCCGGGGCCGCCTGTACTTGCGGGACAAATACCAAGGCCACCCAGGCGATGGCGGCAAGGCGGCAGCACAGCGCTAAGTTATTCATGGAGCTATCTACCCGGATTTTCACTGAGTCACTAATTTACTGACCTGCAGGCTTGGACAATTCGATGATATCAACTACCCAGTATGCGAGCACAAAGATGATGATGGCTGCGATCAGGATAATTAAGAACTTTGAGATGGTCGCGTTGGCGTTGGCATCTGACATGATGGCACCCTGTGAAAAGATGAAACCACAGTGTAATCCGCCGCTTACTGCTGGGTTGGCAGAATAGGCTGAAAACACTGTAGGATAAAATTACTGCCACTGGTGGTGCTACATAGCTTAGACAACACTATAAATAGTAATGGCGCCTACGGCGCCATTAGGTGGTACTAAAAGCAGCGCTTAGACACGCTCTGGCTGGAAGGGCTCAAGCACGCAGCGGATTTCCAGTACCTTGGATTCATTTTCTATGCCTTCTTCACGCACAAAGCTGACTTTGGTGTTGCGTGGAGCAGTGTAGACCACATTATTGGCCTTCTTGATCTGTTCTGCTGTGTTTTGCAGACGGGCGGAGCAGGACTCAATATCGTCATGTACTGAAGTCTTCAGCAGGTAGTGATTGTGGTTGTGGTCGTAAATGGCGATCACAGTACTCCACTGGCCAGGCTTGGGGTCGAGTTTGATCAGCTCTTCAGCCGCTTGGGTTTGCAGAGTAAATGTGGCAGCCAGGATCATGGCCAGCAAGCTCGTGGTTTTTTTCATGTTGGCTTCCTCTTCTTCTAGAGTTGTTAATGTTGTGCGTCCAAATTGACCACATGGTTGTAAAAAAGTGCCTGAAACTGTTAAAGATCAGCATGAGGGAAATATGAACTATTGATGAAGAATATGACTGGAAGCCAGGCTCAGGACCATAACGGCCTATATGCACATTATCTGTGGATAAAGGTGTGGGTGATGTCAGGATAGGGTGCCTAAGTGTTTGTCAGGATGGGGTAGAGTGCGGCTGGTCATTATTTCAGCAACGCCCAGCCCTGTGTAGAACCCTGGTGTTTGTCAAGTTTTGCACAGGACATTCATGATGGTTTGATGACATAATATTGCATGGTTTTTGTTCCCGATCTGCTCTCACAGGCCAGCGCTGAAGGCGCCCTCAATATCGAATCCTGGCTGGATTCTCTCGCCCTGCAATTCAACCCAGAAGAAGTTGCCCTGATACGCAAGGCGGCGGATTTTGCTCAGCCTTATTACACAGGCAATTGCGAAATCACCGGCGCCCCGGTGTTGCATCATGTGCTGGGTGTGGCATCCATTCTGGTAGGCATGGGGCTGGATGCAGACACGGTTGCCGCGACTATTTTGCATGCCAGCCCTGAATATGTGCCTGATTGGCAGATCAAGCTCAGAGAGCAATTCTCCAGCAATATTTGCAGCCTGGTCGAAGGCATCGCCCGCATGGAGCAGATACAGGGCTTTAGCCGCCCAGATGCCGTGTTGGGTAAAGACAGGAAAAAGGGTGAGCAGGTCCAGCAGGCGCAAGTAGAAAGCCTGCGCAAGATGCTATTGGCCATGGTGGAAGATATCCGCGTGGTATTGATCAAGCTGGCGGATCGTGTGGAAACCCTGCGCAGTCTGGCGGGAGCGAGTGAGCCAGAGCAGCAGCGCATTGCTTATGAGGCCAAGAGCATCTTTGCGCCGCTTGCCAACCGTTTGGGCATCTGGCATATCAAATGGGAGCTGGAAGACCTGTCATTGCGTTTCCTGGAGCCTAAGCTCTATAAGGAAGTGGCTAAGTTGTTGGCTGAAAAACGGGTAGACCGTGAGCAATACATCAATGAGGTGCTGGCCACTCTGAAAACTCAGGTTGATGCCGCCAGCATCAAGGCCGAGATGAGTGGCCGACCCAAACATATCTACAGCATCATCAACAAGATGCGCCGCAAGCAACTGAGCTTTAATGAACTTTATGATGTACGCGCGGTGCGGGTACTGGTAGATGACATCAAGGATTGCTATGCGGTATTAGGCTTGATTCATAATCTCTGGCAGCCTATCCCCAAGGAGTTTGACGATTATATTGCTCGCCCTAAGAGCAATAACTATCGCTCTTTGCATACAGTGGTAATAGGTCCGCGCAACTTGCCGCTGGAAATCCAGATTCGCACGCATGAGATGCACCAGCATTCCGAACTGGGGGTAGCTGCGCACTGGCGCTATAAGGAGGGCCGAAAGGCTGACCAAAGCTTTGACGACAAGATTGTCTGGCTGCGGCAGATTCTTGAGTGGAAGCAGGATGTATCCGATGATGGTGGTGCCATAGGCCAGTTCAAGAATGAGCTGTTCCAGGACAAAGTTTATGTGCTCACCCCGCAAGGCAAGGTTGTTGATCTGCCGCGCGGTGCAACCCCCGTGGATTTTGCCTATATCCTCCACACCGATCTGGGCCATAGAACCCGGGGCGCCAAGGTGGATGGCAGCATAGTGCCGCTCAACTACAAGCTACAAAACGGCCAGCGCGTGGAGATTATGGCAGCCAAGCAGGGCGCGCCCAGCCGTGATTGGCTTAACCCTAGTCTGGGGTATTTGCAAAGCTCGCGCGCCCGCGCCAAGGTCAGGCACTGGTTTCGTTACCAGAATTTCGAAGAAGACGTGGCCAATGGCCGGAGCAAGCTGGACAAAGAGTTGCACAGGCTGGGCCTAGTAGATCTTAATCAGGACAAGCTCGCGCACAAGCTGCATTTCCCCAAGCTCGAAGAGTTGCTGGCCGCGATGGGGCGAGGCGAGATAGGCGAGCATCAGATTTCCCAGGCTTTGCAAGGCGAACTGCCAGCCAAGCCTGAGGAAGAAGTGCCTTTCCTGCTCAAACCTGATAGTCAAGCCAGTGCATCCGGCGTTTTGGTTGAGGGCGTGGGCAATCTGATGACCACCATGGCCAAATGCTGCAAACCAGCACCCCCTGATGGCATTGTGGGTTATGTGACGCGTGGTCGTTGCGTCACCATACACAGGCAGGCCTGCGCCTTTATCAAGCGGTTGCCGCCGGAAAAGCATGACCGCCTGCTGGCAACCCAATGGGGTAATCGCCAGCAGATGCTGGCTGCGGTGGATATTGATATTGAGGCTTACGATAGGCAAGGCTTGTTGCGGGATATCAGTGATTTGTTTGCCCGCGAGCGCGTCAATGTCACTCAGGTTAAAACCCAGAGCCGTAATAACCAGGCGCGCATGCGCTTTTCAGTAGAGATTGCCGATCTGGAGCAATTGAGCCGCTTGCTGGCTTTGTTGCGCCAGGTGCCCAGCGTCAATCACGCGATTCGTCACCTGTAGCCTGACGCGGCACACGCCAGAGATACCAGGCCGCTGCTGATCTAAATGGGCTCCAGGCCAGCCCAAGCTGTTGCAGTTCTCGCGGGCTAGGCATTTGCGCCAAGCCCTTGAGCCTGCGATACCCATCCCGTATGCCAAAATCGGTCACAGGCAAGATATCTGGCCTACCCAGATTGTGCATCAACATCATTTCTACTGACCATGGCCCTATGCCTGGCAAGCTGCTCAAGCTGGTAATCAACTGCTTGTCTTCCATCAGCAAGGCCTGCTCACGCGCAGGAATAATGCCATTCAATTGGGCTTGAGCCAGGCCTAGAATCGTCGCCGCCTTGCGCCGGGAAAAACCACAACTACGCAACAACTCAGGATCTACTGCCAGCAGGGCGGCAGCGCTGGGGAATTGTCCATCAAAGTGCAGCAGCAGGCGTTGCAGAATGGCGGCGGCAGCCTTGCCATGCAATTGCTGATAAGCCACGGCGCGGATCAAGGCTTCAAAAGGATCATGGCTGGCTTGCGGCGTGGGTAGGTAAGGGCCTATGGCGCTGACTAGTTTTGCCCAGTCTTGATCTAGCGAGGCGAGAAATTCAGCGGCGTTGTGGCTCATGGTGTTAGGGCTTTGCTATAGGTTAGGACTTTACTAAAGGTTAGTGCTTTGCTATAGGCTTGAAGCGACAAGTAAATGTGATCATATAGAAGATGGAAGAAACAGGTCATTAGCAAAATTTCTATATAGAAACCGGGTGCCGCAAAAAGTTTGAAAGCAAGAAACGGCAAGTGTCACCTAGGCTGATTTGCTAAAGTACGCGGCATAAGGAGGCTGATAGACCATCATGAACAGCAGTGACATGGATGTAGACGCAGAACGCTGGCAGGCAGTACTCGCGCGAGATGCCAGCCAGGATGGGGTATTTTTTTACGCGGTTGGCAGCACTGGCATCTATTGCCGCCCGTCTTGCCCCTCCAGACGGCCCAATCGTTTGCATGTGAGTTTCTACCTCACGCAGACGGAGGCAGAGCAAGCGGGTTTCAGAGCTTGCAAGCGTTGCCATCCAAATATGATCAGCCAGCAGAGCAGGCATCAGGCGCTTGTGGCGCAATGCTGTCGCTTGCTGGCGGCTGAGGGGGAGCAGGGGCAATCTTTAAGCTTGCAAGCTCTGGCCAAAAAAGTTGGAGTCAGTAGCTTTCATCTACATCGCCTGTTCAAAACCCATACTGGGCTGACGCCCAAAGCCTATGCCTCAGAACTGCGTTTGCTAACACTACGACAGCAGCTCAATCAGCAAAGCAGTGTCACGCAGGCAATCTATGCGGCAGGCTTTAACGATAGCAGCCGATTTTATGCCCAGGCCGAGCAGGCACTGGGCATGCGCCCCAGGGATTATCTGCACGGGGGCGCAGATATGCGTATTGCGCATGCTGTTGTGCCATCACCTTTAGGCTTGGTGTTAGTCGCAGCCACTGAGAAAGGCGTGTGTGCGGTGTTTGTGGGCGATGATGCTGCGCAGTTGCAAGCTGATTTGCAGCAGGCGTTTCCACGTGCCAGCATGGTGGAAGGGAATAAGGAGTTTTCAAGTTGGCTGCAGTTGGTGGTGCAAGCCTTAAGCGGAGCTCAATCAGAGTCCGCGCAAGCATTCACCATGAACCTGCCTTTAGATCTGCGTGGCACTGCTTTCCAGTTGCGTGTGTGGGATATGCTAAAACAGATCCCCCCAGGCAGCACCATGACCTATAGTGAGCTGGCTGCTAAGTTGGGCCAGCCTTCTGCCATCCGCGCAGTAGCTTCCGCTTGTGCGGCCAACAAACTCGCGGTACTGGTGCCTTGTCATAGAGTAGTGCGCGCAGATGGCAATCTGGCTGGCTATCGCTGGGGATTGCCTTTAAAGCGCAAGTTATTAGACGGCGAGAAAATTAATGACGACTAATTTTATTTAATATCATTAACTTAATTTTTATTGTTAAAGTTAAAAATAATATAGAAATTAATATCTAATTGTCTCAGCACATCAACAATTTGCCCTCACCATGACTTTAGATTTATTCGCTCAGCCCGCTGCCAAGGAGATCATTGCGCCAGGCGCCTGCCTGTTGCGCGGCTTGGCCTTGGCCCGAGAATCGGCCATCTGGCAGGCGCTACAAAGTGTGATTGCCCAGGCTCCCTTGCGCCAGATGCAAACGCCGGGAGGGCTGACCATGTCTGTCGCCATGAGCAATTGCGGCCCCCTGGGTTGGGTTTCCGATAGGCAAGGGTATAGATATCAGGCGCAAGATCCTCTTAGCCAACAACCCTGGCCTGCCATGCCTGCTGAGTTCATGGCGCTGGCGCAGCAAGCGGCCATTTTGGCAGGCTTTGCTGATTTCACCCCAGACGCCTGCCTGATCAACCAATATGCTGTTGGTGCCAAACTTAGCCTGCACCAAGACAAGGATGAGCGTGATCAGAGTCACCCTATAGTGTCAGTGTCACTGGGCTTGCCCGCCACTTTTCAGTTTGGTGGTTTACAACGTAGCGATAAGTTGCTGCGGACTGAATTGCAACATGGCGATGTGGTGGTCTGGGGCGGGCCATCACGGTTGCGTTATCACGGAATTTTGCCCTTAAAATCTGGCACGTTCTCCTATATGGGGCCTTATCGCTACAATTTGACTTTTAGGCGCGCAAGCTAGGTATTTTGGGCTTTCGGCACTGACTAAATTAAGGTTAAATAGTCACGCCCACCCCCATAAGGATGCCCAATGAAAACCGCTGTTGCCTTGCGCCATATTGCTTTTGAAGATCTGGATGGGATTGCTCCTGTGCTGCATGCCGCAGGGTACGACATTCATTATGTCGATACTCCTACCGCTACAGGCACCGAATTCAAGCATGCGCGCGATGCGGATTTATTGATTGTGCTGGGTGGGCCGATAGGGGTGTATCAAACGCAAGAGTTTCCATTTTTGCAGCAAGTGATAGACCTGACCCAGGGGCGGCTACAACATCAGCAAGCAACTTTGGGCATTTGCCTGGGAGCACAGATCATGGCGCGTGCGCTGGGTGCCAAGGTATATGCCGGGGTGGCAGGCAAGGAAATTGGCTGGAGCAATCTCAAGCTGACGCGGGAAGGGCAGCATTCTGTGTTAGCTGCCATAGGGGAAAGTGATCCAGTATTGCATTGGCATGGCGATACCTTTGATTTACCGCAAGGGGCCGTACTTCTGGCTTCTAGTGCCCAATACCAGCATCAGGCTTTTGCCTATGGGCAGCATGGCCTGGCCCTGCAGTTTCACATTGAGGTAAGCGCAGCGGGGCTGGAGCGCTGGTATGTCGGGCATGTTGGAGAATTGAATGATTTATCCATCCCAGAGTTGCGTAAACAAGGGCAAGCTAACTCTCAGCACCTAAAACCCCGAATGGAAGAGGTGATTAGCCAATGGCTTAACCAGTTGGTCTAGGCTTAGCACTCAAGCACAAACAGCAAGATGCCAAATGAATCATCATAAATCCCCACCTGATGGCTGGTCTTCAATGCAGATGAATGAAAATATCTATGATCAACCCATAGGTAAACTCCTGCCGGGATGGACGCGTAGATCATTGCCCCACCATGAGGCTCTGCTGGGTCGTTACTGTCGCCTGGAGCCTATCAGCTTTCGCCATGTCAACAGCCTGTTTTCTGCCTATCATCAGGTTGAAGATGACAGAGATTGGACCTATCTGCCTTTAGAGCGGCCGCAAAATCTCACGGATTTCCATCGTTATTTGGCGGCAATGCAGGCGGTCTCTGATCCACTGCACTACGCCATCGTGGACTTGCAGACAGAAGATGCCCTAGGCACAGTAGCCTTGATGCGCATTAGTCCTGATGCGGGGTCGATAGAAGTGGGCTATGTGATTTACTCACCGAGTCTTAAACATACTGCCATGGCTACCGAAGCACAATTTTTGCTGATGCAATATGTGTTCGATACACTAGGGTACAGGCGCTATGAATGGAAGTGCGATAGTCTGAACACACCCTCACGTGCGGCGGCACTGAGGCTGGGGTTCAGCTTTGAAGGCATATTCCGTCAGGCACTGGTTTACAAAGGCCGCAATCGGGATACGGCTTGGTTTTCCATTATCGATTCTGAATGGGCAACACTAAAACGGGGCTATCAAACTTGGCTGCAGCCAGATAATTTTGATGCTGAGGGGCGGCAACTCAAGCGCTTACAGGACTGTATCCAAGCTGTCAGCACATCAGCCTAGCTGCGCTAGCTTAATCAATTCAGCCTGCATGCGCTCATCTCCCTGACCATGCTGGATTTCATCTGGCTCAATTTCTGTAGCTCATCGCTGGTCAAGCCTTTCTCGGGGTCACACCACACCAGTCGCTTGAACGCCTGCGGAAACACCCCATCATCAAGCACCAGCCAAGGTACATCGGCACTGCAATGATTTAGCCAATCGAATATCTCGCTAAGCCGCCAATATTCATCGTGCGTTTCATCGGCAATCAGTGGCGTCATGCCAATCACCCGATGACGAATATCATCGGAAAAAATATGGCAAATATCTTCAAATGGCATTTTCTTGCGCCATTTACTGCTGATCACCAGTTGAATTTCATCGTGTGTACGCAACCAGTTTTCTAGTAGCGGCAATCTATCGAAATGCTGTTGGGTTTGACCTGCGGAATGCAGTACACCATCAAAACTGAGGAAAAGAATCATTGAAATACGCGTGATGCAAACTTAAGGACATGATGTAGATTAATGCAACAGTATTGCACGGATGTGACACGCCATAATGGACATGCACATATCTGCTGGGTTCAATGCATACCAAAAATAAATGTCAGCCTAATGTCAGGTGCGCTTAAGGTTGATGTATGGCGCTCTGCCTAGAATGCCTGCTCATGGTGCAAACTCCATCAATAGGCTTGTCATGCATGTCACGGCCACGCCTACGCCTAAACTTACTCAAGCAATCGCTAAGAGTATTGGCGTTGCTGTTGAGCATGGACATATGCAGTGCAACAGTGCTGGCCGCTGAGCTTGACCAGATTGACACACCACGCGTGTTCCCTACGACTGAAAGCATGACTCTGCCGCAATTGGCGCGGGAAATGCGCGCGCGTAACCCTCAGTTTCTGCGAGCCAGCCAAGAGAAGTTACAGATAGAAGCCAGGATTCCACAAGCGCTGGCTTGGGATCAGCCCATGATAGGTATGGAGCAAACGCCTGTGCCGCATAGCCCGGTGAATTTTGAGCGCTCGCAGGGCATGAGTTACCGCCTGACCCAGACCATGTCTTTTCCAGGCAAGAAGCAATTAGCCGCTGATATCTTGCAGGCACAGGCATATAGCGCCGAGGCACAGATAGACCAGCTCATGGTGCAGATGTTGGCAGAACTCAAGCGCCAGTTTTATATGACCTTGGCAATGCAGCAACAGGCTGAAGTTAACCGCAACACCGTAGAACGTCTTAATCAGGTCAAGCAAGTGGCCAAGGTACGTTACGCCAATAACGCCGCTGCCTTTGTTGATTATATGAATGCGCAAGTGGCGCAAAGTAGCGCTGAGAATGCCATGTTCCAGACCCAGCGTCAGATCGATGTCGCGCGGCAGAATATCAATAATCTGCTAGGCCGAGACCCTGACCGGGACTTGCAACTGCAGCTGGAAGCCGGAGGCGCTCAATCCTTGCCACCACTGGCAGAGCTGATGTTACAGGCACAGCAACAGCATCCAGAGCTACGCGATTACGCTTTTCGTATGGAAGCGGCCAAAAAAAATCTTGCGCTGGCGAAAAAAGCCTATTACCCCGATATGCAGCTCATCCTCACCAAGATCAGCAACAACCCACCCTTGGGGTTGGCAGGCAATAGCTATGGTGTGGAAGTGGATCTGGTGCTGCCGACCTGGTTTTTTGAAAGGGAAAAAGCCGGAGTTAATGAGGCCAATGCGGGTGTCATTTCTGCTCAGGCTTCCGCGGAAGTTGCCTGGCGCCAGGTGCAGTTACAGATTGCCAATGCTTACAGCCAATTACAGCAACTATTCAAAGAGCAGGAGCTACTGCAACAGCGCCGTTTGCCTGAGGCTCAGGCGGCTTATCGGCTGGCCTTAAATGGCTACGCTAATAACGCTGGCGATTTTAATGGCTTGCTGCTGGCCCAGCAAAACCTGCGTGATACCGAGCTTGCCGCTGCACTGATAGGCGGAAATTTACAACAGGCTTGGGCAGGGCTGGAAGCCGCCATAGGCAAGGGGTTGGAATGAGTAGCAATGCAATGAACACCAAGCGTAGTAAACCCTGGTTGGTGCTGTTGATAGGGCTGGTAGTAGGTGTGGCCGCTGGGGCAAGTGTTGTCATGTGGCAAAGCCAAACACCTGCAGTCGAAACTTCCAAGGCGAGCGTGCAGCCTGCCGAAAGCGCTATGCCGCAAGCAGACAAGCTGGACAAGACTTTTTTTGTTAGTAGCCTGGCTGAACCGCGTGATATTGATGAAGTGATTCCCTTAATGGGGCGCCTAGCCTTCAACGCCGAAAAAATCCATCTGGCTTCAGCGCGTATTGCGGGCAGGCTAGACCGAATACTGGTGTTTGAGGGCATGGCAGTGAAACAGGGACAGGCCCTGGCAGCACTCTACAGCCCGGAATATATCTCCGCACAAAACGAGCTACTGCTAGCGCGTAACACCTGGCGCACCTTGCAGGCTAGCGCAGCCACGCAGTCGCTGGCGGAAGATGCAGAAGGCACCTTGCAATCTGCCAGAGAGCGCATGCGTGTGATGGGGGCATCTGAAGCGGATATCCAGAGCCTGGAGCGTGATGGTCAGGTGCATGAGCATCTGCTGTTACGCGCACCCATCAGTGGCATCGTCACCGAGCGCAACCTGTCACCTGGGGCCTTTATCAATCTGGGCGATAGCCTGATGTCCATCGCCGATACCAGTAGCTTCTGGTTCTACGGCAATGTTTACGAGCAGGATTATCAGCGCATTCATACTGGGCAAACTCTAAGGCTGCAGTTGCAGGCCTTGCCAAACAAGCAATACAGCGCCAGGGTTGATTTGCTGGCACCGCAACTGGATACAGACACCAACACCTTGCGCGTTCGCTGCCTGGTGCATAACGATGGTAATTTGCGCGCCGACTTGTTTGGCACGGCCAGCCTCAAGGTGGGCAAGCGCCAGGCGCTATTACTGCCTGTAGATGCTGTGGTGCGCTCATTACAGGTGGATTATCTGATTGTCGAGACTGCCGATGGCAATTACCGCAAGCGTCAGGTTGAGGTGTTGCCTTATGACGAAGCGCGCGTGGCGGTGATCTCAGGTCTGCAAGCCCATGAAAAAGTGGTGATCAAAGGCGCCACGCTGCTTAATCAGAAATTGGCCGGGGCAGCCTGATGCAGGCGAGCGGGGCGTTTATTGCCGGGGTGTTGCGTCGGCGTTTGCTGATACTAGGCTTGTGCCTGGGCTTGTTGGTGCTGGGCTATATCAGCTTCACCAAACTGCCTATAGAGCCATACCCGAACATCTCGCCACTCAATGTACAGGTGATTACCCAATGGCCGGGGCGTGGCACTAATGAGGTAGAGCGTCAGATTACCGTTCCGGTGGAAACCGCACTTGCCAATCTGCCATCGCTCAAAACGTTTCGTTCGGTATCGTTGTTCGGTCTATCGGTGGTCACCTTGCAGTTTGAGGATGGCACCAATTCTTTTGTTGCCCGGCAAAACGTGCAGTTACAGCTGGATAGCGCCAACTTGCCCGAGGGCGTGCAAAGTGAACTCAGCCCGGATGCGGATGCGCTAGGCGAGGTGCTGCGCTACCGCGTCCATTCTGCCAGCGATGACGATGTCATGTTGCTAAAATCGCTGCAGGATTGGGATATCTACCGCCAGCTCAAAACCGTCCCCGGCATTGCCGATATCAATGGCTTTGGCGGGCCGACCAAGCAATATCAGGTGCTGCCAGATATACGCAAGCTGCAGTCATACAATATCTCGCTGACGCAGTTGGTGGATGCCTTGAGCAGCGCGAATGCCAATGCGGGCGGTGGCAATCTGCGCGCGGGCGAACAGCAATATGTGGTGCGCGGCATAGGCCTGATCAAGACCTTGCAGGATGTGCGCAACATTGTGATTACCGTGCGCAATGGCCTGCCTATACGCGTGGGCGATGTAGCCGAGGTGGCCTTTGGCCATGCGCCGCGCTTGGGCGTGGTGCAGTACAACCAAGACCCGGATGCGGTAGAAGGCATAGTGCTGATGCGCCGCGGCGGTAACGCTTCGGAAATGCTGGAACGTGTGCATAACAAGGTGGATGCCATCAACCGCGGCGGCATCTTGCCGCAAGGCATCACGCTGGAAGCCTTTTATGACCGTCAGGAGCTGCTGGATTTAACCATGGGCACGGTGCACCACACCTTGTTGTTTGGCATGGTGCTGGTGCTGGCAGTGTTGTTTGTGTTTCTCGGCAGCTTGCGCGCAGCGTTGGCGGTGGCGCTGGTGATACCTTTGGCACTGAGCGTGTCTTTTGCGGGTATGGTGCTGGCCATCCCGGCCAATCTTATTTCATTGGGGGCCATCGATTTTGGTCTGATCGTCGATGCTGCGGTTATCGTGATAGAAAACATCATGCGCCGTATGGAAAACGGCACCAGCAACCTACGCCAAACCATAGTCGCTGCTGCGGCTGAAGTACAACGCCCCATGATTTTCTCCACCATGATCATCATCATGGCGTACGCGCCTTTATTCATCATGGGCGGGGTAGAGGGCAAGATATTCCATCCCATGGCCTACACCATGGGCCTAGCCTTGCTGGCCTCCATGGTATTAAGCCTGACCTTTATCCCTTCAGCGGCCTCACTGCTGTTCAAGGCCGAGGCAGTGCAACATCGGCCAGGCCTGATAGGTAAGCTGATCAAGGTCTATCGTCCAGTACTGGCGGCTTTGCTGCGCAGGCCTGCCTTGGTTGCGCTGGCGGCCTTGCTGGCGTTTGCACTGGCCTTGTTTGGCGCCAGTCGTTTGGGCACCAGTTTTTTGCCCACGCTGGAAGAAAACAATCTTTGGGTGCGTATCAGCCTGCCCAATACCGTGGATCTGCATTACTCGGCGGATTTTGCCAGCAGCGTACGTGCTTATTTGACCGCCCAGCATGAGGTTAAAACCGTGGTGGCGCAGATAGGCCGTCCCGATGATGGCACAGATGCTACTGGGGTATTCAATGTCGAGTTTGGGATCTACCTGAAAAAACCCGAGCTGTGGCCTGCTGGAGTGACGCGGGATGATTTGGTCAAGCGGGTAGAGGCCTATTTGGGCAATATTCCCGGTATTGAGTACAACTTTTCGCAATATATACAGGACAACGTGGCCGAGGCGCTCTCTGGAGTGAAGGGCGAGAACTCGGTAAAAATCTTTGGCGATGATCTTGAGGTGCTGCATGCCAAAGCGCTGGAAGTGCAAGGCTTGCTGCGCAGCATCCCGGGGATGACCGATGTCGGCATTTTCCGCGAGTTGGGGCAGCCGACATTGAATATCCGCGTAGATAGGGTGGCCAGTGCGCGCTTTGGCCTTAATGTTGCTGATGTGCAGAATTTGGTGGTGAATGCCATAGGCGGCAATCCCTTGAGCCAGGTGTTGGAAGGTGAGCGTGCTTTTGACCTGGCCTTGCGCTTTCCAGAGGGGCAGCGTAATCGTCTAGAGCTGATACAGCGCTTGTTGCTGGATACGCCTGATGGGCAGCGCATTCCATTGTCTATGGTGGCCCAGGTGGAGCTTAGTGATGGGCCGTTCTTTATCTATCGAGAGTCTGGCCGCCGCTATATCGCCGTGCGCTTTGGCGTGCGTGATCGTGATTTGGGCAGTGCTGCGGCAGAGGCCCAGGCTCTGGTCAATGAGCGCGTGGAATTGCCGCGTGGTTACCGTACGCAATGGGACGGTCAATTTAACCAAATGCAAGAAGCGCACAAAAAGCTTGCCATCATTGTGCCACTTACCTTGCTGGCAATTTTCATTATGCTGTACTCAGCCTTTGGTAGCGCCAAAGATGCCTCGCTGGTGTTGCTGAACGTGCCGTTTGCGACTATAGGCGGCATAGCCGCGTTGTATTTGGCAGGGGAAGAATTGTCTATTTCTGCAGGCATAGGCTTTCTCTCACTGTTTGGCATTGCCATACAGGATGGCGTGATCCTGATCTCCTATATCAAGACTTTGTATAATCAGGGCAGGCACGATGTCGAAGAAGCCATTCTTGAAGGGGCTGCGATGCGCCTGCGCCCAGTGTTGATGACTGCCATGCTGGCAGGGCTGGGGCTGTTGCCCGCAGCGCTGTCACATGCAATAGGGTCACAGGCGCAGCGCCCGCTGGCCTTGGTGATCGTCGGTGGCATGGTAACCACCACCTTGCTGACCCTATTGGTGTTGCCCGTGGTATTTGGCTGGGTTTATCGCCATTACCCCAAGAGTGTTAGTTCACAAAGTGCTTATTGAGGGGAATATATGCGTATTTTGGTAGTAGAAGATGACGCGGTTTTGGCGGAAGGTACGTGCGAATCGCTGAGTAAAGCAGGATATGCCGTAGATCTGGCTGAAACTGGCACGCAGGCTAACAGCCTGTTGGATGCGGGCAATTACGATATGGTGCTGCTGGATATAGGCCTGCCGGGCATGGATGGTTTTGAGGTGCTGCGCCGTCTGCGCAAACACAATACCAGCATTCCGGTGTTGATCATCTCCGCACGCGATGATGTCGATTTCCGCATCTATGGCCTGGACCTGGGCGCGGATGACTTTATGCTCAAACCCTTTGTGCTGGCTGAGTTGCATGCGCGCACCCGCGCCTTGCTGCGCCGCCATGTCTTGAGCGAGCGCAACGCGCTTTCCTGCGGAGCCTTGGTCGTGGATTTGGCCGCGCAGCGCGCCAGCGTCAATGGCGAACCCATAGAGTTATCAATACGAGAATGGGATGTGCTGGTTTATCTTTTGCGTAACCTGGGCAAGGTAGTGCGCAAGGAGGCCATCATTGAAACCTTATGTGACTGGAAAACCGATCTCAGCGTTAATGCCATAGAAGTCTATATTTCGCGCCTGCGCAGCAAGCTAGACAGTCACGGCATCAATATTCGCACGGTACGAGGTTTTGGTTACCTGCTGGATGAGCCCAGCGCATGAAAGTAGTGAACAGCCTGCGGCAAAAACTGCTGCGTTGGTTGCTTATTGCGCTAGTGCTGTTAGTGGCGGTGGGCATAGTCACCGATTATTTCATGGCGCTGGAGCCAGCGCGCGAAGTCTATGATCAGCACTTGCTGAAAATGGCTTACAACATAGAGCGCAGCCTGCCTGCTGATAGCCAACAATGGCATGCCAGTTACCCGGCTATAGAACGTGCGCTGCTGAAAAGTGACTTGGATAGTTATGATGCGGCCCATGCGGCTATCTATGATCTGCAAGGGCGTTTTATTGCAGGCTCGCCCAGTATTCCCAGGCTGGGTAGTGCAGCTGAGGATACCCCGCAATACTACGATGCCGAGCATCAGGGCGACCCGATACGGGTGCTGGTCATGAAAAGCCAGGTGCTGGGCGCTGTGATCTATTTGGCAGAAACGACTTATAAGCGTAATCGGCTGGTGCATAAAACCCTGCTGCATATGATAGTGCCGGAGCTGATCTTTGCTGTGTTCTCCATCGTGGTGCTGTGGGTGGGGGTAGGGCGGGGCTTGCAGCCATTGGCACAGATCAGCGCCCAGATTAACGCCAGATCAGAAACCGACCTTAGCCCTATGGACGAAGGTCAAGCCCCGGTTGAAGTGCGCGAGATCATTACCGCGCTTAATTCCCTGTTGAGCAGGCTGGAGCTATCGCTCAAGCTGCAAAATCACTTTCTAGCCAATGCTGCGCATCAACTGCGCACGCCTTTGGCAGGCTTGCAGATGCAGCTTGAACTGGCTTCAGAACAGCCGCCGGAGGAGAGGGCGCAATCACATGAACGCATGCTGCTGAGTACGCGGCGTATCGTGCGCCTTGCCAATCAGCTTTTGGCCCTGGCTCGTGCCGAAGGGGGTAGTGATGCCAATCAGGCTTCTACTATCAAGCTGAGTGAAATCATAGAAACCCTGGCCTCTGATTGGCTGCCGCGTGCCTATGCCAAATCCATAGATTTAGGCTTTGAATTGGCACCCGCCAGCATCACAGGCAGCAAATGGCAAATTCAGGAAATGCTTGCCAATCTTGTCGATAATGCGCTGCGCTACACACCTAACCAAGGCAAGATCACGGTGCGCTGTTGGACAGAGGATGGCTATGTGCGAATTGCGATTGAAGATAATGGCCCCGGCATTCCTGCAGATCAGCGCGAGCAAGTGTTCGAGCGCTTCTATAGACTCAATGAGGCCCCTGAAGGTTGTGGTCTTGGCTTGGCCATTGTGCAGGAAATCATTCGGCATCATGGCGGGAGCATCACGATTCAAACCCCTCAGTCTCATGTGGGGACCTTGGTAATGGTGACATTGCCCGTCCTGTCGGTAGTAGCAATGATTGAGGGCTAGCTTGATGCTGATTTGGAAGTGGAGAACTCCCAAGCAATGTCCAAGCTAAAATCAGCCCGGTAGCGACTTCCTACAGGGAATACTCTTGCTGTCCTAATGCCTGCGGTAGAGACAAGGTTTAGGCTCAAATCTCAAGTACTCCTCATGAAAGGAAACGCTATGGATAGCACTTGGATACTCGTGGCGGATAGCAGTCGTGCCAGGATTTTTGAAGTGCAGGACAATGATGTTTTGGCTCAGATCACGCATTTGTCCCACGATGCTGCGCAACAACCTGGTCATACGTTAAAGACAGATGGTGAAGGCCAGTTTTTTGGAAGTGGTGCAAATGGGGGTACTGCAGAACCTGCTGTTAGCCCCAAGATGCATGAGGCCACCCTATTTGCAGAAGAGGTGAATCGATATTTGGCGCATGGGCGCAATCAACAGCGATTCTCAGAACTACATGTGATTGCCCAGCCTAGATTCCTTGGTTTATTGCGCAACAAGCTTGATGAGCAAATTAAGAGCTTGGTAGTAGAGGAAATCCCCAAGGATTTGACCAAAGCCAGTAGCGAAGAAATCCAAAGGCAGATTACCTTGCACTGATATCAAGGTGGTGAGGGACTCTATACATCATCGTTAAAAAGCCCATGTCATCAGTACATGGGCTTTTTTTCGGAGATTAAATCCCCATAAATGCATCAGTCAGCTTCAGCCTGTTCCCGCCGTTTCATCTATCCACTCTTTGGCAAACGCATAGCCTGCCTCAATCGCTGCTTCTGTAGACGCATAACTCGCTTGCTTATCGTTGGGAGTTCCGGCGGCATGACCATCGATTTCCACATGCCATTGATGCCCTAAACCCGAAAGACACTTTCCCAAGACCTTTACCTTATGATTTTTATAGGTATATAGCATGGCTTCTCCTGACCTCAAGTTGAACAACAAAAACGTGAAACCTGTGATTGATGAACTGGTTTTTCCTCGATTAAGACGTAAATGAATTTCACCTTAAATTTCCATTTATATCAATGCTTAAGTTTGAGTTGATTTGAAAATGAAACTCGTTTGTGATGCAATGTCTTGTCATTAGCTTATCAATAGATTACCTCCTACTTTAGCCGCCCATTCTCGCCATGCTCAGGAATTGACAGTATTAACGCATTGCGAATATAGTCCTTGGGTGACAATTAATGTTAAGCAAAATTTATTTAATTGTAAAATAGGGAGTAGAAAAATATGATGTTTGAGGATCACCACCATAATCCAGCACTTCCCATCCTGCCTGTGATGTCTCGCAAGCGTTTTGCGGAATTGATAGGGGTAACGGAAGATACTGTTGGCGGGTGGATTAATCGCAGATATTTGCCGGTGATCAAGATAGGCAAATACAGCTTGGTCAATGTGGCATTGCTGTATCAACATGCACTTCAGCAAGATTATCCTGATTAATGCGAGCGAAATTATCAGTTGACCAGTCTAGTCACAAATTAAGTGAAATCAACATCCGAGCAATGAATCATAGTAGAGCTGCTACAAGCATCCAGTTTATGTAGCTTATAGATTGGCACTTTCTGCATTTCAGCAAAGCTTATAGAATTTACGATTGCGTAAAGTCGGTTTTCTCATGCATTTTGGCTACATATCCTTAGCTGCTGCAATCGCGGTATTACTTTCAAGCTGTGATTACAGGTCGCGCTACGAATCCTGCACATTCACTAGCCCTCCAGCTGAAGCGCAGCGGATCAAGACCGCAGATGCGGAATACTTGGTGTTTCCGGGTAACATTACTGGTGATTACACGGGCTGCCAAAAAGCTTGGATAAGCAACGGGCATCTGCAAGCATCCTTGAAATACACCAATGGGCTAGTGACCACTGTTGAATTCATAGATGCCGATGCAACTCCTCAGGCTTGCTTGTTCCGATATGGTGAGTTACTTGAGGGCGATGAAGCTGTTTGCTTGCCTTATAAGCGATGGAAGTTCAGCAGCAAACAAGCCAACTAAATGCTTACGACTACTCATCTTCCTAATTCTCAATAAAACCATTACAGCGGTATTGATAAAAAATAATTAAAATCAATAGTCTATGCAGACTAAGTATTGATTGAGTAATGTTGCGGTATAGATGTAATATTAGCCTCATTACTTCTTGGGGCATCCTTTTGGATCAATTTGAATATAAAGACCGTGCAGTGTCCGTCATATGCTCTGTCCATAACATCATAGGTTTTATCTGGATTTTGCTAATAGATGGCGCGTTTGTCGGCCCCGAAGATGATGAAAAGCCGGGATTTCCCACCCCTACAGAAGCCTGCGAGGATGGCGCAGCTTACGCCAGAGCGTATATCGATGAGTTGGCGAGCTGATAGGCTATGAATGGCCCTAGGTCTAATAGTGCTTATTGCCTCCCTTAAAACCTCATAAACCTTTCCACATGCAGATCATGTCTGCACCGTATCTCCGAGCTGGAGTTCAACCTTTTCAGCGCTTCAACTCAACGAGTGTGCTTGCATTGAGATTGACTTTGATATGTCCCTGCCTTGCACAAATGATTGCCCATCAGAATGATTTACGCGTTTGAATGGTGCTAATTGGTACAACTCTAGGTATGCAACTGGCAACATAAATACTGTGCCGCAAGGAATAGGAGAGAGCTATTGCTGGGCTGAGGAAGCTATATCGTGGTGCCCGGGGCCGGAATCGAACCGGCACGCCCAAAGGGCGAGAGATTTTAAGTCTCTTGTGTCTACCAATTTCACCACCCGGGCTTAGGATGTGCTTCAGGAGCGCCTCGAACGAAGCGAGGGCGTATTCTAGCACTGTATTGGCAGGCTTGAGTAGGGCGTTTAAAGCAATTTACTAACGCTTTGCGCTATTCACATGTACGCCTTTAACCGACGCGTTGTTTACATTCGGCTAAGGTAAACGGGCAGATTGGATACTTACTTTGATTTCAGTGAAACTCAACTGCTATTAAGCAGTCTCTGGTTTATCAAGATTATTCAGGTGTTGCATCATGCGGACTGCCCTTATTTCAGCTTTGTTACTTAGTGCCTGTAGTGGTGTTGCTATTCAAGATTACGCCAGTAACAAAGTGCCGCAAGACAGGCAATATGCCTCTTATCAGAAGTTTTTTACTGGTGCTAATGTGACTGTGCGTCGAGATCCAGTCAAATCTGAAATTGGAATAGGGTGTGAGGTCGAGCTATATATAGACAATATCCGCTCATATACGATTTTGCCTGGTGAATATGCCACCTTCTTCCTCACCGACGGCAAGCACGTGCTTAAGGTTGATACAGGACGAGGTTCTTGTCAGGGGAGGCCAGGTTCGGAGGAGATTAATGTCTCGAACGGGGTTTCACAAGAATATAAGATTTTCAGCCCCCCAAGTGAGCCTTTACGATTGTTCCGCACAATGTAAGGGTGTCTATATTAAGGTATGACTTATTTCGTTTGTGCTGGCCGAGAGGCCATGCTGGCTTGGTAAAGTTTGTAGCCGTTACGCCCTGCGGCCTTAACTTCATATAAAGCGATATCTGCCTGTTTCATCAAGTTTTGTGAATTCAGATTATCTACCGGGTTACGGATTGCGATGCCCAAGCTCAGGGTGATCTGTAAAGATTGATCATGCAGGTGCACCAAGGTGTTAAAGCTTTGATGAATATTGCTGGCGATGCGCAATGCTGTGTCGGGGTGGTCAATTTCCCCAAGTATCAGTACAAACTCATCACCGCCTTGACGCCCTAGCGTATCGGTACGGCGTATAGATTTGTTCACGGTGTCGCCTACATATTGCAACAGCTCGTCGCCTATGTCGTGGCCGTATGTGTCATTGATCCATTTGAAGTGATCAATATCTATGAACATGAGTGCAATCGTCTGTTGGTAACGTTCCGCGCGCAGAACCGCCTGATCTAGTCTATCCATAATCAAGCGGCGATTGGGTAGGCTGGTCAATGGGTCGAAGAAGGCCATGCGCTCCATTTCTTCCTGATGCTGCTTACGGTCGGTGATGTCCTCTATTTGTGACTCAAAGTGTACTGGCCTCTGCTGAGCGTCGCGCACAATAGACACGCTCAAGGTTACCCAAATGATGTGTCCATCGTGATGGAAGTAACGCTTATCCATGCGGTAGTGGTCGCGCTCACCATTGATTAAGCTAGTAAGCAATTCTAAATCCAGCTCTAGATCGTCCGGGTGGGTAATGTGCTGAAAAGTGCGACTGAGCAAGTATGCTTCGTTCATGCCTAGCATCTTACAGAGGGCTTCGTTCACCTTTAACCAGCTTCCATCTGGGCCAACTAAAGCCATGCCAATGGCAGCAGTGGTAAAAGACTTTCTGAATTGCTCTTCACTCAGCATGAGGGCATCGTGGCTAGCCTGCAGCTCTTTGGTCATGACTTTGGCATTTACCAGGGCATGCTCAAGTTGTTCAGAGTTTTTGGTCAGCAATGAGTTGATGCTGCGATTGGCGCGCAAAGTTGCAGACATATACCAAAACACAAAGCCAAAAAGCAGAATATCGCTCACGGTCAAGCCTATGAGCAGCATTTTGGCTTTATGGATGTTCATACCGTCCAGGTTCCGCAGCTGTCTGAGGTTTTCCATTTCGAGCTCACGATAGTGACGGGTTTCGGTGACCACGGACTGCATCAAGCGTTTGCTTTCATCTCCCTGCATCAGTAATGCGCTGGCATGCAGGCCTTGGTCTCTACGCCTGGCCATGGTTTCCTGGCTGATGATGGCTTGCCTATCCATGGTGTGCTCTAGTTTAGAGAGCAACATTAAACGCTGTTTGTCTGTTTTTTCAACGAGGTTTTGTAAGGAGGTGAAAGCCATGCGCTGGGTTAATACAGTATCTGCATAGCGCTGGCGATAGCTTTCATCTCCGGTGATGATATAGCCGCGTTTGTGATTTTCGAGTTCAACGGTATGAAGCAAGAGGATATCCAGCGCATCCAATGACTGAATCGCATGCTCTTGGGCATCTGAGTGGTAACTCAATGAGGTAAATGTCTGGTAAGGCAGCCAAGCATTGGCAAACAATGCGATCAAGGCAATGACCAGACTCACAATTATTTTGCCAGACATGTCGTTATTCTAGCACTGTTAACCCTGATGGTTGTTAGCTTGCGTGCACCCCCTCCAAGTGCATAGGATCAATTGAATACCCGCATGTTTTAATCGCTTCTTACCTTTAAATGAAAAAAATGATAATCTGGTGTTGGCCGTCATGTTTTCTAAAATGTTTAACAAAACTAACCAGATAGGAGAATGGCATGCTCAGAAAGACATTATTGATAGGTTTAATGACCGCATCTTCCATGGTGTATGCAGCCACACCTTCTGATGATCTTATTCTTAAGTTCATGGAGGTATCCAATGTGAAGGGAACATTGGAAGGCATGCGCAATAACGCCGATACTGCATTGAAAGCCAATATGTTGCAGTCTCTGCAATATGCCACTCTTAATGACAAACAGAAGAAAATTGCTGAAGAAGCTGGAGAGAAAGCAGTTAAAGTGCAGCAAGAGTATTTATCTTATGATGCAATCACCAAGCTGATTTTGCCTTTATATCGCAAAACCTTTACTCAGGAAGAGCTGCAAGCAGCGATAAAATTTTATAGCTCTCCAGAAGGGCGCTCCATTAATCAGAAGATGCCTGGGCTTGCTGGAGACTCAATGCGATTGACCAGCGAGCTGAATCAAAAGGTAATTCCGCAATACCAAAAGATCGCTCAGGATGCAGCAGAGCGCATTAAACAAACTAAGTAGTTGGCAATGATAAGACAATAATCTTGGCAGGCTTAAGCCTGCTAAGGTGTCTTGGACTCTGGCCCTGGGTTTTTAGGCAAGGGTTTTGTAGCAGGCTTTGGAGCTTGTTCTGTTGGTTTGGTCGTAATTTCGGTGACATGTTCAACTGGGTGGTTAACTGCCCGGTTGAACAACACGTTATCCAACGCCTCAGCAGAAGGTTGATTGCTTTCGTTGTTTGAGAATGAAAGCCAGGCGGGTAGGGCAGCATTGGTTTTGGAAAGCTTTTGTTCTTGATGCAAATCCAGCAATACTGGCAATCGGATAATTCCGCTCTGCGCCAGCGCAAACACAGCAATAGCTAAAGTCAGCAGCGCCATGATAAATTGCACCCGCGCACTATCCTTATGTTTGCGGTTTTCTTCTTGAAAATCGCTGAGGCTCTTCCAGGCTAGCCCAGCCACTTTGTACTTGCCTTGGGCCGTAATTTCCACATCTCGCGATTCTACAAGTGAAGCCAGTTGGTACTTCATTTTGTGCATGTACCAAAGATGATCCTCTTGTGTGAAACACAGATATCCATACATCTCTCCCATGAGCTCATGCAAACTGAAAGGGATATCCGAAATGGCTTTGTGTGCAACGATGTAGCGCAATAACTCATAACGCTCATTTGCCTCTGCCGGGCGACGATTGAAAATCAAGCTTGCCAGCAGATGTTTTAGATTGGCACTCCAACGAAATAACGGCGTGATGAGTAATGGCAACGCGAGAATGAGTCTAAGCAACGAATCATAGCGGCGAAAACGATTGATGCCCGCGACTGAGTAACGATATTCCACCACCAAATTTTGATAGGGGAAACGTTCCACAGGACTGGCAATGACATTGCGCGACAACATGCCATCAGCACCCAACGACTGAGCGTAAACATTGCTGCTATCGGCAGTGAGTATTTTCTGTACCCCAAAATGAGATGCCGTCGCAACAATATTAAAGTTATGTCCTCTTTTGCCTAAAAAGGAGATCAACAATAGCCAGAGATGTAATTTCATGGTCCTGAAATTATAAACTTTTCGTGAAATCTGCGGGAATATTAGCCTGACTTGTTCGAATGAATAAGGACTAGTGAGTAATTAACCATAATTTAATTATGGTTTTAGTGGGATTTCACAGCTCGTTGATTTTGCTGGAAAAGTAAATTATTTGAATTTACTATTGACATTGACTATTTATTATTTTTTAATTGCCTATGTTTATTATTAATAGTAAAGCAAGTTATGACTGATCAAAAACGTAAAATTAAAGAAGATTGGCATCGTGCTGACATTATTGCCGCCGTGCGGAAAACCAAGACCAATTTGCAGCAATTGTCACGCAGATTCGGGTTGGGCCGTACTACACTCAGCAATGCCCTTTACAGCCCTTGTCCTAAATATGAACGCTTGATCGCTGAACAGATAGGCACCGTGCCACAAGTTATTTGGCCCAGTCGTTATAATGCTGATGGCACCCCCAAAAGCGGACGAGGGGAGCGGGGGCTGGAGTTTGATTATCCTCTTCCTGGGTCAGACCAGCCCAGCAAGCTCAAGCCTGATGTACTGCGACAGATTAAATATTCGTCCCAAGGCTCCAAAGAGCTTGTTTCCCTCACGTCGCGTGAAATCAATAAGCTGCAAAACGATAGTGAATTCAACCAGAATGAGTTAGCTTCATTCACTGATCATCCCCAATTCCCTGATCGCGCACAGTTTATTGAACACCTGAAGCGATTCATCTCTTATGCTCAGCGTCATGATTCACGCAAGATTGCTGTTGTAGTCGTGCGTCTCGATCAGCTGCGCCAAACCACCCTCATGATAGGCGAAGAAAGTACCCATAGCCTTTTAACCGAAATTGCATTGCGCCTTAACCAAAATATGCCGGTAGCTTATCTGGGCGGAGATGAGTTCGCAGTATTGCGTACTGGTAAGGTTGAAGATGATGTCCATATGCAAGACGCTGTTAATGAAGTCAAAGCGCAATTCGCATTGCCTTTCCAGATCCAAGGCGGCGAAATGCTCGTATCTGCCAACTTCGGTGTGGCTTTGTACCCAACGCATGGTCATGAGGCAGAGGAGTTACTTGGAAATGCCACCGCTTCATTCCCATTGTTCGGAAATACACGCAGCGAAAGTTATTTTTACTCCCCAGCATTGATCGCAAGCGCCAAGCAGCGCCTATTTCTGGAATCAGCGCTGCATTATGCCCAAGAGCGTAACGAGCTCAGTGTGCATTTTCAGCCTCAAATAGACGTGCTCAATAAACATATGGTAGGTCTGGAAGCTTTGCTACGTTGGAATCATCCAGAATTTGGTTTGGTCAAACCAGATGAATTCCTGCCAATTGCTGAATCTACAGAGCTTATTCTACCCATGGGTCTTTGGGTGATACGTAAGGCATGTGAAGAATTCCAAGCTTTACGCAAACAGGGACATAAACAGCTTAAGCGCATCACCGTTAATATTTCAGCCAGGCAGTTCCATGACAAGGATTTCTCAACAGCACTCTTGAGCATACTGCGCAATACTGGGGTGGAGCCTACCTGTCTTGAGCTTGAGCTTTCTGAAAGTATGTTAATGCAGCAGACAGAGCAAAGTCTCAAGCTGATGAAGGATTTACATGATAGAGGCGTACATATTTCCTTGGATGACTTTGGTACTGGGTATTCAAACTTGAGCTATATCAATCAGTTCCCGATAGACTCAATCAAGATAGACAAAAGCTTTGTCCACGGTCTGACTCATGATGTGGGCAGCCTGGCCATTGCTGAAGCCATTTTATCGATTGCTAGACGATTGAGTTTACGCGTTGTGGCTGAAGGTGTAGAAACCAAAGTGCAGATGGATATTTTACAAGACATGGGCTGTCTTCTGATGCAAGGTTTTTACTTCTATAAACCCATGCCTGCCGCAGATATCAACAAACTGCCAAAATAACGCACTGACATTTTCCGCGTAACATTGGGAGTCTAAAAAACAAAGCCTGCAATTGCAGGCTTTGTTTTTTACTTTATATCTTGAATCAGAACTTAAGCTAGCGCTTTTTCTATTCTATCAAGCGCATTGCGCAGGTTATCCATCGAGGTGGCGAATGAAATGCGGAAATAGCCTTCCGCACCAAATGCTGAACCTGGTACCACTGCTACGCCTTCTTGCTCAAGCAAATATTCAGACAACGCTAGATCATTGGCTTGTTTGATTTTGCCTGCAGCAAACAGATTGGCAATGGCAGTACGAGCATCAGGGAATGCATAGAATGCGCCGCCTGCCTTGATACACTTCAAGCCTTTCATCTGGTTAAAGCGGTTAACTACATACTCATGACGTTCACGGAAAGCGTCCAGCATAGGGGTGATGCATTCCTGCGGACCTTCCAGCGCGGCTTGGGCGGCAACCTGTGAGATTGAGGTTGGGTTGGAGGTGGATTGCGATTGCAGAATTTCCATGGCCTTGATGATCTTGGCGGGGCCTGCTGCATAACCAATACGCCAACCAGTCATGGAGTATGCCTTTGACACGCCATTAAGGACTATGCAACGCTCCTTTAATTCTGGCGTGGCGTTGAGAATGTTGTAGAACTTGTCACCGGTAAGGTTGACGTGTTCATACATATCATCAGTTGCTACCAATACATGAGGGTGCTTTTTCAGCACTTCACCCAAGGCTGCCAGTTCTTGCAATGTATATACCGCGCCAGTTGGATTGGACGGTGAGTTGATCATAAACAGCTTGGTCTTGGGCGTAATCGCAGCCTCAAGCTGCGCAGGCGTTAGCTTGAAACCTTGCTCTATACCACATTCAACAATGATAGGCTTGGCACCTGCCACCAGTGCAATGTCGGCGTAGGAAACCCAGTAAGGGGCAGGGACGATGACTTCATCGCCGGGGTTGAGTACGGCCAACGCCAAGTTAAAAATACACTGCTTGCCCCCCACACCAACAATGACTTCCTTGTCGTTGTAGTCAAAGCCATTTTCATTCTTGAACTTGGCAACAATGGCTTTTTTCAAGCCTGGAATGCCAGCCACTGGCGTATATTTTGTGAAACCTTGGTCTATCGCTTTTTTGGCGGCGTCCTTGATATGTTGTGGGGTGTCGAAATCCGGTTCACCAGCACCAAGACCTATGATGTCACGACCTTCGGCCTTCAGTTTTGCCGCGCGGGCAGTGACGGCAAGCGTGGGTGATTCTTTGATGGATTGAACGCGCTGCGAGAGTTCCAAGATCTGAAATCCTATAAAGTAGAGATAAAGACAACGACAAAACTCTAATTTTACTCACTTTATTCGCTTTGCGAAATATGCAATGGGACTGATTATCAAGCTACGAGTATCTAAATACGGGCTTTAGCCTCATTGCAATTGAATTAGCCGGGGTCTCGTAATGCTTGCAGATGAGAGCTATGGGGTATTTGTTTTGCTATTTTGCTGGCCATCCTGGCAAGCTTGATCGCAGGCCGCAGCCTTGCGGAACTCCAGTGCCAGCTTCTCGCTCACTTTAGCCAGCGACACTTCCATGGCATGAGCCTCTTCCTGCTTACCTTGATGGGCAGCCATTACCCCCAGGCGGAACATGGCATCGGTATTGACGGGGTCGAGGCTAAGTGCACGTTTATAGCTGAGTTCAGCGGCATCAGCTTGTCGCAGGTGTTCCTGAGCCAAGCCCAGTTCATACCAGGCTTCCGCATTATCAGGCTCCGCCCCTGTCCATTGCCCTGCAATCCGTGCCAACGCGGTCCAATCGCCCTGTAGCTCAGGAATAGCGATCAGCAGGAAATATAAGCGGGACTCTTGAGTAGCCTCCCATAAGGCCTGGCCTACCAATGGAAATCGCGTTTCTGGCTGGCGTTGATCCAATTGCTTAATCCACTCCACTGGCAGCGCATAGTAATAAGCTTGGCGCCCCAAGGTCTTGAAAGTGTTTATGCCGACCAACTCACCATCTTCGTTATACAGTCCGCTACCACTGGCACCCAGGGCAAATTTTGCCGTGCTGCGTATGATGTGGGCCTGGTCCAGTGCATATAAAGACTTGATACTACCGACTGAGATCAAGGGGGAGGCGACACCATTTGAGTGACCGATGGCGATGACTTGCTCATCCTTCTTGAGCTTGCTGGTATCGCCCAGAATAACGGGCTTGAAAGGCAAGGGGTCAGTGTTGAGAATGCAGATGTCATGCCACATATCAGCCTGTACAGACAGCACCTGGTAGACATCTTCGCCGCGCGATACCCAAGGTTTACCGGATTCGCGCAATACATGACAATTGGTCAAGACTTTATTGCTGGCGATTACAACCCCTGAGCCGTAACCCAGGCCGCCATCAGCTCGATAAGCACGTACCATCACGGTGGAGAAAAAAGGCTCGAGGATTTTTTGCCGATCCAGCGCATGCGCCTGATTTGCTGACAAGCTGCAGGCTAGGCCAGAAATTAGCACGATCAATAGATTACGCATTACACCTCCGAAATGGACTATGGCAGTGCTGCTCATGCGAATCACCATGCGATCAAGTGCACGTGGTTGGAGCAGGCCTGATAAAATCAAGTCTTCCCCTCACTGGTGAGTTGAAGTGATTGTCACTTTCCCAAATAGTAAATACAAGTTATTTCAACCTTTTCCTCCGGCAGGCGATCAACCCGCCGCAATTGAGCAGCTAACTGCCGGCATAGAGCAAGGCCTGAAGTTTCAAACCCTGCTTGGGGTAACTGGCTCCGGCAAAACCTACACCATGGCCAATGTCATTGCCAGAACTGGCAGGCCCGCCATCGTTATGGCGCCCAACAAGACCCTGGCCGCGCAGCTCTATTCGGAGTTCAAGGAATTCTTTCCGGAAAATGCGGTTGAGTATTTCGTTTCTTACTACGACTATTATCAGCCGGAAGCTTATGTACCTTCACGCGATTTATTTATCGAGAAGGATTCCAGTATCAATGATCACATTGAGCAGATGCGTCTCTCGGCGACCAAGTCGCTGCTGGAGCGCGAGGATAGTGTGATTGTAGCCACCGTCTCGGCGATTTACGGTATTGGCGATCCGGGTGAATACCATGGCATGGTGCTGCATATTCATGTTGGTATGAAAATCAGCCAGCGGGATATCGTCAATAAGTTGATTACCATGCAGTATGACCGCAATGATTTCGACTTTTCGCGCGGAGCATTCCGCGTGCGCGGCGATGTACTGGATGTCTTCCCCTCGGAAAACAGCGAGACCGCGGTACGTATCAGTCTGTTTGATGACGAGATTGAGAGCATTACCGTCTTTGATCCCTTGACCGGACAAATTTTCAACAAGATCCACAACTTCCGCATTTTCCCTTCCAGTCACTATGTGACCGCACGTGAGGCCACAGTGCGTGCGATGGAAACCATCAAGCAGGAACTGCGCGAGCGCGTGGATTTCTTTATCAAGAATCAAAAACTGGTCGAAGCCCAGCGTATTGAACAACGCACGCGCTTTGATCTGGAAATGCTCAACGAAATTGGCTTCTGCAAAGGCATTGAGAACTACAGCCGCCACCTCACCGGGCGCCAGGCTGGCGATGCGCCACCTACTTTGATTGATTATCTGCCAGCTAACGCGCTGATGATTATTGATGAAAGCCACGTCACAGTGCCGCAGGTGGGTGGTATGTATAAAGGCGATAGGGCGCGTAAGGAGAACCTGGTGGATTACGGTTTCCGCCTGCCATCCGCGCTGGACAATCGTCCGCTCAAGTTCGAGGAGTTTGAGCGCATCATGCGTCAGTGCATCTTTGTCAGTGCCACGCCATCGGATTATGAGGCTACACACCAGCAAGCGGTGGCAGAGCAAGTGGTACGACCGACTGGCTTGATAGACCCTGAAATTACCGTCAAGCCCGCCGACACTCAGGTGGATGATCTTTTATCAGAAATCAAACTGCGTGTGGCAGTGGGCGAACGTGTGCTGGCCACGACCTTGACCAAGCGTATGGCGGAAGACCTCACCGATTACTTGGCCGAGCATGGCGTCAAGGTGCGCTATCTGCATTCCGATATTGATACTGTGGAGCGAGTAGAGATTATTCGTGACCTGCGCCTGGGTGAGTTTGATGTACTGGTCGGCATTAACTTGTTGCGCGAAGGTCTGGATATTCCTGAGGTCTCTCTGGTGGCGGTACTGGATGCGGATAAAGAAGGCTTCCTGCGTTCCGAGCGCTCATTGATACAGACCGCAGGCCGTGCGGCGCGTAACCTGAATGGTACTGTGATTTTCTATGCCAATAAGATTACACGCTCCATGAAGCTGGCCATGGATGAAACCCAGCGCCGCCGAGCCAAGCAGATGGCATTCAATGCCGAGCATGGCATTACGCCCAAGGGGGTGGTCAAGCGCATCAAGGATATTATTGATGGCGTTTATGACAAGGACGAAGCCAAGCGCGAGCGTCAGGTTGCGCAAGAGCAAGCCAGCTATGAGGCCATGAGTGAGAAGGATGTGGTCAAGCAGATGAAGCGTCTGGAAAAAGCCATGCTGGAGAGCGCCAAAAATCTGGAGTTTGAAAAAGCCAGTGAGTATCGCGACCAGTTGAAGAAGCTCAAGACTTTGTTCTATGGCGCCACTATCCCGGATGAAACCGCGGAATAGCTTAAGACTTTAGGCCAAGCAGCAGCTTTAACGCCGCTGCCTGGCAATAAAAAAGCCCTGACTTTGGTCAGGGCTTTTTGCTTACTAAATTAAGCTTACTTCTGCGTTTCAACCATCACCAGCGGTTCATCGCTGCTGGCTTTATCGTTCTTCTGCCATGCGGCTGGCTTGCGACTAGCGCGCTTGACTGGTGCTTCTTCGACTACCACAGCCTTGACGGCTTCCGCCTTGGTTTCTACCAGCTGCAAACCGGAGTCGGCCAGGTCAGCAGGCTTTTCAGCTTCTGGCTTGCGGCGACGCGGGGCGCGTGGTTTCTTTTCTGGCTTAGGCTGCTCAGCTTCTGCTGTAGTCACTACGGTTTCAATTGTCTCGATTTTTTCCGCAGCCTTGGCAGGTTTGGCTTTAGGCTCAGCAGCAACTTCTGTTGCCGGAACTTGCTCTATGGCAACCGCCTCAGTTTTGCTAGCTGGTAAGGAGGCTTCTACCGCAACTTCAGCAGCCTTAGTTGCTGGCTTTTCTGCAGGTGCTTTTTCCACTGCCTTCTCAGCCACGGTTTTTTCAACCACAGCCTTTTCAGCCACTACAGGAGCTACTGCTACTTCTGCAGGTGCAGCCTGCACTGGCGTGCTAGCTTCAGCGGTATTGATTGGGCGCTCTTTATTTTCTTCGACTGCTGGGCGGTTTTCACGCGCTGCATTCTCAGGACGTGGCTGGCGTTCACGGCGACCATTGCGACCACGACGGCTGCTGCGCTGTTCACCAGCAACCTCAGCAGTGGCGTTTTCACCTTGTGCTGCTGTTACCGCAGGCTGTTGTGGTTTTTGCTGACGCTCTGGACGTTCTGCGCGCTCCTGGCGTTCACCACGTTCTTGGCGTGGTTGCTGCTGGTTGCGTGGCTCACGCGGCTCGCGCTGTTCTTGCGGTTGGCGGCGCTCATTGCCTGGACGTGCATCTCTGCGATTGTCCTGGCGTTGATCCTGACGCTGCTCATTGCCAGCTGGGCGCTCATTGCGTTCGTTACGTTCACCGCGGCGGTTATTGTTGCGGCGCTGGTTACGGCCTGCATCCTTGCGCTGGGTTTCTTCTTCTGGCTTAGCTTCTGGCTTGGGTGCAGTGACATTAGCCAGCCAAGATTTGAACCTGCCCAGTAATGAGGTGCTGACTACTGGTTTTTCCTTGGCGATAGGCGCAGGGGAGGCTGGAGTAATACCCTTAACCGCTGCTTCTGGGCGCACAGGCTTAGGCTCATTCGCCACCACGGCTTCCAGAGTATCGGTAGGCAATTCCACCATTTCATAGCTGGCGCGGCCAGATTCTTCTACATCATCATGGCGTATGCGCAGGATGTTGTAGTTAGGTGTTTCCATATGAATATTGGGGATCAACACCACTTCCACACCCATGCGTTGCTCAATCTTATAGATTTCGGAACGCTTTTCGTTGAGCAGGAAGGTAGCTGCTTCAACCGGGAGTTGAACCTGAATGACAGCACTGTTTTCCTTCATGGCTTCTTCCTGTGTAATACGCAGGATGTGCAATGCCGTGGATTCTATGCCGCGGATATGGCCGGTGCCATGGCAGCGCGGGCAGGGTATATGGTTAGATTCACCCAGGCTTGGACGCAGACGCTGACGCGAAAGCTCCAATAGGCCAAAGCGGGAGATCTTGCCTGTTTGTACGCGGGCGCGGTCGTGGTGCAGGGCTTCGCGCAGGCGGTTTTCCACTTCACGTTGATTGCGCTGGCTTTCCATATCAATAAAGTCGATCACCACCAAACCACCCAAATCGCGCAGGCGCAATTGGCGAGCTACTTCATCAGCAGCTTCAAGATTGGTATTGAACGCAGTTTGCTCGATATCGCTACCCTTGGTGGAGCGGCCAGAGTTAACGTCGACAGAAACCAAAGCTTCGGTGTGGTCAATGACGATGGCACCGCCGGAAGGCAGGCGAACTTCACGCGCAAACGCAGACTCGATCTGATGCTCAATCTGGAAGCGTGAGAATAGTGGAATCTCATCGCGGTAGAGCTTGACGCGGGAAACATTGCCCGGCATCACATGGTTCATGAACTGCACGGCTTGTTCGTGGATATCTGGCGTATCGATCAGAATTTCACCGATATCAGGCTGGAAATAGTCACGAATAGCGCGAATTACCAAGCTGCCTTCCTGATAAATCAGGAAAGGGCCGTTTTGGATGGTGGAGGCGCTTTCAACCGCAGTCCACAATTGCAGCAGGTAATTCAAATCCCATTGCAGCTCTTCCACACTACGGCCTATGCCAGCGGTACGGGCGATGATGCTCATGCCAGCTGGCACTTGCAACTGGGCCATGGTGTCACGCAACTCGTTGCGCTCTTCACCTTCGATGCGGCGAGAAACACCGCCGCCTCGTGGGTTGTTAGGCATCAGCACCAGGTAGCGGCCAGCCAGCGAAACAAAGGTGGTCAGGGCAGCGCCCTTGTTGCCACGCTCGTCTTTGTCCACCTGGACAATCAGCTCCTGGCCTTCTTTGAGTACATCTTGAATGCGTGGGGAGCGGCCAGATTCGCCATCACCGAGGAAGTAGCTGCGGCCAACTTCCTTGAAAGGCAGAAAACCGTGACGGTCTGTACCGTAATTGACGAATGCGGCTTCTAGGGAGGGTTCGATGCGGGTGATGACACCCTTGTAGATATTGCTCTTGCGTTGTTCTTTACCAGCGGACTCGATATCGAGATCGATGAGCTTTTGTCCGTCGACAATCGCGACGCGTAATTCTTCCGACTGCGTCGCATTAAAAAGCATGCGTTTCATTAAGGGCTCCCGCGCTCTTGAGCGGGTGCAGGCCTATGCCAGGCAGGGCAGCAGCGGTACGACTGAAAGTATTAGATGAGCCTGAATGCAAGCATCAAAACATGGTACGAGCAGAGAATAGTCGGCAGGTGGTCACGCGTAGCAATAGTTTCTCAATTTTTCAGCTAGGCAGTTCTATGCCGTGAGGCTGCTTTTTCCTGATAATCCTCTGATTTTGAGAGGCTCTAGGCTGCGTCTTGTGCTGCCTGGAAAAAGATTTTCCAATCTCGCCATTAGGGCGGTATCGGCTTGAATTTGTTAACGAAAGCTCTTGTAAACTATTGGGTTCCAAACCCCGGCATTGCTAATTCTGTCTCGGATTAGCCGACGTTATCGGCTAATATGTTGTTTTTTTCAGTATGTTCTGGGCTGTTGCGCCACATGGGCCAATCGGGCCTGCAGCGGATAGAGCGCAATTTCAGTTACATAATCGCTACTTGTTTTTAATTGGCGAGCGAGATAACCAAGGTGTTTGAATCTAAGGTTGTCATGCCTGAAGAAGCGCTTAGCGCATTAACTTCAAGGTGTACGTAGTATAGGTGAGATGACTAATTTAAGCAAAACAAGTAAGCAATTTAATCCCGGCGCTGTCAATCTTTTGACGATTGATGAAGGTGGCGACGGACAAAGAGTAGACAATTACCTAGCAAAAATCCTGAAAGGGGTGCCAAAAAGTCATATTTACCGCATTTTGCGTAGCGGAGAAGTGCGCGTAAACAGTAAGCGTGTTGATGCCAGCAGTAAGCTGGCATTGGGCGATCAAATCCGTGTGCCGCCAGTGCGCATGATGCAAAGTAATACCGAGCCTAGTTCTCATCTTCCCGTTGCCTCCAAGTTTGAAGATGCCGTGTTGTTTGAAGATGAAGCACTGCTGGTGCTGAACAAGCCTGCGGGGTTTGCCGTTCACGGGGGTAGTGGCATCAGCCGGGGTGTAATTGAGCAATTGCGCTTAGAACGTCCACATGCCAAGTTCCTTGAGCTGGTGCATAGGCTGGATCGTGATACTTCCGGTGTGCTGTTGCTAGCAAAAAAGCGCGCAGCCCTAGTGGCTTTGCACGATGCCATTCGCAACAATCAGACCGACAAGCGTTATCTGGTGATGGTGCATGGGCAGTGGAAAGACCAGAAGCGCAAGGTCAAATTGCCCTTGCATAAATATGTATTGCCTAGTGGTGAGCGCAGAGTATCGGTGCAGGATGACGGTCAGGATTCCGAGACTAATTTCTTCCTGCGCAAGCCTATGGGCGAATTTACTCTGCTAGAAGCGCAATTGGTCACTGGACGTACCCACCAACTACGAGTGCAATTGGCGCACTTGGGCTTTCCTATTCTCGGCGATGATAAGTACGGCGACTTTGAGCTCAACAAGGCGCTGCAGAAGCGCGGGTTGAAGCGTATGTTTCTACACTCTGCGGAAACGGCACTGCGCCATCCATTGAGTGGTGAAAAGCTGAAACTAATCGCCCCCTTACCAAAAGAACTTGAACGATTTATTGAAGTGCTGCAAAGCCAGAAAGCAAGTAAGGATGACAAAGCGGTTTGATTTGGTGGTGTTTGATTGGGATGGCACGCTCGCTAACTCAACGCAGATTATTGTAGACAGCATACGTGGCGCAGCACTGGAAACAGGCTTGCCAGACCCGGGTCAGCAAGCTGCCAGTAGTATCATAGGCCTGGGGCTGCGTGAAGCCATAGAGCAATTGTTTGGGGTGATTAGCCAAGCGCAGATTGAGCAAATGGCAGCAGGCTATAACAAGTTTTACAACGCCAAGCAGGATGATGTGTTGTTGTTTGATGGGGCTTATGACGCGGTAAAGCGCTTAAATCAGCAGGGCACCATGCTGGGGGTGGCCACAGGCAAAGGCAGGCGTGGCCTTAACCATGCGTTAGAACATAGCGGGCTAGGCGCTTTGATGCATGGCACGCGCTGCGTCGATGAGTGCCACTCCAAGCCGCATCCGCAAATGTTGCTGGAGCTGATGGATGAATTTGGCGTTGAACCCAGCCGCACCCTGATGGTCGGCGACACCAGCTTTGATCTACAGATGGCAGAAAATGCTCAGGTAGCCAGCCTGGGAGTGACTTATGGCGCGCATCCGCTTGAGCGTCTGCTGCCACATTCACCTCTGGCACATTTCGAAGATTTTGCTACACTCGCCCAATGGCTGGAACACAACGTGTAATCTGCCTCAGCGAGGATTTGTTGGATGGCGGAAAAGGGCTGCGTTTTGCCTTGCCGGAATTAGGCGAGGGACTAACGGGGTTTGCTGTGCGATTTCAGGGCAAGGTGTACGGCTATGTCAATCGCTGCGCGCATATCCCGATTGAGTTGGATTGGAACCACGGTGATTTTTTTGATGTCACTGGCCAATACCTCATTTGCGCAACACACGGGGCGCACTATCAGCCTGAAAGTGGCTACTGTGTTTTCGGACCATGCCGTGGCCAAGCGCTTGAGGCGCTGCCAATTGAAGAGCAAGCCCCGCAAGTATTGATCAACCTTGAAAGCTAATGCATGTCAGAACAACCTCAGAATAATCCCAATTGGGAGCGCGAAACCCTGCAACAACTGGCTCTGGCCACCGTCAAGGAAAAGCGCCGCTCACGCCAATGGGGCATCTTTTTTAAATCATTGGGCTTTGTTTATCTCTACCTGATTCTTTTCTACGCATTGGGCTGGAATGAAAGCTCCAGCACTACGGTAGAACACACCGCCCTAATTGATATCAACGGCGTAATAGGTAGCGATGATGCGGTCAATGCCGACAGTGTCATCAGCAGCCTGCAAGCCGCTTATGACAGCAAGGGCACCAAGGGCATTATCCTGCGCATCAACAGCCCTGGCGGTAGCCCAGTGCAAGCAGGCATCATCAATGATGAAATCAAGCGTCAACGCAAGCTGCACCCCAATGTGCCTGTGTATGCCGTAGTGCAGGATATTTGCGCTTCTGGCGGTTATTACATTGCCGTGGCTGCCGACAAAATTTATGTAGATAAGGCCAGTATCATCGGTTCCATAGGGGTGCTGATGGACGGCTTTGGTTTCACAGGGGTAATGGAGAAGGTAGGTGTAGAACGCCGCCTGATGACTGCGGGCAGTAACAAAGCCATGCTGGATCCTTTCTCACCAGTAAACCCCAAGCACAAGGAATTTGCCCAGCAGATGCTGGATCAAATCCATGCCCAGTTCATTACCGTGGTGCGTGATGGTCGTGGCAAGCGCCTTAAGGAAACGCCAGATACTTTCAGTGGCTTGTTCTGGAGTGGCGAGAGCAGCGTGGAGCAGGGCCTGGCTGATGGTTTGGGTAGCTCGGATTACGTTGCGCGCGAAGTGATCAAACAGAACAATATTGTAGATTTCACCGCCAAGGAAGGTCTGGCAGACCGCTTTGCCAAGCGTCTGGGTGCCAGCGTAAGTGCTAGTTTTCTGGGCAAAAAGCTGACTCTGGAATAGGCGTTTGATCAGGCGGCTCGCCTGATCAGCACAATAAAAAAGCCACGATAAGTCGTGGCTTTTTTATTACTTTACAGCAGCTTATTTCCTGAACTTGAAGTGGTTAATCAAGCCATTGGTGGAGCTGTCATACTCGGTAGTTGCTTGGTTGTCATCCAGCTGAGGCAGGATCTTCTTGGCAATCTGCTTGCCGTATTCAACACCCCACTGATCGAAGGAATTGATATTCCAGATCACACCCTGCACAAAGATTTTGTGCTCGTAGATGGCGATTAGCTTGCCCAGGGTTTTGGGGGTGAGTTTGTCAAACAGTATGGTAGTGCTAGGGCGGTTACCTTCAAACACCTTGTGCGGCAGCAGGGTTTCCAGCTCGTCACCACTCAGCCCTTGCTCAATCAGTTCGGCCTTGGCCTCATGCAGGGTTTTGCCTTGCATCAATGCGCTGGTTTGCGCAAAGCAGTTAGCGAGCAAGATGAGGTGATGCTGATTGCCGTTTTCGCCCAGGGCGTATTGGCTTTCCAGCGGCATCATGAAATCGCAAGGAATCATGCGATTACCCTGATGTATCAATTGGTAGAAGGCATGCTGGCCGTTGGTGCCGGCTTCACCCCAGATGATGGGGCCTGTGGTGCATTGAACCACGCGGCCATCCCGGGCAATGAATTTACCGTTGCTTTCCATATCGGCTTGTTGCAGATAGGCAGGGAAGCGCGCCAACCCTTGGTCGTAAGGCAGAATCGCCAAGCTATCTGCACCAAAGAAGTTGTTGTACCAGACACCCAGCATGGCCATGACAACAGGGATGTTCTGCTCCAGCGGTGCGCTGCGGAAATGCTGATCTATCTCATGGCCGCCTTGCAGCAAGTCCTCGAAGTTATCCATGCCTATATAGATGGCAATCGATAGACCGATCGCAGACCACAGTGAGTAACGGCCACCGACCCAGTCCCAAAACTCGAACATATTCGAGGCATCAATACCAAACTTCTTTACCTCGTCGGCATTGGTGGAAATAGCAACGAAGTGCTTGGCAACATGGGCCTCGTCTTTAGCTGCCTTGAGGAACCAGGTGCGCGCTGAGTGCGCATTGGTCATGGTTTCTTGTGTGGTGAAAGTCTTGGAGGCGACGATGAATAGTGTGGTTTCCGGGTCGCATTCCTCCAGGGTTTGCGCCAGGTGGGTGCCATCAATATTGGAAACAAAGTGTGCATTCAAGCCAGCTTGTGCATAGGGCTTAAGTGCGCCACAGACCATGACAGGGCCCAGATCAGAACCGCCTATGCCTATGTTGACGATATCGGTAATACGTTTGCCGCTATAGCCCTTCCATTCACCTGAGCGTATGCCATCACTGAATTTGCGCATTTGCGCCAGAACGCGGTTGACTTCAGGCATGACATCCTTGCCGTCTACCAGTACTGGGGTGTTACTGCGGTTGCGCAAAGCGGTGTGCAGTACCGCGCGATTTTCGGTGAAGTTAATCTTTTCACCGGAAAACATGCGCTCACGCCATTCGTCCACTTTGGAATCAGCTGCAAGTTTGAACAGTAGCTCCAGGGTTTCTTCGGTAATGCGATGCTTGGAATAGTCCAGCAACAGTCCTTCAGCATTCAGGGAGAATTTCTCAAACCTATGGCCATCCTTGGTAAACATGTCCCGCATTTGTAGCGGGGAGACTTCATTGAAATGGGCGGCAAGGTCATGCCAGATCGGGCAATTGGTTGGATTAGTCATTGCGAGCTGTATTATTGATTGATAGGGGGATGTTGCTTGGCTAGGCCAGTTAATCGTAATGATTCTATTCAATTCTGCATAAATAAACAATTTAAGTCTTGTTAAGTATTGCGATCAAGCAGGCTGATGTTAGAGGATATTGCTGGCTAAGTTTATAGGTGTAGCGTCATAGTGATTGATTAATTAGTCAAATCTGGCTATAGTTGCGTGTTTTCCACCTTGCCTTACCGCCATCGCATGCGGAAGGCTGTTAATCCACAAGGAGAGTCTATGCGACATTATGAAGTTGTATTCATCGTCCACCCGGACCAAAGCGAGCAAGTGCCCGCGATGATCGAACGTTACCGCACTCTGGTAACTTCCAATGGTGGTGCTATCCACCGCCTGGAAGACTGGGGTCGCCGTCAACTGGCTTACCCAATCCAGAAAATCCACAAGGCACATTACGTGCTGATGAATATCGAATGTAACCAGGCTGTGCTGGACGAGCTTGAGCATGCATTCAAGTTCAACGATGCTGTTTTGCGTCACCTGACACTGAGCACCAAAGATGCTGTAACAACTGCTTCCCCTATGATGAAGGAAGAGAAGTCCAAGTCTTTGTTGGCTAAGGAAGAAGGCGCAGCTGCAACCGAGCAAGCCTCTGCTTAAGTGAGTTTAAACCGGCTGGAGTTGAGTGGCGAAGTAACGCAAATGGCGGAGCTGCGCTACACCCCGGCAGGTATACCAGTGCTGAGTTTTAATCTGCTGCATAGCTCTGAGCAGATTGAGGCCAAAATGAAGCGCAGGGTTGAATGTAGTGTGCCTAGTGTGGCCATGGATCAACTGGCGTTTCAAGCACAAAAACTGGAAGAGGGAAACCAGGTCAAATTAACCGGTTTTCTCGCCAGGCGTAGCCTCAAAAGCACACAACTGGTATTGCATATCCAAACATTAGAGAAAATTATCTGAAAGGTTTTATCATGGCACGTGACATGTTCAAACGCCGCCGCTACTGCCGCTTCTCGGCAGAGGGCATCAAAGAAGTAGATTACAAAGATGCAGACCTGCTGAAGGACTTCATCAACGAAAATGGCAAAATCATCCCAGCTCGTATCACTGGCACCAAGGCCAGATACCAGCGTCAGCTGACTACTGCAGTGAAGCGCGCACGCTTCCTTGCACTTCTGCCATACACTGACAAGCACTAAGAGGTGAGACCATGCAAATTATTCTTTTAGAAAAAGTAGTAAACCTGGGCAACCTCGGTGACATCGTTAAGGTTAAAGATGGTTACGGCCGTAACTTCTTGATTCCTCAAGGTAAGGCAAAGCGCGCAACTGAAGCCAACAAGGCTGAGTTCGAAGTGCGCCGCGCAGAACTGGAAAAGCAAGAAGCTGCTCAATTGGCTAGCGCACAAGCGCGTGGCGAAAAGCTGGCTGGCTTCCTGCTGCAAGTGACGCAGAAGGCTGGTGTTGATGGCCGTCTGTTCGGCTCCGTTACCACTGGTGACATTGCTGAGTCCTTGACTGCTCAAGGTTTTGCTACCAGCAAGGCTGAAGTGCGTCTGCCAGATGGTCCTTTGAAGACTATTGGTGATCACCAGATCAATATCGCGCTGCACCACGATGTGGTTGTTGAGATTACGGTTTCCGTACTCGGCGAATAAGCATCTAGTCCCGACCTAGTTCGGAAACAGTAAAAAGGCTGCCTAGGCAGCCTTTTTTATTGCCGCGAGCCCAGCCTTTGCGTCGAATCAATGGGGCTAAATTGCTATAATGCCGCATGGCTGACGATACCTTAGAAGCACTAAAACTCCCCCCGCATTCCGTAGAAGCAGAGCAATCCGTACTGGGTGGCCTCTTGCTTGAAAACGAGGCCATGGATCGCATCGCCGACATCCTAGGCCCAGACGATTTTTATAGGCACGACCACAAGCTGATTTTTCAGCATATCAGCCGTTTATTTGAGCGCAGCAGACCGGCAGATATCGTGACAGTGGCAGAGTCGCTGGAAAATGCGGCCGAGCTATCAGGAGTAGGGGGCTTGGCCTATTTGGCCGCGCTGGCACAGAACACCCCAACTGCCGCCAATATACGCCGCTATGCGGAAATCGTGCGTGAGCGCGCGGTCATGCGCAAGCTGGTAGAAGTTGGCTCCAGCATTGCCGAAAGTGCATACAATCCATTAGGTCGTGATGCCCAGCAACTGCTGGATGAGGCCGAAGCCAGAATTTTTCAGATTGCAGAAGGCGGTAAGCGCTCTACTCAAGGTTTTTTGGATATGAAAACCTTGCTTCCGCAAGTGGCAGACCGAATAGATACTTTGTATCAACGTGATAATCACAGTGATGTCACAGGTATTCCTACCGGGTTTTCTGACCTGGACTCCATGACCTCGGGCATGCAGCCAGGCGACTTGATTATTGTTGCTGGCCGTCCCTCCATGGGTAAAACGGCATTCTCCTTGAACATTGCCGAAAACGTAGCGCTAGATACCGGCAAACCTGTTGCTGTGTTCTCCATGGAAATGGGCGCAACGCAGTTGGTGACCCGTATGATAGGTTCCATAGGCAAGCTGGATCAGCACCGCATGCGTAACGGCAACCTCGAGGACGAGGACTGGGTGCGCCTGACCACCGCATTGGGCAAGCTGAACGATGCGCCTGTATATATTGATGAAGGTGCGGGCTTAAGCTCGTTTGAAGTGCGTGCAAGATCTCGTCGTCTACATCGCCAAGTGGGCGAGCTAGGCTTGATTGTCATCGATTACCTGCAGCTGATGACAGGTACATCAGCAGGCGGAAAAAGCGAAAACCGCGCTACGGAAATTTCCGAAATATCCCGCTCACTCAAAGCATTAGCGAAAGAGCTTGATGTGCCTGTGATTGCTTTGTCGCAGTTGAACCGCAGTGTGGAACAACGACCGGACAAGCGTCCTGTAATGTCGGACTTGCGTGAATCTGGCGCGATTGAGCAGGATGCCGACTTGATTCTGTTCATTTACCGCGACCAAGTCTATAACCCGGATAGCCCAGACAAGGGCACCGCAGAAATCATCATCGCCAAACAGCGTAACGGCCCGATTGGCCGGGTACGCCTGACCTTCCTTGGGGAAAATACACGCTTTGAAAACTTCGTCGGCCAATACGACGATAGCTACGGCGAATAGTCATGCGGCCCACCAAGGCAGTCGTGAAGCTAAGTGCACTGCGGCATAACTTGGCGCGTGTGCGGCAATACGCCCCTCAGGCCAAAGTACTGGCCATCGTCAAGGCTGATGCCTATGGCCATGGTCTGCTGCGTTTATTACCTGGGCTAACAGATGCAGATGGCTTGGGAGTGTTACGCATCAGCGAAGCCCATTTGTTGCGCAAGGCAGGCTATCGCCGCCCCATACTCTTGCTAGAAGGCGTGTTTTCCGCGGATGAACTGCACACCGCCAGCGCGCATGACATCAGCATTGTGGTACACCATCAGCAACACATCGCCATGCTGCAAAGCTGCAATCTGGCTAAGCCGCTGTCAATATTTCTAAAAATGAACAGCGGCATGAACCGCCTGGGTTTTGTGCCAGGGGAATATGAACAAGCCTATTTGCAGCTCAAGGCATGCCCAGCTGTAGCTGAGATCAACTTGATGACACACTTTGCCACCGCTGATGATGAGCGCGGCATAGTGCAGCAGTTGCAGGTTTTTGAGCGTACCACTACCAATATTTCCGCCCCCATCAGCCTGGCTAATTCCGCCAGTATCATACGTTACCCGGAAGCACATAGAGACTGGGTGCGTCCCGGCATTATGCTGTATGGTGCATCGCCAGTAGCAGGCACCGCATCGAGCAGTTTTGGCCTGCAGCCAGTGATGCGCTTTAGTAGTGAGGTAATTGCCATCCAAACCCTGCAAGCAGGGCAGGGCTTGGGCTACGGGCAGCAGTATATTGCTGAGCGAGAAACAAGAATTGCTGTTGTGGCCTGCGGCTATGCCGATGGTTATCCTCGTATAGCTCCCAATGGCACACCTATCGGCATAAGAGGGCAGTTAAGCCAAGTATTGGGCAGGGTTTCCATGGATATGATGTTTGCGGATATCAGCAATTTGCCCGAGGTGCAGGTAGGTAGCGAGGTGGAACTGTGGGGCGATTTAGTGAGCGTCGATGCAGTGGCTGAAGCTGCTGGGACTGTGGGCTATGAACTATTGTGTGCAGTAGCACCCCGCGTGCAATTTGAGGTAATTGAGTAATGGCCAAGAACAAGACCGTCTACAGCTGCACCGAATGTGGCGGACAAACGCCGAAGTGGCAGGGCCAGTGCCCAGCCTGTATGGCCTGGAACACCTTGGTCGAAACCGTTGCGGAGTCGGCAGTAAGCCAAAATCGCTATTCCGCATTGGCGCAATCCAGTGGTTTGCAAAAGCTTGCTGAGGTGGAAGCGAGCGAAGTACCAAGACGGCCCACAGGCATCACAGAATTTGACCGCGTATTAGGCGGGGGCTTGGTGCCAGGCGGGGTGGTGCTGATAGGAGGTGATCCAGGTATAGGCAAATCCACTCTATTGCTGCAAACCCTTTGCCATCTAGGCAAATACCACGCAGCGATTTACGTCTCCGGTGAAGAGTCCGCCCAGCAAATTGCCATGCGCGCGCGCAGGCTAGGGCTGGACGCTGGACCAATAGAACTGCTTGCAGAAATCAGTCTGGAAAAAATCCTGGCAACCCTGCAACAGCACAAACCCGATATCGCAGTCATAGACTCCATACAAACCCTATATTCCGAGGCGCTGCAATCAGCGCCAGGCTCGGTAGCGCAAGTTCGAGAATGCTCAGCCCAATTGACACGCCTGGGTAAACAACTGGGCATCACCATCATACTGGTGGGGCATGTCACCAAAGAAGGTTCATTGGCTGGCCCACGCGTGTTGGAGCATATCGTTGATACCGTGCTTTACTTCGAGGGCGATCAAAACTCCAGCTTCCGCTTGGTGCGCGCTTTCAAAAACCGTTTTGGCGCAGTCAACGAGCTAGGCGTATTTGCCATGACAGAAAAAGGCCTGCGTGAGGTGAGCAACCCTTCTGCATTATTTCTCTCGCATCATAGCGAACAGGTTTCCGGATCATGCATTACCGTAACGCAAGAGGGCACACGCCCCCTGCTGGTTGAAGTGCAGGCCTTGGTAGATGAAGCACATGCTCCCAATCCCAAACGGCTATGTTTAGGCTTGGAACAAAACAGATTGGCCATGCTGCTTGCCGTCCTGCATAGGCACGGCGGCGTTGCCTGTTTTGATCAGGACGTCTTTATCAATGCTGTAGGCGGCGTACGGATATCTGAACCTGCGGTCGATTTGGCAGTCTTGCTGGCGATTGTTTCTTCATTAAAAAACAAACCACTAGATAATAAACTAATTGTTTTTGGTGAAGTTGGATTGGCAGGAGAGGTGCGTCCGGTGCAACGAGGCCAAGACCGCTTGAAAGAGGCAGTTAAACTTGGGTTTACCCACGCTATCGTCCCTAAATCCAACCTTCCAAAAAGCCCAATTCCAGGCCTAGAGATCCAAGGTGTAGAGCGCCTTGAGCAAGCCTTGCAATTATTACGTAATGCTTGATGTGGGATGTAAGATAACCAATAGGATATTGATTAATATAGAAGTATCCGGCTTGTGCGCTGCCAAAAAAACCCAGCACGAAGCTGGGATTAAAGAGGGTTTAATAACGAGTTTCATGCCTAACCCCATTGGAGAAAAGATTAGGCACAGGAATTTATACACCTGCAATCCCGACAAAACAAGGATTATTTCCCGAAAAATCCCGAATCTGAACCCGATTGGCTTAGTGATGCCTTGAATGATTATGCTGAAGTACGCAGTGCATATTAAGAGACTTCATAAAATTCGTCGGACAAGTTTAAATGGGGTACTTAAGGGGTTGGTATCAGACAGCAAGAAAAAATCGCTTCTGGGGAGGGATTTTTAACGCCTGTTAAATGCGCTGTCTACGTAATCAACAAAATCTCTCAATAGCAGAGCTAAACATTAATTTAGCAGCAGGCGTATGTTGGGGCTCATGGATAGGCCAGTCATGCAAATGAGCTTTGATTTCAGTGTTAGAACATACGACAATAATTAAATTATCATTTAACATAATATACATTATGCGACGCAAAGGAGATTTGCTCCTCGTGGTTTTTCGCCAATTCATCAACTCCATTATGCGACAGGCTTTAAGACCGCTAATGCTGATTAAGTACCTGAACGCGACCTCAATCAAATCTTGATCAATGCTCGCTGTGCTGTGGTTTTCCCCAGCATTTATCAAAAGCCTTCCAACATGGGGCTATCCTTGCCTTATAATTCAAGTCATGATTCGTCGCGCCATTCTGATTCTGCTTATGCTCGTGCTGCCTATCCAGGCCTCCTGGGCGGTTGCTGTTGGCTTTTGCCAGCATGAAGGCGTTGCGGCCAGTCATTTTGGCCATCATGATCACCAGCATGATGATGCCAGCGGTGATGATGTTTCAGACAAGTTTTCATCCCAGGTAGATCGAGATTGTGGCTATCATCACCAGGCCTCGCCGCATTGGCTGGCTGTATTGCCTCAGTTGCCTCACGTCTACATCAGCGCACAAAATCTAAACTCTACTACCCAGCTTTATCTCTCAGAAGCAATCTCAGCGCGGCCTGAACGGCCCAACTGGCATTTCGCTGTTTAGCGGCGAGTGCATATGCCTGTCTTATCCTGATTAGAATCCCTGCGCTCGCCAATCCGTTTATCGATTGGAGAATTTGCAATGAGATTCATGATGCAACTGCTATGTCTGGCAGTCATGCTGTACCACTACTCTAGTTTTGCTCAAACGTTAGGCGTAAACCCCCTGCCCAGTTTTGCTGAGCGCCTGCAAGAGCCAGAGGCCAACCTAAGCCTGGCGCAAGCCCTGCAACTTGCGGCCACTGCCAATCCAGATCTGGTGGTGGTTTTGCGTGAGGTTGAGGCTGCGGCTACGAGCAGAATTCAAGCAGGTTTATTGCGCAACCCAGAGCTTTCCATGGAGATGGAAGATACCCGCAGCTCAAGGCGACAAACCACTTATTGGCTAGGCCAACCTTTAGAGTTGGGGGGTAAGCGCGGCGCCCGGGTAGAGGCGGCTGAACGCTCTAGAGAGGTGGCAGAAGCTGATTTTCAGGTACAGCTTTCTGCGCTGCGCGGCGCTGTGGTGCAGCGTTTTTATGAGGTGTTGGCTGCGCAGGAGCGCTATCGCTTGGCGCAAAGCTCTATGGACTTAGCTCAGCGAGGCTTGGATGTGGCTGGGCGCAGGGTAATTGCAGGCAAGGTTTCGCCAGTTGAAGAAACCCGCGCCAAGGTGGCGGCCTCCAGTGTCAGGATAGAGTTAACCCAGGCGAATGCTGATTTGCTCAATGCCAGAAGGCGCTTGAGTGCCTTATGGGGTAACCCTGCCCCGCACTTTGCTCAAGCAGAAGGGCAGCTGGAAATCTTGCCATTTCTTCCCGCCCTGAATGATCTCAATGCCTTGCTGGAGCAAGCCCCAGAAGTTGTTAGAGCGCAAAAAGAGACCATTAGGCGCGATGCCATGCTCAAGTCTGAGGAAACAAAAAAATACCCTGACCTTATTTTACGTGGTGGCGTGCAACGGAATGAGGCGATCAACGACAACGTCAACGTGGTGGGTCTGGCGATGGCCTTGCCGATTTTTGACCGTAATCAGGGCAATATCCAGGCAGCCAGAGTTCGAGTTGATCAAGCCAGGGATGAGCAGTTGGCAACAGATATCAGGTTAAGGCGCGATATTGCCCAGGCGCATGAGCGCCTTTCAGCCGCAATTTTGGAGGTTAACTACATGCGTGACGATATTCTACCTGGCGCACAAAGCGCGGTGGATGCCACGACTAAAGGTTTTGAACGCGGCAAGTTTGATTTTCTTGATGTACTTGATGCCCAGCGCACTTTGTTTGCTGCCAGAGGCCAATACATCAGGGCTTTAGGCGAGGTGCAAAGAGCGGTGGCCGAGGTTGAGTCCATTCTCGGGCCACAAGGCGGATCTTTGTTTAATGCTACACAGCCACAGAATTAAGGTTAGATCATGAAAAACAAGCAAATTATCGCCATTGTCGGCATTTTCCTCGTGGCTACAGTAGTGATTGCCCTTATTTTAGGCAGCGGTGCGCAAGCCCCCTCCTCCAGTGATCAAGCCCACACTGCCGAGCAAAGTACGCAACAAAACGGTGTAAAAGGGGCAGCCTCAGAAAATCATCAAGGCCATCATGCGCCAGGCGCCATAGAGATTAGCCCGGACCAGGCAAATACCGCGGGCATCACTATTGCCAGCGCTGAGCCTGCGGATATCAGTTCCAGCTTGACCCTGCCAGGAGAAATACGTTTTAACCAAGACAGAACTGCGCATATCGTGCCCAGAGTCGATGGCATTGTGGAAAATGTCACGGTGGACATAGGTCAGCAGGTAAAAAAAGACCAGCTGCTGGCCATTATTTCCAGCACCACCATTTCCGAATTGCGTAGCGATGCCATGGCGGCGCAAAAGCGTTTGGGGTTGGCCAGGACGATTTTTGAACGCGAAAAAGAACTATGGCTAGAGAAAATATCCGCAGAACAGGACTATCTGCAAGCGCAGCAGGCCTTGCAGGAGGCTGAGATCAATGTGCAAAACACCAGCCAGAAACTCCAGGCATTGGGTACCACCGCTGCTGCAAAAGGTGGGCTCAATCGCTACGAGTTACGTGCCCCCTTCGGCGGTTTGATTGTCGAGCGCCACATTACTCTAGGTGAGTCTACCCAAGCCAATGTCAACGTCATGACACTGGCTGACCTGTCCTCGGTCTGGGCAGAAATAGTGGTGCCAGCCAAAGATTTAAATCATGTAAAGCTAGGCAGTCAGGTCACCGTAAAAGCCACCTCCCTGCAAGCTGAATCCCAAGGGGTAGTGTCATTTGTCGGTGCCTTGCTAGGTGAGCAAACCAGAACAGCCACAGCCAGGGTGACCTTGCCCAACCCAGATGCAAGTTGGCGGCCGGGCTTATTTGTTGAAGTGGAAGTCACTGCAGCGGTAGTCAAGGTTCCGGTGAGCGTGGCTGCTGAGGCTCTGCAAACCCTAGAAGGTCAGACGGTGGTTTTTGTGCCCAATGCCCATGGCTACCAGGCGCTTCCAGTGCAAACCGGGCGTAGTGATGGCAAAAAGGTGGAGATTACTTCCGGCTTGCAAGCTGGCGCAGCTTATGTGTCACACGGCAGCTTTGTATTGAAATCTGAGCTCGGCAAAGAGTCCGCCGGGCATGAGCATTAAACCAGGGAGATCAATATGTTAGAGCGCATACTCTTCCTGGCGATAGCCCAGCGCTGGCTGGTTCTATTGCTTACCCTGGCCATGGCTGCTTTAGGCCTGTTCAGTTACACAAAGCTGGCTATTGATGCCGTGCCTGATATCACCAATGTTCAGGTGCAAATCAATACCAAAGCGCCTGGATACTCTCCACTTGAAACAGAGCAACGGGCAACTTTCCCCATAGAAACCGCCATGGCGGGCATGCCCAAGCTTAAGCAAGTACGTTCGCTTTCACGCTATGGCCTCTCACAGGTAACGGTGGTGTTTGAGGATGGGACCGATATCTACTTTGCCAGACAGATGGTGAATGAGCGCCTGCAAAGCGCAAAGGAAAGTCTCCCCCACGGGGTGGTCCCGGAGATGGGCCCTATTTCTACAGGGCTGGGAGAAATATTGCTCTGGACGGTGGAAGCCGAGCCAGGTGCACACAAGCCCGATGGCTCAGCTTATAGCTTGGCCGATTTACGCGAAATCCAGGACTGGATCATCCGTCCGCAATTACGCACGGTTCCTGGCGTGACTGAAATCAATGCTATCGGCGGTTACAGCAAGGAGTACCTGGTCTCCCCTATTCCCTCCCGACTTTCTTCTTATGGTCTGAGCTTGCAGGATGTCACCTCGGCACTGGCAAGAAATAACAAAAATGTCGGTGCGGGATATATAGAAAAAAATGGCGAGCAATATTTGGTGCGCGCCCCTGGCCAGCTCACCTCGATTGAGGATATCCAAGAGCTGGTTGTGGCCCATGCCAGCGGATTGCCCATCAAGATCAAGGATATTGGCGAGGTCAGCATAGGCAAAGAGTTGCGTACCGGGGCTGCGACAGAAAACGGTCGTGAAGTGGTGTTGGGGACGGTGTTTATGCTGCTAGGAGAAAACAGCCGGGCTGTGGCAGCAGCAGCGGCAAGCCGACTCAAGGAAATTAATACAACCCTGCCCCAAGGCGTAGTGGCTATACCTGTGTACGACAGAACAGTGCTGGTAGACAAAGCCATCAATACCGTGAAAAACAATCTGCTTGAAGGCGCAGCATTGGTGATTGCCGTGTTATTCCTGTTTCTTGGCAACTTCAGAGCGGCCTTGATCACCGCCATGGTCATTCCTCTGGCCATGCTCTTCACCTTCAGTGGCATGGTCAGCAACAAGGTCAGCGCCAATTTGATGAGTCTGGGCGCGCTGGATTTTGGCATTATCATTGATGGTGCGGTGGTGATTGTCGAAAACTGTATCCGCCGCCTGGCGCATGCCCAGCAACTACAGGGCCGCTTGCTGACGCGCGAAGAAAGGTTGGCTGAGGTCTTCAGCGCCGCCAAGGAGGTCAGACGCCCGCTGATCTTTGGTCAGCTCATCATCATGCTGGTCTATCTGCCGATCTTTGCGCTCACCGGAGTGGAAGGCAAAATGTTCCACCCCATGGCATATACGGTGGTGATTGCCTTAATCGGCGCCATGATACTGACACTGTCATTCATTCCTGCGGCCATCGCCATTTTTGTCAATGGCCCGCTAGCCGAGCAAGAAAGCACACTGGTCAGGCTAGCCAAACAGCGCTACGCAAGCATTTTGAACTGGGTCATGGCCAATCACATGGTGGTTGCTGTGTTCGTGGCGGCGATGTTGATTGTCACAGGCGTGATGGCCAGCAGAATGGGCAGCGAGTTTATCCCTAGCCTGAATGAGGGTGATTTTGCCATTCAGGCGCTACGCATACCCAGTACCAGCCTGACGCAATCTATAGCCATGCAACAGGAAATTGAGCGCAGCCTGATGGCCCAGTTCCCCGAGATAGAACGCGTGTTTGCCAGAACCGGTACGGCCGAAATTGCTTCAGACCCCATGCCTCCCAACATCTCTGACGGTTACATCATGCTTAAACCCAGGGCGCAATGGCCAGACAGCAAGAAATCCAGAGCAGTGTTGCTGGCCGAAATACAACAAGCCACCGCCAAGCTTGCAGGCAACAACTATGAGTTTTCCCAGCCTATCCAGCTGAGATTCAATGAATTGCTTTCAGGCGTGCGTAGTGATGTCGCCGTTAAAGTGTTTGGTGATGATATGGCCGTGCTTAACCACACAGGCAAAAAGATTGCCGATGCCTTGCAATCCATACCCGGAGCCTCCGAGGTTAAGGTGGAACAAACCACAGGGCTGCCTATGCTCAATATTGAAATTGAGCGCTACAAGGCTGCGCGTTACGGGCTAAATATTGGAGATGTGCAGGATGCCATTGGTATCGCGATTGGCGGCCAGACTGCGGGCTTGCTGTTTGAGGGGGATCGCCGCTTTGATATTGTTGTACGGCTGCCTGAGAAGCTGCGTGAAGATCTATCCGCTCTGAAACAACTGCCTATTCCCTTGCCAGTTGCGAATGCCCACGTCACTTATATCCCTCTTGGTGAGATTGCCAAGCTATCTATCATAGAAGGCCCCAACCAGATCAGTCGAGAAAACGGCAAGCGCCGAGTGGTGGTGAGCGCCAATTTGCGAGAAAGAGATCTGGGCAGTTTTGTTAGTGATGTGGAGCAGACTATCAAGCAGCAAGTGGCTATCCCTTCAGGCTATTGGACACGATTAGGCGGTCAATTTGAAAATCTGCAATCCGCCAGCCAACGCTTGCAGTTAGTGGTGCCGCTGTCACTCATGCTGGTGTTCGTGCTGCTATTCATAATGTTTAGCAATCTCAAGGATGGCTTGCTGGTATTCACGGGCATTCCATTTGCCCTCACTGGCGGGATTGTCGCCTTATGGCTAAGGGATATCCCGTTTTCCATTTCAGCGGGCATTGGTTTTATCGCGCTTTCGGGCGTGGCAGTGCTGAATGGCTTGGTCATGCTGAGCTTTATCCAGCAACTGCGCAGTCAAGGTAAATCGCTGAGCAATGCCGTGCATGAAGGTGCTTTGAGCAGGTTGAGGCCCGTGCTGATGACAGCGCTTGTTGCCTCACTTGGCTTTATCCCGATGGCGATTGCCACGGGTACAGGCGCCGAGGTGCAAAGGCCGCTGGCGACCGTGGTCATTGGTGGCATTTTGTCTTCAACCGTCCTGACCCTGCTGGTACTGCCCATGCTTTATCAGTGGGTTTACCGAGAGCGCTGAACATCGTCTGTCGGGGGTCAGAACCCACTGGCCCCCGAGATTGCGCGCAATGGTATTGCAAGCTGTGCAAATTTATTCGACAAGTCATCAAATTAAATATTTACTTTATTGATGATTCGTTAAAGAATGTAAGCTGTCTTACACGTCATTGTGCTGTTGATGCTATTTCGCCAGTTCCGTCAGCTTTCTTTGTTGATCACACTCATCGTTGCATGCCTGCAGGGCATAGTGCCGCTTTTGCATGCGCACGCGGCAGATCCTGCCAACATAAATGCTCAAACTGGCATCCATTTGCATGAAGTCAACGCACAATCCCTAGAAACTTATGCTGGTCACTCCCTGCTACCCGACAGTACGCATGCCATGGAAGTCGGCCTTGCGCGTCAATCCAGAGATGCCCTGCTGCTGATACCCATACTGGCTCTGTTTGTTCTGCTGGCGGTGAGCTATGGATTAACCCTCCATATTTCTCCCTGGTTGCAACGCCAGGTGCATTACATCCCCACTCCCCGTTATTTCAGCTCGCTGCTAAGAGCTCCCCCGCAACACTGATGCGCTAGATAGCTCTTGCCGCCATGGTTGGCGGCTGTTGATCACCCGCCCCCCAGCTTGATACTGCTGGTTGGCGTATTCAAATCAGTGTTGTAAAAATGAATATTCTCTATATCAAATATGCCTTGGGCCGAGTGCTGAATGACTTGGTGTTTTGCCGCAAGGCCGATAGCTGGATGGTGCGCCTGGCCTTGTTATTAATTACTGCATTGTTGGCAGGATGGATCATCCTCGGCATGCAAAGTGCAATCGCCTGGGTTTTTGCCAGCTTGGTATTAGCGGTTTTGCTCCTGCTGGCACAATCCAGCCTGCGGCAGATACGCAAGGACTTCAAAGAAGATATTGAGCATCAGGTACTGGTGATAGGGGTTGGCGATACTAAAGGGCTAATCACTGCAGTGCCTGCCCACATACGCGGTCAGCGCGTTAGCTATGAATTACCTCATCCCACGCGATCCCTCAAACACTTGATGAGTGTTGAACAAAAAATCAATGAAGCACTGCATTATCAGTCATCCGCAGGCGTAAAAGTCATCTACGCTGGGCAGGCGCCCTTGCCTATCGCTTTCCTTATGGGTTTCTATTTAGGTAACACCAGCATAGATGCCATCATGGATAAGACAGCGAGTCATGGTTCATGGCAGTTACTGGATGCTCTCGATGATGGGGCAAGATTTGAAACGCGCGGACTGGAACAGTTAAAACCAGGCATGCGGGAAGTCACCATCATGCTGCATTGTGATGGGGCTGGCAGTGGCACATCCATCAATGATGAACCTGCCTGGTCTTTATCCCAATACCCCAACGGCGACATCGTAGTGTCCATGATGCTGGCCGGATCAACACAGGCCAGCTTGTCGGCATCCAAGCAGATCTGTCTGGCTAATCAGTTTGCTGCTGTACTGCATGCATTGGCAGATCATGGGGTAGCCACCGTACATTTACACTATATGGGGCCCCATAGCCTGTTGTTTAATCTGGGGCGACAATATCGACGCCTGCAACAGCCTGCAATCATCGTTTACTCCCAAGGCAAGGGTTTATCCGAGCCTTGGGGGATACGCATACCTGCCAGCGCCCATGAGGCAGCCAAGATAATTGCAGCGGAGCATGTAGATCAACCCGCAAAATATCTGGCTGGCTTGCCTGCAATAGGGGGTCAGTTCACGCCCAAGGCTTGCGGTCTGAGCTGCTGATGTCTTATGAGCAAGATGACTAAAGTGCTTAGCCAGCAGGCTTTTGATTTAAGACAGGCGGGGTTTTCATGGATGGAGGTAGGCAGGCAAATGAATCTCAGCGCCTCATTTGTCAGGCATCTGGCAATTTATAACGAAAGCCTGCAGCAGCGACCTGAGGTTTGGACGGATGGCCTTCAAGCTACCCACGGTGTTGCCTTGCGCAATGCGGGTTTTTCCAGCAAGAGTGAGGTGTTAGCGGCACTGCAGCAAGAGCCTGCGCTGTTGTTGAATCATGTGGGCATAGATAAACGCGCGCTGGAGAAAATCATCGCCTGGGCGCAGTTACAAGCCTGAAACCAAAATATCAGGGTGGTATTTTCAGGCGGCCAAGCGTCAAAAGTTAACTGGGTGCACTGGTTAGGCCAAATAACATCTGACAGCCGCTAGTTCATGAACCCAGCTCAACCTGGCCGTAACCGAGCAATGTCCCCGTCGTGTAGGCAATATCAATCAATGCGGCTTGGTAAGCCACCATGGCGCGTATTTCCTTGATTTGCGATTCCCCTAGACGGCTGAGCATTTCCAACACCTCAGTCATATTGCGCAGCCCTTCATTGAACTGCTTAAGCTCACCGTCATAATTGACGCTGGCCAGCATCACCTGCTGACGGGCCGCGATAATGCGCTGCCAATGCTGCTCTGCCTGATCCACGCCATCATGAATTTCGCGTTTGACCGTGAGTACCTGCAGCTCCTTGGTTGCCAGGCGCTGCATGCGTTGCTGCACGGCCTGTTGCAACTGATTGCGTCTGGCCTCGTTAGTCATGGGCAGCTCGAAGCGCAAACCCACAGACCACTCACTGAAGCGGTTATCAAATGGGCTGTCATAGGCACGTGACAAACTAGTGGTGCCTGCCGACAGTGCCCCATAGCTGTAATCCAGAGTAAACAGCGGCAAGGTCTGGTTTTGCAGGTAATCAATCTTATTGATATCCGCAGCCAGCTTGAGTTCAAGCTCTAGCAGCTCCAGCCTGCCTTGCATGGCAGAGGCAATCAGCTTGTCGGTTTCAAACTCGTAATGCACCAGGATAGGCTCAGACTGTGGCCGTATCATGGCCTGACCTTCCATCGTGTATTGCGGGTCATTGAGCAAAAACTGCAATTGGCGCTGACTCAGCTGCAAGCGGGTTTTGGCAATAATCAAGGCTTCTATGCGGTCGGACACACCAATTTCAGCCCGGCTGGCTTCAATGCTGGCAACCAAGCCCTCCTCCACCCTGCGGCGTACCATTTCCAGATTGCGAGCCGCCAGATCATATTGCTGGCGCCTGACATCCAGCTCAGCCCAGGCGGCATATAAGTCCCAGTAAGCCTTGTCTATCAGGGACACGATACGGATGGATTGCAAGCGCGTCTTGGCATCCACAGCCTGCCTATCCAAGTCGGCAATGCGTATGCTGGCCTCATTCACCTTCACCCCGGCATTGCGCAGCAGCGGTTGGCTGATAGAAAAACGTGTGGCACGGCGATACTCATCCGTACCCAAACTGCCTTCCGTCAGCTTGCGCTCAAATGGCGTACTCACGCGCACTGTACCGCCAGTGCGTAAGGGAATGGCAATACCGGCCTCACCATCCAGATAATCAATTTGCTGTTCAGCCTTGTTAAGTTTGACCAGCTGCCCATCAAGGTCAGCATCTTCAGCTTTCAGCTGCACAATATCGCCGCTGGTCAATGGGCGGTTCTCGCGGCTGCGTTTCAGGCTGGCGTAGATGATGTTATCGAACTTGGCACGCTCTGCCCCTAAGGCACTTTGTGCAATTTGCGGGTCAAACTGCACCACCTTGAGTGAAAGGTTGTTTTGCAGCGCCCTGGCGCGCACATCAGCGAGGGTCAGCCCATGCTCAACGCCATTAAGCGCTAATTGCGGCACCTGCGCTTGCGGAGCGACTGGTGCATTCAGTACATCATCCAGCTTGATGTTGAGCTTTTGCGGCGCAGACAACTTGTACTGTTGTTGGGTATTGCTGGTGCTTTGCTCCAAACTCTCTTTGCCCACGCTCATGGCATCAAGGTCTATGCGCTCAGGCAAGGTAATGGGCTGGTCAGTAGTCGCGCCAGTCGCGGTAATGTCTGCCGCCTGCAGCGGCCAGGCTGTGGTCAGGCTCAGGCCTGCAATCAGCATAGTGCAAGGGATCAAGCGTTTCATGTAGTGCCCGGCGTGGTCAGCTTAGGTACACGTGGCGGGAAGCCGTTCAAGATACGCCAGATTTCATAGCCTATGGAAACCTCTTCCAGCAGTATCCAGCCGCGCGAAGAACTGCCCTGGCGCAAGAAGCGCTCTGAAGGCCATTTCTGCACGCTTTCATCTGGCACTACCATGACACGGAAACGCCCGGTGCCATCATCACTGTTATCGACAAAAGCCACTTTGCCAGCAAATGTACCAATGGCAACATTGGGCCAGCCAGAAACCTGCAACGCTGGCCAACCATCAAACTCCAGACGCACCCGGCTGCCAGGCACAATCAAGGCGGCATCCAACCCACTAACGTTCAGTTCCACCGCCTGCTGTTCGGTATCTGGAATAATCACCAGCAGCGGCTGCCCCTGGCTGATAATTTGAGATTGCGAGTTGACTGGCACCCTGAACACCGTGCCCGCGCGCGGCGCCTTGAGCAATTGCGATTGTTGCCGGGAAAGGTTGATTTCCAGATTGCTCAGCTCATTTTGGCTATCGGCCACTTCCGAGCCTATCTTGCTGATCAAGGCACGGCTGGCATCAATGCTGGCATCGGTTTCAGCCTTGACCTGTACCAGGTTGGCATCTGCGCTCTTTTCTTCGGCACGAACTGAAGCCAGGCTGGCTTTGGCACTATTCAATGCTCTTAATGCCACAGCGGCATCTCGCGCAGCCAGCTCAACCTCGCGCCTGGAAACCAGGCCTTCCTGTACCAGGCGCTGCATACGTGATACCTGAAAATCAGCCGCATCGCTGGTCGCCTGGGCAGACTCCACATTTTCAGTGGCGGTCACCACTTTTTGCCTGGCCACAACCAGGTTGTAATCAGCCGCGGCCACCTTGGCCTGGCGTACGGTCAACAGGTTTTGCAACTGCACCTGATAGGCTTGTAGCTCATCCTGCTTGGCTTTGAGCTTGGCGGCACTGGTTTGCTGTTGCGCGATCAATCTATCTTTAAAGCTGGGATCCACATCGCGGATTTCCAGCAAGGGGTCACCTTCCTTGACGCGCGCACCCTCGCGCACAAACCATTGCTTGATCACGCCACCCACTGGCGCATCCACACTCTGACGTCGCTCTAGTGGCGCAAACGCAGTCACCGCCCCCATGGCTTGCACATTTTGTTGCCAGGGCAAAAACAGCATCAAAGTAGGCGCAATAAAGCATAACAATACAATCCAGAGCAGGATGCGCTTCACTACTCTTGGCGTAGCGGTGTAATGCAGGAACTGTTGATTATCAATGACCATGATCAAGCAACTCCAGCGTCAATATTTGTTGGCAGCGCTGAGCAATCGCAGCATGACGCGTCATGATAATCACACTGCACTCACTCAGGCCCAATACCAGAGGCAAGGCGCGGTTAAGGTCTGCCTCATCCAGATAATCCAGCAAGCCATCCACGATCAACAGCCCAGGCTGGCCTATGATGCCTCGAGCCAGCATCAACAGATTGATTTGCGTGGTGGAAAGTGGAGAACCGTTAACTGCAAGCGAGGTATTGAGCCCATCCTTAAACTGGTTGATGCTATTCATCAACCCAAGCTTGCTCAATAGCTGCGTAACCTCAGCCAAGGGCAGGTCCTCACGCCCTATCAGTACATTCTCGATAATGCTGCCATCAATGACTTCGAGCTTGCCTACGCAACCTATGTGTTGACGCAACTGATTAAGATTGAACTGCTCAAGCGTCATGTCGTTGAAGGCCACATAACCATGCTCGGGCTGGCGCAGTCCGGTGAGCAAGGCCGCCAATGAAGACTTGCCACTGCCTGCAACACCCAGCACCGCCAGGCTTTGACCAGGTGGCAAGGTAAAACTGATGCCGGATTGTGAGGCGGTATGGCGCAAGTAATCGTAGCCAAGATTGACGGCGCTTAACTTGATCGGCCGCTCAATGTTGATTTGTCGCAATGGCGCTTTTTCCTGAGGTAAATCCTGGATATAGCCTATTTTGTCCAGACTGGCGAGCAGGTCGTAATAATATTCAAGCTGGCCAATAAAGCGCAGGAAAGAAGCCAACACGGCAAAAATAATCAGCTCTGCCGCGACAAACTGCCCGAGGTTGATCTGCCCCTTGATAACCAAGGTTCCCCCCAGCGCCAGCATGGCTGTGCCGCCCAAAGCATAGATGATGACCCCACCCAGATATTGCTTGATCAGCACCCGAAAATGCGCGCTGCGTTTTTTCAGGTACTCCCCTGCCAATTGGTGGGTGCGCTCCTGTGCCAGACTAACGCCTGAGGAAAATTTGAAAGTATTGAGATTACGGGCGATGGTTTCCAGCCAGGCGGCCAGCTCAAACTTGGCATGAGATTCGGCAATCGCCGTCAAAGGCGCTTTACGGCCTATGACATAGACAATCACCACAATGATCAGCATTACCAGTGCCACCACCACGGCAAAATACAGACTATAGAAAATCAGAATCAGGCTGCCTACCAGCGCTTGGAGTATGGTGGCCACGCCTATGGTCAACAAGGTGGCCACAGACTTCTGCACTGAAGTTACTTCAAAGAAGCGATTAACTAATTCCTGCAGATCATCCACATCAGCGGCATCATATTTCGCGCCCTGGGTCTTGTCCGCTGCGTCGGTGGCAATGCGGCAGAAAATGCGCCGTTGAATCAGCTCGACGATAAAAATCTCCAGCACGTAAAACAAGCCAGCAAACAGCAAAAACACAAACAACATAAAGGAAATGATGAGCAGTGGCTTCAGCAAACTGCCCATAGTGACGGTATTGATCAATGCCTGTACCGAGATAGGGATAGCGAGGTTGATGAACCCCACCCCTCCCATCAGGATAATAATCAGCATGATATCTTTGCGTTCCAGGCTCAGCAGGTCAAACAGTCGCTGTCTTGGCTGCATCTTGTGGCTATGCGTCGTATGTAAAGTATCGTTATTCATTGTATGGTTCACTCAAGCACAGCAAAACGACCCTGGCATTAAGGATTAAGTTCCGCAAGCGCTCAAGGCCGCAGGGGAAAATATTTAAACTGATAACTGCAGATGTGCTCATCGTTGCTGCACTGGAGAAGGATAACCGTGTCGTGTGCTGATTTGATGATGATATTAACCCATGGCAAGCACTAGGCCTGGGATTTTACAGATACCCATGAATTTCAGGTGTGAAGTTTGGCTAGAAATGGGGAAATCTGCAGCACTTGCGAGCAGAGCTTTAGACGCGGGATAGCAAAAGCAGGCTTTTGATAGACGTTGCAGCGCTAGCAGAAGATTCGACAAACATATCTCTAGCACATCTATTTTGTAGCAAATCTATGCTGAAAATCAGCACAGCGAAGGTATGCATAACCCGAGAAACATCACCTTCGCTGTTATACCCACATTAAAAATGTGTGCTGTAAAACCCGTCAGAATCCGTATTTCCAGCCAACTGTGATCAGGTAACTGTAATTCTCAATGCCAGAAGCATTCTTAAATGTGGTCACCGTATTTTCCGCATGATCATAGACTTTGGTATCGCCTTTTTTGTCCAGCATCATGCTGGCTACAGCTTCAAAATATAGTTGGGAATGTTCAGTTAGCTCATAGCCCAAATTACCCGTCAGCGAGAAGTATTGCTGCCCTCTGGCATCATCCTTGAAAGTCAAATCTCTAAAATAATGGTGATCTATCGCTGTGGCTTTAACCCAGCTACTGAATTTGAATGCCCCGCCCGCCTCAAACTCTCTATAGCGATAATTACCCGCTACGCCGATGTAAGGCACTGTGAAACGTTGCTGATAAGAGATAGCCTTGGCATCAATGAACTCGCCTCTATATGCCCCATTCCAGTAATTGAAAATACCGCCTTTAGCCACAAAACTATAGTGGGTGTCCTGATAGCCAGCCATCAGGCCAAAACGCCAAGTGGGGTGATTAAAAAGCCAGGCTTTGAGGTTGATATCAAACTCACGCGCGTGCTTAAGGTCGGTATCTGCGTGGTAACTATGATGCGTCCACTGTTGTTGGTCAGCATCCAGCCAATCGTAATCGTTCATCTTTCCCGCGGTCTTGGCGACTGTGGTCCATGCTGACAGGCCCAGGGATAATCTTTTCACAATATCCCACTCTAGATTCCCTTTGAGGGTGGGCGCGCTGTCATATTGCCAATCCAACTGACTAATTTTACGGCCACCCTGACTATCCGCGTAAACCCGCTCCTTGGCTTCACCACTCAAGCTTCCCAAGTTGAGATTGCCTGTAATTTTTCCAGGTATGGAATATGAGTCTTCACCATCCTCCAATCCAATCTCGCTACTCTCCAATACCGCTTCCTTGTCTGCCGACACAATTTCGGTGGCAGCCAGTGCCGGAAAAGGCAGCAGCGCACACATGACATATCCCACCATATTTGTTTTTTTCATATCCCTATCCTTGTTCAAATTCAATTATTTGCCGTGAAGCTGCCTGTCATGCTTAAAACCGCAACAAGACAAATAACTTTACTTTAAATTTGAACTATTAAGCAAATATGCAATGGGAGCGCTCAAGAAAATATCCCTAAAAATAAATTAAATTGCATTAAATTCAATCGGATAATTAATTTACGGATTAAATATATCAAATGCCAGCCCAAAATTATTTTGTCAATTAACGGGGAGAGTATCTTAGATGCGAGTAGCTAAGGCGATGTATTGAGCAGTCAATGACCATCACCTGGAAGGTGTGAAGCTAGGCTTGAACGCGGTGGGATACACATCTCATGGCGAAATGTGTGGATGTTCTTAATGAGGGAGATTTGGAGAAGAATTGCCTGGCGCTGGAGAGCGCCAGGCATGGCTACTTACTTCAAGCGCTTGGATTGCACTTCATCGATCAGGCGTGCTGCCCTTTCCTTGCCACCGAGGCCAAAGGCAATGGCCAGTGCCAGGAAGATGGCGCCAAACACAATCACAAACAAGGCAGTCAGCAACTGTGTGCCGATATCCAGTTGTTCCAACGCCACAAACAGGGCAAAAATCTGGATGCCGTATTCAGCAGTGGTACTGATACGCAGCGCACCTTCATACTTCATGCCATGCAACCAGGCAAACACCAGACGGTTGATAAAGCGTGCCAGCAAAGTACCGAAGATCAGCACTAGGATGGCAACAATAATCTTGGGCAGGTAATTGGCAAGGTTGTGCAGCATCAAAGCTACTTCAGTCAGGCCAAGGATTTTGGCGCCGGTAATCACAAACAGCAGAATAACCAGCCAGTAGATCACTTGGCTGATGACGCCACTGAGTGTCAGATCAAAATCGCCATGCTTGAGGAATGCCTCTAAGCCTGAGCGATCAGCAAAGGTATCGAACTGCGCTAGTTCCAGCGCGCGCTTCACACCTACGCGTGCCACCTTGGCACATGCCCAGCCAAACAACAAAATCACAATGACAGCCAACATCTTGGGGAAGAAGGTAGCCACCTCACTCCAGAATTGGTTGAGTGAGGCTAGGAAAATATCGATCTGGTATTGCATATTGCACACTCCTTTATATTTATAGTGAGGCCCACATCACGGGGACACTCTCTGCCAATGCTGGATAGGCTTGGCACATCAGGGGTTAGGGAGCGGCCTATTTTCGCGTAATTGCCATTGCTGCGCAAACGAAAAAGCCTTTGTTTGTAATAAAAAACATTAAATTAATCTTTTAATTTATTGTATTTAAATTATTTACCCTCCTAAACTGTTGCGCTGCTTATTAAGATTTGGGATTAAGTTTGGGGTTTAGCCTGAGGTAAACACGGGCCAATAACAATATTGCTAGCACCAAGGCATATAAAGCGGGCTGGGTAATATCCTGCTTAACCAACCACCAGTAGTGCAGGATGACCAGAATAGCGATTGGATAAACCAACTGATGCAGTGTTTTCCAGCGGCGTTTGAGTTTGCGCATCATGAATTGGTTGGAGGTCAATGCCAGCGGCAGGCTCAGTATCAAAGCTGTGAAACCAACCAGCACATAGGGGTGCTTGCTGATATCCTCAACAATTTCCGCCCAGGCAAACCAGTGATCCAGCCAGAGATAACTGAGGAAATGCAGGCAGGCATAGAAAAACATGAATAGCCCTAACATGCGCCTATAAAGCAGCAACCAGGGCCAGGCAAAAATTTGCTTCAAGGGCGTAATGGCCAGGCTGAGCAGCAGGCTGACTAAGGCCCAGGTGCCCGTTGAATGCTCAATAAACTCTACCGGATTAGCCCCAAGCTCATCGCTGAAGCCCAGCCATAGCAGGCGCAGCAAGGGCAATAAACCTAATACAAACAATAGTAGTTTGTATCGACTAAGTGTGGTCTTGCTGGGCGACATCAGAAATTCTTGGCGAGATCCATGCCAGCGTAGAGCTGCCCTACTTGCTCGGCATAACCATTAAACATTTGCGTGGGAATGCGGCGTGTGAACAAGCCACTGCCTATTCTGCGCTCACTAGCTTGTGACCACCTGGGGTGTGCCACCTTAGGGTTCACATTGGCATAAAAGCCATATTCATTGGCGGCTGCCCGCATCCAGGTGGTTTGTGGCATACGTTCACTGAAACGAATGCGGACTATGGATTTACCGCCTTTGAAACCATATTTCCAAGGCACCACCAGGCGCACAGGCGCGCCATTCTGCTTGGGTAAATATTCGCCATACAAGCCCACAGCCAAAATCGTCAGTGGATGCATAGCTTCATCCAGACGCAAGGCCTCAAGATAAGGCCAATCCAGAATGGACGCGCGTACGCCTATCATGCTGTCAGGCTCTGCTGCAGTGATGAACTCAACATATTTGGCATTGGCGGTGGGTTGTGCCAGCTTGATCAGCGCACTGAGCGGTATGCCTACCCAGGGAATCACCATGGACCACCCTTCCACGCAACGCATGCGGTAGATGCGTTCTTCCAGCGGGGCCAGCTTCAAGAGCTTGTCCATGTCCAAGGTCTGGGCTTTATGTACCTCGCCCTCTATGCTGATGCTCCAGGGCGTGGTGCGGAATTTTTTGGCATTGACGGCGGGTTGTTCCTTGGCCGTCCCAAACTCATAGAAATTGTTATAGGTGGTCACGTCCTGATAGGGCGTGAGTTTTTCTTCTTTGCCAAAGTCAGTCTTGTTGAACTGCTTGATAGGAGGCTGGTGAGGCGCATCCTCAGCCTGCGCCAGCGCTGGCCAGGCAGTGCTAAATGGAGCAATCGCACTTAGTCCCAGGGCTTTGACAATCTCACGCCTGCGTTTAAACGTTTCCACAGGCGTAATTTCGGAGGGGGCGATATCGGCGGGCTTGCCTATCAGCATGATCTGGCCTTTCAGGTTAAGGAGGCCAGCCCGCGACCGGCCTTATTGCTGGGATAGGTTTTTTAACTGCAAGTTCACTTCCGCAGAGAGTTTTTCCGTGCCTATGGCGTCACTGATTTCCAGCGCCTGTTTGAAGCTGGCCAGCGCTTCATCCTTGCGCTGATTGGCCAACTGGCTTAAGGCGATGTAGTAGTAGCCCTTGGCGGCCCAATAACCATCACCTGCCTCGCGCGCCTGAGTAATCACCTTGTTGATATGACGCTCGGCATTGCTGTAATCCTTGGCATCAATATACAAATGCCCTAGCTCCAGCCCGGCATTGGCGTAATCATCAAACGTACCATCAGTGCGCTGCATAACCACGGCCTTGGTCTGATTGGCAATGGCATCGTCATACAAGCCCTGTTTGGCCTTGAGTTGGGCCAAATGCTCATGGCTATCGGCACGCTCGTTATTGTTGCCAGCCAGATTGAGCGCGGCATCATAGTGGCTTTGTGTGGTGGCGAAATCTCCCTGCTGCAATGCAGCTTCACCTGCCAGCAGTTGAATCATCACCTGGAGTTTCTGGCTTTTCTGTTCCACGGCCAGCTTGAGCGCCGCGTTATAACTTTCCTGCGCCTGTGCAAACTGGCTGGCCGCTTTGTGTGCATTACCCTTGAGCATCAAGGTCACCGCACGCTCCTGCGGATTATTTGCCAGCGGCTCTGCCTTGGTAAAGCTTTTCACAGCAGCATCGGGCTGGCCCAGTGCCAGCTCTGCCCTACCCTGACACAACAACAATTCACGCTGAGGCTTGCCAGGCTGCTGTGCCAGCTTGAGGGCCTCTGCGGCGTTGCCATCATTGAGTTGTGCGAAGCATTGTTCACTTAGCGTTGCCGCTTGAGCCTGGCTGGCAAACAGCAAGCTGACAAGGACGGGAGCAAGGTGCTTGGCAAGACCAAAGCAAGGTTGTAGCTTGAAAAGTGTCATCATGATTCCAGGTATTGGTTCCAGTCGTGTGCGGTCAGTCCGCGGGCAAAAAATTCGGGATTGAGTATGGTGTCCTTGCTGTTATAGCGCAAACGTGTGCCATGTCGGTCTACCAGCAACCCGCCAGCCTGTTCCAGCACGCATTGGGCAGCAGCGGTATCCCACTCCGAGGTCAGGCCTAGTCTGGGATAAACGTCCGCCCTGCCTTCAGCCACTAGGCAAATCTTCAGGGAACTGCCCATGGCCAGTACCTCAGGCTCGCCGTGGCGTTGGGCAATATTGTGCAGCAAAGCCTGGATTTTGCTGCCTGGGTGCGAGCGACTGCCAGCAATGGTGATGCGCTCAGGCTGTAGGCTGCGCGCCTGTATGCGTACAGGTTGGCCACTACCCTCTTGCTTATAGGCACCCTGACTATCGGCGTAGTAGCAAACATCCAGCGCAGGCGCGTAGACCACGCCCATGATGGGCAGGCCATGCTCTATCAAAGCGATATTGACGGTGAATTCATCATTGCGCTTGATGAATTCACGTGTGCCATCCAAAGGGTCTACCAGCCAATAGCGCGTCCAGCCCTGGCGCTCGGCAAAATCTGGCAGTTCTGATTCTTCAGAAATGATGGGCAGCGCGGGGTGCATGGCCTCCAGGCCTTGCATAATGATGTCATGCGCGGCCAGATCGGCTGCGGTGACTGGCGTTCTGTCCTGCTTTTGCTGCACGTCGAACTGGCCCTGGTAAACCTGCATGATGGCACTGCCTGCCTGGCGCGAAAGTGCTAGCAGTGTCTCTAGGGTGTTCATGCGTCCAGCAATTGCCGCAAGCCAGCTTCATCAAGAATACTCACCCCCAGCGCCTGCGCTTTTTCCAGCTTGCTACCAGCTTCGCTGCCTGCCACTACATGACTGGTTTTTTTGGAGACGCTGCCACTGACCTTGCCGCCTGCCTGCTCTATCAACTCTTTGGCATCTTCACGCGTCAGGTTGGGCAAAGTGCCTGTCAGCACAAAGCTCAAGCCTGTGAGCTTGCCCTGCTGGTTTTGCTTACCAGTGCCCTCATCCCACTCTATGCCTGCGGCCTGCAAGGCCGTGATCACCTCACGGTTATGGGCCTCGGCGAAAAAGGCGACGATTGAATCAGCCACAATGGGGCCAACATCAGGCACTTGTTGCAACTCTTCAACAGTGGCCGCCTGCAATGCCGCCAGGCCACCAAAATAGCGCGCCAGGTCCTTAGCAGTGGCTTCGCCCACATTACGAATCCCCAGAGCGTAAATAAAGCGCGCCAGCGTGGTGTGCTTGCTGGCCTGCAAAGCCTGCAATAAGTTTTGTGCAGATTTCTCTGCCATGCGCTCCAGGCCTGATAATTGCTCCAAGGTCAGGCTGTAGAGTTCGGCCAGGGTCTTGACCAACTGGCTATCCACCAACTGCTCCACCAGTTTGTCACCTAGCCCTTCAACGTCCATGGCGCGGCGCGAGGCAAAATGCAAGATGGCCTCCTTACGTTGTGCCGAGCAGAACAACCCACCAGTACAACGCACAGCGGCCTCATCTTCCAGCCTGACGGCATGTGAGCCACACACCGGGCATGCATGCTTGATACTTTCCAGCAATTGGTAAGGCTGAGTCTCGGCAGGCCTGCGTTCCAGCAGCACCCCCACCACCTCGGGTATCACGTCACCTGCCCTGCGCACGCTGACGGTATCGCCCACGCGCACATCTTTGCGGTCAATTTCATCTTGATTGTGCAAAGTGGCGTTGTTCACAGTCACACCGCCAACAAATACTGGCTTTAAACGCGCCACTGGCGTAATTGCCCCGGTACGGCCGACTTGTACATCAATCGCCAACACTTCTGTCAGCGCTTCCTGTGCCGGGAATTTATGCGCGATGGCCCAGCGTGGCGCACGTGACACAAAGCCCAGCTCGCGCTGCTGATTCAGATTGTTGACCTTATAGACCACGCCATCGATATCAAATGGCAAGTCATTACGCTCATTACCTATGCGCACATAATAATCACGCAATCCTTCCAGCCCCTGCACCACGGCACGCTGTCTGCTGACAGGTAGCTTGAGGCTATCGAGATAATCCATGGCGGCGCTATGGCTGGTAAATGCGGGCACGCCTTCGGTCACGCCCAGGCCATAGGCAAAAAAGGTTAAGGGGCGCGTGGCGGTGATATTGGGGTCAAGCTGACGCAAGCTGCCTGCCGCGGCATTGCGTGGATTGACAAAGCGCTTCTCGCCCTTGGCTTCCTGCTCTTGGTTGAGCTTGTCGAAATCGCGTTTCAGCATCAGCACTTCACCGCGCACCTCGAGTAAGGCCGGAGGAGTTTGCAGCGGTAATTTTCTGCGTATGGATTTGATGGTGCACAAGTTGCTGGTGACATTTTCACCGCTATAGCCATCGCCGCGCGTGGCACCTTGAGTCAGAATGCCATGCTCATAGGTCAGAGTAATGGCCAACCCGTCAAATTTTGGCTCTACGGCATACTCTATGCTGTCTACCCCCAGGGTTTCACGCGCCCGTTTGTCGAACGCCAGCAACTCCTCGTCCTCAAAAGCATTGTTGAGCGAAAGCATGGCCTGTCTGTGGGTGACGCTATCAAAGGCCTTGAGTGCTGTGCCACCAACCCGTTGTGTTGGTGAGTCTGGGGTAATCAGTTCGGGGTGATCAGATTCCAGCTGCTGTAATTGCCTGAACAGCCTGTCATATTCGCTGTCCGGCACGCTGGGGGCATCCAGCACGTAATATTCATAATCCAGTGTCAGTATTTGTTCACGCAGGGCTTGCAATTGCTGCTGGGCTTTTTCTGCCCCCGCGTGTGATTGCAGGTCTTGCGCAGACGATGTCGCGCCAGCCTCCTGCTCAAACAGGCCGGTTTGCTTGATTGTTGTCATCTCAGCCTTCAGGAAAACAGGCGCAAGGCGTAAGCCTCGCCTGGGGCTATGCCACGTGCCACCATCTTGTCGTGTATCAGCTTGATTTGCTGACGTATCTTGTCTATCTGCGCATCACCAAGCTCGCGTTGCTTTTCATCCACCAGATGCGCGCCCAGGCTATGTTCCATCTGCCGCGCCAGCAACACCATATGGTTATAGGCTTCGCCATAACTGCGTACCCGTGGGATATCAAGCTGGAAGCTCAAGCCCCGAATCACCGAGCTACGCAGCATTTCTGGGGTAAATGGCTGAGGGTCATGGTTGACGACAGAAAACAGCACCTGCTTCTCACCATCCGCACCTTCGGCCAGGTAATGATAGGCACCGTCAGTGCCCAGGCTTAAGCCCCCCGCTTCTGCCAGGCCGCGGAATTTAGTACCGGTGAATGAACCGCTGCCGCCCTGGGTCAGGTGGAAGGCCACCATCTGGTCAACTTCTATGCAGAACTGATCAAGCTGTGCCGCATGTTGCAAGGGATTTTCTGCATGTATCCATTCCAGATCCGCATTGAGGTTGTCGGCAAGTGCCTCTACTGCAAGGTGGAAGCGCGACAGCGAGCCAGTGGAAACTGCACCTGAGCGATCCGCCAGTTGCAGTGTGCAAACAGCGGCGCTGAAACTAGTGGATTCTTGCTCACGGGTCAGCAAATGCCAGCGTTGATCCCCTGCTAGCCCATAGGCATACACAGGCTTGTCTATATCTGTGATAGAGAGCAGAAATTCGCGTAACTGCAAGCCGCTGGCAGGCTGCGCCAGTGTCAATACGGCGCAGAAGTCTATATCGGTGTTGATCTCATCAGGCAGCTGCAGTTCAGGCTGAGATGGGCTACTAGTCGGAGAAACCTTGGCAGGCTGAGGTGCTAACTGGTTTTCTTCTTCCCAGGGCGGCAAGTCTTCTGCCTCTTGGGCTAGGGCTGACTCATGTAGGGCATTCTCGGGTTCGTACTCAGTTTCAAACTGAGCATGATATTCAGGCTCTAATTCGACTTCAGGCTGATATTGGGTCTCGAAGTGGTGATTACTTGGGTTTTTATCAAGCTCAGGCGCAGCATATGGCTGTGATTCTATATGCTGCGGCTCGACATATTGTGACGCGGCAAAAGCTTGCTCGTCGGAGGAAGTCGCGGTTTTGCTCAGCTTGACTGCAGGCTCGGATAAGCGCACTTCGGCATGACTGTCTTCATCCTCATCTTTCAGGATGGCATTGTGGTCAAACTGGAAATCATCGTCTCTATCCAGGCGCTCTCGACTTGTGGATTCACGGCTGGCAACATCACTTTGTGGCGTGGCTTGTTCCATGAGGGCATCGTAGCGTGGCTCATCAAAACGGCTGCTGGTCTCGCGCTTGAATTTGCGCTCTTGCCACCAATTGAAGGCCATCACGCTGGCGATGAAGACTGCCCCCAGTGCCAGTAGCGCCCAATGTAGATCAGTCATTATGTTGTTGCTCCAAGTTTTTTGATCCTAAAGTGATCTTGGTTATAAGTTGATCTGAGTTTGAAACTGATCTTTTAAATTTGATCTAGAGTATTGCCTTTTAAACTAACCTTATTTTTAAACTAACTTTAAGCTTAGCTGGATACATCACGCGGCCTCATGCATTTGCAAGGCCGCAGCCATATCCACTTCAACAATGCGCGAGACACCTGACTCCTGCATGGTCACGCCTATCAGTTGCTGGGCCATTTCCATGGTTATTTTATTATGGCTCACAAACAAAAACTGTGTGCGCTCTGACATTTTTTTCACTAATGCACAGAAACGCTCGGTATTGCTGTCATCCAGTGGCGCATCAACCTCATCCATGAGGCAGAAAGGTGCAGGGTTAAGGCGGAATAGCGCAAACACCAATGCCAGCGCTGTTAATGCCTTTTCACCACCGGATAATAAATGGATGGTGCTGTTCTTTTTGCCGGGTGGCTGGGCAAATACCTGCATCCCAGTATCGAGAATTTCGTCACCCAGCATTTCCAGCCTGGCCTGGCCGCCACCAAATAGCTCGGTGAATAATTCACCAAAATTGCGATTGGCCTCATCAAAAGTAATCTGCAAGCGGCTACGGGTTTCGCGGTCTATGCGGCGTATCGCATCTTCCAGCGTTACTATCGCCTGCTCAAGGTCAGCAGCCTGACTATCCAGATAATGCTTGCGCTCGCGCTCGCTCTCCAACTCTTGCAGGGCAGCCAGGTTGACCGGGCCTAATGCCGCAATCTGGCTATCCAGCGTGCTGATCAGCCGCTCCAGCTCATTGCTGCGCGTATTGACCGTCAAGCCTTGCACCAGTTCAGACTCTTGCAGCCCACAGGCCTGTAATTGTTGCTCACATTGTTCAAAATGCAGGCGCGCTTGTTGTTCATTGAGGCGTGACTGCTCAAGTTTGTCGCGTAGTGGATGTAGTGCCTGCTCGTGTTGCAGGCGCAAGCGCTCTTGTTGTTGCAAGGCCTGGTCTGCACCAGCAATCAGGTCTCGTGCTGCAGCCAGTGCGGCTTCATGTTGCTGCTTAAGTGTCAATGCCGCAGCCAGTGCCTGTTGGTGAGGTTCCAGGTCTGAATCCAGCAATAAAGCCGTGTTTTCCTGCTGCCGCGTTGCTAGCGTTTGAAGCTCTTCCTTGAGCGCAGTTAGTCGGCTGCGGGCTTCGCTAATATTGCTTGCAAGTAATTTGTGATTGAAGGCTTTTTCTTGCGTTTCGCGCTCAGCCTTTTGCCAGGCAACCCGCACCAGGTTGAGCTCGGCCTCAGCACTATTGCGCCTGGCCTGGGTGCCCTGGCGCTCCGCCTGCAATTGCACCAGCCCACTGCGCAATTGCTGCAGCGCCTGTTGCTGTTGGTTTTGTGTCTGGGCTAGTTGCAAACCCGCTTGCTCCTGGTTTTTCAGGTCCAGTTCCAAGCTGGCGCGGCGTTGTTGGGTGTGCTGCAGCTCCTGGCGCAATTGCTGCAATTGCAGATGGCGCTGATGCTGGGCCTGGGTTGTGTTACGCAGTTGCTGCTGCAATTGTTGCTGTTGCTGGCGCACGCTTTGCAATGCTTGCTCGGCCTGGGTCACGGACTGTTTGCTGGCTTGCAGCGCCAGCCGCAATTGTGGGATATCCGCTTCCAGTTTTTCCAGTTCTCGCTGGCGCTCAAGCACGCCATGCAGCGGATTATTCTGCGCGTGCAGGCTGACGCCATGGCGGCTATGAATATCACCAGCAGGTGTCACTATGGTTTCACCTGCGGCCAGTGTGCTGCGCAGTGCCTGGGCGGCACTGTCGCTTTCTGCAATCAACACGGCATCCAGCCAGTCATTGATCCAGCCTTGCAGCGCTGGCTCTTGTACCTGCACTTTGCTGCCCAAGCTATTCTGCCTACTTGCCTGGGTTAAGCCTGGGTAAATCAGACTCACGGCTGCCGGAGGTCTCGCATCGCCAGCTTGCAGCGGCTGATCCGTGATCAGGGCATTAAGTCTGGCTCCGAGGACGGACTCGACAGCGGTTTCCCAGCCTGCGGCAATGCGTATCCCTTGCCAAAGTCTGGTGCTGGCGCTCAGACCATGCTGTTGCAGCCATTGATCTAGCTGTTGCTCCCGGCCCATATTGTTTTGCAGCTTGCGCAAGGCATTGGCTTCAACTTCGGCCTGGTTAAGCTGACGCTCGGCCTGCAACATGGCGTCACGCAGCTGATTGAGGTGCTGATTTTGCGTCTGCTCAAGATCACGTTGCTGATTGAGCTGCTGCTCTTCTTGCTCCTGCTGGCGCGTAGCGACCTGATGCTCAGTTTCCAGCGCCAGAATTCTGGTCTCGTCAGGCAGCTTGAGCGTGACAAGCGACTGCTGCAGGCGTTGCAGACGCTGCTGGTGATCCTGCAGGTTACGCTCGGCATGCTTGAGATTGGTTTCTTCCAGGCGTATGGATTGCTCAGCTTCGTGCAATACGCGCTGCGCCGCAGTATGGGTATGCAGCGCAGACTGGAAAGCCCGCTCCGCTTCAGGCAGTTTTAGCTTAAGCGCCTGTAAGTCTGTGCTGGCAGCTGACTCTTCCAGGCTGGCGGCTTGCTCCTGCTTCAGCAAGCTTTCCAGCTTGTTGTTAAATTCCTCGGATTGTTGCGTTAAGCGCTTGGATTGATCGCTGAGCTGCTGTTGTTGCAATTGCAGGCGCGCACGGTTTTCTTGGTTATGGCGTAGTTGCTGCTCATGGCGCGCCACTTCGGCATTGGCTTCATAGTAGGCAGCTTGCGCCAATTGCAATTGGCTGGCCGCGGCGTGATGTTGTTCACGCAGGGTTTCCAGGCTGCTCTCGCTCTGGCGCAACGCCGCCATTTGCGCTTCCAGGTCTACGCCCAAACGCGTTACCGTCGCCTGAGTTTTTTCCCATTGGCTGGCGGCGTCGCGTTTCTTTAATAGCCACAACTGGCCATGACTAAGTTTTAGTTTGTTTTGCAGGCCCTGATATTGCAGCGTCACCGCAGCCTGTGACTCCAGACGCGTAATCTGCTTATCCATCTCCTGACGGATATCTTCAATGCGCGTCAGGTTCTCTTTGGTATCGCGCAATCTGGATTCAGTCTCGCGCCTGCGCTCTTTATATTTAGATATGCCTGCGGCTTCTTCCAGGAAAACCCGCATTTCTTCCGGCCTGGCTTCCACAATACGGGAAATGGTGTTCTGGCCGATGATGGCGTAGGCACGCCCGCCCAAGCCCGTACCGAGAAATAAATCGGCAACGTCACGACGGCGCACTACGGTGTTATTGATGAAGTAGGTGGAGCCTTTATCGCGTTCTATCACGCGCTTGACCGAGATTTCCGCATATTGCGACCACTCGCCCGCTGCGCCGCCCAAGCTGTTGTCAAAAATCAGCTCCACGCTGGCTCGTGAGGCCAGCTTGCGATTGCCCGAGCCATTGAAAATCACGTCGGACATGGATTCTCCGCGCATTTCCTTGGCGCTGGATTCACCCAATACCCAGCGTATGGACTCCATCACATTGGATTTGCCGCAGCCATTGGGGCCCACTACGCCTACGCGGTGGCCATGGATATGCAAGGTGGTGGGGTCTACGAAAGATTTGAAACCGGCGAGCTTTAGATGAGTCAGGCGCAATTGATGAAGGTCTTGGCTATAATGACACTTTTTTGATAACCAGAGTTATACGGTAGCCCTTATGTCTAGTCAACCCAGCAAAGCCTTGGAAACCTTCGACAACCCCAACCCAGGTCGTGATTTCCATATCCACATGGAAATCCCTGAGTTCACCTGCTTGTGCCCCAAGACCGGTCAGCCGGATTTTGCTGTGCTTTACCTTGATTACATCCCAGACCAGCGCTGTGTTGAACTGAAGAGCCTCAAGATGTACATCTGGTCCTTCCGCGACGAAGGTTGCTTCCATGAAGCTGTGACCAATCGCATTCTGGATGATTTGGTCGCCGCTACTGATCCCAAATTCATGCGCTTGACTGCCAAGTTCTATGTGCGTGGCGGCATCTTCACCAATGTCGTGGCAGAGCACCGCCAGGCTGGTTGGCAGCCTCAACCACGCGTTGAGTTGGCCCAGTTTGATACCAACTCCAATATCCGTGGCTGATCAGGCCTGAGTTCCCATTATTCTTAGCTCAATTTAGAACACAGCCTGGAAAGGCATTTGCATGGTTAAATCCGCGATCAGTAGTTTCCGTGCCCGAGTCTGGCGCTGGGCCCAACCTTTTGGCCCTTATGCGCCGCTACTGGTCATGAGCTTGGTCAGTCTGGTAGTTTTCACTATTTCCCGCGCTGGCCTTGTGCTGTGGAAAGCAGATCGCGTTTCTGCCGTGTCCAGTTGGCAGGAAGTCATGCTCAGTGGCCTGCGTGTGGACAGCATACAGATAGGCTTGTTATGGCTGCCCGCCCTGCTTGTGCTGCCTTTTCTTGCCAATGCCAAATTCTGGCGACAATGGCGCCGCTTTAGCTACTTTTGGGTAGTGCTAGCAACTAGCCTGGTCATTTTGCTGGAGCTTTCCACGCCTGGGTTTATCGGTGAATACGACAGCAGGCCCAATCGCCTGTTTGTCGAATATCTGAAATATCCGCATGAAGTCTTGCCTATGCTGTGGGGTGGCTTCCGTATCCATGTCATCACAGGCGTGCTTGGCACCTTGCTTTCTACGCTGGCCGTGGCCTGGCTCATGCGGCCCTGGCTTGAGCAGGAGCAACGCTGGTCTACCCGCGCTACCCTGCTGAGCTGGCCAATTATTTTCCTGCTAGTTGCTTTGGTCGTGCGTGGCACTATCAGTCACCGCCCAGCCAATCCTGCCATGTTTGCGCGCACCACGGATTCCATGGTCAATAGCCTGATCCTGGATTCTTCATGGTCCTTGATACATGCCGTATACAGCCTCAAGCATGAAAATCGCTCCAGTGAAATGTATGGCACCATGCCTGAAGCCGAGATTTACAAGCTGGTGAAGGAAACCCGCATACGCTTTGACGCAGGGTTTGATGCCGCTTCTAATAAAGAACTGTCTACCTTTGCCACACTGACTCCTAGCCGTCAGCGCGACAAACCTCTCAACCTAGTGATTATTCTCGAAGAAAGCCTGGGCGCCACTTTCGTTGAGTCTCTGGGCGGCACTCCGGTGACCCCTAATCTGGAAAAACTCAAGGAGCAAGGCTGGTGGTTTGAGCAGATGTACGCCACGGGCACACGCTCAGTGCGCGGTATTGAAGCGGTTGTGACAGGTTTCCAACCTACACCTGCGCAGAGTGTGGTCAAGCTATCACTGTCGCAGCGTAACTTCTTTACCATTGCCTCTCTGCTGGAGCAGCAAGGCTATAGCACAGAGTTTATCTATGGTGGAGAGTCGCACTTCGACAATATGGTGGGCTTCTTCATGGGCAATGGCTTCCAGCGCGAGCAGGATCAGGAAAGCTACGTCAACCCGGTCTTTGTTGGTAGCTGGGGCGCTTCTGATGAAGACCTCTTCAACAAGGCACATGAAGAAATTTCCGCCAGCCATGCCAGCGGCAAGCCCTTCTTCACCTTGGTGTTCACCTCGTCCAATCATGCGCCGTTCGAGTTTCCCGATGGTCGTATCAGCCTTTATGATCCGGTCAAGGCTACCGACAACAATGCGGTCAAATATGCTGATTACGCATTAGGCCAGTTCTTTGCCAAGGCGCAGCAGAGTGACTACTGGAAAGACACCTTATTTGTTGTAGTGGCCGATCATGATATCCGAGTCCATGGGCATGATATGGTGCCCATCCAACACTTCCATATTCCTGCACTGATTCTGGGGGCAGATATTGAGCCACGCCGTATCAAGACCGTTGCTAGCCAGATTGACCTTCCCGTGACTGCACTGTCCCTGATGGGCATCAAGGCGCAACATCCCATGACGGGGCGTGACCTCAGTCGTGAAGGTGCCGATGCCAAAGGCCGTGCCATGATGCAGTTTGAAAACAACTTTGCCTGGATGGAGGGCAATCAAGTGGTCGTGCTGCGTGCAGGAAAACCACCTGCGCATGGCACCTGGGATTTGCCATCCAAGGATTTCACTGCCTCAGCACCACCCGCAGATGCAATCAATCTGGAGCAACGCGCCCTGGCCAACTCCTTGCTGCCTGCCCTGCTTTACCGTGAACAACGCTACCACGTCGCCCCTGGAAACTAATAGATGGACACTGCACTGACTGAACCACCTTTGAAGCAACAGGCGCGCCGCCCACAGCCTTCTATGCTGACCTGGGAGGTGATCCGCAAAGGGCTGAGCTATATCCTCAAAGGTAAGATGGTGCTGGCAGATAGTCATTTGCCGCTGTTGGGGCATGACATTCCTGCTGATTTTGCTGGTGTGGGTGTTGCTACTTCCGGTGATGCCAAGGTCGATGATTATGTTCTGGCGCGTCTGCAAGAGCTTGGCTTGCAACAGGTCAGGCTGGACTTCAGCTATGGTGATCTCGGGCAAGATGCTGCGCGCTTTTTGGATAAATTATTGCAACAAGGTTTTTCTGTATTGCTGCATATTGTCCAGCCTTTCGAGGCGGCCATGGAGATGGAGCAGGAATCGCAACAAGCCATCTGGCAGGCATTCTTGCAGCAAGTGCTGGACACTTATGGCAGCGGCCTGAGCATGGTGGAAATTGGCTCCACCATCAACCGCAAGCGCTGGGCGGGCTACACTCCTGCTGGCTTTTTCAAGGCATGGGCCATTGCTCATCACGAAGTAAGAAAACGCGGCATCAAGTTGGCTGGCCCCAATATCAGCGATTTCGAGCCGCTGTACAACATCGGCCTGCTGAATATTCTGCAAGAGCGCGGCCAGCTGCCTGATGTGCATACCAACAATCTGTTCTGCGAACGCTCAACTGAGCCTGAGCGTTATGATCATCGTATCCTCAAATACAGGCAGGCCACGGCACTCAAGTTCAATCTGGTCAAAAAGGCCAGACTGCTGCAAAAAATCACCCGCGATCATCAAGTCAAGGAAATGATTTCGCCTTCCGCTTTCTGGACCCTGCCGCGCATTCTGCGCCTGTTGCCAGATGGCGAGCAAAAACAGGCAGACTACCTCTCGCGCTACATGATTCTATGCGCTGCTTCTGGCGCGTTGCGCCAGACCTTCTGGGGCCCGCTGATTTGCCATCGCGAAGGTTTGATTGATGACGGCAGTGAAAGCTACCCTGCCTTGGAGCGCATCACGCATTACGCCAGCGTAACTGGCCAAGTGGCGGATTTCCGCCCCAGGCCCAGTTTTTACGCCATGAAAACCTTTAACCACATGATCCCAAGCCGACACTATGTCGGCCCGCTACGCAGCAGTCATGGCCTGGAAATTCACGCCTTCCGTGACGGCAATACACTGTTGCATGCGGTATGGACGACCAATGGCAAAGGCACGGTGATGGCCGATCATTACCGCATTGATGACCTGCAAGCCGCGGAGTACACCAGCCGCGATGGTGAAACACTGAGCGCCATGCCAGGTCTGGCCAGTGAATCTCCCATTTATTTGACCTGGCCGGTCACCAGAAACATTACCCTGAAGAAGGAAAAGACCTTGTTCGACAATCTCTCGATTCAACGTCATCTGGAAAACAAGCATCACCATGCTTACACCGATGAGAGCTGGAGTGGCATTTATGTTGCGGCCAGTCAGCACGAGGGTGACCTCTTGGTACAGGCCTTGCACCCAAGCAGGCTAAGCAAGCCAGCGAAAGACGCCATACTACGCAAGGCCCGTAACGCCATCTGGACCATTCCCGACCCACGCGACCCCAGCCGCAAGTTGGTAGTCAAGCAGCCCGTGAAAATGCACGTACATAAAAAGCTGTTCGACCAATTCAAATTATCCAAGGCCAAGCGCAGCTGGAATGGCAGCAATGAATTATTGCGCCGTGGCATAGAAGCGGCTACGCCGATTGCATATTTCGAGAAACGCAATGATCGCAGCCTGCTGGAAAATTATTACATTTGCGAATTTGTCCCTACAGACTTTTCCATCCGGGACATATTTGCTGCGTTTAACGACGGCGTTAAGGAATACCAAGGGGTCACCGCCGCTGAAATATACCCGCAACTCACGCGTTATCTGCTGAACATGCATGCGCGTGGTGTATTTTTCCGTGATCTCTCTGGAGGCAACATTTTGGTGACCAAGCGCGAAAATGGTGAGCTTGGATTTTCACTGATAGATACCAATCGAGCGCATTTCTTTAATCACGCTATTCCCCTATCCAAGCGACTGGCCGATTTGACCCGCGTATGCATCAAATTACCCTGGGAAAGCCGCCGGGAACTGGTAGGCATGTATTTATCTGCCTTGAATCAGGAGTTTAGCTGGCGTCAACGTCTGCCCTTCCATCTTTACGATGTGAAAGTCGGGCTAAAGAAGCGCATAGGTCGCAAAGCCATCTCGCGTTTATTCAAGAAAAAATAAGAAATCTGCCTGGAAATCGTTGACAGGCTTGGGCAGGATCATTAATATAGCGGCTCTTTTTCGGGGGTATAGCTCAGCTGGGAGAGCGCTTGCATGGCATGCAAGAGGTCAGCGGTTCGATCCCGCTTATCTCCACCAAAAAAGGTAACCCGGTGCCTACCGGGTTACCGACGATCAGTCCCCATCGTCTAGAGGCCTAGGACATCGCCCTTTCACGGCGGTAACCGGGGTTCGAATCCCCGTGGGGACGCCAAAACCAACCCGGCGCATGACTTAAGCATTAACAAGGAATGCGCCGGGAATCTTGGTTAAAATTCCCAGCCTGATTATTCTCGTTTTACCAATTCCCATTTGCTCGTCTGTCGTTCGCGCATCACTCACGCTTGCTGATATTTCTACCAGCCTGAGCAAGTGTTTCACGAAATGATTTATCCGCTTTAGCGCGTCACCGAAATACCCAAGCGCAACTGCGTATCCCGCTCACGGTTGTAGTCCAGCAAGGTTTCTCCGTAGCCGGAGAATAGCTGCAAGTGCACAAAAGTACCCATGCGCGATAACACGCGGTCACTCAAGGGATAGCTCAAATCAAGCTGCCCAGTGGCATAGCCGCCCGTACCTTGGCGATATAGCCCCATTAGCATCAGGCCATCATCTCGCCCATAGCGTAGCTGCCAATCGACATAGCCACGATAGCGCTGGATATCGCGGTTATCGTCCTTGTCCAGATACTGATAAATCTTGGGATAAAACGTCAGCCGACGGCCATTGGCAGTATCCCAATGCCAGCTAGGACGGATAAAGGCGATATTGAGTGAGCGCGACTCCACACCCCCTTGTCCATTGGACTCGTGCTCAAGGCCGCCACGCCATTCATCTGGCCACAAACCGCGCCCCTGGCCTACCCAGCGATAATACAAGCTGGGCTTGTAACTGGTATCGCGGAAGGGGCTGGATTCGCCGCCCAGGTCCCAGACCGTGTTTTGCGTGTAGGCAAAATACAGATTACTGAGGAATGGATAGGCCTTGCTCACCGAGCCTAGCGGCTCAAAAGGACGGTATTTGAAACTGATCTGAAAGCGCGCATCGGCACCGCGCTCATGGCTGGAGCCAACTAAAAAATAAATAGGCTCATTGGCCGACAATGCAGGCTCATCTTCAGGGGCGGCAATCAAGACCTGAGCGCCTGCTGAACTACTGCCCTCCGCACTGGTTTTGACTTGCGCTGTCTTGGATGCCTCCTCCGTGACAACAACAGGGCCATTCTCACCATCAGTGCTAGCCAGTAACAAAATACGATTAGAGGCCTGCCCCTGCAGCTCTGCCCTCACCACCCCCGCAAAGGCTTTGCTGGGTACCCCAGAGTAAGTTCTAGCGTGAGCATCATCGCCTTCCCCGCCTTTTAGGGACAGCACTACTTCTTCACTTTCCCCGCCAGCACTGAGCTTGATGTTCAAGGTGTCAGGCCAGGCAAGATTGGCCTTGGGTTTGACCATTTCAAACTCCAGCGCCTGACCGACATTCACTACCTCTGTCTTAGGCGCTATCAGCCACTGACTCGCTGCCAGCACTGGCAAGGGCAGAATCAATACTGCCAGGCCCACACTCCAAAAGCGCATACGCTGCATGTGAACATCTCATGTAGTAATTAATACATGTCACTATAACTGCCCAGCGCATAAGTCACTAGCTATTCAAGCTCAGCACCATGGCCTCAGCCAGGTGAATGATGCCCTGTTTATTCAGGGACAAAACCTTAGATTTTTGTGCCTGAAGCATGGCTTGATTCGGCCTTGGAATTGAAGCGCTGCTTATTTGCCTTGCTCAATTGCTAAGCCTTATTAAATCTAGATGAATTGGAAAGATTTAGTTGCTGAATTTGCGAAATGGTCAATTGATAGTCATTAAATGGTAGGCAACAGAATTGTTCAGTTGTATGATTACATGTCTTCATTAGAATCACCGATGGCAGAGTTGGTGTGAAGGCATGAGCTTTTTTCTTTTCAAGCGTTAAGATTGCATAAACTGCAGCTCACTGCTTTAATGGCAAATAGTAAACATTCAATTGTAAATAATATAGGTAATATACTTATCTTATGACCACCGAAGTCAACACCGATAACAGCGAAAATACGCTGTACTTCTCTTGCAAGGAGCTAGCAGAAATGCGGCTACCGGGTAAGCCAGCAACCCGCCAAGGCTGGGATGTAATAGTGAATGCTGAAAAGTGGCCATACATAGAAGTCAATAGCCGTGGGCGCAAAGGTAAAACGCGCAAGTACCATCCACCACAAAGTCTGATGAATCTGATTAATCTGACTTACCCCAGTGACAAACTGGCACTGCAACTTGCCAGCAGCCGTAGTGGCAGACGCCAACTGCCGCAAGAAATCAGGCCATCTGGCCGCATTGAACGACTGGGCGACAGCTCCAGTTCGGGTGGTGACGAGTACATGATTGAGAGCATAGACTTCAATCCTTACAGCAATCTTATCGACACGCCTTTACAGCATTTGAAGATATTCACCGTCAAGGGCACCAGCTTGCAGCCATCTATACACGATGGTGATGAAGTGTTGGTGGATGTGCGTTGCAACTCCTTTGATGACAACGCCATTTATGTGATTGGCCAGGGTGACATCATGCGCATCAAGCGCATTCAATTACGCTTGGATGGCACTGTGGTCGTACGCAACGATAACGATGGTGATTTGCCTCCTGAGGTTTACACCACCGAAGAAGCCAAGGCCTTCAACGTGATAGGCAAAGTCGTGCCATTCAAGTTTGGACGCTTCAACCTCTAATCGGCTTTTGTAGCCACTATACGCTGCAACATGGCGGGCTGGTCTTGAGTGCCCAGCTCGCCTTCCTCAAAGCTCACCACCTTGAAGTTTTCACCGTAGCAAGCCAGCAACTCCCCTGGCTCCAGCAAAAAATCCGCACTACTTGGCCTGCCGTAGCGCTCCTGCCCGCGCATAAAGGTTTCATAGATCAGCACCCCACTTTGCGCCAAGCTTAGGCCCAGAGTGGAAAGTAAATGCCTGTGTAAATAGCGGCATACCACTATGCCGTCAAATTTCTGCCCCGCATACGGCCAAGCACCTTGCTCCAGATCAGCCTGCAACAGCGTCACGCCTGGCAAGCCTTGCATAGATGCCAAGGCCACCTCATCCCTATCCACGGCATCTACCTGAAATCCTGCCGCGCTGAGCCAGCGTGTGTTGCGCCCACGTCCAGCTGCCAGGTCCAGCACACGACCACCAGGTTTAATCAAATGCGCATGACGCTGCAGCCAAGCAGATGGGGTATCCATACTCATGCGCTTGCCGCAACTGACTTAGGCTTGGGGGACTCGTGGGCAAACACGTGCGCACGTGTCATATCAAAATCCAGCATTAGCTTTTGACCTATATGCATATGCTCCGCGTTGCGGTGGCGTAGGTGTACCAAGTCTGACATGCCTGGCAGGCTCACGGCCAACTGCCAATCCTCACCCAGCCTGGCCAGACGTGCAATCTGCCCGTGCAGGACTGCAGACGATGCCTCGCTGGCAACCGCAACAGCGCTGGCAGGTATACACCAGGAGAGCGTATCTCTTTGGGGCGTGGTCGTCGTTAAACTCAGCGCCTGATCACCCAGGCTAATGCGAGTGGCTGTCACTGAGACATCCAGTACCTGACTGTTGAAGATATTCTGCATGCCGACTATGGTCGCCACCTGACGCTGATTAGGCTGCTGCATCACGCTGGCAGGCGTGCCTACCTGCAAAATGCGGCCCTGATACATCACCGCCATTTTATCTGCCAGCAACCTGGCTTCTTCCAGGTTGTGCGTCACCAGGATGATGGGGATATTCAATTCTTGCTTCAGCTCAGCCAGCAGCATATAGAGATCAGCGCGCGTGAGGTGATCCAGTGCTGAAAATGGCTCATCCAGCAACAGAATGCTAGGCTGGGCTGCTAGCGCGCGCGCCAGGGCTACGCGCTGCTGCTGGCCACCGGAAAGCTCTGCTGGTTTGTGGTTGGCGTATTGTTGCAACTGCATGCGGGCCAGCCATTGTTTGGCCTGTAGCTGTCGCTCTGCCGCAGGCAAGGCATGCAGGGCTGCGGCAATATTCATCTGCGCATTCATATGCGGGAACAGCCCATAATGCTGGGGCACATAGCCTATGCGTCTTTGCTGTGGCTTGCTGCCGCGCCCGGCTTGAAACCAGCTCTGTTCACCCAGACGTATTTCACCTTTGGCCGGATGCTGCAAGCCAGCCACCATGCGCAGCAAGGTGGATTTGCCGCAGCCCGAAGGCCCAAGCAAAACCATCAATTCCCCCGCTGGGCATTCAAGTTGCACTTGAAGCGGGAAAGGCTGACTTTGCTGAATATCGAGCGCAAGCTCAAAGCTCATGGTAGCCCCCCTTGCGCCCAAAGCGCCGCGAAAGGCTATTGGCAAGTGCCAGCACCACGATAGAGAGTATCAGCAAGATCAGTGACATATGGCCTGCTGCGGCAAAATCCAGCGCCTGTACTTTGTCATAAATACTAATGGCTATGGTCTTGGTTTCGCCCGGCAGACTGCCACCCACCATCAGCACCACGCCAAATTCGCCCAGAGTATGGGCAAAGGTCAGCACTATAGCGGTGACTATGCCTGGCCAGGCCAAGGGTAATTCTACGGTCAACAGCGTGCGCAACGGTGACATGCCACAACAGGCAGCCGCATCTCTCACCTCTTGCGGGATAGCCTCAAAGCCGCGCTGTATGGGCTGTACTGCAAACGGAATATTGACGATGATAGAAGCCAGCAGCAGGCCGGAGAAATGGAATACCAGCAGATGCCCGGTTTGCTGCTGCAACCACTGCCCCAGCCAGGACTGGTTGCCCAGACTGACCAACAGGTAATAGCCCACCACGGTGGGCGGTAGCACCAAAGGCACAGCCAGCATGGCTTCAAGCAGCGATTTACCAGCAAAGCGCCGTACAGCAAGCTGTCGCGCTGCCAGCAAGGCCAGGGGAATCAAAACCAATATCGTCATGCCCCCAAGCTTGAGCGACAGCCATAAGGCAGTCCAATCCATCAGGCTTTACTCGCTGGGCAACACAAAGCCGTAACGGCGGAAAATCTCACGTGCCGCAGGTTGTTGCAGATAATCATAAAATGCTTTGGCTCCCTCACCTGCATTCTTCAGCAACACCATGCGTTGACGCTGTGGGCTATGCCAGCTTTCCGGTATTTCAGCGTAATTGACGCTGTTAACCAGCTGCGGCGACTTCACCAGAGATAAGGCGACAATGCCGCCATCGGTAACCCCGGTCGTGGCAAACTGTGCTGCTTGCGATACATTTTCGCCCAGCACCAGTTTGGGCTGGATCTGCTCCCACAAGCCAGCATGTTTCAACACCTCTACGGCACGGCGGCCATAAGGTGCATGCTCAGGGTTGGCAATCGCAAAGCGTTGAACCTTGCCAGCCTTGAGGGCTGCTGCCAGGCCCTTGAGTTCGCTATCAACAGGCAAGGCGGCATTCTTGGGAGTGACAATCACCAAGTGGCCGGTAGCGTACAATACGCCCTCGTCGCGCGTCAGCCCGGCAGTTTGCAGCTTGAGCACATAGTCCTCATCGGCTGAGAGGAATAGCTGGAAAGGTGCGCCATTGCTGATCTGTGTGGTGATGGCACCGGAAGAGCCATAAGTCACGGCGAGTTTTTCACCGCCTTGTTGCTCGAAGGCCTTGGATAGCTCTTCAAGCACAAATTTAAGATCAGCGGCAGCCGCCACATTGACAGGGGCGGCATGAGCCAGGCTGGAGCTCAGGAGCAGCAGCGCAGGCAGCAGCAAGCGTTTGGCTAGGGTTTTCATCAGTATGCTTTCTTAGGATGGCAAATAACTAGGTGGTGAAGACTCATGATTGATCTGATCAGGGATATCTAGCCCTTGGGATTAACGCCAGCCTATGCGTAAGCGCTTATAACAAATGCGGCATTATCTTTTTAAGAATATAACGGATTATATCGCCAGCTTGGCGAAAAAAATACATGGCTAATCAATTAAACAGCGGCTCTGAGTCAATTGGCGGCCTGGCCTGGCAGGACGGACTCCCCTACTCCACAGAGTTCGGTGATGTCTATTTCTCGCGCGAGGATGGGCTGGCTGAAACTCAGCATGTATTTTTACAACACAATCAACTGACTGAACGCTGGCGCAACCTGAATCAAGAGCACTTCACCATTGCTGAGACTGGCTTTGGCACCGGGCTTAATTTTCTATGTGCCTGGCAGTTATGGCAGCAGCATGCGCCCAGCAATGCCAGGCTGCATTTTGTCAGTGTGGAGAAATATCCACTCTCGCATGCTGATCTCAGCCAGGCATTGGCGCTATGGCCGGAGTTGTCGCAGCCAAGCCAGGCACTGCTGGCACAGTACCAGCAGATTTGCCCAGGCTGGCATCGCCTGAGCTTTGATCAAGGCCGCGTTAATTTGACCTTGATCATAGGGGATGCTGTGGAAAGCCTGCAGCAATTGCGCGGCAAGGTCGATGCGTGGTTTCTTGATGGCTTTGCGCCCTCGCGTAATCCGGAAATGTGGCAACCAGCCTTGTTTGCGGCCATGGCACGCCTCTCACATCACAATAATCTGTATAACCACACCACCTTTGCAACGTTTACCAGCGCTGGAGTGGTCAAGCGAGGCCTGGCCGCAGCAGGCTTCAAGGTCAACAAAGTCGCCGGGCACGGCCGTAAGCGTGAAATGCTGTGCGGCTATTATGTGCCTGCGGCTGTGCCGCAAACTTCACCTAACATCACCGTTACCGACACCAAGCCTGTCACAGAAAAGCGCGCCATCGTCATAGGCGGCGGCATTGCCGGAGCCGCCAGCAGCGCTGCGCTGGCACAACGTGGCTGGCAGGTGACACTGATAGAACAACAGCCCCAACTCGCCACACAGGCTTCAGGCAATCCGCTAGGCGTGCTCTACCCAAAGCTGGCGCGCCAGGATGTACCTCTGGGGCGGCTTTCCTTGCTTGCTTACCTGCATAGCCTCAGATTGCTGGCTGCTCTAGGGCTGAGGCCCGAGCATCACGCTCGCTGCGGCATGTTGCAGCTGGCTTATGATGAACAAGAATGGCAGCGCTGTCAGGCCATCCTGCAGCGAAATTTACCTCATGAGCTGCTGCATTGGGTAGATCAACAACAATCCAGCGCCATTGCCGGGCTGCCCATGGAATTCCCTGCGCTATATTTTCCTGAAGCGGGCTGGGTCAGGCCGCAAGCCTATTGCCAGGCCCTGTGTGCAAGCAAGAACATCCAGCTCAAGCTAGATAGCAAGGTGATACGTCTACAGCGCGCCGCTGATTCCCCAACTGGAGTGTGGCAAGCCTGGGGCGAACACGGACTGCTGGCGGAAGCACCTGTGGTGATTCTTGCCAATGCCAATGACGCCATGCGCCTAGCACCCAACGCCCAGCTACCGCTAGAGCCAGTGCGTGGTCAGATCACACGTTTGCAAGCGCCGGAATCGGCTTCAGCGCTGCGCACCCTACTCTGCACAGATGGCTATATCAGCCCGGCAATCTCTGGTGAATACTGCCTGGGCGCAACCTTTAGCCCAGAAGATAACAGTAGCGAGTACCGCCCATTAGACGATGCAAGCAACCTGACTATGCTGGCACGCATGGCCCCGGCCTTGCATCAACAACTGCAGGATCAAGTGATTACTGGCCGGGCAGCGGTACGCTGCACCAGCCCGGATTATCTGCCTCTGGTCGGTCAGTTGATTGATCATGCCCAGCTAGAGGCCAAGCCGCCGCGTTACAATGCAGATCCAGCCAGCAGCCTGCCTTGGCAGACAGGCTTGTATGTCAATACTGGTCATGGCTCCAAGGGTTTGACTACTGCGCCTTTGGCGGCAGAAATACTGGCATCGGCCATCTGTGCGGAACCATCGCCAGTGGATGCCATTTTGCTCGCAGCGCTGGACCCTAATCGTTTTGTATTACGCAAGCTGGGCCTGAAACGCATGGTGCAAGGCCTGGCCTGTCATGACTATGGTGATATGAATTTAGCTAATGGTGGCTTATGACTCCTGATCAATACTTTCAAGCAGCATTGACCCATCACCGCCAGGGTGCACTCAAAGAGGCGGAACGCTTTTACCGTCAGTTACTCGCCATCGCGCCACAACATGTGCATGGGCTGCACTATCTGGGCGTGCTCTGTCACCAGGCTGGCCGCCACGATGAAGCCATCAGCCTCATAGAGCAGGCCATACGCCTGCTGCCGCAGCAGCCAGATCAACATAACAATCTGGGGCTGGCGCTACGCGCTGCCGGGCAGTTGCCAGCGGCGATACAGCAGTTTGAGCGCGCCCTGCAATTAAACCCGCAGGATGCTGATCTCTGGCTCAATATCGCCTCTTCCTACCATGTCACTGCAGATCTGCAGGCTGCCGCACGCTGCTATCGCCAGGCACTGCAACTAGCCCCGCATGAAGCCGAAATACGCCAAGGCCTGCTACAGGTATTGCAGGCGCTGGGCAATCAGGCGCAGCGCGAAGGCCAAGCTGCGCTGGCGGCCGATTTCTGTCGTGAAGCTATCGCTCTGCAGCCGCATGATGCCGCGCTGCACTACAACCTGGGCAATGCCTTGCGTGAACTGGGCATGGCGGCAGAAGCAGCCGCCTGTTACCGCCAGTCGCTGGTGCTAGCCCCCAACGACGCCGACACCCACAACAATCTGGGCAATGTCTTGCGCGAGCTGCATTTTTTGCCTGAGGCCATCGCTTGCTATGAGCAAGCCCTCAAGCTCAACCCCAAGCTTTATCACGCCAGAGTGCACCTGGCGCACCAGCGCCAGCATATTTGTGATTGGCGTTTCCTGGATGATGACGTTAAGCAGATACGGCAATGGGTTGCCGAAATAGACGATGCGCAGGTTTCGCCTTTTGCCTTTCTTGCAATGCCAGGCACCACCGCCGCAGAGCAATTGCGCTGCGCACAGCAATGGACGCATAACCGTTATCAAACCTTGTTGCAGCAGCCCCCACTCAGTACGCGCAACACGGCAAGGCCAAAAAAATCCCAGCTGCATATAGGCTATCTATCTGGAGATTTCCGCCTGCACCCTTTGGCCTCCTTGATCACCGAAATGCTGGAACTGCATGACAGAGAAGGTTTCCGCATCAGCGCCTACTCCTATGCACACGACGATGAAACCGTGGCAAGAAAGCGCCTAGAAGCCGCCGTTGATCAGTTTGTCGATATCCGCAGCCTGTCGCTGGCGCAGGCGGCCCAGCGCATACACGAGGATGGTGTGGATATTCTGCTAGACCTGACTGGCTACACCCAGGCCAGCCGCAGCGGCATACTCGCGCTGCGGCCAGCGCCTATCCAAGCCTCATGGCTGGGCTTCCCCGGCAGCATGGGCGCCCCTTTTGTTGACTATCTGATTTCAGACGCGGTGATCACGCCTATTGAGCAGAGCGCGCATTACAGCGAAACACTGGCGCTGCTGCCCCAGGCCTATCAGCCTAATAACAATGCCCGCACGCTGGCAGCCAGCACTGCGCGCAGCGCGCAGGGACTGCCTGAACAAGGACTGGTGTTCTGCTGCTTTAACCAGAGCTTCAAGATCACCCCCGAGGTATTTGCTTGCTGGATGCGCTTATTACTGGCTACACCAGATAGCGTGTTATGGCTGCTGGAATGCAATAGCCTGGCCACGGCCAATTTACGCCAGGCCGCGCAAGATCAGGGTGTGGATGCTGACAGATTGGTGTTTGCGCCCAGGCTACCGCTGGATCAGCATCTGGCGCGCCATGCCCATGCCGATCTGGTGCTGGATACCCGCCCCTACAATGCACACACCACCGCCAGCGATGCCTTATGGATGGGCGTGCCGCTGATTACCTGCGCGGGTGATACCTTTGCTAGTCGCGTCGCGGCCAGCCTGTTACAAGCCGCTGGCTTACCTGAACTGGTGACAGATTCGCCACAAGCGTATGAAACCCTGGCGCTGGAATTAGCACAGGATCATGAACGCTTGCAGCAATATCGTGCGCGCCTGGCGCTACGCCAGGGGGCTCTGTTTGATACCCCGGCGTTCACGCGTGAGCTTGAAGCACTTTATCTCAAGCTGTGGCAGGCGCAGGCTCCGAACTAGACTCAGGGTTGGATTCAGCACTGTTGGATTCAGAACTGGCTTCGTTCGGCAGACTGCTGAGCATGGCCATGGCCGCGATATTGATATCTGCCACCAGCACGCTTTCCAGACTGCCATCCTCCGCCAGCACAGGCACTGAGACCGTCAGGCAAAAATCTTCTGAGGCGGTAGAGAGATAAATGCTTGAGATATAGGCATTGCGTGAGTCCCGTACGGCGGCGTAATAAGTCTGCAAGCTTCTATCCACCCCTGCCCCGCCTGCCTTGATCTTGCCGTACATATTCGGGTTGATCCAGTTGGCATGGCGCTGGGTGCCGTCAGCATTCAGTTCAAACACCACTTCAAAGAAGGGGTAATCAGCAAAGCAACCATCCATACAGTGCGCATCATGATGTCGTGGCAATTGCTGCAACACCTTGAGCGCATTGAGGGCGCGTGATTGCCAATCGCTGAATTCTGCACTGCGCGGTAACACCAGGCGTGGCGGATTGGACTCCACCACAATAATGCTGCCTATATTGGATTTGCCTATCTTCTTCAGTGAGGCCGCCCGCTCGGCCGCCGCCACACTGTTGGAGTTGACCCCCTGACTGCCATTGACGATGGCAATCGAAACACTGGCTACCGGATGATCCTTGCCATCCTCGGTGGTAAAGAAGCCGCGCTCCAGATCGCTGCTATCGTAAAGATGCACCGCCAGCGCCTGGAAGTGACTGATGACATTGAGCAATATATTGATCAGATGGCTGTCTTCATGATCCAGAATCAGCACAAAATCATCGCCGCCTATATGGCCAACCAAAGTGCCAGTACGGTTATGGAACTCCTGACGCACAATCTCGGACAGCAGCCGTATCATGGCATCGCCACGAATAAAGCCGTAGCGGTCGTTATAGGCCTTGAAGTGGTCGAGATCGATATAGACCAGTTGCGTCGTTGGGTTATTGCGCAAGCTGATATCCAACGATTGCCGCAGCGTAGGCCCGGTGGTGAGGTGACTCAGGGGATGCAGATTGCCCGAACTGGTCTTGCGATTGATGATCTGCGACATGATTTCCAGCGGATGAATGATGCCTACATACACCCCATCATCACTCACCATAATCCAAGGCTCTATCTCGCCACGCTCCAGGTACAGACCGCGCGCCAGGGTGGCAGAAGGCATGCGTGAAGTAATCATGCGCGGTAGCGGATCGCAGTAGTTACCCAGCGCATCGTTTTTATGCGTAAACACCTTGCCGCGTTTCAACAAGCCTATAGGCCGCAGGTTATCCAGCACCACCGCACAGGCCACATCGGGATTATCGATAAAGATTTTTCTCGCTACATCGATAGGCGTATTTACTTCTATGGTGATGCCACGGCTGACAAACTCAGTAATACGGAACTCGTCCGGGATAGGCGATCTATGCGATTCATCCCGTACTGGCAATGCGGTCACCGAGGCCGTGGGGTTCAGCTCTGGCCGCGCGAAGTAATAACCCTGTGCATAGACCAGGCCCAGATCCTGACAGTAAGTGATGTCTTCTACGCGCTCCAGACCCTCGGCGACGATAGTACAGCCCAGGCGCTGCGCCATGGAAATAATGGCTTCCAGCAGTACCGTACGCACGCGGCTACCCTGCGCCTCATGCACAATGGTGCGATCTATCTTGATAAAGTCGGCCTTGACCACAGCCAAAGTGCTGAGCCCATTAAAGCCCGAGCCCATGTCATCCAGCGCAATGCGCAGGCCTTGCATGCGGATAGCATCACAATGCCTGGCCAATAGCTCGGGCGAAACATGCTCACTCTCAACAATTTCCACCACCACATCGCGGCGCTCTATGCCGTGCCTATCCAGCGCCTCCAGCATGATTTCCAGCCAGTCGTTACGCATGATGGTCTGCGGCAGCACATTAATAAACAAAGGCGTGCCCTCAGCGATAGAGGCGGCCTTGCCTGCCAAGGCCAGATGTTGGCAGGCCATATCCAAATCGGTTTCACGCTTGACCTGCCTGGCCAGGCGGAATGCCTGCTCACCATTCAGCAGATTACCCTCGGGGTCACGCAGGCGGCATAAAGCCTCGTAGCCGAAAATCTTGCCATTCTGGGTGAAATCCACAATCGGCTGAAAATGCATCTGCACGTGCTGGCTCAGATCATCGAGCAACCAAGGATGCCGCGTGCGCGCATAAAAGGTGTTGAACGGCATAATGTCTGCCATCCAACTGACAATATCCTGGCAGTCCTCGGGGCCATACCAGACATAGGCTTCATCCAGCACAGTGGCTGGGATATCCGCGGAAATTCGTGCCAGGGTATGTAATAAATCTTCCTTGTCACGGCAGGCATAAGCCAGCACACTGGTTTGCGTTTCCTGGCCCCCATCTTCCCCTGCTGTGGATTGCAGAGCTTGGGTAAGGGTTTTGATATAGAGCTGCATGGCGTGAACTTTACGAAACAGTGCGGATTTGCACGGGAACTTATGCAATCCTTATGCCATGGTGATGTGTTATTGAGAATGTCTGTGCAGGCACTGGGTTTAAGCCTGAATATCCGGCTGATGGCTATTGTTTACTGGCCCTGAGCGCCGTTTTACAGCCAAGACAAGTCAGGATCATTTCAGGCGCTGCATGATCTTGGTGCATGGCGCCGTATGCGTGCTCCAGCCTGCACCAGCATGAAGCCATGACCTTGTGTTAAAGTCGCTTAAAACAAGGCAAGTCATCAAGATAAATAAAAACCAGGGAAGCCCATGGCAGCAATCGATATCACCCCTATCCTCAAGTTTATGGTGGAGAAAAACGGCTCCGATCTGTTTTTCAGCACGGGTGCCGCCATCCATATCGACATTGAAGGCAAGACCGTGCCCATCAACAACCAGCTTATGTCGCCTGGGATGGTCAAGGAAATTGCTTACGCCGTGATGTCAGAGGCGCAGCAACGTGAATTCGAGCAAACTCTGGAGATGAACTTTGCCCTCAGCCTGCATGGCGTGGGCCGCTTCCGCATCAACGTCTTCCGCCAGCGCGGTGAAGTTGCCATGGTGGTGCGCTACATCAAGCACTTGATCCCCAGCCTGGAAACCCTGCGCCTGCCCCCGGTGCTCAACGAGCTGATAGGCCGTCAGCGCGGCCTGATATTGGTGGTGGGTGCTACCGGCTCTGGTAAATCCACTACGCTGGCTTCGATGATAGATCATCGCAATACCACGCGCGATGGCCATATCCTCACCCTCGAAGACCCGATTGAATTTATTCACGATCACAAAAAATCCATCGTCGATCAGCGTGAAATCGGCATCGATACCCTGAGTTTTGAGAATGGCCTCAAACACGCCATGCGCCAGGCACCTGATGTGATTCTGATTGGCGAAATCCGCGATATGGAAACCATGAAACATGCGGTGGCCTATTCCGAAACTGGACATCTTTGCCTGGCCACTCTGCACGCCAACAATGCCAATCAGGCACTGGAGCGCATCCTGTCGTTCTTCCCGCCAGATGGCAAACAGTCAATACAGCTCAGCCTCTCCCTGAACCTTGCCGCCATAATTTCGCAACGCCTGATTCCTGGCATCAAGACTAAACGGGTGGTGGCTACGGAGATTTTGATCAATACGCCTTATATTTCCGAGCTAATCCTCAAATCCAAGCTCGAGGAAATCAAGGAAATCATGGCGAATAATCAGGATATCGGCATGCATACTTTTGATCAGTCGCTCTATGAGCTGTTTAGCCGTGGCGATATCAATGAGGACAATGCCCTGGCCAGCGCTGATTCACGCAATGACCTTTCGCTGAAAATCCGCTTTGCCAATGAAACCGCCAAAGGTGGTTTTGGCAATTAGCTGGGGTACTCAGATTTGGAGTACTCACATAGGCTGCTTGTTGAACATGATTGCGCGCTAACTCCTCAACCAAGGCCTGGACTTGGGTTTATAATGCCAGCCTATGAATCCAGACCTACAGCAGTTACAACCTTACCCATTCCAGCGCTTGCGCGAGCTCTTTGCTGACCTCAAGCCCAATCCGGAATATAGCGCCATCAATCTGTCCATAGGCGAGCCCAAGCACGCCACGCCAGCGCTGATTGTCGATGCCTTGGCCAACAATCTGGACGGTCTGGCGAGCTACCCGACCACGCTGGGCAGTGCCAAGCTGCGCGAAACCATCTCCGCCTGGATCAGTCGCCGCTATCAATTGCCGCCGCTCAATGCCGAAACTGAAATCGTGCCAGTCAACGGCAGCCGCGAGGCCTTGTTTGCCTTTGCCCAGACGATCATAGATCGTAGCCGACAACAGCCTGTGGTCATCAGCCCCAACCCCTTCTACCAGATTTACGAAGGCGCAGCTTTCCTCGCCGGTGCCCAGCCCTATTTCCTTAATACGGTGCCTGGCAATGATTTCACCATGGCCTTCTCTGAAGTGCCTGAAAATGTGCTGCAACGCACCCAGCTGGTGTATGTCTGCTCGCCGGGCAACCCTTCCGGCAAGGTCATGGATATCGAAGCCTGGCGTGAACTGTTCGCGTTATCTGATCGCTATGGTTTTGTGATTGCCGCGGATGAATGTTATTCGGAAATCTACTTTGATGAAGCCAGCCCACCTTTGGGTGCTTTGCAGGCTGCGCATCAACTTGGGCGTGATTATCGCAATTTGGTGGTGTTCAGCTCGCTGTCCAAGCGCTCCAATGTGCCCGGCATGCGCTCGGGCTTTGTTGCAGGCGATGCCAAGCTACTGGAGAAATTCCTGCTCTACCGCACCTACCATGGCTGCGCCATGAGCCCGGTGGTGCAGTCTGCCAGCATCGCCGCCTGGCAGGATGAACTGCATGTGATTGAAAACCGCCGCCTGTATGCAGAAAAATTCTCTAGCGTGACCCCAGTGCTGCAACAAGGCTTGGATGTGGAATTGCCAGATGCGGCTTTCTACCTGTGGGCGCACACCGGACAATCCGATACCGAGTTTGCGCGTCAGCTTTATTGCGATTACAACGTCACGGTATTACCAGGCAGCTATCTGGCGCGCGATGCGCATGGCATCAACCCTGGCCAGGGTTTTATCCGCATCGCCTTGGTGGCTGGGCTGGCTGAATGCCAGGAAGCCGCCGAGCGTATCAGCCAATTGGCCTCCTCGCGCTAAGCGCCTAGAAACGCGCTTACTTGCTCACCCGCCATGGCGTGCAAATCCGGCGCTAGGCAATCCAGCACCAGGGTATCTTCCATGCCACGTAACCAGGTCAATTGGCGCTTGGCCAATTGCCGGGTGGCAGCAATCCCCTGCTCGCCCCATTCTTCCGCATTAATCTTGCCCGCCATATAGTCCAGGGTTTGCCTATAGCCGACACAGCGCATGGAGGTTGTCTCTGCATGCAACTGCGGATATTTGTCTACCAGCGCTTGCACTTCGGCCAGCAAGCCCTGCTGTTGCATCAAGCCAAAACGTTCGGCAATGCGCGCATGCAACACCGCTCTGTCTGAAGGCTGCAAAGCCAGCTTCAACAGCCTATAGGGCAATTGCTGCTCAGACTGACGTGCAAACAAGGCCGTCATGGTTTCCCCCGTCAAGGCATGCACTTCCAAGGCGCGTTGTATGCGCTGCGCATCAGTGGGCTGCAGCCTGGCCGCCGTGTCCGGGTCTATGCCTGCCAACCTGGCATGCATGGCTGGCCAGCCTATGGCTGCCGCCTCAGCATCCAAAGCAGCGCGTATTTCAGCATCTGCCTGGGGCAAATCCCCCAGGCCTTGCTGCAAGGCCTTGAAATACAACATGGTGCCGCCAACCAGCAAGGGGATTTTGCCGCGCGCAGTAATCTCCGCCATCAGGCGCAAGGCATCTTGGCGGAACTGGGCGGCAGAATAAACCTCAGTGGGTGGGATTAGATTAATCAGGTGATGCGGCGCCAGCGCCAAAACATCAGCCTCGGGTTTTGCCGTGCCTATGTCCATATCTTGATAAACCAGCGCTGAATCCACACTGATGATTTCCAGCGGCAATGTTTGAACCAGCTCAACCGCAAGGCCAGTCTTGCCACTGGCGGTGGGGCCCATGAGAAAAATAGCGGGAGGCAGTAAAGACATAAACCTGGTGGCAAAAGCGGACAGCAAAGAAGGCGCCAGTGTATTACAGGGCTGCCAACCTGCCTACCAAAAAACAAACGGCCAGGCATGGCCTGGCCGTGTTTAAGCAGATACTAAGCTTAATTCTTGCTAAGGGCTTAGCCCAGCTTGCGCTGGCGGCGTGTCATCAAACCCATCACGCCCAGACCCAGCGCCAACATGCCATAGGTGCTTGGCTCTGGTACAGCAGCGGTGACAGTCACGCCGTCCAGGTAAGAACCGTAGCTAGGGGCTGCAGTGGGGCCCAGAGATACAAACTTAAGCTGGGTGTTGCTGCCAGTTGCTACCAGGTCTTCAAAGGTATATTCAACCCAATCACTCTTGGCCTTGGCAGAGGAATTGATCAGCTTGACGTCCCCCCAATACACTTCAAATGTGCTTTTGAGGCCATTAGGCGTATCAGGACGACCGGAGAAGGCAAAGCTCAAGGTGTAGCTGGCACCATTTACAGTGCTGAGGTTTTGCCAAACAGAAGTCAGCTTGGTGGAATTGAGTTCCAGGTATTGAATGCCATCATAGGCTTCGGCATTGAAACCCGCCTGACCACCTTGAGTAGCGCCTTTTTGAATTTCGAATACGCCGTTGGACTGCCAGCCAGTAACGCTGTTGAGGTAAGTCCAGGCGGCATTGCCAATGTTGTCAGCTTCAAAGCTACCGTTTTGCACGATGTTGGCAGCTTGTACCCCTGCGCTAGCGAAAGCGAGTGCGGAGATAATTGCAATCTTGAGTGTTGTTTTCATATGAGCCCCGAATAAGTTGTATGTAATGAAAGTACGCGTTTGTTAGAACCCAAGCGCAAAAAGACTTCAAGTTCAGCCAAACTTAACCTCAGTAAAATCTGGTGTAACGCATACTTATAGGCAACTACTATTCCAGGGCCAGCTCAGCAACAACAATAAAATAAAATCAACAACTTAAATAAAATCACTTCAGTACAAACTAGCCGGACTGATGAAAGTTCGGCATAACAAATTAAGTACTTGTCATTATTTCAACGGCTGAGCTTACTTACCGCGCATAAACATCTTGTCCAGTTCCGCCATGCTGACCTGGAACCAGGTGGGTCGGCCATGATTGCATTGGCCTGAGCGTTCTGTCGCCTCCATATCTCTTAATAAGGCATTCATCTCAGGCAAAGTCAGGCTGCGGTTGGCGCGCACAGCAGCATGGCAGGCCATGGTACCCAGCAGCTCGTTGCGCCGCTCGGTGAAAGCCCGGCTGGCGCCATATTGCCGCAGGTCAGCCAGTACGTCGCGCGCCAGGGCCACGGCATCAGCATCCTGCAGCATCACTGGAATGGCACGCACAGCCAGCGTGGTGGGTGATAGCACGGCAATATCAAAACCCAATTGCTGCAAACCACTATCCCTCATCGCCTGTTGCTCTTGTACTGTTGCCACTTCCAGGCGGTCAGCATGGAAGCTGACAGGGATTAGCAAGGGCTGGGTAGGCACACGGCTGGCATCCAGTGCGTTTTTCAATTGCTCATACATGATGCGCTCATGGGCGGCATGCATATCCACCACCACCAAGCCATGTACATTTTGTGCCAGGATATAAACCCCGTGAATTTGCGCAACGGCAAAACCTAAAGGATAAGCGTGTGCGCCCTCGCCTTCTTGCAGTGCTGGCCTGCTTTCACCAGGCAATCTGCTTCCCTCAGGTGCTGCGCTTTCGCCAAATGACCTGATTTCCCCAGTCTGGGTATCTATATGCTCTAAGCCTGTAGCAGAAGGTGTAAAGGTCGCGTTAGCGGGGTTTTCCTGCTGCGGGGCAATGCCTGAGTACAAAGTCTGGTAGAAGCCAGGCGCTGATTCGGCGGCTTTGAGGTCAATATTGCTCTGAAAGCGCGGATAGCTGGGTGTGAAGCCGCTAGACGCTTGGCCGCTGCCAGCACCTGGCACTGCCAACTCCTGCGCCAGTGAGCCCGTGATGCCTACCGGGGCCGCCAGGGATTTATTCAGCGCATGGAAAATATAACGGTGTACCGACTGACCATCGCGGAAGCGTACTTCAGTCTTGCTGGGGTGAACATTGACATCCACCAGGGCTGGGTCAAGCTCCAAAAACAAGACAAAAGCCGGGTGCCTGTCATGATGCAACACATCTTGGTAAGCCTGACGTATGGCGTGACTCAGCAGCTTGTCACGGACAAAACGTCCATTGACATAGGTATATTGCGTATCGCGCGCATGGCGAGAAAATGTAGGCTTGGCGGCCATGCCCCATAGCCTCAGCCCAGCAGCGGCCTCATCCAGATAGAAAGACTCATTGGCAAAATCCTTGCCCAATACTTCCTGAAAACGCTGTTGAGCCGAGCTAATGCCCAGGCGCATATTGGCGCGGCCATTATGTTGCAGCAGAAAACTGACATCGGGGCGGGACAAGGCCACGCGTCTAAACGCTTCTTCACAGTGGCCAAACTCGGTGTTTTCCGTCTTGAGGAATTTACGCCGTGCAGGCGTATTGAAATACAAATCCTGGATATCGACGATAGTGCCTTTATCCAAGGCCGCAGGTTCAATATCCGTCAGGTATGCGCCTTCAGAGGCGATGCGCCAGGCATGTTTTTCCCCAGCGTGGGCGCTGGTGATTTGCGTGCGTGAAATGGCGGCAATACTGGCCAGCGCTTCACCACGGAAGCCAAGACTGGCGACGTTTTCCAGATCTTCAAGACTGGCGATTTTGCTGGTGGCGTGACGCGTCAGCGCCAGCGACAACTCATCGCGCGGAATGCCAGTACCATTGTCGGCCACGCGCATCTGCTTGATGCCACCGCCCAGCAGCGTAACGGCAATATCGGTACTGCCGGCATCGAGACTGTTTTCTAGTATTTCTTTAAGCGCAGACGCAGGACGCTCGACCACCTCACCAGCGGCAATCTGGCTGATGAGTTGATCGGGTAAAAGCTTGATGGCAGGCATGCTGGTGTCACTAACAGACGATTGGGCGAGGCCACATTCTACCTGCTAGTCAGGATGCCAGAAACCTGCCTGGATATTGCTGGACGCTAATCCAGCACATTTAATTGGCTTACAAGCCGTCAATAAAGCGCAGGTCGTACTTCTTGACGTTGCTATCAGCAACGACTTCGCTTTCCAGGCCAACTTTCTGCGCCAGCAGATCGACAGGCACAAATTCAGGATCACGCACCAACAAATCATCAGCCACCTGCAACAAGGCTGCCACGGCTTTGCCTTGCAAGTGCGCGTCACGCCCGGATTCGCTACCAAAGGTATCGAAAATCACATAGGCATTTTCTGCTTGCTTGAAGGCATACCAGGTCTTGGTTTCATCTTCATCCTTGACCGTAGGCAGTGTCTGCTTGAGAAACTTTTCCAGCTCATGACTTTTGTCTGGACGGGCTTGCAGCTTGATATACAGCGCGTATTTACTCATTGTTCAATTCCTTAAACATCACATTCACGTACTTTTGGTACGCACCAGATTTGCTGGAGTGGATCACCAGCAGTACCGCCCTGCTCCATGGTGGATAGATGGGGACGGCCTATGAAAGCCTGAACGCTTTCATTTTTGTATTCGATCAATACCTTTGTCAGAGTGCCAAGAGACGCAACAGGTTCACATCAATTGATGGCGGCCAGCGCTAACCTTTTCAAGTGTCAGATTATCTTTCAACCACTCGGGTTTTAGCTAGCGGTGGATTGGCAGCAAAGTATTTCTTGATGCCGGATAGTATGGCGCTGACCAGCTTATCCTGATGTGCATTGTCGTTTAGTTTGCGCTCTTCATCGGGGTTGGTGATGAAAGCCGTTTCTACCAGAATGGAAGGGATATCCGGAGATTTCAGCACCGCAAACCCGGCTTGTTCCACCTGACGTTTATGCAGGGTATTCATGGTGCCTACGTGATCCAGCACGGATTTACCCAACTTCAGGCTGTCGTTGATGGTGGCAGTCTGCGACAAATCCAGCAGTGTGCGCGCCAGATAAGGGTCTTTGACGTCAAAGCTAACGCCCCCTATCAAGTCAGACTGGTTTTCTTTTTGCGCCAGCAGGCGCGCCATGGCACTGGTAGCCCCGGTTTCAGACAGCGCAAACACGGATGAGCCCTTGGCCTGTGCGCTCAATGCTGCATCTGCGTGGATAGAAACAAACAGGTCAGCCTGCATCTTGCGTGCCTTGACCACGCGCCCATGCAGCGGAATAAAGTAATCGCCATCACGGGTCAGTACACCACGCATATTGGGCTCAGCATCCACTGCCACCTTGAGCTTTTTGGCAATCGCCAAGGTCACATTCTTTTCATAAGAACCTTTGGCACCCTTGGCACCCGGGTCTTCACCACCATGCCCGGCATCAATGGCAATGGTGATCATGCGTGGGTCGGCTTTTTTGTTGATGGAAGGCGCAATCACAGCTGATGGCGCCGTTGGCACAGTAGCGGGTGCGCCCGGCGTTGCAGGCTTGGGCGCAGGCCCAGCATCAGTGCTGACATCCGGATTAACGCTGGAAATCACAGGTGACTCAGGTGCCACTTGCAGCTCAGGCAGTGGCGTTTCCGCAGTCTCGGGCTTGCCGCGTTGTTCCAGCATGGCCATCAGTGGGTCTTGCGCAGGATAAATATCCAGCACCAATCTGTCCTTGTAATCACCCGCAGGCGGCAGGCTGAATACCTGCGGCTTGATCTCGGCCTTGAGGTCCACCACAATACGCACCACACCGGGCTTGAAATTGCCTACGCGCACCTGACGTATATAAGGATCATTGGCGTTGATTTTCTCGCTCAGCGATTTCAGCGTAGGCCCAAGTTCAACCTCATCAAGATCCAGCACCAGACGCTCTGGGTCCTTCAGCATCACTAAATGATGCGTCACAGGTTTGCTGGTTTCCAGCGTGATACGGGTGTAGTCGGCAGCAGGCCAGACTCGCGCAGCAGAGATCTGGATATTGTCAGCAGCATAGCTGGGCAGCATCAGGCTGAAACAGCCCAGTGTGAGCAATAACAGCATGCATAGATGATTTAGAGTTTTGCGAGACATTGCTTTCCAGACGCTGTATTGGCGGAAATACTGACTTGCCTGCCTGCAGTTTGCGGGCTCAGGCTTAAACCAATATGAATATCGAGATCAGCAGCAGGGAGTAAACCATAGGCTTTCTCCGGCCACTCCACCAGGCAGATGGATTGAGGATTGAAATAATCCCTGAAGCCTGCGGCCTCCCACTCTTCCGGGTCAATGAATCTATACAGGTCAAAGTGGTATAAGTTCAATGCCGCATTGTCATCAGACGCCAGCACATAAGGCTCAACCAGGGTATAAGTCGGGCTTTTGACCTTGCCTTGGTGCCCTAAAGCGTGCAGCAGCCCACGCACCAGCGTGGTCTTGCCAGCCCCTAGGTTGCCATGCAGATAGATATTGATGCCAGGCACCAAGACTTGCGCCAGATGTGCGCCTAAAGCAAGGGTAGCTGCTTCATCAGCCAGTGCCAGTGTAAAATCGTCACTCATATGTCTCAAACTTTAAACAACCTGGAAGCGCTGGCTGCCGATATCAAGCGCTGGGGTGTGGAATTAGGCTTTGGCCAAATCGGTATTACCGACACCGATTTATCTGCGGCCGAACCACGCCACCGGCAATGGATAGAGAACGGCTTCCACGGTGCCATGGATTATATGGCAAAACACGGCGACAAGCGCACCCGTCCTGCCGAATTGGTGCCGGGAACAGTGCGTATTATTTCCGCACGCATGGACTACCTGCCACCAGACAGCCGGGCCAGCGATGAAGTCATGCACGATGGCAGCCTGGCGTTTATTTCACGTTATGCGCTGGGGCGTGATTATCACAAGGTCTTGCGCAACCGTTTGCAAAAGCTCAGCGAGAAAATTGCCAGCCAGATAGGTGAATTTGGCTACCGCGTCTTTACCGATAGCGCCCCCGTGCTGGAGGTGGAGCTGGCAGAAAAAGCCGGGCTGGGCTGGCGTGGCAAGCATACGCTGTTGCTATCGCGCACGGCTGGCTCGTGGTTTTTCCTCGGCGAAATTTATACCGACCTGCCCTTGCCTGTGGATGCGCCACTCAGCAACCATTGTGGCAAGTGCAACGCCTGCATAGATGCCTGCCCAACAGGGGCCATCGTTGCGCCTTATCAAGTGGATGCCAGACGCTGCATTTCTTATCTCACCATAGAACTCAAGGACAGCATTCCCGAGGCGCTACGGCCCATGATAGGTAATCGGGTCTATGGCTGTGACGACTGCCAGCTGACCTGCCCCTGGAACCGCTTTGCACAAATGACCCAGCAGCCAGATTTTCAGGTCAGACATGGCCTGGACCAAGCCAGCCTGGTGAGTTTGTTTGCCTGGGACGAGGCAACCTTCAAGGACAAGATGGCAGGCAGTGCCATCTACCGCATAGGCCATGAGCAATGGTTAAGAAATATCGCGGTGGGCCTGGGCAACGCGCCCTACTCCCCCGAGGTCTATGCCGCGCTATTGCAACGGAAAAACGACCCTTCAGCCCTGGTGCGTGAACATGTGTCTTGGGCTTTACAGCAACATGCAGCAAGTCACCAATAGCGCTGGCTTTAAGCTGCGTACAAATCCGGCAAAATCCCGGCCAGAATCACTGAAAAAACCCAAGCAAAATTGTTCGGCCTGATTGTATAATCGCCGCTCCATTTTCAGACAAAATGAGCGGCAATTGCTAACCACTGTCGTGTACCGTCGTATGAGCCTAGCGCTGTTTGCAGCCCTGGGCCTTTTTATTGCCTTTACCTTCTACCAATACGGCATCAGCAACGACGAAGAAGTGCAGCATGTCTATGGTCGATTGCTGCTGGATTTCTACAGCTCGGGCTTTGCTGACAAGTCCGCGTTTGAATATCGCAACCTGTTTCTCTACGGTGGTTTCTTTGATCTGATTGCCGCGCTGCTGGAGCGCATATTACCCATCTGGGTGTGGGATATGCGCCATCTGCTTTCCGGTCTGTTTGGCCTGGCTGGCATTGTGGCTGCCTACAAAATCGCCCGCCTGCTGGGCGGTGAGCGCGCTGGTTTCTTTACCGTGTTGCTGCTCAGCATCACTGGCGCCTGGACTGGCGCCATGTTCACCCACACCAAAGATGTGCCTTTTGCCACCTGCATGACCTGGGCGCTTTATTACACCATGCTGATCGCGGAGCGCCTGCCGCGCCCGCCGCTCAAGCTGGCGGTCAAATTAGGCATTGCCGTAGGTTGCGCACTGGGCTTGCGCATAGGTGGTGTGTTTGCCGTGATGTATCTTTTGCTGGTGCTAGGCCTGGCCGGGCTGTTGAATGTACAAGGCATACTGCCGCGCCTGCGTTTCTGGCTGCAAAGTAGTGTTGCCCTCATTCCTGCGGGCGTTGTGGCCTTTATCCTCATGGCCATCTTCTGGCCCTGGGGCGTGATGTCACCCGATCATCCGCTGGAAGCCGCCAAGTCCTTCTCGCACTTTGCCTTCAACATGCTCACCATCATGGATGGCCATGTTATGAATATAGGTGAAGTGCCACGCTACTACCTACCCGCCTATTTGCTGGTGCGCCTGCCAGAAGTGTTTCTGCTGGGCTTGATTGGCCTGGTGCTGGCCGCGGCAGTGCAGTGGCGCAGTTGCTTAAGTCGTCATGACAAAACCCTGTCCTGGGCAACCTTATTGCTTGCCGCCCTGTTCCCTATTCTATTCAATGTTATCGACAAGCCTGCGCTCTATAACGGCATCCGCCACTTCACCTTTGTGGTGCCGCCTATCGCCGTGCTGGCAGGCTTGGGGCTCACCCTGGCCTGGGATGCACTAGGCGGGCTACCCAAGCTGCGCTACGGCCTGTCTTTGCTGTGCGTACTGCTGGGGGTGTGGACTGTAGTCACCCTGGCGCGCCTGCACCCTTATGAATACATTTATTACAACCAGCTGGCTGGCGATATTGCAGAGGCTGAGTCTGAGTGGGAAGGTGATTACTGGTCCAGCAGCCTGCGCGAAGCCTCAGATATGCTGGAAGAAGAAATTACCAGCAAACCCAGGCACGATGCCCAAGGCAAAATCGTGCCTTATCTGGTGGCGGTATGCGCTGAGAATATTCAAGGCACGGCCTATCTCGATAGACGCTTCAGTGTCACCAAAAACTGGGAAGCTGCCGATTTCTATCTATCGACGACCAATATGGGTTGCGACAATGTATTGAACGGAAAAATCATTGGTGAGGTCGAACGCATGGGTGTGAAACTGGCCATTATCAAAGATAGACGCGATCTATTGGCGCATCAGCGCAAGCCGCGTATCGCAACCAAGCCTCACTGAGTCATCTTCCCCGAGAAAATAAGAGCGCCACATGACGACAGACCTCAGGACGACAGATCACAGCATTCAGGGCCAAGGTGTTCAAGACCGAACCCAGGCCAACCCGCACATCACGGTCATTGTGCCCGCCTATAATGAAGCCGCGGCCATTACCGCTACCGTAGAAAATATCGCCAATCAGCTGGCAACGCTGAGCCCGCATTGGGATGTGGTGGTGATAGATGATGGCAGCCGTGACCAGACCTCGAACATTGTGCGCGACCTGCCCGCTTACCTGCGTACCACCCTGGTGCGCTTCTCACGTAATTTCGGTAAGGAGTACGCCATTACCGCCGGGCTGGAGCATGCCAGCGGCGATATCGTCATCTGCATGGATGCCGATGGCCAGCACTCCTCAGAGCTGATTAACGACATGCTGGAAAAATGGCGTGAAGGCTATGACATGGTGTATGCCGTGCGCCAGGACAGGCATGTGGAACCAGGCTTCAAGCGCTGGGGCTCACGCGTGTTTTATGAAATCATGACCCTGGGTGAGCGCATCACCATTCCGCGTGATGCGGGCGATTTCCGCCTGATGAATCGCAATGTGGTAGATGCCTTGCGCGCCCTGCCCGAGCGCAACCGTTTCATGAAGGGTATGTATGCCTGGGTAGGCTACCGCTCCATAGGCATCCCCTACACCCCCTTGCCGCGCAGCCATGGCGTCAGCACCTTCTCGCGCATCAAGCTCATGCAACTGGCCTGGACTGGTATTACCAGCTTCTCGGTTATTCCTTTGCGTCTGGCTAGCGCCGTGGGTGCTTTGCTGGCGCTGATTTCCTTTGTCTATGGCTTCTGGGTCATCCTGGAAAAATGGATATTTGATGAATCGATTCCAGGCTGGCCTACCGTGGTGGCAAGCCTGATGTTCTTCTCCGGCATACAGTTGCTGTTTATCGGCATTCTGGGCGAATACATCGCGCGCATCTACGACGAAGTCAAAGGCAGGCCGCCTTACATCGTGGCCGAAGTATCCGCCGCCTATCAATCCCACCAAGCTGCTGAATGAAACTAGGCTCGGCTACATGGTTTACCTTGGTTGGGGCTGCCGCTTCCGTCGTGCATTACCTATCCGCAGTCTTTATGGAAGGCGTGCTAGACCTTAACCCCGGCAGCGCCAACCTGCTGGCTTTCTTGCTGGCGTTCCCCGTCAGTTATATTGGTCACCAGACCTTTTCCTTTGCTGGCAACGGCAGCCAACACAAACAAGCGCTGCCGCGCTACCTGCTGCTTGCCTGCAGCGGCTTTGCCGCCAATCAAATCATGGTGTTGAGCCTGCTGAACTACACCATACTGCCCTTCTGGCTGGCCTTGGGCCTGGTGATGGGCATAGTCGCGGTAAGCACCTATCTTTTGAGTCGCCACTGGGCATTCAAGCATAAAAACTGAGCACCTTGCTTGCCGGACTCAAGCGGTTTGCAGTGGGTCTGGCACAAGGTAATGAGGTCATACTATGGTTGCACTGATAATAAGCGCGGATGATTACGGACAAAGTGCCGCGATTGACCAGGCCATTGTGGCGCTGATACGCCAAGGTAGACTAACGGCGACCTCTTGCATGAGCTTGAGTCCACGCTGGCCCAGCGCCGCCAAGTTGCTCACTGCCGAGGTCAGACGTATGGCAGACATAGGCCTGCATCTGGATTTCACGCAATACAGCCAAACCCTGCGTCATCAGCACCCGCAGCTAGTCATGCGCAGCCTGCTGCGCAGCCTGGACAAACAACAGATACGCGCCAACATTGCCCAGCAACTAGATAGCTTTGAAGCTGCCTTAGACGCTCCACCTGATTATGTCGATGGTCATCAGCACGTGCATCAATTGCCGCAAATCCGCGATTTACTGCTGCAAGAGCTGCAAGCACGCTATGAAGGCCAGCTACCCTGGATACGCATTTCCCGGCCGCAAGGCGATGGCCTCAAGGGCGGCATCATCGCTGCACTAGGCGCCAAGCGCATGCAGCAGCAGGCCAGAGCGCGCGGCTTCCGCACTAGCGACTTATTGCTGGGAGTTTATGGCTTTGACCAAGGCCTGCCCGATTACGGCATGAAATTGCAACGCTGGCTTAACATTGCCAAGAGTGAAGCAGAGCAAGGCCGCCAGTCAGCGCTGATGTGCCACCCCGGCATGAGTGTAGAGAACGAGGAATTAGTGCGCGAGAGCGACAATCAGCACAACAAGATTGATGCGGTCACCGACCCTATCGCCCAGGCCAGACCTATGGAGTACCAGGCTTTATCCAGCCTGGCATTTGGGGAAATGCTGCAAAACCTGGCTATCCAGCCTGAACGCGGCAGCCGCATGCTTAAAGTCATTCAGGAGCGCCACTGAAGATAGTCACTGGTGATCGTTACTGATTACAGGGACTGAAAACCTAGCCGCAACTACCACAATAAAAAAGGCCCAATCGGGCCTTTTTCTTATGTGCGTGGTTTATTGCGGCTTGCTGCGTGGAGCCACGGCAGCAGGCTTGGGAACAGCTTTTTCTTGGGTCTTATGTTCCATGGCCTTTTTCTCTTCGGCTGTCAGCACCTTCATCACGCAATCTTCAGTGCCGTAGCTACCGCCGCTATCATCAGGCTCGAAGTACTCCTTGCGGAAACTCCATCTGTCTTTGCCTATCTTCTTGATAGTGGCAATACCAGTGCTGTGATCGACATTGTTTTTCTTGTCGCGGATATTGAAACTGATGGCGAGACGGTTGCCATCGGCCACAGCCTGGCCATGGTAAACCGTGGAATTGACAGTCTCGGTCTCATAATAATAAGCACCGAACTTGCCATGGCTGCTGACGCGATTGAGGCGCAAGGCCACCACAACGTCATAAGCACCGATAGAAGAATTTTCACCTTTGCACTCATAGAGGCCGGTGTAGTTATTGCCAGTAAAAGTAGGCTTAGCAAAAGCCACGCTAGAAAACGCCAGCATGGCTGAAACGATGACGATTTTTTTCATCAGGGGGGCTCTGGATAACATTAGCGGGCTATTGTAACGCGTATAAGCGTAATCTCTGCAAGCCCGGCCTTAATATTTCTTAACACGCCAGCTCAGCCTTAAGCGGCACTGGCGGCCATTTATAACACGGCTAGTTTTTTGTTTTTGCCTGCAAGGTGCATTAATATAGCCAACTTACTGAACCTCGGCATCGTGATCGTGGTCAGCAATACGATGCAAAAAATAATCAATCTAGCATCGTAAATAAAAAAATAGCCCTCTTTCTTGGGGCATTCCTCAACAATATCGCTCATAGACTCATCACCATTATGCTCAAACCTGCTGCCTTGTGGCGTTACAGTATCTTCAATATGGTGTTAATCGCCCTGCTCGCAGGCTGGTTCTGGCAACAGAATCAACCCGTCAGCATTCCCGAGGCGCCCCTGCCTGCCAATGGCAAACTCAACTGTGTTTCTTACGCTCCTTATTATGGCAAGGGTGAAACCCCCTTCATCGCCACCACAGTGGCCAGCAAAGCCAGAATAGATAGAGATCTGCAACTGCTGTCACAGCGCTTTGACTGTGTGCGCACCTATTCGGTCAGCCAGGGTTTGGATTATGTGCCAGAAGCCGCTTCCAAGCTGGGCCTGAAAGTATTGCTGGGTGCCTGGATAGGTTACGTCAAGCAAGAGAACGATACCGAATTCAACCGCGCCATAGACCTGGCCAACCAGTACCCTGACACCGTCAAGGGCCTGATCATTGGCAATGAAGTACTGCTACGCAAAGAGCAGACCGAAGAAGTCATGCTGGCCTATCTGCAAGAGGCACAAAAGCGCACCGAAGTGCCTGTGACCTATGCCGATGTCTGGGAATTCTGGCTCAAGCACCCACGCATGGAACAAGGCGTGGACTACATCACCGTGCATGTGCTGCCTTATTGGGAAGATGACCCGCAAGATATAGACAACGCCCTGCACCATGCCGAAGAAGTCATGGGCACCATGGCCAAGACCTTTACAAAACCATTATTCATTGGTGAAACCGGCTGGCCCTCGGTCGGCAAACACCGCAATGCCTCCGTGCCCAGCCTGGTTAACCAGGCCAGCTATCTGCGCCAGTTTTTGGTGTTGGCAGATCAAAAAGGTTGGCATTACAACCTGATTGAGGCCGTAGACCAACCCTGGAAGCGTGACCTTGAAGGCACGGTTGGCGGCTTCTGGGGTCTGTACGATACCGATCTTCAACCCAAGTTTGAGTTCAAGGGCCCAGTAGCTGAACGCAATGATGGCTGGATGCCACTATGCTGGGGCTTTGCCGGGTTGGTGCTGTTCCTCGCCATCACAGTGGGTACGCGTGAGCGCAGCCTGCCTGCCTTGATCGGCATGGGTAGCCTGGGCCTGCTCACTGGTGCCACGGCCTATGTGCAATGGGGCTACCTGCAAGCTGCCTGCCGCGACCTCACCGAATGGAGCGTGCTGATAGGCATTACCCTTGTCGGCATAGTTGCCCTGCTCAACCTGCCCAGTATTTTGGCGCGTGGGCAAAACAAGCTGGGCCACACCCTGGTGTTTGTGCTGGTCATGGCGGGGCTTATCACCAGCTTCTTGCTGATTACCAAAATGAGCTTTATTCCGCGTGATTTCCAACTTAACCCGGCGGTAGGTCATGTGCTGTACCTGCTGGATGGTCGTTACCGTGATTTCCCGCTGGCGCTTTATGCACTGCCAGTGCTGCAATACTCCATAGGCCTAGCCTTGCTTGGCAGCCTGCAGCGCACCAGCTTTGGCCGCTACCGCAAGCTGAATGTCTTTGCCGTGATTCTGGCGCTGATTAGCCTGATCATTGAACCGTTGAATACCCACGCACTCTTATGGCTAGGCCTGGTGCTATTGCTGGCATTTGCCAGCTGGCCGCGCAAGGGAGCACGCAACTAATGGCGGCTCAATCTCACACCAAGTGGCAACCCCTCAAAAAGACCATATAAGCCTATGAAATTCATTAATAAATACAGCAAAGCTTTGCTGATTGCCTTGGCGGTCACCCTCTTGCATTTCGGCATCTGGGAAATCATCAACCGCGCCCTGCCGCTGATGGATGCCCCCCGCATCGTCAATGGTTTTGCCTACAGTGGTTATCAAATCGGCCAAAGCCCGCAAGAGCGCAAATACCCGAGCACCAACGAGATTCTCAAGGATCTGGAACTGCTCAAGCCCTATACCAACCGCATCCGTATCTATGGCGCGCTGGAAAACCCTGAAACCACGGCCCTGGCCGCGCAACTGGGGCTGAAAGTCACCGCTGGTGCCTGGCTGGGCCCCGATAAAGAAGACAACAAGCGCGAGCTGGATGCGCTGTTGGCCCGTACCGCGCTCTACCCCAATATCGAACGCATTATTGTCGGCAACGAAGCCATGCTGCGTGCCGACCTCAATGTCGATGAAATGATAGGTTATCTGGAAGAAGCCAAGCGCGTTTCACGCGTGCCAGTTTCCACAGCCGAGCCTTGGCACGTCTGGCTCAGATATCCGCAACTGGTCAAGCACGTAGACTTTATCACCGTGCACCTGCTGCCCTACCATGAAGGTCTGCCCGCAGAAAAAGCCGTGGATTACGCCTTTGAGCGCTACCGCGAGCTGATGGACAAATACCCACGCAAGAAAATCGTCATTGGTGAAATTGGCTGGCCGAGCAAAGGCCCCACCATTGATGCCTCTGTGGCCTCCAACGTTAACCAGGCCCTGTTTGTGCGTGAGTTCCTGGCCAAAGTGGCCAACGAAAACTATGACTACTACCTGATGGAAGCCATAGACCAGCCGTGGAAAGTCAAAATTGAAGGCTGGGCGGGGGCGTACTGGGGCATGTTTGATGCCGAGCGCCACGAGAAATACTCCCTGCATGGCGCAGTGCCCAAGGATTTACGCTGGGTATCCAAGGCACTCTGGGGCTCCCTGCTGGCCTTTATTCCCATCTTCTTTGTAGCCGTGCGCTTCCGCCAATGGGGCACAGGCGCGCAGATCTCGCTGGCGGTATTGCTGCAAGCGTGTATCACCGTGCTGGTGGTCACCTGGAACCTGCCTGGCGATTACTACTACTCCTTGCGTGACATGATCATCCTGGTGGGCCTGATCATGGCCTTGCTGATGACCTCCGCCGTGCTGATGATCTACGCGGTGGAATTCAGTGAAGTCATGTTCAAGGGCTACTGGATACGCGCCTACACCCCGGCAGAGCCAGTGCCTGCCGAGAAACAGGCTTTTGTCTCTATACACCTGGCCTGCTACAACGAGCCGCCCGATATGGTGATTACCACCATCAAAAGCCTGGTGAACCTCGATTACCAGAACTTTGAAGTGCTGGTGATAGACAACAACACCAAGGACGAAAGCAAGTGGAAGCCAGTAGAAGCCTACATGGCCACCCTGCCGGACAACTTCAAGTTCTACCACCTGCCACAATGGCCAGGCTTCAAGGCGGGTGCGCTTAACTTTGCGCTGCAAGAAACCGACCCGCGCGCAGAAGTCATAGGCGTGGTGGATGCCGATTACGAAGTTACCCCAGACTGGCTGGCCGTGCTGATACCGCACTTCGGCGATCAAGGCGTAGCCGTGGTGCAAGCACCGCAGGCACACCGTGATTTTGAGAACAACTTCTTCCGCCGCATGAGCAACTGGGAGTTTGAAGGCTTCTTCCGCATAGGCATGCACCACAGGCATGAGCGTAACGCGCTGATTCAGCACGGCACCATGACCCTGGTGCGCCGCAATGCCCTGGTTGATCTGGGTGGCTGGTCTGAGTGGTGCATCTGCGAAGACACCGAGCTGGGCTTGCGCCTGCTGGAAGGTGGCTATGAGCTACGCTATATAGACCGCACCTTTGGCCGTGGCCTCACCCCTGCCAACTTCGAGGCATTGAAGTCGCAACGCTTCCGCTGGGCCTTTGGTGCCATGCAGATTCTCAAGCACCACATGCCCAAGTTGCTGGGTAAATCCACCCTCACCTTCGGCCAGCGCTACCACTTCCTCACAGGCTGGTTTGGCTGGCTGGGTGATGGCCTGCAACTCATCTTCACCATGAGTTCCATAGGCTGGACCCTGGCCATGCTGGCCTTCCCCAAGTCCTTCAGCTTGCCAGTCACCATCATGTTGACCCCGGTGCTGTGCTTCCTGGTGGTCAAGGGTGCGTTGGGGCCTATCCTCTACCGCAAAACCATGGACTGCAAATGGTCTGACATCCTCGGTGCCTCGCTGGCTGGTCTGGGCCTGTCCCACACCATCGCACGCGGCATTATGATGGGCTTGATTCAAAAGCGTGGCGTGTTCAAAACCACCAACAAGGGCAAGGCAGTCAAGGGCAGCATCTTCAGCCTGCTGACCCCTATTCGGGAAGAAGTGCTGCTGTTACTGGCGCTGATAGTCTCGGCCTGCGCCATGATGTATGCCCGTGGTGTGAGCAACCTGGATGCTCAGCTTTGGGTCACCATGCTAACCTTGCAGTCCCTGCCTTACCTCAGCACCCTGGCCTGCCAGATCATCGCGCAGATGCCAGATAAGCCGACTAAAAGCTAGACCAAAAAAAGCTAAGCAGTAAATGATGGCGCAATAAAAAACGGGAACCCTGGTTCCCGTTTTTTTCTGCAACCCGCTTAGCCAAAAGCTGCAATCACCGTTTCTATCGCCAGAAACAATGTCCGGCTATCCTGCGGATATTCAACAAACTCAGCACAACGCAGATAAAACGCTTTGGCAGCATCATTCTTGGCATGCACCAACACCGCACTAATGCCTATAGTCTGCGCGGCAATGGCAATCCGACGCAGTGCATCTGCCAGCATATCTGCACCCAGCCCCCTGCCTGCATATTCCCGGCTTACAGCCAACCTCCCTATTACCGACACAGGAATACTATCCGGCGCATTACGGCGCACTTTGCCCGGAGCAGACATGCGTGTCACAGCCCCAGCAGAAATGCAGTAATAAGCCACAACGCGCAGCCCATCACACACCACGTAAGTACGAGAGAAACGGCTTTCGTTCTTGAGTGCTTTATGCAACAGCCATTGATTCAAAGCAGGCTCAGCGCAATCAAACCCCGCAAGCTCATGCTCAGCAGTCAGGGGTGTAGGTGGCGTAAGGCTGGAGCTTGAATGTTGCAAAATAGCTTCTTACTTTTGCCAAGCGGGGGCTTTGCGTAGCAATGCCTGCAACTTAGGTCCGGGTGCAGGCGGGTTATCCAGCGCATGCATAAAGGCGTCAAAACGCTGCGAGTCCAGCATAAACAAGCGCTGATCCAGCAATACATCAACAGCCTGCTGTCTGGCGCTATCTATCATGAACTCGGTACGGGTTTTGCCAAGCACCGCTGCGGCATCGTCAATTAATTTGCGGGTGTTGGCTTCAATGCGCAGGCTGATGCTGCCTTTGGTGTCTAGTGGTGCTGGGGATTCGGCGACCTCTAGGCTATTGGTCGCCAGGTTTTCCGTTGGTAATGGGTAATCTTTGGACATAGGGGCAATATGATATTTTGTATGTACGATGTCAATACAAAAATTGCTTAAGTGCAGGAGATGATCTTGGCAGGATTTGTTGTCTTGTCCCCTGCTGCCGCTGGCGAGAGTTCTTGTTTCGCCTTGTCGGGCGACTTACTTTCTTTTGCTTCGCCGAAAAGAAATGTAAGCAAAGAAAAGGCGACCCGATTCCTGCGTCCCGGCTACGCCGGGCAACCTGCGTTGCTCACAGTTTCTGGGGTCTTGCTCAAACTCGCTACGCTCAGACAGTCGCAAGCCCTTAATCCAGAAACTGCTGCGCTACTCGGCGCACTCAACGGGAACAACTTCAAAAGCCTGGGGTTAAGTAGCAGGAATGAAAATTGAAACCACGAATATCTCGGCCACATTGCACATGTTGTTGACCAAGCCACATTCACTTATTAATCATTATCGTCACTTGATCCGGAGCCTTTGACTTTCCCTCCCGTTTAGACCCGCCGAGTAGCGCAGGGTTTATCGGATCAGGGCGCGCGACTGTCTGAGCGCAGCGAGTTTGAGCGTGACCC